>UPTG01000002.1_pt1 | contig 430488 bp, 330 predicted proteins | sample 2160121 | NCBI WGS metagenome assembly UPTG01 (sample SAMN06266255, study PRJEB28933) | marine metagenome | isolation source: Columbia River Estuary | place: USA:Columbia River Estuary, USA | collected 2014-07-27 | reverse complement strand
TTTGGTGATTTGGTGACTTGTGAAAGTTGGGCGAATTTGACGATGAATGAAGGCTTTGCCAACTATAGTGAATACCTTTGGTTCGAACATCAATATGGCGCAGACGAAGCGGACTTGCATCGACGTGGAGAGATGAATGGATATTTTAATTCGACGATGCGAGGTGTGCATGATTTGATTAATTTCGAATACAATGACAAGGAAGATATGTTCGATGCGCACAGTTATAATAAAGGTGGATTGGTATTGCACATGCTTCGAAATTATATTGGAGATGATGCTTTTTTCGCATCGCTAAATCACTATTTGACGAAGAATGCATTTAGTTCTGTGGAAGCGCATAATTTGCGATTGTCGGTAGAAGTGGTGACTGGATTAGATTTGAATTGGTTTTTTAATCAATGGTATTTTGAAGCAGGACATCCGATTTTGAAAGTAACTTATGACTATGATGAAGTTTCGAAAAAAGCAACAGCGACTATCGAACAAACTCAAAATGTCGATATGAGTATTCCGATTTTTAAGTTGCCGATGAAAGTGGATGTTTATTTTGAAAGTGGAAAAATGACCCGCCATAACATTACTCTTACAAAAAGAATTCAGACGTTTGAATTTGATGCAGAGACAAGACCTGAGTTAATTGATATTGACTCGGAAAAGATTTTGTTGGCAGATGTAAAAGATACACACACGGAGGAAGAGTTTATTTTTCAATATTTAAATACTAAAAAATTCATAGCGAGATTCGAAGCAATTGTTGCTTTGGACGAGTCAACAAATCCTGCTGTAAAAAATGTTTTTATCAAAGCATTGGATGATAATTCTTGGTTGATTAGAATGCGAGCTTTAGATAAAGTTGATTTGACAAATGATATTTCTCTAAAAAAGAAAGTAGCGGGGATGGCTAAAAATGATGCAAATTCAAATGTTCGAGCTACTGCCATCGAAGTACTTGCGAAGACAGGAGACAAAGCATTTATTCCAAATATAAAAACTGCCATTCAAAATGAAAAAGCCATTCGCGTCAAAACTTCAGCGATGCGAACGTTGTATCTTTTGGATGCTGCGGAAGGTGTGGCTTTTGCCGATCAAGTGAAAAATGATTCGAATCAAGAAATGCTAATTACGGTTGGTGAAATTTACGCAGCATCGGGCGATTTAAAATATCTTACTTATTTTGAAAAGAAATGGAAAGAGATGGAAGACTTTGAGGTGATTTCATTTTTTGATAGTTACCGAGCGCTAGTTCAATTGGCTGATGAAAAAAGATATGAGTCGATTATTTTGAATTTGAAAAAAATTGGGTTGGATTCGAATGATTCAAAATGGAGGAGATTTTCTGCGACAAAAACTTTAAGTGATCTGCGAGAAGAATATCGAATAGCGTTGAATGAAAAAAATGTGGATGGAAAAACGAATGGGTTGTTAAATAAAAAAATAAAGAATTTGACGGAGATGATTGATGAAGTGAAATCTAAAACGAAGAGTAAATGGTTGTTGGAATCATATGAATATTATCAGTATTAAATTATTATTTTTACGAAAAAAAGCAATGAAACAAAAAAGTCTCTCTCTAATAATTTTAATTCTAGTTTTTAATTCTAGTCTTTTTTCTCAAATATTTTCAAAAATAACTTCGGGAGATGTCGTCAATTCTGGAGGACACTCCTATGGCAACAGTTGGGTTGATATTGACTTAGATGGCGATCTTGATTTATTTGTTTCCAATTTTAATTCGCAAAATAATAACCTTTTTGAAAACTTAGGGAATGGAAATTTCAACCAAATTTTTAATCATCCATTGACTACCGACTTTGCTCAATCTCTGGGCAATAGTTGGATTGACTTTGACAACGATTGTGACTTAGATTTTTTTGTGGTAGAAGGCGGCCAAAATCAATTGCAGGCCAATCAGCTTTATGAAAATATAAATGGGGATTTTATTGAAATAGCATCAGGTGATATTGTTTCTGACCTTGGATATTCTCAATCGAGTAATTGGGCTGATTACGATAATGATGGACTCATTGATTTGTTCGTAGCGAACTTAATTGATCAAGAAAATTTTCTTTACCATAATGAAGGCGGAGGAACTTTTACCAAAATTAATAATAATATTACTTCTTATGAATTAGAATCTAACTATGCAAACTGGATAGATTTTAATAATGATGGGTGGATGGATTTATTTGTAGTTAATCGTTTTGGGTTAAATAATCAACTGTTTAAAAATGATGGAACTGGAAATTTTATTGAAATAACTTCGGGCATTATTGTCAACGATGGAGGTAATTCATATGGTTCATCTTGGGGGGATTATGATAATGATGGAGATTTTGATTTGTTTGTAGCTAACAAGACTGATGAAGATAATTTTTTATATCAAAACAATGGCGATGAAACTTTTACAAAAATAACTTCAGGTATCCTTGTCAATGATGGAGGCAAAACTTATGGAAGTGAATGGGCGGATGTGGATAATGATGGCGATTTAGATATAGTCATAACGAATCAATCTGGGAATAATAATCGACTCTATTTGAATAATGGGGATGCTACTTTTACGAGTGCAACTACAGAAGTAGTTTCTACGGATGGCGGAAGTTCAAGAGGTTGCTCTGTTGTTGATTATGATAATGATGGCGACCTTGATATTTTTATTGCGAATAGGTCTAATGAGAATAATTTCTTATATCAAAATAATGGAAACACTAATAATTGGTTGAAAATAAAAAGTATTGGATCCATTTCTAATAGAGCATCTATTGGTACAAAAATTCGATTGAAGGCTACGATTAATGGAAATCCTACTTGGCAACTTCGACACATTGCTTCTGAATATGGTTATACTTCTCAGAGTTCTTTGGAACCACATTTTGGATTAGGAGATGCAACTATTGTTGACTCCATAGTGATAGAATATCCAAGTGGCGTTGTTTGCACTTACACTAATTTGTCCTCAAATCAATGGTTAGTTTTTCATGAAAGTGATTGTATTGATGTTTTGGAAACTCAAGTTTTTGAAATTTGTGAAGGAGAAACACTTTTACTTTCAACTGGAAATAACTCCTCCGTTTGGCAAACAGATTCAATTGGAAATGTTTTTTTTGTTGGAAGTGAAATTACTATTGGTCCATTATTTCAAGACACGATTATTTATTCTACTGCTTTGAACTCTTGTGCACTAGATTCAAAATTTAAATATGAGATCAAAATAAATAATGTGGATTCAACTTTAACCACGTTTAATATATGCACAGGTGATACACTATTTTTGAATAATGAAGTGATTACGGAAAGTGGAATTTATACAATAACTGAACAAGGGGTAAATGGTTGTGATTCGATACATCAAGATAATGTAATTGTAGAATCGGTTATCCAACTTTTTGAACTCATTGAATTATGTCCAAATGATTCTGTTTTGGTTTTTGGAAATTATGTTAGCACTTCTGGTATTTTTACACAAAATTTTCCTTCAAATTTTTCATGCGATACTATATTGGAAATTGAAGTTGCATTGCAAGAAGATATGGAACTTCAAATCAATTCTGTTTTTTGTCAAAATGCAGGAGCCGGATCAGCTGTAGTCGAAATCATAAATGGGATTTCTCCATTTGATTATGATTGGAGTAATTCTACAACCAATGCAGCAATGATATCTGTGGATGCAATTGGAAACTATAGTCTTACCGTAACAGATGCGAATGGATGTTCCGCTGTTGATTTTTACACCGTTGAAGAGAATAATCCAATTATGTTGGATTTAGATATTACAAATGTGAGTTGCTTGGGAGGTGATGATGGAGCAGTCAGCATCTCAGGAATGATGGGATTGAATTTTGAATTTAGTTTGGATGGAACTAATTTTTTTCCAAATTCAGAATTTCTAAATCTAGGTGTCGGTGATTATGTTTTGAATATTTTAGATGAAGAAGGATGTGTGCATATTCAAGAATTTCAAATACAAGAAGCTTCAGATTTTCAAGTGTTTTTATCTCCTTCTATAAATATTTTTCTAGGAGAAAATGCTATGATCAATTCACAAGTTAATCCACCAAATCCAAATTATATTTATGAATGGATTCCTACTGAAGGATTAAATTGTACTGATTGCCCAAACCCAATCGCTTCTCCAACTGAAACGACTAACTACACTTTAATTGTTACAGATGAAAATGGATGTACTTCAGTTGCTAATATTTTAGTAGAAATAGAAATTAGAAAAAATGTTTATATCCCAAATGCTTTTAGTCCAAATGGAGATGGGGACAATGATTTTTTAACCATTTATAGTGATACTTCAGTTGACAAGGTTTTGAATTTTGAAATTTTTGATCGGTGGGGGGAAGTTGTTTTTAAAAATGAAAACTTTATGACAAACGACTTTGCAGCAGGATGGAATGGGTTCTTTCTAAATAAAAAAATGAACCCCGGTGTTTTTGCATATATCGCTAGAGTAAAGTATGTTGATGGAGAAGTGGAAATGTTTAAAGGAGATATTACCTTGTTACCTTAGTAGTGTAAAAAATCACTCCTCCAACAAGTTATACCGTTTTCCATAAATCGAAATCGCATTAGCCAATTCGTCGAGTCGAGTCGTTTCCAAAATCACTTTTTCTTTAAATAGGAAGTCGAAGAAACTAGTTTTTCCATCATGCCCATTTCGCATCGCAGTCATAAATCCTGCATGATTATTTTCAATTCGACCTGCTCGAACTAAACGATAAGTATGTTTAAAAATGTCATATTCCACAATCAGTAACAAGCTATGAAATCGACGATGGAAACATGAAATAAATAAAGGATTATGCAAAAAATCTTTGTACTCATGTCCAAATAAAACGCGCTCGTAAAGAGGGTAAAGAAAGAGATCCGTTCGAATATTTATTCCTCCTAAGTACTCTTTTAACTCATCCAGTTTTGTTTTTAAAACATCACTCGACAATTGGTCATTATTTAATTCCGAGTATGGAAACCATTGATTTCTATCAGGATCAAAATACTCCGTATCACCAATTCGTAATTTATAATCAAACTTAAAATAGTTAGGAACGACATAACCTGGATAGTAATATTCAGCTCCTGATTTTATTCCAAAATCTATTTCTAGCAGCATGGTATAAAAGCCTAAACTATACTTTGAATAATCTGGATGAAACAAACCCATGATACTTGCTATACTATTATCTCCTAAATCAAAAAAACTTGCTGCAGCCAAAGTATCACCATCGTAAATGCAAGTTTCCCATGTATTATAGATGTTATAATCTGCATCACCAAAAAGTGATTTCCGCAAATTGGAAGAAACAAAGCCACCAAACCTTTGTCGGTGAATTAAATACAAATCATTTTTTTCTTTATCAAAAACGGCTCTTCGTATTACTATTCGAAATCGTTTATTATTTCGATTAAAAACTTTCCGAACACTCTTTCTAAAAGTGTAATCTTTTAAATCAAGACGTGTCCAAATGGCTGTATACAACTTACCATCAAAGCACAGAAAACGACAGGTGAAAATCATTTGTCCCATGCGAAACCACCCTCTAGCGAGATACTCGTCTAGTTTTTTATGTGGTAAAAATTCGGGATAATGGATTTCAGTAAACATTGGATCTTGAGGTCGTTGCTGATTTTATATAATAAACTTTACAAGTTACTTCCACTTAATTCCACAACCTGCACTAGGTCGCTGAACAGGATTCGCCGGACGACTCACTAAAACTGCATCTAAAGCATTTCGCAAATCTTCACCAGTTACAGGCACATCACTTCCTGGACGTGAACTATCCATTTGACCTCGATAGACTAAATTTGCAGCTCCATCAAAAACATAAAAATCAGGTGTACATGCTGCATCATATGCTTTCGCAACTTCCTGTGATTCATCATAAAGATAAGGAAATGTATAGCCACTTTCTTTTGCAAATTCTGTCATTTTATCTGGTGCATCTTGTGGGTACCTTTCTACGTCATTGCAACTTATTGCTACAAATGCAATTCCTGTATCTTGATATTCTTTAGCAATGTTTACAATTTCATGATTTATATGAATCACGTAAGGACAGTGATTGCAGGAGAAAATTACAACTGTTCCAATTCCTGATTTGACATCATCGAAACTCATCATTTTTCCACTTACAGTATCTGGTAAATTAAAGTTGGGAGCTTTTGTTCCCAAGGCAAGCATGGTTGATTCGGTAAGAGCCATAATATTATTATCTTTTACTTTTAATTTATAAACATTTGCGATTAATTCCTAATATATATTTTTCGATCATACCAATTTCTTCCGCCACCTCTGCACCATCAAATCCTTTAATAAACTTATCTTTCATTTTCAATCTCACCTGATCAATATATTTTTTTGACAAAGGCAAATATGACCAATGCCATTTTTCTTCATTGTATCCATGTGGACGTTCGTTTCCTTTTTTTATATAAGGTTGATAAAAACCGAATTTGCTCGCATTATTTTTTAACCAATCGTATTCTTCTTTACCTTTCCCTTTTTCAAAATATTTATTAGTAAAATTATTTAAATCAATGTCTGTGCCCCAATGATGTCGAGATGTGCCAGGCATCGAACTAAATTCTAAAATTTTTAATGCTCGATCTGTTGGAATAGGATAATTTTTGATGATATCTTTTACACCAGTCGTTTTCCTTTTTCCATTCCATTTTGCCTCCCAGATGTTTTTTTGGGAAATAAAATTTCGAGTTGCTGATTTAATAACAAAAGAAATTCCATCCTGTTTGGCTGCTGCATACATATTTTTAAAAGCTTCGTAAGTTTCTTTTTGGATAAACATACCTTTTCGGTCAGCGTATTTTTTTTCTATTTGTAAAAAGTTGTAGTAATTTTTTGGCTCAAATTTCCCCATCAAAAAATCGAGAGTGACTGATGTGTCATTAGAGACTTTACTTGAAGAAGTCTGTTCAGAGGAAGCTGTTTTTATCTTAGCTTTTGAAACAGTTGGCGTTGATTTAGTTACCGAATCATTACAAGCAAAGAGTAAAAAAAGAGAAAGTGTTGTTATTAAAATTTTCATATAAATATGTAGATATAGTTTTGCAACAGACTGCACTAACTTCATTTTTTGATTTATCTCGTTGGGTATTTAAATTTGTATCAGTCTACTCCACGAAAAATTAATATTCAAATGTCATTGTCTGGTATGGGTAATCAAAAAGATACTTTTCTTTAATTAATCTTGCCACTTTTGTTGGAACCATTTCTTCCCAAGTTTCATCATTTGCTTGAATTAAATCTAAAACTTGTTTTGAGAAAATATGCATATTGTTTTGGTTAAATTTTTCAATATCCACGATTTTCCCATCTACCAGTAAATGCATGTACAAATGTTTGATTGCCTCAGGTACTGGTAAGTTTTTACAAGTCATTAATTCCCCACTTCCTTCTTGCATTGAAGGGTAAACATACATCTTCATTTTTTTAGTAAATAATTCCCCGAACTCCATTAATAAACTTTTTTTCTTGTCGTCAAAGTACTTATCGTTGATAATTTCTAATAATTCTTTTACACCAATGACCAAGCCAACAGTTTGAACTTTAAAATCATCTAAATAAGTTACTAGGCGTTGATGTTGTTCACAATTTGAAACGACCACTGTTTGTCCCATGGCACATAACACATCTGCCCGATCCATAAAATCTTTTTCATTTAATGCACGTATCCCTTCGCCACCACATAAATTATCCATTGTAATTTCGGTCAACAAAAGGGCTTTTCGAGTATCTACTTCCTCTTCATTTCTGAACTGCTCAAAACTTTTCTTTATCATATCTTGATTCACCAAAGTTGCAGGTCTAAAACTTCCTCGTACTACCAAAACATGTTTCTTATATAAAAATTCTGATCCGTGAATATTTTGTCCATCGGGTCCAAACATCGCAACTTTCGTTAACCCATTTTTCACCATCATCAGACTTAACCAACGATTATCCACCTCTTTAAAATCTGGTCCAGTTAATCGAATCATATCAATTTCCACTCGTCCTTGCAAATTATCCATCAAGGATTGCACCATCACCTCTGGATCTTCATGATAAATAAAGCAAGCATATAATAGATTTACTCCCAAAATTCCAACAGCTTGCGCTTGCAATTCAGTACTATTATCTAGCATTTTGACATGTATAATAATATCATTGGTTTCACCTTGTGGAGATAATTGAAATCGCAATCCTAGCCAGCCATCACCTTTTATTGTTTTTGAATAATTTAAAGCCGCAATAGTATCGGCAAAAACAAAAAAGTTAGTATCTGGTCGCTCATTTGCTAGTCTAGTCATCATTAGGTCATATTCATGATCTAACATTTTGTATAGTCGACTTTCACAAACATATCGTCCGCTTGCCTCTACGCCATAAATTTTGTCTGAATAGGTTTTGTCGTAGGCAGACATTGTTTTGGCAATTGTTCCTGCTGCTGCTCCAACTGTAAAGAAGTATCGAGCGACTTCTTGACCTGCTCCAATTTCTGCAAAAGTTCCGTAAATCTTCTCATTAAGGTTGATTTCAAGTGCTTTCTGTTCGGTTTCTAACGCTTGCCGTTTCATATAAAAATAGTGAATTTAGTTTTTGAAAAATTTACTTTTGAAAGTCAAATTAAGATCAACTATAATATTAGTCGTTCATGTTTTCAAAAATAACTTGACCATAAGATCCATCAAAAGACAGTAAATTTTTAAAATGTAAATTTACATAAAATGTATCGGTTGGCTCAAGCCTAGGTACTTAAAATAAAGTACAGGGCAAACAAAATAAAATGTATCCCTAGTTCTTGAACGAGCTAATTCAAAGAATGGTTTTCTTTTTTGAAACTTTGAAAAGCTTTTAAACTGGTTCGCTAGCTTAATATTTCTTATTTTTGCAAAAAAAAGTAAATAATGTTTCCAAAATACGATGTAATAGTAGTAGGTGCAGGACACGCAGGTTGCGAAGCAGCTGTTGCCGCAGCTAATATGGGTTCTAAAGTAATGCTGGCTACGATGAATATGCAGACTATTGCACAAATGAGTTGTAACCCAGCAATGGGTGGAGTGGCGAAAGGTCAAATAGTAAGAGAAGTGGATGCATTGGGTGGCTATTCAGGAATCATCACAGATAAGACGATGATGCAATTTCGAATGTTGAACCTTTCTAAAGGACCAGCAATGTGGAGTCCACGAGCGCAAAGTGATCGAGCGAAATTTGCTCGATTGTGGAGAAATATGTTGGAAGCACATGCTAGCATTGATTTTTGGCAAGAGATGGTGACTGGGATTATGGTTAAAGATGGGCGAGCTTGCGGTATTCGAACAAGTATGGGAATTGAAATAGAAGGTTCATCTGTAGTTTTGACTAATGGAACATTTCTGAATGGGATAATCCATATCGGGGAAAAACAATTCGGGGGAGGTCGAGCAGGAGAAAGAGCTGCTAAAGGAATTACTGAGCAATTAGTCGAGTTGGGTTTTGAGTCAGGAAGAATGAAAACAGGTACACCACCAAGAGTGGACGGTCGGAGTTTAGATTGGTCTACCATGGAAACTCAACCTGGGGATGAAAACCCATCGAAATTTTCATTTACCGATACGCCAAAGTTAGAAAAGCAACATCCTTGTCATATTACTTATACGAGTAAGGAAGTTCACGAAGTTTTAAAAACAGGCTTCGATCGTTCGCCAATGTTCAATGGTCGAATTAGAGGATTGGGTCCAAGATACTGTCCTTCGATTGAAGATAAAATTGAGCGATTTTCTGGTCGAGATCGTCATCAACTTTTTATTGAACCAGAAGGTTGGGATACGTGCGAAATATATGTCAATGGGTTTTCTTCTTCGCTTCCTGAAGATGTCCAATACAAAGCAATGCGAAAAATTAGAGGATTTGAAAATGCGAAGATGTTTCGTCCAGGATATGCGATTGAGTATGATTATTTTCCACCAACCCAATTGAAAATTTCATTGGAGACTCGATTAGTGAAAAACTTGTTTTTTGCAGGTCAAATTAATGGAACGACCGGTTACGAAGAGGCAGCTTGTCAAGGTTTGATGGCTGGAATAAATGCACATCAAGCGGTGAAAGAACAAGATGCATTTATTTTGAGAAGATCAGATGCATACATCGGTGTATTGATTGATGACTTGGTGAACAAAGGGACGAATGAACCATATCGAATGTTTACGAGTCGAGCTGAATATCGGATGTTATTGCGTCAAGATAATGCCGATGTTCGATTGACTCCTTTAGTTGAGAAACTAGGTATGAACAATATGGAGGAACGTGCAGACCGTGTTAGAAAAAAGATAGAAGATGAAAAAGAAGTGCAGCGGCATTTCAAAAAAGTAGGTGTGAAGGCAGCTGATATCAATCCATTTTTGGAATCTATTGATTCAGCACCTCTAAATCAGCAAAAAAAATTATATAGCGTTTTGATGCGTCCAAATATTATGATTGATGATTTGCGAAAAGCTCTTCCATCGTTGGATAAAGACTTAAGTCAATTCGATAAAGAGTTTGTGGATTTGGCAGGGATCAATATGAAGTACGAAGGCTATATCAAAAAAGAACAAGAGATGGTGGATAAAATGAATCGTCTCGAAGATGTAAAAATTAAGGAAACAATGGATTATTCAGAATTGCTTTCTTTGTCAGGTGAAGCACGTGAGAAGTTGGCGAAGTTACAGCCACATACGATTGGGCAGGCTAGTCGAATTAGTGGGGTGAGTCCTTCTGATATTTCGGTTTTGTTGGTGCATTTAGGACGGTAAGAATGTTTCCAAAACAATAGCAGTTGTTATTTAGTTTATTGTTAACTGCTTTGTTTTTTGCAAAGAATAGGTATCGATTCTTTTGTAACAAATTTTGAAATTTAATAACTGCTTTTCCTTAAAAAAGTCTCCCACGAATTTTATATTTGTTCAAAAAAAATGAACAAACCACTTCAATTATTCTTTGTTGGAATTTTAATTTGTTTGAGCTCATCAAATACCTTTTCTCAAAAAAAGAATAATCCATTTTTAAAAACTACAGAATCCGGTCAAATAAAAATGACTGAGAAGGGTGCTTCGCATTTTGCTAGTTTAGCTTTGTCTTGCTTACAAAAAGAATATCCCAATAAGTTAAATCAAGTATTGAAAGATGGTAATGACTTGAAGCGACCGACAGAATTGCATCCTGCATTTTACGGGTGTTTTGATTGGCATTCTTCTGTGCATGGACATTGGATGTTAGTAAAGTTGTTGAAAGATTTTCCAAATTTGCCAGAGGCGAAAATGGTTCGAAAAAAATTGGGAGAGAATTTGACTGCTGAAAATATTAAAGCTGAAATATTATATTTTAGTAATGCGAGTAAAAGTTGGGAGCGTATGTATGGATGGTCTTGGATAATGAAGTTAGCAGAGGAACTTTATAATTCAAAAGATGAAGATGCGCAAATATGGTTTAAGAATTTACAGCCATTGACTGATTTTATAATTGAGCGGTATATGAGTTTTTTACCAATTCAAACTTATCCTGTGCGAACAGGTGTTCACCCAAATACAGCTTTTGGATTATCTTTCGCATTGGATTATGCCAATACGACTGGCCATACTAAACTGAAAAATTTAATAGAGCAAAGATCGAGAGTATATTATTTATCAGATTGCAATTGCCCCACAGAGTTCGAACCAAGTGGAGAAGATTTTTTGTCGGGTTGCTTGGAAGAGGCAAATTTGATGCGTCGAGTTTTATCACCAGTTGAATTTGAAAAATGGTTCAAAAATTTTTTACCAAAAAAGAAATTAAAAACTCTGGTAAGTCCCGCAGATGTTAGTGATCGGAGTGATCCAAAAATTGTACATTTAGATGGATTGAATCTGAGTAGAGCATGGTGTATGTATGGGATCTCTAGAAGTATAAGAAGCAAGAAAAAACGAGATATGATGTATGACGCAGCAGAGAAACATTTGCGAGCAACTGTTCCAAATGTTGTTTCCGAGCATTACGAAGGGTCACATTGGTTGGCATCTTTTGCAGTTTTTGCATTATCATCAAATAAATAACGGAAGATAAAAAATCAGAGCCTGGTTTAAAAAGCTATGATATAGAGTTGGAATTTGGAATCATTGGTTTCGTGTTTTTGATTTCCTTATTTGTTCAGGGACTATAGACATTATTATGGAGTTTAGATTTTATAAATTTGTATGTATTTTACAAAATGGTAATATGGAATTAGTAATGAGCGCATTAATTATCAGGATGATTTTAGTTTCTTAGGTTTTGATATTTAGTTTAGTCGTTCATGCTTTTCTTTTAATTAAAGAGGATGAAATAATAACAAATGATTTTACAAAGATTTTTTTTAGAAAAATAGATTTTAAATAAAGTAAAATAACCATAATGAATTATATTAATTTTTTAAGTATTCTGTTTTTTACTTTTATTATATCCAGTTGTGAGCTTGGAACGAATTCAACTGGTAAACTGGATACAGGTGATTCAAATAATCCTACCTTGATTAGTTCTGCTGAAATTGAAAAACTTGATAACTGGATCTGTGTTCCTGGAAACCAAGTTGGAAGAATTAAGGCTGATTTTAATGGGGCAGATATTTATAAAACTTTTGGAGAAGAAAATGTTTTAACGACTGAAATTGGCCTTGGAGAAGGAGAAACGAAAAGAGGGTTACTTGTTTTTCCGAAAACTAAAAATGAAATACAAGTGCTTTTTCAAGGGAAAGTAGAGATGGCGAAATTAGAAAGTATCAGAATTAAAGGAATAGGTTCAAAATGGAAAACAGATTCTGGAATTAAGGTAGGAACTACTATAGAGGAGTTAGTAGCAATAAACGGGAAAGACTTTAAATTTTATGGTTTAGAATGGGACTATTCTGGAAGATTGGTCAGTTGGAATGGTGGGAAATTAGATAAGAAGGTAAGTATCTTTCTAGAGGCAACAAATGTGGAGCCGGTATTTCCAGATCTAATTGGTGATAAAGAGTTTTGGTCTAGTAATCCAAAAGCGATAGAAGCGGGACTTTTCGTCAATTCAATTTTAATTTTTTTTTAAGTCTTAAGAGGAAATGCGACTTATTAAATAATAGATTTGGATAGTTTAATTTACCCAAATCAAGATGTAATTATTTTTTAATTAAATACTTGTAGATACTATGTTAGAATTTTTGAGAAAACTTTTTGGTGGAAAAGATTTAAAACTGATTATTCAAAATGGCGCGGTAATAGTTGATGTTAGAACAGTGAAGGAATTTCAAAGAGGGAGTGCAGATGGAGCGATTAATATCCCGCTTGGGGATTTTGGTAAAAACATCGATAAGATGAGACAAATGAAAAAACCAATAATCACATGTTGTGCCTCAGGGATGAGAAGTGATGCTGCTAAAAGACAATTGGAATCTTATAGAATTGAAGCATACAATGGAGGTTCTTGGCAAAGTATAAGTAGGAAACTACAGTAGTGAGATGCTGTTTTTTATATAAAAAGTTTTAGAGTTGATATAAATTGGATAAAAATTGGGTCACTTTTAAATTAGGAAATGCTCTAAATAACTTCTAGGAAAACTATTTTTTGTAATCAAAAAGGTATTATTGCTATTACTTTTAATAATTTATTGTTTTGCAATTAAGTTTTTTATGTACCAACCTAAAATCATCTAATTTTCTTTAAATTTTGAGAATACCTTTATTTGAAAAAATAAAATCATTTGAACGCATTACTAGAAGGACTACTTTTTGGATTAACGTTAACAGTAATGGCTGGACCAATACTGTTTGCTTTATTGCAAACAGGAATAGAACAAGGATTTCGTTCAGGTATGATGGTTGCATTAGGTGTATTTTTTAGTGATGTTTTATTTGTTGCGGCAGTATATTTCGGATTGAATTATATTCAGGCGGTGGTAAAAATGGAAGGCTTTAATTTAATATTGGGAAATGTAGGGGGAATTGCTTTGATTTTTATTGGTCTAGGAACGTATTTCTCAAAACCACCACAAATACCCGTAGATAATTTTTTTTCAAAAAAAGAGACAAGAGAGGAATCAAAAGAAATACCAAGCGAAAAAATCATCTCCTTTTTCAAATTATTGTTTAAGGGATTTTTAGTCAATACATTAAACCCTTTTACTTTTTTCTTTTGGGGGGTAATTGCTGCAGGAAAATTAGCAGAAAGTGGATTCAGTAAAAATGAATTTTTTTTATTTTTTGGAGCAATACTTTTTGTAATTATTACAACAGATATGTTAAAAGTTTATTTGGCAAAAGTGATACGCAAGTATTTAAAACCTGGCAATATATTATTAGTTCGAAGAATTTCGGGAGTAGCATTTGTGATTTTTGGAATAGTCTTGATGGTTCGGGTAATTTTATAAAATTATGTTCGGGTAATTGAATTATTTTTTCCAGAAGGTATTATATTTTAAAATACAATAAATTGCACGGAAGCCATCTCGCCAACCAATTTTTTTCCCATCTTCATAGGATCTTCCGTAATAAGAAATTCCCACTTCATAAATTCTAACTTTCGGGATTCGAGAAATTTTGCCGGTAACTTCTGGTTCGAAACCAAAACGATTTTCTTTCAAATTTAAACTTTGCACCATTTCTGTTTTAAATAATTTATAGCAAGTTTCCATATCTGTCAAATTTAGATTGGTCATCATATTTGACAAGTTAGTCAACCATTTATTTCCTATCGAATGCCAATAAAATAAAATTCGATGTGGTTTTCCTCCAATAAACCTTGAGCCATAGACGACATCAGCAACATCACTTAACATTGGTTTCAATAAAATGTTATACTCCTCAGGGTCGTATTCCAAATCCGCATCTTGAATAATCAAAAAGTCACCTGTGGCATTTTTGATACCTGTATGTAAGGCGGCACCTTTTCCTTTGTTGACTTCATGTTTTGAATATTGAATATTCATTTCAGGATTAGCTTCTGAATATCGTAAAATTGCTCGTTCTGTGTCATCGGTAGAAAAATCATTGACTATGATAATTTCTTTTTTTAAATCACCAATTAATTGAACAGCCTTGATTTTATCCAATATATAATGAATAGTCGGTGCTTCGTTGTATGCAGGAATAACAATGGAAAGTTTTTGACTCATATAGTTTTTTCTAAAAATTAAAAAACAAAATTAAAAAATTCAAACTAGTAATCAATATTATAATGACTGACTTGAATTTTTTAAATAATAACATCTATTTATTCTTAATCTAGGTTAAAGCGGAAGGAACTTTATCATTCATTAATTTAAACCAAAGTGGGGGTAAAAAGGAGATTAACATTGAACCTGGATAGCCATAGGGTAATTGCGGGCTGTCATCAAAGTGCCGAAGTACTTGGAATTTTCGAGTTGATTTGAAATGATGATCAGAGTGTCTCGTCAATTCATATAAAAATATTCTGCCCATTTCGTGATTTGAGTTCCAAGAGTGCTGAATGGTTACATTTTCGTATCGACCTGATGCTAATTTTTTTCTACGCAATCCATAGTGTTCAATATAATTAACGGTCTCCAATAAAAGGAATCCCGTGATAGCAATGATGATGGCAAAAGGGACAACAAACCATCCAAAATATAAACCAACAAAAACCAAATAAGTAACTTGGACTAATTGAAAAACAAGCATTTCATTTTTAAAAGAGAAAAAAGAGACGCCTTGTTTTTTTAATTTCGCAGTTTCTAAAGACCATGCACTTTTATAACCTCCGATAGTAGATCGAACCCAGAAGGCATATAAATTTTCATTCAATCGAGATGATGCAGGATCTTCATCAGTTGCAATATTTTTATGATGACCTTTATTATGTTCAATGAAAAAATGCATGTACAAAGCGGAAAGTAATAATGATTTAGACATCAACTGTTCTGATTTTTTAACTCGATGACCCAATTCATGAGCAACATTAATTCCGATAGTTGATACAATGATTCCGATACTCCAAGTCATTCCGACCATCTCAAAAGTTTCCAAACCTCCTGCAGATATAGTGCTAAAGAAAAACCAAATCAGTCCCCAAAGTATTGGAATATTTGAATATAGTAACCAATCAAAAATGATTGTAGATAATTTTGAGCCTTCCTCTTGTTCGGTTAAATTTTTTTCCGAGGAAGAATAAAAATGGTCTAAAAGCGGGATAATGGCAAATGCTAAGATGACAGTTGCAAATGACCAATAACCTTGAACATATATAGCTGCAAAGGTCGAAAGCGGGGCAAGATAAGCCAATAAATATTTTGAATCTTTCCAATTCATAATTTTAATCAATGTTTGTAATGAAATTATACTGATTAAAAATACAAATTTTAAACCATAATGCGACAAAAAGGTTATCAATTAAGGTTTTAGGTTTGTTACCTTTGTGCCACTATCTTTAATAAAAAATGAAATAAATAAATAATAAGATGAGTACTCAATTTCATAGTTTAAAAGTAATTAAAATCACTCCTGAGATTAGTGATGCATCGTCGATTACTTTTGAAATTCCGACGGAATTAGAAGATAAGTTTGATTATAAACATGGTCAATATTTAACTTTGAAATTTCAAATAAATGGAAAAGAAGAACGTCGAGCATATTCGATGTCTAGTAGTCCGTTAGAAAATGGAATTACTGTTACCGTCAAAAAAGTAGATAAAGGAATCGTATCCAATCATATTTGTAATAACTTAGAATCAGGCGCTATGGTAGATGTCATGGTTCCACAGGGAAGATTTACCTTGCAGTTGGATGAAGAAAAAAATAGAACATTTTATTTATTTGGAGCAGGGAGTGGAATTACGCCTTTGATGTCAATAGGAAAAACCATTTTGGAAAAAGAGCCACTTTCAACGGTATTTCTTCTTTATGGAAATAGGAATGAAGAATCGATTATTTTTAAATATCAGTTGGATAAAATGGTGCAAAAGTATCAAAATCAATTCATTGTATGTCACACTTTAAGTCAGCCAAAGAAGCAAAAAATAGGAGGATTAGGAGGGTTGTTTAAAAAGTCAAAAATGTCCTGGCAGGGAGAAGTTGGTCGAGTGGATAAGTTGAGTGTTAATAAATTTCTATTAGATAATCCAACTCGAAGTAAGGAGGCACATTATTTTGTTTGCGGTCCAGGAGGAATGATTGATGAAGTGGAAAATACACTAATAGAAATGGGTATTAACAAAAATGTTGTTCATTCTGAAAGATTTACCTCAAATATCTCTGGTAATGAAAGTACCACTCACTCAGGAGTTGCTGCACCAGTCGATAAGGCAAAATTGATAGTTCACCTTGATGGCGAGCTTATTGAAGCTGAAGTGAAAAAAGGGAAATCAATTTTGGATACGTTGTTAGATTTAAAACATGAACCACCCTATTCTTGTTGCTCAGGTTCTTGCTCGACTTGTATGGCAAAAATTATCAAAGGAAAAGTAGAGATGGAAGCTTGTTATGCTTTGGATGATGATGAAATTGAGGAAGGTTTTATTTTGACTTGTCAATCTCATCCGACAACTGCAGAATTAGAAATAACTTTTGACGTTTAATAACTCATTCGTAGTCCAATTATTAAACTAGTTCAAGAAAAGAGGAATCGAAACTTTTTGTAGAAAAACAGTTTATGTTATCCAAGCATCATTTGCGAAAATTCGCTACTTTTGCAATATTGGACTACACCATAAATTGAATCATAAAAAATCCACTCGTATGAATTTTGAATTAACCGAAGAACATTTAGCAGTTCAAGAAGCTGCAAGAGATTTTGCTCAAAAAGAACTAAAGCCAGGAGTTATTGAAAGAGACTCCAAAATGATTTATGCTTTAGAGCAAATTAAGATGATGGGTGATCTAGGTTTTATGGGTATGATGGTTTCTCCCGAATATGGCGGCGGCGGAATGGATACAATTTCATACTGTTTGGCAATGGAGGAGATATCAAAAATTGACAATTCCTGTTCTGTTGCAATGTCTGTAAATAATTCTTTAGTTTGTTGGGGCCTAGAAACTTTTGGATCGGAAGATCAAAAGCAAAAATACCTGACTAAGTTAGCAGTTGGAGAATGGATTGGTGCATTTTGTCTCTCAGAGCCTGAGGCGGGAAGTGATGCAACAAGTCAACAAACTACTGCAATTGATATGGGCGATCATTATCTATTGAATGGAACTAAAAACTGGATTACAAACGGAGGTACGTCAAAAATCCATTTGGTGATTGCTCAAACAGACAGAGAAAAAGGGCACAGAGGAATTAATGCATTTATCGTTGAAACAGATTGGGATGGTGTAGGAATTGGGGCGAAAGAAGACAAATTAGGAATTCGATCTTCAGACACTCACACGATCATGTACACCGATGTAAAGGTACCAAAAGAAAATAGAATTGGAGAAGATGGATTCGGTTTCAAATTTGCGATGAGAGTCCTGACTGGCGGAAGAATTGGAATAGCATCTCAAGCTGTTGGAATTGCAGCAGGTGCGTATGAGTTGGCGGTTGCTTACTCACATGATCGAGCTGCATTTGGGAAGCCAATTAATCAGCACCAAGCAATTGCATTTAAGTTAGCGGATATGGCAACTGAAATTGATGCAGCACGAATGATGGTTCATCGAGCGGCATGGATGAAAGATGAGAAAATGGATTATACGATGTCTGCTGCAATGGCCAAAGTATTTGCTTCAGAAGTTGCGATGAAACATACTGTAGAGGCTGTACAAATACATGGTGGATATGGTTTTGTAAAAGAATATCATGTGGAACGATTAATGAGAGATGCGAAAATTACTCAGATTTATGAAGGGACTTCGGAGATTCAACGAGTAGTGATTTCGAGGGAGATTATCAAAAAAGGAAATTTATATGCTCCAATTTTGGGAGCTGCAGTAAAGGTTTAACCTCTCTTTTGTAAAAAACTAAAAAGGCAATGACTCGATTGAGTTGTTGCCTTTTTAATTTTTCAGGAAAAAGTAATCTTCAGTAAAAGAAAATAATGTAGAATTTCAACAAATATTTAAAATAAAGAAGTTATCAGTAATATTTTATGTCTTAATTTATAGTTCTTTCCTTTTTTAAAAATATTTTAATTCTGGAGTTAGTATTCTCCAAACGCAGATGAAATTGTGAAAAATTCAATTATCATATTTACAGTTTATGCAAGGTCTCAAACAAGTTTAAAACGAAGAAATTAAGTATAATTAAAAAGTGAAAATCGTAGTGTAAAGTTAAAAATAGAAGATATATAATACAGATGATTATGTATTGACTCAAGCTATTTTAAAACTAGAATAATATTTTAAAAAAATAGATTATTAAGATTTAATTAATTCAAGTTATAAAATAAGAGCATATGTAGAATTAGCCTCATTAAACGTTAATGACAAAATTGATTTTAAAAAACCAATATGGAATTTAGGAACGAAACCTAAATTTTTAAATACGACAAACTAAAAGAATCCACAATTTATGCTCATTTTCTAGTTATGGTAAATTATAATTCTGAAATTTTGATTAAAACAAAGGTTATTGATTTGAATAATAATAATAATAATTCAACAATTTATTTCTTTGGTTTTAAGGTTGGAAAAGTCGAGGAAAGGTATGGAATATCTTCAGGTGCATTTGCTTTTAAGGTAACCTGAAAGTACAAAGTTAGATTTGGCTAAATAGGTGTAAGTAGTAGTTCATTTGGTAAATGGTTTTTGTGGACAAAATTGATAGTTTTCAACTAAAATTAGAAAAACTTAATTTTTTAAAAAACAATAACGAATCTATAAAGAATGGGATTACATTGTTTTTAAGAGTTATATTTTAGAGATATTCTGATGAAGTTTATTACCCTTCAACAACCAAAAGTAAATATTTCACGTTTAAATAGAAATTAAATCATTTAAAACTCATTCTTTGAAAGGAGCATTCCAAATCGCTAAAATTGCTGGTATCCCAGTTAGACTACATTGGACATTTGTTGTGATGTTGGGTTGGGTGGCGATTGAAGGTAGGCGAAGTGGAATGAATTGGGAAAGTGTAGGTTGGTTTGCAGTTTTAATGATTGGCGTTTTTGTTTGTGTGGTTTTACATGAATTAGGGCACGCTTTTTCCGCTAAAAGATATGGTGTTCGAACCAAAGATATTATTCTTTCCCCATTGGGTGGAGTTGCTCGATTGGATGGATTACCGGAGAAACCAATTGATGAATCAGTAGTTGCATTTGCTGGGCCTTTGGTAAATATTTTATTAGCTGGTATTTTTGGAGGATATGGTTGGATGACCTCTAGTATTGACCTTTCCAATATAGGAGCGTCTAGACTAGTATTTGGAAATCCTGAAAATTTTGTCACCTTATTCTTAATAATCAATATTTTTTTGTCATTCTTTAATTTGATTCCCGCTTTTCCGATGGATGGAGGGAGAATCTTTAGATCATTACTTTCTCCAAGTTTGGGGAGACGACGAGCCACCTTAATTACTACATATTTAGGGCAGGGAATAGCGGTTTTATTGGTCGGTTTAGCTTGTTTTTTAGTGCCACCTCGTATGTCATTTTACTTGATTCCACTATTTATATTGTCGAGCGCATTTATGTTTTTTATGGCTAGGCAGGAGTATCGAATAGTAGAATTTGAAGAGATTTTAAAAAGACATTCAATCTTAGAATTGATTCGTCAACCAATAAATATTTTCAATAAAAACGATCATATTGCTTATGCCTTAGAGGCATTGAAAACAGGATTGGAAAAAGATTTTTTAGTAAAGAACGAGGATGGAACAATTGCTGGCGTTTTTTCTCAGCCGGAAATTTTGGAAATGGCGAAAAGTATTCCAACTAGTTCACATAAGAAACATATTGTAGAGGAGTTTATCTCGCCTGTCGAAGAGGTTGTATATCCAAGTGATACACTGCATATTTTTTATAAAAAATTGATGAGCCAAGAATTACGAATACTACCTGTGTTTGAAAATGAAAATTTAATTGGTGTGGTAGATATCCAACAATTAAATGATTTCTTGAGGGTGGAATATGAAATGAAATAAAACCCTATGCAAATTGATCTTTTTCTAAAACTCCAATTCCGAACAAAGCAAAATCATACTTTACAGGGTCTTTTGCATCAAAATGTTTTAATTTATTAGTCAACTCAATTACTGATTTCCAGTCAGTCTGTTTGCGTTCCAAAAGATTTAATCTTCTTGCTACACGATCTACGTGCACATCTAAAGGAATTAATAGTTGTGCTGGTTTTATTTTTTTCCAAATTCCAAAATCAACTCCATTCGTATCTTCCCTAACCATCCACCGAAGAAACATATTCAATCGTTTGCAAGCAGAATTTCGAATAGGTGTAGAAACATGTTTTCGAGTTCGATTAGGGGCATTAGGAAGAGAAAAAAACTGTTCATGAAAACCTTTTAGCGCAGCTTCCACATTCTCACTTGTAGTAGAAATATGATTAGAAAATGCATTTTCAAGTGATTTGTTTTTTTTGTAAAAATTTTGAAAAAATGTTAAAAAATAAAGTGTGTCAATTGATTGAAAGGTACGGTGCTTGAAATTCAAAAAAGCTTTTCGATCTTTTTCTTCATGATTTATAATATAATCGAAAGGAGCTCCATCCATTAACTGAATCAATTCATTTGCTTTATTAATAATCGTTTTTCGTTGTCCCCATGCTAGCATAGAAACCCAAAAACCCATTATTTCAATGTCTTGTTTTTTAGAGAATTGATGAGGAATTGAAATGGGATCGTTTTCGATAAAATTTGGGCTATTAAATTTTTTGACACAAGAATCCAAGTAAGACTTTAATTCTTGTTGGTTAATATTTAGATTTGTGGGCATATTACATTTAAGGTTAAATATATGCTAAGAAGTAATGCCAATTTAACATTAATTTTATTTCAGTTTAATAGAGATTGATCTTTCCTACCATATTAAAATTGAAATTTGATTATGACTGCCACGCTCACTTATGCCCTAGTTTTAGCTAAAATTTATTCTGGTAGAAAGGTATTTGCTCTTACCGAGCAAGAGTCAAAATCATAGATTAAATTTTACAAAAGATCAATTAAACAAAGGGAAACTCTATTTAACTTTTTTGGGTTCTTTATACATTTCCATTTTAACAAGTCCCATTCTTTGGAGAAAATGTCCTACAGAAACTCTCAAAACTCCAATGCCATATTTTGCACTTCTTTGGAAGTTAATTGATGATGCTTCATCAAAATATTTTGTCGGACAAGTCACTTCTGCAATATCATAACCAGCATAAATTATTTGAGACAACATCTCATTATCAAATACAAAGTCATCATCGTTTGCATTAAAATTTATTCCTTCCAAAACATCTCGACTGAATGATCTATAGCCAGTATGGTATTCAGATAGTTTATAGTTAACTAACATGTTTTGGGTGAAAGTTAACAATCGATTTGCGATATATTTGTACATAGGCATTCCTCCTTTCAATGCTCCTTTCCCTAAAATTCTTGAGCCCAAAACAACAGGGTATAAATCATCTCCAATAATGTTTACCATCGCAGGAATTAACATAGGAGTGTACTGATAATCAGGATGAAGCATGATTACAATATCACCACCAAGTTCCAAAGCTTTATTATAGAGTGATTTTTGATTACCTCCGTACCCTTTGTTTGTCTCGTGGCGAATGATGTGTTGAATACCAATCTTTCGACCTAATTCTGAAGTATTATCCTTGCTGGCATCATCACATAAAATCACCTCATCCACTAAAGGAAAAGGAATTTCATTGTAAGTTTTTTCTAAAGTTAAAGCTGCATTATATGCAGGTAAAACGACAATCACTTTCTTTCCTTTGTACATAATATTTTATTAAACCGTGAACACATATTTAATTAATTATTTTTGATTGTATATATATTGCCCACATATTTTATACTTCGCACTAATTTATGTTAATATGGTTTCATTCTAGACCATACTGTGATTTTCAGTTCATTTGGCAAATCTTAATGATCTTTAATACAAAGGGCTGTTTTAAACAAAAGAATTAAAAGAATGATGAATAATAAAATATCATTCATCATTCTTTATTCCTCTTCCTCAGATTTATCTGAGGTTTCTTCTGATTCATCTTTCATATCGATTAATGATCTCTCATTCAAGAAATTGAACCATTTGATTACTTTCTTTATATCGCTTGTATGGACTTTATCCTCATCGTAATCTGATAAAATTTTTCTAAAATATATATGTAATTCAGTAGAAGAACTATTGGATGAAGGAATAGGATTTGACTCCATTTGTTCAACCATTGTTCTAAATATTATTTTTAATTCAGTCGAATCATCAAGGGTGAAGATCCCAATGCTAGCTAAGGGAGTGAATTGATGTTTTCTTGCTGGGGCAAATTTTCTTTTACCATTGTCCAAATCTTCTATAATTAGGCCATTAGTTCTATTAGCTGCTAATTTGAATACGCCTGACATTCCACTTACGGCTACTAAGTCATCTAACTTCATTATGGGTTTTTTATTTAAAATATAAAAAGTAAGTAATAAATTCCGGATGCGAAATTACAAATTCTATTGAAAAAAAAGCATTTTCAAAGCAGTTGGTTTTGCCTTAAAAAAACTTAAATGAGAAGAAGAGTTTTACTAATGAAGAATAAAGTTTTACTAAAAGACTATTTCAGTAAAAAGATAGAAGTTGAACCTATTGAAGTTTTTTCCATTAACATAAATTTAAGAAATTAATTATTTTAAAAGACTATTTCTTATAGTACCTTTTTTTAATATTATTCACAAAGTTTTTTTCATGTAAAATTTTTCTAATTTTGCAGGCAAATTAATAATTACCTAACCAAAGTGTAATTTCTCAAGATCGGTGAGAAATTTTAAAATAAAAAAAATGAAAAAAGATTTTTTAAAAAAACTAGGTCTTAAAGCCAAAAATAACGGAACAAGCACAGGACAAAAATCTTATGCTTCAAAAGAATATATTGAATCTTATTCTCCAGTAGATGGAGCATATATTGGTAGTGTTGGGGTAACAACAAAAGCTGATTATGAGCGAGTAGTAAAAGTCTCGCAAAAAGCATATACTAAATGGAGAACCATGCCTTCTCCAAAAAGAGGAGAAATTGTTAGACAATACGGAGAAGCACTTAGAGCAAACAAGGATTCTCTTGGAAAATTGGTTTCTTATGAAATGGGAAAAAGTCTTCAGGAAGGTTACGGAGAAGTGCAAGAGATGATTGACATTTGTGACTTTGCAGTTGGTTTGTCTAGACAATTATATGGGTTGACAATGGACTCAGAACGACCGAATCATAGAATGTATGAACAATGGCATTCACTTGGTCTCGTTGGAATTATTTCAGCATTCAATTTTCCTGTTGCCGTTTGGTCATGGAATTCGATGTTGGCGTTAGTTTGTGGAGATGTTTGTATCTGGAAGCCATCAGAGAAAGCACCAATGTGTGGAGTGGCTTGTCAGAACATTTTACAAAAAGTTTTTAAAGCAAATAAAGTTCCTGAAGGAGTTTCTTGCTTGATTAATGGAGATTATAAAGTGGGAGAATATTTGACAAAGGATAAAAGAGTTCCTTTGATTTCTGCAACGGGAAGTACTCGAATGGGAAAAATTGTCAACGCAGAAGTTGCAGGTCGATTGGGTAGAACGATTTTGGAATTAGGTGGAAACAATGCTATAATAATTACACCAAGTGCGGATATGAATATAGTATTGCCAGGTGCTGTTTTTGGAGCAGTTGGTACAGCTGGACAAAGATGTACTTCTACTCGACGATTGATTATTCACGAAAGTGTTTATGATACCGTAAAAAATAAACTTAAGAAAGCGTACAAGCAAATTAAAATTGGAAATCCTTTAAGTGCTAAAAATCATGTTGGTCCTTTAATTGACACTGATGCCGTAGAAGCATATTCTGAAACATTGAGAAGAGTGAAAGAAGAAGGTGGAAAAATAATAGTTGCTGGAGGTGTTTTAGAAGGAAAAGAATACAAAAGTGGTTGTTATGTAAAACCTGCAATTGCAGAGGTGGAAAACCATTTTGAAATTGTTCAGCATGAAACATTTGCACCAGTTTTATATATTATGAAATATAAAACATTGGATGAAGCAATTGCAATGCAAAATAATGTTCCTCAAGGTTTATCATCTGCGATTATTACTGACTCAGTAAAAGAAGCAGAGCAATTCCTTTCTACTTCAGGTTCTGATTGTGGAATTGCAAATGTAAATATTGGAACAAGTGGTGCTGAAATCGGTGGTGCTTTTGGTGGGGAAAAAGAAACTGGTGGAGGACGTGAAAGTGGTTCTGATGCTTGGAAAGCTTACATGAGACGACAGACGAATACGATTAATTATAGTAGTGAGCTGCCTTTGGCGCAAGGGATTAAATTTGATTTGTAGAAACTAAATTCGATTAAAAATTAAAGGTGTTAGTCCGTTTGGGCTAACACCTTTTTTTTAACTAAAAATTATGCTTTTTTGATAAATGGTCTTTGAGTCTTTTTATTACTGTTCTCTTATTTAATAGTATTATTGATGTTTTTTGTGGTACGTGTTACTTTTTTCATTCGAAAAAAAGTAACTAAAAATTCTTGGCGAAAAAAATGCCTAGCTCCTTGCAAGCACACGTACTCACATTTTTCGCTGCACCCAATCTGCTTCATTTCTCAGAGAGTACTTCTCATGGACTAGAATATTATAACTCATGTTTTTTATTAATTACTCAACGGAGTCACCTTTGCCTTCAACCATTTATCTAATTGATCATAAATCTTCTGTTGGTCTTCTTTGGAAAAATTCTTAATTCGAGTCGTATGTGGACCTCCTTTTAAAGTCATTCTTAAGGCATCCGTTTTTGGATTTGGCGTAACTCCGCATGCTGTCCAAGTATCAATTTCACCATAAATGTAAAGTACCCGATTTCCCTTTTTCATCAAAAAGTCATTCACGTCTTGCAAATATGGCTTGTAAGTTAAGTCCACATCTTTTGGTCCAAAAAGTCGATTTGTAGGATTTTTAACTACCTGAAGTAAGTCTTTGACATTCTCCGTTGGGAAACCATAATAACCTAGCTCTGTCATAAATTGATAAAATGCAGGTGAGAAATATTCAATTGATGCATCCGAATAAAACCCCCAACTTACAGTTTTTTCGATGTAATCGAAGATCTCTTTTGCACTTGATTCTGATGTTGGAATTTTTTCACAATCACCTCCCCATTGCCAAAAAGCAAAAGGTAACTCCAACGCAGCATATTCTAAAACTGCTTCAGTTCCAATCGAAAATGTTTGCGTTTTTTCAGTAGAATAATTTTCAATCATTGGAATTAATTCAGCTCTGCGTTCCAATATATTTCTTTGTAGAGCAACTAATTTATTTCGACATTCTTCTGTTCCGATTATTTTCTGATGTTCATCAGTTCGAGTATCTTCCTGTGCAAATGCTAAAGGAGCAACGTAAGGAACTGCAACACAGACATCTTTTGGATACTTACTTTTGTAAATTAGAGTGGTTGTTCCTCCTTTACTGATCCCTGTGCTTACCCATTCTTTTTTATAAAATTTCTTAAACAATTTTCTGATTCTATGTAAATCTTCCATGGCTTGATCGTTTGTGAGGTATTGCCATTGAATGTTTTTTGGGCGAGAAGCTCCATTAAAACGATATTCGACGATGATTTGATTGGAATTTAAAATTTTTGATAATTCATAAGTTCGCTGACGACCAGCATAACCTTCCGTAACGAAAAGCATTGGTTTCTTTTTATCAACATGAGAAAGAAAAATGCGATGTTCAAATGTTCCTGCTTTGGGATTATTATGATCTAAATATTGTTTGAACTTTATTTCATACACTTCTTTAAAATGATCTTTTGCTTCCAGTTTTTTAACCGTAGCATTAGGTAATTTTTTTTTGATATATTTTTCAATTTTGGAAAGTTCGGCAACTTGGGCATTGGCAAATTGTGCGAAAAGAAAAAGAAGGGAAAAGAATATCAGTTTTGTTGATTTCATTTTAAATGATTGATTTAGTGTGAAATAAAAAATGGGACTTCCGATAAAATTTTATCAAAAGTCCCATTTTTTTATTCTAAATCAAAAATTAAGAGAAGTAAACATACGACGAAACTACAATTATCAAAATGGCCAAACTTACTTGCTTGACATATTTGTAAGGAGTAATATCAACTTCTTCACTGTATGCTAATTCGAAGTCGGTTGTTCTTGGTTTTAGTTGACCGATAATTAACATGATAATAATATTCATTACAAAAAGAATCGCCATAACATGAAGAAAATTAGGGTAACTTTCGTCTCCAAAAACATAAGGTTTTAGGATGAATTGACTAATAGCATAAAGGACAGCACCTAAAATAATGGCAACTTTTGCAGCGATTGCTGGAACTCGTTTGGTTAAATAACCCACAACGATTATGGTTAAAATAGGAATACTATAACATCCATTTATTTCTTGTAAATAACCAAATAGACCATCTGGTGCATTTGCAATAAATGGCGCAATAAACATGGCTAAGAAAGCTAATAAAAGCCCAAACTGTTTCCCATATTTTATTACTGTTTCATCAGAGGCATCTTTGTTAATATGTTCTTTATAAATATCTAAACCAAATAAAGTAACTGAACTATTTAAGGCACTATTAAATGAACTCATGATTGCACCAAAGATTACTGCTGCAAAAAAACCAACTAAAGGTGCAGGTAAAACAGCTTTCACTAATTCAGGGTAAGCTTGATCTGGAGTATCTAATTGGCCTTTAAATAAATAGAAGGCAATCATACCTGGAAGTACTAAAATTAAAGGACCTAATATTTTCACCCCTGCAGCTAGTAATAATCCCTTTTGACCTTCTTTTAAGTCTTTTGCGGCAAGTGCTCGTTGGATAATTGCTTGATTTGTACCCCAATAAAATAGTTGAACCAACATCATCCCTGTAAAAATAGTAGCGAAAGGAACAGAGGCAGAAGAATCACCAATTGCATTAAACTTGGAAGGATCAAATTGATATAAGTTGTCTACACCTGTTACAATTGATCCATCTCCAATATGAAGTAAACCGAGAATTGGAATCATTAGTCCTCCAATCAATAATCCTATGGCATTAATTGAATCAGATATAGCAACTGCTTTTAATCCTCCAAAAACAGCATAGATAGATCCAATAATTCCTATTCCCCAAACACAAAGCCAAAGAGCAGCTGTATGAGAGATACCTAATTGTTCTGGTATGTTAAACATGGATACAAAAGCTAAAGCTCCTGAATAAAGTACAATCGGTAATAAAACCACAACATATCCAGATAGAAACAAAGCTGAAGCAATTGTTTTAGTCTTGGTATCATACCTAGATTCAAGAAACTGAGGAACAGTAGTTAGCCCCCCTTTTAAATATCGAGGTAAAAGAAATAATGCTGTTACAACCATAGCAATAGCAGCAAGTGTTTCCCAGCACATCACTAAGATACCTTCAGTAAATGCTGACCCATTCAAACCAATTAATTGCTCTGTTGATAAATTAGTCAATAGTAATGATCCAGCAATAACTCCAGCAGTTAAACTTCGTCCTCCTAGAAAATAATCATCAGATGTTTTATTGGTATCATTACTGGTATAGTAATAAGATATGGCAGCGACCAGAATCGTAAAGGCTAAAAATGATATTAATGTCATATTAGGTTTCTATTTTCGTTTAATTTTGAAATATTTATTTTCAATATAGTAATTGTATCTCGTACGTTAAGGTTGTTAAGACATTTTTTTTAAAAAAAACCAACAAAAATATTTTTTTTCCGTTTCATATAGATAATTCTGCATGGTTTTAAAAATTATTATATATTTGCAGTCGAAAAAATCCGAACGTGGATTTTAAAACTAATAAAAAATGGTCGCGTGGCCGAGTGGCTAGGCAGTGGATTGCAAATCCATGTACGGCGGTTCGAATCCGTCCGCGACCTCAAAAAAGCTCATTCAATTAATTTTGGATGGGCTTTTTGTTTTTGCGACAAAAGAAAAAGGGTTCCTGTTCATTGAACAGAAACCCTTTTTTTGAAAATGGTTATCTAAAATTTACATTTTTTTGATTTTATCCAATAACTTTTGAGTTTCAGAATAATCCTCTTTCATTTTTTTTGCAAAATCAATTGCTTGATTAATAGCATTTCTTGCTTTTCGCTTTTTCTTTAATTTATAATAAACTGCAGCCATCGCTTCATAACTAAATAAACTAGCATCTGTTTTTACTGTATTCTTCGTCCATTTTAGGGCTTTTTTTAACATTTTTTTGTTACTCACATCTAATTCATAGAAATTATAAGCTACATCACTCAATTCGCTTGGATCTCTGGGAGGGAATTTTTCATAATATTTTACCGCTTCTTTTGCGTATTTCTCACTTGATCTTTTTTCCAAATAATAATTTAGCTTAAATCTAGAGGAAGCTTGCTCAGCGACTTTTGGTTCATATACTTTGTTAAATAATAAATCTAATTCTTCTAGTGAGGCATTTCCTTCCTCATCGTAAACTTTTTGATAAATCAAATTTTCAATTTTTCCAGCGACTTTTGATGCCTTAAATGTTTTTTCAAAAAGGGTTCTATTTTCTAAAATATAATTAAATAATTTTGAGTTAGTATCGTCTACTTGTTTAAAAATGAATCTCAAGTTTTTCTTTGTAGTCCAATCGTTTTGAGTAGATAAATATATCTCAGCAATAGCATTATGTGTGCCATCCATTGTAGCTTTTCGCACATCAGTATATTGCATTAAAAACTTTGGATTACGGTCCCCATTTTCAAACCTCTTCTCAAAAGCTGAAAGTCTCTTGTTAGGATCGATAGCTGTTTTACCTAATTCTAATAGCTTTGGAACAGACTGATAACCTGCAATTCTATGGACAATAGTTCCGTCTGCAGTCAAAAAAAGGAACGTTGGAAAAAAGAATACGCCATATTTTTCTTTCAATTCTTTTCCAATTCCTTTTTCCATATTCAACTTAATATTTATGAAGTATTTGTTATAAAAATCACCCACCAATTTTTGTGGAAAAACTTGCTTGTCCATTTTTTTACAAGGTTGACACCAATCAGTATATGCATCAATAAAGATAATTTTATCCTCTTTGGCAGCTTGAATGATAACTTGATTCCAGTTTTGTTGAGTAAATTTAATACCTTCTTTTTGAGCGAAAATATGATTGAAGAGAAATAAAAAGAGTAGAATGAAAAGTGTAAATTTCTTCATAATGTTCTAATATGGGATTTTTAAATTTTGACATGTGTTGATCTAGTTTTATAATTTGTGATCCGAAAAAAATCGAACCACAAATTACAAAATTAGCTACGTTCAATTTTACGGATTAGTCGCATAACATTTCCTTCTGCACTCCTTTTTCCTTTAGCTAAATCAAGAGATTTATTAGCCATTATTAATGCATCTTGCTTCTTACCATTTTCTAGTAGGATAGTTGCGTATGTTAAGAAATAATTATATTCAGTTCCTTTTTCAGTTGCCTTTTTCGCATACTTCTCGGCTTTTTTTAGAGCTCCAGTATCTTCTGGAAAATTTTGAAAAATGGCTAAAGCTAAATCATTCAATTTTTCAGGGTTATTTTTAGCTTCTTTTTTTGCATACTTTTCACAAGCTTTTAAATACTTTTTTCCATCACCACAAGCCAAGCAAAATTCCATTTCTGCATAAACTGCAAATTGCGCAGCTTTTTCTGGAACATATTTTTTCATTTTTTTCAAAGCATCTTTATGCAAGTCTGCATTTTGATATTCGACTGCTTTCTTTGCACTTTTAAAGCAAGCTTTCTCAATTTTATTTTTTACATCTTGTTTTGAAGTTAATTTTTCAATTGCACTTTTGTTTTCAATCATTAAATCAAAAATACGTGAATCAGCATGAGTCGCAGCTTCTAAAAGGAACTTTAAATTTTGATCAGTCGTCAAATCGTTTTGTGAACGAACATATTCGTTGGATATTTTCAAAGTTGATTTACCAGCTTTGTTCAATGCTTTCACATAATTATAAACGAGTTCGGGACTGCGATCTCCTTTTTCGTAAGCTACTTTAAAGTCTTTGCTAAAGTCAACTTTGCCTAAGGCAAATTTTCCTAATTTGATAAAAGGATCAATTTGTTGTCCACCTTTCACTTTGTGAACTAACTTTCCATTATAATCAATATACATCAAAGTTGGAAAGGCTGAAACGGGATAAGTTCTCCCAAAAGAACGACCCATTTTTTTCTCCATATCAATTTTCATATTGATAAAATTCTCATTATAAAATTCTCCCACTTTTTTATCCGTAAAAACATTTTTAGCCATTCTTTTACACGGGCCACACCAAACAGCATAAGCATCTACAAAAATTAATTTGTCTTTTGCTTTTGCTTCTGCAAGTGCTTCCTCCCAGGTTCCATGGAAAAAATTAATTCCTTTTTGTGCCTGAATTTGGAAACAAGAAAGGATGAATAGTAAAATAATTGTAAAACGCATAATGATATCTTTATATAAAATAATATTCCAAAAAATTAATTGCAAGATAAGATTTGTTGAGCTTTATTGCACGATGGATTCCTTTAAACTTTTCATAATTTTTATTGCTTATTCTTCTTTTGAAATTCTTTGATTAAGTCTTCTGGTGATTTGTCCATGTTGGCTAAGAGTAACGTCGCATCTTTTGCTAAGGCATGATCTGGATACCTTTTCAAAAACATTTTATACAATGTTTTCGCTAAATATTTATTATTTAAAACACTATCGTAAGTGAATCCACATTGAAACATTGCATGAGGTGCTTTTGGATGTCCATCACGATCATAACTTTTATACACAATGTACCAAGTGTCCAAAGCTTTGGTAAAATCACCAATTCCTCGATACAAATCAGCCGCATTAAAAAGATGTTCTGCAGCCAAGGAGTCACCATAAATGCTCATGTATAACTCTGCTTCTTTTGCATAAGCAACTACATTCTTTTTAATGAAACCGGTCTCCATTTGATTCATCAATTTTTCATGCATAAGATCTAATTTTTCTTGAGTTGCTAATCTAATAGGAGCAGTTCCGATACGAACTGAAGGTTTTTTATTGGGTGTAATTTTATTAATTATGAGAGAATCATTAATAATTTTACTTGAGTTTTTGATAGCAATATTGATATCTGAGGTTGTGTTAGATTCTGAGATTTCAGAGGTACAACTTGCTAAAAATAAAATGACAATTATAATAACTAGGATAGATTTTATTGCGATTATTTTTTTTAACATATTTTTTTAATGTATTTGAATGATTATAAAATTTGGAATTGTTTGTTTTCTGTAAATATACACGATTCTATTTTTTTGTTAAAAAAAGTTAAGATTCTGAATGTCTTTAAACTTTCAGTTATGATTAATGTCCAATCTTTGAAAAAACTTTTTCTCCAGAAAATTATGTTCAAATACAAATTGAACCCAAAAATGACGAAGTGGATTGTTCAACTAGTTTTAGCTTGATTTAATACACCTCCTTTAAGGAAATTAAAACGGAATTATGAATAAACAGCAGAGATATCAACATTTATATTGGCGAAGTGGTTTTGGAATGAGTCCAAAGGAGTGGTTTTCCAAAAAGAACCATTCGACCCAAATAGTCATTGATGAATTATTTAGGAAAGCACATCAATTTAGCAAAAAAAAGATTTTAAAAAACGAGAGAGGAATTGAACCTTCAGATATTTTAATGATTTTAAAATTAGATAAAAAAGAAAAAAGGAGGCAAAATAAAATTAAAATCGAAACTTATAATATTGATTGGATTTTGCGTTCGGGCAACCCTAAAGAAAGTGCTTTACTGGAGAAAATGATTTTGTTTTGGCATGGACATTTTGCTTGCAGGTCCAAGGTTCCCGAATGGGCATTGAAGCAATTAAATACAATTAGAAGGTATGCTTTAGGAAATTTTAAGGAACTCGTTTTAGCTATGGCCAAAGACGGTTCGATGATTCGGTTTTTGAATAATCAGCAAAATAAAAAACGAAAACCGAATGAAAATTTTGCCAGAGAGTTGATGGAATTATTTACGATAGGTCGAGGAAATTATTCTGAAAAAGATGTGAAAGAAGCGGCACGAGCATTTACGGGTTGGTCATCAAATATGAAAGGTGATTTTGTTTTTAAAAAACGGCAACATGATTTTGGAGAAAAAATATTTTTTGAAAAAAAAGGAAAATGGGATGGTGATGATATTATTGATATGATTTTGGAAAAAAGAGAAACGGCAGAATTCATAGCAAGGAAAGCTTATCGTTTTTTTGTCAATGAAAAAATTGAGGAACAGAATGTAAAATATCTCGCACGCGTTTTTTATGATTCTAATTATGATATTGAAAAATTGATGCGAGCGATTTTTGAAAGCAAATGGTTTTTTGAAAAAAAAAATGTAGGCGTAAAAATTAAATCACCAATTGAATTAATTGCAGGAATGATTCGAATTTTTGAAGTCGATTTTAAAAATCCAGCCGCTTTAATTTTTATTGAAAAAGCATTGGGACAAGTTTTATTTCATCCACCAAATGTGGCAGGTTGGGCAGGAGGGAAAAATTGGATTGATAATTCGACATTGATGCTGCGATTGAATTTGGCGAATGTTTTATTTCAAAATTCGGAACTTAATTTGAAAATAAAAGAAGCATTCGAAGCCCAGAAAAAAAATAAACAAAAACGGAATGTGCAAGCTTCGATGAACTTTACACCATTTTATAATTTGTTCAAAAGAGAAAATGAAAAATTGCTCCTGAATAAAATGGGCGATTTTATTTTGCAAACAAAAGGGCATTTGAAGGAGTCAACTTTTGAAAATTTTATAATAAAAAATAACAAAGAAGATTTGGTGAAAACGATGTGTTTGAGGATGATGAGTTTGCCTGAATATCAGTTAATGTAGCTTGCCGACTTCAGTCGGCAAGCAAGAATGAGCATAGCGATTTTTTGAGAAAAATATTTAAATAAAAGTAAAGCGCATTTTTAGAATCCAATTTTTCGCATCTAACTTAAAAAAAAGAAGTGCAACGACTTTTTTTTGCTGACTAAAGTCAATAGCTACGATAAAAATTTAAAAAATGAAAAGACGTAATTTTATAAAAGCCTCCGCAATTGCCTCTACTTCCGCATTGGTTCCGCAATTTCTAAAAGGAGTTAATTCAACAAACATCGCAAAAAGTCGAGAGGGAAAAAACTTAGTTGTCATCCAATTTTCAGGAGGCAACGACGGACTGAATACTATCATTCCCTATCAAAATGATTTGTATTACAAAAATCGTCCAACCCTTGGGATCAAAGCTAACGAAGTGCTAAAAGTAAGTGATAGTTTAGGTTTTAATCCGGCGATGGCAAGTTTAGAATCATTGTATGACGAAGGATTGATGAGCATAATTAATAGCGTTGGTTATCCAAATCCTGACCGTTCGCATTTTCGTTCGATGGACATTTGGCACACCGCAAGCGATAGCAATGAATATTTAAGTACAGGTTGGTTAGGTCGATATTTGGATAGTAAATGTTTGGGATGTCAAAGTCCACATCATGCTTTGGAAGTTGATGACACCTTAAGTTTGTCATTGAAAGGAATAGAAAAAAGTGGTTTTGCGATGGGCAATCCAAATCAATTAAAAAGAATTTCTGATAATAAATTTCTACAATCCATCGTCCATCATCACGAGCATGACCACGAAGAAAATGTGGAATATTTATATAAAACTTTAGTCGATACTCAAGCCTCTGTTGACTACCTTTATCAAAAATCAAAGTTGCATAAAACTAAAGTAAAATATCCAAAAGGAGCTTTCGGAAAAGACTTAAAACAAATTGCAGAATTGATGACTGCCGATACCGACATAAAAATTTACTATGCCAACCTCGGTGGATTTGATACTCACGTTGGACAAAAAAATAAACAAACACGGTTACTAAAAACTTACTCGGATGCGATGAGTATATTTGTTAAAGATTTAAAAAATAATGGACTGTTGGATGATACGTTGATTATGACTTTTTCAGAATTTGGAAGACGAGTGCAACAAAATGCAAGTGGCGGAACAGACCATGGAACTGCCAATAATGTTTTTCTTATCGGAGGAAATTTAAAGAAAAAAGGATTCTATAATGCTGCTGCTGATTTGAAAAAATTGGAAAAAGGTGATTTGATTTATCAAATGGATTTCAGAAAAATCTATGCGACTATTTTGGAAGATTGGTTGGAGGCTTCGCCTACGAAAATATTAGGGAAACAATTTGAGAAGATAATTATTTAGTAGAATTTGGGATAATGGGAATTGAGATGAGATACAAGACAAAAAGGAATTGCCAACGAAGTAAACATTTGTTGGCAATTTTTTTATTGGACAAAACTACAATTTTAAGGGGTGTAACAAAGGTCATTCAACTCTTCTATTGTACCTTGAAAAACATTAAAATCAACATCACCATTTATTCCCTCTAAACGGCCTCGGTTCCCATATTGCCAAAATATCCATTCTTGTCCGTTGATTAATAGTGGTTCAAAAAATCTATTATATCGAGCAATCCAAATAGGATACTCGGAGAGAAAATCAGCTAAATGATCATTATAGAATTTTAGATTAGTATAAATGATTGGACGGATTTGGTATTTCGTTTCAATAATTTCTAACCAAGTTTTGACGCTAAAACCTAATTCCTCCGGAGTAACGCCATCTAATACCTCTACGTCTAAAACGGGTGGTAAGTCTCCTTTTTCCAAAATAACATTATCGATAAAATTTTGTGCTTGAGTAAGCACAGAAGCTTTTGGCCGGAAAAAATGATAAGCACCTCGTCGAATTCCAGCATTTTTTATCTCTTTCCAATTTTTACAAAAGAAATTATCAGAAATTGTTTCTCCTTCACTTGCTTTGACAAAGGCAAAGGTAATTTTTTGATCAGCTACTATTTTCCAATCAATATCTAATTGATAATGCGAGACATCAATACCGTGTATATCAAAACCAGTTAAACGTTCTGTTGTTTGATTACAGGATGAGACGCTTAGGATCAGTGATGTAATAAAAACAATTCTCATGGAAGCAGGTAGTACTAGATTAGGTTCGTAATTAAGAAGGAAATATTTTTATCTACGCAATCTACAAATATATATATATATGGATATTCATTTTTTAGTTAAATAAATAACAGAAGACAGTTTTTTATAAGGTATAAAGTAATAAAGGCTACCTCTATGGGTTAATCAAAGCATGATTGCAAAAGATATTTCCAAAGTAAAAGACTTTAAACAAATTTTAATTTTTTCCATTAAAAACTTGCACATAAGAAATGATAAATATATCTTTGCAGTCGCTTCTGAAAAGCAGGAGTGTTTTAGTAAAAAAGGGCGATTAGCTCAGTTGGTTCAGAGCACCTCGTTTACACCGAGGGGGTCGGGAGTTCGAGTCTCTCATCGCCCACAATAAGTAATATTAAAGCGTTCATAGTCATTGTACTATGAACGCTTTTTTTGTATTATGGGTAGTATAAACGTAGTTTTCTACTACTTCGAATTAGTATCTTTTTGATTTTTCCTTTATACTGGCGGATGTGATAATATAATTTTATATTTCCAATAAAATGAAATAGGTTGTTCATATATTAATTCTGTTCATTTTAGATCTCCTAATATGTTTTTAAATGTATATAACCTTATTTTATAGGGTTATCGTCAAGGTTAGAATTTAAGATTAAAGCATTAGCTATCTTCAAAAGATTCTAAAATCAGGAACTATGATTTCGGGTTATCTGGAATAAAATAAAGTAATGCGTTAGTTAAAGGTTGAACAAGTGGAAGGGTACTAACCAACAGGATAAAGAATATGACCACATGTCATTTTGAAACATAGTAGTAGAAATCTAGACAAAAAATAACCCGTGGCATTTCAAATCATTTCTAGGTTTTTACCCCAAATTTATATTTTACTAATTCTTTTGTTTAAATGATAATATTAGTTTAGAACCGTTCATCGTATTATTTATGTGACGGTACTCTATCAAGATAAAGAATTATTAACAATAAAAAAGCCCTACATTAAAAAATGCAAGGCGATTATGGTTTTTTGGAATAGACTAAAATGAGGCAACTATTTCCAGTTGAATTTTGGAATTATAAATGTCATTCTATCCCATATCGTAAAATGTGATAAAAGTCACAAAGGGCAATGATATTTCGTTACAAAATAATTTGATTAGATTGCCCTATATTAAAAAATGCAAGGTGATTATGGTTTTTTGGAATAGGTTAAAAAAGGTAGTTATTTCCAATTGAATTTAAAGGATGTTATTTCATTGTAAACAAATTTACATTTATTATATAACGCTGAATGTGATGAAATTCACAAATCACGATGATTTTTATCAATGTGTAATTTCAATAAAAAATTCGCACAATTAAGATGTGTAGCCTTTCCTATTAAGAGTGAGATCTAAAATTAATTATATCGTTATATTTAGTGGGCGACGTACTCATCGGCGAACTTTTGTTTATTGCCGATTACTTTTTACTCTAATTTGTTTTTTTCTGTTTTTTTTCTGTTTTTTTTTGGAGGGTTATCATATTAAAAAATAATGTTCCCAATTATTTCGTTAAAAAAGTTCTGATTTTGCATTAACTTTATGCGTAATGTGTCTTTTCTAAATGAGAAACCATATTTGACTCTCCTTAGTTTCTTTTATTTTAGTTCTTTGACCCATTAAATTATCAAAGGACACTAATTTTTTTGAAAACAATTTCTAAAACCTATTTCTTATCGATGAATAAGTATCTAAAATTTTTTTTTGTTTGGACAGGTCTTTTTTTAATAGTAACTACGTTTCTTTTGATTGTGATTGCTTCTGTATTTGAAGATCAGATTAGTGAGAGGTTAGTCAACGAAGTAAACAAGCAACTAAAAACAGAACTTCGAGTTGGTGAATTTAACCTTTCCTTGATTTCTGGATTTCCAGATGCTTCTGCCAATTTACATGATGTTGAATTAGATGATGCTTTGAGCGGAATGCTCTTGGAGGCTCAAAGTCTTTCATTCCAATTTGGATTGTTTAGTTTATTTGGATCAAATATCAGAATACATTCTATTGTAATAGAGGATGGTTCTTTTTACATCAAAAAAGATAAGAAAGGACGAACCAATTATAATATCATAAAAAAAACTTCAACTTTTACAGAAGAAGGTAATGAAAATGAAGTTAGACTTTCCTTGGATGAAGCTCGATTCAATCGAGTCGAGGTAATATATGTCGATCAGACTGTCATGCAATACACAAAATTTCATTTGAATAATGCTGTTGCATCTGGTAATTTTTCTGCGAATAAATTCTCACTTTTTAGCTTTGCAGATATTCATTTTCATTTTTTTCAATCAGGTGAAGAACAATTTTTGGTTGATGAAGAAATTATTTATGATGCGAAAGTTGATGTCGATTTAACTAGTGGAAAATATGAGTTTGATGATGTGACTGTCGGGATATCTTCCAATGTTTTTAATGTAGATGGATTGATCGATAGGATCGAAGGAGGATATAATTATGATTTAAAAATAAAAAGTGATGATGGGAGTTTATCCTCTGTTGTTGCATTAATGCCTCCTGAAAATAAAAAGGCAATTGAAGATTTTGATAGTAAAGGAACTTTCTTTTTTGAGACAATTGTTAAAGGATCCAAGACAGTAAACACTAACCCCGCAGTTACAATGAAATTTGGTTTGGAAGGTGGAGAAATAAATTCTGAAAAACTAGGTAGTTCTTTAAAGGATGTATCATTTAGTGCGATTTTTACCAATGGGAAAAAGAAAAATAATGAGAATTCATTTTTTGAGATTTCAGACTTTAAAGGATACTTTAATCGAGAATTAGTGGAAGGTGAATTACGGGTTTCAAATTTCGACGATCCATTAATTGATTTTAATTTAAATGGAACGATTCCGATAGAATCTGTTTATGGTATGTTGAATATCCCAATTATTTCTGATGGAGATGGTGATATCGAAATGAAAAAATTAAGGATCAAGGGAAATCTAAAAGATATTGTTAGTCCATACGGAATTGGTCGAGTGACCACCTCTGGTGAGTTAGAATTTTATAATGCTTCTATGACCATAAATGATGAGGATATTACAATTGATAAAGGATTATTAAAATTTAATGATAATAGTATACAAGTAGAAGGATTAGCATTTGAAGGGCCAGGTACTGAAATAAAATTAGAAGGAACATTCTTAAATTTCCTTCCAGTACTTTTTGCAGATTCCTTGAACAGTAAACATGCGGAGTTAAAATTCAATGCTTCTTTAGATGCAACTAAAATTGATTTTGATGAATTATTAAAAGTTACAGAAATTCCTGTTGACGAAAATATTCAAAATATAAAAACAGCTTCGGGTGTTGACACTAAAGAGATTGCTAAAACTCAAGCAAGAGAACGAATAACTAATTTCTTAAAAGGAAAGTTTGCTGCAAACATTGAAGAGTTTAATTTTAGAGAAATTGATGGGGAAGAGTTTCAAGGAGTTTTAGAATTTGACAATAATGAAATGTCAGTCAAAGGAAAAGTTAAAATGATGGAAGGGCGAATGCTTGTTGATGGTAAAACCTTTTTTGAAGGTAAACCCCACATGGAAGCTAAGTTGACTTGTGAGCAAATTAATATTAAAGAGTTTTTAAAGCAAGCTGAGAACTTTGGACAGGAAGTTCTAACCTATAATAACCTCAAAGGAAAATTAAATGCCAAATTTTTTATTGAGTCGTTCTGGAGCTCAGACGGTACTTTTTTAACAGATAAATTACATATTCTTGGAGATGTTGGATTATCAAATGGCGAATTGATCGGCTTGAAAATACTTTATGACTTTTCTGATTATGTCAAAATTGAGGATTTGCGTCGAATAAAGTTTACTAATATCCATAATTATATGGAAGTGAAAAAAAGTAAAATTTTTATGCCAGCTATGTTTATCCAAAGTAATGCTTTGAACTTGGCAGTGAGTGGGACGCATACTTTTGAGAACAAAATTGATTATAATATTAAAGTCAATGCAGGGCAAGTAATTTTTGCTAAATTTAAAAAACATAACTCCAACCTTAGACCTCAGAAGGCTAAAAAGAATGGTTGGTTTAATTTGTATTATCGGATTTATGGACAAATGGAAACCTTTACGTATGAATCAGATAAAAGAAGAGTAAGGCAACAATTAGATGCAAGTGGAACTCGAAAACGTAAAATTCAAAAAGAGTTAATTAAGCATTTTGGAAATATAGTTTCTATTGAGGAACCAACTGATTGGAGGGATGTGATTCCGGATAAAAAAGATGATAATGAAGACGTAGAATTTATTGATTTTGATGGAATCGAATCGGAAGGAAGTAACTAATTACTATTTTAAAAAGTAAAAAACTGAACTTTGAATAGATTAATACTTCATGAAAATGGTATTAGGAGAAATTAAAATTTACTATGCGGAACTTTTTTAATGAGTTTAAGGAATTTGCTCTCAAAGGTAATGTGATTGACATTGCCATTGGAGTTATTATTGGTTCAGCATTTAATAAAGTTGTTGATGCATTAGTCAAACATGTTTTTTTACCGCCTCTTTCTTTTTTGACGGATGGAGTAAGTTTTGGACAAAGTAAACTTGTTTTGCGAGAGGAAATAGTTCAAGATGGAAAAACAACTGTCGAAGAAATTTCTATTGGTTATGGTAAATTTATTGAAGCATCAATTGATTTTTTCATTATTGCGCTGACTGTTTTTATGGTGGTTAAAGTAATGAATCAACTTAAAAACAAAGCAGAAGATGCGAAGGATAAAACAGTCAAAACACCAAAGGATATTGAATTATTAACTAAGATGACTGACTTATTGGAAAAGCAGAATGAAATGTTGTCGAATAAAAAAGCCAATTAAATTAATTTTAAAAGAGTTTTCCTTGCTCCGCAAAACTCATTGGATTTTCCAGTTGTAACAATGTTCGTTTTGTTTCTAAACCATAAAAATATCCTTGTAGCTTTCCACTCTTTCCAATCACTCGGTGACAAGGGACGATGAAGGCAATTTGATTATTTCGATTGGCTAGTCCAACTGCTCGAACTGCTTTTGGATTATTTACCCTCTCGGCTATTGCTCCGTAGCTTGTTGTATGTCCATACGGGATTTCTAATAATGCTTTCCAAACTTGTTGGTAAAATTTTGGAGCATTATTAAAATCTAATTTTAAATTAAACTCTTTTCTTTTTCCTTGAAAATATTCCTCGAGTTGATTAGCACAATTTTTTATGTGTTCGGGGAATTCTTTTGTAGGTTCGGTCAAATCAACTTTTAATTTGACCTGCTGGATACCTAATTCGCTGCCGACGATTTCGACAATTCCGAGTGGGGATTTGTAATAAGCTTTTTCGAGCATACTTCATTTTTGATTCTCAAATAAATTTAAGAAAGGTATTTTTTATAAATGTAGAAAAAATACTTTGATTCTTATTTCAAAAACCATTTTAAGAATACTTGTATATTGTGTTTTTTTAAATAAAACTTTATGAAACTGTTATCCATTTTTACATTGTTCTCATTTCTTTCATCCTACGCTTTTAGTCAAATGACAGGGCATGAATTGTTAGAAAAGAGTATTAGATATCATGATCCAAAAAGTAAATGGGAAAAAGCTGAATTGACTTTCAATCTAAAACAAGATACACCAAGTCGACCAAAAAAATTAACCACGTTTAAAATTAATAATAAGAAAAATATTTTTTGGCAGAAAGATGTATCAGGAAGAAATATTGTGATTCGGAGCCTGGAAAAGGACACTTGTAAAATAAGTTTGAACGGAAAAACAACTTTTTCAGAAGATGAAGTAAAGATGAATCGATTGACTTGTCAGATGACTCGTTTTTGGAGGGACTACCAAACGTACCTTTACGGGTTGCCAATGAAGTTAAAAGACCCTGGAACTAAAATTCATGAAAAGGTTAAAATGATTAAATTTCAAGATAAAAATTGTTGGCAATTAAAAGTAAGTTATGCAGAGCCGGTAGGTCATGACACTTGGTATTTTTATTTTCATTTAAAAACTTATGCTTTGGTTGGTTATCGTTTTTATCATGACGAATCAAAAAATGATGGAGAATATATTATTCTAGAGGACGAAATCCAAATTAATGATATTCGTTTTCCTCGTGATCGAAAATGGTATTTTAATATTGATGATAAATTTTTAGGGATGGATTATATCCATTCTGGTAAATAATTAATGCGAAGAAAAACAATTAAATATATTAGCAAAGACGATGCGTTGAGAAAATTACAACGTTATTGTGCCTATCAAGAAAGGTGTCATCAAGAGGTTCGTCAAAAGCTTTTGGATTTGGGGATTTATGGTGATGACTTAGAGGATGTTATTGTTGAATTAATTAAAGATGATTTTTTGAATGAGTTACGATTTGCACAAATATACACAGGAGGGAAATTTAGAATTAAAAAATGGGGAAGATATCGAATTAAGCGTGAATTAAAACAAAGAAGAATTTCAGAGTACTGCATAAAAAAGGCAATGCTCGAAATTGATGAAGATGATTATATCAAAACCCTTCATGAAATTTTTGAAAAAAGATTGAAAATAATTAGCGAACCAAATGAATTTATGACGACTGGAAATTTAGCGAAGTATGCTATTTCGAGAGGATTTGAATCAGAGATAGTTTGGCGTGAAGTTAAGAAACGTTGAATGTTCGATGCCCTTATCGTTTCACAAATTGTAAACCGATAAGGGCATCGAACATTCAATATAAATTAATCTTTCATATACTCTTCAAAAGTTTTAATTTTAATTGGCTCTTTTTCTTCTGGTTGTAACAATGTATTTACGGTTTCCACTTCAGACTTAAAAACAGCAAATTTTTGATGAACCTTTCTCATTTTTTCTTTTAGAGTTTCTAATTTCTCCATTTGCCTCGAAGAAGGTTTTCCAGGATATTGACTAACGCCTAAAAATAAAGTTGAAATCTCTTCTCGCAATGCTTCTCCTTCATCTACGTAAAAATCACCTTCCAATGAAACTAGTGAGGCCTTGTATTTCTCTACATCTTCTGCCATTTGCTTGATACGTTTCTTTAAGTTCTTTTTCTTAATCTGTGCAATCAAATCAGAAGATTGTGTATGGATATCCTGCATCGCATAATACATATATCCTAATTCATTAGTCATGTCGTACAAGTTCATACTAGCTGCATGTTGAGCTTCTCTCTCGGCTATCGAATAATTAGCATCTGGGTCATAGGCTAATTTTACTTTCGTTTCAAAAACATCTTTTCCTTTTTTGATTTTTACCGTATAATCTCCAGCAGGCAAAGCAGGTGGAAAAATAGATCCAAACAATGCCATTCGATTATTCGTGGGAGCTGCTTTTGGATTTTTGAGACGAACAGGCAGTGGTACTATGTTTACGCCTCCACTTTTTCCAGCTGGTAAACTTTTAATCATTTTTCCATCTTTATCAAAAACCTCCAGAGTCATTTTCCCAAAAGTATGTCGCTTTTTCATGTAGTAAGTAATGTAAGCTACATTTCTTGGATTTGCTCCAACGAAATTTCCAGCGCCTCCAAATGGTGATCCTCCTTTTGTTAATTTTAACAACGTAGGTTTAGTGTTAAAAAAATGTAATTTCGATTTTACCACATCTTTTGTGATTTGTCGAAGCGGAGTGATGTCATCTATTATATAAATACCACGACCATGTGTTCCTAAAATTACCGCATCTTCTCTTGGGTGAACTACGACTGCTCGTACACCATTTTTCGGCATTTGATTTTCAAATCTTTTCCAACTTACACCTCCATCAACAGAAATATAAAAACCTCTTTCTGTTCCTAAAAACAATAAATTCTCAGATTTTAAATCTTCTCGTATCACATGAGCATAACCTTCGATTGTTTCTGTAGCCAAGGATTTCCATGTTCTACCTAGATCAGTAGTTTTAAAAATGTATTTACCTAAGTCCCCACTTTTGTGACCATCGATAGTAACGTAAGCTGTGTTTTTATCAAAATGACTTGGTTCAACAGAGGTTACCCAAAGTCCTTTTGGTAAGCTCGGTATATTCTTAGAAACTTCTTCCCATTTTGTTCCTCCGTTTGAAGTTACTTGAATTAGTCCATCATCTGTTCCAACCCAAATTATATTTTCATCCAATGGAGATTCTCCAATCGCATAAATCGTCGTGTTATTTTCAGCAGTTGAATTATCAATTGAAAGTCCACCTGATTTTTTTTGACGTTGTCGTTGGGGATCATTGGTTGTTAAGTCTGGTGAAATTTTATCCCAGTCATCTCCACGACTTTCTGTTTTAAATAAAAACTGTGCGCCAAAATATAATCGCTCAGGGTTATTGTGACTGATATGCATCGGTGCATTCCAATTGAAACGATAATCAGGATCACCATCTTTGGGAAGAGGTTTGATATCTTTTCGTTGACCATCAGATTTATTATATCTAACAATATTCCCTCCTTGAGATTCAGAGTAAACAATATTTTTATCTGTCGGGTGTCGGAAAGAATAAAATCCATCTCCCCCATTCGTGAATGACCAATCTTTATTTTCAATTCCTCCTCCTGACTCGGATGGACCTACCCAGGAGCCGTTGTCTTGCAGCCCTCCATAAATATTATAAGGTTTTTCATTATCTACGCTAATATGATAAAATTGAGATAATGGCAAGTCCATAAACATCTCAAAAGAATAGGCTCCATCCAACGAACGATAACCTCCTCCATCTGTTCCTATAACAACATGTTTGGTGTTATTTGGGTTAATCCAAACTGCATGAATGTCAGAATGAATATTTTGAGGATCAGCCATTCGCCAACTATCGCCACCGGTTTTACTAACAGTCAAATTTAATCCACATTTATAAATAGTATTTTCATCTGTTGGGTCAATGACCAATCTTGAGAAATAAAATGGTCGAACAGTTGTATTGAAATCTTTTGAAACATGCTTCCAAGTTTCACCTGCATCTTCTGATTTGTATAAGCCTTTTTCTTCTTTTTTCTCACACTCAATGGTTGAGTACAGTATATTTGAATTTGATGGTGCAACTTCGATTGCCATTCTTCCAAGATTTCCTTCTGGTAAACCATTATGAATTTTATTCCAATTTTTTCCACCATCAGTTGATTTATACAAACCACTCCCTTTTCCTCCTGAAGTAAAAAAATCAGGCGTTCGACGATGATCCCACATAGATGCATAGATTATTTCTGGATTATTTTTATCTAGAGACAAATCCGCACATCCTGTATTTTTATCTACGAATAAAATTTTTTTCCATGTTTTTCCGCTGTCCATAGTTTTGTAAATGCCTCGATCTGCATGTGGATTCCACAGATGACCTTGAGCGGCTACATAAATAACATTTGAGTTTGTGGGGTGAATTTGAATTTTGGAAATTCGTTCAGTATTTTTCAAACCCATATTTTTCCACGTGCTCCCACCATTGGTTGATTTATAAATTCCATCTCCATACGAAATACTATTTCGAGTCCATGGTTCTCCTGTGCCGACCCAAACAGTATCAGGAGAATTTTGATCGATTGCGATTGCTCCAATAGATTGAGTATGTTCATCAAAGACTGGACGAAAGCTTGTCCCTGCACTATTCGATTTCCATACTCCCCCATTTGCAGCACCTACATATAAAACTTGAGGATCACTTTCTACTGCATCAAGGGTGGTCAATCTACCACTCATCACAGCTGGACCAATGCTCCGTGCATTAATACTTCCAAAAGAAACCTTGATGGCATCATCTTGAGAAAAACTATTAATGGAGAACGAAAAGAAAAGAAGTGTAGTTAGAAAAGTATAAAATATTGGTTTCATTATTTTTTAATTAAGTTGGGAATAATAGAGTTTACCTAAAAAAAAGACCCGTTGGAAGCTTAGTTCCGAACAGGTCTTTTATATATAATTTGATTTGATCTTAATTTTTTTCATTTTCGTCTTTTTCCTCTTCACTAGGAAAAGCAAAATTATTTGCTTCGATATCTACATCATTGAAAATAACATCTTCAGCAGTCATTGAGAAAACAGGATTTCCCCCCATTTTTTGCTCAGTTGTAAATGCAACCATTAACCCATCTACTTCTTGATAATCACTCATAAACGTTTCAATAGATTGTCCTTTCATCGGACCAGATTCCATTAATGAACGAGTCATAATTGGAACATAATTCTCAGTATCGAAAAAATAAAAGACTACATCTCCATCTTTTTTTACCATTTTAACTTTATATGTCTCTGTTCCATCTACTTCTTCCGTTCCTACTAATTCTATTTTACTTCCTTTCTCTTTATAATCAATAAATTCATCTTGGAATTTTTGTTTACTCATTGATTTCGTTTCTTCCTCATCCATTCTGGTTGGTTCGCTTCCTCCCATGAAAGGATTCAAAGTCCAAGCTGTTTTTCCATTGTATGCTGTAATGAATTTTTTTCCTTGAAAATCCATTTCCATTTTAAAGTAAGTGGGATACATAGATTGAATTGTAACCGGCATAGTCATTCCTTGAGCGGAAGTATTACCTTTCATAGTCATGGATTTTATTTTTTTCCATTCATCTTCTCCTCCTATATTTTCAAAGTAGTTTTTTAAAATATCATCAAGCGATGCATCTTGAGCTTGAGCGACTGTTACTGTTAGAAACGACAGCATTAAGATGCCTAGGATTTGAGTAAGCTTTTTCATATTAGATTTTAAATTTAGTTTTTTTGATTAAAAATATTAGATTAAATAATTCGATACAAATGACGTTTTTTTATTATTAAATATTTCATTTTATTTACGAATTATCAGAAATAAACGACGAATGATTAGTAGTCTGTCTAGTAGAAGCTATTTATGCGATTAGTAATATTTCAATGGCTAATCTATTTTTAAACTATTTGATTGGTTTTTTTCTTAAAAAATATTAGAAATCTGACTTTTAAGTTATTTACGGCTTCTTTTGAAAAAGTTTTTGACTTAACTTAAAGTAATATTTAACACTAATGCGAAAAAAAACCTCATTATGGTAAAAAAAAATACTCTCTCAGAACTAAAAGTAAAAAGTTTACTTATTGAAATTAACGCTCACGGGAAAAAATCTACTAAAGGAGGACAGATTCGTAGCAGCCAGTTGAAAGGTGGTGATAGGATAAAAATTAATCCAAATGGAAATTGGATTGCTGATACAATTGTGGATATTCGATTAACGACGAATGATGGCGGTAGTGAATTTAATCCTTAGGCAAATTTTTTAAATAATGACTTTTTACCGCTTCTGCAAAAGTTTTGTTTTCGATTTTACTATCTAACCATGCTATGAAATTAAAATACCTCAGCATCACGTTATCGGAAGGATTCTGAGAGAGATTTTCAAATTCTTTTTTAAGTTCAATAAAAGCCTTTCTCATCTCTTTTGCTGAACGTAATCTCTCTGATTTTTGAATAAAGGTTAAAACACTTTTTTCAAATCCATACAGTCTATTTCGCTTACTCAAGAAGCGATATGTGGATCGTAAAAGTGACTCCAATAACAATGTATTTCCAATTTCAAAATGAATAATTAAATTCAAAATACGAGCAAGACTTTGAATATCTTTTCGTTCTGTGGTTTTAGGTAAATTTAGTAATTGATTTAATGATTCCAAGGCTTTATCATAATCTCCGGAACCAAAATAAATATAGAAATAACTTAGGTAAAATGAATTCCTCTCAAAAGCATCTTGATTAAATTTTTCTACTTCGTTTAAGTGCTTTTTCATTGCCTTGAATCCTTCTTCAAAATTCCCTTTTTTGATACAAACATTAAATTTATTTTGATAATATTGTCGATGGATTTTTAGATCATCATCATGGGTTAATGTTTTTATGTTTTGAAATTTATCTAAGCATTTATCTACGTTATCATATTTGTTTAATAAAGTGCAGCTGTACGTGAAGTTACTTAACGCTGAAATGTATTTAGATACATCCTCTTTTAGCATATGTGGATATCTTTCCATTTCTTCGAGTAATTTTTCACCATAAACATGGAAGTTTTCATAATTCAAAATGGCATAATAATAAATACTTTTGGTCCGATAAAAAACTATTCTTGCTCGATGAGAATTAGCTTTGTTGATGTCATCCATTATTGGATTTCTAACTAACTCATGCATCTCGTTTACTTTTTCTTGACTGCGCAAAAGAGCGTCTTGTTTACTTCGAATAAGTACTTTAAAGAAAATATTCCGGTAAATTGAAAGTTGAGTAAGTTGACTCAAACATATTTTTTCTTCCGTTTGGATTCGATCTAATTCTTTATCCATAAAATTAACATCAATCTTTGTGTAAGCAATTTTTTTTTCCCAAGCTAATAATTCTAAGTTATGTTCAAATGCCTCATATTTTACTACTAACTTTTTTGCTTTTTGCATCATTTCAATACAGTCCTCAAAACGAGACCTTTTGAAGAGTACTTTTATATTGAGAAGCATCCCTTTAAGTTTATATTCAATGGAAGTTTTTTCATCAAAACCTTTTAAACTTTTGAGAACTAATTCATATAAGTAGTTTTTTAATTCGGAAAATTTTCGACTTTGAATCTCTTGATTCGGATAAATTACTTTTCGTAATGCTTCATCATCAGAAATTTCTTGTGCATCAATTGCATCAAATAATAAAGTATATTTACTATACTTACCCGTTTGATTTTTATTGGCAAAAAGTTTAAAATAGCGCTTTTCAGACCCACTCAATGAATTGATGAGATTGAATAACTTATTTGATGGGGTTTTAGGCATCTTTGATTTGATCTTGTGAGGATTAAAAATAATGACTCTGTCTTAAAAAATAGATAAATGGATCCATTGATTTAATATTAACACTAAAATCAGAAATCTGACATTAAAACGTTTGGGCTTGGCGTTTAACCTTTTTGATGAAAAAATGTTTGGTTAATCGATTTTGACCTTATTTAAAGTTTCTCTAGAAAAAAAAATATTTCAAACATGGAATTAAATTATAAAGAATTTGGGCAAGGTGATCCTATTATCATTTTACACGGACTTTTCGGAACTTCAGATAATTGGCAAACTATTGCCAAAAAATTAGCAAAAGATTATTTAGTCTATATCATTGATCAACGTAATCATGGTCGTTCACCTCATGATGATGAATTTAACTATAAAGTAATGGCGGAGGATTTGAAAAGATTTATGGAAAGCCATTGGATGTATTCCGCCCGAATAATTGGTCATTCGATGGGAGGAAAAACTGCGATGCAGTTCGCAACAGATTATCCCGATATGGTTGAAAAACTAGTAATAGTTGATATTGCTAATGAAAGTTACGAAGGAGGTCATGAAATTATTTTTAATGCACTTTTGGGTTTAGATTTAGATACAATAGAAAGTCGAAAGCAGGCCGATGCTATTTTGCAAACTCAAATTAAAGATTTTGGAGTGCGGCAATTTTTACTAAAAAACTTAACTCGTGGCAAGGATGGGAAATATATTTGGAAAATGAATTTACCCGTTATTCATCAAAATTACCAAGTCATTTTATCTAAAATAAAAGAAGATGAAATTTATGAAAACGCAACCCTTTTTGTCAAAGGTGGTCTTTCAAAATATATAACAAGAGCTAATTTTGAAACAACAAAGCTTTTTTTTCCAAATGCCAAGATCAAAACTATTGATAAAGTAGGACATTGGGTTCATGCTGAAGCACCAAAAGAGTTCCTTGAAATAATAATAAAATTCCTAAAATAATCAGATAATTTCAAATTCTTATGCGGTTGCTATTTCATTGGCACTGTTTTTATTATTTATAAATATCATATTTCCCTTCGATTTGACTTTTAAATTAAATCTACCACTCTTTCTAAATTAATAATTAGGTGGTTTGCATGTGATAAATTATTTACCTTTAATTAAATAAACGGTTCTAAAATTTAAACTAATATTTAAACGTTCTTCTCTAGACAAATTCTTTCATAAAATTCACTTTACTCAGTCATGAGACAAATAACAAAAATAGCATTAATCTTTTCACTAGCTTTCCTTGGAATGGCTACTAAAGCCGACCATTCTCGCAATGGTAAATACTTTGAGATTTCGAAGAACATTGAAATTTTCACTAACCTTTATAAGGAAATCAATACGTACTATGTGGATGATTTAGACCCTGCCAAATTGATGCGAACAGGTGTGGATGCGATGTTGGAGTCTTTAGATCCATACACAAACTATATATCTGAATCAGAAATTGAGGGTTTTAGGTATATAACTGAAGGGAAATATAATGGAATCGGTGCTATTATCAAAAGAGTAGGAGATTATATTACAATTACTGAACCTTACGATAATTGTCCAGCTCAAAAAGCAGGTTTGAAAGCAGGGGATGTGATCAAAGCAATTGATGGGAAATCTGCCAAAGGGAAAACTTCTAATGACATCATGGATTTCCTTAAAGGATTTCCCGGAACTGAAGTTATTTTAACTATTGAGCGACCTGGGACTCCAAACGAGATAAGAGTTTCATTACTTCGTGATGAGGTAAAAGTGCCAAACGTTCCATTTTATTCTATGGTTAGCGATGATATTGGATATTTGACTCTAACTACATTCACGAGAGACGCAGGAAGAAATGTTGGAGATGCTCTAAAGAAATTAAAAGAAGAAAATCCAAACTTACAAGGAGTAATTTTTGACCTTCGAGGAAATGGAGGAGGATTATTAACTGAAGCAGTAAATGTTTCAAATGTATTTATACCGAAAGGTGAGATGGTCGTCTCCACAAAAGGAAAAGTTATAGACTGGGATAGAAGTTTTAAAACGTTGAACAATCCAATTGATCGTGAAATTCCCTTGGCGGTATTAATTGATAAAGGATCTGCCTCTGCTTCTGAAATCGTCTCTGGAGTATTACAAGATTTAGACAGAGGTGTTTTAGTTGGTCAACGATCTTATGGAAAAGGTTTAGTTCAAAATACACGTGATGTTGGTTATAACTCTAGAGTAAAAATGACTACTGCCAAATATTACATTCCGAGTGGAAGATGTATACAGGGAGTGGAATATAAAAATGGGGAGCCAGTAAATATTCCAGATTCGCTGCGGGCTGAATTTACAACTAGAAATGGAAGGCAAGTTCTTGATGGAGGAGGAGTAAAACCAGACCTAGCATTGGAAAGTCCGAATGACATAAGTATTATAAAAAGCTTATTAAAAGAAAATGCAATTTTTGATTTTGCTACTCAATTTGCTATCAAGAATGAAAAAATTGGAACAGTTCAAGAATTTGAATTTACCGATTTCGATGGTTTTGTGAAATTTCTAAATGATACTAATTTTGAATATGAAACTCAAAGTGAAAAGATGATGAAAGCTTGGATGAAGCAAGCTGAAAAAGAAAAGCTTTTGGTGTCTATTGAAAGTGATATCTCGAGTATGATAGCTAAAATTAAGGAGGAGAAAAAAAATGATTTGGTTCAACACAAAGATGCGATCATTAACGAAATAGAAAAGGAAATTGTGGGTCGATATTATTTCCAAAGAGGAAAAATTCAGATGGGACTAAAAAACGATCAAGAAATCAAAGATGCAATTAGCATATTGAGAGATCAGAAAAAATATAATGATCTTTTGAATAATAAATAAGGTAGAAGCTTTTAAAAAACTATAATGAAAAGCGGTTCAAAATTTATATTTTTGAGTCGCTTTTTTTTATTCACAAAAATGAGCGAGTTGATCAATTAGATAGCAAAAAAGAAATAACTATAAATGTCAAAAATACTGTGCATAGAGACAGCTACAGATATCTGTTCGGTGAGCTTAAGTCATGAAGGGGAAACAATTGCCTTAGCGGAGACTGTTAAAGGGTTTAGTCATGCATCAACTTTGACAATACTCATTCAAGAATGTTTGGCGAAGGTAAATTTAATATTAGCTGATTTAGATGCAGTTGCAATTAGTCAAGGTCCAGGATCATATACTGGCCTTCGAATTGGTGTCTCTGTTGCTAAGGGAATTTGTTATGCCTTAGAAAAACCACTGATAGCTATTGATACTTTAGAAGCCTTAGCATGGGCTTGTGCAAATCATGAAAAGCAGGAAGCCCACTATTGTCCCATGATTGATGCAAGGCGCATGGAAGTTTACACGGCAATGTACAATTTGATGGGAGAGGAAGAACAGGGTGTTAATGCCTTAATTGTTGAAGAAAATGTCTTTGATGACTTTTTTTTGAGAGAAGAAAAAATTATTTTTTGTGGCAATGGGGCTGAGAAATGTCAACCAATTTTGACTTCTTCTTTTGCTAAATTTAGTCCTATTATTTGCTCAGCAAAACATCTTAGTTTTTTAGCAAAAAAGTATTTTGATGAAAATAAATTTTCTGATGTAGCCTATTTTTCTCCCCTTTACTACAAGTCTCCTAACATCACAATTCCTAGGAAGGTTTTATAGTTTTTTTCTCCAAAATAATAAGGATATTTCTACTGTATTTTATTGAGTAGATTGTGACTCTAAGAATAGATTTGCAAAGCAATTAATATTGAAAATAATTTTAAGTTAAGCCCACAAAATATTGCATGTCAGCTATTTGAAATATAGAATGATATGACGATAAAACAAATTACAAAAAGTATTTATTCACTTTTTGCTGCTTCTATTTTTTGTTAAGTATCAGATACTTTATATCTTACAACATTAACTTATATATAATTTTTGGCATTAAAATAGTATATAGTTATATAACAGATAAATACTATGAATTCTACATTTTGATTTTACTATGAGTAATATTTTTTAATCAAAAAAACATATTAATATGAGAAAGCAAAAGAATGAAACTGTCATTCTAAAAAAAGGGAAAAAAGACATTCAATTAGACTATTCTGAATTACGTAAAGCTGTTCTAGTTTTACGAGCAGTTAACCACAAATTACGTCAAAAAATTATTGATTTATTGGAAGAAAACTCTAAGATGACTGTTACTGATATCTATATCAAATTGAGATTAGAGCAATCAGTTGCATCACAGCATTTGGCTATCCTTAGAAGAGCAGGAGTAGTGGCAACAGACAGACAAGGAAAGTTCATTTATTACTCCTTGGATGCTGATCGTTTGAATCAGATTTCAAGATTAGTAGAAGAGTTAGCAGCTTAAAAGTTGCATGAATCATCATCTGAATTTTTCAATAGCACTTAATCGCTTTATATGAAAAAATGATACATTTGATTAGACTTAAGCTTATTAGATCTTAAGAAAATAAAAAGCGGTAAATCCTTGGATTTGCCGCTTTTTTTTGATTATTCTTTTGTTAAAAAGAATAAAAATTGCATATTTGTTTATAATTTATTATTCTTTTCCAAATACTAAAACCCGTACCTATGATAAAGGCGAAAGTAAATATCAACAATGAAAGGTTGAAAAACTCTGCCGAAATACTCAGGGCATTAGCCCATCCACTTAGGTTGCAAATTTTAGAGTTTATTGATGATAATGAGACAATCAATGTCAACAAAATTTACAATACACTTAAACTTGAACAGTCTATCACTTCACAGCATCTAAGAATTTTAAGAATTGCTGGTGTCGTGCTTACTAAGAGAGAAGGAAAATTTATTCATTATAGTATTGACTACCCTAGAGTAGCTAGTGTATTGAAAGCTGTGGATGCTTTTTTAGATGCTGAATAAAAAGATAAGTTAGTCCCCATTACCAAAGTAAAGAAAAAGGGTGATGTCTTTGACACCACCCTTTTTCTTTTTGACATACCCTAGAAGTTTTAAGTTAAATCTTCATCGTTTACTTTTGTGTCATTTACCTCTAATTTTGTTACCTGATTTTCAACCTCGTCATTTAATAAAGATGTATCTATTTTTGTAATTAAATCAAGTGGGGCTGCTTTGTTAGTTTCAGCTGAATTTAAACTTACTTCCGAACTAAAAAAGCTTCTCTGAAATAATAAAATGCTAATTACACCAACACTGATGGCAATATCTGCAATATTAAAAATCGGTCTAAAAAATAAGAAATCTTTTCCTCCTATGTATGGTATCCATTCAGGGAAGAAACCATCATAAATTGGAAAGTAAAACATATCTACGACTTTACCATGAAGGAATCCAGCGTATCCTCCTCCATCTGGAAGGAATTGAGCAATTGATCCATGGTATGACGCAGAAAAAAATAGACCATAAAAAGCACTATCGAGAATGTTTCCTATAGCACCTGCCAGTATTAACGAAAAGCTGACTAACAAACCTATAGAGGCTTTTGATTTTAGAAGTGTCCGAATAAAATAAATTAAAAGTCCAACAGCTACTATTCGAAATAAACTTAAAATCAATTTCCCATTTTCTCCCCATAATTCAATTCCAAATGCCATTCCTGGATTTTCTATAAAATGAATTCTTGCCCATATTGGAGTCCAACTCCAATCAATAAAAGAATCCTCTCCTATGAACATATTGGTCTTCACCCAAATTTTAAGTGACTGGTCAACGATAAGTACCACTAAAACAATAAGAACTAAAATATGTGATTTCTTCAAACTCTTGAAATTTACTTTTTGTCTAAAATGACTCAAATTAAGCGCAAATATACATAAGTATGCTTAAATGAAAATAGTGATTATACTTATCAAAAGTATAATCACTATTTTCATTCAAGCATACATTTATTTCTTTTACCTTTTTTCTTTAGCCTCTATGCTTAATGTCGCATGTGGAACAGCAACTAAACGTTCTTTGGCAATTAATTTCCCTGTAACTCTGCAAATTCCATAAACCTTATTTTGGATGCGAAGCTTAGCATTTTCTAAATGTTGAATATGTTTCTGCATTCTTAAAGCCATGGAACTTAAACGTTCATTTTCGACAGTACTCAAACCATCATCTAAACCTTTAACTTTAGTATCTGGATTATCGGCCATTTCAGATAACTGATTTTTATAAAACATTAATTGCTTTTTAGCCTCAATTAATTTTTCTTCAATTATCTTCTGGAATTCAGATAACTCATTGTTACTATAACGAGTTTTTACAGGATCTGCATTTTTACCCATATTAAAAATAGTATGTTTGTTAAAAAAATCAATTTATTTGAAATTGAAACTTATAAAGTTTGTTTTGCAAAAATAACCTTTTTTTTTAAAACTATAAAAAAATTAAATATTTGGCATTTTACAAAATAAAAAGCAAGTTAAAGTTGAATTATAGAAATATAAAACTAAAGCGTGGTGCGTAAATAATTTTTGCTAGAAAAAATAGGAGAGTAATTCTTGAATAATTTTTGATTTGCAACTAACGTGCCATACCAGGAAAAATAAAAAATTCTTAAAATGTAAAAAATAGCTTAAATAGTTGTAACACTTTATAATTGATTCTTTTCTAATTCACCTTGTTTTTAATATTTGTTTTTTTTAATAACATTTAAACTACTTGTTTCCAGTAAAATACGAATTAAGATATATTGTAATTTAAATTTTATCCATTCCCTTTAAGAGTATTCAATAGAAAATGAATGTCACAATATTATTTTAAAATATTCAAGGAATCTGCTATTTGTGATTTTCAGTATATGTTTGCCATGGTTTTTGTAATAGTTTAAGTATTATATCACTTAACTATCCTTTCAATTCCCTCCAATAGAAAGATAACCTCCTTTATCTAAAATATCCCTCAATTTTGGATTCTAACAAAGTGATTTTTTCAAATTTATAAAAAGGTTATTTTTATGTTCAAATCAAGATTTATTTTCGGGGGATTAGTTGTCTTTTTACTTTGTGTACTTCCAAAAAGTAGTTTTGCTCAACCAACAAATTACATTGAAACGTATAAAAAAATTGCTGTTCGTGAGATGCACCGAAGTGGGATCCCTGCAAGTATAACTTTAGCCCAAGGAATTTTAGAGTCATCTTGGGGAAATGGTTCTTTGGCTCTTAAGGCCAATAATCATTTTGGAATAAAATGTAAAAGTACTTGGACTGGGCCAACATTTTTTATCAAAGATGATGATTACAAGAATGGAAGATTAGTGAAATCTTGCTTTCGATCTTATGATAACGCAGAAGATTCATATGTAGATCATTCTGAGTTCCTGACGGACAATCCAAGATACGAAAGGTTGTTTACTTACGAACGTACGGATTTTAAAAAATGGGCTCATGGTTTGAAAAAATGTGGATATGCAACAGATAAAAAATATGCACACAAATTGATCAATACAATCAAAAAATACAAATTGCATCAATATGATTTATTGGCTGAAGAGCGTTCAGTAAATATTGCAAGCGTTGGTGCATCAGAGTTAGACAAGGTCATTTCTCAAAGTTTTCCACTGAATCCTCAACCTTTTCCAGTTCCTAACTCAAAGTATGCACCTGAAGCCTTTGTTTTACCTGATGATTATAAAAGAGGAGATGGTCTGAAAAAGTTTGCTTCAAAAGGAGGTAACATAATATTGAATAGTGCCTTAATTTTATTTGAGAAGAGATAGTTATTATTTTAAATAAAAAACTAAAAATATTACTTTGATGATAATTTAAAAAGAGGTTTTTGGAATTCCAAAAGCCTCTTTTCTTTCTTTTTTTACAAATTGTGTAATATTTTAGTTAGATCTTTATTTTTTTTTTCCTCCCTTACCATCTTTAATCATTTCATCTTCTCCTTGAGTATATTTTTTACTTCTACTTATAATTGGATTTTCATGACTCTTATCGAAGTTCCCTCTTTGTTTTGCGATGTCAATTGCTAAAAATAATGCTCTTCGAAAAGAACTCGGATTTGCCATGTTCATTCCTGCAATATTGAATGCGGTTCCATGATCAGGAGAAGTTCTAATTGCAGAAAGCCCTGCTGTGAAATTAACACCTTCACCAAATGAAAGTGCTTTAAATGGTACTAAACCTTGATCATGATACATAGCTAAAATTCCGTCAAATTTCCGATAGTCACCTGAGCCAAAGAAACCATCGGCAGGAAATGGACCATTGGCAATGTAACCTTTCTTTTTACTTTCTATAATAATAGGTCGAATTAACCTTTCTTCTTCATCTCCCAAAATTCCACCGTCACCTGCATGTGGGTTTAACCCAAGAATTGCAATGGAAGGTCGTTCAATTCCAAAGTCACGTTTTAAGGTTTTATTTAGAATTTTTAATTTATTTCCAATTTTTTCCTTTGTAATTGCATTTGCAACATCCTTGAGTGGAAGATGATTAGTCACTACCCCAACTCTCAAACTATCATTGACCATTAACATTAAACTTTCGATTCCATTTAATTCTTTTGTCAAATATTCGGTATGACCGGTAAATTGAAACCCAGTATCTTGCATTCCTTTTTTATGAATGGGTGCCGTCACCAAAGCATCAATATATCCATCCTTTAATTCTTGTGTAGCTGCGGCTAATGACTTGTAGGCATATTTTCCACCATTTACAGAAGGAGCACCTATTGTTATATTAACATCCTCATTCCAACAGTTTACAACGTTAACTTTTCCATGATAAGGATTCTGTCCTGAATTAATAGATTGAAAATGAAAGTCTTCTAAATCTATCATATTTTTATGATATGAAACTACTTTCGACGAGGCATAAACAATTGGTGTACAAAAATCTAAAATCTTTTTATCAGACACCGTTTTAAGGATTACTTCTAATCCCACACCATTAATATCACCAATGCTAATTCCAATTTTTTTCTTTTCCATTATCGTAGAATTTTTTTAAGAGTTATATTTTTTTAAGAAGTCAAACATCAACCTTACTCCTACACCAGTTCCTTCTTTAGTTCGATAGCCATTGGCAACTTTTAAATATGCTGGACCCGCAATATCAAAATGTACCCAGGGGTATTCTCCACCTGTAAAATGTTCTAAAAATTTCCCTGCAGTAATCATTCCTGCTGCAGGTCCACCAAGATTTTTAAGATCTGCAATATTGGACTTCATTTGCTCGCCAAATTCTCTCCAAAGTGGAAATTCTACTAATCTTTCGTAAACATTAAACCCACTTTTTTCTAAATCACTTTTTACTTTTTTATTAGCTGTTCCCATAAAGCAAACTCCATCTTCACCTATAGCTCGTGCTGCTGCACCAGTTAATGTAGCAAAGTCCAAAACTAATTCTGGATTATATTTTTTAGCAAAGTGTAGGGCATCTGCTAATACTAATCTTCCCTCGGCATCAGTATTCAATACCTCAACAGTTGTTCCGTCATACATGGTGATTACATCTCCGGGAGCGTAGGCATTCAAACCAGGGCGGTTATCAGTAGAGGGAACTAAGGCAATAACATGAAGTGGTAGTTGTGCTTTTGAAATAGCACTCATTGCACCTATAACTGTTGCTGCACCACCCATATCACACTTCATGAAATCCATGGAATTTGCGGTAGGTTTTAAACTTAATCCACCAGTATCATATACAATTCCTTTCCCAACTAAAATGATTGGTTTTTTATTTGTGGCATTCTTAGGTTTCCAAGTTAAAATATTAAATCGAGGTGGGTCGATACTTCCTAGGTTGACTGAAAGGATACCTCCCATTTTCAATTGCTCAATTTTCTTTTTGCCAAAGACTTGTACCGAGAAACCAGAAATTTTTCCAATTTTTTGAATTTCTTTACTTAATTGCGGTGCGGTCAAAAATGAAAATGGTTCATTCACTAAATCTCTAGCTTCGCAAGTCCCTTCCAAAACCGAGATTAAATTTCTTATATCTTTTTCGGCAGCTGAGGATTTATTAATTTTAATTTCTCTAAGTGAATTTTCTTTTTCTTTACGATCCTTAAAGTATTTCAAAAACTGGTAATTACCCAATGCCATTCCTTCCACATATTCCAATGTATTATTCTCCTTACATTGATTTAGGATTTCAACTTTTGAAACTTTATAATTGGATAGTATTTGTAAAATTTCATTCCCAGCCAAGCGTACATCTTCTTTTTGGTAGGATGCATTTCCCCCTTTTTTTAAAAATTGAATAACAACATTTCTGTCCACATTGGGTATAAATACAAAATTGATTTCTTTCTTTGCAGCAGATTTTAAAAATGCTTCATCTGATTTTGGTAAAAAATCGGTTGCCCAACTTAAATTATTTTTATTAGAAAGAATTATGAGATCATCTTTATATTTGTTCGATCTTTTTATCGAAATTTTAGTATTCATCCGAAGAATTTAGGTTTCAAAAAGGTAACCCGTATAAGATAAGTTATTTATAACTCAAACTTAAACATCGTTCCAGCTTTTGATTTTGTTATAAATTGTTTTTAAAAATAATGGGCAAATATAAAGAATTAATACGAAATTTTGAGGCTTGAGAAACTGATGTTTTAAGAAACTTACCACTGAATATCAAATTTTTAAGTATCTTAAAAAAAGTAATAAACTTGATTTTGATAATTGTAAAATAAGGTGTTGTTACATTCAAAAATATCATTTTCAACAATAACGAAATACACAGTACTTATTACTAAAAAATAAATAAATTTTGAAAGCAAAAAAATCATTTGGACAACACTTTTTAAATAGTGAAATTATAACTGGGGAAATTGCGGATGGATTAAAGTTGACCAATTCATATTCTCATGTTTTAGAAGTTGGTCCAGGGAAAGGAATGTTGACAAAATATCTGTTACAAAAAGAATACGACTTAAAAGTAGTGGAGGCAGATAGAGACATGGTTAGTTATTTGGAAAAGAATTTCCCTCAACTAATGGATAAGATTATCTCAGGTGACTTTTTAAAATCAAATCTGAATGAAATATTTGATGGGGAACAATTCGGTCTAATCGGAAATTTCCCTTATAATATCTCCTCACAGATTATGTTTAAAATGCTTGACTATAAAGAAATTATTCCTGAGATGGTTGGAATGTTTCAGAAAGAAGTAGCAGAACGAATCGTCGCAAAACCAGGTTCTAAAGTATATGGAGTAATAAGTGTTTTGATTCAGGCATTTTATAATGGGAAGTATTTATTTACTGTTGATCGAATGAATTTTGATCCACCACCTAAGGTTCAATCAGGTGTAATTCAAATGACTCGAAAAGAAAATCTTGAGTTAGGTTGCGATTATAAAATGTTTCGAAGAGTGGTAAAGCAAGCATTTGGACAACGACGAAAAATGTTGAGAAACACCATGAAACTATTTTTTAAGGAAAAGGAGGAGGCAGGAAAAGAATTATTTGAAAATAAATTATTTACTCTTCGTCCTGAAAAACTTTCTGTGGAAGATTTTGTGAGATTGACATTATTGATTGAAGAAGCATTAGAGGGAGGTTAGTGAATTTTTATTCAAAAAAACTATAAACAATTATATTTTTATTTAATTAATCATTTTAGGAATTTTTACTTGAACGAAAGTTAAATTATTCTTGAAATTCAAAAATGACAAAATGAGTTTAGAATTAAGAATTAATGATGACATTAAAATTGCAATGAAAGCAAAAGATGCAGTTTCGCTTCGTGGATTAAGAGCTATCAAATCAGCAATTCTTTTAGCTAAAACAGATGGAAGTGGAAAAGTGTTAGATGATGCAGGTGAAATCAAAATAGTTCAAAAATTAGTTAAGCAACGAAAAGATTCTTTAGATATTTATGAAAAACAGGATCGTGAAGATTTGGCAGTTAAAGAAAGAGAAGAGATTGAAGTTTTAAATAGATATTTACCCAAGCAAATGGATGCTACTGAGCTTGAAAATTTCATTAAAGGAATTATCGAAAAGACGGGAGCATCTTCTATGAAAGATATGGGAAGGGTTATGGGTATGGCCTCACAACAATTGGCTGGGAAAGCAGATGGAAAAACTATTTCGGGACTTGTAAGAGTATTGTTAGGGTGATTTAATCTACTGAAATCTACCGTGGTTTTTAAATTAAGAATCGCCATTTTTCAATTTGAGAAATGGCGATTCTTAATTTAGGTTAACTTTGTGAAGCTCACTTAAACTAAAATTTCAAGAGTTTCAAAAATTTCGTCTAACTCATCGAATGATTTTACTCCCACCTTTTCCTCTTCTCCTCCTGTTACATTTAAAGCATGTAAGTTTGGAATCGATAAAATTTCATCCAATGAATTTTGGGAAAGGTTGATGCTTAAAATAATTTTATACTTTGCGCATAGCTTTTTTAATAATACACTCCCTATCTGAGATTCGCCATTTTTTAGCATTTCCCAAGTAGTCCCACTTTTTTCAAAAGACAATAAAAAATATTCCACATGTGGAGCACATTGTTCTAAATGATTTTTCAAACTGACTTCATCAACATCAGGAGAAATCACAACTTCTTTAATGACTGGTGCTGCTGTAATTTTTTTTAAGACAGGCACTTCAGTAAACATACCAACTTGTACAGTATGTAATTCCAATAATTCAACCGCCTCATTAATATCCTCCGCTGTGGCAAATGAAAATTCTCCAACCATTTTTACACCTTCCACCCATTCTTTGATCGCTTTCATATTTTGCGGTAAAATATAATGCTCTGTACCTTGGTCAAAATTGAACCCTAACCATTCTACTTCCCATGCAGCGAAATACCGTGCATCAGTTAAATTTGTAATTTGACTTGCTTTAATCTTAATTTTTAACATTATGTTATTGATTTCGTTGAATTTTATTTTGGTTGAACTTTATTCCGACAGATCTAATCTTAAAAGTTTATCAATAAGTTTTATGTGATTTACTCCAAATAAGAAATAAAGGAATAGTATTTGGTATTGTTTATATACCCTCCCTAAAGATTAAAAATATCTCCCCTACCTAATTATACAATTTTATTAGTATCCCCATAGGTTATAATACTATTATTCATAAAGTGAAGTAAAAGTAATTAAGTCCTTTGACTTATTTAAGAAATAGATTCTTGATTATATTTTTTCAATTTTTGATAAAATGATTTCAGAAAAACTATTTTTAAAAAGTCGGTTAAAAAAATCTTGTTTCCTTCTGACAATAGGATTTTTCCTCGAACCAATAAAATTGATTTAAGCTTAATTATGGATAAAAGAAATTATGTTAAAGATGTTTATGAAGTTACTCGTCTTATTCCTTTTGGTCGATTTAGTACTTACGGTTCAATTGCTAATTATCTTGAATTAGGATCAGCAAGAATGGTTGGGTGGGCATTGAATAAAAGTTTTACTGATGGAAATGTACCTGCTCACAGAGTCGTAAACCGAAAAGGTGAACTAAGTGGACGAAATCATTTTTCGAGCCCAACAATGATGAAACATTTATTAGAGAATGAGGGTATTGAGGTTGAAAATAATACCATCGTTGATTTCAAAAAACATTTTTGGGATCCTTCTTTCGAATTGTAATTTCATCACATTTTCTGTTATGGTAATTACTGATATGAGTAGTTATTTTCTTCGGAAATTATGATAATATTTATTCGGTTTCTAAAAATATATAAAAACTTTTTTTGCTTAAAAATCAATCTAAGACAAGATACAATGGCCTGTATTTAAAAAAAATGATCCTCATGAAAAAGAAAAACTTTGGGCTACAAGTTTTACTCGGACTTTCAATAATTCTCTTTGGAACGAGTACCGACTCTGATGATGTTATTTATTGGTCATCTGATTATAAGCTTACTTGGGATGATTTTGAGGGAGAACCTCGGTTCGACTATGAATCAATTTCTGCTTTAACTTCCTCTGGTATTATACATTACAAAGGTTGTAAAGATGGAGAAATCACTTTTAAAGTACAAGCTTATTTTGAAAAAGATGAGTCATGGGTAAAAGAGGAGGCACTTACTGATTACCATTTAATTCATGAACAAATTCACTTTGATATTACAGAGTTATCAGCAAGAAGGTTAAGGAGGTCATTGAAAAAGCGAAAATTTAAATGTGGAGAGGAAGCAGATTTTGAAAATTTTGTTAACTCATTTATTGATAATTGGAAAACAGAGCAGAATGCATTTGATTTAATGTCTAGGCACAGTTTGGATAAAGAGCAACAAGAGGAATGGTTTTATAAAATAGCTAAGGAGTTGTCCCTTTTGGAGGAATAGTCTTGCAAAAGATTTAATTAGCCCAGTAGAAATGCAAATCATTGCTATCTACTGGGCTTTTTGCATTAATTTAACGGATCAAAGGGAATATTTTTTACGTTAAAAGTAATGGTCATTTTTTAAGATGAAATACCCGACATTTTCCCTTTTTCTATAAAACATTAAATCTTTATTATTACCTTTTTGTACTTAGAATTGCTAATTTTGCGGTGTTTTTCTACAATAACGTATTTTTTCAATGACTCACAATCTTATTTTTTATAAAAAGCTAAAACTTTAAAAAGAAATTATAATGTCAAAGCGATTTATTTTATTATTTACAACAATTTTAATCCTTGGATTTCAAAATTCGTTTGCTCAAACGAATGACCCGATATTGTTTTCGGTAGAAGGCAATCCTGTTCAGCTTTCTGAATTTGAATATATTTACTCTAAAACAAATGGTGATAAAGCTGATTTTTCTAAAAAATCATTAGACGAGTATTTGGATTTATATATTAAATTTAAATTAAAAGTACAGCGAGCAAAAGAAATGAAATTAGATACTATTCCTGTACTACAACAAGAGCTGGCTGGCTATCGAAAACAATTAGCTAATTCCTATTTAGTTGATAAAGAAGTTACGGAAAGATTAGTTCAAGAGGCTTATGATCGTTCTCTAAGGGATATTGACATCAGCCATATTATGGTCTTAGTACCGCCAACTGCAACACCAAAAGATACTTTAGCTGCATTTAGTAAAATTAATAATTTAAAAACTGCTATTGATGGAGGTGCAGATTTTGCAAAAGTTGCTGCTGAAAAATCTGACGATAAATCAGCAAAAACTAATGGTGGGAATCTTGGATATATGACTGCGTTATTACCTGATGGTTTTTATGAATTTGAAACTGCAGCTTATTCTTTAAAAGATGGGGAATCCAAAGTGGTAAAATCTGCAGCTGGGTATCATATCATTAAGGTTAACGGAAGTCGAGCTGCGAGAGGTGAAATAGAAGCTGCACATATTTTGATTAGAAAAGACCCTAAAGATAAAGGGGGTGCTGCAAAAGTGAGGATCGACAGTATCTCTGCTGCGTTGCAGGCAGGTGCTGAATTTGAAACATTGGCAAGAGCATATTCTCAAGATAATCTTTCTGCCAGTAAAGGAGGGAAAATTGGATTTTTTGGAATCAATAAATACGAGCGATCTTTTGAGAATGCGGCATTTGGACTTGCCAAAGATGGTGAATATACTACTCCCATTGAAACCCAGGCTGGATGGCACATCATCAAGCGACTCAGAAAAAAGACAACAGAAACTTTTGATATAGCTAAAAGAAAATTACAACCTAAAGTACAGAAAGATAGTCGATATGAAATGGCAAAAATTTCTATGCTTAATCGCATCAAGCAAGAGGCAAATTTTACAGAAAATCGGAAAGCATATAATATGTTTGCTTCTTTAGTTGGAGATGATTTTATGACTCATCGGTGGAAACCTGGATATAAATATGCAGATAAGGTGTTATTTTCATTAGGAGTCGATAACAAATATAGTATAGCAAATTTCGAAACTTTTTCTCAAAAAAACTCTAGGGACAGATTAAGACTAGGAAGGAGTAAATCAAGGTTAGAAGTTGTGAAGTTTTTATATGACAAATATGTTTCAGAAACATTGATGCAGTATGAAGAACAACAATTGGATAAAAAGTATCCAGAGTTTAAAGCATTGATGAGGGAATATGAAGAAGGAATTCTACTTTTTGAGGCAACTAAAATTTTAGTTTGGGATAAGGCTTCTCAGGATTCAACTGGTTTGGAACAATACTTTGCAACCCACAAAAAGAATCGAAAATACTTTTGGAATGAACGAGCTGAAGTGAGTTTTTATACTTTGAAAAAAGATGAAATTAAATGTTTACCAAAAATCCGGAAGTATACGAAGAAAAAGACGCCGGAGAAATCGTTGAAAAAATATAACAAGAAAGGGAAAAATATTTTATCACACCGAACTGAAATTGTAGAGCAAGGGAAAAATAAAGTTGTCAATAATTTGCCTTGGAAAAAAGGTTCGATATCTGCAACAGAAATTAATAAAAGAGATTTATCTCATAACTTTTTGAAAATTGAGAAAATACTTCCTACTAGTTCAAAAACGTTGAAAGAAGCGAGAGGTTATGTTGTGGCTGATTATCAAGACCACTTAGAAAGAGAATGGGTAAAAGAATTAAAGAAAACTTTCGAGGTAAAAATCAATAACGAAGTTTTCGAAACACTCATAAAGAAATGATAAACTGTTATTGGTGAGCGAATGATTTCCAAAATTTGTTCAACCTTGATCCAAAACTTTTTATAATTGAAAAATATACTAAAATTCTTCTGCTTAATTTCATTATTGACAATTTGTTTCATGGCTAGCTGTACACCTGTTGAAAAGCCAATGGAAGAAACTGATGTGGAATTAGCGAAGGTGTTTTCCAAGAAATTATTTTTATCGGAGTTGGAAGGAATGGTACCGGAAGGTGCAACTTCTGAAGACAGTACCAAAATCATTAATGCGGAAGTGGAACGTTGGACTCGCGAAACTCTTTTGATGTTGGAAGCTGAAAAAAATATTCCTGCAGATTTGAATATTGATGAGTTGGTAAGGGATTATCGCATGTCTTTAGTTAGATATAATTACGAACAATATTTAGTTGAAACTCAATTGGATTCAGTTATTTCTGATCAAGAAATATTAACTTATTACGAGGAAAATAAAGAACAGTACCAACTCCAATCAAGTATTCTTCGTTGTTTTCTCATAAAGGTTCCAAAGTCTTCTCCGAATCTAGGGCAATTAAGATCTTGGTGGAGTAGTAGCAAAAGTGAAGACTTTCAGAAAATGAAAGATTATGCCAGACAAAATGCTTCTTTTTATATGTTGGAGAGAGACTCTTGGTATCAACAAAGTGATTTAAAAGCCCAGCTCCCACAAGTGAGTAATTTGAATCTGGCACAAAATTTAAATCAGTCGGACGAAAATCACTTTTATTTTTTGGAAGTATTTGAAAAAAAATCAAGTAATGGTTTAGCACCTTTAGGATATATTGAAGACCAAATCAAAAAGGTAATTTTGCATAAAAGGAAAATGGTTTTACTGGATCAAAGAAAAGAAGAACTTTATGATAGGGAAACCGGTAAAAAGAACGTTAAAATATTTACAAAATAAAAAGGTGTTGAGTTGTTTAAATTTGAATATTGGTAAATACTAGTACTTAAATATTAAAATCTCAAATCCAAAAAAACTTCTTATGAAAAAAATAGTATTATTCTTTTTTGTCATTTTGATGGCTTCTAATTTCCTGTTAGGTCAGGACAAAAAAGTAATCGATAAAATTATTGCTAATGTGGGGAATGAATATGTTTTGTTGTCTGATTTAGAGCAAGTATTTGCACAAATGTCAGAGGAACGTGGTTATGTTCCAGAAGAGGCAAAATGTAATTTATTTGAAAACTTGATTGCATCAAGTTTGATGTTGAACCAAGCAAGATTGGATAGTATAGAGGTAGGAGACGAAGAAGTGGAAGCACAATTAAGTGCTCGGATTGATCAGATATTAAGTTATATGGGAGGTGATGTTCGACAATTTGAAGACTTCTATGGCCAGTCAACTGCAGAAGTAAAAAGTCGATTTAGAGAAGATTTAAAAAATAAATTACTAGTAGAAAGAATGCAAGGAAACGTCATGCAGGATGCAACTGTTACACCTTCTGAAGTAAAAGCTTTCTATGCACGAATCCCAAAAGATAGTTTACCTTATTTTAATTCAGAAGTTGAATTAGGTGAAATTGTTTATAAGCCTCGGGTCAACGAAGGAGAGAAAGATCGCACTAAAGCAGTTCTTGAAGATATTAGGAAAAGAATAGTTGAAGGAGGAGAAGATTTTGCGGAATTAGCCAAAAAGTATTCTGCCGATTTATCTTCAGGACAACAAGGAGGAAACTTAGGATGGGCAAAAAGAGGAAGCTATGTTCCTGAATTTGAAGCGACTGCATACAACCTAGAGAAAGAGGAATATTCGGAAATAATTGAGACTGACTTTGGTTATCACTTCATACAATTACTCGATCGACGTGGAAATTCAATTAATGTCCGTCATATTCTATTACGACCTAATTTGACCGAAGATGATAAAATTCGATCATTAGGGATTTTGGATACAGTTAGGAATTTAATTTCAGTCGATTCTTTAAAATTTTCATATGCAGTGAAAATATATTCAAATAAAGAACAACAAAGTTTTAATAATGATGGACGAATGGTTAATCCAAAAACGGGTAATACTTTTTTCGAAATTGCTGATTTGGATCCAGATATTTACTTTACGATTGACACGATGAAAGTGGGCGATATCTCTCAACCTATCGAGTTTGAGGAGAGAGGAGAAATAATGTATCGTGTCATCTATTTACAATCACGAACTGATCCACATCGAGCAAATTTAAAACAAGATTATAATAAAATTCGAACAGGTGCCATAGAGGAACGAAAAGCACAATTTATGAGTAGTTGGATCGAAGAAAAAATAGGTAGTACATATATTAAAATTGATCGAGCATACCAAGGGTGCCCAAATCTTATTAAATGGCAAGAGGATAGTATCAGACCTTAATTTTTCTGGATCTTGCAAAACAAACCCGAATTTTCTAAATAAAAATTCGGGTTTGTTTTTGGTAAAGATTCAACTGTTTTAAATTGATCAATGATTTTGATAATTTAAAGTCGGCAAGTACAGTTCGGAAGTAGTTTAACAGCTAAAATATTAAATCAGTAAAAAATACTCTTTGAAAAATACTATTCGCAATATCATCTTTATTATCGTTTCATTTACTGTAGGGTTTACCATTTTATACTACATTTTCAGTAATTATAATGAGGCATATTTAGCGGAATGTGCTATAAAAGGAATAGCTAAAGAAGAGTGTGATTTTTTACAAAAAATAAAAGTTGATTTTTGGAGTGTAAATCCTCTATGGGTGATTACTGCTTTACTTGCTTTTACTTTAAGTAATGTAAGTAGAGCGATGCGTTGGAATTTAACTTTAGCTCCGCTAGGTTACCAACCAAAGTTATATAATAGTATTATCGCCGTTTTTATCACCTATTTTGTCAATTTATTTATTCCTCGAATGGGAGAAGTGGCTCGTGCTGCTGCGCTGAATCATGCAGAGAAAATTCCTGTGGAGAAAGCAATGGGAACGATTGTGTTAGGGAGAATCATGGATGTAATTATGTTGTTATTTTTTATTGCGATTGCATTTTTATTAGAGTATGATACCTTATGGACTTGGCTTAATGAAAACATGGAAATAGATAAAAAGGGTGGAGGACTATTCTCTAATCTTATTTTTCTAGTTGCATTAAGTTTAGGAATACTAGGGTTTGCTGTATTTATAGTTTTTAGAAAAAAAATCATGGAGACAACTATCTACAAAAAAATTGTAGCGCTTGTTTTAGGTTTTTGGGAAGGAATTGTATCGGTTAGGAAATTAGCTTCACCTGGTCAATTTATCTTTCATACGGTATTTATTTGGATAATGTATTTTGTGATGAATTATCTATTTTTCTTTTCGTTTGAACCTACCTCCGATCTCTCACCAGTGGTTGCTTTAATGGTATTTGTTTTTGGGGCATTTGGTATCGTGATTCCTTCCCCAGGAGGAATGGGGACATATCACTGGTTGGTAATTGCAGCTTTAGGAATTTATGGAGTCAACCAATATGATGCTTTTTCATTTGCTAATATTGCTTTCTTCTCGATTCAAATATTCTGTAATATTGCTTTCGGTTTAATTTCTATTGCTTTATTATTTTTACTGAATAGAAATTATGTGCCAAAATATTCTGGATTAGAAGAGGATAAAAACTCAAATCATGCTTAAAAAAATTCAATCCAAAATTCAATCATGGAAGTCTATACAATCGACTGTTTCTCAATGGAAACTTGTAGGAGAAAAAATTGTTTTTACGAACGGATGTTTTGATATTTTGCATTTTGGACATATTCATTATTTGGCAGAAGCAAGTGAGCTAGGTGATCGATTAGTGATAGGGTTAAATTCCGAGGCTTCAGTCAAGAGACTAAAAGGCGAACATCGACCTATTAATGATGAAGTTACCCGACAATATTTATTAGCAGCATTGGAATTTGTAGATGGAGTTGTAGTTTTTGAAGAAGATACTCCGCTTGAATTAATAAAAACCATTTTGCCAGATGTAATTGTCAAGGGAGGCGATTGGAAATCAGAACAAATTGTGGGATCTGATATTGTTTTAGCTAATGGCGGACAAGTAAAGAGTTTAGTATTTAAGGAAGGGTATTCCACAACTTTAATTGAGGAGAAAATTCGAAAAAGCTAAAAAAATGAAACCAAATTGTAAAAGGAAAGACAGATAAAATCGTTCTTTTTCTTCTTTAGGCGATGTTAAAAAAAAATATCCAAAATAAGATGATGTCATTTTATTGTCTGGTTACTGTAGGCAATTAAAGCCAGATATTCCTCTTGGAATAGAACAATCACTTGTGAATTGTATTGACTACAATTGATCTCCTTAAGAGAAAAATAATAATGCTACCACTATAAATACCAAAGAGGGATTGATTAAGAAAAATGCAAATTCCAGTACAATAAAATCTACAACAAAAAAGTAAAATGATACTTTTTATTTTTTAACGAATAGGATAGAATAGAATCCTTCAGGTTTCAATTGAATAGTAAAAACAATTCCCCTCAATTATTACATGATTATTTTAGATAATGCTTACTTTAGTGCTTTTTAAAATAACTAATTTTACCCTAGTTGAGAAACCTAATTCCACATTTTATTCAACAAAAATTTAAGGCCGGCAGTGAACATGGTAACTTCGAAGCATTTACTTTGTTTATTGATTTGTCTGGTTTTACTTCATTGACTGAGACATTGATGAAGCAAGGAAAAGAAGGTGCGGAACAACTCTCTTTTCACCTCAACAGTATATTCGAACCATTAGTCAATTTAGTTTATTGTGAAGGTGGATTTATTCCTTATTTTGCTGGTGATTCCTTTACGGCTATTTTCCCTAAATCTTCTGATCAAGATACCCCTGAAGTTTTAATAAAAACAGCAGAGCTTTTGCGTGATTTTTTCCAAAAAAATGGTATTAGAAAAACACGGTTTGGAGATTTTAATTTTGGAATAAAAATCGGATTAGGAGAAGGAGATGTTGAATGGGGAATAGTAGGGAATGAAAAAAAGGCATTCTATTTCCGAGGGGAAGCTATCAATGCAGCTGCACAATCACAGTATAATGCAGAGGAACAAGAAATTATTTTAAATGAAGTTTTCAAATTAAAATTTGAAAACTTCATTCCTGCTATTGAGTTGAAAAAAGATGAATATTTTCGGTTCTCAAAAATTCATGAGTTTCCAGATATAGAAAATTGTCTCAACCAGATTCCGGATATAGACCTTGATATTCTCTCTAATTTTTTCCAAAAAGAAGTTATTCAATACGATGACAATGGTGAATTTCGAAACGTAATTTCAGTTTTCATTTCTTTTACTGGTGTGGATACGCATGATGCTTTAAATAATTTTGTAAGTATAGTGTTGGATGAAATTTCTTCCTTTTCAGGTTATTTTAAGGAAGTTGATTTTGGAGACAAAGGAGGTGTGCTTGTTGCGTTTTTTGGCGCACCAGTTACTTTTGAAAATAATAATAAACGTGCAATAGAATTCGTTTTGGCGCTGGAAGAAGAACTGAAAGATTTAAGACGAACAACTCCACTTAATTTTAGAATTGGAATTACTTCAGGAAATGCCTTTACGGGAACCGTGGGTGGTGTTGAAAGATGTCAGTATGCTGCAGTTGGAAATAGAGTTAATTTGGCTGCCCGAATTATGATTTATGCTAATTATGGACAAGTCTTAGTTGATGAAACAATTCAAAAAAGTCAATATTTTAGATTTAATCATAAAGGTGATATTCAATATAAAGGAATAGATGAAGATATTCCTACTTATGAGTTGTTGGGAAAAAATATTGACGATCAACAAGTTTTCGGTGGGAAAATGGTCGGTAGGCAAAAAGATTTAGAACAATTGATTAATTTTTCAAAACCAATTCTTAACAATGATTTTGCAGGTGTTGCCTATTTATTTGGAGAAGCTGGTATTGGCAAAAGTCGACTATCTTTTGAAATGCGTTCTCAGTTGCGTAAAATTGGTAGTGTAAGTTGGATGACTTGTCAGGCAGATCAAATTTTAAAAAAGCCACTTAATCCTTTTATCTATTTTTTAAAAAATTATTTCAAGCAATCTTTTGAGAATACAGAAGTCCAAAATATTGAATCATTTGAAAGAAAGTATTTAGATTTATATAATGATAAACGATTAATCAAACACGAAGATGCCAGTCAAATAAGAGGAGAACTTTCTAGAACTAAATCTATTTTAGCAGCTCAGGTGGGAATCAATAGTTCTTCTTCACTTTGGCAGCAGTTGGATGCAAAAGGGCGATATCAAAATACTTTAGCAGCATTGAGCAATCTTATAATTGCTGAGTCTTGCTTGCAACCTGTAGTTCTAGAGTTGGAAGATGCACATTGGTTTGATCAAGATTCAATTGCTTTTTTACAAGATTTTGCAAGGAAGATGAACCGACATCCAATCTTTGTTTTGGTGACTAGTAGATATGATGATAATGGAGAAAAAGTGCATCTTTTTTCAAGTGAAACAATATTGGATGGAAAACACAAGATCTTAGAAATTGATTTGAATATTCTTCAACCAGAGGCAATTCAGAACTTTGCTGAGATAAAATTACAAGCACCAATTAGTTCAGAATTCAAAGAACTTTTGTTGAGGACTACAAATGGGAATCCATTTTATGCAGAGCAAATTATTGAATATTTTTCCGAAAGTAATTTATTACAAAAACGAAAACAGATTTGGCATATAAAAGATAATAGTCTCAAATTATCAAGTTCAATTAACTCTATTTTGATGGCAAGAATAGATCGATTGTCTACACTTGTTAAAGAAACAGTAAAAGCAGCAGCTGTAATTGGAAGGGAATTTGAGATTCCAGTTTTGAATGAGGTGATGAAATCTCAAAAGGAATTTATTGCACGAAATGGAGATGCTACTGCGGTATTAAAAGAACAAATTCAAACTGCTGAGCGTGGTCAAATTTGGCGAGCAGTTAATGAATTGAGATATATTTTTAAGCATTCTTTACTTCGAGAGGCAGTTTATGATATGCAACTTCGAGCAAGGTTGCGTCGGCTTCATCGACTTATAGCTGAGGCAATAGAAAAACTGTATAAAGAAAAAATCGAAGAACGGTATGCTGATCTAGCTTTTCATTTTGGTGAAGCAGAAATTGATAAAAAAACCAATTATTATCTATTAAAAGCTGCTGATTTTAATAGACTAAAATATCAGAACACTCGTGCTCTAAATCTCTATGAACAATTAGTTGAAAACTACAAGAAAAATTCTTTTAAGTATAAGAAAGAACTAGTAAATGTTTTGCTAAAAAAAGCTAGCGTACTTCGGTTAATTGGAGAATGGGATCGGTGTCAATTAGTATATGAGGAAGCGATGGATTTAATTGGGGATCAAGATGAAAGTTTGGCTGGACGAATTCATAACTTGATTGGAGAATTGTTGACTCTGAAAGGCAATTATGATGACGCCAAGTCACATCTTGAAACTGCAGCTACTCATTTTGAATTTACAGATGATAGCATTGGGAAATATAAAGTGTACGGGAACTTGGGAACGTTATTTTTCCGACAAGGAATTTATAATCATGCGAAATCATATTTTACTAAAAGTATAACCCTCAGTCGAGAATATAATCCTGACAATGCTAATGCAGCTATTGTGTCTAATCTCGGTTTAGCGCACATGAATGAGGGAAATTATGAGGAAGCCATTCAATGGCAAGAGTCTGAATTGGCCATTTGCCAAAAAGTAAATGATAAGCAAGGGATGGCTAATCTATATACTAATATGGGGATTGTTCTTTTTGAAAAGGGAGATTATGATGAGGCTCTCCTAAAATATCAAAAAGGATTAAAACTAAGTGAAGATTTGGGGAATAAGTTATTAGTTTCGATTGCTATTGGATGTATAGGAAGTGTTTATCAACGAAAAGGAAATTATATTAAGGCTTCCGAACATTTTTTGAAAGACTTAACTATAGGTGAAGAATTAGGAGATAAACAAGGAATTGCAATAGCGCTTGGTTTACTTGGGGAGCTACGAAGTGAGGAAGGAAAGTTTGATTTAGCACGAGAATATTTAGAAAAAAATCTATCCCTTTGTGAAGAGTTAAATTACAGAAAGGGAATTGCCAAAGCAATTAATGCCCTTGCAGATATCTTTATGGTCAAGAAAGATTATGAAATGGCAATTAGTTACTACAGCCAAGCTATTGAATTGGCTAGGATGATTAATAATAAACTAATTCTTGGAGAAAGTTTGGTAGAAAAAGGAGAAGCACTGATAGAAGCAGGTCGTATTGATGAAGCTCAAACATTCCATCAAGAGGCAATTTTGATGATTGAAAATCTAGGAAATTTAGATTTGATCTTCAAGGCTAAAATTTTCTCAGCCAAATTAGCGTTTGCTAAGAAAGAAGAAGACAAAGCAGAACAAATACTACAAGATTTAGTAAAGGAATATACTAGTGATGTTGAATTAGGCGATGTTTATTTTTGGTTGTACAAGATTACGCAACAGGATAATTACAAAAATGAGTCATTTACTTTATATCGAAAACTCTATGCGGAAACTCCCCTTTACTTATTTGAAAAACGCATTAAAGAATTGAGTTAGAGTTACATTTTATTGATTATTTCGTCTTAATAACTAACCAAGGCGTTAAAATGATTGTAGCTGGTGGTTCTCTTTCACCAAGAAACTCTAAAAACGAATCAATGAAACTATTTTTTTACATTCCTATTTTGGCATTTCTTTTTATTAATTGTAAGTCGCAATTAATTCATGGACAATCATCTAAAGTTCTTCCTTATTCTATCAATAAACCCCATATTATGCTCGAATTGCCTGAGGCATTAAAAGAAATATCAGGACTTACTTTTTCTCCAAATGGTGAACATCTTTGCGCTATTAATGATGAACAAGGTATCATTTTCTTTATTAATAAAAATACAGGATTAGTTGACCGAGAATTAAAATTTAATGGTCCAGGTGACTATGAGGGAATTGAAACTGTCAGAAAAAAAATATTTGTGATAAAAAGTACAGGAACAGTTTTTGAAATTAGTGATATAGAAAAGAAGAAAGTCGAATCTAAAAAATCAAAGTATATTTTAAAGAAATCAAATGATTCAGAAGGTTTGGCTTTTGATCAAAAAAACAATCGATTGTTGGTGGCATGTAAAAGTGCACCTTGCCTTCATGAAAGTTGTTTGATTCATACTTGCAAAACCAAACGAGCCATTTATGCCTTGAACCTAGAAACAAATAAATTTGATCCAACACCTGCTTTTGAAATTGACTTAACTGAACTTCAATCTTTTCTAAAAAAGAACAAATCAGAAGATGAATTAAATGTTTTTAAAAAAATCATCAAAATCGAGAATGACTTTATTCCATTTCATCCAAGTGCGTTAGCTATCCATCCGAGATCTGGAGACATTTATATTTTATCTTCAAAAGGTAAAACAATTATGATTTTAAACTCTACCGGAGAAATTATTGGTTTGGAAAAGTTAAATAAAAAAATCCACAGTCAACCAGAGGGAATTGTTTTTGGAAAGGACGGAACATTATATATTTCGAATGAAGGAAAGAAAGAGGGGAATGGAACAGTTTCAATTTTTAGAGAAATATAAAAATACTGTTACTTTTAATACAGAAGGGCTGTTAATATTCCAACATACTAACAGCCCTAATTTTTCTAAAGAATTATTTCGCTTTCAAAGAGATCTGCAAAGTAAAGTTATCACTAATTGCTTCATTAGCGATAGCTCCTGTAATACCTGAACCATATTTGATTCCCCATTCAGTTCTATTGATTTTGAATTTATCAGAAATAGCAGTTAAAGTACCATCTTCTTTAGCTACAACTAATGCAGGGAAAGTTACGCTTTTAGTGACTCCTTTCATCGTCAAGTTTCCAGTAATCATACAGTTAGCTTCATCAGTATCAGCATCTGCTACAGATGTGATGCTAAATGTTGCCGTTGGGAAAGTTTCAACGTCAAAAAAATCACCAGATTTTAAGTGGCCTTCTAGTTTATCTTTTTTTCCAGGATCACTAGCTAGGTCAGTATTTGTCAAAGAAGCCATATCAATTACGAAGTCACCACTTTTAATTTTATTACCTTCTGCAGAAAAAATACCAGATTGAAGTTTCAAAGTACCTTTGTGATCATAAGCTAATTTAGCGCCTGACCAATTGATTATTCCATTAACACTAGAATATGATTTTGCAGCAGCAGTAGGAATAGCTTTTGCATCAACTGCATCTTCTGTTTTTGCAGCTTTTGTTTTGTCATTATTACAACTAGCGACAAGTACACAGATTAGAAATAGGTTAGTAAATTTAACTATTGTTCTCATGATCGTTTTATTATTTTATTTTGTAAGAAATAAGAGAAATCAAATTTATACTTTTATAAAGTAAATAAGTCGTTTTTTGTTTAAAATAAAGTTTATTGCTTGATATATGTATTTTAAGGAAGAGGATTTTTGGGATTATCTATTTTTGTTTTTGTTGCTTATAATTTGTTTGTGGCAAGTTGGTTTTTTATATGCTACTATGAAATGGGATATCATGGACATCACACTTCCATGGAATTATTATATAACCGAGTGTCTAGCCAATGGTGAACTCCCACTTTGGAACCCATTTCTCAATGGAGGATTTGCACAAATGGGTATCAATGATACTTGGAATCCAATTACTTGGTTGATCGGGTGGGGTTTTGGATATGATGCAACGGTTATTCAATTGCAATATTTAGGACATCTATTATTTGGTGGAATTGGTTTTTATCAGATAGGAAGATTTATTGGATGGTCTCGAACGACTCGTTTATTGACTGCCTCTAGTTTTATGTTATCGGGGTTTATGATTGGAAATGCACAACATCTGGGATGGATAATTGGAGCATCTTGGCTGCCCTGGATTTTTTTAAATTATAGAAAATGGGAACAAAATCCTTCCGTTGTAAGATCAATATTTTTAGCTATGACCTCTGCCTTAATGTTTTTAGGTAGTTACCCAGGAGTGTTTGTAGGGGTGGTGTATATATTGTTATTCATGTTTGTTTTTAGAGTGATCAAAGTTTTTCGAAGACATGATTTTGCTTTTTTAAAAAAAATGATTGGATCAGCAGTCCTTTCAGGAGTAATGTTTTTAATGTTGACATTGGTGGCATGGCTTAGTATGCTAAGATTGTCATTACATATTAATAGAGGAGATAGTTTTGCCCTTGATTCCGCTTTGTCAGGGTCTCTTCCTGTAGAGGCAATTAGTACATTTTTATTTCCATTTGCTTCTGTTTCGGAAATGGTGATGTGGGGAAATGATTGGACATTGGTGAATTGTTATTGGGGTTTGCTTCCATTTTCTTTTTTGATTTTTTCTTTTTTTCAAAAATCATTTTTTCGCAATGAAGGGAGTATATTTTCAAAAATTAAATGGTATTTATTTGGTGGTATTTTATTTTTTGCGATTGCAATGGGGAATGATTTACCACTTCGAACATGGATGTATAAGTTCATTCCGTTAATGGATATATTTCGATTACCCACGTATTTTCGAATATTTGGAATTTTCTTTTTACTTATTGCAAGTGGTTTTTCAATTAATTATTTTATAGAAAAAGATCTATCTAAAGGATTGTACAAAAAAGCCTTAGTAGCAGCTATAGCTATTTTGGCATTGACGCTTTGGGCAAAAAATAAAGCGTCAATTTATAGTCAAGCGTTGGTAGAGAGGAATGAGGAATTTGAATTATCAACAGATGCGAAATTTTTTAATAATATATTCACTCAAGGATCTTTGCATTTTTTGTTGTTAATTTCACTTTCTATTGGTTTACTTTTTTTGAAAAAGAATCATTTGAGAAAAGGGTTATTATTGACAATTACTTGTTTGGATTTGTTTTTTGCTACTCAATTTAATTTATCTTCCACTGTTATTCATGATGTAAGTCCAGAAAAAGTCAATAAAGCTTTTCACTATTATTCACCTGCGGAATATCCCTTACCTTCCATCAATCAACCATTTGAGAAATTACATCGAGTTGCGAATTTTGACTATGTTCATCTTCATGTAAACTTGAATCATTTTCATAAAATTCCTTCTCCTAACGGAGCAAGTCCTGCATATTTTAAATGGTCAGCAGAAGCAATGGAAAAAGGTCTTTTTCAAAAGACAATTAAGAACCCACTAATTTTTGCTGCTAGGGATATTAACCCTGAGGGAATAATTGATGAGGTAACCATAGATTCTTTTTCTTTTAAGAAAATTCAACTTTTGAATTTTTCTCCAAATCAAATTGAGTTGGAAAGTCATTTTAATGAACCGATGTTTATTGTTTTTTTGCAAAATTATCATCCCAGTTGGAGAGTATATTTAGATGAAGAAGAAACTTCAATTATCAAATGTAACGGATCTTTTTTAGCAGTAGAAATTGCAGAGGGAAAGCAAAATATTAGATTTGCGTTTGAACCAAATACGGAAATAAAGGCTTTTTACGGGAGTCTAATAAGCTGGGTTGGATTAGTATTATTTTTTGTGGTAAGGTTTTTACGAGGACTAAACAAGGATTAGAACCTACTTTTCACAACTTCTATTTTTAATCTCATTTAACGTTTCTATTGCATCGAAAAGACTTTTTAAGATAGAAATATTATTTGAAGATTCAACATCTTGAGCCACCACTTGGTATCCTGATAATAAAATCTTCGATTCAGGGAAAGATACAGAGAGCTGGTCGACATATTGCTGGACAGGCTTGTTGGCATATGTCTCGGTTATCATTGTAAATATATAGTTTGGTTTCGAAATCTGATAAGCATCAATTAAATCGTTAGTACTAATATTCTGACCTAGATAAATGACTTGATTTCCACGGCACTTTATTAAATAGTGCATAAACAAAATACTTAATTCTTGTTTTTCGCCCTCGGGCAAATAGACAAAAAACTTGTTGCATGTTCGGCCTGCAGAATGTGGTAAACTATCAATAGCAACAACGATTTTTTGACGAATTAAATTACTAATAAAATTTTCTTGTGCGGGGACAATAGAGCCAGTGAGCCACATTAAACTTAGTTTATCCAAAAAAGGATAAATCACCTCTAGCATAGTTCGCTCAAATCCTATTTGACGTATATTAGTGGAAACAATTCTATCAAATTTCAACTCATCCATCTCAATCATCGACAACATTAAAGCATCCAATTTAGCGTCACCATCAAAATCAATAACCGAAATCTCTGAAACTTTCCTTGCTATTTCGTCTTGACTCATCCCAGCAATCTTTGAAATCTTCAATCCATTTCGGTTAAGAAGAGCAACATTCAAAAGTATTTTGAGATCAGTATCCATATAATACCGAATATTGGTCTTAGTTCGCTTAGGCTTCACTATATCATAGCGTTGCTCCCATATTCGAATGGTATGGGCTTTAATACCGCACAACTTTTCAAGGTCTTTGATGGAATAAACAGCCAATTTCGATTATTTAGTTAAATGTTTTTATTCTAAAATAAGAATTCTTTAACCTGTCTTTAAACTTTTGCAGTAAGCAGAAAGGTTTATTTAAGAGTTATAAACAGAATTTTCTTAAAATTGTTCATTGAAATTCTCTTTGAATCTAGGTATAAATCAATTATTTTAGACTTTTCGAAATAAAATCTACTGGATAGGACGACTGAGAAGATTATAATTGCGTAAATTTAAACACCAATAAGCTAATTTTTATACTTGTATTTTAGTTATTTTTACTTTTTTCTTAGTGTTTTTATGGAATCTCTCAACTATATTAATAGTAGATTGTGTTTTTACGTTGTCCACTAGGGTACTTTTTTCAAAAAAACAGTTGAATAACTGTAGACAAGAACCTAGTGAATCAAATAAGTATTATTTTCAACAATATTTTTCAAAATCCATCACTGATGTTTTTGAAAAACACTCATTTAGTTTCCAAGACATCATCATAATTAATCAATTTCAATTTTAAAAAATTGAGTACAAATCATTTTCTATGGAACCATTCGACTTAAATTTTATAGCACATAATAGGATAAAATCATTCTATATTATGATTGTTTTAATTTCCTTCTTTTTCACCCAAACTCAATTTGCACAGATTATTCCAACGGCAGGCCAAACAGAATGTTTTGTTGCTGGGAATGGAGGTGTGTTTGCAGATCATGGAGGAACAGCAACGAATCCAGTGGTAGGAACTGACCCTGCAGGGTTTTATTTTAATTGTGGATGTGAGACGGTGACGACTTTATGTTCCCCTGATGGGAGTGCGATTACTTTGGACTTTACTGTCTTCGATGTTTTTGCCACTTTTGATTTTATAGAAATCTATGATGGTGACTCTAACGCAGGAACACTTTTGTATGGAAATGGGGCTGGTTTGCCAAATGCCAACGATAATCTTTTAGTAGATATGATAGCTTCAAATGGTTCATCTAGTTTTACAGGTACTACCGGATGTATTACAGTTTTGCTTTTTGCAACAGCAGTAGTTAACCGAATAGGATGGGAAGCAGATGTGACTATTGCGAGTGGAGCAACTCATCCTGGAGATAATTTGCCATGTGGCACTAATTTGAATTGTTTAGCACCTCCAAATATATCTGTTGATAATTTAACAAACTCGTCTGCTGATATTACCTGGGCAGTTTCTGATTCGTCTGATAGTTATAATATTGAATATGGTTTGACAGGTTTCACTCTCGGAACCGGAATATTGACAAATACAGCTAATTTGTTTTTAAACTTAACTAGTTTGATGCAAAATACCGCTTATCAATATTACATTCAGTCAGATTGTGGGGGTGGAGAGATGAGTAATTTTGCGGGACCATTTTCATTTACGACGTTACTTTCATGTCCAGCTCCTACCAATGTGATGATTACGGATGTCAATTCAACTTTTGCAGATATAAGTTGGGATCCTTCATTTGCAGCGATTGGATACAATTTGGAATATGGATTAGCTGGTTTTGTACCAGGGTCAGGCACAGTACTTAATACAACCAACCTTTCGACAACTTTAAGTGGTTTGACCCAAAATACTGCATATGACTTTTATGTGCACTCAGACTGTGATAATGAGGTAAGTAATAATGCTTTGGTAAATTCATTTAATACAACACTTAATAATCCATGTGACTATACTATTGAATTATTCGATTCATTTGGCGATGGTTGGAATGGTTCGATATTGAATGTAACTGTTGGAGGTATTTCTACAGATTATACTTTCACAACTGGAAATTCTGCGGTATTTACGATAAATGCAGGAAGTAATTTGCCATTGATTTTTAACTACATTGCAGGCGCTTTTCAAAATGAAGTAACGTATAATATTTTAGATCCTGATGGAAACATTATTTTCTCAGATGGTCCGTTTCCAGCAACAGGTGTTGTTTATGAGACATTTGCATGTCCAACTTGTCCAGGTGCAACAAACTTAGGTGTTGATGATTTATTTGGGTTGTCGGCTGATGTAAGTTGGATGGATTCTGACTCTGTTGGTGTTTGGCAAGTAGAATATGGACCAGTTGGGTTTTTGCCTAATACAGGTATAGGGATTATTTTCACAACTAACGATCCTTTTGCCTCATTAACTGGTTTAGATGAAAATTCTACATATGACTATTATGTAATTAGATTTTGTGATAATGGAGATACGAGTGCATTGGCTGGACCATTTACTTTTACCACGATTACTTTAAATGATGTTGGGGTTTTAGAGATCTCTTCTCCTCTTTCTGGTTGTGGCTTGACTGATTCAGAGGTGATTACAATTACGATGACTAATTATGGTTCTAATCCTCAATCACTTATTCCATTTAAATTTAGTATTAACGGAGCACCTGCAGCAATCAATGTTCCTTTGGATGGATATTTTACAAATGTAATTGGAAATGATAGTATTGTTGTTTTAGAATTTGAAGCTACTGCAGATTTGTCTTTGCCAGGAACGTATGAAATTGCTGCTTGGACTGAACTGGATGGTGATTCTGAGACAGGAAATGATACCGCTTATTACACTGTAACTAATATACCTAGCATTTCTGATTTTCCATATGCTCAAAATTTTGAAGTGGATAATGGAGGTTGGGCTGTAAGTGACGATGGTGTCAATCAATCTTGGGCATTTGGAGAACCTAGCGGGACGGATATTCCAAATGCAGCAAGTGGGGTTAATGCTTGGGTGACTAATTTAAATGGAAACTATAATAATGCAGAAGAGTCCTACGTGGTCTCAAATTGTTTCGATTTCTCTTCTCTAACAAATGATCCAACCATTTCTCTATCAATCAATTTTGATACTGAAACTAATTACGATGGAGGTTGGTTAGACGCGTCAATTGATGGAGGAAATACATGGTACAAGATTGGAGGTATTGGTACAGGTGTTAACTGGTATAATGTCAATAATACATTTAATCAATTGGGAGAAGTTTGGGCAGGGAATTCTGGAGGATGGATTTTTGCAAAACACGAATTGACAGGTGTTGCTGGCGAAGCTGATGTTCGACTAAGATTTGGTTTTGGCTCTGATGGATCGGTAAATGGTTTTGATGGAGTTGGAGTCGATGATGTGGCTATTTTTATTCCAGTTGCCAATGATATGGCTTCGCAAACAGTTGTCAATACTACTTTGCTCGAATGTGGTGATCCAATTGATGAGTTGACTTTGACACTTGTTAATAATGGAACTGCAACTCAAACTGGATTTGATGTTGGGTATAATGTTAACGGAGGAATTAATATAATTGAAAATGTTGGGGCTTTGACTTTAGCACCAGACGAATCTGCAACATATACATTTACAACACCATTTAATTCGACTGGAGCTGGGATTTATAATGTTACAGCTTGGTCAAGCTTACCTGGTGAGTTAAATGTAAGTAATGACACTACAACTTTTCAGTTCGCAACTTATCGAATATTACCTTTCAAAGAAGATTTTGAAGGTGGAACATTACCAAATGGGTGGTTTTCTGATGAGTTCAATCCAATTACCGAGTTTCATAATAATATCTCATTTGTTGCATTTGATAACATGTATAGTTTTGATCCAAGTTTTGAATTAGCTTCTCCTCCAATTGGACCAATTTCTGATGGAGACTCTTTATTTTTCGATTATCGATATGTTGATTTTAGTGGAAATGGAGCAAACGCAACTACACTTGGAATAGGTGATTCATTAAAGATTCAATATTCATTGGATTGTGGAATAAATTACACAGATTTATTTTTAATCACTCAAGATAATCACGTTACTTCCAATGAGTTGGCGACAATAAATATTGATATCTCAAGTCTTGTTGGAGAATCTGTTAAATTTCGTTTTTTAGGAATTTGGGGAACAGGTGACTACTATTTAGATATTGATAATATTAATATCTTCCAATGTTCTTCACTGGATTTGGTAACTATTATGACTTCAGAGTCCAGTGTAGGTGAGGGAGACGGTACAGTTTCAGTTATGCCAAATGCGAGCTTAGGTCCTTACACGTATCTATGGGATACAGGGGATAATACTGCCACTGTTACAGGAATTAGTGCTGGAACATATCAAGTGACAGTGACAGATGGATTCGGTTGTGTCGATGTTGCAATTATTGACTTGATGGTTAATATTAATGAAATAGAAGATATTCAAAGTATTAATTTATATCCGAATCCAACGATGGACTTAGCGACCTTGGATATGGCTTTTTCAAAAATAGTTGATGTTCAGGTTCAAGTCATCAATATGATTGGACAGGTTCTTTTTGAAACATCTATTGAAAAAACGATAGAAGAGAAGGTAGAGTTGAATATGAAAGACTATCCTAATGGAATGTATTTTGTAAAGGTCAAAGTAGATAACCAAACGACGATAAAAAAAATAATGAAAAACAATCCTTAACTTTTGTAAATAAAGGATAAAATGGAAAAGGCATTCAGTAGTTCGGATGCCTTTTCCATTTTTGAGAACAATAATAAACCATCTCTAGATGAACATTTTGTAAAAAAAGATATTACACTTATTAGTATTTTTTTCAAAAAAACAACACGAAGAATGAAAATAGGTATTGTCTGTTATCCTACCTACGGAGGAAGCGGAGTAGTAGCAACTGAACTTGGATTAGGTCTGGCAAAAAAGGGACACCAAATTCATTTTATCACTTATGGGCGCCCGGCTCGTTTGCAAAGTTTTCAAGAAAATATTTTCTATCACGAGGTTAATGCGGAAGATTACCCATTATTTGAATACCCACCTTATGATACCGCCTTAGCAAGTAAGCTAGTTGATGTAGTAAAATATGAAGGATTAGATTTACTTCATGTCCACTATGCGATTCCTCATGCCGCAGTTGCTTATATGGCAAAAAAAATATTGTTAGCTGATGGAAAGTATATTCCGGTGGTCACTACATTGCATGGAACAGATATAACGCTGGTAGGAAATAATAAATCCTTTGCTCCTGTAGTCTCATTTTCAATCAATAAGTCAGATGGAGTGACAGCTGTTTCGGAAAGTTTGAGAAAGCAGACGTTTGACAATTTCGCCATCAAAAAGGAAATCAGAGTCATCTCAAATTTCATAGATTTCGATCGTTTTAAAAAAGTTAACAAAGATCATTTCAAAAAAGCAATTGCTCCGAATGGTGAAAAAATATTAGTTCACGTTTCTAATTTCAGAAAAGTGAAAAGAGTTGAAGATGTAATTTATGTTTTTGAAAAGGTCTTAAAAAAAATTCCCTCAAAATTATTATTAATTGGTGATGGTCCAGAAAGGAGGAAATTAGAAGATTTGTGTCGACAAATTGGACTATGCGATGAAATTCGTTTTCTAGGGAAGCAAGATGCAGTGGAGGAACTTTTATCGGTAGCTGATTTATTTATAATGCCAAGTGCAAATGAAAGTTTTGGATTGGCGGCATTGGAAGCAATGGCATGTGAAGTGCCTGTTATTTCTTCCAATGCAGGTGGAATACCAGAGGTGAATATTCACGGCAAGACTGGTTATTTGAGTGACATAGGAGATATAGCTTCAATGGCGAAATATGCTATCAAAATTTTAGAAGACGAAGATGTATTGGCTGAGTTTAGAAAAAATGCTTTGGAACAAGCAGAGAAGTTTGACATTAAGTATGTTTTACCACAATATGAAAAATACTATGAATATATATTGGAAACAGCTGTCTATTAAATAAAAAATCAGTTTGCCTATGTTAAATTGTTGAGTATTAATAAGTCTTTGAAACACCGTACTTTGATTCGATTTCTAATTCATAAATAAAATCTTCGCTACGACACTTTTCGGTTCTTCAAACCCCTTTGTCGTGGTTCCTAAGACTAGGTAAACACCTGTAGCGGCTTTCCTTCCAGTGTAATCTCGACCATCCCATATTGCTTGTCCTCCGAGAGCTTGTGTTTCAAAAACTAGTTGTCCATTGATATCTGTAATTTTCACATCCGAATCTCGGGCTAATCCTTTGATTGCAATTGGCCCTCGATATTCTGGACGAACAGGATTTGGGAAAACTAATGCGTTTTCCTTATGTATAATTCCACCCTCTAAAGCTTCACCTCTGTAAGAAATTATCCCTTCAGATGTTCCAATAAATACTTCTCCACAAGTAGGATCAATAGCAATATCAGTTATTACATTATCAAAAAGAGGACTATTTTCTGTATTAAATTTTGCAATTAATTCCTCTCCATCTGAAGAAATTACAAAGACACCTGTAGTGGTACCCACCCATTTTCGGTTAGCACCATCCACTGCAATTGCTTTTACATCTTCCCCAACTAAAAGGTAGGCAGGGATGCCATCTTGTTCTACAATTTTACGTGTTCCCTTACATTGACTTTCATCAAATACGCTACTTCCACACTCAAAAATGATAATTCCATCACCAGTTCCCACCCACATATCTCCATCTAAATCTTTTGTAATACAACTCACATTATTAGTACTAAGAGCACTACTCGAAGATTTAATTTGCCTAAATCTTTCATCTCCACTTACATTTAAATCTCCCTCATCAAATACTAATATTCCCGCAGTTTTTTCGCTAACTGTAAACCATTTAAAATTGTTATCATCTACCTCCAAAGCGAACAAACCTTGAATATTAGAGTTAACAGAAAAACTTTTCATATCACCTTCATCTGGAATAACTGATATTGGTCTAGCTGTTCCTGGATTTGCAATCCAAAGATTATTATTTTGATCATAAGCCAAACCAGCAACCTTTGTCCGACCTGTATCGGCTATTGTTGAATTTCCTAATGTAGAATTAGAGTTATCAAAAATTTCAAAGATATCATTTTCATATTTTATTAATCCATCGTAATAGGTACTGGCATACATTATTTCCTTTTCAGGGTGAAATGCTACTCTCAAAAAATCTAAGGTTCCATCCAAGTCAGGTCGATTCAGTCGGTTGAAATATCTCCAAGTCCCATTTTCTAAGGTATATAAACCTTCAAAATAAAATTGAAAATAATTTCGAATATCAATTCCTCCAGCGGTAACCCAAAGCTGTCCCTTATTAACTTCGAGGTCATAATTTTTTATTGCAAAAGGGGAGTTTAGCGTAAAACCTTCGTTGCAAATTTCATCATCAATTTTATAACTTCGAAACCTATAAAAATCATCAGCGACCCAAACCCAACCATCTTCATCTTCAATGGCATGTAGTGGACGGCTCACGCAAAAATCTTTAATTTCAGTAAAAAGACCATCTGATTTAAAAAATATTAATTTGCCTCCACAAGCACCATCTTGGCAACTTAATCCCACGACCATTTGAGTGCCTTCAGTTGTAATATATTCAATTTTAAACCCATCCTCAGGGGTATAAACCTGTTCCAAACTTGTTCCATCAAAACTATATAATGAGGTATCAATACTCACAAATATTTTATCAGAAAAATTTGCAATAACGCCTGTGCTATAAACATCAGGAAATCCATTATTGGAATCTAAAAATTCCCAAACTCCAAAATCTTGCAAATTTACATTTGGTTGATTTGAGGCACGGTAAATTCCTTCTTCGGTAGTAGCGTAAATCATTTCATCTTTAAGCAACACCGAATTCATAGGTATCGCTGTGAAAGTTGAAAACACAAAGATATTTTGATTGAAGTTTATTTTAGAAATACCATAGCCTGTAGCCAATAAGGCAGTTGAATCTGTATCCATAAAAATATCATAGATTCTTTTGTCTCCTGAAATATTATTGAATCGCTGAATATCGGAAAGAGTAATTATTTCATTTGACTTGACCAAATCGATGGTACTATTTGAGTAGGCGATCATCAAAACATCATTTGCTTGATTGTATTTGATCCGTTCGATTCCGACACCACTAAGTCCATTTAGTTTATCTAAAGTTCGAGTGGAGTTATCATTTTTATTAATGTATACTATTCCCCAATTAGTTGCATAAATAATATCTTCTGCACTTTGGGTAACATATTTCCCTGCCTGAAATGGCAAATGTGATTTCCATTCACCAATCCCGATATCAGGTTGGGCCTGAGAAAAATTTATTGAAAAAAGGATGACAAAAATGGATAAGAAATATTTATTACTATTTGTCATTTTTTATTTGAAGTTTATTGAATGTTTTGTTTTACAAAGAACTATTTTACAAAAATATTATTGTTTTTGAAAAAAATATTAATACTTTCTGTCAGTTTACTTACGTGGGAAGTATAAAACACAGATGCCGAAGATTAATTGGATTATGATGAAATGACGGTTGCAATATGCTGAGGGAAATTTGTGCTCCATCTTGTTATCTGTATAGGCTACTTGAATTAATATATTCAAAAACAGGCTTCGTCACTACGTACTGAATCGAATGTCCTTCTCGAATACATTTACGAATATAGCTGGCTGAAATCTGCATCAAAGGTGCTTCAAAGAGTTTAATTGAAGAATGAGTCGCCAAATTACCTAGTTCATAGTTAGGTCGGAGATAAACATATACTTGATGATAATTTAAAATTTCTTCGTAATTTTTCCATTTATGTAAAGTACCTAAATTATCGCCTCCCATGATAAGCACAAAATCTTTGTCAGGATGCGCTTCGTTGAGATAAGTCAATGTATCAATCGTGTAGGAAGGTTTGGGTAAATCAAATTCAATATTGGACGCCTTTAAATTAGGACAATCTTCAATCGCCAAACGAACTAAATGCAAGCGATCAAAATCTCTTGCTAACGTACTTTTCTTTTTTAAAGGATTCTGCGGAGAGACGACTAACCAAACTTCATCCAAATCAGTTTGCGTCGCCATATAATTTCCAATAATCAAATGCCCTACATGTACTGGATTAAATGATCCAAAAAATAATCCGATTTTCTTTTTTTTCATTTTGCAAAGATAGGGTTAGAGAGGGAAAACTAAAATTGTTTTTTATTGTAAAAAATCATTGATTAATACTTCTTCCAAGTGATCTATATATATAGATTAAAAACCTGAGAATGAACATCCAAATAAAAATAAATATCCTTTTTTAACTCTTCCTCTTCTGTAGAAATTGAATCAGTTTCTATTCTAAAAGAATCAAATACATTAGTAAACAAATTTGAAAACCCAATTCGTCCAATTGGAAATTCCTGTTGGTCGGTTAGATAATTTTTTCAGAGATATGCTTTGAAAGTTTTTTTGAAAAAATCTCAAAATCTATTTTTGGAAATTCTATATGTCCTCGCTTTAGTTCAGTTTCGACATTTCCAATACGAACAAGCATACCTAGTAAAATTTCACTATTTATATTTTTTGCATATCGTTTATTTTTAGCATCCGAAATCTTTGGTTGATATTCTAGATAAGCATAAAATTTGGTGATCAAATCCAAATAATACTTTTTGAATCCTTTCAAATTTAATGGCTTAAAATGATTACTTGGATCAGAAAGAGTTTGTTCATATAATGATTTTTTTTCTCTTTGCTCACGCAAGTTAAAGCTACTTAAGATTTGAAAAGACTTATTTCTTTCTTCGTCTTTCCAGTATTCTACTTTTATTTTTTTGACATAATTCCCCAGTTTCACACTTGCTCAAGACCTGATGATAATCCTCCGTAGAAATCATTTTGTGTTGGATTATTTATTTTATATCCACCCATTCTTCTTTCGCTAGCATCTATTATAAAAATTTCACTAGTCCCTACATGAAGTTTTAACATCTCAGTAGCATATTCCTCATCAAATTTTATTTCGGTATCACAATTATAATACTTGGTGAGAGCAACTTGAATTGGATGCAATCTTGGATAACTAAATAGTTCTAAAACTTTAGAAAGAAGTGCCTCTCGATGTTTGCTAAGTGCTTGTTTAAATTTATTCTTAGCGATTTTATCAAAATTTATTTTAGGTAAATTTCAAAGAGAGAAGGTAATTTACCATTTTAAATAACAAAACCCTTTTTCATCATAAAATGATAAAAAAGGATTTTGCTTTTAATTTAAGTTCATTTCCAATCCTAAAATTGATACCCTACTTTCAGCGTAGTTGCAGCTAATGTTTCGAAGGCTATTCCAAAACTAAAGTTGCTTTTAGTATTCAAATAGATTCCCGAAGAATACCCCATTTCATGATATTTGCTATTTCGGAAGGAATTTACATCTCCATCATTTGTTAGTTCTTGATCTTCAACAAATGCATAACCTAGGAGAAAATTAAAATAAAGTTGCGTTTTTTCTTTCTTCTTAATCAAGTAAAATCTTGCCCCTCCAAGTGTATTAATGATATGTAAATGTCCTCCGTCGTGTGCAAACCAATTATCATTCGGTTTAAATTTTGCACCAGAGTAAGAAAAATGAGCCTCTACAGCAAATCTATTCGTCACCTCAAAATGAGGATTATAACCTAGGTGAATCGCTTGGTTAGAACTGGCAAAAAGAAACATAGGAAATCCAACCTTGATGGAATGTCCAACCTTGTTAGTAGTTTGATTTTGCGCTAAAGAAGTGGTGTTAAATGATGACATCAAAAATAACACGATGATAGATTTTAATAAATAGTTCATAATTTTTAATTTAAAAATTTTGGATTATTTTTCTTTTGATAACTCAAAATTACGGCGAGATGTGATTTGTATTATATTAAAATTCAGTAAACTCATATAAACAATTATTTAATATTAAGAATGACATTTCAACCTCCACTTTTGAAGTAAAATGAGAAAACCCTTTCCCATACTTAAATGATGGAAAAGGGTTTCGTTTTTCGTTTTTCGACTTTCAAATATCATTTACTCATACCTCAACGACTCAATCGGATCCAACCTCGACGCCTTCAACGCAGGATACAATCCCGAAACCAAACCTACTACCAAGCAAGTCGTAATCCCTAAAATAATCCATGCCCAAGGAATTAAAAATGTTCCACCAATGAAGAATGTTAGGATATTTCCAATTAAAATTCCAAATACAATTCCGACTAATCCTCCTAATTGACAAATCACAACTGCCTCTGTTAAAAATTGAATTAAGATGTTTCTTCGAGTAGCCCCAAGTGCTTTACAAATACCAATCTCTCGTGTTCGTTCTGTAACAGAAACCAACATGATATTCATCAACCCTATTGCTGCACCAAGCAAAGTTATCAATGCAATTCCAATTGCCGATAACCGAATTGCTACAGTATTTTCTTTAAGACGTTCAATCAACCCATCTGCTTTTCTAATTTCAAAGTCATTGTCTTGTGAAAGTTTTAATTTTCTGATATTTCTAAATGTACCAATTGCTGTTGAGATCGCATCGTTCATTTTTTCTACACTAGTCAGTGCAACGGTTATGTCATAATTTTTTTGTGAATGACCATAAAGTGTTTTTGCTTTCAGTAGCGGAATCAAAATTCTTCGATCTTGACTCATCCCCATTGATGCACCTTTGGACTCTAATACTCCAATGATTTTATACTTTATATTTCCTACTGAAATAATACTGTTTATTGCTTTATCCATGTTTTCATTGAACAAAGCTTTAACAATGTCAAATCCAATAATGGCTTTGTTTTGCCCGGAAGTTATTTCTGTATCTGTAAAATTTCGTCCGATAGCAATATCATAACTTTTTACATTCAAGTAGTTTTCATCTGTTCCCAGAACCATCACATTTGGATTAGTTTTCTCTCCTCCGTATTTTGCTGTAGCGATTGCTGTTCCAAAACATGATAAAGCAATTTTTGATGGATAATTAAATTTATCTTTAAATTCCACCCCTTGTTTATAGGTTACAACATCTCCTATTTTAACTTGTCTACCACCTCTTTTTCCACTTACTCCATCTCGCTTTGGTCTGATTCGAAATGAGTTGGCTTCCATATTGGAAAAACTATCATTCAAAGAATATAGCATGCTATCAATCGAGGTCAAAATCCCAACTAATGCCATAATTCCAAATGAAATAATCAACATTGTGATGATGGTTCTTAATAAATTAGAACGAACGTTACCAAGGGCTATTTGTACATTTTCTATTATCTTCATCTACCTAATGTATATTTTATTTACTTTAAAGTTCATCATGGATTGTGCACGTTTTCAGAAGGGAACAATTAAAATTGATCTGTAAAGGTTTAAATCAAGTCAATTATCTTACAAAAATACTTAATAATCTTTTTTTATTTTTTGAAAATAGAAGCGTGTGACTTTTTGTTCGATGAACCGATGATTTTTACCGATTTCCCGCAAAAGCAGCTTTCACTACCTCTAAGGTTTTATCAAAAACAAAGGGACTGGCAGCAATCATTTCTTTTCCAAAAATATAATTTTCACCTCCCTTAAAATCACTTAATTTACCCCCAGCTTCCTTTACTAAAAGTACTCCAGCTGCAACATCCCATGCATTTAAACTATACTCGTAATAAGCATCAAATCTACCACAAGCCACAAATGCCAAATCTAATGCCGCTGAACCAAATCTACGAACACCTCTAGTTTTTTTTATAAAAAATTCCAAAACTTCAAAGTAAGGATCTACTCCCCTATAATCATAATATGGGAAGCCCGTAGCAATGAGTGAATCTTCAAGTTCGGTTCTTTTGCTAACGTTGATTTTTTCATTATTTAAATAAGCTCCACCGTCTTTCCACGCAAAAAAACATTCATTACGATTGACTTCGTAAACTACTCCAAGAATAATTTCCTCCTGAAACTCTAATGCTACGCTTATAGAAAAAAATGGTAATTGATGTAAGAAATTAGTTGTACCATCTAAAGGATCAATAATCCAACGATACTCTCCTTCACTATTTTCGATAGTTTCTTCCTCTGTCAAAAAAGTTGCCTTAGGAAGCAGCTTACTTAACTTATCCACTAATTGCATTTCTGCATTTTTATCCACATAGCTAACTAAACTATTGAGACTCTTAGTTTCAATCTCATTAGGGTTAACTTTTTTTAATTCTCTTAAAATAAATTGAGCAACAAAACCTACTTCATTGCACGTAAATTTGGTAAGTGATTTGAGCTGGTTGGAATCCATTATGTGATTTTTATTTGAAAATGTTACAAAGTTGTATAGGATTTAAAGAATCATTACATACTAAAACTTAAATAAAGTATATTTTTCTATCTTTATATCTAGGACCCCTGAAATCTGATGTGATCATTCAAAATACTAGATTTAGCCTATTGTCAAACTGTTCTAATTAGTATCCAAAGCTATATAAATAATAACTATATCAAACTGATGTGGCTGTTAGTATGTTATGTTGATAATTAATTAACTAATTTTTATTTTAAAATTTCAATAAAGATGAACAAGTTAATATTAATTCTAATTTCCCTCGTCGTTCCATTTTTAATAATGTCACAAAATAAGGCCGAATTAGGCTTATTATTAGGAGGAGCTAATTACCAAGGAGATATCGCATCTTCTAAAGTTTTTTCCTTCGATCAGATTCAAGCTGCAGGTGGCATCTATACACGAATTCATTTGAATCGGCATATTACACTTCGAGGGAATATATTTTATACGAAGCTAAAAGGTGACGATTTAGACTTTGCAGATGAAGAATCTTGGAGAACCGATCGAGGGTTTAATTTTACCAATCCAGTCTATGAATTTTCGTTTACTCCTGAAGTTTACATTTTGGGAAACACCATAAAACGTAAAATGTTTCGCCCATATATCCTTTTAGGAATTGGAGCAGCTTTTACCAATCCTAAGTCTAATCTTGCTGAAAAAGATATTGATGCTGTAGAAAATGAACCTGGTTATTTTTCAACTAGTCATTTTTCTGTTCCAATGGGATTCGGAATTAATATGGATGTCAATGATAAATTTACTTTGGGCATAGAGGCTTCATGTCATTTTCCTTTAACAGATTATTTGGATGGCATTAGTGAGTCAGCAAATCCTGATAAAAAAGATTGGTTTGCTTTTGGAGGAATTACACTAGGTTACAAATTTGGAGAAATTGTTCCTACTTATGTTGATACAGATGGGGATGGTGTGAATGATGATATAGATCTTTGTCCACTTGTTTCTGGAAAATTGCAAGGGTGTCCAGATTCTGACTCTGACGGAATTGCTGATTTACAAGATGCGTGTCCTAATTTAGCTGGAGATAAACGCTTAGAAGGATGTCCAGATTCTGATTTTGATGGCATAGCTGACATTAATGATTCATGTCCCGATACTCCAGGTATATTCTCTTTGAATGGTTGCCCAGATTTTGATGAAGATGGAATTGCTGATGAAGATGATACTTGTCCTACACTTGCAGGAACTTTTGCGAATGATGGATGTCCTGATACAGATGGAGATGGAATTTATGATATTATAGATAACTGTCCAAATGTAAAAGGAAATCTAAAAGGTTGTCCTGATACTGATTTGGATGGAGTAATAGATGCAGAAGATTTTTGCCCATTAGTTGCAGGAAATAAAGGCACAAAAGGATGTCCAGATTCTGATGCAGATGGAGTTGCTGATGTGATGGATGATTGTCCCTATATAGTTGGTGTTTCAAATAACAGAGGTTGTCCCGAAGTAGGAGTTTTAGTTACAGAAGGAGAAGTAGAGGAAACAGCAAAAACAAATACGGATTCAATCAATGATATTTATTTCAGTAATACCCGTGCAAAAATTAGTAAAAATGAAATTACTAAATTGGATAAAATCACTAAATTAATGATAAAAGATTTTTCTCTTAATTTAAAAATCAGAGGTCATACTGATGATACTGGTGATATTAAATTGAATGACCATCTTTCGATGCGCAGAGCCAGAAGATGCTACAAATATTTAGCGTCAAAAGGAATTGCACTTAATAGAATGTCATTTGAAGGATTTGGAGAAATGGAACCTAAGTATGATAATTCAACGGAAGACGGTAAAAAAATGAATAGAAGAGTTGAATTTGCTTTCCTAAAATAAGAATTTGCTTTCTTTTTAAAATACATATCTATAAAAAAAACGGAGTACCCAAATAATTTGGTACTCCGTTTTTAGTTCTTACAGGTTCTATTGAGAAATGATTATTTCAACAAATGTCTCATATTAATTTTTTCCAAAACTACTTTCTCAATATTGTCAATTACAATTCGAGTTTGTTCCATTGTATCTCGATCTCGAATAGTGACAGTATTATCCTCCAATGTTTGACCGTCAATAGTGATACAATATGGGGTGCCAATCGCATCTTGTCTTCGGTATCTTTTACCCGGAGAATCTTTTTCATCATACTGACATTCAAATGAATATTTGATATGATTGAAAATCTCTCTAGCTTTGCTGGTAAACTCTTCGTTATTTTTAACCAATGGTAAAACTGCACATTTGATCGGTGCTAATGCAGGATGAACCCTTAATACAGTTCGAGTAGAATCTTTTCCGTCAGCATTTGGGACAGTTTCCTCAACTAAGGCGTTCGCCATAGTTGCTAAAAACATTCGGTCTACACCGATGGATGTTTCTACCACATAAGGCACATAACTTTCTTTTAACTCAGGATCAAAATATTGTAGCTTTCTACCAGACAATTCTTGATGAGCATTTAAATCGTGATCTGTTCGAGAATGAATTCCCTCTAATTCTCTAAAACCAAATGGAAATTCAAATTCAATGTCCAAGGCTGCATCAGCATAAAATGCTAATTTTTCATGATCGTGAAATTGTAATTTTTTCGAAGGATGAATTGCTTGATGCCATTTCATTCTAAAATCTTTCCAATACTCGTACCATTTCTTTTGTTCACCTGGACGCACGAAAAATTGCATTTCCATTTGCTCAAATTCTCGCATTCTAAAAATAAATTGACGAGCAACTATTTCATTTCTAAATGCTTTTCCAATTTGTGCAATTCCAAATGGAATTTTTTGACGAGTCGTTTTTTGAACATTTAAGAAGTTGACAAAAATACCTTGCGCAGTTTCAGGTCGCAAATACAGTTTTCCAGCTTCTCCCGCAATTGTTCCCAATTGAGTATTGAACATTAAGTTAAACTCTCTTACTTCTGTCCAATTTCTAGAACCACTTTCAGGACAAGCAATTTCTAATTCTTCGATTAAATTTTTTACGTCGGCCAAATCACCATTTGTCAGAGAAGTGTTTAGCCGAGTTAAAATCGTTTTTGACTTTTCCAAATAACCCATCACTCTTGGATTAGTGCTCCTGTATTCCTCTTCGTTGAAAGATTCTCCAAAACGTTTCCTTGCTTTTTCAATTTCTTTGTTGGCCTTTTTCATCACCTTTTTCTCCACATATTCTTCTACCAACTGATCTGCTCGATATCTTTTATTCGAATCTTTATTGTCAATCATTGGATCACTGAAAGCTGCAACATGGCCAGATGCTTGCCAAGTTTTAGGATCCATAAATATGGCAGCATCCAATCCAACAATGTTTTCGTGCATTTGCACCATTGCCATCCACCAATACTTTTTGATATTATTTTTCAATTCCACTCCATACGGACCGTAATCATAAACAGCTGCTAAACCATCGTAGACTTCACTTGATTGGAAAACGAAACCATATTCTTTACAATGTGAAACTAGTTTTTTAAATAGATCGTCCTGATTTGCCATGTTATATATTTATTTGAATATTGTATCTGTTGTTTTGTGTATTCAATTTTCTTTTATTTTCATCAAAAAGAAATTGGTTAACTAGATAATTAGAATTCTGATGTAAAATGAAATTTTATTTCTGGGAAACTCTCTTGAACTGTTTTTAGAACCCATTTAGATTCAGCTAAAAAAACCATATTTCCATCTTTATCTGCTGCCATATCACGTCTTCGACGAGTCGTAAATTCTTTTAATTTTGCAGAATCATCACACTCGATCCAACAAGCTTTGGCTAAGTTGACTGGCTCATAATTACAACTTGCACCATATTCATGCTTTAGTCTATACTGAATAACTTCAAACTGAAGTGCACCAACCGTACCAATTATTTTCCGTCCGTTTAAGTCCTTGATAAAAAGTTGAGCAACACCTTCATCCATCAATTGTGTTAATCCTTTTGCCAATTGTTTTGACTTCAATGGATCAGCGTTATTTACATATCTAAATTGCTCTGGAGAGAAACTTGGGATACCTTTAAAGTGCAAAATTTCTCCTTCCGTTACGGAGTCTCCAATCTTAAAGTTCCCTGAGTCATATAATCCAACAATATCTCCAGGATAAGCTTCATCAACAACTGATTTCTTTTCAGCCATGAAAGAGGTTGGATTGGAGAATTTCATTTTTTTATTTTGACGAATGTGGAGGTAATTTGTATTTCGTTTGAAAGTTCCTGAACAAATTCTTAAAAAAGCAATTCGATCTCGATGTCGAGGATCAATATTAGCATGAATCTTAAAAACAAAACCTGAAAATTTATCTTCATCAGGATTAACTTGTCGTTCTTCTGTAATACGAGGTAATGGTGTTGGAGCAATTTCTACGAAACAATCTAATAATTCCTTTACTCCAAAATTATTGATCGCACTTCCGAAAAAGACAGGAGAAATTTTTCCATCCAAATATTCTTGTCGATTAAAGTCTGGATAAACTTCTTCAACCATTTCTACTTCTTCTCGTAATTCATTGGCAGGTTTTTCATCTACATACGTTTCTAAACCTGGATTAGATAGATCTGTAAATTCAATTGTTTCTTCCTCTGTTTGTTTTCCATGTGCAGTGAATAAATTCAATTTTTTTTCGTACATATTGTAAACTCCTTTGAAGCGCTGACCCATTCCAATTGGCCAAGATAAAGGACATGTCTTCAAGCCCAATTTTTGTTCAATTTCATCGAGTAAGTCAAAAGCTTCCTTTCCTTCACGATCCATTTTATTGATAAAAACAATAATTGGAGTTTTTCGCATTCGACAAACTTTGACCAATTTCTCTGTCTGAGTTTCCACACCTTTTGCTACATCGATTACAACAATTACACTATCGGCAGCCGTCAAAGTTCGGAAAGTATCTTCCTGGAAATCCATGTGACCAGGTGTATCCAAAATATTGATTTTCAATCCTCGATAATTAAAGGCCATTACAGAAGTTGCAACAGAAATTCCTCTCTGTTTTTCAATTTCCATAAAATCTGAAGTAGCTGTTTTTTTAATTTTATTGGATTTAACTGCACCTGCGACTTGGATTGCCCCACCAAAAAGCAGGAGTTTTTCAGTCAAAGTTGTTTTACCAGCATCAGGGTGACTGATGATGGCAAAGGTTCGTCGTCTATTTATTTCATCTACAAAACTCATCGCTCGAATTTCTGTTCTTTTGATTTAAAATTTTAAAGCCGCAAAAGTACAACTTTAGCGGCTTTAAACAAATTTCAATTTTTTTATAATCAACACTAATTTAAATACTTTTTAACTAATGTCAACATTAGATCAGGGGGTATTTCTTTATTCAAATATGTTTTCATCACCCCAATTAAATCTTCCGTTAATTTCTCATTAAAACCTAAACGAAAACTTGCGGTATAAATTAATTTTTCTTCGCCTTTTTCAATTCGTCCATCTACTCGCATCATAAATAAAAGATAGTATAAAATTGTCATTCGTTCTCTTTCATTTAGAGGGACTTTCAATGGATATGCTTCTGGATTTTGGATGATTTCATCAATTGAGAGAGAATCTATACCAATACTATTGGCGATATCTCTCAAGTATAATTTTTCAATATTTGAAACGGAGTCATCTGATTTAGCTAATTTAAAAAGTAAAGCGATGATTGACTTCCTTTGCGCTAAATCGTATTCTTCAAACATGGGTCTTATTTTTTACAAATTAAAACTCAAAATAATAATTATTTTTGCTGGAACCTAAATTTTTTTTTTGAAAAAACTCATGTGAAGATCTGTTGCATAAATAGTATAGAAGAAACTCAGATGAAAATTGAAGTATGAGCTTGTGCTTTGGGGTTGGTTGGCCTGATGCCAATGGACTAGGAATTATTTCCAATGAAATTATTTCAAAAATTGTTTAAGCTGAAGCAAACCAGCCTGTGGAATTTTTTTTATTAACAAGCGAAACTACAGTAAAGGGAATTTATAACCATTATCAAAAAACGAGAACAACTACGATTCAACTTGTCGATGAAATTGAAAAAGGTGGGCACGCTCGGTTAAAAAACTTTTGCCTAATTTGAAAATTGTTCAAGTATTACATGTTTTAGATGAAAATACAATAGATAAAGCAGAGCAACTTATGCCGGATGTTGATGCGCTACTTTTGGATTTTGGTAATCCAAATTTGAAAGTTAAAGTACTCGGAGGTACGGGGAATATTCACAATTGAAAAATCAGTGAAAGCATTGTTGGAAAATCTAAAATTCTAAGTTGGTTGGCAGGAGTTTTGAGACCTGAAAATGTTGTAGAAGCCATATCTACTGATCAATCATATGGATTAGATTTGTGTAGTGGAGTCCGAACTAAGGGGAACCTTGATATGAATAAAATGGTTTATTTTTTTAATGAGGTAAAAAACGGATGCAATTGAATTACTATTGCTACCGACTTACCTAATTTTAGTAAAAAAAATTATACCATCAAGAATATATGATCTTACCTAATAATGATTTGTAGGACTTTACTAATTTAATATTTGAAATAAAAGAGAAGGTTAAAAAAGTAATTAGTTTTGGCTTTTGCTATTCGGTTTGTTCGTGTCACTTTACATGCTGTCAATTTTTGTTTAAGGAGAAAATAATAATTCAATTAATTATTAAATTGTAACCTTAATAGTAAAACTGATTGTTCTTTACCTTAAAAAAAAACCAAATTTAAAAGGATCATCTGGATCAATCAGGAATTCATGTTGTCCAGTAATGTGAGAAGTTCCTTCTACTTGCGGAATTACTGCATCGAAGTTTCCATATTTTTCCTCGCGAACAATTGAACCTTTGAATACACTTCCAGTAATACTTTCAATAGTCATTGTTTCTCCAAAATCCACTTCATTTCGTTTAAAGTGAATAGCCATTCTTCCTGAAACACCGGAACCAGTAGGACTACGATCCATTTCACCGTTGGCAAAAATGCAAACGTTCCGACTGTCTAAACCTTCTGAAACTGGTCCGCCAATAAAAATAGTTCCGTACAAGAAATTTAAGTCTTCTTCAAAGGGATGTTTGATTTGAATATCAGAATTCATTATTGCTCGTTTGATGGCCATTCCTTTTTGGAGAAGTAAACTATAATTTTCAGGGACCAGAGGGATACCTAATTTATCAGAATCTACATAGGCATAAAATGCACCTCCGTAAGCCAAATCATATTTTATATTTCCCAAATCTTCTACTTCAATTTCTTCGTCTAGTGCAACGACAAATGAAGGAACACAATGAAAATAAACGCTTTCCACTTTTCCATTTTTTATTTTTACAAAAGAATTAATTCGTCCACATGGAGCATCAATTTTTATATGCGTTTCAGGAGAAGTAACTTCTACCCATTTCATTTTAATTGCCAAATTGGAGATGGCAATAATTGCATGTCCGCACATCGTACTGTATCCCTCATTGTGTAAAAATAAAATTCCAAAGTCGGCCTCTTTATCATTTGGAGGTAATAAAATACAACCATACATATCAGCATGACCACGAGGTTCATGCATTAAAGCCAGACGCAAATGGTCATAATTGTTTTTGATAAAATTACGATATTCGAGAACAGAACTACCTTCTAATACTGGAAACCCATCAATAATGACCCGCAAAGGTTCACCGCCAGTATGCATATCAATTGTTTTTATTTTGAACCAATGGTTAGGAGGTTCGAAAGTGTGACTTGTTTGTAATTTATCTAAAAAAGAAGGCATAGATTAAAATCTTTGATGTTAAATAAAAAATGTTTTTCTTTGCACTTTCAAAGGTAAAATTTCCAAACTAAAAAATAATAAAACAATGTCAGGACATATAGAAAATGCTGGAAAAAAAGGATACTGTATGATGTATTTCTTTATCGGGTTTTTCCTTTTTATTTTACTTTGGGCTTCTGTATATTATTCAAATTTCGCCCTTGAATTTTAGTATTTAAGCTTTAAGTTGTTTTAAAAAATAGACCCGCTCCTTTTATTGAAAAAAGAGCGGGTTTGTATATTTTACTAGTGTTCAAAGAAATAATGGATTAAAACACACATGAAGTGTTTTTAAATCATAATCTCATCTTTATCTATTCTAATTGAATAAGTTCTTTTTTATATTAAATATTTGATACTTCAAATGTTCTCTTCCTCTCTTATTTATTTTATTGCGTCTTTTTAGCATTATGATTCTATAATTCAATGACAAAAAGTCTTGGTTTTTTTGCGTTCAGGACATAATTTCAGAATTCTGTAGATTTTTTTGCTTTGGTTATGGATTTGATGTTTAAATTGTGAATTAGTAGTCTTACTCTAGAAGAGAAGCGACCTAAAATAATAAAGACAATAAAAACTATATAAAATGACATACGATAATTTCACAATAAAATCTCAAGAATGTATTCTAAAAGCCCAACAAATTGCTGGAGGTCATGATCAACAGATGGTCGACACGCCACACCTCATCAAAGGTATATTAGTTACAGATGAAAACGTTCCAAAATTTTTATTACAAAAAATGGGTTTAAATGTTCCCACACTTCAATTACGATTGGACGAGATGATTAAGACCTATCCAAAAGTGGAAGGTGGCGAAAAACAATATTTGACTAACGATGCAAATAAAGCTCTGAGTCGTGCAAAAAAAATGTTGAAGGAGTTTGGTGATGAATTTATTTCGATAGAGATGATTTTGCTTGCTTTAATTCAAGGGAAAGACAAAGGAGCAATGTTGTTAAAAGAATTGGGTGCAACGGTCAAAGAAATGAAAGTTGCTATCGGAGAATTACGAAAAGGAAGAACGGTAACTGACCAAAATACAGATACACAATATAATGCTTTAGAAAAGTTTGGGATCAATTTAAACGAACGTGCTGAAAGTGGGAAACTAGATCCGATTGTTGGCCGTGATGAGGAAATCAGAAGAGTGTTGCATATTCTTTCTCGACGAAAAAAGAATAATCCAATTTTGATAGGAGAAGCTGGTGTTGGTAAAACAGCCATAGTAGAAGGTATTGCTTGGCGGATAGTTAACAAGGATGTCCCTGAAAATTTACAATCCAAAAGATTGTTCGTTTTGGATATTGCAGCTTTGATAGCAGGTGCAAAATTTAAAGGAGAATTTGAGGAAAGGTTGAAAGGAGTAATTAAAGAAGTAACGGATTCGGAAGGAGAGATAATTTTATTCATTGATGAAATTCACACATTGATTGGTGCTGGAGGTGGAGGTGGAGCAATGGATGCTGCAAATATTTTAAAACCCGCTTTGGCTCGTGGCGATTTGCGAACTATTGGTGCAACTACACTGGATGAATATCAAAAATATTTTGAAAAAGACAAAGCTTTAGTTCGTCGATTTCAAACAGTTTTGATTGATGAACCAAGCGTGGAAGATACAATCTCGATTCTTCGAGGTTTACAAGAGCGATATGAGGTGTATCATAAAGTCGATATTTTAGATGAAGCATTGATTGCTGCTGCAGAATTGTCATCGAGATATATTGCTGATCGAAGTTTGCCAGATAAAGCGATTGATTTGATTGATGAGGCAGGTGCAAAATTACGTTTGGAATTGGATTCTAAACCAGATGAGGTTGATGAGCAAGACCGAAAAGTTCGTCAATTAGAAATTGAACGCGAAGCAATTAAACGGGAAGGCAATAAAAAGAAACTTGATAAAATCAACAAGCAAATTGCAGATGCTAAAGAAAAACTAGATGGAATTACTGCTGCTTGGCAAAATGAAAAAGAAATCGTTGATACTATTCAAGGTATCAAAAAAACGATTGAAGAATTAGAACAACAAGCCGCAAAAGCAGAACGAGAAAGTGATTTTGAAACAGTAGCTAAAATACGTTACGGTCAAATCAAAGAGAAAGAAGTGATGTTAATGGTAGCAGAAGAAAAGTTGGATAAATTGCCTGAAGAAAACAGATTTACTAATGAAGAGGTAAATGCTAACGACATTGCAGAAGTTGTGGCAAGGTGGACTGGAATTCCGGTTTCCAAAATGTTGCAAAGTGAAAAAGATAAACTCCTCAACCTCGAAGTAGAAATTGGTCAACGTTTGATTGGACAACATGAGGCTGTTGTGGCTGTTAGTGATGCGGTGCGTCGAAGTCGTTCAGGATTGCAAGATGCAAATCGCCCGATAGGTTCATTTATTTTTCTTGGACCTACAGGTGTAGGGAAAACAGAGTTAGCAAAATCATTAGCGGATGTTTTATTTGACGATGATAAAGCGATTACTAGAATAGATATGAGTGAATATCAAGAAAGACATTCTGTAAGTCGATTGGTAGGAGCACCTCCGGGATATGTTGGATATGATGAAGGTGGACAATTGACAGAAGCAGTTCGAAGAAAACCTTATTCGATTGTTTTATTAGATGAAATAGAGAAAGCGCACCCTGATACTTTTAATATACTGTTGCAAGTATTAGATGATGGTCGATTGACAGATAGTCGGGGTCGAGTTGCGAATTTCACCAATACGATTATCATCATGACTTCAAATATGGGAGCAGAGGTTATTTTGGAAAACTTCGAGGATTTAGCTTCTGTTGGAGAAAAACATAGAGCAGATATCTTAGAGACAACGAAGTTAGAAGTTTTCGAAGCATTGAAAGAGAATTTACGTCCTGAGTTCTTGAATCGGATTGACGATAAGATTATGTTCTTGCCATTAACAAAAGATGAAATTAAACAAATCTTAGAATTGTTATTGAAGAAAACTAGGAGGATGTTAGCAAAACAAGGAATGGCTTTAGAGTTGACTGATAATGCAAAAGATCTTTTAGCAGATTTGGGTTACGATCCGCAATTTGGTGCTCGACCCTTGAAAAGGGTTTTACAAAAAGAAGTATTGAACGAGCTTTCTAAGCATGTTTTGTCAGGCGATTTTGATGGGGGTGATACTATTTATATAGATACTGATGCGAAAGGTTTGACTTTTGAAAATAAACCCTCTGGCTCTTCAGATAAACCAAAATCGAATGGTGCAGCAAAACCTGTTGTAGAAAGAGCGGACAAAACGAAGCGGTTAGAAGATTTAAAAAAGGCAACTAAGGAGGTGGAAGATGCGGTAAGGAAAGCCAATGAAAAGAATGGGAATGCTGATTTAAATGCGAAAAATAACTAAACTCCAAAGAGTATTATATTTGTGACTAAATTATTGAAGACATTTTTAAAAAACCCTCATTCTGAAAATTAGAGTGGGGTTTTTCTTTTTTGTATTCCAAAGAAGAGGTCAGAATAATTGATTTAAGAGGACTCATTATTTTTAAAGGAGAGGTATTATTTCTGAAATTTAGTAAACGATTAAAAAAAGGAGAATCTTTATTGCGTTGACTTCTTTTCCCTTTATTAAATACAAATAGAAATTTTATATTTAACATTCAAATCAAAAACGCTTAATATGAAAAATCACTTGTTTACTTTTATTTTACTATTATTTACCATTAGTTTATTTGGTCAGGAATCAAAATCAACAAATAAATCTTTTGAGGCTAACTCTTATTTTAAGCCAGTAAAATATCGAAATATTGGTCCTTTTCGAGGAGGACGTTCGGTAACCTCTTGTGGTGTGAAAGATGATATTTTAACTTACTATATGGGTACAACTGGGGGCGGACTTTGGAAAACAGAAGATGCCGGTCAACATTGGAAAAATATCTCGGATGGTTATTTTCAAACTGGATCAGTCGGAGCCGTTACTGTTGCTAAAAGTAATCCTAATATTATTTATTGCGGAATGGGAGAACATGCTCCTCGTGGTGTGATGACTCATCATGGAGATGGCGTTTATAAATCAACTGATGCTGGAAAGACTTGGACAAAAATTGGATTAGATTTAACGCAACACATTGCAGGTATTATTATTCATCCTAAAGATCCAAATACAGTTTACGTCGCTGCACAAGGTGCACTTTACGGAAAAACAAAAGAGCGAGGATTTTATAAAAGTACTGATGGCGGAAAGACTTGGAAAAATACACTTTATGTTAATGAGCACACTGGTTGTGCAGATATTACAATGGATCAAAACAATCCTTTGATAATGTATGCAACAATGTGGGAACATGGTCGCAAGCCTTGGAAAGTAATTAGTGGTGGTTCAGGAAGTGGATTATATAAATCTGTTGATGGAGGTGATACTTGGAAAATAGTACAAAATGGTTTACCAAAAGAATTAGGAAAAATGGCAGTATCTGTCTGTCAAAGTAACCCTGATAAAGTTTATGCTTTGGTAGAAAGTGATTCTGATCGAGAGCTAGGGGGTCTTTTTGTCTCTCAAAATGGTGGAAAAAATTGGAATAGAATCAGCAAAGATCATCGACTTATTCAAAGAGCATGGTATTATACTGAGGTATTTGCTGATCCGCAAAATGAAAATATGGTTTATGTTCTTAGTGCACCTGCTTTGCGATCAATTGATGGCGGAAAGACATGGGAAACACTTTCAGGAACACATGGTGATTATCATGATTTATGGATTAATGAGGATAATCCTAAAAATCTTTGCATTGCAAATGATGGAGGTGCAGCCATAAGTTTTAATCGAGGTAAAAGTTGGTCTTCTCAAAATAATATGTCAACAGCTCAATTTTATCGAGTGAATGTAGATAATGTTTTTCCCTATCGAGTTTATGGTGGTCAACAAGATAATTCGTCAATAAGAATTGCTCATCGAGAAATTGGAAACTGGGGAATTTATCCTCAAAGTTGGTCAGCTTCAGCAGGAGGTGAAAGTGCATTCCTTGCCTTTGATCCTGACAACCCAAAATATGTATTAGGTGGTAGTTATTTAGGTACAATAGAAGTCCTTGATACTGATGCTAAAGCTGGAACCAATATTATGGCTGCTCCGATTCAATATTTAGGAAGAGACGCTAAAAATATGCGATATCGTTATAACTGGAATGCGCCAATTATTTGGTCAAAACACGAACCAAATACCTTTTATCATGGTGCTCAATATTTATTGAGAACTCGTAATATGGGAACAACATGGGAAAAGGTTTCTCCTGATTTGACAAAGAACGAAATTGAAAAACAAGGTAAGGGTGGAGGACCATACACTAACGAAGCGGTAGGTGCTGAAAACTATGGAACACTTAGTTATGTTGTAGAATCTCCGCATGAAAAAGGAGTCATTTGGGTCGGTACTGATGATGGATTTGTTCAATTGACAAAAGATGGTGGGGATAATTGGAGTAATGTGACACCTGAAGGTTTAGAGGAGTGTTTAGTGAATGCAATTGACGTTTCTCCACACGATCCTGCAACAGCTTACATTGCAACCACTCGATATAAATTTAATGACCATGCTCCTGCACTTTTTAAAACTACTAATTATGGAAAGACTTGGACGAATATTTCAAAAGGAATACCTCATGGCGCTTTTACAAGGGTAGTTCGAGAAGATGAAAAACAAAAAGATTTACTTTTTGCAGGAACAGAAACTGGAATTTATATTTCTTGGAATGGAGGAAAACAATGGCAACCCTTCCAATTAAATTTGCCAATTTGTCCAATTACTGATTTAATTATTCGACATGACGATTTGGTTGTAGCAACTTCTGGGAGATCTTTTTGGATTTTGGACGACATTAGTTTATTAAGGCAATATTCAAAGAAGAATAAATCTCTAAAATTATTCCAACCTGAGAATACCATGCTGCTTAATGGTGGAAGTGAGTTGAATAGTTCTTCGCCTTCAATTACAGGAACGAATGTATTACGAGGAGTCAACCCTGCGAATGGGGTTGTGATCTATTATAATTTACCATCAACAAAGATTAAAGCGCAAATCACTTTAAAAATAAAAGATGCCAGAGGTCAAATAGTTCGAAATCTTAGTTCGGTAAAAGACAGCACTTATCGACGATGGGCGGGAGGTCCTCCGCCAGAACCAACATTGTCAAAGTCAAACGGACTGAATCGATTCGTTTGGGATATGAAACATTCAAATCGATTAGGTGTCCCTGATGTTTACATCGAAGGAAATTACCGAGGTCACAAAGTTAGTCCAGGGGTATATACTGCAACTTTAAAAATGGGAGATAAAGAATCTAGCACTTCTTTTGAAGTTTTAGCTAATCCAATGTATCCAACTAGTACGGTTACTTATCAAGAGTATTCTGAATTGATGACGACAATGACAAAAACGATTGACGAAATGCATCGTTCGATCAATACGATTTATGATTATAAAAATCAGTTGAATACCATTTTAAAACGTTTGCCGAAAACGGATCAATATTCTAAAATACATTCGGAAGGAAAAACTTTAGTTAATAGTATGGTGGATTGGGATGAAGATATGGTTCAGCGAAAATCAAAAGCTTATGATGATGTAGAAAATTTTCCAAATAAATTAACGGCCAATTATCTTTTCCTTATCAACCAAACTGAAAGTGGAATTCCAAAGGTGATTAACCCGGTCTTGGATAGAAAAAGGGAGCTCGATACACAATGGGGTGCTTTTCAACTAAAAGCGAAAAAAATTATGGAAAAAGATGTCATCTCTTTTAATAAATTGTTATGGGAAGCTGGAGTAGGAGCAATACTAGTAGATTAATATTAAAACGCTCAGGGGAAAGGGAGTAAAAAATTATTATTGCTCTCTTTTCTTTAAGTATTTTAGTTTGAGGTATAAAAAAAGCCCAACACTTAAGTGTTGAGCTTTTTTGCGGTCTGGACGGGACTCGAACCCGCGACCCCCTGCGTGACAGGCAGGTATTCTAACCAACTGAACTACCAGACCTAAAGAGTATAAATAACGCGTTTGTTATTTAGCGATTGCAAAAGTATAATTCCTTTTTGAATTATGCAATTCCTTTTGATTTTTTTTAAAAAAAAAATTCAAATCCTACCATTCAATCGAGCATATTAGTAATTTTGTGACCCTTGGTTAATTAAATTGACACGGAGTATTTGATTAAATAGCAATTTTGCTTTGTTTTTAACCCAAAAAAAGAATAATTATGGTTTTTTTAGAATTTGAAAAACCGTTGGAAAGTCTCTATGAACAACTCGAGAACCTCAAAGAGGTGGGTGAAAAAGGAGATATAGACGTATCCGATAAAATAAAGGAGTTAGAGAATAAGATTAAAAGTGAGAGAAAGGAAATTTATAGTAGTTTGACTGGATGGCAAAAAGTTCAACTTTCTCGTCACCCTGAACGACCTTATTCTCTTTTTTATATCCGTGAAATGTTTAAAAAATTTACGGAACTACATGGAGACCGTTATTTTAAAGATGATAAAGCAATAGTTGGTGGATTGGCTAATCTGGATGGACAAACAGTTGTTGTGATAGGGCATCAAAAGGGAGTCAACACTAAAATGAGACAATATCGAAATTTTGGTATGGCTAATCCGGAAGGATACAGAAAAGCGCTTCGATTGATGAAAATGGCGGAACGTTTTGATTACCCCGTTATATGTCTTATTGACACTCCGGGAGCATTTCCAGGACTAGAAGCAGAAGAGAGAGGTCAAGCTGAGGCAATCGCTCGTAATTTATTCGAAATGGCTCGATTAAGAGTGCCAATCGTTTGTGCTGTTATTGGAGAAGGTGCATCTGGGGGAGCTATTGGAATAGGCTTGGGAGATAGAGTATTTATGTTAGAAAACACTTGGTATTCTGTAATTTCCCCTGAATCGTGTTCCTCAATCTTGTGGAGAAGCTGGGATTATAAAGAACAAGCTGCAGAAGCACTTAAATTAACTGCTGATCATATGCTTGATTTTAAATTGATAGATGGAATTATAAAGGAACCTCTTGGTGGAGCTCATAATTCTCCGGAAGAAATGGCCAAAACATTGAAGAAACATTTGAAAAAAGAAGTGGCTGAATTAATGGAAATGACACCTGATGAACGAATAAGTTTACGTGTTGAAAAATATAGTAGAATGGGGCAATACGATATTTTGAAAAAGAAGGTAGCTGTTAAATCAAAATAGAATTTATTAAAGATAACCTTGAACTTATTAATAACTGTAAATTAGTTGTAGTTTTTTATTGGAAGTAAGTTAAGACTAGATTGAGTTATCGTTTCTTTTTGAGTTGTTTTATAAAATGAATCCTAATTTTCTATTAACCTAAATTGAAAGGCCATGAGTATTTTTTCAAAAATTAGATTTTACTTTTTTGAAGCTCATTTAAATCAAAAACTTTCTCAAATAAAAATAAATAGAACCTCTGTTGAATTTGATAAGGCAAAATCCATCGGTATCTTATTTGATGCCACTAATTCATCTAGTCGAATTGAAGTGGTAGAATATGCCCAAAGAATGATAAAGAGCGGCAAAAAAGTAAGTCTTTTGGGCTTTGTAAAAAACAAACAAAAAGATTTAAGCTTCTCATTTAAGTATTTCACGTTGAATGAGGTTAACTGGAAAATGGTTCCTGGTGGTCCTGAAATAAATCAGTTTAAGGATAAAAGGTTTGATATTTTGATAAATCTTTATTCTGGAAATAATATTCAGATTGAATTTATTTCAGCTTTATCAAAAGCAAAATTACGGGTTGGTCCTTTTTCTGAAAATCCCAATTCTTATGATTTAATGATTGATATTCCAGATAGTAAAGGTATAGATCATTTAATTAAGCAAATAGATTTTTTCCTCAATAGAATAAATAGTCCAGATTATGAAGCCGCAATTTAGAGGTACGGGTATTGCTATTGTCACTCCATTTACGTTAAATGGAGAAATTGATTTTGATGCATTAGAAAAAATTATAGAATTTCAAATTTCCGGGGGAATAGATTATTTAGTTTCACTTGGTACGACAGGAGAAGCTATTACTTTAAGTTCCGAAGAATGTTTATCTGTTCTAAAATTCACAAAAAATATAGTGCGAGAGCGAGTACCAATTATTGCTGGTCTTTTTGGAAGGAATGATACTCGTGCTCTTGTCGAAAAAATTAAATCATTTAATTTTGAAGGTTATGCTGGAATTCTTTCTAGTAGTCCAGCTTACAATAAACCAAGCCAAGAAGGAATTTTTCAGCACTATATGGAAATAGCTAAAGTTTCTCCAGTACCAATTATAATTTATAATGTGCCAAGTCGAACTTCTTCAAATATCAATGCTGAAACCATTATTCGTTTGGCAAATACAAGTGAAAAATTTGTTGCAGTAAAAGATGCTTCTGGTGATTTGGTGCAGGGAATGAAAATAATAAAAAATAAACCAGCTCACTTTTCAGTTCTTTCAGGCGATGATCCAACTTGTTTGCCCTTGCTCGCATGCGGTGGAGATGGAGTTATATCTGTAATTGCCAATGCTTTTCCTAGAGAGTTTTCAACGATGATAAATGCAGGTTTGGAAGGTGACTTGAAAACAGCTAACTATATTAATGAAGCATTTTTGGATATTCATCAATGGTTGTATATTGAGGGTAATCCAGTAGGAATAAAAGGAGCAATGGAGTTACTTAATTTCTGTCAACGAAATGTTAGGCTACCCTTAGTAAGACTTTCGATAACTAATTTAGGAAACCTAAAATTAGAGATGGATAAAGCTAAAGATGCGGTAAAAAAAATTTTAGTAGAAGTACGAAATGAACTAGTATAGTCTAAATAAAATAAAACTGAATTTTCTAATTTTAGGGGCGGCTTTAATTTCACAAAATGGTAGTAATAATAAAATGATTTACCTTCCCATGGTTCGTTCATAAAGTATTTTGAAAATTCCATCACCTCGATCTCGGTCTCCCTCATGCGCTTCTAATTTTCCGTCCTTCTCTTCCAAAATGAATCTAAATACAAAATCATTTTCTGATGGCAATTTAGTATCTGTGAATGTTCCAAAACGCAAATCATTGAGTTGTAATTTTCCATCTTTCCTTCTCAATATAGAATAGTAATTATTCGAAAACCATTTTAATGTTTTGATTGATTTCTCCTCTTGATAATCTTTTACCCATTCATGATTTTTTGGTAAAATTTTAAAAGTAGGAATTAATGGTGCTTTGTCAAAATTAGAATAGCTCGCTTGATAATAGGCATCTTCTCCCTCTGCTGTTCCTGTCCAAAGAAAATTACTGAACAACGCTGGACTTGTCATATATCGCTGATATTCAATCCCTTGTGCTTTTAGTGACTTTTCAAAAACTTGATTGACTTGATGTTTATTGTAAAATGTCCACGATAAATAAATACAACTCCATCCAATACCTACCCAAAGCATTATTTTTCGCAAATAGGTATTTTTCAAAAATAATCTAGCCCCAACTAAGCAGAGTAAAAATGGAAGCGTATAAAATAAATCAGCCACCGCTACATTATTAAACCCTACTCGATAATCTGAGAAAGGTTGAAAAAGTTGAGTCCCATAAGTGGTACAACAATCTAAAAGAGGATGAGTAAATATTGACCAAAAGAATACCCAAGCAAAGTCTTGCCAGGTTGCATCAACTTTATTTAATTCTCGTTTAAAAAATCGATTATAAAAGAAAAAAAATAACAATACCCCTACAAAACCTGTCCCTATGAGTACACTATAATTTATATTTTCTTCCCCAAGAACATAAAAAATATAATTTACGGCGAAGCCTACTAATGCAAAAACTAGTAAACTTCCAATAAAAGAGACATACTTTCTATTAGGATTTTTATAATGCCAATTCACTAGCATTCCTAGGAGAAAAGGCATGGTGCAAGCAAAAAATAAAGAGTGTGTAATATGACGATGAAAAGCTAATGCCCACATCTCATCTACAAATCCTAATTTTTCTAAGGTAGATCCAATAAGGACATCAAGATCTGGAATTGTTCCACCTACGGCTCCCCAAAACATTGCTTTATTGCCTAGCTTTTTCCCTTTTGCAGCTTCTCCAGTTGCAGCTCCTAAAATAACTTGCGTAAGTGAATCCATTTATTTTTTGATCGTGATATAAAATGTATATTTTGGGATTATATTCTTTTTGATATATGTAAAACTTGGTTTTGGAGGAAAGGTTTAGATTAGTCTTGAATTGTCAAAACTACTTTTCCAATTGTATTTCCACTCTGAAATAGATGAATAGCATCCTTTATTTTTTCTAAAGGAAAAGTATGTCCAACATGCGGTTTTCCTAAATCTAATTTCTTCAAATCACCAAGCAATTCATGCATCAGTTCCGCACGCTCGTACAACCAGATCAAATTGAATCCCATTAGGGATTTATTTAATTCAGGTAGTTTTTGAGGATCAATTTTTGGTCGAGTTAAAAATTGATAGAATAATTTAAAATAGTTGGGACGGTTACCTACAGAAGCATATCTAGCTGCTCCATAAACTATTACTCGACCTTGTGGAGCTAAAATTTTAAATCCTTCCTTGAATATTTTTCCACCGATACATTCCATTATTATATTCAATTCTTTGCCTTCCAAATTCGTTTTTAAATTTTTTGCAAATCGATCACTTCTTACAATAACTTGATCATAACCCTCCTTTTTACAAAAATCAATTTTCGACTCATTGCCTATGGAACCGATGGTAAATGCATCATACTTTTTAGCAATTCGGTTTGCCCAAATACCAACTCCGCCTGCTGCTGAATGAACTAATACGGTATTTCCTTTTTGCAAATTTCCTAAATATAACAAGCCATAATAAGCCGTCAAAACTTGAACTAGATAAGCTGCACCTTCTTCAAAGTTCCAACCTGCTGGTAATGGAATTACATATCTTGAATCAATATTTAAATGAGTGGTATATGCCCCAAAACGAGTGACGCCCATAATTTTATCACCTACTTTTACATTGGTTACACCATCTCCAATTTTTGCTACGACACCTGAGTATTCTAATCCTGGGATAAAAACACCTTCTGGAGTTGCTCCATACAATCCCCAAATCGCAAAAATATCTGCAAAATTAAAACCGATACTCCTAACTTGTATAGTTATTTCTCCTGAAGCAGGAGCAGCTAGCTCACTTTCTACAAGTTGGAGATTCTTGACACTTCCTGCTTTTAGTTGATAGGATTTTCGTTTCATGATTTGTTTTTTATTCTCTTGACTTTCCTGTATCCTCAATACGGAAAGCTACACTTTGAATTCCCTCCAATGGATCTTTCCGCATAAATTGTTCGATGATAAAAGTATGTATTCCGTTTTGATTAAAAAATGCGTTTTCATGAATCGACATTCTAAAATCGCATTCATCGCTATTGCAGTCACCATTCCATATACCTCCAAATCCAATTAGTTCTAAAGAGATACGTTCTGTTACTCTTTTTCCACTAGGGAAAATAGAATGCAAGCGGATGTACATATTTTTAAAGGAGTATTCTGTTAGGTGTTCAATGTCTAAATATAAGTTGTAATATCTATTTGTATCTGAGATATTAACCGTAAAAGAAAGGGAATCTGAGTAGTTCCATTGGTTGTTGGTAATTTCTTTTTTTTCATCCAATATGTAATTAGGTCCACAAGAAAAAAGAAAAAAAGCGAAGAGAAAAAAGAACAATATATATTTTTTCATAAAAGTTGATTCAAGTTTATAGAAATAAGAATATATTTTACCAAAATAAAAACGAGCCAACGAATGTATAAATTACTTTTCGTTGACTCGTTATTATTTTAATGAATTTAAAACTCTAATTCTGGATCAGTTAAAATAATCTTTCATTCTATCAAAAAATCCTTTTTCAAATTTGCCTGGAAGAGGATCGAAATTTTTACTTTCTTTCATCTGTCCTAGTAACTTTTTATCATCATCAGAAAGTTCTTTTGGCGTCCAAATATTGACATGGATTAGTTGATCGCCGACTCCATAGGTTTGCACACCAGGTAATCCCTTGCCTCTTAATCTAAACATTTTACCAGCTTGAGTTCCCGCTGGTATTTTGATTTTTGCATTTTTTCCTGATTCGATAGTCGGTACTTCAATTGAAGTACCCAATGCTGCATCTGCAAAGTTTAAATATAATTCATAGATCACATTTTGGTTATCTCGTTGCAAACTTTCATGTGGGATTTCTTCGATGCTTACTAACAAATCTCCATTTGAACCACCTTTGGAACCTGCATTTCCTTTTCCTCTCATTGATAATTGCATACCTTCACCAACTCCAGCTGGGATTTCGATTTCAATAGTTTCTTCTCCATTTGATTTTCCTACACCATTACATGACCCACACTTTGCAGTAATCTGTTGACCAGACCCTGAGCAAGTTGGGCAAGCAACTGTTGTTTGCATTTGTCCCAAAAAAGTACTCTTTACTTGACGCACATAACCTGAACCTCGGCAAGTACCACAAGTAGTCACTGAACGAGCATCTTTTGCTCCACTGCCACTACAGGTTTTGCAAGTGAGTTGTTTTTTGACTTTAATTTTTTTAGTGACGCCATTGGCGATATCTTCCAAAGTTAGTTTTACTTTGATTCGAAGGTTGCTTCCTTTCTGACCCTGTGCACGCCGGCTTCCACCACCGCCACCAAAGAAAGATTCAAAAGGGCTCCCTCCATCACCAAAAATATCTCCAAATTGGGAAAAAATATCATCCATCGTCATGCCGCCTCTTCCGCCGCCTCCAAAACCACTTTGTTGTCCCATTCCAGCGTGACCGAATCTATCGTACCGCGCTTTTTTGTCTCCATCACTCAAGACCTCATATGCTTCCGCAGCTTCCTTAAATTTTTCTTCCGCTTCTTTATTATCTGGATTTCTATCCGGATGAAATTTCATTGCTATCTTTCGATAAGCTTTTTTGATTGTCGTTTCGTCTGACGATTTCGACACACCCAAAACTTCATAATAATCTCTTTTTGCCATGTTTACCATTTTCTGTCGTCTATTTTATTAGAAAAATAATCAACAATGATTTATGTTTAAATTTTGTATTATTTTGTAGATTGACAATTCAAAATTTAATCGATTGAATTTATTTACCAACTACAACTTTAGCATATCGCAAAATTGCTTCTTTTAAATAATATCCTTTCTCAACAGTATCTATCACTTTTCCTCTCATTTCATTCGATGGAGCTGGGATTTCAGTAATCGCTTCGTGCAATTCCGGATCAAAATCTTCTCCATTGGATTCCATAGCTTTGATTCCTTTTTGTTGTAGAGTATTGAATAGTTTATTGTACACCATCATTACTCCTTCACTAAAAGGTTCTGTACTATTTTCGTCCTCGGCATTTTTTTTCGCTCTGTCAAAATCGTCCATAACTGGCAATAAAGCTGACAAGGTGTCTCTGTTGGCAGTTCCCATCATGTTTAGTTTTTCTTTGACGGTTCGACGTTTGTAATTTTCGAACTCAGCCGCAAGACGTAGATATTTATCTTTTAATTCTGCGATTTGAGAATCTTTGTCACTTATATCAGTTGACTCTTCATCCAATCCTTCGTTTTCCTCTTCGTTTTCTGATTGTTCTTCCTGGTTCTCAAGGATCTGGTCTTCCATTTCCTCAATGTTCTTTTCTTCAGAAGATTTACCTTTTTTAGTCATTATATCTTTGATTTTATTTATCATTTATTTTTAACAATTAAAACGTGTTATTTGGCATACTTGTAACAAAACCTCTGCCATTGGATATTTCAGGTCATTTTGGCAGTTGTTATTATATCAACTATTCTGATTTCGTAGAGGTAGTTTTCTAAGGTCGCTTTTAAGAAGGTGCAAAATTACGATTTTTTTAATACTTCTTTCTACTTTCCGTTCTCTGTCATTTCTTTGATAATTTGATTTTTTTCGGTTAAAGGTTGAGTCATGTATTTTTCCAAAATCAGTTGGTAAATGATTTTTCAACCTGTTTAAGAGGTGATTCAAGATCGAAAACATTTTACATTTCAGTTCCTTTATTTTTTCTAAAGAGACATAATTTCAGGTGAATTACTTGAAAGCTTTTTTTATTGATAATTGAATTGAGAAAATAAAATCATGTGATTTTTGCTGCTAGCTTTTTTTGTATAAAAAAGGGTATTGTGATGAGTGGTCTATTCTCTAGTTTGATGAGTTCTGACGTTATTTTTGCAATGGTTTTTTCATTCATTTGTTGGCGTTGATACCTGATGAGATTTAAAGCTTCTCGGAAGGTAAACCAAATTTTCCAGGTGCTTTTATCCTTTTGAGATTACAATATATAGCATTTGATAAAAAATTATTTTTTGTCCTCAACAGCTATTTTGTCTTCATTTGGATATAACCATCTGATTAAAATTGGAATTAGTAATAAATCTCCGACGAGGGCACTTACTAAAGTTACACTTATCAATAAACCCACCACCACACTTGGAGGGTGAATAGAAAAAAGCAAAACTAAAAATCCAAAAAATAATATTAGCGTCGTCAAACAAATTGCTTTTCCTGTTTCTAAAAATGTAATGTGCAATGATTCTTCGGTGCTTAAACCTTTTCGTTTCGCTAATTTAAATTTACTCAAAAAGTGAATCGTATCATCTACCGCAATCCCAAAAACGACTGCAAATATTATTGAAATCCCTGCTTCCAATTCTATTCCTAGAAATCCCAATAATGCTCCTGCAAGAAGCAACGGAACCAAATTCGGAATCAACGAGATTACCAACATTCTCCAATTTTGAAAAAGGATTGCCATCAATAAACTTACCATCAAAACAGCACCTCCTAAGCCCTGCAATAAACTCGTTCGTACATATTCTGAGTTCTTATCCAGAATCAAACCTGTCCCTGTTTGTTTTACTTTAACAATGGTTGAATCTATATTTTTTTCAATCCAATTATCCAAATCATCAGTAATCGCAGCAATTTTATCACGACCAACGTCTAACATGTTGGTAGCAATTCGAGCTTTTTTATTATCTCCACTTGCAAAAACTTTTGAAGATGCTTGCGGAATTTTATCGGCTGCTCTCTGGTATTTTAAAAATTGTACTTTCGTTTCTGGAATTTTATATGATTCTACTTTATTGCCCTTGTACATTCGATTTATACTTTTATATATCGAGGTTAGGGAACTTGTTGATCGAAGTTCAGGAATGGTACTAATTTTTTTTTCAATTTTATCCATCTCTTGTAGTACTTCAAAATCAGATGCTAGATAATCACCTTGAGTAAAAACGGCAAATTCTACCGGTCGAAATCCAGCATAATTATTTTCAAAGAATAAAAAATCTTCCGTTAATTTTTTACGAAGAGGGAGGTTAGTTTCAATTTTGTAATCAGTAGTAATCATACTGATTCCCCAAGCACATAACAATACACTTGCGAAACCTCCTGCGGCTATTTCTTTACCATTTTTTTTGGTGAAATGATAAGCCCAATTCATCATGTTTCCCCAAAAGGCTTCTCCTTTTCCTAATTTGATTAATTGCTTTTCATCGTACATCGAAAGTAAAGCGGTCGTAAAAAAGATAACCGTAATATATGCTACCATAACTCCCATTGCTGCATTCCAACCAAATTCTTTTATCGGTATTACTTTACTTGTAGATAGTGCAGCGAATCCAATTGCAGTTGTAACTGATGTCAATAAAGTAGCTAAACCAATTTCTTTTATCGCGACTCGAAGTGCATCATTTTTTGAAAAACCTTTTTTGAGTTCGTCAATATATTTTGACATAATGTGGACGACATCGGAAGTTCCAACGATCACCATTAGAACTGGATAAAGTGCGGCCATAGCGTTTAAAGGTCTACCAAGTGCACCCAATAATCCAAAAAACAAGATCAATCCTGCTCCAATCGATGTCAATGAAATTAGTACTCCCGGCACTTTTCTAAAAATCCAAAGCATAACTAACGCCACTAAAAATGCGGATATAATTGTAGAAACTACAATTTCTCTTTGCTGCATTTCTGCCATTTCTTTCTGAAAATTTGCAGCACCCAAAAAATGATAATTTTCAAAATTGTACGACTGAACTAGACTATCTAGAATAGGCATTAGCTCCTTTGATTCATCAACAGAGACTGTTGGTTGAGTTTTAAGAGAGACGACTAGCGATTTCCCATCTTTCGAAATTAATGAATTGACGAAACGTTCATCCTCCAAAATTCTTTTTTTATCACTCGCATAAAAACTTGGCTTCTCAATGTGGATTGCAGGAGTGGAGGTTACCCCGAAAGGTGTTTTAAGTGGATAAGAAACGGTGGTTAACGACAAACTTTCTTCGATATATTTTATATCCCTTGACTTTAATGTCAAGTCGTGAAAATCTTCTAAAAACTTTCTCTCAAAAACTCCCTCCTCTCTTTCAATAGCAACTAAAAGAAAATTCACATCCGTCTCAAACTCTTTGATGAAGTCTTGAAAAAATGCTAAATCTTCATCTCCTTCAGGAAAAAACTGTTCAAGATAAAAAGTAAATCTTAGCTGTGTGGCAAAATAAAGACTTGCTAAAATAAGTCCTGAAAAAATTAATAGGATTGTTCGCCTAGTTATTACATTCATAAAAGAGAATTCCTGTTTGTTGTTAAATTCATTAAGTCAAATACCTAATAAAAAAAGCAAAGAATAGTTTTTCGAAAACACCTTTTTTATTTAAAAATATCATTTACCAGATACAAAAGATATTTTCTCTTCGAACACAAAATAAGTGAATAAATTGACATTAAATTTTTCAATACTATTTTGTAACTTATCCGCGATTATCAATGAATAAAAACAATATTATGATACTTAATATACTTTATAGTTTCACCGAATTATCTTTTTTAGGCAGGTTTTTAATTGTAGGTATTGTGAGTGGTTTTATGCCATTGACGGCGTTGAGTTTTTTCTGGTTCATGCGTCAAAAGAAACAACAAGATTTTGAGAAGAACCTCCGAGAGATGGGAATTTCTTCGAGTCGTAGAGTACAGGATACCTATTCTTTTTCAAGTTATTTTTTACCTGTTTCTTTTGCGTTTTTGATTTGTTTATTGGCAAGTGCGTTTTTTGTTTTTACGGATGATTTCGCTGCAAACTTAAAAGATAGTCTATTGCTTACAGGAAATGATTACGGAAGTGGAGATAATACAGCAATTATCAATCAAAGCTTAGTCGTTTTAGGATTTGCATTTTTTGGATCATTTATTTGGTCTGCACAACAAATTATTCGACGATTAATTGGATATGATTTGTCACCGAGTGTTTATTACAGTGCAGGAGTTCGCATTATTTTGGCTTGTTTGGTTGCTTTGGTTTTTTCATTCTTATTGGGGAAAACTAGTACGTTTCAATTAGATACTTCAATTGCCGTAATTGCATTTTTGACTGGAATGTTTCCTCAACGGATTTTGAGTTCAATGATTAACTTTTACAAAGATTGGTTGAATCCAGACCAACTCAATACAGATACATTATCGCTCTATAAAATCGAAGGAATGAGTTTGGGGCATAAAGAAAGATTAGAAGAAGTGGGCATTGACAACGCTCAAAATTTAGCTACTGCAAGTTTGACAAAATTATTGATTGAGACACCTTACGAAGCTCGTCAAATTTTAGATTGGATCGGTCAAGCAAAATTAGTTTGCTATGCAAAGAACGATATTGAAAAATTACGTAGTGTTGGAATTCGATCTATTTTTGATTTTAAAAAAGGAAATAAATCAAGAGTCGCACTCAGAGAGATTTCAGATTCAATAGGAATTACTTCACCACTTTTGGAAGTAATAGCAGAGCAAGTAGAGGCAGATAAAGGCATTGATAATTTGTATAAATTCCATGTTAACGTTGATGATCCAAATCAAGATATTTTATCCGAAAATTTAGGTACAAGTTCAAACGAAGGTGCAGTTGGATAAGTTGGTAGTATTACGGTTAGTTAGATTAACCTCATTGCTACATATATAACTTCTCACCTTTTTTCTCGTTTAGGTAACAATAGTATTCGTTTTTTCAAAAATGCAATATCAAAAAAATGAGAATTTTTCTGCTTTTATTCTTTGTTGTTTTTTTCGCCGCAACCTTTTTTGCGCAACCTTCCACAATGAAAAAAAATGAAAATATTGTCCCAAATCCAAGTTTTGAAAGATATTCTAGTACCCCAATTGGATGGTTTTACAAAGGTCAGCATTTCACTGATGTGATGAAATATTGGAGCTCTGCAACAGGTTCATCACCAGATGTCTTTGGTGCGAAGATAAGGGTACCTGCGCATTGGGCTGCCAAAGGATTTGGCCAACAAAAACCCCGAACTGGAGAATCAATGATAGGTATGACTCTTTTTGGTTGTGAACATGGAAAACCTCATTGTAGAGAATATATTCAAATTCAATTAAGAGAACCATTGGTCATAGGTCAAAATTATTCTGTGGAACTTTTTACAAGTCATTTACCTCGCTCCATTCAAGTAAATAATCTAGGGATGTTTTTCTCTAAGAGTAAATATGAAGAAATTTTGGATATTCCAATTGAAGAATTACCACATTTTTTTTCTAAGAATATACTGAAAGCGGATCACGGAGAATGGGTCAAAGTAAGTGGTGAATTTCAATCTGAAACTAATGCATCTTTTTTAATTATCGGAAATTTTTTTCCTGATAGTTTGACTGCATCTAAAATTGCTAGTCCCAATTCATTAAAATATGCGTACTATTATATTGATGATATATTAGTAAAGAAAGAACCACCTTTTTTAGATATTCCAGATGAGAATAAAATCATAACATGGGAGCCTATTGAAGAAGGGAAGGTTATTAGGCTAAAAAATATCTTTTTTGATATCGATGAAGCAGAACTTTTACCACATTCACATATAGAAATGCAAAAGTTATTATTCCTACTTCAATTCTATCCAAATATGATCATCGAAATAAGTGGTCATACTGACATTGATGGAAATGATGAATACAACCTACAATTATCTACTCGTCGTGCAAGGGCAGTCGTTGAATATTTAATTTCAGAAGGTATATCTTCTCATCGTACACTTTATAATGGTTACGGGCGATCTAGACCGATTGCAGAAAATAATACAGCCCAAGGAAAACAACTAAATAGACGTGTTGAGTTTTTAATTTTAAAAAAATAAAATTCTAAGCTATATTTGTGTTAGATTGGATATCAACTAATCTAATTTAATGAGTACTCCTCTTTATTTTCCAACAAATTTTTATTGGATTGAAAAGCAAGCCTAGTTTTTCAAAAGATTCTTTATCTTAATATATCCAAAATGAGTGTAAACAAAATTAAAAGCTATTGGAATGAGCGCTGGGTTAAGGTAAAAGCAAAGGCTGCTACCAAAAAATGCAATTATTATTTTTCTGATTATGGTCGACTCAAAAGTATCGAAAAGATGTCAGGCAATGAAAAATTGTTAAAAGGATCCTTAATGAAACAGGGGTTTATACAATTAAATTTAAAACTAGAAGATGGAGTTCGTCAAGGTTTTTATGTTCACCAATTAGTTGCAAATAAATTTATAAAAAAAGATAGAAAGAAACCATTGTTGATTCATGTTGACGGAAATAAACTGAACAATTATTGGCAGAATTTACAAAGGGTTGATCGACTTGGTATGACTCAACATCAAGTTGAACAAGGAGTTTATTTGCACGAAAATCGCAAAATGCCTTCTCATGCAAAAATGAATGAGACAAAGGTTCGATTACTAAAGAAAAGATTACTAGAAGGAAAGACCAAGCGAAAAGTTTTAGCAAAGAGTTTTGGTATAACGGAAACACAGGTTAGAAGGATTGAGAAAGGTGAGAATTGGGGGCATGTTAAGTTGGAACAATCAAAAGACGTAAAACGAGGGGTCAAATCGAAGCTAAAAGAAAAATCAGCTACTAAGGTAAAAAGTAAACCAATTACAAGAACATCGAAGAAAAAGAAATAAGACATTTTGTTTCTTTTAAAATAATATATTAATATTGGCCTAATGATTTTTTTTCATTGGGTCAATTTATTTTAAGTCTATGTTGAAATCTTTTTATAGGAAAAACGAAGTCGAGGCGGGGTGCGATGAAGCAGGAAGGGGTTGTTTGGCTGGTCCTGTTTTTGCCGCTGCTGTTATATTACCAAAGCGATTTAAACATCCACTTTTGAATGATTCAAAGTTGATGTCAGAGAAACATCGGGAGTTACTTCGACCAATTATTGAAGAGAAAGCGATTGCTTGGGCAGTGGCTCATGTAAAACCTTTAGAAATAGATGATGTCAATATTTTGAATGCTTCTTTTATGGCGATGCATCGGGCCGTGGATCATTTGGAAATTATTCCTACTTTATTATTAGTTGATGGAAATAGGTTTAATGCATATCCCAACATTTCACATGAGTGTATTATAAAAGGAGACAGTAAGTTTTGTTCGATAGCTGCTGCTTCTGTTTTGGCAAAAACATACCGAGATGATTTTATGAGAGATTTAGGACAAAAATTCCCAGTTTATGGCTGGGACTCAAATAAAGGTTATCCTACAAAAGCACACCGATCAGCAATTAAAATTCATGGAGTAACGAAACATCATCGTATGACATTTAGACTTCATGCAGAGGAATTATAACCAAATTTTACTATTGGGTAAATTTTAAAAATAATGTTGGATTACCAAGATTTACTTACTGGAGGAATGAGTTGAATTGTCTCTCATGCCCAATGGTTGTCGCTTGCATATGCCCAGAATAAACTTTCACATCATCACCTAGGGGTAAAAATTTATTTTTTATTACAGAAATTAAAGTGGGATAATCTCCTCCGGGTAAATCCGTTCTTCCAATACTTTCCCGAAATAAAACATCTCCTGCAATTAAATATCTATCTGTTTTACAGAAGAAAGAGATACTCGCAGGTGAATGTCCTGGTGTGAAAAGTGTTTCTAGTTCTGTATTTCCAAATTTTATGATATCTCCCTCTTCAATGAATTTAGTAGCAGCAGGAGAAGGTTCAGGAAATGGAATTCCATAGTTTTGACTGATCATTGGAGCTGCTTCCAAAACTGGGATTTCACCTCTATGAATTTCTAATTCTAAATTATATTTATCTGCTACAAATCGATTTCCAAAAATATGATCGAGATGGCAATGTGTATTGATGAGACGTACCGGGTTTAAATTATTTTTCTCAATAAATCCTACCAATTGATCTTTTTCTGTTGGTGTAAAACATCCTGGATCGATAATGATACATTCCTTTGTTTCATCATGCAAAATGTAAGTATTCTCTTGGAAGGGATTAAAGGTAAATTTGGCAACAAGACTCATCTTTTTTCGTTTTTAATTAGGAAGAAATATTTTTATTCTAAGAAAATTACTACGTTTTTCTACGTGACGTGAGGATTTATCCTAGAATTTAGAATACCTATGAAATTTTGTATTCAAGGCTGCAAATAAAATCATTTTACGTGAATTCCTCAAACAATAAATTTATATTAATGTTTTTATTAAGAATTGAATTTGCTCAGTAAAGATTATATTTCAAAATGGATAAATAAAAATGAGAAATTATCTTGATTTACTCACTTCTATATTCTTTTTTTCGTCCTCTTAAACAGCATCTATTTTATAACAATACAATTCTAAATTATGCGAATGCAAAAATATTTATTTCTCCTCTTTGCTACCTGCCTTTGCAATTTGTCTTTTGGACAAACTAATCAAGTGGAATTTGGAAAAAATAGAGTTCAATATCATGATGATTTTGATGATTGGTTGATGTATGAAAGTTATAACTTTATTACCTATTGGTATGGAAAAGGTAGAAATATTGGAGAGTCTGTGGTGCTAATGGCAGAGCAAGATTATGGTGGTATCCAAAATGTGTTGGAACATCGGATGAATGATAAAATCGAAATTATTGTTTACACTGATATAACAGATTTGAAACAAAGTAATATTGGAAGTGAAGAAGCTTTTGTGAATTCAGGAGGACAAACCAAAATAGTCGGTAATAAAATTTTTGTTCACTTTGATGGAAACCATAATAATTTGCGTCGTCAGATTCGAGAAGGTATTGCTTCTGTCTATTTAAATGCAATGTTATTTGGTGCCAACTTACAAGAGATTGTTCAGAATGCGGTAATGATGAATTTACCAAGGTGGTTTAAAGATGGATTGATTTCTTATGTTGGTGAAGAGTGGAATACAGAATTAGATAATCGATTACGTGATGTTATTTTACATGAAAATTTTGAAGATTTTGAGGATATTGCTGAAAAATATCCAAAACTCGCAGGCCATGCTTTATGGTATTATATTGGCCAGAACTATGGAAAAAGTACGGTGAGTAATTTGTTGTATTTGACTCGAATTAATCGAAGTGTAGAGAGTGGATTTTTATACGTTTTAGGAAGTTCTTACAATCGGACGTTAGAAAGTTGGATGATGTATTTCAGACAGCGATATAAAACTGAGGCAAAAGGCCTTGCGGAGATCACAGGTGAGTTTATTAAAATTAAAAACAAACGTAAACTGCCATTAAGTCAAGTGAAAATTAGTCCTGATGGAAAGAGGATTGCATATGTAGCGAATGAGATAGGTAAGTATAAAGTTTACATTCAGGATTTGCAAACTAATGAAAGAGAAATAATAATCAAAGGAGGGTTTAGAAATGCCTTTCAAGCCACAGATTATAATTACCCTTTGCTTGCCTGGAATCCAAATAATTTGGAACTCGGAATTATCTTGGAAAAAAGGGATGTGATTAAAACAGTTCAATATGATCTAATTACTAAGAAAAAGGTTACTGATTTTTTGGATCCGCAATACGATCGAATCTATAGTATTGATTACATCAACACTGGAAAATTAGTTTTGTCTGCACAAGTGAATGGTTACTCAGATATTTTTACATATACATTTGCAACACGACAAACGGCAAGAATTACCAATGATTTTTGGGATGATTTGAATGCATCATTTGTTAAGATTCATGGGCAAAATGGAATTCTATTTTCTTCAAATAGACAGGATGTAATACTTGAAAGGAATAATCTAGATTCGATTCTTCCAACTAATACCTTCGATTTATTTTATTATAGTTTTGATAAAAGGTCTAATGAATTGGTTCGAGTAACCAATACCCCTTTGGCTAATGAATGGAAAGCAACTCAAGTTGATAGTGCCTGGTTTACATACATTAGTGATGCTAGTGGCATTTTCAATCGACAGTCAGGTTACTTAGAAGACTTTGTTGCATACTATGAAAAAACTTATCATTTAAATGATGGATCAACTATAGTATTGCATCAAGATTCTACTTTAATTAATTTAGATAGTATGATGCTTGACTCTATGACTTTTGTTCCAATAGTGAAAACACAAGCGCTCGTTCAAAATAACACGAATTATAACCGAAATATTATAGGACAGCATACTTCTCCTCGCTCTGGTAAATTAGTCGAAACTGTTTTTGTAGATGATCTTTATAAGATTTATATCCGAGAAATGAATCCTGAGAAAAAGTTAGAACCTCGAACAACTCGTTTCCATCGTCAGATATTAAAACAGTTAGAGAGCCAAAGCAAGGAATTAGCTCCAGATATCAAAGAGACTAATGTTGGTGTTCAAATATTGGAAGAAATAGATAAGCAAGAACCAATTGATGTTGCTGGTATTCCAGTTGAAAAACAAGACACAAATAAAATTGATATTGATAATTATATGTTTCAAAGTGAGTTTGACGAGGAGGAAACTCCATCAGAAATAGTAGTGGTAGAAAAAGATAAAGGAGAATTAAAACTACAAAGGGTTCCTGCAGAACCTATTTCTGAGGTGGTTGTTACTTCTGAAGATAAAAATAAATTAGTTGCTTTCCGTCCAGCTAGAATTGTTCCTTATCGATTAAAATTCAAAACAGATTATATCACAACTACTCTGGACAATAGTTTGTTGTTCGGTGGATTGGATAGTTATGCTGGGGAAAGGCAAGAATTTTCGTATCCACCTCCAGGGATTTTGTTGAAAGCAAATTTCAAAGATTTATTTGAAGACTATATTGTTGAAATTGGTGTTCGATTGCCGACGACGTTTAATGGAACTGAATTCTTTTTATTGTTTGATAATAAAAAAGGTCGATTGGATAAACGATTTGCTGTGTATCGAAAATCAGCTCGATACAATTTGCAGCCAGTTCCCAATTCTCCAAATCGAAAATTAAGAGAGACAAGTGTTATTGGATACTTTGAAGCAAGATATCCTTTGGATATTTTTAGAAGCATTCGGGCATCCTCTACTTTAAGGTTAGATAATCAGATTTCGCTTTCGACAGATGCGATTACATTAAGTACTCCTGTTAACCCTGAGCAGCGATTAGGTCTAAAAGTTGAATATGTTTTTGATAACACATTGGATGTTGCAATCAATATTAAAAATGGTACCCGGTATAAAGTTTCTGCAGAATTGATTAAACGATTCGATGTAGAATTGATTGATGATTTCAAATTAGACTTGGGAACAGGATTTATGACTGTTCTAGGAGTTGATGCTCGACATTATCAACGTATAGATAAAAGATCTATTTTGGCCGCTCGTTTTGCAGCTGGAACTTCTTTTGGCTCTGAAAATATCTTATACACATTAGGAGGAGTTGATGGATGGTTGTTTCCATCTTTTAATAATGAAATTGATTATCCTTCTGATGAAAAATTTGCTTATCAAACCTTAGCAAATAATGTTAGAGGATTTAGAAGTAATATTCGAAATGGAAGCTCCTATGCTTTGTTTAATGCTGAATTAAGAATACCAATAATTACTTATTTTTCTAATTCAATTCGGTCTTCGTTTTTTAGAAATTTACAATTGACTGGTTTTTTCGATGTGGGAACAGCTTGGCAAGGTTTAACCCCGTTTAGTGATGAAAACCCTTTAAATACCACTTTTATTTCAGGAAATAACGCGCCAGTTCAGATTAAGGTAAATTATTTTAGAGATCCTGTTGTAGCGGGATATGGTTTTGGAGTAAGGAGTATGCTATTTGGATATTTTATCAGATTGGATTATGGTTGGGGAATTGAGACTAGAGTAGTACAAGACCCGAGGTGGCATTTTTCGATGGGGTTAGATTTTTAAATTGTTTAAAGCCGTCTTAATTCAATTCAATGTTTTGTATTAATTTTTAGATTATAAATTCATTTGAAAATGTTGTTATTAAAAATACCATTACCAATAGGAGTCTATTTTTTTGTTTTATTGAAGTAACCCTTTCTCTACTTAAAATGGAAAAAAATCATGCAGTTCTGTTAAAGACTATTAACAAAGCGTATCAATAGTAAGAGTCATTAGGTCGGAAACAAATACTAGGGCTTTACTAACTGTTACTGATAAATTTTTTGTCAGAAAGATAGTATGCATTAGTATTTTAATGATGGACAATAAATTGGAAATTCTATTCAATTTGCAATTGAGCTAGTCAATCTATATGAAATAAAAAAAAGTCAAAGTATAGTCTGAAGGAGATGCTACTATTTGGTTTAGGATTAAGCATATGGAGCGATAGAGTTTTTTCAAAAAAATAAACAAACATTTGTTATCATTTCTTCTCAAATCCTTGTTGTTTGTAAAATCATTTTAATGACTGGTTTTATACTCATCGATAAATTATTTACACTAAACTTGTATCACTAAAAATGACAACCTTTCATTTTTTGAACTTATATAAGTTAATTTAGCTCTGAGAAATATTTTCATTTTTTTAATAAGAGAGCTGATAATAATTGCCCCAAATACCTCTTGAGATAATTACTCTTCATTCTAAACAATTGATTTCTAAAAATGAGAAATGAGAGGGTGTGAAATCAAAGGAAATATTTAGAAAGGTAATGCATGATAGAGATACTTTAGTTGGTATTGTTACTTATGAAAAAGAAAGTCAATAGAGGTTGTAAACTTATAGCACGTCTTTGTTTGAATAAATTAAAAGGGAAATTTTTCCTCTAAATATTAGCGTTGATTTCCCTTATACGATTGCTGATATTACTTACAGTATAATACTCATGTGGAGGTAATTAAAGGATACGTGGCTGTTTATTGTTATTATCTCGAAAATCAAATAATGATGGATACGATTTGGTTTTCATGACTGAAGATGAGTTGACTAATTAGGAGAAAAGCTAAAATAGGATAGCTTTTTATTATTTTTAGTTAATAGATAGTATACATACATATTAAATCGTAAGAAAAAGTAACAATTAAAACTGTTTTAAACTGAAGTGAATGTTGTTTTTTAAGATAAAGGAGGAGCAGGAATTACTAAGTCCTCAGTAAGTTTTTTTCTTTTTAGTTTATAGGTTGAAATGTAGTCATGTACGAATTGATCAATTCCCTTTTCATCGATTTCATTTAAAAGAGTTATGGCTTTAGGATGTATGGGATTAAGAGGAAGGTAACTTCTTGTCCAAAGGGCCATTTGACATATGATCGGAAAAAGATCGATACCTTTATTTTCGAGGTAGTAGTATTTTATTTTCTTATCGTCTGGGTTCTTTACGAATGATATAAAACCGGCTTCAATTAGCTTTTTTAAACGATCTACTAATATATTGGTAGATATTTTTTCCGCAGATTTTAAAAATTCACTGTAGGTAATGGTATCGAGGAATATATCCCTTACTATTAGCAGAGACCACTTGTCTCCAATTAGGTCAATGGCATTGGATGCAGGACAGGTAGACCTAAATTTAACTTCCATTATTATTATTTATGATTGTTTGATGTAATTTTTATGCAATTAGATTATTGCTTGTTTGCTTAATGCAATTGAAATTGGGTAACAAAAAATACACTAATTTGTTACAAAATTTGATTTTTTTTTACCGTTCAGTTTGTTAAAGTGGTATTTATACTGTAATATGTGAGTTAATTGTTTATTGCAATTAAATAAAATACCATATTTATTAACAAATAATTAAACGCAAAATGAAAAATTTATTATTTCTAATCGTAATTGCGGCTATTGTAAGTTGTCAGGCACCTGTTGATAATAATAGTCAATTAGATGGTTTCAAAACTAATCAAGCATCAGCTGATGCAGCTTTCAACTTATTTGAAAATGGAAGTTTAGAAGAGATGGGTGAAATGTATGCGGATGATATGTTTTGGTCGCCACCGAATACAACGGATTCCTTATCAAAAGATGAATGGCAAAATGGAATGAAAGAATGGCATGCAAATTTTGAAAATTTTAGTTTCGATGAAAGATTATATTACCCAAGTGTTGATGACGACTTTGTTCCTAATGGAGGAGTAAGAGTTTATGGAACATGGACATCAACACACAAAGCTACTGGGGCAGCCACAAAAACGAAATATTATGCGGTTATAGAATATAATGATGAAGGCAAAGTTTCTGGTACAATGGAATGGTTTGATCTTGGAGGTGTTTTTGATCAAATAGAAGCTCAAACTGCAGTCTCTGAGGAGGCACCTGTAGCAGAGTAAGGTACATTGCTTAAACTGTCAAATATTGATAGAGATGACTTGAGTCTAGAAGAGTAAGCTTGGTATGGTTACCTAGGCGCTGAATCTAAAAAAGACAAATTAGTGGAAAGTTTTATAGTGAAATTTCTAAATGGTTCACTGATTAATTTTCTTGCGACCTATATCAATGATTTTACCACATTTGTAGATTTTACAAATGGGTTTCCTAGTGTCTCGGCCCCTACTTATAAAATGATTTCATATGGGTATATTAATGGGCGTATTGAATGATACGAGGCGATGGACCATGTTGACCGATCACTTAGAATGCATAAAATATCAACTTAAAGCAGTTGATATCACAACTTTTATTTCACCTTATGGTCTAAGAGCAAGAATATATTTTGACAAGATTAATGCGAATAAAATTGAAAAATCATTGAAAGAAGCGCAACAATAATTGTTTGAGATTATGGGATGTATAAAAAATATGAACATGCTAGTATAGCAATTACCACCGGTGATTCTAATCTTGCGCCTTTTTATACATTCATTAAAGATAATGTTGAAGCTGATGCTTCTATGGATTGGAATTTTTTTATTCTTAATGATATTAAAGTATATTTCTCAATAGATATGACATCTGCCATATTAACATTTAATGGTGATGGGAGCTACAACATGAATATTATTTTACAAGAGGGTCATCATTTTGGGTGGTAACAGATTATGGATAGAATATATTTCCCTCTTTATGGGCTACAAGAGTAGGTAAAATTGGAATCCCAAGTAATTAAAGAGGAGTATTGTACAATATTAATTTTAAAGCGGTTATTTATACATAATCGCTTTTTTATTTTTTGAGCCTTTCTTTACAACCAAAATTTTCTTAACAAATAAAAAATAATCAGCCCCTCAAAGAGTAATATGTCTCACTTTATAATATTGATAAGAATCAATATACTCGATTATACAAAGATTCATTTTAGGATTTTATTCGTTAAAAAATATGAACAATATGAAATTAGAAAACAAAGTGTTAACGATAATGACGAAGTCATCAATAATTAATTCCTAAAAATAAGATAAGAAAGGTATGCCCAGTAAATAATCGGATTTTACATGCTGATATATTATTGTAAATGGGAGATGTATCTGTCAGGAGGATAAAATTCTGGAGCTTAGAGTTCGTGTTCCAGGATCTGAGTTATTTGCACAAGCAAATGCATATTCTTATAAATGAGCCGTGGCTAAGACAAATGAAAAAAATCGTTAAAGGAAAGAAAAACTAACTAAAAAAGGCTTAATTATAAATCTTTAGGAATATACCAGTGAGCAAAACATATTTTTTAGTACTCTCTTAAAGAATAAAATAGAAATAAAAGGAATAGTTAACAACTACTCCTTTTTTTAATGTTCAACAACAAATCTATAATTATTTTATAACTAGTGTTCATTATTAGTAATGGTATCTCCGTCTAAATTGACATTTTTTTGTTGGATTTTTATGAATTAATTTTTCCCAAAAGTATGTCTAGAGTGCCACATAATTGATAGATCATGTTCGTATATTTTTATAAAGGTGTTCAATTCCTCTGCTAGATTAGGCCAAGGTTTCAAAATAATAAATGGACAAATCGCTTTTTTAACTGTCAAAAAGACCTTGAGCTTAATTAATTTTTTTGTTGGATTATTATCCTCTTTGTCTTTTAGATCTATATAGAAAATATCAAATATTGGGTAAAAAAGATTTACCCAATTCTAGAGTTTACTAATGCTCGTATTTCTGCAGCGTAGCAAATTGAATAAATTTGGTTTAAATTAAGTATTTATTGGAATCACAATGACGGTGTACCTGGCTTAATCAATATTTATCAGCGTTATGCTTCTAAGCTATTTTTTTGTAGGAGATCTATTATTACCTCGACTCCCTAGATTATCAAACTATTTTTATCTCTTTTTGCTGTACTGCAGATTGTTGAAATTGGAGTTCCTATCTCAATATTTGAGGAAATAATAGGAATATTTTCCAATAATTGATCGATTGCCGAATTCGATTTAAATGAAGAGGAGGGCGAAGAATATGCTTCTTTGTTTTTTGAAATCTTAAAATGGAAATACATTTCAAGCAATTGCTCTTGTTTACGATTATGACAATTTTAAACTTCAATTCAATCCTTTTTTGAGGCTCAAATATATATCAATATTTCTATTTCTGAAGAAGGTAAAGACGATCGTTTTACTATTTTAAAAATGAAAGATAAAAGTGTTTTGCAGTTGACATGGAAACTCAAAAAAATGTAGCTTTACCCAACCAACTGAAAAGTAAAAATAATTTGCAAATTATTTTTTGGTTAAAAAAAGTTAGTTAATTCAGTGTTTAGTCCTTCTGCAAAAAAAAATCATATCATGCAAATTTTAAATCTAGATACGTATTCTATTTTCGTCGGAGACATTTGGGAGCATCTGCAACAATTTTTATCAGAAAAAAAATACTCCCATACGTTTATTCTCGTCGATGAAAATACAATGGAATGTTGTCTTCCTGTTTTTTTTGAAAAAATAAAAAATACGAATTCGGAAATAATTATCATTCCTCCTGGAGAGATTAATAAAACTCTCGAAACTTGTCAACATATCTGGTCAGAACTCATGCGAATGAATGCTGATCGAAAATCATTGCTCATTAATTTAGGTGGTGGAGTAATTGGTGATATGGGTGGTTTTTGTGCATCGACGTTTAAAAGAGGAATTGATTTTATACAAATTCCTACGACATTACTTTCTCAAGTGGATTCTTCGATTGGTGGTAAGCTCGGAATTGATTTTGACAATGTAAAAAATAGCATTGGTATTTTCCAAAATCCACAGGCAGTATTTATTGATCCGATTTTTTTTGACACATTGCCAATTGAAGAAATTAGAAGTGGAATGGTGGAAATGTTAAAGCATGGTTTGATTCAGAATAAAACGCATTGGGAAGAGCTTTTGAAAATTGAAAATCTAGAAGAAGTTGATTGGGGGAAATACATTCCAACTTCCCTAAAGGTAAAACAATATATCGTTGAAAAAGATCCTTTTGAAAAGAATATTCGTAAAGCATTAAATTTTGGACATACCATTGGGCATGTTGTAGAGGCTTTATTTTTAGAAACTGAGATGCCTCTGCGGCATGGAGAGGCAATTGCAATTGGAATGATGTGTGAAGCATTTTTATCGTTTAAGAAAGCTGGTTTGTCTGAAAATGAATTTCAAATTATCTTCGATTTTTTCCAAAGAAAATATCCACAAGTTCATTTACCAAAAGAGGATTTTCCGACTTTAATTAATTGGATGTGGAAGGATAAAAAAAATGAAAATGACGCGATTAATTTTACAATGCTAAAAGGGATTGGGGACATATTGATTAACCAAACTTGTGAAGAGGAGGAGATTATTGAGGCGTTGATATTTTATAATTTGAAATCGAGGACTTAATCTCCAATCACAAAAGTTATAAAGAATATCAATTAAATTTTTGTGATTCTTTATGACTTTTGTGATAAAAGATAGCCTTCGTAACTTATCAATCTACCAGCTTACTTAATTCTCTAATCAATTCATCATATCTCTTAAAAGTATCTCTCCCCGGTATTTGATCAGCTCGGTTTACTACTCCATATAAATATCCGATCTGTGAAAGTAATTTTGGTTGTGTGTATCTTCCTTTAGATTGAACAAAAGCATCTTTTAATTTTTTCAAAGCTGTTTTCTCATTAGAATCTCCTTTCATCTTTTTTATTTTTTTCTCAACCTTGTCCGCTTCTTTTTTAGCTCTGGAATGTAAATCAACAATCTGAAGTGCCAATGTTTCTTGTTTCTTCATATCTTCATACTTTACGCCTTCCTCCAAAATTCTAGGATCAGCCATCAACTCAAATGACTGTCGAAGTTGCTCTTTTCCTATTTGTAAAACGATAGTATATTTCTCTGGAGCGGCAAGTGGACCATTTCTATACGCTCGTTTTTTATCCTTATCCCAAGCGCCTGAATGCCTCATATCCCATCGAAAACGATGTGTTCCTTTTTCATTTTTCAATTTTGTATTGATGGAGTAAGTGAATTCCTCGGTGGACATATTTCGTAATGATTCTTCTTTTTTTGCCAAATATTTTTGGGAAAAAGTACGAATGGTTTTCCCTGCTGCATCTTCGATGTGAAGCAAGAACGTTGAATCTATTTTTTCAGGTAAAAAATAATCAATGATTACAGAAGCCGCTGGGTAATTATGATCGATTTTTGAATCAACTCCCGAAGGTCGGTAGCGATAACGATAAGTATTCTCAGGTTGGAAAAGGTGAGCTGTTTTTTTATCAATTTTATCAAAGTTTTGGCGAAGCGAACTTATATTATCAACTATCTGAAAACCTCTTCCCATTGTCGAAAGTACTAAATCACCTCTGTGGATTTTTATGTCTGTGATTGGAGTGACGGGTAAATTTTGTTGAAACGATTCCCAATTTTCTCCATCATCAAATGAGATAAACATTCCGAATTCAGTTCCTGCATACAACAATCCAGCTTGCTTTGGATCTTCTCGAACCACTCGAACAGGGTAGTCATTTGGAATTCCATTTGTTTCGTTGGTCAAAAGTTTCCAGCTTTTTCCATAATTATTTGTTTTGAAAATATACGGTTTCCAATCTCCTAATTGATAGCGGAGCACAGATAAATATGCTTTGGCAGGATCATGTTTGGATGGTTCTATAGAATCTACTCGGCCGCCTTTACCTAGGGATTTAGGTGTTACTTTTCTCCAGTTCTTTCCACCATCTTGCGTTATGTGAACTGGTCCATCATTGGAACCAACCCAAATTACACCTTGTTTGATTTTTGACTCTTGAATTGAATAAATTGTGCTGTAGAACTCTTCGCCTGTGATGTCATTTGTGATTGGTGAACCTGAACGTATTTGTTTTTCTGTTTCGAAAGCCGTTAAATCAGGAGAGATGATTTCCCAATTTTCACCCTCATCCGTTGTCTTGTGAACAAACTGTGAGGTATGATAGATGACCTTTGAATCATGCGGTGAGACATGAATTGGAGAAACTCTTTGGAATCGAAATTTTAAGTCTTTAGGGTTGTGACCATACATATTTCGTGCACCTACATCATAACGTTTTTCTTGTCCTGATTTTTTGTTAAAAACACTAAATCGCCCTTTACAATTTGAATAAACAATATTTGAGTTATCTGGATTTGGAACTGCTGGGCCAGTTTCGCATCCACCTGTATTCATTACATATCCAATACCACCTGCTTGGTGAGAAGTTGGTGGAACACTTGGGACAGAGACCGTTGAATAATTATCTTGCTGGCCAGCGTACAGCCAGTAAGGAGTTTGGTTATCTACTTCTACCTGATAGAGTTCGGCAGTTGGTTGATTGAATTGAGTGCTCCACGTTTTACCTCCGTTGTGGGTTATATTTGCGCCGCCATCGTTTCCTTGAACAAAAAGGTTGGAGTTGTTTGGGTTGATCCACATGTCATGATTATCACCATGTGGTGTTCGTATTCTATTCCATTTTTTTCCGCCATTCGTTGATTTATAAAAACGAGTGGAGTTTACATAAACTGTTTCCACATTACCAGGATCAGCTTCCACATTGCAATAATAGAAAGGTCGATCAGTTAAACCAAATTCATCAGAAACATGGACAAAATTTTCGCCTTGGTCATCACTACGATAAAGTCCAGCAACCTTAAAAGGTGATGCTTCCACTAATGCATATAGGACTTTAGAATCAGAGGCCGAGACTGCGAGATCAATTTTACCCATTAAAGTTGGTAAACCTTTACCCATTTTATTCCAATTGTCACCACCATCTATAGATCTATAAATTCCACTTTCTTTTCCACCACTAATAATTGTCCAAGGTTTTCGTTCTCCGCGCCAAGCTGCTGCGTAAATAATATTTGGATTAGTTGGCATGAATTCGAGATCGACAATTCCGGTTGTGTCGGAAATATGAAGAACATTTTTCCAAGTCGTACCGCCATCTTTCGTTCGAAAAACTCCCCGTTCTTTGTTAGGAGAAAATGCTTGTCCGATAGCTGCCACAAAAACTGTATTATGATCTTGTGGATGAATTTCTACAGCCCCAATTTGACCCACTTTTTTGAGGCCAATGTGTTTCCAAGTTTTGCCAGCATTGATTGATTTATAAACTCCCTTGCCAGTTATTACATTGCTTCGTAAACCATCAGAGCCAGTGCCGACATAAATTATATTTGCATCATTTTGTGCGACTTGGATTGCGCCGATGGAAGGGGTTTCGAAAAATCCATCAGAAATATTTTGCCATGATGTACCATAATCTTGTGTTTTCCAAACACCACCTCCGGTTGCTCCCATATAAAATGTATTTGGTTGAGTTGCAACTCCTGTGACAGAAGTTACTCGTCCACCGCGCGTTGGGCCAACATAGCGATATTGAAAAATGTCAAAATTAGTTTGTGTAAAAGATTCGTTGCTACCTAGAAAAGATAGGATTACAATGAGGATGAAATTTGATCTCATAAGAAATTATTTTTTCTAAAATAAAATAAAAAAATTATATTTTCCAAACTGATAATTTAAGGGAGTGTTTTGAAAACCAACTACATACTAAAAAGGCTGTTAACATTTCAAATGCTAACAACCTTTTTGGAGTAATATAATTTGTTTTGATTTGGAGGCGATACTTACAAATCAAATCCAATATCTCTTCGGTAATATTTTCCTTCGAAGTCAATATTTTCTGCATTCTTTTTGGAAACTTCTAGCGCTGTTTTAAAGTCTTTCCCAAAAGAAGTTACTGCCATAACTCGACCTCCATTGGTTAATAATCTTCCATCAACGTTTTTAGTTCCGCCATGGAAAACGATGCTGTCATCAATTGCATCTACTCCTTTGATTTCTTTTCCTTTTTCATATGCTTCAGGGTATCCACCAGAAACTAAAAACATTGTTGTCGCGGCACGTTTGTCAATCTTAATTTGTTCACTTTCCAATGTACCATTCCCGACCGCTTTCATCAATTGTGCTAAGTCATTTTTTAATCTTGGGAAAACAACTTCTGTTTCTGGATCGCCCATTCTACAATTGTACTCAATTACATAAGGTTCATTGTTAACTTGGATAAGTCCGATAAAAATAAAACCTTTATAATCAAAGCCTCTTTCTTGAATTCCTTTAATGGTAGGTTTGATTACTCTTTTCTCCACCTTATCCATTAAAATTTTATCAACAAATGGCACTGGTGAGACTGCCCCCATACCTCCGGTATTTAATCCTTGATCATTTTCACCGATTCGTTTATAGTCTTTTGCAATGGGTAAAATTTTGTAACTTTTTCCATCAGTCAAAACAAAAACAGAGAATTCGATACCATCTAAAAATTCTTCTATGACGACTCGTGAGCCAGCATTTCCAAATTTCCCTCCAAGCATTTCTTTAAATTCTTTTTGAGCCTCCTCAATAGTAGATAAAATCAAAACACCTTTTCCAGCTGCTAATCCATCTGCTTTTAAAACAATTGGGGGAGTTTGAGTAGAAATATATCTTAGTCCTTCTTCGACTTTTGTTCCGTCAAATTCTTGGTAGTTTGCAGTAGGAATATTTTGTTCTGCCATGAATACTTTCCCAAAAGCTTTACTTCCTTCTAGCTTTGCTCCTTCTTCTGATGGTCCGATGACAGGAATATTTTCCAAGGCTATGTCGTTTTTGAAAAAATCATAAATGCCCAATACTAATGGTTCTTCTGGGCCAACAACAACCATATTGATTTCATTTTTCAACACGAATGATTTGATCTGTTCGAAGTCTTTGATATTGAGTGCAACGTTAGTACCGCAAGAGGCTGTACCAGCATTTCCAGGAGCAATAAATAATTTTTCACAAAGTGGACTTTGAGAAAATTTCCAAGAAAATGCGTGTTCTCTTCCCCCGCCGCCGAGTAATAGTATATTCATATGTTTGTATTTGATTCTTTTGCAAAGATAATGTAGTGGATGACTTAACTAGATTTGTGTGTTATTTTTTTTGGAAAAAAGTAAAAAGGTGTTCGCCATTTTATGGACGAACACCTTTTTTTCTATTCGGCAAAAGCCAAGTTTATATTAGATGGAAATTATAATTAATCGATTACGGTTATTTTCATCATGTTTGTTCGATGTCTTGCTTTTAAGGGCATACTTCCAGTATTAATAACAACATCTCCTTCGTTTACAACTTTGCTTTTTTTCAAAATTTCAGAAAGATCATAAATTGTTTCGTCAGTAGTAGTAAATTTATCGTAATAAAAGCAATTGACACCCCAAACTAAACTCAAGGTATTCAATATATGGTTACTATCAGAAAAGACATACATTTTGGCTTCAGGTCTATAACTTGAAACTTTGAATGCAGTGTACCCCGAGCTAGTTACTCCTAAAATTGCTTTAGCATTGACTTCTTCAGCAGTTTTTGCAGCATGTCTACAAATTGCATCTGACAAAAATGTTCTAGAGTTTGGGGAAAGTTTTGGTCTTCTTTCTCTCGTTAATTTATATCCTTTTTCTGCTTCTGCAATAATCTTGTTCATTGCTTCAACTACTTTTTCAGGGTGCAAGCCAACAGAAGTTTCACCACTCAACATTACAGCATCAGCTCCATCCAAAACAGCGTTTGCAACATCGGTTACTTCCGCTCGGCTTGGGATAGGGTTGGTAATCATACTATCCATCATGTGAGTTGCAACAATTACCGGTCGAGCACGCTGACGGCATTTCATGATGATTTGTTTTTGTAAATTAGGCAATTGTTCTATGGGTACTTCAATTCCTAAATCGCCACGTGCTACCATGATTCCATTTGATGCTTTAATGATTTTATCAATACGTTCAATGGCTTCTGGCTTTTCGATTTTAGACATAACTTTTGCGCTATGTCCAGCAGCTTGGATTATTGCCTCTAATTCCTTTACATCTTTGGCAGATCGCACAAAAGAGAGTGCAATCCAATTAATAGAGGGAATTGTTAGCATGTAGGCTAAATCTTTTCGATCTTTTTCAGTCAAAGAAGGTAATGATATTTTTGTGTTTGGAAGATTTACGCCTTTGTTAGAAGACAAAGTACCTCCAAACAATACATTCATCTCTACTTTATTTACTCCATTTGTGTTAATTACTTCAAACATCAATTTTCCATCATCAACTAAAACCTTTTCTCCTACTTTTACATCACTTGCAAATTGAGGATAAGACATATAAACACTATCCATAGTTCCTATGCATTCTTCATTGACAAAAGTAATTTTATCTCCAGGTTTGAGTATTAAAGCATTGTCTTTAATTTTTCCTACTCTTAATTTCGGCCCTTGTAGATCAGCTAAAGTACTGATATGTAGGTTATATTTTTCATTGATATAATTAATGTGGTTAATTACCTTTAGGTGATCTTCATGAGTTCCGTGTGAAAAGTTTAATCGAAAAACATTTACTCCTGCCTGAACAAGCTCCAATAGTTTTTCATATGAGCTACACGCCGGACCGACGGTTGCTACAATTTTTGTATTTTGATGGTTAATGATTTTCATAATTTCGGAATATTAAGAAAGTGATTTGAACTGTTACTTTTAAAAAGACAAACAGTCCTAAAAGTAGATGTCTACACATAAACTTAGTGTATCATTTACAATTAGGAACTGTAAAAGTACATTTACTAATTGTTTTATCAAAAGTTGAATTGTAAAAAAATACATAAAAACTTTGGTTATCACTAGACTTATGGTTTATTTTGCGTAGCATTTTATTAACAATGCTTGTTTTTTTTTACTTTTTTGATTTTGAATTTTCTCAAATTAAAGTTGCTGACAAAGCAAAAGAAATAAAAAATAAGAGGGAATTTTTCGAAGTAAGAAAAAACAAGCTCAAAAGCGCATTAAATATGTCAAGTATTGCAGAAAGAGTAAACAAAATTATCGTAGACAAATTAGGTGTTGATGAATCAGAAGTTGTGACTTCTGCTAGTTTTACCAATGATTTAGGTGCAGATTCATTAGATACTGTTGAATTAATCATGGAATTCGAAAAAGAATTCAATGTAAATATCCCAGATGAACAAGCTGAGAATATTGCAACGGTAGGAGATGCTGTTTCTTATTTGGAAGGAAAAGTAGAAGCTTAATTTTTCTTTTTTCAAAATTAAAATAACGATTGAGTTATTTAACCATTCCACAAATCAGAAAGATAACTTTCTGGTTTGTGGTTTTTTCTACAGAATATTCTTTTCCCAAGATATTTTTCGACCATACATTCATAGGGAAATGGTAAAGAAAGACTCTCGTTTTTTCGAAAAAAATCAATTTTTATTCCCAAAACATTTAGTTGATAAGTTTGCAATATATATTAATCAACATGTTGAAATCAATAATACTTAAAATATGAGAAGGGTCGTTGTAACTGGATTAGGGGCACTTACCCCAATTGGAAATACCGTTCAAGGATACTTGGAAGGTTTGCAAAATGGTGTTAGCGGTGCTGGATTGATTACTCAGTTTGATGCGAGTCTGTTTAAAACTCAATTTGCTTGTGAGGTGAAAGATTTTAAAGTGGAGGATTATATGCATCGGCGAGAATCTAGGAGAATTGATCGTTTTTCACAATTTGCATTAATTGTAGCTGATGAAGCAATGAAAGATTCAGGATTAGATATAGAAAAGATCGATTTGGATAAAGCTGGTGTCATTTGGGCATCTGGAATTGGAGGATTACATTCCTTGGAAGAAGAAGTCGAATCATTTTTGCAAGGAGATGGAACTCCTCGATATAATCCGTTTATTATTCCAAAAATTATTGGAGATATTGCAGCAGGGCATATTTCTATTAAATTTGGGTTTAGAGGGGTGAATTATTCTACAGTTTCTGCTTGTTCATCGTCTTCACATGCCATTAGTAATGCTATGGATTATATTCGATTAGGTAGAGCAGATGTAGTTATTACAGGAGGTTCAGAAGCAACTGTTGCTAAACTTTGCATTGGAGGATTTAATTCTATGAAAGCACTCTCAACTCGTAATGATGATTTTAAAACTGCTTCTCGTCCATTTGATAAAGATAGAGACGGGTTTGTTTTGGGCGAAGGTGCGGCTGGTTTAGTTTTAGAAGAATATGAACATGCTAAGAAACGAGGTGCAAAAATATATGCCGAAATAGTTGGTGCAGGTGCAACTGCAGATGCACATCATATTACTGCACCTCATCCAGAAGGGTTAGGAGCAAGAAATGTGATGAAGATGGCATTAAATGATGCAAAAATGAATCCTGAAGACATAGATTACGTAAATGTACATGGAACTTCAACTCCATTAGGAGATATTGCTGAAACAAAAGCAATCCGGCAAGTTTTTGGAGACCATGCCTATAATATGAATATAAGTTCTACAAAATCGATGACTGGTCATTTATTGGGGGCAGCTGGGGCGATTGAATCGATTGCTGGTATTTTGGCAATCAATCATAGCTTTGTGCCACCTACGATTAATCATTTCACAGATGACCCAAATCTTGATAATAAGTTAAATTTAACATTTAACGTTGCCCAAGAGCGTGAAGTGAATGCCGTTTTAAGTAATACTTTTGGATTTGGGGGACATAATTCTTCTGTTATTTTTAAGAAGTTAAAAGACTAGAAGATTATTTAATTGTTTTTTCTTATTTGTATTTTTATAATTATAGAGGCAAAACAAAATAAAATAAAATAAATTGAATTTTTGATAAAATCTCATTAATTCAAACAAGTAATATAATTTACAATAACACTTCGTTCAGGTATTTAATTTTTTGATGCGCAATTAAATTTTGGTTATTAGGTTGCTATTTTTTGACTTACTATTTTAGCTGCACGAAGTGTGTATTTTTATTAGTTTTAGATGTTTTCTTAGAAAAGCATTCCAAATTTTGTCGAATATTTAATTTTTGTTCGACAAACTATTTAGTATCCTAGTAACCAGAGATTTGTAAATTAGTACTATTAAAATTTTTAGTACTTCAAAAACTAATTAACCTTTGAATTTCTTATTTAGGTTTTACAACTTTTATCTATCCGATGATAAAGGTTTAGCCAGGAAAATGAGAAGTTTGATCGGCTTCACGCCGGCCAAACTCTCCATCTTCAAATTAGCCTTCTATCACAAGTCTGCTTCCAATGATAAAATGAACGCTATTACTAGCAATGAAAGGCTAGAGTATTTAGGAGATGCTGTCCTAGGAACAATTGTGGCAGAATATCTCTTCAAAAAGTACCCAAACAAGAACGAAGGGTTTCTTACTAAAATGCGGTCTAAGATTGTGAAGCGCCAATCTCTTAATAAAATTGCTGACAAAATGGGATTAGATGTTATTCTTAATGAATATAATCAAACTCGATTGAGTCGCTCAATGTTGGGTAATGCACTCGAAGCTTTAGTTGGTGCAGTGTACCTTGAATGTGGGTATAACGGAACAAAACGATATGTTATCAATAAAATTTTGAGATCATATCTGGATATTCATGAACTTGAAGAATACGATGACAATTACAAAAGTCAATTATTAGAATATTGCCAGAAAAATGGACAAGTTGTTACTTATAAGATGTTGGCGAAATATAAATTCGATAAACGAGATCGATTTAAAGTAGCTGTGATGATAGATGGTAAAAAATTAGCAACAGCAGATGATTTTAATAAAAAGAGTGCAGAACAAACTGCATCTGAAAAGGCCATGCTTACGCTTGGTTTAATTACATCTAATAAACCTGCAGGTGCAAACGCTTAGCGAGGTTATATAGTTTGATTTATTTTCAAATAAAAAGAGTACAATGAATTGAATTCGTTGCGCTCTTTTTATTTTTTTTGGAAAATAGAAATGGTTAAAAGATAGGCCAATCTCTTGACACTTAAAAAAGATGTGGACAACTCAACAAATACTTTCTTTTTCACCAGATGCTGCGATAGCACAACGTGGACAAGAATTAGCAACTATTCGAAAATGGCGGAATCTCCAAGGCAATGAAAATATTATTTGGGGAGAGTGTAAAAGTAGCGGTGCTTTCTATTATTTGGTGGCAATTAATGTCAAAGGTCCCTCGTTTAGATGCAATTGCCCAAGTAAAAAACCATGTAAGCACACTATCGGTTTGATGCTACTTGCAGCAAATAATTCGGATGCTGTTCTTGTTTCCTCTGATTATCCAGAGTGGGTTAATGAATGGTTGAATAATAGTACTTCAGTCAAATCGGGGGAGGTATCTTCAGAAGAGAAAGAAGTTATTCAGCATGAACGTGAGGTTGCTAAGCAAAAAAATCGTAACAAAAGATTGCATCAAATGGAAGTAGGTTTGGAGGATATGGAAATTTGGTTGACAGATACAATTCGTCAAGGGTTGGCCTCAACAGAGCGACAAGGTTTTGATTTTTGGCATGATATCTCATCAAGAATGGTTGATGCTAAGTTGGGAGGTTTGGGCAAAAAAATTGAGGCAATGCAACTTTTTCAAGGCGGTAATATAAACTGGGTAGATAAGATGCTTTCACAAATGACCAACTTGTACTTGGTTGCGAAAGGTTTTAAAAATTTAGAAAAATTACCCACACTACTCCAGCAAGAATTGCTTTCTGTTGCTGGAATCAATATCAAGAAAGACGAAGTTTTGGAACAAGATGGTATGCTAGATGAATGGATGGTCATGGGGCAAACCGAAGGAGTTGAAGATAGATTAAACTTTCGGAGAGTTTGGTTGAAAGGTCAAAAGACTAAAAAGGATGCCTTAATTTTAGATTATGTATTTGGTGAGGGAGGATTTCCAAACCACTTTCCAACGGGTAGTATAATAAATGGTGTCCTTTGCTTTTACCCTTCCTCTTATCCACTTCGAGCGATTGTAAGATTACCTTTTGGCATTGTAACCGAATCACAACCTTTTAATGGTTTTTCTGGTTTTAAAAGTTTTACATTAGCATATTCGAAAGCCCTTCTTGCGAATCCTTGGTTGCTCGATTTTCCTGTTTGCTTTGAAAATGTAAAACCAATCAAAAAGAAAAATAAACTATTTATTTTAGACAAAAATAATCAGCAGTTGGAGGTTCTAATTCAAAATCAAGATGATTGGAAATTGTTAGCGATGAGTGGAGGATACCCAATTAAAATATTTGGAGAATGGACGGGAGATGTTTTTATCCCTTTGAGTGCGGAAAGCGAAGGGAGATTGGTTGCATTTTAGATTATTAATACTAAAACAAAAATCAGGTATAGCATAAATTAATTACTGTATTAATAGGGGTTCAATCCTGTAATTTTAGGAAACCTTTTTACTGACTAAAACAAATGCAGGTGGAATGTTCAATGGAACAAAACTTACATTTACATTTCCAAAAATAGTTTGGTAAAATTTCTTCGTCAAGAGGGAATAATGAACTTGAATATAAAGGGCTTTATCTTTCATATGCTCCTTACTTGTTCGAATAATACTCAAAGCTAATTCTTCTGGAAAAGAAACATACGGCAATGCAGAAATGACATAATCAGCTTTCCCCAAATTATTTTTTGCTAAATACTCTCCCAATTTCTCTGCAGAATCCTCCACTATAATTAATCGATCATCCTTTATTTTTCTTATTTGATCACAAAATTTTTCATTGACTTCAAAAGAAAGTAGTTTAGCATCTTTTTTCATTTTTTTTAAGATATGCTCAGTAATAACTCCGTCTCCTGCTCCTAACTCTACAATAACATCTGCCTGATCAAAATTTACGGGTTTTATCATGCCTCTACAGAGAAATTTTGAACTTCTCGTAATCGTTCCAACAGATTTTATATTTTTTATACTTTCTTTAAAAAAATCAATTTTCTTCATATAATAAACTTATTTTATAAGACGAAGATGAGATTTTTATTTAGAGTAAGCAAATTATCATAATTAAAACTCGACAAACGCTACTTAGTCACCTATGATTACTTCAATTTCTCCTTTTTCACAATTTTTTCACGAGTTTAGTTTTAATTAAAATATCGTTTTGGAGAATATTCGCTATTTTTAATGGGAACATAATACTAAAAAAGACCTATCGGGTATTACCAACAAGTCTTTTTTAATATTTAAAGGAGAAAGGTATTAGCTTTCTTTGGATTCAGCTTCTTTTGCTTTTTGCATTTCGATTTTATTAAGTAACAAGGCTGCTTTCATTAAAAAGTCGTCTCTATGGTTATGGAATTCCTGGAATACCATTAATAATCTAGCTGCATCAAATGACGCTGATCTTGGAACAACTTGTCGAGCTGCGATTGGGTGCATCCAATATTCTTCATTATTTGATCTAAGCATACTACTAGCAATATCAAATCCAATTACGACTGCTAACTTGTTCAATGAGAATAAATAATTAGTTTCTTTGATGATATCTTTTTGTAAATCAATTATGTTAATTCGGTCAAATCGTACTTGAGATTTTTCACAAAGGAACAAATCTCTTCTACCATCAAAAGTGACGATGTCTGTTATTCTATATTTTTGGAAGCATTTACCAAAGAACGCTCTGATCCATCTTTGGGCAGGACGTAATTGTCCAAAGACATCATCTAGTTGTCGATCATAAATTTGGTAGGTTTCATCAAACTCTCGAATTCTTTTGGTCTTCATATTTACCACTTCTTTGACTCGGTCAATAGTATTACCTAGTTCATTCGTCTTGGCAGTGACTGTGACTATGTCTACATCGACAGCAACAGTCATACTTTCTAAAAAGATTCTTTTTGTTTGTGGTTCAAATACCAACAAGGCCACTTCATGTATGGCATAGAAATTTGGGGGTCCTCCATAGATATTTCCAAATTTCAATTCTAAAAATGCGATGTTCTGATTCACGGTTTTCTATTTAATAATAAGTAATACAAAACTAATACTTTCAAGTGATTTTTTCTTTTTTCTTTAGGTTTTATTCCACTTATTAATGGAAATGTATTAAAAATATATGGGTAAAATTAGTATTCACCGATTTAACTACGCTTGTTTTTTATTTACAATGCGTATTGAATCATTTTTTACACGAATAAAAATTTTCCACTATCGTAAATTTTTTGATCATCAGCAAAAATTTCTCCCCCATTCATCATATTTCCAATCATGTCCCAATGAATGGAGGAAACGTTTTTACCTCCACATTGACTATAAGATTGTCCAATTGCCATGTGAATGGTTCCTCCTATTTTTTCATCAAATAAAATATTTTTAGTAAACTTATTAATGTTATAATTTGTCCCGATGGCTGCTTCACCGAAGTTTCGAGCACCTTTCATTTTAAATACTTTATTTAAAAATGCTTGACCTCGTTTAGCTTCCCATTTTTCGATGAGTCCATTTTTCACCCAAAGTGTAACGCCTTCTACTTCGTGTCCCATGTATACTGCAGGATAAGAAAAATTAACAATACCATTAACTGAATTCTCTACAGGTGATGTATATACTTCGCCTGAAGGCATATTAGTCTGTCCATCTGAGTTAATCCAAGTTCTTCCTTTTGTAGAAAATGTTATATCAATTCCATCTCCCTTGTATTGTACTTTTTCTTTTTTGTTTAATACGTTGACAATCTTTTTTTGGAATTTTCGAACTTTCAACCATTCTGCTTTTGGATCATCTTTAAATAAATGACAGGCATCAAAAACAAATTTTTCATATTCTTCTAAAGACATGCCAGCATTTTGAGCAGCGGCTATGGTAGGATATTGGCACAAATTGCGCCGAAGGTTTCGTGTTCCAGTTCTTTTAAAATAAGTTTTGGATACACTTGAGTGTGCATCTTTTTTAATTTTAATTTTTTTGGAATCCACATTCTGATTTTCCATCAAATTAAAAGGGGCGCGGATGTAAAGATAAGCATCAAATTTTTCTACAGCTTTTTTATAGAAAGGGGAAACTCGTTTAAGTTGTTCTCCTTTAGCTTCTTCGAAAAAAATTCGATTTTGTTCTCGGAATTCCATATTGACTTCCATGTGAGCACCTGCGCGAGTTGCAGCTCTGTAAACTTCTCGAACCAAAGGCTCCGCTAATGTTGTCGTTTGTACAAAGAGTTGATCTCCTCGTTTTAATTCTAAGCAATACTTGACTAACAAATTAGCATATTTGCTAAGTATAGTGTCCATAGAAGATTTAGGTGTTATTGATGAGGAGAAACGATTCATTTGTTCTTTTCCTTATCTTTTTGGGTTTTAATTCTCTGTTAAATGTATAAAAAACAATATGTAAAATGAACTTTAGTTAGACGAAATTTTCACTACCAATGTTTCACCTGGTGTGGATAACGGACGGCGTAGAATTCTTTTACTTTTTTCTCTAGCATATCTCGAAAGTCATCCACGTTCTCTTTAGTCTTTGCAGAGATAAAAACATTTACATGATCAAATTCATTCTTTAGACGAGATTTTAATTCTGAAACAATTTCTAATTTGGTTGCCTCATCTACTAGATCATCAAAATAACGTTCACGATATAGATCTATTTTATTAAAAACTAGAATGGTTGGTTTCTCCAAAGCACCCAATTCTTTTAAGGTATCATTTACCGTTCTTAACTGATCTTCAAAATATGGATGAGCAATATCTACTACATGAATCAAAACATCACTTTCGCGAACTTCATCTAAAGTTGATTTAAAACTTTCCACTAAGTGATGCGGCAATTTCCGAATAAAACCAACTGTGTCTGACAATAAAAATGGCATTCGATTCAAAACTACTTTTCTAACAGTTGTATCTAATGTTGCAAATAATTTGTCTTCTGCAAATACATCAGATTTGCTCAATACATTCATCAAAGTAGATTTTCCAACATTGGTATAACCAACTAAAGAGACACGTACTTGTCTACTGCGTTGCTTTCGTTGAGTCGTATTTTGTTGATCTATTTTTTCTAGTTGCTTTTTCAGCAAAGAAATTTTGTCCCTTACAATCCGTCTATCCGTTTCGATTTCTTTTTCCCCTGGTCCACGCATACCAATACCTCCACGCTGTCTTTCCAAGTGAGTCCAAAGACCTCTAAGTCTGGGTAACATGTATTGCATTTGAGCTAACTCTACTTGTGTTTTAGCTTGAGCAGTTTGCGCACGACTTGCGAAAATATCAAGAATTAAAGTACTTCGATCGACTAGCTTTACTTTAAGTAATTCTTCTAAAATACTTGTTTGTTTACCACTCAAATCATCATCGAAAATGACTAAGCCAATATCTTCATTGTCTTCAATATACTGTCGGATTTCTTCTATTTTTCCTGATCCCACAAAATATCTACGATCTGGTGTTTGTAATTTTTGAGTAAATCTTTTTTTAGTAACGGCTCCAGCTGTGAGTGCTAAAAATTCTAATTCGTCTAAATATTCTTTGACCTGATCTTCTGTTTGATCTTGGGAAATGACTCCAACAATTACTGCATACTCAGTTTCTTTTTTCAGACCTGATTTAGGTTTTTTGCCTAAATTCCATTCGTTGTTTGTTTGGTTAGTATTTCCTTTTCTTGGTAAATTGCTTTTATTTCTCATCTATTCTAATTATTTAACTTCAACTTAATTTGTTTTCAAAAAAAAGGAAATACTCATAGGTTTGCTTTAACGAACCCAATTTTCAGGGTTCAACCTAGTCTTATCTTTCCACACTTCAAAATGAACTTCTGAAACATTTGTTTTCCGATCCATCGCGACTGTTCCAATATTTTCCATTGTGCCTACTGAATCTTCTTTTTTGACAAATACTTCACCTAAATTAGAGTACACCGTGTAGAAATCTCCATGTTGGATTATCAACATATTTTGATAACCAGGAATGAATTGTTTGCTAACTACTTTACCTTCAAAAACTGAAAAGACCTTAGCATTACGTTCTGTTCTAATATCTATTCCATTATTTGTAATTTGAACTCCAGGAAGAGTGGGATGCTGTTGTTTTCCAAAGCGCCTAGTGACAAGTCCATTTTCTACTGGTTGAGGTAATCGACCTTGATTATTTTTAAAATCACCAGTCAATCTTTTTAATGCAACGGCGCCATTTCTTTGAGGTTTTTTATTGATATCTTTTTTAGTTACTTTTTTGTCACGTTCATTTTTGCGACGAGCAGCCATATCCTTAATGATTGCTTTTTCAATGGCTTTGTTGAGTCCTTCATGATCCGTCCTCTTTTTTCGCAACTCACTTTTGAGGCGTTTTTCATCTTTTCTAAGTGTGCGGAGTAATTTAGATTTATCTCCCAATTCTGCACTTAAAATACTGGCTTGTTTTTCAACTGAAACTATTAACCGCTCTTTATCAATTTTAGTTTCTCGAAGTTGTATTTTTTTTATAATTAGGGTTTCTTTAGTTTCTATAATGAGTAGAGCTTGTTTTTTACGATACTCATCATATTGTTTTAAATATTGCCAACGTTGAAAACCTTGATTGATACTTTCTGCTGAAAAGACAAATCCAAGATCGCTATTATTTTTTTTCTTTCTATAGGCTCGCCTTAAGAGTTTACCATATTCTTTTTCAAGTCGATCTATATCTCCAGTTAGTGATTCTACGACATCAGAAGCTCGATTCATACTTAAGTCAGTAACTTCGATTTCTTTTCGAATGGTTGATACTAATAATTCTCTTTGTTGAATTTGTTTTCTAAGAGTTATGTAGTGGTCAAGTGCGGCCGCTTTGGTCTTGGTGGTTTTATTTAAAAGATTAGAAGTGAGTTGGATATCTTTGATTAATTTTCGTCGACGGTCTTCTAAATCTTTTCTGATTTGTGCGGTGGAAAAATTAATGCATAAAATGCATAACAGTATAATTAAAAAAAGTTGTTTGCTCCAAAAGCCAATAAGGTTCGAAGGATAATTAATCCACTTTTTTATATCTTTTTGGAATCTCAAATTTTATGTTCTTGGGTTCATTAATTTTTATATCAGACAATTTAATGTCCATGTCGATATTGTTCGTATTTTTTCCAGATACATTAAGGTTACGAAAATACGAAAAAAATTGTTCATCTTCTAGTTCCTTATAATCTTCAAAAGTCATGCGGAAGGTTTGATCATTTCGGATATCTGAAAATTGCATTTCGTTCAGTTTGAAGGTCGTTCCATTCATCCAGTATTCTGCTCGTACATTATCTTTTTCTACGTAAAGATGATGTTGGTTGTTTTTGATCTCTGTATCAGGTTTTAAATTAGTTAGGTAAATTACATTTCCTAAAAGCATTGTTTGGATAGCCTCGAAACTCGAAGGCATATTATATTTTTCTACAAAGATATTTAAATCTTTGATAGCATACTCTTTGGCCTGACGATTAATAATATAGACGGAATCAGTCGTAATTTGAGTTCGAATAGCTTCGACGCCTGCTTTTTTTATCACAAACCAAATAACACTATCTTTTCGCATCCGAATGTAAGAGGTAAATTTTATTTTCTCATTATCATCTTTGTAATTGATCTTTGCTTTGGCGGTTAACCATTCTGCCTCGACTTTATTTTGGCCCAATGCTTTTAATAAAAAGGTGGTTGACTTTTCTGAAATATCTTTTTCATTTGGGATGACTTTTTTGCTTTTACAGCTTGTAATCACTAGTCCAATCAGGAAAAGGTAAAGTGGAATTTTAAAAAAGATTTGCATTTATTTTTTTTGTAAAAAACGTTTTTTAGCAGGGTGATATTTCTATTTGAAAAATAATTTTGGACGAAACATAGATAATATGGAACAAGGGTATGTAAATGAATTTTGATGATTTTAAAAATGAAGAGGATTATTTACATTTTCTTGAAAAAAACTTAATATTTCATGGGGATAAAACTCCTTATTTTTTTTTCAATTTTTTTCACTTGCTGGGCCTTCAGCATCCTTATTCATTTTATTCTTTTTTCGCTTTTTTATTTAATTCAGTCATGGTGTGAGATAATCCAATTGTTCCAAATTTTTTGACACCATCAACTGCTTTTTTAATAATTTCAGGTAACATATTTTGTTCTTCTGAATTCCAGTTTCCTAACACAAAATCAACTTGTCTACCTTTTGAAAAATCATTTCCTATACCAAAACGAATACGAGCATAATTGTTTCCACCTGTCATCTGATCAATACTTTTCAAGCCATTGTGTCCACCATCAGATCCTTTTCCTCGCAACCGTAATACACCTAAGTCTAAATTCATATCATCAACAATAACAAGTAAGTTTTTCTTTTCAATTTTCTTTTTTGTGAGCCAGGCGCGAACTGCTTTTCCACTCAAATTCATGTAGGTAGAAGGTTTTAATAAGACAAAAGTCCGTCCTTTATGTTTAAATTCTGCCAAGTCCCCTAAGGAATCATTCTTGAAATTTACCTTAAATTCTTTTGCTAGGGCATCAACTACATCAAAACCGATGTTGTGCCTAGTGTTGTCATATTCTGAGCCCATATTTCCTAGGCCTACAATCAAATATTTCATTGGATCAGGTTCTTCTTTCTTTTGTAAATAATCGATCAGTTTTTTTAGCCAGTTTAACATACGCGTTAATTGATTTTAACCTGAACATTGATTTTATCGTTAATGTTGCAAAAGTAAGTATTTGCAAGTAAACAAATAGGGCTGTTTAATTATTTGTTAACAAGATATTTTTTTGAAAGTTTTATCATTAATCAAGAAAAAATAGTTTAGTTTAGTAGCCTTTTTTTGGATCAGTTTTTATTTCCAAAAATATCTTGCCACTTTTTTTGTCGTTTCTTTTTACGTTCTGCTTTTTTCTGATCCCGAACTCGTTTTTTTCTGATTTCTTCATTTTGTTTTTTGATTCGAATAGAGTTTTCCTGATTATGATTAGCTTCATTTCGTTGTTTATGATGGGAGTCTTCTTTTGAATTGAATTCGACACCACCTTTTTTATTTCGATTTCTAAAAAAATCTAAAATCCGATCTAGAGGTTCCCTCTCAAATTCTTCATCTTCAAGTTCTTTTTCAAGGAATTCTTGGATTTCAGGTTTCTCTTCGAGGTAAGGGGGACAGTCTAACTCTAAAAGCTTCCCAAAATTAAATTTGTCAAATTTTGCATATTTCCAACTTTTAAACCTTGGATCCTTAAACAGTTTATGCATAAATTCTCCAAAAATAGGTAAAGCAGTATTAGCACCTTGCCCTAAACGAATACTCCGGAATCGAACTTTTGGAGATTCTCCTCCAACCCATGCACCTGCTACTAAATTAGGTGTAAAACCAAGAAACCAACCATCTGCATGGGATTGAGTGGTTCCGGTTTTCCCAGCTATGTCATTATTTAATTTGTATACTGTACGTAATCGTCGAGCTGTACCACTATCTACAACCGATTGCATCATGTTGGTCATAACGGTTGCGTAATCTTGTTCTAAGACTCTTTCGAAAGGTTCCTTTTCCTCACTTTCGTAATCAATAATTACATTTCCTTTACTGTCTTCTATTCGCAATAAAAATTGAGGATTTGGACGTAATCCCTTATTGGCTAATGTTCCGTATACTTTTATCATATCATATAAGGACACATCAACAGTTCCCAATGCAATCGCAGGAGCTTTTGGAATTTTACTTGTAATACCCATGTTTTTGGCCAGCTGTCGAACTGGATCAATGCCCGTACGCATAATTAAGTTTACAGCAACAGAGTTGACAGAATTAGTTAAACCACCGCGCAAAGAATATGCTCCTCCATATTTTCCATCTGAATTTTCAGGTTTCCAATCTTCATAATCAGAGTAAACGACTAATCGATTATTGACATAGTCACAAGGATGAATCCCGTTTCGTAAGGCAGCGGAATAAACAATTGGTTTAAATGTAGATCCGACTTGCCTTTTTGCCTGATTGACATGATCGTATTTAAAATATTTAAAATTAATTCCACCGATCCATGCTTTGATATTTCCAGATTGAGGTTCCATAGCCATGAACCCAGCGTTGAGCATGCAGAAGTAATACTTGATGGAATCCAATGGTGTCATCTTTGCATCTTTCTCTCCCTCCCAAGAAAAAATAGTCATATTTACTTTTTCGTCAAAGTTTGCTTTAATTTCCTTTTCATTTTTTCCACTTTTTTCTAACCTTTTGTAACGACGACTTTTTTTCATTTGAGTCAATAAAGTTTTATAATTACCCCAAGGTTTTTTTCCTTTCCAATGTTTATCAAAATCTTTTTGTAATTCGGTAAGGTGTAAAGTCATCGATTCTTCAGCATATTTCTGCATCCGTGAATCTATGGTCGTGAAAATTTTTAAGCCATCGGTATATAAGTTGTATTTGCTTCCATCTTCTTTTTGATAAAAATCTAGATCCTTTTTAGCAATTTTCTTCACATATTCCCGAAAGTAAGTAGCAAGTCCCTGATTTTGATTTTCTCCATGATAATCTACCTTAAGTGGAAGTAGTTTGAGAGAATCAAATTCATTTGAGGAAATATATTTATACTTTTTCATTTGTGCTAAAACTACATTTCTACGAGTCAAGGCATTTTTAGGGTTTCTTACTGGATCGTAATAAGTGTTCGCTTTGAGGGTTCCAATAATTGTGGCTGCTTGTTCAATTTTAATATTTGCAGGAGTATTGTTGTAAAACTGCTGAGAAGCAACTTGGATACCATAAATATTTCTTGAAAAAGGAACTGTGTTTAAGTAAAGTGCCAGTAATTCATTTTTGGTGTATACGTTTTCCAATCGACGAGCGACCATCATTTCTCTAATTTTATTGATAGGGACTTCAAGGAGCCGATGTCGTTTTCTTTTGAAAAGGTTTTTTGCTAACTGTTGGCTGATTGTACTACCTCCTCCGCCTGATTGGTCTTGTAAAAGTATTGTTTTAAAGAAAACACGAGCCCATGCTCTTATGTCAACTCCACTGTGTTCAAAGAATCTAGCATCCTCTGTCGCAACCAATGCATTCTTAAAATGATCAGAAATTTCATTTAAATCAACATTAACTCGATTTTCTTTAAAGTATTTTCCTAATAAAACCTTATCAAAGGAATAGACTTTGGAAGCAGTTGCATTTTCAATAGTTCTCAGATATTTGGTCGAAGGTAACTTACCAAAAGCACCAACCCAAACCAGAAAAACTAATATAAGAATAAAGGAAATGCCTGAAATAAAGGAACCACCAGCTAATTTAAAAGCCCAACGCCCATCTGGATTAGCAGCCACCCATGTCATAAATCGGTTACGGATAAGTCGTGCATTTTTCACCAAACATTTTTGATAAAATTGCTGAATCTTAATCGATTGATTTGATTTTGACGAAGTATTTGAAGTATAGCTTCGACGATTTTCGTTATCCATTAAGGTTTTTCTTTTTTTTAATCTAAAATTATCAAAAGGTGAAACGAATTCGAATAGTGATAAAGTGTGAATAAATTTTATTCGTTAAACCTAAGATAACGACTGCTAAGTGATCATTGCCCTACGAATCTACTATTTATCAAATTCGTTTCATATTTAGATCAAAATTAACAGAATTGAGGGAGTTTGGTTACTTGATTCGAGTATTTGCTATATTTGGATGACCATCCGCAATTATGATTTTCATCCTAAAACTTCTTCCAATATCTGATGAGATTTTAAGTCTGGGAAGTTTTCAATGTGCAATCGATAAAAAATAATTAATTGGCGGAGGAGTTCTTTTCGTATATCTCGACCCATTTTTATATTATGAGTTTCTTGCAAGTTGGTAGTTAATAGTTTATGAACTAGTTGACTTAATTCTTCTCGTAAAAAATATCCATGTAATTCTTTTTCTGCAACAAAAATCCCCTCTCGTAAATCAAAAAAAGGGTAGTTTTTGGAAAAATTGTCTTCGGGCATAAACCCTAAATAACCGGATAGTCTTAACATGAAATATAGGTGCAAATTGGAAGAAGGTAATTGTGTTTCATCTAAAAATTGAAAGAAATCATAAACAAACTCGAACATTGGTAAATTTTCCTCTGGTTCATGAACAGCCTTTCGTGTTAATTCCAGTATAAATTGTCCAATCGAACTTTTAGCAATTTCAAAGGGTAAGGATTGATAAATATGAGCAGCTTTTATTTCTTTAATTCGAGTCATATTTTTATCATCTCGATGATAAACGACCAAGTCTACGAGTGACATCACTTGTAGAAGACTAGCACTTACCCTTGCATTCTTTTTACGAACTCCACTAATGATATAAGTCCGCAAACCTTTTTCTTCTGTAAAAATATCGGTAATGATACTCGTTTCAGAATATTTGATGGAACGAAAAATAATGCCTCTTGTTTTGATTAACAAAGTTTTGATTTTGCGATATTAAAAAGAAATATTCTCTGCAAAAATAGGAAATCTAAAACTTATTTTAGCTTTGTAAAAATAAACTGTTTTGAATTATATTTCATGAAAAAAAAATCACAAATCACTTATCGACATTTTCAGGTTGTTGTCTTAGTTGCATTATCTATTTTTTTGATTATCGAAGCTTTTCGACAATGTGATTTTAATATTTTTTTTTCAGCAGGAAAAGATATTTTGATTGGTGAAAACCTTTACACTAAAATTTATCAAGGTTGGCTACACTATTATTATAGTCCCTTTTTTGCTTTGTTGCTTTCGCCTTTTACTTTTTTCCCTGAATATGTAATTACATTGTTATGGTTAGCGTTAAATATATATTTTTTTTATCGGGTTTGGCAAATTTTGTGTGATTGGTTAGAATTGAATTTGTTACCAGTTTCAGTTCAACGATGTTTTTTTTGGGGAAGTGTTATTTTATGTCTTCAAGGCCTTCGAGATAATATTCATTATCATCAGATTACAATAATGATGATTTATTTGACCTTACAAGGATTAGATTTGATTTTGAAAAGTAAGGAGTGGAAAGGTGGTGCCTTGATAGCTCTTGGTATAAATATTAAAATTATGCCGATTGTTTTTTTTCCTTATCTTATTTACCGTGGATATTGGAAAGGAGCATTGAGTATCTTTTTGGTTTCGATGTCTTTATTATTTTTGCCTGGGATTTTTATAGGTTGGGAGTACAATTTATTTTTGTTAGGTGAGTGGTGGAATGGTATTAATCCTAGTCAAAGAGAAAATGTATTAGATTTCTCTAGAGCTGGATTCGGCTCATTAGTGACGGCACTTTTTCATAATCAAAATGGAAAAGTAAGTTTAATCTTTATTACTCCATTATCTATAAAGTCTATTGTTTTTATTACAAATGGATTGAGATTATTTTTAATTTTTTTTACTTTATATTTTTTGCGTTCACTTCCTTTCCAAAAAGCAAAATTTACTTTACATCGACTCTGGGAGGTTGGTTATCTTTTTTTGGTGATCCCTTTCCTTTTTCCTCACCAGCAGAATTACGCTTACTTTTTTGTTTATCCGGCAGTAGTTTATTTGATGTATGTTTTTTTTGAAAAAATAAAAACACGTGGGAGCTTTGGGAAATTGGATTTGAAGGATAAATATTTTTTAGGAATACTTGGGTTGAGTTATTTGATGATGAGTTTAGAATTGTTTTTAGGTGAGTTTCGGACGTTCTATATTGATATTCGATTAATGACTTGGGCGGCGATTTTGCTTTTCATTGTTTATAGTTTTTTGCCATCCAACAAAAGAGTATTAGAAAAAAGAGATTAGGAATATTAAAGTTCTTAATCTCTTTTATGGTTTTATATTATAGAGTTGTTTTGAGTAGATTACTGTGAGTCAAGTTACTCGAATAATTGTTTATTAGTTATTTTTTTATATAATAATTCTGATGAAGAACCTTTTTCTTGAGCTTTTTGCCAATAAAGTAATGCTTGTTCTTTATCATTCAGTTTAAATAAAATATCTCCATAATGTTCCAAAAGGGTAGGCATTGATTCACCACCATTTGTCATTGCTTTTTCTAACCACTCTTTGGCACCAATGTAATTTTTCATTTTATATAAAATCCAACCATAAGTATCTTGCAGTCTAGGTTGGTTTGGCTGAAGTTCGATGGAACGTTTTGACATTTGTTCTGCCTTTACTAGTTGATCTCCTCTCAATGCTAAATGAAAACTGTAACTATCTAAAATTGTAAAAGCATCCGGATTTAACTTTAATGCTTTTTCAAAATTTTTATCAGATTGTGTGTATTTTTTGGAGTTGTGGTAAACTTCACCAAGTCTACCATGAATATCAGCACGCATTCTATTATTTTTTGCACTCATCATTAGTGCTTGCTGAAAACCATCAATAGCATCAGTATAATTTCTTTTTTCAGAATTGGCAATTCCATTTAGGTAATATGCTTTTGCCTTATTTGGAAAAAGATCAAGCGCCTCGTTTGAAGTTTTGAGAAGCGCATCAAAGTCGTTCAATTCCAAATTCAGATACATTACTTGTTCCCAAACCGTAAAAACAGAGTTATCCAATTTTAAAGTTTGCATATATTTCACCAGAGCCTCTTTCGGTCGTTCCGAATGGTTGAGTAAATCACCATAAACGGAAAAACTTTTTGCATTATTTGGATGGACATCGGTTAAGATTTGAGCTAATTCAATGACTGCATCGGCTAACTTTTTATTACCCGTATTAGCAACTTTTTGAATATAAGGAATCATTTCTTTAATTTTTAAATCGATGTCCACATCTTCTTGCTGGAAAATAGGTTTTAGAGTACTTAAAAAGATCGCATTGCTTTCTTCTCGATTGTTCGAACTAGCTAATGCAATATTAGCTTGAGCATCTTTAGGATCTAGTATTAATATTTTTTGAAAAATTTCTTTAGCCTTTTCGTTTTTACCAATTCTTTGAAAGTGATTAGCTAACATGTAGTGATATTCGATATTAGTAGGAAAAGTATTGGTCAGTTTTTGTAATTCCCGAGTAGCTTTTTTTTGTTTTCCCAAACCCAAATAAAGGCTATGTTTTTTTTCGATAAGTTCTTCTGTTAATCCAAATTTTGCCTCAATCCTATCATAGATTTTAATTGCATCAGGAATGTTCTTAGAGCGTACTAAAAAGTAAGCTTGCTTTTGATAAAAGTATTTATTATTTGGATATTGCTTCACTAGGTTGCCAAAAACATTTGCAGCTTCTTTATCATTATTCAACTTTTGGTAATGGTCTGCAAGGAAAGACTGGTACCATTCATTTGACTTATCTAATTTGATAGCCAATTTGATAGCCTTTTCAGCTTTATCGTTTTCATCTAGAACATCATACATTCTTGCTAATTCATAAGCAGCGGCATGATTATCTTTATCACGTTTGAGAACTTCATTATAGAGATCGACTGCGTTTTCATAATTCCCTAATATTTTCTCTTGGCTAGCTTCGATAAATATCTTTTCAGTATTTACTTCTTCTTCAGAATACGTTTTCTGGCCTAGAGCATTGAATGAAAAAAATATTCCGCCAAATAGCAAGAGGAGAATAGTATGTGTTTTGGAAAACAATTTCATATCTAAAAATTAGTGGTATATACTTTAAAGTTAACGATAAATTTTAATAGTATTATATGCTGTTAGAATAACGATTAACTATGTTAAACGAGTATTTTAAATTAAAGTTTAATTTACTTTTCTTTAGTAAAATTGTTTAATTATTTTTTGCCGGTACTACCGAATCCACCTGTACCTCTTTCAGAATCTGAAAGTTCCACAACTTCATACCAAGTAGATTGCTCGTAGCGAGCGATTACCATTTGAGCAACGCGTTCAGAGGGTTCAATGGTTTGTGTTTCTTTTGAAAGGTTGATCATTATCACCCCAATTTCACCGCGATAGTCACTATCAATTGTTCCTGGGGAGTTAACCAGGCTCAATCCTTTTTTTATTGATAACCCACTTCGAGGACGAATTTGTGCTTCATAACCTTCTGGCAATTCAATAAAAAGTCCGGTTGGAATAATTTTTCTTTCAAGTGATTCTAATTGAATTGGAGTATCAATATTTGCCCTTAGGTCCATTCCCGCACTTCCAGAAGTTTCATATTGAGGTAAGGCATTAACGGAGCGGTTGATAACTTTTACTTTCATTTTTGTTTAAAATTTATAAGCAAATATAGAAAAAAATGGTGTCGGGTTTCAGGTTATTTATCTGTATCGAACTTTCAACAGGTAGTAATCTTTTTAATTTAATGCTTTTTTATTTTCGGTTGATTATTCAAATTTATGAAAAAAATTGGAAGCCATTGACTACTGGCATAAAAGGAGGTGGACAACCTAACTGACTGGCTCCTTTTTCCCAATTTTTTGTACATTTGCAAACAATTTTTCAAATAAAGAAATGATTGCATATATCAAAGGTGAAATCACCTATAAAAGTCCAACTTACATACTTATAGAAACTGGTGGAATTGGTTACCATGTGAATATTAGTTTAAATACTTATGCCCAAATTGAAAAGTTGGAAAAAGTCCAAATTTTGACTCATTTTCAAGTCAAAGAAGATAGCCACACACTTTATGGATTTGCTGAAGAAGCGGAACGAAGGATGTTCGTTTTATTGATTTCAGTTTCGGGTATCGGACCCAATACTGCTAGAGTATTATTATCATCCATGAAAGTAGAAGAAGCAAGGATGGCCATTTTGAGTGAAAATGTTGCAGTATTTAATAAAGTAAAAGGTATAGGACCTAAGACTGCAAAACGGATTATTTTAGATTTAAAAGATAAGGTGATTAAAGAATCGGGAGATTCTACAATTTCAATTTCTCCAGTCAACAATACAATAAGACAAGAAGCGTTATTTGCATTGGTAGCTTTACAATTTCCCAAAATTAAGGTTCAAAAAGTGCTTAATAAAATTCTTCAGCAACAACCTAATATTAATAGCGTAGAAGATATGATTAAACTAGCATTAAAGAACCTATCCTGACGGTCGAATAATCAAAACACCAATTAAAATCTAAAATGATGATTACTTTGTTGTTTTTTGGTTATTGTTTGATATTCTTCAAGTTTATTTTTCCTGAAAAACACAATAAAAAAATTAAACTTAGTCGATTTTACAACGTAAGTATTTCTGGATTGCAGACAGAAAAACCCAAAAAGGATTTAAAATCTAGTTATTGTTAAAAAAGTAATAACAAAACAGCAATACAATAAAGTTGCGTTAACAATAAGTTGATCGAAAAAATCTAATATCAAAAAAATGAAAAAATAGGTTTAATAACTTTATTTCAAAAAATATTCTGACAACCTAACGAGTTAATTATTGTCTTTGTCTAATTGATTCGGCGTTATTAAAATAGTCGAAGCATTGACATTTTCAATTTTTTCCTTTCCTTCCATTTTAGCTGCACATGGGCAGCAATTTGGAATATGCTAAAAATCTCCCATGAAGAAATTATGAAAAAGGTAAACTTACTACTTAGTTTTTTATTTGTGCTTGGATTCTTTTCTGCCTCACTTGCTAATTTTGGAGGAGGTTCTAATTTGGATGATCCATTTGCTCCGGAGATATTGATTAATAATGATACTATTCCGTTCAACGAACGATATGATGACTTCATTAATAATCCAAATTCCAATCCTTTTGATCTTGCCGATCCAAGTATTATCGAACAAAATGTAGAGTATGACCCAGCTACTGGGATGTATATTATTTCTGAAAAAATTGGTGATGATTATTTTAGAATGCCTTCTTACATGACTTTTAATGAGTACATGGATTGGCGAGCTAAAAAAGAAGAAAAAGAATATTTCAGGCAACTCTCGGGATTAAGTAGTAATACAGGTATTAACGGAAAAGTAGATCCACTATCTAAAATGGATTTGGATAAAGATTTAATTAACCGATTGTTTGGTGGAACTGAAGTAGATATTCAACCTCAGGGTAATATTGACTTGACTTTTGGGGTAGATTTTCAAAATATTGAAAATCCAATTCTGACTAAAAGACAACAAAAACAAGGTGGGTTTGACTTTGATATGAATATTCAATTGAATGTGCAAGGTTCGATTGGGGAAAAGTTAAAACTATCCACTAATTATAATACACAAGCGACTTTTGATTTTGATAATCAATTGAAATTGGAATATGATGCGGATGCATTTAGTGAGGATGAAATTATAAAAAAGATCGAAGCAGGAAATGTGAGTTTACCACTCCGAAGTAGTTTGATTCAGGGTGCACAAAGTTTATTTGGGTTGAAAACAGAATTACAATTTGGGCATTTAAGAATAACCGCTATTGCATCTCAGCAAAAATCAAAAAGAGAGGCCATTGAAATAAAAGGAGGGGCACAAGTGCAAGAATTTGAGGTTACTGGTGAACAGTATGATGAAAATCGACATTTCTTTCTTTCTCAATACCATAGAGATCATTTTGAAGAGGCATTACAAAATATGCCAACAATAAATAGTTTGAGCCGAATTACTAAGATTGAAGTTTGGGTAACAAATGATCGAAATGAAACAGAAGGAATTCGAGATATTGTAGCTCTTGCCGATTTGGGAGAATATGATCGAATTACTAATGACAATATGTTTTATGGACAGCCTTCAACTCCTCGAAATAGAGATGTATTTGGAATAGATGAATTGCCTGAAAATAGCTCGAATGATATCTACGGTGATTTGACTCAAATTTCAGAGGCTAGGTACGCAGACAAAACAGTAGGTTTACTAACAGGACAATTTAATTTTCAACAGACCAGAGATTTTGAAAAAGTAAGGGCTCGATTGTTAAATCCAAGTGAGTATACTTACAATGCAGAATTAGGATTTGTTTCGGTGAATGTAAACCTAAGAGCTGACCAAGTTTTGGCAGTTTCATATGAATATAATTATGCGGGGAAAGATCAAGTTTACAAAGTAGGAGAATTGGCCGAAGATGTTCCGCCAACTGAGGATTCGATAACTCAAAATGTAATTTTCACAAAAATGTTGAAAAGTACAACCCAGCGAACTGATTTACCTTCATGGGATTTGATGATGAAAAATGTTTATTCGATTGGGGCCTACCAAGTGAATCGAGATGATTTTAGATTAGATATTTATTATGATGATCCAGGAGCAGGGTTGAAGCGTTTTTTACCAGAAACCAATTTGGTAAATATTCCATTACTCCGAATTTTTAATTTAGATAACTTAAATGTCCAAGGAGATCCAGTACCAGATGGAGTTTTTGATTTCGTCCAAAATGTAACCATAAATACAAGGAATGGCCGAATAATGTTTCCAGTCCTGGAACCATTCGGGTCATCCTTAGTAGATCAAATTGATGGAGTAGCGGATAAAGAAAAATTTTCTTTTCAAATGTTGTATGATTCGACAATTGTTCGCGCAAGAGAGTTTCCAGAATTTAATCGATTCACTATTAAAGGATCATACAAATCTGCCATATCCAATGAGATTTCTCTAGGGTCATTTAATTTACCTCAAGGTTCTGTTACAGTGACTTCGGGTGCACAAGTTTTGATTGAAGGACAAGATTATGAAATTGATTATAATATTGGACGAATAAAGATTTTAAATGATGCCATTTTAGCTTCTGGGAGTCCGATTAAAGTTTCTTTTGAAGACAATACACTTTTTGGTTTTCAAACAAAAACATTAGTTGGCTTGCGAGCAGATTATGAGGTAAATGATAATCTCTCTGTTGGGGGTACTTTTCTAAATTTATTCGAAAGACCATTTACTCAAAAAGTAAATATTGGGGATGATCCAATCAATAATAAAATTTATGGTTTAGATTTCAATTATAGTTCTGAGTCAGCATGGTTGACAAAGGCAGTAGATCGTATTCCATTGATTGATACAAAAGCTGCTTCCAAGATAAGTTTGGTAGCAGAGATGGCGGCACTCCGACCTGGTCACTCTAAAGCAATTAATCAAGTAGAGGTGGATTCGACTGGTAATTCTAGTAAGGATAAAGGTGGATCGGTATATATTGATGATTTTGAAGGAAGTACAAGTAGCTATGATTTAAGAACTCCTTACACAGCATGGGTTCCTGCGAGTGTACCTCAAAATGATGCTCAAAATAATAATCCACTTTTTCCAGAGGCAACAGAGATAGATAGTAGACTTTCAGGAGTTAATCGAGCAGGTCTAAGTTGGTATAGAATAGACCCAAGTGTTCGAGATGGTAATGATGCTGCTGATAATTATGCAGCAGCAATTCCACAAGAGGAAGTTTTTAGGAATCGACAATTGACACCTTCTGATAATCCTACGATTTTTACCTTTGATTTGGCTTATTGCCCAGATGAAAGAGGGCCCTATAATTTTGATGAACCAACGGGAACACAATATTCAGAAGGTGTGTCTAATGTTGGAGGTAGTTTGAAATTGAATAGCCCGGAAACTCGATGGGCAGGAATTATGAGATCATTAAATACCAATGATTTTCAAGCAGCTAATATTGAGTTTATTGAGTTTTGGATGTTAAATCCTTTTATGGATAAAGCAGATGGGTCAGCTACTTCAGATGCAGGAAATTTGTATATTAATTTAGGTAATATTTCAGAGGATATTTTACGTGATTCTCGGTTGTTTTTTGAAAATGGACTTCCAGGAGCAACAAACAATAGTAACCGACCAACAACAAATACGAATCTAGCAAGAGTTCCTTTGGGACCTTTGGTAACGACTGCTTTTGATAATAATACAGACAATAGAGATCTACAAGATGTTGGATATGATGGTTTGAATAATGAAGGAGAAAAGGAACTTTTTAGTGATTACTTTAATTCAATTAATGCAATTGGAGTTAATTTAGATGATGTTTCAAATGATGATTTTGTAACACCTAGTGATGAGTCTCTAACTGATGCAAATTTTAGTGTTGCTGATCGATATGCAAAATTTAATAACTCTCAAGGGAATGCTCGAACGATAGGAAGTGTAAGTGAAATTATAGGGACTAATCAGCCTGATTCTGAAGACCTTAATAATGATAATACCTTGAGTGAGACTGAGGCATATTTTCAATATAAAATTCCATTAGTACCAAATGGTGATGATTTGGATGGGAATACTCCTTTCATTACGGACTCTATTTATGACGTTGCATCAGAAAGAACTTGGTACCGGTTTAAAATCCCAATTGACCAGTTCACAAGTAAGGTAGGTAGTATTCAAGATTTCAGATCTATCAGATTTATCAGAATGTATATGCAAGGGTTTGATGAGAAAACCATTTTACGTTTTGCTAGATTGGAGTTGGTAAGAAACCAATGGAGGCGATACAGAAGGGATATTGTAGATGGTAATGTTATTACTTCAGGAATACCTAACGAGGCATTATTTGATGTTAATGCTGTAAATGTAGAGGAAAATAGTAGTCGTCAGCCGTTCAATTATGTTTTACCACTAGGTATCGAAAGGGAGCAATCACTTGGGGCATTTCCCAACGCTTTACAAAATGAGCAATCACTTGCGATGAATGTTTGTGGATTGAGTGATGGGGAATCTAAGGCCGTTTTTAAAAATATTAAATTAGATTTAAGAGTTTATGAACGAATGAGGATGTATGTCCATGCCGAAGCGCCTGATGATGTTGAAGATGGGGATATGAGTATTTTTATGCGAATGGGAAGTGATTTTGAAAAAAATTATTACGAGTACGAGATACCATTAACTTTTTCTGATTCGGCCGCATTACCGGACTTTAGTACAGATAATGAATATAAACTTGAAGTCTGGCGAGAGGAAAATGATTTTGATTTTCCATTAGAGCTATTAAAAGATGTAAAAGTAAAACGAAACGAGGCAGGAACTGCTGCTGAAATTGTAGGAAAGGCATTTGCCATTCAAGATCCTGATAATATACAAAATACTGTCAGAGTAAAAGGAAATCCAAATCTTGGTAACATAAAAGGTATAATGATTGGAATTCGAAATCCAAAAGTAGATGTTGAAAATAATACAAGAGATATTTGTGGAGAAGTATGGGTAAATGAGTTGCGAGTAAGTGGATTTGATGAACGGGGCGGTGTAGCAGGATTGGCAAGATTAGACATACAGTTAGCCGATTTTGGAAATGTTGCTGCATCTGGAGCCTTCAGTACAATTGGTTGGGGAGCTTTAGATCAAAAACTAGCAGATCGACAACGGGAAAGGATTCAAGAATATGCAGTTGACGTTGATTTTGAGTTAGGTAAATTTTTTCCAGATAAATGGGGAATCAAGATTCCTGCATTTGCTCAGTTTTCCAATATAGATCGTATTCCTGAATACGATCCATATGACCTAGATATTACCCTTGAGGAAAAATTGGACAATCAGGCTTCTCAAGCTGATAGAGATTCTATTCGTAATCAAGCCTTTGATAAAACAACAATCAAAGGATTTAATTTTACTAATGTCAGGAAAGAACGAACGAATAAGGACAAAACTCCAATGCCTTGGGATATTTCAAATTTCACTTTTACTTACGCCCAAACTACAACAACCCATAGCGATCCAATCATTGAATCAGATATCATCGATCAAAAACGAGGACAAGTTGATTATACGTTTTCTCGGAAAGCAAAATACATTACACCCTTTAAAAAGTTGACAAAAAAACCGAAATTAAAAAAGCATCTTGGGTTAATTACTGGATTTAATTTTAATCCAATTCCAAATACTTTTTCATTTAACACCATTGCAAATCGACAAAAAGCTGAGACCAAATATCGATTTGCAAGTAACAATCCGTATTATAATACTTATATCAATAAGCAATTTGTATGGATGCGAAATTACGATATGAGATGGGATTTGACCAAAGGTCTCAAATTAGATTATTCTGCTTCAAGTCAATCAGTGATTGATGAATTGGCAGAGTTTGATGATGATACACAGCTAAGAAGAAGTAATGCAGAGTTGAATGCATTTATTAAAGAAAATGTCAGAAATTTAGGAAGAGATAAAAAATTCCAACAATCTGTAAATATAACTTATAAAGTGCCATTTAAGTCTATTCCAGTTTTAGATTGGGTGAGTACAGATGTGAAATATAGAGGGAGCTTTAACTGGGATGCGGGCGCACTAAATAATTATAACCTTAAAGATTCGGTGCACTTAGGTAATATTATTCAAAATGGGCAATCTCGTTCAATCAAAGGAGTTTTGAATTTTGATAAACTTTATAATAAGTCGAAGTTTTTGAAAAAAATAAACAAAAAGAAATCTAATTCAAGAAGAAACTCTAGAACTTCTAGAAATAAAGCGAAAGCTTCAACGAATGATGACCCAAAGGATAAAAAGTCAAAAAAGGATAAAAAAGATAAAGAACCAAGCAAAATTACCAAAACACTAATTCGACCATTATTGTTGGTAAGAAAGGCAAGGTTTGACTATACCGAAGATTTTTCCACAGTGATTCCTGGTTATACTCCTTCAGTAGATTTCTTCGGGCAATCCACTAATTTTACTCGGCCAGGTTGGGATTTCGTGGCAGGTTTCCAACCAAATGATGCTTGGTTTGAAAAGGCAGTTGCTGATCCCTCTGATCGTTGGATTACTAAAAGTTTCTTCTTGAACCAAGAGGCAATCAGAACGTATACCAAAAATTATGACGCTCGATTAACCTTAGAACCTTTTACTGATTTTAAGATTGATGTTGAGGCCAATTATTCATTTACTGAGAATGAATCTTTATTATTCAAAAATCTAGATACTCTTTATGCGACCGCTGATCCTTTTGATCGTGATAACTATATCAACTATGGCATAGCTAATCAAAGGCAAATAGGTTCTTATACTGTTTCTTATTTTGCAATGCAAACACTTTTTCAAGATGGTTTTAATAATATGGTAGCATTGTTTGATCGGTACGAAAATAACCGATCTGTTATTTCTCAACAGTTAGGAACAGGAGTTCACACGGAAGATGGTTCTGAATATACCAACGGATTTGGTGAGGCACAAAGAGAAGTACTCATTCCTGCATTCCTATCAGCTTATACTGATCGAGATCCAATAGAGTTTTTAAATAGTAGGGAGGGTGATATATTTAAAACCATACCTCGGCCAAATTGGCGATTAACATATAATGGTTTATCAAAATTACCTTGGTTCAAGAATATTTTTAAAAGTGTAAGTATTACTCATGGATACAAATCTACTTTGACGGTAAATTCATTTGAAACTAATCAGCAGTATGTAAATGAAAATCCTTTTGGTAGTCAAAACTTAAATAATTTTGGAAACTACTATACTCGATTTGATATTCCAGCATTAACGATTACTGAGCAATTTTCACCACTTATAGGAATAGATATCAAAACGATTAATGATATGACCTTTAGAGTAGATTTCAAAAAATCGAGAAACCTGGATGCTGACTTTCAAACTAATGTACTTACTGAAAATAGAACAACGGAGTATGTGGCTGGGTTTGGTTACCGATTAAAAGATGTAATCATTCCATTCCTAACAGGTAAAAAGAAGAAAAAGAAAGGATCTAAAAAAAGTACGAAAAAGGCTAGTCCAGGTGGTCGAGGAGCAAGAGGTGCAAATTCCAATGTTCCAAAAGGAAATGATCTGAATATTAAATTTGATTTTTCATTTAGAGATAACATTACAATCAATCATTATTTGGACCAAGACCTTGCAGAGCCTACTAGGGGAACTCGAGATATTTCGATTAACCCATCGGTTGATTACCAGGTTAATAAAAGACTAAATCTCCGATTGTTTTTTGATTACAGAAAAACAGTACCAAAAACTTCAGCGGCTTATCCAATTACCAATACTGCAGGTGGAATCACCGTTCGATTTTCATTAAATTAATATGTATCTGGATTTTCACATCCATCAAGAATAAGTATAAAGCGGCTGGATTAAACTCTAGTCGCTTTTTAATTTTTTGTTATTAGTATAAATATAATAATTCATTTTCATTACTTTTGCGCCTATGTCCAACTTGCAGCGTCTATTAGACTTGTACCGAGATAGTGCGCGAACACAACAAATTGTGAAAGCGCTGCAAACTCCAACTTCGACACGCCTGCAAATTGTAGGTATGACCGGAGCGCAGGATTCCTTTGTCCTGTCTGGAACCTATCTCGCCAATCCTCAACATCACCTCTATATCGCAGCTGACAAAGAAGAAGCTGCTTACTTGCAAAACAACATTGCCGCTTTATTAGAGAAAAAGGGAATTCACTTTTTTCCCGATTCTTTCAAGCGTCCAATGGATTTTGAACATCTTAATTCAGCGAACGTTTTGCAGCGAACGGAAACGATTAATAAGATTTCCAATATTAAATCAATCGGGGAAATTATTGTTACTTACCCTGAAGCACTTTTTGAGAAAGTTGTTTCACCAAAAGTGTTGAATGAGAAACAAATTTCAATTGTCAAAGATGAGAAATTAGATGTTGATTTTTTAGTTGAGTTATTTGTTGAATATGGTTTTGAGCGAGTAGATTTTGTTTATGAGCCAGGACAATTTTCTATTAGGGGAGGTATCGTTGATATCTTTTCTTACGGAAATGAATATCCATACCGCGTAGAATTGTTCGATGATGAAATTGAAAGTATTCGAACTTTTGACCCATTGACACAATTGAGTGTCAAGAAGATTGCTCGGGTTTCGATTATTCCAAATATTAACACAAAGTTTACTCAAAAACAAAAAACGTCCTTGTTTAAGGTCTTACCAGAGAACACAGTGATTTGGATAAAAGACTTAGATATGTTAATAGGTAGATTGGAAATGTGTTTGGAAGAAGCTGAAAAATTTGGTAAAACAGTTTCGTCTCTAGATGAAGGAGACTTGGCAGAAATATTTCGAGATAGGGCTTTCATTAAACCTGATGAAGTGATTCAAGATATAGAAGAATTTGCTTTACTTTTTCTCAATAAAAATTTACACTTTGAGCCGAATGAAAAAATAATTTTTAATAGTAAGCCACAACCAAATTTCAATAAAAATTTCAAATTACTGATTGAAAATCTTCACGAGAATCAAAATGCTAAATTAGAGAATTATATTTTTACAGAGAATCCAAAACAGATTGATCGATTCTACGCCATCTTTGAAGATCTCAAAGCAGATGTTCAATTTCATCCAGTGACTAAAGCTTTGAGCGCAGGATTTTTAGATTTGGATTTAAAAGTTGCTTGCTATACCGATCATCAAATTTTCCACCGATTTCATAAATATCGCTTGCGTCGAGGTTTTACAAAGGACAAAGCGATTAATTTACGAATGTTACGAGAGTTAGTACCGGGAGATTTTGTCACGCATATTGATCATGGAGTTGGAAGGTATTCAGGGTTAGAAAAATTAAATATTAATGGACAGACGCAAGAATCTGTTCGACTTTTTTATAAAAACAATGATGTACTTTATGTAAGCATCAATTCACTACATAAGATTACAAAATTCGTAGGTAAAGAGGGTAAAGCGCCAAAGTTGAGTAAAATTGGTTCTGACACCTGGAAGAGGTTAAAAAATACCACCAAACGAAAGGTCAAAGACATTGCAAAGGAATTAATTAAACTTTACGCACAACGAAAAGCTGCGAAAGGTATCGAACATCCAGAAGATGATTATTTGCAAATTGAGTTAGAGTCTAACTTTATGTTTGAAGATACACCAGATCAAGCTAAAGCCGTACAAGCTGTAAAGGAAGATATGCAAAAAGCTTATCCTATGGATCGATTAATTTGTGGAGATGTTGGTTTTGGGAAAACTGAGGTTGCAGTTCGTGCTGCTTTTAAATGTGTTTTGGGGGGGAGACAGGTAGCGATATTAGTTCCTACCACCATTTTAGCATTGCAACATTTTAAAACTTTTGGGGGAAGACTGAAAAAATTTGGAGTGACAGTTGATTATATAAATCGATTCCGAACATCGAAAGAAAAGAAAGCCATTTTCGAGAAACTAAAAGAAGGGAAAATAGATATTGTCATTGGGACACATGGGATCTTGAGTAAAGATATTGGTTTCAAAGATTTAGGCTTACTTGTTATTGATGAGGAACAAAAATTTGGCGTAGCCGCAAAAGAAAAATTAAGAAATATAAAGGTTAATGTTGATACTTTGACTTTAACTGCAACTCCAATTCCTAGAACCATGCAGTTTTCATTAATGGCAGCTCGTGATTTGAGTGTTATCAGAACTGCACCGTTGAATCGTCAGCCAATTCACACAGAGATTCGTGTCTTTAATTTAGAACTTATTCGAGATGCAATAGAATATGAAATTAATAGAGGAGGACAAGTTTTCTTTGTACACAATAGAGTAAAATCGTTGCCTGAAATCACAGCTATGATGCGCAAAATTTTGCCAAATATTGATATAGCTTCAGCACATGGTCAGATGGAATCGAAGCAACTCGAAAAGACATTGTTAAATTTTATTGACCGACAATATGATGTTTTAGTTTCCACTAATATTATAGAAACAGGGCTTGATATTCCAAATGCAAATACAATCATCATCAATAATGCGAATCAATTTGGAATGAGTGATTTGCACCAATTGAGAGGACGTGTTGGAAGGAGTAACAAGCGAGCATTTTGTTATTTATTTAGTCCTCCAATGTCAACATTGACATCTGATGCTCGAAAACGATTAAGGACTATAGAAGAGTTTTCAGATTTAGGAAGTGGCTTTAACATAGCGATGAAAGATTTGGATATTCGAGGTGCTGGAAATTTACTGGGAGGAGAACAAAGTGGATTTATAACTGATATTGGATATGAAACTTATCAGAAAATATTGGAAGAAGCGATTCAAGAATTGAAGGAGACTGATTTCAAAGAATTATTTAAAGAAGATTTAGATAAAGAAAAAATATATGTTCGAGATGTGCAAATTGATACAGACATAGAGATGTTAATTCCTGATGACTATGTCAAAAATACTCAAGAGCGACTTAGTCTTTATACACAAATGGATTCGTTGAAAGATGAGTTAGAGTTACAAAAATTTGGAAGACAATTGAAGGATCGCTTTGGGAAAATTCCTCGTCAAGTCCGGGAGTTATCAGATGGTTTAAGGTTACGATGGGCCTGTAAAAAATTAGGTTTTGAAAGAGTAATTTTAAAAAATAAAAAATTGCGTTGTTATTTTATTGAGGATCCACAATCTCGATTTTATGAGTCAGAACTGTTTAATCAATTATTGGCTTTTTTAGCAAAAGATGGAGTAAAATATGGTTTACATATGAAAAAATCACAAAAGCATATGATTGTAGTTAGAGATGGAATAAAAACATTGAAACAGGCTCGGATGGTCTTGGATAAGCTAAAAGAGGGAGTTGAGGTCAAAGTTTAATAGAAAAAATTAAATTCTTTGACGTTTGGGAATTCTCGTTTTTAAAATTATGATCTTAACTAGAAAGAGTGGAATCATGATATTTAGCTGCTGGAATTAAACTTTGAAGAAAGTACCTAAAATTAATGGTTTCAGAAAAAACATGATAAATTTGAAATATTATTAAAAGAAGGCTAATTTATTGCTTTTTAGGTAGTATTTTTCGAAAAAATAGGATGAATTGGCAAAAATAGTAGTTTCCATAGGAACTATTTAGTAAATTGCATCGTTATTAACAAAAGATTTCTTTATTTAAGTTAAAAAATTCTCACCAAGTATAGATCTACTCCACAGAATTTTATTGATTTTATTTCTTTGATGATGCATCAATTTGCATCAGGGTTATTTCTTCACTTAAAAAAAATTAATTATGGCTAGAAAGAAGCATTTTACAAAGGCAACTGGATTATATTTTTTTAATATTAAAATGGGGCATAATAATACTATCACAATTTCTCGAGCAACAAAGGAAGCAGCGGAATATGCATTTTCTAATTATTTAAGTCAGAAAAAGGATGCTGAATGGTTAGGGAAATGGGATGGTAAAAAGTTTGTTGAAACAGAATGGAAACTTGCATCTTAAATACAGCCGATATTTAAGATAAATAGAAAAATAAATGTGCAGTAGCGAGTAAAAAAATGGTTTCTGCTCATTATTAAAATTATATCGAAAAAAAAAGGGTGAAAATTTATTTTCATCCTTTTTTTGGTTTTTATTGAAAACATCTTTCATCTGTTACAAGCATTTTTTTTAATTTTGTACTTTAGTTCTAAGAAAAATAATTAACATTAGTAAATCAACCACATATCGAAAAATTTTATCAATATTAATAGCCATTTTGCTATTGAATGCCTCTGTGTTTCAAGAAATACATTCTTTCTTTTTACATGACCATTCGGATAGGCAAGAAATAGGGCATGATAATATTTGTAATAGTTCGAGCCACGTGCATGAGATAGAACACATTGCCTTAGATTGTTCTGTTTGTGATTTTCATTTTTCTCCTTCAGAAAAAGTAGTAATATTTCCTTCAAGATTATCTGTACTACCAACCACTGAAATGCAATATTTTTATCTCGAGAATATTGCATTTCGAACAGGAGATCCATACCCGATGCTAAGGGCGCCACCAACTCAGGTTTAATTTATTTTATCAAAATTTAAATTTTGATAAAACGAAGATGTCATCTATTCTATCAAGTAATAGATGACTACTTATGCGCGTTTATCACCTTCTTTAATTCTTTTATTTTAAAAAAAAGTTAGATCATGAAAAATCTTAAATTTATATTTATTGTTAATATACTATTCACAGTTCTATTTTTAAATTCTTGTAAAGATGACGATCCAATAGATATGAATGATGAAGAGGTAATAACTACCTTAACTTATACACTTACCCCAACTTCAGGAGATGTAGTAACCCTTTCCTTTTTGGATTTGGATGGAGATGGAGGAGATGATCCTATTATAACAGGAGGAATTCTTCAATCGAATATGTCCTATATAGGAGTACTTGATTTAAAAAATGAAGCTGAAACTCCTGCAGAAAGTATAACTGAAGAAATTGAGGAGGAGGCTTTGGAGCACCAATTCTTTTTTACGGCTACTGGAGCTAACTTAACTGTAGGTTATGCTGATGAAGATGATAATGGAAATCCTCTAGGTTTAGTAACTACTCTAACGACAGGTGATGCTTCATCTGGAACTATACAAGTGGTTTTACGTCACGAACCAGATAAATCTGCTACTGGTGTTCAGTCAGGAGATATTACTAATGCAGGAGGAGAGACTGATATTGAAGTAACTTTTGATATTACTCTTCAATAGTCTTTAATTAGAACGCAGAGTCAAGTAGGCGCAGGATTAAAATTATTTCTAAGAAAAATAATAGCGTTTCCTTGTCTCTGCGTTCGATTAAAATACCAACCAAGACTCGATGATGAAAATAAAATTCTTTTTTTTATCGGTTTTATTTTTCCCTCAATTTCTTTTAGCTCAAAGCTGTATCTTAACACTTACAGGCATAGTCTTAGACAAAGGAACTAACATACCATTAGAGTATTCAACAATTTTTTTGAAAAATTTAGGACAGGGGACTGTCTCTGATAAACATGGTTTTTTTGAAATAAAAAATATATGCGCTGGAGAATATCATATTCAAGCGAGTCACGTTGGATGTCATAGCGAAGAATATTTTATTAAATTAGAACAAGATACCTTGTTCAAAATTTACTTAAGCCACCATTCTGAACTTTTGGATGAAGTCGTGATTCATGGTAGTCATGAGGATAATTCAACCGAGTCAAGCCAAACAATTAGTCGTGGAGCTATAACTGAAGAAGGCAACAAAAACCTTTCAGATATTTTGGGAAATATATCTGGAGTAAGTGTTTTGAGAAACGGTTCAGGGATTTCAAAACCCGTAGTTCACGGTCTTTTTGGGAATCGAGTAGCTATCTTGAATAATGGTATTGCTCAGTCAGGACAGCAATGGGGAAGTGACCATGCTCCAGAGATCGATCCTTTCGTGGCTGATCATCTTTCAGTTGTAAAAGGTGCAAGTGCATTAGCTTATGGAGGTAATTCATTGGGGAGCGTGGTGCTAGTCGAAACAGACAATATTCAAGAAGATCCACATTTGCATGGAGAGGTTAATTATACCTTACAATCGAATGGTTGGGGACACACGTTAAATTCTACTATTGAAAAAAATGGCAGTTGGGCAGCTTGGCGAATTACAGGGACACTTAAACGACAAGGCGATAACCGCACTTCTAATTATTTTTTGACGAATACTGGAAAGAAAGAAAATAATTTAGCCTTACAAATAGAAAAGCAGTTTCATCCAAAGTGGAAAACTGATTTTTATTATAGTCTTTTTAATACAAAGATTGGTATCTTAAGAGGTTCACATATAGGAAACTTAACAGATCTGGAAACGGCAATAGGAAGAAGTGAGCCTTTTGCTATTGAAGATAACTTTTCTTATTCCATTGCAGCTCCAAAACAGCAGGTAACACACCACTTAGTGAAGATGGAAACTAAATATTTAATGGATGATGAAAAAATAATTAAATTTAAATATGGTGGACAACTCAATAATCGAGAAGAATTTGATATTAGAAGAGGAGAAGCTAGAACTAGACCTTCTTTAAGTTTGTCACTTTTTTCTCATCATGCAGAAGCGGCATATAATGGATTAGTTGGTGAAAAGATATTTTTAAAAGCTGGTATTCAATTCGATATGGTTGATAATGGAAACAACCCAGGAACAGGTGTATCTCCTTTGATTCCAAACTATCGAAGTTATCAGACCTCAACTTATTGGATTGTACAAAATGATCAAGCAGACAAGTGGTTATTTGAGTTTGGAGGTCGATTTAGTTTAAAGCAATTAACTGTAAAAAGATTCACTCAATCACCTCCTAGAGCACTTGAGATTATAGATCATCTATTTCAAAATTATGCTCTGTCCACAGGTTTACGTTGGGAAAAAAATGATTTTTTTAAAACTAATTTTAATATCGGTTATTTATTGCGAGCACCTGAAGTGAATGAATTATATAGTTTTGGTTTGCATCAAGGTGTGAGTGGTATTGAAGAGGGCAATAGAAATATGGATGTTGAAAAATCATTAAAGGCTTTGTTGTCGGTAGATTTTAGAATTCAAAATAAATTTTTTGTTCAAGCTTTAGGGTATTTTCAAAATGTTCAAGATTATATTTTTCTTGAACCACAAAAAGAATTTAGATTGACAATTAGAGGAGCATTTCCTGTTTTTTTATATAAGCAAACAAATGCAAATATTACTGGTTTAGATTTGTTATTGAAATATGAGCCAAAACAAAATTTGAATTTTATTTTAAAGTATGCACTAGTTCGTGGTAACGATTTGACGAATGATATAGGCTTGATAAATATTCCTTCGGACAATATTTTCTCTTCAATGACATATACTTTTAAAGATGGAGGAAAATGGAAAAATAACTTTTTAACAATTAATGGTCGATATGTTTTTCAACAAACAAGAATAGAAGAATCTCAAGATTTCTTATTACCACCTGATGATTACTTTTTAATTGGGTTGCAAGTTGGAACTAATTTTGAATGGCAGGAATCTAGTTTGAAAGTTTCACTTCGTGCAGAAAATTTAATGAATACAACTTATCGAGATTACCTGAATAGACTACGATATTTTGCAGATGAGAATGGAATAAATGTGAGTTTAAATTTGAATTATAGATTTTAAATACTCTTTGTCACATCAGTTCTTTTCCATTTTTTATTTTGCGAAAAAACATTTTGCCATTTAATCGAATTATCTGTGATGGTACACAATCCAATCCTACCACTATTTTGTCTCGTTGTGAAAAGCGGAACAAAGATTATAATACTTACATCTTTTAAAATAACTTGAATCGTCTTTTTTCAGCGTTGAGTCCTTATCTGCTAATTCAGAATTGTACTGGCTATAGTTGTTTCTCAACCTGGACGAACTGCGATGTCTATTTCTAATCTAGTAAAAAGCATTCGATCAGAGTAAAATTGTTTTTACCACTTGGCAAAAAAATAGATTATAGACAACTGATAACCTGTGTATTTTATGTGTTGTGGAAATTAAATACTACTATTCAAAATCAACTGATAATAAAACATAATCATCGTTTTGTAACTATCAATACTGATTCGTTCATCAATACCGTGAATTCTTTTCAAGTCATCATTCGTTAACTGCACCGGCATAAATCGATAAATGTTTTCACTTACTGGTTCATAAAATCGACTGTCCGTTCCAGTAATTACCAAACTTGGAGCTACTACACTTTGAGGAAAAATTTCCTTCGTCGTTTTTTGTAAAGCATTAAAACCAAAAGAAGAGGAACTAGAAATTTTTGAGGGTTCGCTTGAAAAGGAGGCATTAATTCGAGAAACCTTTACCCGCTCATCGTCAATGGTTTTATTCAAATATTCAATAATTGTTTCACTAGTTTGTCCAGGAATAATTCTAAAATTTATCGTGGCAGAAACGTTAGTTGGTAGCACATTATCGTTCACTCCACCTTCGAGCATCGTAGGTGCAATCGTGGTTCGAATCATCGCATTAGAAGCGGCTGATTTTTCAAACTGAGATTTTAGTACTCCTTTAAACAACCAAAGGTTTGCAAAAATAGCTTTGTTCGGCAAAGACATTTCAGGACCAATATGATCAAATAATTCTTGCGCATTTTGAGAAATCGCTGCAGGGAAAGGGTGGTCTTCCAGAGTCGCCAAAGCATGACTCAAAATCCCAATTGCGGTTTCGGGCGGAGGCATAGAAGAGTGACCACCATGTTCCAAATTAACTGCTAAATTTAAGGTACAATATCCTTTCTCGGCAGTTCCAATCAAAGCTAAAGGTCGAGTTAATCCTGGAAGAGCATTTTCCAAAATTAAAGATCCTTCATCCAAAAGGTATTCAAAAGTTATTTTTTTCTGCAAAAAATATTCAACGATAGCTTGCGCCCCATTTTTCCCTCCCACCTCTTCATCATGCCCAAAAGCAAAATAGATAGTTCGCTGCGGTTCATAATTTTCTTTTAGTAAAATTTCCGCAGTTTCGAGAATCCCCATGGCACTTACTTTGTCATCTAGTGTGCCTCTTCCCCAAATAAAATTATCTTTGATCTTGCCGCTGAAAGGTGGTTCTGTCCACAGAGTTTGACTTTCTTTTTCGACAGGGACAACATCTAAATGAGCCATCAAAAGGTATGGTTTTAAATTTGGATTACGACCTTGCCATTTGTAAATTCGACTAAATTGGTTGACCGTCGTTTTTTTCAAAAGGGAATCAACTAAAGGGAAAATAGAGTCAACATAAGAATGGTACTCAAGAAAGGCAGCCGTATCTACATGTGAGGGATATGAAGTCATGGTGATTTTTGTAATATCTGAAAGTCGTTGAATCACATCATCACTTATTTTGAATTTATTAAAAGTAGAGACAGAAATTTGCTTTGAAGAATAACTAACTGTGTTGATAATGATGATGGCCATGATTATCAAAAGTACAGAAAGAAGAAGGCGACGTAATAGTCTTTTTAGTTTTCTCATTATTAGTTTTTAAAGGGTGTTTCATTTTTTGTAAAAGTAATTTAAATCGAAATAATTCAAGTTATTTTTTAGAAAAAACACATATTATTAATTTCAATAAAATTTTTTCAGAAATGAAAGTTTGCGGTTTTTCATTTGTAAAAAATGCCATAAAATATGATTATCCTATTGTGGAAGCAATTCAATCAATATTGCCAATATGTGATCATATGGTAGTTGCAGTTGGAAAATCAGAGGATGCTACCTTGGACTTGATTAGAGGGATTAATTCGAAAAAAATAGAAATCATCGAAACAGTTTGGGATGAAAATTTGAGAGAAGGTGGAGCAGTTTTAGCAGAAGAAACCAATAAAGCTTTTGCCGCAATTGGAGAAGAATTTGATTGGTGCTTTTACATTCAAGGAGATGAGGTAGTTCATGAAAAGTATCATGACCATATCAAAAAACAAATGCAATTTTTACTTAAAAATAAAAATGTAGAAGCATTGTTATTTAAGTTTCAACATTTTTACGGTTCCTATGATTTTGTTGGAGATTCTCGAAAATGGTATCGTAGAGAGGTTCGAATTATTCGTAATGATAAAAATATTCATTCATGGAGAGATGCTCAGGGTTTTCGAAAAAATAAGAATAAATTAAGAGTAAAATTGATTAATGCAGAGATTTTTCACTACGGTTGGGTGAAGCATCCGAAGCATCAACAATTGAAACAAAAGAATTTCAATAAGTTATGGCATTCTGATGATTGGGTTACTGAAAAAGTTCCTGATATTGATGCCTTTGATTATTCAGAAATTGATGCTTTAAAAAAATTTAAAGGAACTCATCCAAAAGTGATGCAAGAAAGAATAGGGAAAATAAATTGGGAATTTTCGTTTGATCCGACTAGGAAAAAAATGAATTGGAAGAATTATTTTTTGAAAAAAATTGAAGACGTTTTTGGATGGAGAATCGGGGAGTATCGAAATTATAGATTTTAGTAAATGGTAAGATTTATCTTTTTAAAAGATTGCAAATAATTAATTTTAAAAAAATCATGTCCGTATCATTTTTGACCAATCACATCGGGAAATGGATATGGATGGAGAAATTAAAATATACTATTAGATACATAATTCGAATCAAGAGTTTAACGGTAGTGAATATCAATTAGCTATGAATTAAAAATAAGATCTGGTGGGAACTAAGTTGATAGTTAAGATAAAGCAATTTAAATTAAGTTTTTTGAGAAAAGTTCAATAAATGAAATTAGTAGTTACCAGATTATCAATTAAAAAGAATAAATAGTTCGATATTATATATAAAGGGCTTTCTCATAAAAACCTCGTAAGAGAGCAAAAGACGTAAATTTGGTTAACGACAACTAAATTTACTACAGATGCCCACTCACGATTGCAAGCAAGAAACAACATTTTATGAAGAAGTACAAAAAGCAGAAGATCTCGATTTAAGAGACAACAGGGGAAAGATTCATGATTTACCCTTTGTCTTATTAGGAGTAATTTTGGCTTCCTTGATCCGTATTAAATATCTCTGGTTTTCCATTCAAATAAAACGCCTCCTTAATGATACTTACACACCATTGCGCTTCCATCGTATTGGAAATCCCCCAGTTGACTATGTAACGACTATATAAATCTATAATCGCAAATAAAAACATATATCCTCTCTTCATTGCTATGTAGGAAATGTCTGCTCCATATACTTGCCTTGGTCTTTCAACCTTTAATCCTCTTAGCAAGTAAGGATATTTATAGGTCGTTTTGTCTGGCTTACTAGTGTAAGGATTTGGACCAATAGCCCTCATATCCATTAGCTTATAAAGCCTTGCTGTTCGTTTTTTATTAACCGAGTAATCGTAGTGTTCCTTAATAAAATTTGTCATTCTAGGTACTCCGTAAAATGGAGTCGCTGTATATTGACGGTCTATTATTTTCATCAAATGAAGATTCATCATAGATTCTTCTTTGGGTTGATAATATAATTTACTGCGATGGATAGTGAGCAATTCACATTGTTTTCGCTGACTTAATTGACCATCTTTTTCAACCATTTTTATGTGTTCCTTGCGGTCTATCAATACAGCTTTTTTTTAAGAAATTCTACTTCCATTTGTAGTTGACCTATCTTCGAATATAACTTCTCTTTTTCTTCTTCATGATTAGTTTCTTTTTCCTTGGGATGCTCACTATCTAATGTAAAAGATGCTTTTGCTAGGAAATCTTTTTTCCAATTTCTTATTTGAGTAGACTGTAGTTCATACTTTTGACTAAGCTCTTTTAACGTGGAGCGTTCTTTGAGTGCTTCCAAAATTACTTGTAGTTTAAACTCTTTTGTGAATTTTCTTCTTTGTTTTTTCATCCCTTAGTTGTTTATTAAAATTAGTGATTTTAATATTAACTGCTGGATCTAATTTTGGGGGTAAGTATACGCCTAAGTTGTGCTAGATATTTCATGTTATTTGTCCCATATAAATAATCGCCTTTACCTTATCTTGCAGACCTATATTTTCTACATGAGAGCTGTTTTATTGTGAAATAGTTTCAAATCCCGACCGTTAAGTAAATCCCGACCGTTAAGTAAATCCCGACCGTTAAGTAAATCCCGACCGTTAAGTAATTCTTAATGAACACGTTTGTTTGTTATACTTGAATGAGTTTAATCGTAGTATCTAATTTTATACTGGTTTTACAAATCATCAGTAATTTTTTTGGTTCGTATTACTCATTTACTAATCGTATGCTCAGTTTCTCCGAACTGAGCATACGATGATGTGGTAATTTACAACCAAGTGCATCAAAATAAAACAAATTATTATTTGAACATATTTTAATAAATCTTTTAAAAAACAAATTATGAAATTTTTTTACCCTCTTATTTTTTTACTTTTCCTCAGCTTGGGGCAAGTTTTAGCTAATAGCCCAGCTGAAAAGCTAATAACATTTGAAGGTAGTTTATCAACTACTAACACTAGTGATTTTGATGAAGCTTCTTTTACAAGTGGGTGTTTAACTCCCTCTAATCTAGCTTTGAATAAAACTGCCGAACAATCATCCACATATAATTCACAAAATTATAATGGAAACGCTTCAAAAGCAGTTGATGGAAATACAAATGGATGTTTCTATCCTGGACCTGCGACCACTCCTTCTGTGTCTGCTACAAATAGTGAAAACCAGGCATATTGGCAAGTCGATTTGGGTGAAGTATACAGCCTCCAACAGATCAAAATGTGGAATAGAACTGCTTGTCCTGCAGATAATGGTCTTCCTGCTACAGAAGATTGCCATTTAATTATTTCTAGATATCCTTTTGGAAGTATGGGCTTAACTGCTGCGCTTGGTCAAGCGAGCTATTCCGAATTAATAGAAGGGTCAATTGGTACTCCAAGTGTTCTTAATAACCTTCCATCTGGAACTACAGGAAGATACATAAGAGTTCAATTAAAAAATGAGGGTTCCTTATATTTGGCAGAATTCGAAGCACACGGATGTGCAGTAGAATATTCAGATCCAGTTTGTAATTTTACTCTAGAAAATGAACATGATTTCGAAGCTGGATTTGGTTTTTGGAATGATGGCGGTAACCTTTGTAACAATGGAAATGGAGGTGCTAATATGAGTGCAATGGCTGTTAGGCTTAGAGGTAATGGTGGATTACATTCTAGTACATATACAGATAACATGGATCTTTCCAATGTTTCAAAAGTTAAATTTGATTTTATGCTTCGATTTCAAGGTATGGAATCTGGAGATGATTTAGTGTTGGAGTATTCTACGGATGGAGGCACTAATTTTCAAATGGCAGAACAATGGATAAGCGGTCAAGGAGGTGTGTCAAATTCACCATCATTTAAAAGTAAAACTGTTGAAATTGAAGATGATTTTTCATCAGAAACTGTATTCAGGTTCAGATGTGATGGTAATGCTAATAATGATAAAGCTTGGATAGATGATATTCAAATTAGTACTTGTATAACATATAATGATCCTTTTGCAGGTTCAAGACCAATGTATCGTACAATTGATGGGACGAATAATAACTTTGACAATCCAGATTATGGTTCAGTTGGAAGTCCTCTTTTTTTCGAGCTCCCTTCTCAATATGGTCCTAATAATTCTTTAGGTGGGCAAAATCGTCCAGGTACAAGACATATTTCTAACCAATTGTCTGATGAACCACAAGATAGAAGAGATCAAAGATTGTTATCAGGTATGGCTTATCAATTTGGACAATTTTTAGATCATGATTTTGTTTTAACTGAAGGTAGTTCTGAAGCCGCATATATTCCAGTACCAGATTATGATCCGGTATTTGCCGGTAATGGTATTATTCGCTTTAACCGATCTGCAGGAATACCAGGGAGTTCACCAAGGCAGCAAGCCAATATCATTACATCTTATATTGATGCCTCGAATGTATATGGAAGTGACGAAGATGTAGCAAGTTGGTTGAGAAGTCATGTAGATGGGAAATTAAAAACATCTAAAGGTAATCTTGTACCATATAATACTATAGATGGAGAATTCGATTCTGATTATGATCCTACTGCTCCAAGGATGGATGGAGATAGAGAACGTAACATGACCCCTAGAGTTGTGGCTGTAGCTGGAGATTTTAGGGCTAATGAGCATCCGAATCTTACGGCTCTTCATACTATTTTTGTAAGAGAGCACAATAGGCTTTGTGATCATATTAAGAGTCAGGGAGTAACTGATGATGAAACCATTTATCAGAAAGCTAGAAAGTTAGTTGGTGCTATGATGCAACGAATTGTTTATGAAGAGTATCTACCTGCATTTGGAGTTCCTATGGACTCTTATTCTGGATATGATTCTAATGTTCGACCTGATATCAGGAATACTTTTGCTACTGCTGCTTATAGGTGGCATACGATGGTAGAAAACGATATTATTTTAAGAAATGATGCATGTGAGGGAATAGGAGTAGTAGAGTTGCCATTAAAGACAATTTTCTTGAATCCTCAAATTCTCAGACAATATGGTCCAGGTGTATTATTACGTGGTTTATCTTTTCACCCTCAATACAGAACAGATCTTAAAGTTAATAATGGTCTAAGAAATTTCCTTTTAGGACAAGGATCTGGATTAGACTTAGTTAGTATTAATATCCAAAGAGGAAGGGATCATGGTCTTCCTGATTATAAGACAGTAAGAGAACACTATGGTACGGGTAGTCCTTCTTCTTTTAGTAGTATCAATAGTGACCATAATATTTCCAACAGATTAGATAGTGTCTATGGAGGAAATATTAATGATATAGATCTTTGGGTAGGTCTTTTTGCAGAGCCTTTAGTTTCTGGGACTTCACTTCCTGCTACTGCCATTGCGATCATCAAAGAGCAATTTGAAGTATTAAGAGATGGAGATTACTATTTCTATAAAAATGATCCATTCTTAACAAATTCAGATTTAAGTATCATCAATAGTTCTGATCTTGCAAGTATTATTGAGCGGAATACAAGTGCTGAATCTATGCCTAGTGATATCTTTTTTAAACCACCATGTGATAATTCTGATCCGTTTGAAGATCTTAACGATCATGAAGGTAAAGAAGTTTGTACAGGTATTGCTGCCAAATACTATACTTCTTGCACAAATAGTTCAGGTTCAGGATCTAATTTAGCCTTAGGAATGAACACTCCAGCTAATGTTCAAAAAATTAAAGTTACCCTAGGTTTTGCTGTGAAAATCACTAATAATTCAGGAAACACTACCTACTATACTGATGATACAGGATGTCTTCCTTCCGAATTCGCAGGATCAAACATTACGAGCATTCAAGTAATATGTTTAAGTGATGATGATTCCACTATAGACTGTTCAGGATTTGCAGGTGCTCTATTCACCTCTTGTTGGGGGAGTCCTTTACCTATATTTACCACAGGGATTTACAATACTGAGCAATTGAAATCTTTATCGGTATCAAATAATTCAGTACAAGGTATTCGAGTGAATAATGGATTTAAAGTTACTCTTTATAAGGAAAACAATCTCCAAGGTTATAGTGAGGAATTTGTAGGCCCTACTGTAATATGTTTATCTGGAATGATTGCAGGTAAGGTAAGTTCTATGGAGGCGATTTGTCTTTCTAATCCTAGTCAATCTAATTGTGGAAACAATGGTGTTGCTGGAGCTGTTTTCGAGAATGACGATAACCATCCGAATGAAGAAGAAAAACATATAGGAGTTTCTGTCGGCCCTGGAGACTACGACCTAAGTAGACTAAACAAAATGGGTGTTGCCGATGATGATATTGATAAAGTTAAGGTAAACAATGGTTTTGCTATTACCTTATTTAAGCATGATAATTTTCAAGGTAACTCTAGAACATACTTAGGCGATCGTAGTAGTTTAGGTAATTTTGGTGATAAGGCTAGTTCTATGAAAGTGACATGTATAGAATCTAACCAAAACGCAAATATGATTGTAGGAGAATCTCTCTTAAACTTTGAATTAGAGAAAGAATCAGACATGGCAATGTTAGAAGTTACTTACAACCTCTTAAAAGATGCCACTCATCAAAGTATCGAAAAGTTTAATGGGAGGACTGGAGAATTCGAACTATTGCAAGCTTTTCCTATAGATAAACTTGATGACTCTTACTTTTATTATGATGACAATACTTCTCCAGGGGACAATGTTTACCGCGTGAGAGTATACTATGCTGATGGAAGTGAAGAGGAGACACCTTATAAAGTAATACGATTTGACGATCTATTTCATGTGTATCCGAATCCTGTAATTGACATTGTAAATATTGATTTACATAAATACATCGGTTCAGATGTAGAGGTTACTATTTATGATATACTTGGTGTGGAAATAGCTACGAAGAGTATATCTACAATTGGTCAATCTACTGTTTCATTTGATCTTTCCAATAATATCAATGGGACTTATATAGTAAGAGTTCTTGCTGATGGAAAAAATGCAGTAAGTAAGAAAATTATTGTTGCTAAATAAAAATAATAAATATAACATGAGTCATCTCGAATTCCAGGGTGATTCATGTTTTTTTTAGGAGTAATTATTTTTGATAAAAAAAGATCTTCAAAAGCTTAATACTTTTGAAGATCTTTTTTTTGATTTATAAAATTTTAAGGATCTTTTCGTTCTCTGTCCAAAGGTGTCATAGTATTTAGATAGTGTTTTATTTTTCTTAACTATAGGTAGTTTTATTACATCAGGTATTTTAAATTAATCGTGTTTATTTTTGTCCAACTGTAGCTAGAGAGCAATTTTGGGAGTTTAATTTTAGATAATACTACTTTTAAAATATTGATTCTATTGGATCAACAGTTTCACCAGAAGTATATCCAATTCCAATTATTGGATGAACTAACTGGAACGATTTGTTAAAAAGATCCACAATTTTGTAATCCATTTTGTTTAGATTATGAAGGAGATTGAGATGGTGATGGAAATATAAATGTAAAGTGGTTCCCAAAAGTATATAGTTGTAAATAAAACTAAAATCATAGTCGCCATTCCAAATAGTTTTCCAAATAAAGGGACTCAATCCAAAATAAACGAAATAAGAATAATCAATAGTGGTACAAACATAGATATGATAGATTGGGTTTTTGCAAAATATTTAAATCTATAATACTTTTACGGTCAAATAAGAATTTGTAATCGTTTCATGTAATAGCAAAATTGTTGGGAATGTAAATCAAATAAATCTACGAATAAAATCTTCCTTCCTTCCTTCCTTCCTTCCTTCCGGCAAAATCTGAGATTAAAACTAAAATAAAATATATAAAATCAGTTATCGCCTTGAAAAGTAAAAACACCCTCTAGTGTATAGTGTTTCCTTAAAGATGTTTATTTATTATGATTGTAAAATATTTTTCAAAGAAGATTGAAGGTCAATGTTTAGATTGATTTTCTTAAGAATATTATGTGTGACGATTTCGGAGAACATCAATTACATTTTCCAGTTTTTTATTTTTTGCAGTTAACAAAATTAAGTAATGGTAAATTAGATCTGCAGCCTCACCTAGGAATAAATCATCATTTTCGTCTTTTGCTTCGATCACAATTTCAACTGCTTCTTCACCAACCTTCTGAGCTATTTTATTAATTCCTTTCCGGAATAGTTCTGAGGTGTAGGATTTTTCAGAAGGATTGTTTTTACGGTCTTGGATTACCTTTTCAAGATTAAATAAAAATGAGTCTCCTTCATTTTTTTCATCAAAACATGTATCTGAACCGGTATGACAAACTACTCCTTCTGGACTAACTTTTATTAAAAGTGTGTCATTGTCACAATCTGAGGTAATGCTTTTTACATTTAAAAAGTTACCTGAAGTTTCACCTTTTGTCCATAGTCTATTTTTTGTTCTGGAAAAAAAAGTAACACGGTTTTCAGTTTGTGTTTTTTTTAAAGCTTCCGTGTTCATGTAGCCCAGCATGAGTACTTTTTGAGTCGCCTCATCTTGAATAATGCAAGGCATCAAACCTTTTACTTTTTCGAAATCTAAATTTTCTAACATTATATTTACATTTTTTAAATTAAACCCTAACTGGAATTCCTTTTTCTTTTAAATATTTTTTTAAATCCGAAATCTCTATTTCTTTGAAATGAAAAATACTCGCTGCTAATCCTGCATCCGCTTTTCCTTCGGTGAAAACATTATAGAAATGTTCCATCGAACCCGCACCACCCGAAGCGATAATTGGAATGGAAAGTTGATCCGACATTTTTGCAAGCATCTCATTTTCAAAACCTTTTTTCGTTCCATCATTATTCATCGAAGTGAATAAAATTTCACCAGCGCCCCGACTTTCACATTCTTTGGCCCAGTCCAATAAGTTGAGTTCGGTTGGAATTCGTCCGCCATTCAGATGTACTTTCCATTGCCCCTCAAATAACTTAGCATCAATAGCTACGACCACAAATTGGCTGCCGAAATTCTCCGCCAACTCATTAATCAATCGTGGATTTCGAACAGCTGCTGAGTTGACAGAAATTTTATCTGCGCCAGATTGTAACAATACATTTGCATCTTCGACTGAGCGAATTCCGCCACCTACGGTAAAAGGAATGTTGATATTTTTTGCAATCTTTTTGACTAGGTCTACGAGGGTTTTTCGTTTATCAACAGTTGCGGTAATATCTAGAAAAACAAGTTCGTCAGCACCTTGCTCGCTGTAGAGTTTTCCTAATTCTACCGGATCGCCAGCATCTCGTAAGCCAACGAAATTGACACCTTTGACGGTGCGCCCATCTTTGATGTCAAGGCATGGAATGATTCTTTTTGCTAGCATAATTGTTCGTGGTGGGTCGCTTTAGCTGCCCGCCTTTTTTTGATAAAAAAAATAAAAAATTATAGTGTTCGGAATATTTTTTCCTAGCTATAGAGCGATATTTTTAGAATTCAAAAAACATCGCTTCGCTCTTTTTTGATGGGCAGCTAAAGCGACCCACCACGGAGGTCTTCCAATTTAATTTTTCCTTCATAAATCGCTTTCCCAACAATAGCTCCGTGCATTTCTAGTTCCTTTAGTTTTTCCAATTCCTCAATACTCACGACACCGCCACTTGCGATTAATTTTATTTTTGGAAATTCATTTTTAATTTTCGCATACAAATCTACTGCGCTTCCCTGCAGCAATCCATCTTTGGAAATGTCGGTGCAAATCACATATTCAATTCCACCTTCCAAATAAATTTCCAAAAAATCTAACAATTCAATGTCGCTTTCTTCTTGCCATCCATTGGTTGCAATTTTTCCATTCTTGATATCAGCGCCGAGAATAATTTTTTCGCTTCCATATTTTTGTAACCAGCTCAAAAATAGTTCAGGATTTTTCACGGCAATCGTTCCTCCAGTAATTTGATTGGCTCCTGAATCGAAAGCAATTTTCAAATCTTCATTAGATTTTAAACCACCTCCGAAGTCGATTTTTAAATTCGTTTGGGAAGCGATTTTTTCCAAAACTTTATAATTGATAATTTGACTAGCCTTCGCTCCATCCAAATCTACCAAGTGTAAATTCGTAATTCCTGCCGCTTCAAATTCTTTCGCTACTTCAAGTGGATTTTCATTGTACACTTTTTTTTGAGCGTAATCGCCTTGCGTGAGACGAACACATTTTCCATCGATAATATCGATTGCTGGAATTATTTTCATGAGTTTATTTTTAAAAGGAGTCAGCGGTTAGGTTGGTCGTTGCACCCTCGGTCAGGAGTCAGGTGCTTCGTATTTTACAAACGATGGATAATACGAGGCACTTGATTCCTGATAATTTAGCAAGCAAATGACTTGACCGTTGATTCCTATTTAAGTAAAAAATTATTCAAAATTTGCTCGCCAATGCTACCCGATTTCTCAGGGTGAAATTGAGTGGCATAAAAATTATCTTTTTGCAAAGCCGCCGAAAATGGTTGCACATAATCAGTCGTCGCAATCGTAAAATCTCCCACCTCCACAAAATAACTGTGAACGAAATAAACATACTCTCCCGAAATATTTTCTGAAATCCATGAACCATCTTTAACCGAAATATTATTCCAACCAACATGTGGAACTTTTATCTTTTTTGAATCTGGACGAAAACGAATTACCTTTTGCGGAATGATATTCAAGCAATCCGTATCGTTCTCTTCGGAGTGACTGCACATCAACTGCATGCCAAGGCAAACTCCCAGGACGGGTTGCGTCAAATTTGGAATCACTTTTTCCAAACCCAATTTTCGCAAATGCTTCATCGTCGAATTCGCTTCACCAACCCCAGGAAAAATAACTTTGTCCGCAGCCAAAATCTCCTCCGCATCACTAGTCAAAATCCCATTCACCCCCAACCGCTCCAAAGCAAATTTGACTGACTGAACATTCCCCGCATTGTAATCTATGATTGCTATTTTCATTTTAAAAATAAATTTTATTTAAATCCCCAAAACCAAAACCAAAACCAAAACCAAAACCAAAACCAAAACCAAAACCAAAACCAAAACCAATCAAGCCAAATCAATGAAAGGAAAACCTCCATTAAAAGGAAAACCAAAACTCCCCTTTAGGGGTCGGGGGTTTACAATATTCCTTTTGTACTCGGTAATTGTCGATTATTTAAATCTCTCTTCTTCGCCATTTTTATAGACTTCGCCCAAGCTTTAAAAATCGCCTCAATCTTATGATGCTCATTCGTACCTTCTACTTTGATATTCAAATTACATTTTGCTGCATCGGTAAATGATTTAAAAAAGTGAAAAAACATTTCCGTAGGCATTTGCCCAATCATCTCCCGTTTAAATTCAGCTTCCCAAACCAGCCAACTTCTTCCACCAAAATCAATTGCTACTTGCGCTAAACAATCATCCATCGGTAAGCAAAAACCATAGCGTTCAATTCCCATTTTACTACCTAGCGCTTTTAAAAAAGCTTCTCCCAAAGCTAAAGCGGTATCCTCGATTGTATGGTGTTCGTCAATGTGTAAATCACCTTTCACCTTCACTTCTAAATCACAACCTGAATGTCTTGCTAATTGATCTAACATGTGGTTGAAAAAACCAATACCAGTTTCATTTTTAGCAACCCCTTTGCCATCTAGGTTAAGATTAATTTTAATGTCTGTCTCTTTTGTGGTTCTTGTAACAACACTTTTACGGGGTGGATTTTTTAAAAAGGTGTAAATATCCCTCCATTTATTTGTTGTTAAACTAATTACTTTTTTTACTTTATCTGATTCAATATTATTTTGAGCATCTATATCAGTATGAGGTTGAGCATCATTAATATAGATTCCTTTTGTCCCCAAGTTAACAGCTAGTTGCATATCAGTTAATCGATCGCCAATAACAAATGAATTTTCTAAATCGTACTCACCGTTCATATATTTTGTTAATAAACCGATTTGAGGTTTTCTGGTCAAAGCATTTTCATGTGGAAAAGTATTATCTATGATGACTTCTTCAAATTCAATTCCTTCGTTCGAAAATGCACGCATCATCATATTATGAGGAGGATGGAAGGTATCTTCTGGAAAGGATTCAGTGCCTAGTCCATCTTGGTTAGTGACCATTACTAATTCAAAATCAAATTCTTCAACTATCCGAGAAAGATATTGGAAAATCTTTGGAAAAAATTCTAATTTCTCCAAAGTATCAAGTTGATAATCAACTGGTGGTTCGAGGACAAGTGTCCCATCTCTATCTAAGAAAAGTACTTTCTTCATTTTAAGATAATTTGAGGATTATAAATATTAAGGGCTTCAATTAAGCGTAAGTTCTCTTTTTTCATACCTATCGTTAGTCGTAAACAGCCTTTGCAACCAATCTCCTTTGTACGGTTTCTAACAATGATCTTATTAGAGATTAAAAATTGATATAAATGATTTGGTTCGCTGACTTTTATCAATAGAAAATTAGCATCGGAAGGGTATATTCTTTCAATAAAATCAAAATTGGATAATTTTTTTTCTAAAAAAATTCGTTGATCAATAATCGTTTTGATTTGTTGTTCAATAATATTTTTTTGATTCAATCTGCTGATTGCAGCTTTTTGGGTAAGTTCATTGATATTATAGGGCATCTTAACCCTGTTTAAAAAATTGATAATTTCTTGTGAGGCGAATGCCATTCCTAATCTTGCTCCAGCCATTCCAAGTGCTTTGGAAAAAGTTTGAAGAATAATTAAATTTTTATTTGATTTCAGAAGGGATAGGCATGATTCATTTTGAGAAAAATCAATGTATGCCTCATCAATAACGACAATGCCGTCAAATTCTAAAATAAGTTTTTTAATTTTTCCAAAGTCAAAACTGTTTCCAGTTGGATTATTGGGTGAGCAAATAAAAAGAATCTTGTCCTTAGAATCTGTTGCTTTTAATATGGAATTTACTCTCGGTTGGAATGTTTTATTTAGATTAATTTTCTTCACATTGATTTCACCAATTGCTGCTGCAACTTCATAGACACCAAAGCTAGGAGGTAAAATAATAATACCATCTTCCTTTGGTGAGCAAAATGTTTGGATCAATAAACTAATTATTTCATCACTTCCATTTCCTAGGAAAATATTTTCTTCTGACAAATTTTTCCAACTTGCAATCTTCTTTTTTAATTCTTTTTGTAAAGGATCAGGATAGCGGTTTATTCCATTATTAAAAGGATTTTCGTTGGCATCTAATAGTATTTCTGCTGCTCCTTCAAACTCATTTCTAGCTGAAGAGTAGGCATGCATTTTCAGTATATTTGGCCGAACTAAATCTTGAATGTTTCTTTTTTGGTGTGGTTCATTTATTGAAGTAAAAGGTGTACCATTTATTTTATTGAGTCGTAAGGTTACCGCATTTTTGTGACCTTGAAGTTGTTCCGCCTCTGCCATTAATTCTACAGTGGGACCTAAGTTTTTTAAACCTTCTTTTGTTAGTTGTTGATAAGTTATTTTTTTAGAAAAAGAACCTAGGTTAACACCACTATAGTTTTTTGCAAAACCGTTTGTGGGTAAAGTATGATTGGTTCCTGAGGCATAATCCCCAATAGATTCAGGTGTGTAGTTCCCCACAAAGATAGAACCTGCATTAATAACTTTTTCAGCAAAATTATTTGCGTCTCTAGTCGCAATAATTAAATGCTCAGGAGCATATTCATTGGTGATTTTTAATGCAGAAGTTTTATTATCAAAAATAATTACTGGACTATTTTCTAGTGCTTCCCCTGCAATTTTTCTTCGAGGCAGTTTTTTGAGTTGTTGTTCTGCTTCGGTTAAGATGGCCTCTGCCGTTTCTTCTGTAAAAGTAACTAGGACAACCTGACTGTCAATTCCGTGTTCTGCTTGAGATAGTAAATCGGCTGCAACGAAAGCAGGTTCGCAAGTTTCATCAGCTACAACCAGAACTTCAGACGGGCCAGCTGGCATATCAATTGCCACGCCCTCTTGACTTACAAGTTGCTTCGCTGTTGTTACAAATTGATTACCAGGTCCGAAAATTTTATATACTTTTGGAATAGTTTCTGTTCCATAAGTCATAGCTCCTATGGCTTGAGCTCCTCCAATTTTATAAATATTTTCGATACCGACAAGTTGTGCAGTATAGAGCATTGCAGCATTAATTTTTCCATCTTTTTGAGGAGGGGTACACATAATAATTTCTTTACAACCCGCAACCTTTGCAGGAATTCCCAACATTAAAATTGTTGAAAATAACGGTGCAGTTCCTCCTGGAATGTAGAGGCCTACTTTTTCAATTGGAACATTCTTTTGCCAGCATTTTACACCAGGCATCGTTTCGACTTGGAGGGTATTCGTTTTTTGTGCAGCGTGAAATTTAAATATATTTTGATATGCTGTTATTATGGCTTTTTTTAATTCTGGATCTATCTGGTCTTTTGCAGCAACAATTTCATCTTCAGTTACCTCAATAAAATCTAAATCGACTTGGTCGAATTTTTTATTGAAAAATTTCAAAGCGGCATCTCCTTCATTCCTTACTTTCTGTAATATTTCGGAAACAGAGATATTTAATCTTTGGTTGTTTATTGTTGGTCGTGCAAGAATAGAAGGCCAAGTTTGCGAATTTGGATTATTGTAAATTTTCATCAGAGTTTCATTTAGGTGATTATTTTTTCTATTGGAATAACTAAGATTCCTTCGGCTCCTTTTAGTTTAAGTTCGTCAATAACATCCCAGAATGTTTCTTCTTTTACAACCGAATGCAGTGAACTCCATCCTTCTATGGCTAGAGGAATGATGGTAGGACTTTTTGCTCCAGGTAGAATTTTTATTATTTCGGGAATAGCTTTAGTGGGTGCATTTAGTAAAATATACTTGGAGGTTTGAGCCGCTTGTACCGCATCAATTCGAAAGAGTAATTTTTTAAAAATCTTCGCTTTTTCAATAGACAGATTTTTATTTTTAGCAAGTACTGCCTCTGATTTTAAAATAGTTGTGACTTCCTTTAAACCATTTGATAACAAGGTACTTCCGGTACTCACGATGTCACAGACAGCATCGGCTAAGCCGATATTTGGTGCGATTTCAACAGAGCCACTTATTTTATGGATATCCGATTTGATATTATTTTTGGCTAAAAAATTAGAAAGGATAATTGGGTATGATGTGGCAATCTTTTTTCCTTCAAAAAAACTAAGATTGGTATATGTTTCAGCTTTTGGAATAGCTAGGGAAAGTCTACATTTAGAAAACCCAAGTTTCTTTGTGTTTTCAATATTTTCATTTTTTTCTAAAAATACGTTTTCTCCAATGATACCAATATCTGCTATTCCATCTGCAATATACTGGGGGATATCTGCAACTCGCAGATATAATATTTCAATAGGGAAGTTGGTGGAGGGAGCGACTAGTTGACTTTTTCCATTTTGGAATTTGATACCACATTCCTTTAATAGTTTTTTCGAATCATCGCTAAGACGTCCTGATTTTTGGATAGCAATTTTTAAAATTGGTGATTGCATTTCTTAATAGGTTTGAAATTTGAAATTGAATTTTAGGCAAAAAAAAATCGGTTGACCATAACAAATGGTCAACCGATTATCGATTTTTTATATTACTAAAAAATCATTCAACTATATCCATAGCGTCGCCATTCGTTTGTATAAACTGATGATGGTGATGGCAGTGATGATGAGCTGAATATATCATAAAATACTTTTGATTTCAATAAGATAACATAGAAACTATGAGAAAGTCAAAATGTTTTTGAATTAAGGAAAAAAATAAATTTATTTTTGGGATTGATGATTAAATTAATTTAACTTAAATTGATATTTGAAATGATAAACCACATTTTGACTTCATTTTCATACACTCTATATACTTAAGTAGTTGATTTTTTTAAACCTTTTTCTGCAAGTAATCTTTTTGGTGATCGTTCCAACTGATTTTCGAATTGTTTTTTAGCCTCGTCTATTTTATTATTTTCCAATAGCCATTCTCCATAAAACTCATGAGAAGGTTTTACAATATCTGGTGGGCCGTAACTGAAAGATGTTTCACTTTCTAAAGCAGTAGCTTTTTTTAACCATTTTTCGGCAGCAGAACTATCTTTATTCAATATTGCTAAAACTGCATTTAATTCCATCTCCATTACTTTAGCTGTATTTACTCCATTTTTAGTAGGAGGTTGTTTGTATCTTGACACACCATTACAAGTTTTAGGTTTGCCTACAACCATTCGAGATTCGCCATCGATTCGAAGTTTACTTATTTCTTTAATTGCATTTGTTACTCCTGTTTTATCTTTTTGGTAATATGCAACCATACCTTTTGTAAAAGATTGAACAGCTTTGGTTGGTAAGCCTAATTCTTTTAAGTCAACAACTTTCATAGCAATTGAATCTTCCCAATCGCCTGATTCAGTCAAGTAAGCTCCTTTCATCATGATGAAGTGTGAGCGTGCTTTTGAAGATGGTTTCTCATCGCAATATTTTTTCATATCGTTAACCATCTTTTTTGCTTTCTCGAAATTTCCTTTTTGCAAATAACCATACATCAACCACTTAAAAGCATGGTAACCTCTAGCGTCATTGTCTAAATTTTTATCATTCATTCGGGCTACGCTTGCTTCATAACTAGCAATATTTGAGCTAATTACTTCGTCCCACATTCCCATTGCAACGTAGATATGAGAAGGCATGTGCAATGCATGCTCAGCATCGGGAGCAACCTTAGCATAACTATTAGCTGCTGATAAAGCTAGTTTGGCATGATCAGGATCATCATAAGAATGAATTAAATAATGCAATGCACCTGGGTGATTTGGATTTTCATCGATGATACTTTGAGCGATGCGTGCTCCTTTTTCGTAAGTCTCCGTATTTCGTCCACCTTTGACAGAACCTAAAAGAGATAGTGCATAAAATGCTGCTACTTCATGATCACCTTTGTATTTTTTATAAAGTTTTTCCATATGATCTTTGTAGGCAACATCTTGCTCTTTTTTCTCACCCTCTGCATATAAAATTTCAACTGCAGAAAGCATATCTTTTTCAAATTCTGTTGAAGCTTTTGCTAATCGCTCTTCAGGTGTATTAGCTAATTTTTTTAGTGCCGCAATTCCTTCTTCATGATATCTTTCTCTCCATAAAGGATGATTATAAGACATTGCTTCGCCCCAAGCAGCCATAACAAAATTAGAATCGAGTTCGATAGCTTTAGCAAATTTTTCGCCTGCATCATTAAATTCGAAACTATGTAAAAGTAATAGCCCTTCGTGAAAATAAGGTTTCGCCTCTTCAGTACCAGTTACGTTGATTTCAACTTTACCTAAATTAGGTTCAGACGATTTTTTAACAACTTCGATTTTTTCATTTTTACATTGCAAAAGAAATAAGGAAAGAGTTAGGAGTAAGATCAGATTTTTCATAACGCGTTTTTTATGTGAAAATAAAAAGAAAAACTGAAAAATGAATTCTCCAAAAAAATAATAACCATATCAATAATACGAGATAGTTTTTTTTGTTTAAAATTGAATACCGAGAGTAATCCTAAGTCTACGAAATACTATTTCATCTTCTGTTATTTGCCAATCAGAAATTCGTTTCATACTTTGAAAATTATAACCAATTTCAATTAGGAATGAACTATTTATTCGAGAAGAAAATTGAAATCCAACGGAAGGACTTAAAAGAAGTCCACCTGTATAACCATCGGTAGTTTGATTATTCCAAAATTTCACCGGAGTGCCGTAACCAATTTTCCCAGAAATATAGGGAGTAACTTTCTTTCGCCAAGGAGAATAACGCGTATTTATAAAAACAGAAAAAATATTTGGTTCGTAACTGTCAAGTCCAATACCAGCACCTAAGCTAAAGTTTTCATTTAAGTTGTATCCCGTTGAAAGATTAATTGATTTGGCATAAAAATTTTCAAAATCATTTGTTCCAATTATCATTCCTCCTAAAATCGAGAAATGGATTCCTTTTGTTTTTACTTTATTGCCGTTTGAAAAATAGTGATAATTTCTCTTTAGTTGCTTCACTTTTTTTATTTCATTCATGGAAAATTGAACAATATTTCCTCCTGAGATTTTTATTCGGATATATTGATTTTCTACTTTTTCGATGATTTCTCCACGAATGAAACTTCCATCATTCAGGTAGATATCATTTACTTTTAAATTTTCTTGCGAAAACATTGGTATGGAAAAAAGGAACAATTTAAGAAAAAGAATTACTGATATTATTTTCATTTTGAAAACGAATTTTTTTGGTAAAAAAATAAGAAATCAGATTTTTTCAAACTCACTCCTGATTGAGTAATAGCTTTAGCTTTAATAATTTTAAGTCTTATTTTCCTTTCACAGGGATATGACTTAGTTGTACAAGTTGATTTGGATCATCAAAATTGAATTGATAAAAGCCATCAATACCAATGACTAATAAGATATTTTTATTGCCAGGAATTGAGATGACATCATAGGTAGAAAAATTTTCAAGATGAGAAACTAACCGCTCATTCAGAGTAGCAGGATTTGATATGTCAAATGTTTTTAAACCAAAATCTCCCTCGCAAATAAATAGATTATCTCCTTTAATAGACAGTCCATGAGGGTTGTCCATAGGGAAGGTTTTCACTAAAAATGGACTTGTCAAATCTGTAATGTCAATTAAATCCAATTGATTAGTAAATCCTCCACAGGCAATATTATCAGAATGTAAAGTAACGTAGGCGAAATTATCTTTTACAAAAACTGGATCGCAAGCTCGGGCATGCTCAAATGTTCCTAATAGTATAGGATTCAATGGCTCAGCATTATCATAAATAAACATTCCACTTCGTGAACCAATAAATAATTTATCTTCATAAGGAAATATTGTTTCAATATCAGATCCAATATAAATGCTTTTTTCTTCGGTTGGATTACTTAGATCTGAAATATCAACTACTTTTAAATAGTGCATATCTACAGCATATAAATATTGATCATGAATTGTAAACCTTGCCATAGATCCACCAACTCCTGTTGATGTTTGAGTTGCTCCAACCCCATTACTATTAAAAACCGTAGGTGAGAATGATCCATCAAGGGTGTGTTCTAAATAATTATTTGGGGCATTACAATCTACCATTTCTGTAACCTCTTCCTCTTTATAATCTACAATAAAATTACCAGAAGCATCTTGAGGGAAATGATAGTTCCATTGTTCTTGTCTGCCAATCAAATGAATATTCAAAGGATCAGAAATGTCAACGGTCATTAAAAACAAATAGGAATCTCCAATGAGTACATTATCTTTTATTGCGATGTCTACATTGCCTGGCATATTTATAAATGCAATATTTTGTGGATTTTCAGGATTTGAATTATCAATTACATGAATTCCTTCTTTAACTTCATTGATGAAAATATAGTTATTATAAAAATAGATTTTGCCGGGTTGAACCAACTCCCTAGGAGATTCGGATTTAATGTCAACAGTCATTTCTTCCATTGTTTTATAGACCGGAGTATATTTAGTGTAAGTGTACTCACGAGTACATTTATCTTTAATACAGCTTTGGAAACTAAATGAAACGATACATAATAAGACGGTAAATAGTTTTAAATTTTTCATGCTAATATTTTTAATATAAAATTATTATCTCATTAGAATAGACATCAAGAATAAAAAAAAGGTTGGGTATAAAATGATTTTTTTTCATAAGAAATAGCTAAATTTTACTCAAAAACAATATATTCTTTGAGTGATATGCTATAAAAAAGTTGGAGAGTAAAACATTGATGAAAATGAACTTATTGAAGTATTGAAAATACATTTAGATGAGTTTCGTGTTTTATAGAGTATATGAAAATGACGAATGGGTGAATGATAATATGGCGATAGCCATTGGGCTTAAGATGAATTGGGAGGGTTGTAGCGGGTATACAAAAATTAAATTTTATTAAAACACCCTTACCAAAGACATTTTTATGTAGGTGATTTTTCTTGAATTTGTGTGTTTTTAGTTTTTCTTAATTGAAGAGGACAAAATAGAGGTAAGTTATCTTCACTTACCTCTACTGGAGACTTTATATAAAATGAAAACCAATTTTCCATTACTTTAATTTTACTTCGGAATAGAAATATTTCCCTTCAGTTTTTACTTCAACAGAATATTTACCAGTTGATAAATTTGATAAATTAAAAGCTTTATGGATGACAATTGAATTTTGGAATTTTTCAGAGTAAATGTTTTCACCCTTTTCATTAATTAAACTCAACTCTACTTCTCTATTTCCTAAATTAAGAAGATTGAGCTTCAGTAATTTTTCTTTTAAAATAAAAGTAGGTTTAAAAATTTTCTTTTTATTCTTCTCTACGATTTTAATTGTATCTAAAGTTGTATTAACAAAGTACTTACGGAATGATATACTATCTTCAATTTCTACTTCATAGATCCCATTTGGTATTTTTGATAGATCATATGACTTAGAAAATGCTCTATTTACCTCAATCTTTTCCTCTAACAAGTTAAGACCTCTATCATCAAAAATACGAATAGTTATATAGGAGTCTTTAGCATTATTCGAGATAAGTGTGAACGCATTATTTTTTCCAGGAACAATTTTTAAATGAGGTGTAGCATCATTTGCAAATATGTTCGAAGTAAAGAATAATGCAGGAATTAATGCCACTACAAATAAAAAACTATTTAATTTTTTTGTCATCTTTTTCATAATAAAATGTGTTTTTGATTTTTAACTATAAATGATAACACAAAATTAGAATAGAAATCAATTCAAGACTACGTTACAATTTGCAATTATTAATACCATATTAACTCTTTTTTATTAATTTTAAAAATTAAAAGTTAATAAAGCGTCAATAAGAGGTAGTGCTAGATGATTTGAAAAAAGTTTTAGTTGAGTTATCAATTTTAAGAAAAAAGAGGAGATAAGTACAACTTATCTCCTCTTACAAAACAAAACTATATAGAAACAAAAAATCAACTTCAGATTGAAATGTAATTTAGATTTTTTTTATCCTAATCACGATACAAATATACTGGATGAATATAGATCCTTCTACGCTAAAATTTTCTAATGTTGATGGTATTTTGATCCAGTAATTTTGTTGTTATTTCTAAAAGAAAAGAGGAGATAAGTACAACTTATCTCCTCTTACAAAACAAAACTATATAGAAACAAAAAATCAACTTCAATTAAGGCAACTTTAACAAGTAAAATTCTCAGTATGTTAGAATGTGATTTTAAACAGATATTTGAAAAGTCTTTGAGAATAATACATCCTTTCTTTAAAGTTGCAATACAAAGATAGATTCAAAAAACGGGGTAGACTACGCTAAAATTGACTAAAATTGATGCTATTTTGTCATTAGTTGTGATTTGTTATTAAGTTTGGGTTAACTTTGTATTACACTTAATTTATATTAATGGAATAATGACAACTTTTACTCTATGTGTAAAGTTAAGTTTTGGGAAAATAAAAATTATGAAAGCAACATTTGAAAAAATACCTACTTTCTTTGGAAGCTCGTTTTCTGTTCGAAAATATGATGATCCAAATCGAAATAAAGCCCCGTTTTGGCATTATCATCCAGAGCTCGAAATGGTATTTATAAAAGGAGGAGGGGGAAAGCGTCATATCGGAAACCATATGTCTTATTTTAATAATGGTGATTTGATTTTTATAGGATCGAATGTTCCGCATTCAGGATTTACAGATAGTTTGACGGGGAACGAATGTGAGGTCGTGGTTCAAATGAATCGTGATTTTCTAGGAGAAACATTTTTGGGGAAACCTGAATTAAATGCCATTAATCAGCTTTTCTTACGTTCAAGATTAGGTCTTTCTTTTTATGGAAAGACGAGGGAAGAGGTCGGGACACGAATAGAGTTTTTAAATGATTTGGATCATTTTGAAAGATTGATTGAGTTATTGTCCATCTTTCATGCGTTGGCAATTTCAGAGGAATATGAAATACTAAATGCATCTGACTTTGGTTTCGAGGTTCAAGCTCAAGATAATGATCGAATTAGGAGTATTTACAAGCATATACGCGAAAATTTTCAAGAACCAATTGCATTGGAAACAGTCGCTAAAATTGCAACGATGACAGTTCCAGCATTTTGCCGATATTTTAAAAAGCTATCTGGAAAACCTTTTACAAAGTTTGTTAACGAATATCGAGTCGTACATGCCTGCAAATTATTATCGGAAGAAAAATCAAGTATTTCAGAAATTTGTTTTGAGAGTGGTTTTAAAAATGTGTCAAATTTTAATAAGTTTTTCAAACTAATTACTGGTAAAAGTCCTTCAGCTTATCGAAAAGATATTAAGAAAATAGTAGAATGAGTTTTATTGCAATAATACATTTTCATATCACTTCTTAAAGGACACTAGAAGAAATAAATTAAAAAGTACGGTTTGTCAAACCTATCTAATTTTTGACTATTTCATTTTTAGCATTTAAGGAATTTTTCTCCGAAAATAATGCAAATTAAGGAGTCCTTTCAGATTTATTTACAGCGTTAATAAAATTTTGTATGCGAAAATTACCATCTTAAGGGTAGAAAAAAATCAGATTAGTACTGTACCTTAGTCATCCATTTTAATATTTTATAATTAATAATACTCAAGTATATTAGAACATAAAGAAATAACTAAGTTGATATATCAAGAGTTGCTTCTTTTAGGTTGGTATGTTGAGAAATATAGGATTTAGGCAATATTTTATTAGCAAATAAGCCATCCGTAAATTTAATTACCATGAAACGTAATCATGGATAACTATAATTGCAGACCAACCATATTTAAAATGCAAATTGTTTGGTTTTCTCAAATCAAATAGAAAAAATATTCCCATTGATCAAAGTTATCTTAAAAAACGATACCGACTTTTGCTGGGATGCATAGGTTCTGTTCAAATACTTACCCAAGAATATTAAAAACACAATATATTTACAACTGGCTTATTCCAATATTCCATTGGATAGGACATAGTGGACTTTAAAAATAAAGAGTTAAAAGGATAGTTCAGTTTAAAAAACTGAAAAATTTAGAGCTACCCCTCGCTCAAATTACGGCGACACAGATAAAATCGTGTCACCGTTTTTTAGTTTTTTTAAAAGCTAAAAGATAATAGTGTTTAATATTTTCCTTTTCGCAAAAAATATATCTTTACATTAAAATATATTTTGCTCAATGATTTGGAAAAATATCATTAAAACCGCTCTAATTGGTACTGATCGTTCCGATCTTTCCGAAGCCACTTTAGTAGAATTAGCTAAACTTGGAGTTGATATGGAAGCAACTGCTGCTAACATATTGTTAGAAGGTGCAACACTATTCGCTCAGATGCGAAAAGCTGGTTTTCAACCTGAAAAATGGAAGGGGGAGATTCCTACTCCTGCTCAAAAAGACAAATCAAAAATATGTAGTAAAAAGTCATCTGAACACCTTTCTATGATTCTTAATGGAACCTTTCCATTAGCTTTGGATAGTTTCATTCAGCAATTAGTATTCAATAAAAAAACCTTCCCACCTGAACTCCTTCCTGAGCTATTGGAGAAATCTCGAAGCGATAAAACTCTTTGGCATAAATTGAAAAATGCTATTGGTGAAAGAGGTAATTGGCTTATTGTTCAGAATGAGGATTGGCATTTTTTAATTGATAAAAGTGATCATGTAGCTTGGGAAGATGGTACAAAAAGTGAACGGCTTTTACTACTTAATAGCCTCCGGAAAACACAACCCAATGAAGCTTTAGAAAATATCGAGTCCTCTTGGGGAGAAGATGATTGGAAACATAGAGTAGAGTATTTAAAAATATTAGAATATAATCTTTCCTTGGCAGACGAGCCATTTTTGGAAAAGTGTTTAGATGAAAAGAGGAAAGATCTTCGAAGAACAGCGGCTGGGTTGCTAGAAAAAATAGAAGGTTCTAAATTGCAAAAACGAATGAGGGAGCGCCTAAGGGATTGCATTAATTTAAAAAGCAGATCTTTCAAAAAAGAAAAGACTGAAATTGAAATTGAGCTTCCCGAAAGCTGCGATCATGGTATGCTTCGTGACGGGATTGACCCTAAAAAAAAATGGCTAAAGGGTGGACTCAAAGCAAGTTATTTTGCTCAAATGTTTATTGTTCTTCCTCCTTCTGATTGGGAGCGTTTTTTTGAAAAAAAAACTAATGAAGTTTTAGATATCTTCATTCGAAGTGAATGGTCTGAATTATTATTACAAGCCTCAATTGTATCTGCTGTTCGCCACCAAGATGAAAATTGGATGGAGGAAATTTGTCATATATATTTTAATAAGTATGACGATAACCGGTGGGAGAATTTAGATGTAAATTTGTTGTTAGAAAAACTTCCTGAAAATATATTTAACCAATTTGCTATTCAAGAATTAAAAGATTTTAATTCGACTTTAGAAAATAGCGAACCTCTTGCTCATTTACTTCAATTCAATTTGAATTCTTGGGATAAAAACCTTACTCTGTTATTGATGAAAAATTTGCGACATCTCATTTCCCAAAATATTGATTATGGTTGGAATATGATTCATTACCGTACTATTCTTAATCGAGCTGCTTACGGTAGTGATCCTAAACTATTTGAAGTATTAAATAAAAGCTGGACAAATGATGAAAGTTATTGGACAAATTGGGGGAAGGAGATTGATAAATTTTTACGTGTATTAAAATTCCGCAGAGATATGCAAATGGAGTTAGAAAAGTAATTTTTTTATAAAAAATAGATTGGCCTAATCAGGATTTCTATCTTTGCAAAAAAAGAATCAACCAAATTATATGAAAAATAAAACCAAAACTCTCCGTCCTCATGCCGAAGATGCTTACGCAAAAGAGCTCAAAGTATTAGCAAAGATTGATGACAAACCTCGCCCAACTAATTGGAACCTTTCTCCTTGGGCAGTTGTGAATTATTTGTTGGGGGGAACAATGGAAGATGGAACTGTGATCGAACCAAAATACTTCGGTAATCGAAGATTGATTGAAGTAGCTGTCGCAACTTTGGCAACTGACCGAGCATTATTGCTCATTGGAATTCCTGGTACTGCTAAGACTTGGGTATCTGAGCATTTGGCCGCGGCTATATCTGGCGATTCAAAATTGTTAGTTCAAGGGACAGCAGGAATGAACGAAGATGTGCTTCGTTATCAATGGAATTATGCACAACTTTTATCCAAAGGTCCTTCGGAAGATGCTATGGTTGCAAGTCCATTAATGAAGGCGATGCAGGATGGAAAGATTGCAAGATTGGAGGAGTTGACTCGAATACCTTCGGATGTTCAAGATACACTAATTACTATTTTATCCGAAAAAATATTACCAGTTCCAGAACTGAATACGGAAGTACAGGCGCAGAGGGGCTTCAATTTAATTGCCACTGCTAATAATCGGGATAAAGGTGTAAATGAGTTGTCTAGTGCTTTACGGCGTCGATTTAATACGGTCGTGATGCCTTTGCCCAGTACAATGGAAGAAGAAATAAATATTGTAAAAACTAGAGTAGATAAAATTGGACAGTCGCTTGAACTTCCTGCTTCAGTGGCATCTGTTCATGAAATTCAAAGATTAGTCACAATCTTCCGAGAATTGCGAGGTGGAAAAACTGAGGATGGTAGGACTAAACTAAAATCTCCAAGTGCCACACTTTCAACTGCGGAAGCAATTTCAGTAATTAATAGTGGTCAGGCATTAGCTGCACATTTTGGAGATGGAACTTTGAAAGCAAATGACCTGGCAGCAGGCGTTACTGGTGCTGTGGTAAAAGATCCAGTTCAGGATAAGGTAATTTGGCAGGAATATTTAGAGACGGTGGTGAAAGAAAGAAAAGATTGGAAAGATTTATATCGAGCTTGTAAGGAGATGTTGTAAAAGGAATATTTAAATTGATTTGCAGGAATTAAGATGAAAGAATCAAACTAAGAATTTAGCATAAAAAAAATAATCGTAGGCTCATCAGGAATGGTGGGTGGGATTATTTTAAGAGAAGCATTAAGCTCTTCCGAGGAAATAAAAGTTATTTCATTTGTTCGAAAACTATAAGGGTAAAAATATTCAAAATTAAAGAAATTATCCATGCTGATTTTAGTGATTATTTTAAGGATGTAGGTTGTTTTAGAAATCTAAATGCAGCTTATCTTTGTATTGGAGCTTATAGAGGAGTTGTTTCTGATGATATATTTAAATTGATAACTATTGTGTTAACATATTTGGAGATGTTGTTAAGCAAAATAGTCCAAGGGCGATACTTTGTTTTTTAAGTGGGGCAGTAGCAGATTTGAAAGAAAAAAGCTAAATGTCATTTGCTCGTTATAAAGGCTTGGCTGAAAATTATTTGATCTCTTTAAACTTAGGAGGATTACATATTTTTCGACCTGGTTATATTTACCCTGTTGAGAAAAGGCAAGAATCGAATTTGGCATATCGGATTTATCGAAAATTATTTCCAGTTTTAAATAAGTTAATGTCGTTTAGTTTGATAACTTCTGAGTTATTAGCGAAATCGATGTTGCAAGCAGATCTAAATGGAACAGAAAAAATCGTTTTGGGAAATAAGTATATTAAAGAAGAGATGTAGAATTTTTAATAGAGTAAATAAAAGGCAATTATTATTTAATGACAACAATTTTTGGTATTCGACATCACGGACCAGGTTCCACCAAAAGCCTCCTTCGGGCACTTCAAAACCTCGAACCTGATTGTCTCCTAATTGAAGGAGTCAAAGATGCAGAAGCATTGTTGCAGCATATCGCTAATCCAGGAATGAAGCCACCAGTTGCATTGTTGACCTACAATCCAAAAGATTTTTCTCAAGCTATTTATTCTCCCTTTGCGGAATTTTCGCCAGAGTGGCAAGCAATAAAATATGGATTAAAAAAAGGTATTTCAGTTCAGTTTATGGACTTGCCACATGAAGTAGTCTTAGGAATAAAAAAGCAAGAAGCAGAAAATCCTTTTCAATTATTTGGAGAAGCAGAAACGAACGAGCCCAAAAGTTTTACTGAGGATGACAAACTCCAAAAAGATCCCCTTGGCTATATGGCAGAAATCGCAGGCTACTCAGATAGCGAAAGATGGTGGGAGGTAACTTTTGAAGAGCAAGATAATTCAGAAGATATTTTCCCGAGCATCATCCAAATTATGAGATTGTTGCGAGAGGAATTAAATCGACCTGATCCTCCAATGGAAAAACGTCGAGAAGCATTTATGCGAGAGACAATGCGAAAAGCTATTAAAGATGGCTACCAAAATATCGCAGTAATTTGTGGGGCATGGCATTCGCCTGTCTTGGAAGATTTACCAAAATATAAAGCAAGCGATGATAAAAAAATACTTCGAGGAATTAAAAAAGTAAAGACAAAAAGTACTTGGGTGCCCTGGTCATACAGTCGACTATCGACTAAAAGTGGTTATGGCGCAGGTGTGATTTCCCCAGCATGGTATAAATTATTATACCATAACAGGGAAGAAGTAGGCGTACGTTGGATGACAAAAGTTGCGAGACTTTTTCGTGAAAAAGATATGGATGCTTCATCGGCACACGTGATTGAGGCAGTTCGGTTAGCAGATACTTTAGCTTCCATTCGACAATTACCAATTGCTGGAATTGGAGAAATGTATGAAGCGGCAACCTCCATTTTTTGCGAAGGTCATGAATCACAAATGGAACTCATTCAAAATAAATTAGTTATAGGTGATGTGATGGGAGCAGTACCACCAGAGATTCCTGTGATCCCTTTGCAGCAAGATTTTGATAAAAGTGTAAAGGCCGCTAGGCTTTCCAAAGAACGAAATTCCACAGATGAGATTATCAAGGAATTAGATTTGAGGACAGAAAGTAATTTAAAAGCAAGTCATTTACTTCATCGATTAGATTTGTTGGGTATAAAATGGGGTAAAGCTAAAAAAGTTTCCAAGTTTTCGAAAGGTCAATTCAAAGAGATTTGGAAATTAGTCTGGCAGCCTGATTATGCATTGAAAATCATCAGTGTTAGTATGTGGGGGAATACAGTTTACGAGGCGAGTGTAAATTTTGTTAAAAAGAAAACAACAGAAATTGAAAATTTGCCAGAGTTAACTCAATTAGTAGAGACTGCTTTGAAAGCAGATTTAATAGATGCAATTCCAAAGTTGGTAAAACGATTGCGAGATCTTTCCGCTATGACAACTGATGTAGAAAAATTGATGATGGCATTGCGTCCTTTAATTTATGCGATAAGATATGGAAGTACTCGGAAGTTAGATGTTAGTAGCTTGGAGAGAGTGATTAATGAAATAATTCCACGGATTTGTGTTTTATTGCCGAATGCTTGTGTTGGGGTAAATGAAGATTTCACCAAAGAATTATTTGAAAAAATATTGGACGCGAACCATTCGATTAGTTTGATGGATGATGAGAAATATATAGAAAGTTGGAATAAATCACTCGACCAAATCACTCGACTAAAAAATGTAAATACCTTGTTGAAAGGTGGTTGCTTACGGATGCTTTTTGATAAAAAGATAATCACAGTTTCAGATGCAGCGAATGAAATGTATTTGATGCTTTCTGTAGGAAATGATACAACAAGTGCCGCAAATTGGTTAGAAGGGTTTTTACATGGAAGTGGTTTGTTGTTGATTCACAATATGGACTTGTGGAATATTTTAGACAAATGGCTTGATGAAATGAACTTCCTTACATTCCAAAATTTAATTCCCTTATTAAGGAGAACTTTCTCTGAATTTTCGGCTCCTGAAAAAGAGAAGATGCTAGAGTTGGCGAAGAGGGGACAAATAAAAATGATAAATAAAAAAGAAGACTTTGATTTAAAAAGAGGTGAAGGAGTTTTGGACACAGTAAGGCTGTTATTAGGAATATAGTATAAAGGGTGCTGCTAAGGCAGAGGACTAAGCACTAGCTGTTATTCGAGCTTTTTTGAAAGCAACAATAGTTCTATCAATATCCTCCTTTGTTGTCGCCCAAGAGCAAATACTAATTCGAATCACGGGTTCCCCTTTCCAGGTCGAGCCACTGCACCAAATTTCTCCAGATCTTTGAAGATTTAATAGAGTTGATTTGGTCAATTCCGGATTTCCACAGCTTACTAGTACTTGATTAAAAACCACTTCATTTATGATTGTGAAACTATTGGATCGTAAACCATTTTCCAATTGTTTTGCTCGTAAATGAAAACCAGTTACCATTTCATCAATTCCCTTTTTCCCTAGATATTTTATTGCTGCCCACATCTCAATGGCTCTAGATCGCTTTGACATCTCAGGTGTACAAAGCATTGGGTCTTTTTGTTTACTATAAGTAATATACTCTCCAGTCGCTTGCAAGGCAGAGATTAAAGCTTCTGAGTCTTTACATAAAATGACTGCAGAATCATAAGGTGTATTTAAGGTTTTATGCCCATCGGTAGCCCATGAAGATGCTAATTCCATTCCCTCTGTCAAGTGGGATAAAGATTTTGATGCACTTGCCCACAAACCAAATGCACCATCAATATGAACCCATGCACCTGCATTAATTGTTTTTTTGCAAATCTCTGAAAAATGATCATAGGAACCTGTATTCACATTTCCAGCCTGAAGGAATACAAGACAAGTAGAATCGAGTTTAGGTAATTTGTCCAAGATCATTCTACCTTGATCATCGGATTCAACCCATTCTACATTTTCTTTTCCAAAGCCTGCTAGTGCTAGTGCTTTTGTAATACTAGAATGAGCTTGTTGATGAGCAATAATTCGAATTTTTGGAGCGCCATTAAGACCTTTTATATTGACATCCCATCCTTGGTTTTTTAGTAATCGATATCTAGCTGCTACAATTCCAGAAAAATTAGCAGTAGATGTACCGCTCACAAATCCCGCAACGGTCTCTTTGGGTAAGTTGAAAAGTTCCTTTAGCCATTGCTCACAGATCATTTCTAATTTTGCATTGATTGGAGAGGTTAGAAACATTCCTCCATTTTGATCCCAAAAATCTGCCAACCATTTTGTTGCGACAGAAATTGGAAGGACACCTCCATTGACAAAACCAAAATATCTTCCACCCGTTTGAGCCGTTGTAGCAGGTGAACCAAATTTATTTAATTGGGAAATAATACTTTTAGCAGAGGCAGAATCGTCAGGTATAGCTTCCTCAAAAATCTCTAGATTTTTGAGGTTTTCATCGGATGGAAAGACATCCATTTTATCAATATTATCTGCATAGGAAAAGGCGTAATTACGAGCGAGATCAAATATTTTTTTTTCCTTTAACTCTTTGAACATTTTTTTTTGTAAATCCATGCTTTTTTTTAACAAAAGAAAATTAACATATTAATTACTCTTCTTCGTCTCCATTATTGACATCTGGCAATTTATTGTATTCCTCTTCATTGTATGGAGTTAACCAAAAATTATTCATTCCGATCCCATTGACTATTTTGATTGTTTGTAAATTTAATAATTCGAGCAAGGCTAAGAAAGTGATAATAGCATGCATTCGGTTTTTACAACCTCCAAACAAATTTTCAAAACTGGTTTTTTCTCCTTCTTTTAAATTCTTTAAAATGAAAATCTGCTGACCTTGGATTGAATGACTAAAATTGTAGACTTGATGAACGACTTTCTTTTTTCGATCCTCCATTCGGTTCAATACCCGTTGGAAAGTTTTCATCAAACTGTACAAAGACAACTGTTCTAATTCAATATCGACCAAAGCGATATTTGCTAACGACTTTAATTCTCTTTCGACATTTCCACGATTAAATTTTACAGAACGTTCTGACTCCATTAAACGCAAATCTTCGAGTACACTTTTATATCGTTTGTACTCCATCAATCTGGCAACTAATTCGTCTCGTGGATCAATCTCATTTCCTTCTTCATCAATTTCTTTTCGAGGAATTAACATCTTTGCTTTGATTCGCATTAATGTAGCAGCAACTAAAATAAACTCACTTGCCAAATCAATGTTTAATGCTTCCATCGCTTTGATATATTCCAAAAAGTCTTTAGTTACAGTTGAAACAGGAATATCGTTAATATCCAATTCGTCACGTTCAATGAAAAAGAGAAGCAGGTCGAAAGGGCCAACAAATTGAGGAAGATTAATAGTATATGAGGTTGCAGTCATATGGTAGTTTTATCTTTTTTTTTGGTCCAAAGATACGATTAGAAGAGGAGGGAATTATCAATAAAGTTTCTTTTTTACTAAGAAAAAATAAAAATAAATGTGGATAAAGTGTTGAAAAGTCGACTTGAGTTTAGAGATTTTCCTAGTTTTGTAGTGAATATAAACTGTTCAATAAAATATTATTTGTCAATTGAAAAGTAAATCAAAAATGATGAGATAAATATTGATTTATTTTCAATAAACTTTGAATAACAATTGTTTCGTAGAATTAAAATTAGTTAATTTTGTTAAAAGGAAAACTCTACTTAATCCCCACTCCGTTGGGTGAAAATGCAGTCCATACGATTCCGCTTTATGTTATTGAAAAAATTCATAAATTGGATTTCTTCATTGCCGAAAGAGCGAAAACTGCTCGGGCATTTATCAAAACGACTGAGCCTAAAAAAGCTTTTGCTGATCTCACTTTTTTTGAATTAAATAAAAGAACAACCCCAGAGGAAATTGCTACTTTTTTGAAACCTGCGGAAATTGGAAATGATATGGGATTACTATCTGAGGCAGGTTGTCCAGGAGTGGCAGACCCTGGTGCAGAAATTGTGAAAATGGCACATGAAAAAGGAATTGAAGTTATTCCATTTGTTGGGCCATCTTCTATTTTGTTAGCATTGATGTCTTCAGGGATGAATGGCCAAGGCTTTAGTTTTCAAGGATATTTGTCTGCGAAAAAACCTGAATTATCCAAGGATTTAAATCGCTTGGAACAACTTTCTAGGAAATATCGACAGACTCAAATTTTTATCGAAACACCTTATCGAAATATGGGGATGCTAGAGGAGGCATTTAAGACATTGTCAGCTGAAACTCGACTTTGTGTTGCCGTAGATCTTTCATTAGAAACGGAGTTTATTTTGACAAAGAAGATTAAAGATTGGAAAAAACTGAAGCTCCCTAATTTTCATAAAAGACCTGCTATCTTTTTAATTCAAGGTTGAATACGTCCAATTTTTGATAACTAATCTTTTTAACATTCTACTTTTGAATAACACATCACGGTTTTTTCACGTTTTAGATTAACTTTGCGAAAAATTTGGGTGTGAAAACACTTAAAGGCATTGTAATTGCAAATACATTTTTATAAAAAGAAGTTCCCAAATATTTGGGGGAATTCCAGGAACGATCTTAAAATTTTATTAACGTGAAAAAAATATTATTTACACTCACCTTCACTATTTGTGTCTTTTTTGTTAGCGCTCAGCAGGGTTGGGAATTAGGAGGATGGGTTGGAGCATCTCATTATTACGGAGATTTAAATACTGAATTTAGAGTAGATAAACCTGGTTTAGCGGTAGGTGTAATTGCGAGGTATAACTTTAATAATCGGGTTTGTTTAAAGATGTCAGCTAACTATGGCAAGGTGGCAGCTGATGATGTTAATTCAAAAAATACATTTGAAAAAGAGCGAAATTTAAATTTTCAATCCCAAATTTATGATGGATCGATGCAATTTGAGTTTAATTTTTTACCCTATATTCATGGGAGTAAAGATGAAAATTTCACTCCTTATCTTTTTGCAGGCTTCAATGTTTTTAATTTTAATCCACAAACAGAGTATAATGGTGAAATAGTGGATTTGCGCCCATTGGGAACGGAGGGACAATTTCGAGGAGAAGAATATTATTCAACTCAAGGCGGATTGGTTTATGGATTTGGGTTAAAATATGATATTAATTATGAGTGGAGTATTAATGTTGAATTTTCTGCGCGACGATTATTTACAGATTATTTGGATGATGTGAGTGGAGTTTATACCGATACGGGTGACTTGGAGGCATTGCGAGGAGAAGTGGCTGTTGCACTTGCAGATCGATCCATTACTGAGGTTAAAATTGGACAGGAGGGAAGACAACGTGGAAATAGTAAAGCGAATGATTCTTATGTTTTTTTTGGAGCAGGAATCGTTTATTATTTTGGTTCACTTAGATGTCCAAATGTTTCTTCAAAAAGATAGTATTAACAATTTTATTTGAGTATGCTTTGTATCGAAGGAAAACCGCAATGAGTAACATACTCATTGCGGTTTTTATTCAAAAACTACAGAGTGGGAATAATCGTAAAAAAAACTATTCTAGTTCTATTACCATATCATCTTGCTCTAGCATTGCCTTTTCCATCATATGGATTTTTTTCACTTTTCCTTTAATTGGAGAGGTGATGGTACTCTCCATTTTCATGGCTTCAATAATAAATAAAGGGGTATTTACTTCAATTTTTTGACCTTCTGTTACTAAAATTTTGGAGAGGCTTCCCTGGAGAGGCGCTCCGATTTCATTGTCTTTTTCTGCCTTTGAGTGAATGGTTGTTTCTGATTGGACAGATCTATCTTTTACTAAGATTGTTCTAGTTTGACCATTAAGTCGGAAAGCAACTTCTCGCATTCCAGCTTCGTTAGGTTCACTTTTACTTAAGAATTGAACCAATAAGTTTTTTCCAGGTTCGATACTGATAAGTGTTTCCTCATTTTGTTTTAACCCATAAAAGAATGCAGCTGTAGGTAAATGTCGAACAGTACCATATTCTAAAGAAAAAGTATGGTAATCTTCAAAAACTTTTGGGTACAATTGATAAGAAAGAAAATCTAACTCATTAACGTATGCTCCAAATTTTTCTTGAAAACTAGCATATTCTTTTTTGAAGTTTACTGGTTTTAAGTGTGCATTAGGTCGATTACGAAATGGTTTTTCATCTTGCAAAACTATCTTTTGGAATTTTTTTGGAAAACCACCTTTTGTTTGTCCTAGGTCTCCACGCATCAAGGATTTTAAACTATCAGGAAATGCTAAACTTGCTCCTCTTTCTAAAATATCTTCTTTCGTTAATTTGTTGGCAGTCATAAACATTGCCATATCACCAACTACTTTTGAAGATGGAGTTACTTTTACGATATCTCCTAACAAGTCATTTACAATTCTATAATTCTTTTTGATCGTTTCAAATTGATCTTCTAAACCAAGTCCACGAGCTTGTGGGCGAAGGTTAGAATATTGCCCTCCTGGAATTTCATGTTCATATACATCAGCAGTTCCACCTTTAAGTTCTGTTTCGAATGGGTAATAATATTGGCGAACTGCTTCCCAGTAATCTGAATATTCTTGTAATGATTTTAAGTCAATAATATTTTGTCGAGGCTGTCCTTCGAGCATTGCAACTACAGAATTGAAACTTGGCTGGGAGGTTAAGCCTGCTAAAGAACTTAGCGCCACATCAACGATATCGACTTTTGATTCAATAGCTTTTAAGTAAGTTGTCGATTGAATGGAAGAGGTATCATGAGTGTGTAAGTGAATTGGAATTTTGACTGCTTTTTTCAAGTGTGAAATCAATAATTGAGCGGCATAAGGTTTAAGTAATCCTGCCATATCTTTGATGCAAAGCATATGAGCACCAGCTACTTCTAATTTTTTTGCTAAATCAACATAATATTCCAAAGTATATTTTGTTCGACTTGGATCGGTGATATCGCCTGTGTAGCAAATGCAAGCTTCTGCTAATGCATTCGTTTTTTCTCGAACAGTTTTGATAGAAAATTTCATATTTTCTAACCAATTCAATGAGTCAAAGATTCGAAAAACATCAATTCCTGTATCTGCTGCTTTAATGATAAATTGTTCAATTAAATTATCAGGGTAAGCTTTGTAACCAACTCCATTGGATCCTCGCAACAACATTTGTAATAAGATATTCGGAACCTTTTCTCTAATCTTTGCCAATCTAACCCAAGGATCTTCTTTCAAAAAGCGCATACAAACATCAAATGTTGCGCCTCCCCAGACTTCCATGCTAAAAACACTTTGTGCATGATTGCGAGCAAAACTTTCGGCAACATTCAATAGGTCTTTTGTTCGAACACGAGTAGCCAGAAGTGACTGGTGAGCATCTCTGAATGTAGTATCGGTAAATAAAATTTCTTTTCGATGCTTTACCCATTTCACAAATTTCTCTCGACCAATTCGTTCTAATAAATCCTTTGTTCCTTTTGGATATTCAATAGCATCATCAAAGGTTGGAACAATAGGTATTCGGAATGTTTTATTTGGATCAGCAAATTTTACATCTTGATTACCGTTGACAATTATGTCTGAGAGGTAACTTAACATTTTAGTTCCTCTATCCATGAAACGAGGAATATTCATTAAGTCAGGATAGTCATTAATAAAATTAACTCTAGCTTCACCTTTTTGAAAGGTCTCATTGCGGAGAAGGTTTTGTAAAAAACCAATATTTGTGTTCACTCCTCGAATTCGGAATTCTGCTAAGGCTCGTTGTAATCGTTCACAAACACCTTTTAGCGATCGTCCTTTAGCAGTAACTTTTACCAGCATGGAATCAAAAAAAGGAGAAATTTTTGCGCCAGCGTATGCACTTCCAGCATCTAGTCGAATTCCAAATCCACCAGCACTTCGATAGGCGACAAGTGTACCATAGTCAGGTTTGAAATCTTCTGCTGGATTTTCTGTCGTAACTCGACATTGAATAGCATAGCCGGTACATTTAACATCTTCTTGTTTTGAAATTTCGATTGTGCGATGAGAAAGTGGATATCCCATTGCAATAAAAATCTGAGAAGCAACAATATCAATCCCTGTTATTTCTTCTGTGATAGTGTGCTCCACTTGGATTCGTGGGTTCACTTCAATGAAGTAAATATTTTCTTTTTTATCTACTAAAAATTCAACAGTACCAGCATTGGAATAATTAACTTGGCGAGCAATTTTTAAAGCGTATTCGTGAAGTTTATCTTTTGTAGTTTGCTTTAAGTCAATGCAAGGAGCGACTTCGACTACTTTTTGAAAACGTCTTTGAACAGAGCAATCTCGTTCGTAAAGGTGAACGAGATTTCCATATTCATCTCCCAAGATTTGAACCTCAACATGTTTTGGGTTTTCTACAAATTTTTCTAGGAAGATAGTATCATCCCCAAAAGCAGTCTTGGCCTCACCCTTCGCTTCATTAAATGCTTTGACTAATGCTTTAGCATTTCGTACCACTCGCATTCCACGACCACCTCCACCTGCAGCAGCTTTCACCATGATTGGGAAACCAATTCGCTTGGCTTCTTCTAAAATGATTTCTTCAGAAGTTAATTTCTTTTTACTGTCCTCGATTATAGGAACATTGACAGCGCTAGCGATTTTTTTTGCAGCAACTTTGTCTCCTAATTTATCCATCACTTCAGGAGCTGGACCGATAAAAATAATTCCTTCCTCTCGGCATCTTCTAGCGAATTGTACATTTTCTGACAAGAAACCATAGCCAGGGTGAATAGCATCTACTTCATTTTTTTTTGCAACTTGAATGATTTTTTCAATATCCAAATATGGTTTTAGAGGTTCATCTTGTTCGCCAATTTGATATGCTTCGTCAGCTTTATACCGGTGCAAAGAATATCGATCTTCATATGTATATATGGCAACAGTTCTTAATTTTAACTCTGAGCCAGCTCGAAGAATCCGGATAGCAATTTCTCCTCGGTTAGCAACGAGTAGTTTTGTAAATCGAGTACGTTTTTCTTTCATAATTGTTAAAATTATAATTGAGTAGAAATCCAAAATCTATTAAATTATCCGATTATTCAGTTACCTCCTATCTTAATTTTTATTTCAAGAAATTAAATGGAAATTAGTTTGGCTTATTTAAATATCGAAAACAAATTTTTTAGGTTAGCCATAATAATGTACGTTAGTGCATCAAAATGGTTATTAAAAAATGAATGAAGACTAAGATGATTTTAATTTGGTAAGTTAATTTTCACAAAATTAATAATAAGATCTAATAATTGAGACGAAGTATTTAGGGAATTACGATGGCAAAAAGAAAGAAAGAAAAAAATGGGCTAATTTTAAGTTTGGTTAACAGTTACTAAGTGTGGCTTTTTGAGAAAAAATTGTTAGAAGAATGCATTTTAACTTTTTTCAAATTCGATTATTTTAAATAAATAATTCGTTTACAGGTTTAAATAAATTTTGAACGTTAAAAATTTTCAAATTTAGCTACTAGTTATACATCCAGTTTAGGTGGTACAATCCATATAATTTATTTTGGAGTTTGGATTAATTGAAGGATAGTAGTAGGCCTTTGAAAAATGATAAAAAAGCAAAATGTTAATGTAACTATCTAAATGTTTTTGATTTCGTTAGTTAGTGTTACTTTTAAACTGATGCTATTGTTAGGGGTACCTGGAATGTCTGGGGTAAAAACTATTTCTTTCGTGTCCATTTTTGTAGAAATAACTCTCACTTTGGAAATGGAATTACTAGGAAATCTTAATCATTTTTTGACAGGTGTTTAGTTCTAATTTTTAAACCCCAAAAAGGTCATGATTTAGTTGGAATAAGTGAGGACAAAATAGAATAGATATAGAAGTAAAGGTATTTAATTTGTTTTTAATTAATTTAGATGCAACAACATATAAAAAAGGAATTCGAAAACTTAGAATTACATATACTAGGTGTAATAAAGGATGTGAATGTGGTTTCAAATAAATAGTAGTGCTATTATAGAAAAAGGGTAGTTTATTTTTCTATAAATAATCTATTTTTTTTTTAAAAGTCTTGCATGAAGTAAATCTATTGTTTAGATTTGCAGTCTTTCTGGTCCTATAGCTCAGTTGGTTAGAGCAACTGACTCATAATCAGTAGGTCCAAGGTTCAAGTCCTTGTGGGACCACTTAAAACATGCGTAACTTATTGTAAATCAATTTGTTACGCATTTTTACTTTTAGTTCGTCAAACAATTGCTAAAGGTTTTTAGCTTTTCTGAATTTTTCTTCCAAAAACCTAGTGTTTCAATTAAAGGTGAGATAATGAATTTCATCGAGTATAGCTACGCTGATTCAATTACCTTTATGACGTTTTTAAGTATTAAAATTTACTTCAGGTGATTTTATTCTATTTTTGGTAAATAAGTATTATTGGGAAGTTTTAATTTAAAACAGTGTGCTTAAAAATTGATCCTGAGCCATACTAGTGTTTTTAGCCAATTCACAATACATTTTTTTCAAGGGTCTCATGATCAATATGGGCTATTCTTATCTGATTATGAATGAGAGGAGGATTTAGGTTATTTGAAAACTAATAACAATGGGTTGTAGAATAAAAAAAGAAACAAATATAAGCCATTGAAAAGAGTTTACTGGCTTATGTTTAGACAATATCCAACCTATTAAACAAAAAATGTAATAGTTGAAACATCTAAAATCTACTCCAACAGAGTAGGTTTACCAACAACCAACAACCAACAGCAAAAATTTGATCGCCTAGTTTATTGTGAACTCATTAGTTACTAGGCATTTATTTTTAATAAATGTTGAAATAACTACCTAATAGACACCTTGTAATGTCGTTTCTAATAAAAATTAATCTTCGCCTGCCTTTTTGAATTCTTGCAATCCAAAATAGAAGCCAATTCCGAATAATAGAGTAACAAATCCTGCGAAATATGGGATAAATTCAATCATTTGTTTTCAATTTTTAATAGTTTAAGATAAATAGCAAACCCGAGAATAGAGGGTACCCATAAACCTATAAAAAGTGCTCCTTCTTTTTCCCCTTGGAACCACATAACCTCAGAAAAGATAAGAGACATGATAGCCAGAGAGAGCATAATAATATCTGTTTTGCTTATTTTTTTGAACATAATTTTAATTATTTATAATATTTTTTATAAATATATTAATTTTGTTTAACAATTGCAATTTAAAAGTTAAACAAAACAAAATAAGATTACTATTTAGAAAATTAAAAATCGAATTTTGATCGTAGTGTATTGATAATCAATGTTTTATACATAGAGGCTATTCTCTATTATTTATTTTAAATTTTCAACAAAAAATGAAAATTTTCAACAAAATGAAAAATCTTAATGTTAAAGCAATGGAATATAAAGATGGGTTTCTTAAATATTACAACATGAGTAAATCTTTAATCTAAAATTTGGTAATGCTGTAAGGCTTTTATTAGGACAAAATTCATCAGGCAAAAGTGCATTAAGAAACAGTTAAGGAAGGAAATTTTTTAAAGCATAATCAACGTCGCCAATGAAAAAACTTTTACCAAAATATCATGAAATGGGTATCCAGTCCATAACTATGTTTGATTTTTAGTAGTCCAAATTTACGATACAACAGTTTGACCATAAGTTACTCAAAGTATTAAAGCCAATATGTTAAAATGGAGGGTGGTCCACTTGGAAGTACCTAAATCTTGTCAAATTAATGTGGATGAGCAAGATTACTGAAGAACAAAAATATGAAAACGAGGCCATTGTGTAGCTGAAATAGTTTGGTTACCTTTTCCTTAAGTATTTTGGGGATACGAGTAGTTTTTAATAGAATAGGTAGTATTGATTCCTAAATAATAAATGGTCTGGATTTTAATAAAGTTAAAACTGTTGCTTCTGTTCAAATTGATGAAGCAAAACATTCTCTTCTAAACAATTAAATAATTTTACAAATGGTTTATATTTCTCGAAAAGATGTTGATGAGATGGACAAAATCTATCGTATCAATTTAATAAATAGCTGCACTGGTTATAAGTCTGCCAATCTTATTGGGACAAAATCAAGTAAGGGTATCTTGAATGTCGCAGTGTTCAGTTCCATTACACACATGGGAAGTAACCCTCCACTATTGGGTTTTGTAATTCGACCTATAACGGTAAACAGAGATACGTATTTGAATATTAAAGAGACGGGAAAATTTACGGTAAACCATATTCATCAATCTATCATTGCTGATGCACATCATACTTCTGCTAACTATGATAGTGAGATATCTGAATTTGATCAGACAGATCTAGAACCAGAATTTTTAAATGGTTTTGAAGCGCCTTATGTGAAAGGTGCACCTGTTCGATTGGGATGCACATTTTTGAACGAGTATCCGATTTTGGAAAATGATACTCGCCTAGTAATAGCTGAAATTTCTGAAATTCATTTTAATGAAGGGATCCAAATAGCCGATGGTAGTCTTCAACTTGATAAAGCTGAAACCGTTGCAATTAACGGGCTTGATGGATATGCTTTGCCAAAACTACTAGAACGATTCGAATATGCGAAACCTAAATAAATTTGTAGGATGTATTCAGTAAAGATTAAATGAAAAGTAATACTTAATGGTGATAAATATTAAGAAAAGTTTCAAAATTTTTGATTGAATTTGACCTGCCCTAGTTGTTAGGATATTTTGGTTATATCAGCTCTGAATGGTTTTAAAATTAAAAAAATGCAATATCAAGTTTTTATAATTGCAGTCTTATTATTAGTACTTTTTCAAAAAAGTATAGGTCAAGACTCAAAAAATAATTCTGAAATGGTAATTGAAAATTTTCAAAAAGAATATCACCTTGATTGGAGAATCGTTAATGATGGTGTGATGGGGGGGCTCTCTTCTAGTAAAATTGAAATACACGCAGAAGGACAAGCTAAATTTTCTGGTCGTGTTTCGTTAGAAAATTATGGAGGTTTTGCATCAATAAGAGGGTTAATCAGTGGTGAAAAATTAGTAGGAATTCGGAAAATTGAGATTCGAGTAAAAGGTGATGGAAAAAAATATGACTTTCGTATTCGAACAAATAACCGCTTTGATAGAGTTTCTTATAAATTAGAATTCCAAACAAAGAAAAATCAATGGACGACGCATGAATTTTTGCTTTCAGAATTTGTTCCGACATTTAGAGGTAGGATTTTAAAAAATATTCCTCCAATAGAAGCTAGCGAAATTAAACAAGTGGGAATCCTAATTGCAGGTAAGCAGGAAGGATATTTTGAGTTGATTCTAGATTATTTGAAAGGAACTTTCAAAGTCGAAGAAAAAGCAATTAAGTAAGGATAGTTTTAGTGGATATCGTCCAGATTTTTTCTCGAAGAGTAGTTGTTTCGATGTCCTATTTTGTTGTAAAATGGTTGCAATAGTTATTGCCTAAATTACTAATAATAACTTCGAAAAATTACTTAATCATTAGTGAGTCACCTGAAACTGGAAAAGCATTAGGTGAAATTCTGTCTAGTCAAAACCATCAATCTTTTGTAACTTGTAATAAATCAAACCAAGAAGGTACCTCAAATATTCACTATCAGAACTTGAATGTGATGGATGAACAAATTGAATTAAGTTCATTGCCTTGATTAGTTAGATGGACTTGTACATTGTATATGAAAAATCAATTTGAAACCATTTTCCAGAACTTCAACTAATTAATTTATTAAAGATTTTCAAATGCAGGTAAATGGGAAAATTTAAGTTTGGTAGTTTGTTTTTCCCAGACTTAAATCAACTGAAAGAATATCCATTTTTTTTGTGGAGTATTCCTGATGAATTTTGATGAAATTCTTGGAAAAAAATGAATACTGCTGAAAAGTTTTTAGCTAAACTTTAGATTATCTGTTTATGTTCTTTTCCCATGTTTTGAGAATCGGATAGAATTTACAAAGTACTTTAAATTAATTGTATAAAAAACAGATCATGAAAATTTTACTCACAGGTGCAACTGGCTACATTGGAAAAAGACTTTTGCCTTTGTTAATAGAACAAGGACACGAAGTCATTGCTTGTACTCGTGATAAAAATAGATTTGAAATTTTAGAATCATGGAAAGATAAAGTGGAGGTAATAGAAGTTGATTTTTTGGATAAGCCTAATCTTCAGAAATTTAAAAAACGATTTGATGTTGCTTATTATTTGATGCATTCAATGTCAGTATCTATTGGTGATTTTGAGGAAAAGGAAAGTAGGGCTGCCGAACATTTCAAAATATATATGAATGCTTCCACCGTTCGTCAAATTATTTATCTTACAGGTATTGTAAATGAAAGTGAGAATCTTTCAGCTCACCTTGAATCACGTTTGGGAGTAGAAAACATTCTGAATTCTTGTAAAGCTCCTTTGACTGCCTTACGTGCTGGAATCATTGTTGGTTCAGGAAGTGCATCATTTGAAATAATAAGAGATTTAGCGGAAAAACTTCCTATTATGATAACTCCAAAATGGTTAAACACAAAGTGTCAGCCTATTAGTATTCGAAATGTGATTCAATATCTGACAGGCGTATTAATGCATGAAGAATGTTTTAATAAGAATTTTGATATTGGAAGTGGAGAAATCCTTACTTATAAGGAAATGCTATTAGGTTATGCTGAGGTCAGAAACTTAAATCGTTTTATTTTTATTGCTCCTGTGATGACACCACGTTTATCTTCTTATTGGTTATATTTTGTGACTTCAACTTCATATCCCCTTGCAGTAAATTTGGTGAACAGTATGAAAGTAAATGTTATCGGCAGAAATAATGATTTACAAAAAATGTTGAATATCGAGAATATCTCATATCAAGAAGCGGTAAAAAAAGCTTTTCAATTCATAGAACAAAATATGGTGGTGTCAAGTTGGAAAGATAGTTTTGTCAGTAGCTTAGATAAGCGAACTTTGGAAGAAAATATGGAAGTGCCAAAGTTCGGATGTTTTAGAGACAAGAAAAAAAGACCAATCTCGATTTATGAAACAGAAAGAGTTTTAAGTAACATTTGGTCTATAGGAGGAAGTAGAGGGTGGTATTTTGGAAATATTTTATGGCGTATTCGTGGTTTTATGGATAAACTTGTGGGTGGAGTCGGATTACGAAGGGGACGTACTCACTTATCCAAAATAGATGCTGGTGATGCTTTAGATTTTTGGAGAGTACTTGTTGCTGACAAAGAGAAAAAAAGATTATTGCTTTATGCTGAAATGATTTTGCCAGGTGATGCGTGGTTAGAATTTAAAATTGTAAAAGAAGGAGAATTTTTATTTTTAAAGCAAACTGCAACCTTTCGTCCCAATGGGATTTTGGGAAGACTATATTGGTATTCGGTTTTGCCTTTTCACTATTTTGTTTTTAATGGAATGATTAACAATATCATTAAATTTCAAAAAATAGATTAAATAAATACTTATAATAATAAGGACTCTTAATTTTTGGAGTCGTGTAGTGCAAATTAAAAAGATTAAATCAAAGGTGTACCCAAAATTATAATCATCTTTATTTAATACATTCAATGTTATGAATGTAAGTAATAAACAAATTAACATTCAAGGTTTAAGTCATTGAATTTCTTTCAAGGCCAAATCATATAGTTAATTGGAATTCTGCATTTGATTAATGAAAATGTTTTAAAGCTGGGGATAGTCTTGAACATAATAATGGAAGTGTGGTATTTATATAGTGGAACCTACAACAAAATAAGATTGCAGTAACTAATTTAGTTAGCAATGGATGATAATAGAAATGGAATCATTTATTAAATGAAAAAATGAGAATTATAGACTTAATTGAAACTATTCAAATTGATATTGAACTATAAAATAAAATAAAGCTAAGTAAGCTTACATTTTTTAAGGCGAAATGTAGTTTTTAGTTAAATAGGAGGTCCAAGAGGGTTGTTTTGGTATACAGACTTTTGTTATTCCTCAATATTTTGTCTTATCAATACCATTGAATTTAAAAGTAGTTATTGTTCTTTTATATAGATAGAAGAAGGTATTCCTGAATCAACTTTTATTCATTTTCCCATAAAATCCATCCATTACAATACTGTGAGGAAGAGTTATTATTGATATTAAAATTAAACCAAGAAGGATGCTTGATACTGATATCCAATCCCAATAACTTAATAATAGTAGTAGGCCCCCACCAATAATACTCAGGAAGGAATATGGTAAAAGCATCCAAACAAATTTTTGAAAGCTAAAAACTCTTTTTCGCTTTTTCAAGTAATTGAATTCCTCGACGAGTACTCTAGCAGAATGTAATGTTGAAAAATATAAAGTAAATCCAATAATTACAGGTAATGTGAAAAATGATAGGTGAATTAACCCCAATAGAAATATTTCCATGAAAAAGCGTTGAGCGGAAATAGCTTTTTCCCAAAGCCAATAGCATAGGGCCATAAAAAATAATAATGAACTAACGGCTAATAAGATGGAATGGAAATTTTCGTTCAATGCAATTTGTAATATTTCTAGATCCGAATATTGTGAAAATAGTATAGACAATTCATTGGCTCGATAATAAATTAAGCTAGAAAGAACGGATAAACCCCAGGTTAAGTTAGAAACCCGTAAACTCATTTTTGATACACTTTGAATATCTGAGAACTGGGATTGTCCAAAATGAAAGGCAGAAACTAAAAGAAAAAAAATGAAACTCCAAAGAGGGAGTACTAGCCAAGCTAAAACATAACCAGCCATAAGACTGAAATAGAAAAAGTAAAATTGAAAAGTAGATACAGCTCTATTTTCTTCAAAAAAAATAATGTGATCAATAGCACCGTGCGGTATTCCCACAGAAAAAATGAAAATTCCTGCAACAATCAATTGACTATCTAAACTTATAAATTCTGAGCTTGAAAAAAGAGTTAGAACCAAATACCACCCACAAATAAAAATAAAGCTAGTAAATTTCATCTTGTATCGCATTTATTTCTCTTAAATAGGAGGTGCACTGTGTAGGTGCACCTCCAACTGCCTTTTTTTTATTGAAAAACTTAGGCTAAGCTCCTTTAATTCTAGCTGTTTCTGAAATGGCAATGTTATATACTACCAAACCAAATCCAATCTTATTGATAGCATCCGCAATATTGTACCATAAGTCAACCATTCCTGAATCCCATCCTAAAGCAGTATTTAACCATCCGCCTTCCATGCACATATATCCTATTGGGTAAATAGCCCAACCTACTAATACAAACCATGCCAATGTTCTTACACCTCTTTTAACTACATCAGAATTACTAGCTTCAGCTAGCTTAGCAACTTCACCTAGCCATACTGCGTGAAGTATATATAGGTAACCTAAAGTTGATAATACTCCCCACATTACAGAGTGAGAAGTACTTCCTCCCTCAGGGTTAAATGCTTCACCAATGTAACCTGCAACAAGCATCCAAACAGAAGCTATAATTAGTTTCCAAAGAAGACTCTTTTTGGCACCTGCAACCTTTGTTAACAAATAAAATTCAACACACATTAATGGTACGGTAAGAGTCCAGTCTACATATCTAAAAAATGTAGGGCTGTCACCTGTTGCTCCCCAGTAATCACGCATGTATCCGTAATGAACAGCTGCTATTCCTGTAATTAATGCTGAAACAAGTAATGACATTTTCCATTTGTCATCTACTCTGCTTCTTTCGAACAAGAAGAAAACTGCTGCTGCTGCCATTGCCATGTAGCCGATAAAAAACGTGAACCCAACGTAATCGTTTGGTGCCATCGCTTTGATTTCTAATAACATCATTTCGTTTTGTTTTTAAAATATTAAAAAATAAATTGATTAATAACCGATACCATTTCGGATTTTTCACTCAACTTTTAAGTCAAGAATCCGAAGAGATATTTTTACAATATAAGAACTTTTTATAAGATAAGAGCTTCATTTATAAAACTTTTTATCTTGCTCTTTTTTGCATTGGAAACGTCAAATTTAATATTTTGTTTATTATTTAAGAATATTTTTAAAAAATAAATATTTTGCTAAATATAAGATATGTAGTTTAATAAATTGATTACCAATAAGTTATAGTGCTTTTATTTTGAAAAAAAAATATTATTTAAATTTGCTCCACATATTGTTTAATCATTTGTATCAATAATATAAACAAAAAATACTTTAAAAATTTTTCATTTTTTTTATTGAATTAGGTGTTTAGCCTCAAAAAATGAATACTTCTAGTGCCTTCGAATCTAACCGCAAAATTTAAAAGTTTATCTAAATGTTGATTGTATTTGTAGGCAAGTTGATTCAATAAATGAGTAGAATAATAGATTTATGATTTAAAGCAATTCGACAGTTTTAGCTTACATAAGTTTATGTGAATTAATTTTAATTAACCTTTAAAATGATAAAAATAAAACTCATTAATGATTTTTATCATCATGAAGTTTTTCAGTTTGCAATAAATTTGCTTAATCAAATTAATTAAATTGAAAATTTAAAAACATGAAAAATATATTAGTAGCAACAGATTTTTCAGTTTGCGCAATTAATGCTATGAATATGGGTTTAGCATTGGCGGAGTATTTTGATGCAACTATTCATTATTTAACGACTATAGATGATAATCGAAATGGGCAAGCATTGGACTTTCCATTAATTACAAAATCTGGTGTGAAAAAAGAATTTATAGAAAATGTAAATGTATTGTTTGAAAAATGGAAAAAGGAAGCTAGGGTTAGGAATGTGAAAATAAAAACCATTTGTACCTTAGGTGAAATATTTCCAATTCTAAAAGAATATGTGGATAGGAATCAAATTGATTTTGTTGTTATGGGATCTCATGGACATAGCGCTGTGAAAGGTTTTTATATTGGTTCTAATTGTCAAAAAGTAGTGCGAACTTTAAAGGTTCCGGTTTTTATTGTAAAAGATCAACCAATAAAATATGAATTTAAAAATGTTGTTTATGCCTCTAACTTTAATGAAGAAGAAAAATTATCTTTTCAAAAATTCTTACAACTGATACAGAAATTTAAACCAAATGTAATTCATTTATTAGCGGTGAATACATTAAATAATTTTGCTAAATCTACTGAGTATATGGAAAGGAACCTTGATAAATTTGCTAAGCTATGCAAGTTCACTAGATGTAAAAAACATATTTATCCAGATTTATTTGTAGAAGCAGGTATTCGCAACTTTTCTGAAAAAGTTAAAGCTGATCTAATTGTCATATCTAATCATAACCGTCATCAAATTAAACGAACTTTTTATACAAGTACAGTTGAAGCTCTAGTTCAAAACTCAAACTTGCCTGTTCTCAGTATTGATTTTTCTGAGGAGAATATTATAATCGGAAGCTAAATGTATTAAATATTAAAAAGCTTACAAAACAAAGACTACTAATAAAAGTCACGATTTTTTTAACTCATCTAAATTTGAGGAAAACATGAAAAACTTTTTTTAAAAATCATTACCTTCTATTGTGTTGTTAATTTTTAGTGACAGTATCTTTTCCTTTAGAACTATTGCAAAAGATTTAGATAATATAGGAAATAAATATTTTAAGAAAAGAAAAAATCATGGACTAGTTTAGGGATTATTTATGTAGGCGAAACCATGGTTAAGGAGTATGGAGAAATAAGTAAGAGAAATTAAAAATTACAGAATGCCTCTTCTATCTATGAAATAGGAGTAGTAACCTATGTGTTTACCACTACAATTACTATTACCTTGATCTAATTTTAAACAGACCAAAATGAGTTTCAGCAGGAGGGTCCTGCTCATCTTTACTTTAATATTGAAACAAATATACCAGCTTGTCATCCTTTTTAGTGTGTCAACCTAGATTTGGTTTCAAATATTAGTGACAGTAATCAAATAGTTGACCAATGAAAAACATATCGATGTTATGAAGATCGACTAGGGAAACTTTAGTTTAACTCTTTTTGTGATTTGGCTGCTCATATTTCAGGTCTTCCTGGTTCAGTTAAATAATGGTTTTTATGAATGCTAATGGCAAAAATACATTTAGTAATGATTTTACTCGACTGTAAATTTTGTTAATATATGTTTTACGTACCAGAAACAAAAAATATTCATTTTGATTTTGAAATAGCATTATTAGGAAATGTAATAGATAAGATTTCAGGACTTTCTTACGAGCAAATTTTGACAAAATAATTATTTAATCTTTTAGAAATGGAAAATACCCGGCTGACTTTTTCTAAGAATACGGAATTTCAAATTGTTCCTGGTTATAACCAAAAAGGAAGATTATTTGTACCCTAAAATTTTGATGCAATGGCTCTTGTTATCTGATTAAAAATTCCTAATAATGATTTACCAGTATTTTTAATTACCAACCCAAATCTACTAAGTTGAATATTCGAAATTATTTTGCTAAAACTCAGCAAGCTTAGATAAGTTTGATTTTTGGAAAAGAGGGGAGAGTTACTAAGATGAGATACGGCTGGTATGTAAATATTTAAGTAGAGAAAAGCAACTTACCAATAATTTGGATTAATGGAGTTATTGGTAGTTTTGAACTTTTATGGGATTAATCAAAAAATCAAATTTAACAGTAGCGATATTATCGAATTCTACGAACGGGGTAGATGAAATGTGATTTAAAATTTTAGAAATTCTAAATGCTCGCACGAGAAAAAGAGGGAGATAATTAACCTAGGATTAATTTTTTTAATTTTTTAAAAATAAAAAGTTTAAGTATATCAAAAATAATCTCGACGATTACAAGAATAAGTTTGCTGTTATTACAGTCTGAGGATAAAGTCTTGGAGAGAGATGTCCTGGAGGTCAATGTATTTATCATATTCCAGTAGTTTATTTTAAAAAGTTAGTTGGCTCGATAAATAATTCTGATCTATTCCATTTTCTTGGAGCAATGATTTACAATGCTTACCAAGATTTAATGAATAATGACGAACAACTATACAACTGTAAAGTAGATGAAATCATCACTAAAGGTTTGGCATGTATACAGTCTTAAAATATTATCGGTAAAATAATTGTATTACTTCAAAAGAATAAGCTTTACTTTATTATAATGGTCAAAAAAGATAAATCATTAGTTGGGGGCTTGACCACATTTGATGTTAAAAACATGTTTATTTGAAAAGTAGGGATATTCGGAAAAGGCATTTGTAAAACTAATTATTCCAAAGTTAGGTAAGTTTTAGTTTGTTTTGTTAAAAATATATAATTTTACTACTATGGTTTGATAAAAAAACAAATGAAAATGGTTAATAAAAAAATGCTGCAAGCAATGTTTGCAGAGGCAACGATTGGGATAATTGTAGTGGATAAAGAAGGAAAAATAGTGCAAGTGAATCCTTTTTTGGAAAAACTTTTTGCTTATGGTAAAGGGGAATTAATTTCTCAACCCATTGAAACTTTAATTCCTAATTCTTTTCAAGCTCGGCATGTGGAACATCGGAAAAGATATCATCAAAAACCTGTTCCTAGAGGTATGGGAAAAAATCTTGAACTTGAAGGTAAAAGAAAAGATGGGTCTCGATTTTCTATTGAAATTAGTTTAAGTCACATTGATATAGATGGAGAGCGATTTGCCATTGCTTATGCGAGCGATTATACGCAGCAGCAAGATATGGTGAAAAAGTTAAAAGAAGCTAAAAAAATTAGTGATGATGTTTCGAATATTGTTGAGGATTCGCTTAGTGAAATTTTTATTTTTGATGGAGAGACAATGAATTTTATCCAAGTTAATAAAGGAGCACGTCAGAACATTGGATATACTTTGGAAGAAATGCGAACAATGACTCCAATAGAAATTAAACCTTTTTTTGATGAAAAAGATTTTCTTGAACTAATCCAACCTTTAAAAAGTGGAAAAATAGATGAATTACTGTTTGAAACTTCTCACATCCGAAAAGATGGTTCCATATATCCAGTAGAAGTTCACCTTCAATATTCGAGACTGGGAGATCAACCAGTTTTTGTAGCCTTCATTTCAGATGTTACTCAACGAAAAGATTATGAACGTAGACTTTTGATGTATTCAGAGGAGTTAGAGAAAAAAGTAATTGAGCGAACAGAGAAACTTAGAGAAAATGAGTCTAAACTTCGAGAATCATTTGAAAAAGAAAAACAATTAGGAGAGTTAAAATCTCGATTTGTCTCCATGGCTTCTCATGAATTTCGAACGCCTCTGAGTTCCATATTATCATCAGCTAATTTGATTGGACGATATGAGAAAGAGGAACAGCATGACAAACGAATGAAACATGTTCATAGGATCGAATCTTCAGTTCGTAATTTGACTACAATCTTAAACGATTTTCTATCTCTGGAGAAACTAGAGTCTGGAACAGTGAGATATAGTCCTGTAGAGATAGAAATAGAAGAGTATATTCAACATGTGATAGATGAGATGAGTTTGATCTCAAAAAATGACCAGAAAATTATTCATGTACATAAAGGGAATAAGCAAATAGTAGCCGATGAGCATTTGCTAAAAAACATCATGATCAATTTATTGTCTAATGGAATTAAATATTCTCCAGAGGGAAAGGACGTAGAATTACACACACATTATGCTGATGGGAAAATAAATATTCAAGTTAAAGATTATGGAATTGGAATTCCTGAGAAAGATCAAAAATTAATGTTTACTAGGTTTTTTAGAGCAAATAATGTAACGAATATTCAAGGTACTGGATTAGGATTGACTATTGTGAAAAGGTACTTAGATTTGATGGATGGGAAAATTTGGTTCAAAAGTAAAATAGGAGAGGGAACTTCTTTTTTTGTAGAAATCCCAAGCGTAGCAGAATGAAAAAAAAGATTATCAATCATTTATTGAGAAATAAAAACCCGATACATTTTATTTGTATCGGGTTTTTATTTTTAAGTGATATGGCAAAAGTTACTTCAGAGTGATGATAAGCCGCATTTTTTTTTGAATTAATTATAATTTTGGGTTTGGAAGTTCACAGTCTTAAATAACTTTTAAATGAAAACGAAAAGTGAAATTCTAGCTCCTACCGATTTATCTAAATGCTCAGAAAATGCATTAACATATGCTTTTTGTTTTGCAGGTGATATTGATGCAACTGTCTAAGTGTCTCGTGTTATTACTTTTGAAACTGCACCTTTGGATTATCCTTTATTTGTAACTATAATGATTTATGAAAAAATTAGTTCGGCAAGAATGAAAATAAAAAAGTCAGTTGGGATTATTCGAAAAATGTAATTTAGTAGTTATGTTCTTTAGTTGATGTAGAAAAAGGTATTGAAGTGGTAATTCTAAAGTCCATGACTATAGATGTTGCCAATCGGGATAAAGTGGATTCTATCATTTTAGGGGACTCAAGGAGAGAATAGTGTTTGGGATAGATTCATAGGAAGCACAACAGGAGAGGTTCTGAAGTTTGCTGAATGTCCAGTTTCGGTAATTCCAGAAAGTACAAAATTTAAAGAAGAAATTATAATTGGTTATGCTACCGTCTTTTCAGCAGCGGATCCATTTGAGATTTGGAAAGCGAGCAAATTGTTACCATCACTTCAGTCAAAAGTGGTGGTGGTTCATTTAAATAATAAGAAGCAATATTTGGAAGGAGAAGTTGCAGAGTTAGAATTTTTTTTTTCAGATAACGCTACCAAGCAAAATATTTCATTTCATTTTTACAATAAATATGGTAGAAGATCTAAATATATTTATTGAGAACCATAAGATTACTACGATGGTTATGTAGAAACCAAAACGAAATTATTTTGAAAGGCTTTTTCATACAAGTTTTACAAAAAAGATGGCTATGAATATAGATCTGCCTTTGTTGGTCTTAATTGAAAAATAAAAAAATATTTCATGTTGTCGTTTTTTTTTAAAAACGAATCCGTTAAACAATTTATTGATTAACGGATTTTTTATCAATATTTTATAGTGATTAAAATCATAGAATAGAAGTGACAAAGGTCAATTTCTAAATTAGGTATACTATGTAATTTTATAGTATCAATAAATTAAACTAATAAAAAAATGATCATCCAAAACTCCAAAACGATAAAAGAAATTCAACAAGAATTTAATGAAAAATTTCCTTTTTTAAAGATTGAATTTTATAAAGAGTCCCATGCTAAAAATGAAGGCTCTCCTGATTCTATCAAATGGAATTCTGGTAATAAAATTGAGGCTATTCGGAAAGTCAATAATAGTGGAGAATTTAATATTCACCAAAATCAAAAGATCAGAACAGTCGAAACTAATTTCTACTCACAATATGGATTAAATGTTCAAGTATTTTATAAATCAGGTGATCTTTGGTTACAAACAACTGCTACAGATAATTGGACTTTGAAACAACAAAATGAGCGATCAGAATCCTTTACCAAATTTCAAGAAAATAGATCTTATTAGCATGTTTATGGAAAAAATAAAAGCTACAAAAGTATCTGATTTAATGTCTAGAAATATTTTAGTTGGACATGTGACAAATTCATTTACACATACGCTTCGAATATTTTCTGAGATGAATTCTCATCATTTACCAATAGTGAATACTAGACGGGAAGTCATTGGAATGGTAAGTTCTAATGATTTACTGGACCTATTAATATTGAAACTGCCAACGATAATTCAATCGGATGAGAAGACACTTAACCAAATGATTAATATCAGAGAATTGATGACCCCTCATCCTCAGGTGATTTCATCAGAGACACCTTTGAGTAAAGCTCTAAATGTTTTTTCTAAGAAAAATATTCATGCATTACCAGTTATTGATAAAAATGAATTAGTTGGAATTATCACAAGTAATGATTTGCTTTTAGCAATCAACGCGTGATTTATAAGTTTACAAAAAAAAAGTAGAATTAATGTTTATGAAAAGTAATGTAGGTCAGATAGACAGAATTATTCGGGTTATTTTATCAATAGTAATTTTTTATGCGTATTGCATTGGATGGATCACAGGGTTATTGGCTCTGGCGGCCCCAATATTTTCCTTTGTTTTAGCTGTAACAGCCTTAACTGGTGATTGTTTTCTTTACGACTGGATAAAAATGGGTACTAAGATTAAATAATCTAGGATTTAATAAAAGTAATTTTTTCAATTTAGCTTTAACGAGCTGAAGGCGATTGTTGTATTCAATACCTTTCATTTAATTACCTCAAATAAAAAAGTAATGAACGTAAATTATCATGCAATATTTTCAATTAATGAATACTTCAAAAATCAGATCACTGAAAAAGTGAAAAAACTGGATGAATTTAATCTTCGGTTTTCAGATGCAGATGTATATTTTAAACTAAAAGATGGAACGGAGGTGACTTCAGACAAAGAATTTGAAATCAAAATTCGAGTTCCAGGGCAAATACTTTTTTCAAAAAGTCATTCTGATACCTTTGAAAAAGCAATACCATTAGCCTTTTCAAAAATTCGAAAACAGATCATAAGATATAAGCAAACTATGGAACATTTAAGATGAAATTGTTTTAATTGAGCGGCTTAAGTAGGTGATGAAAATCACTATTAAGTGATGATTTTTGTCACTTTAAGATTTTTCCAAAAATAATACTTTTACACTTAGTAATAGTCTAAACACTTTATTAAAATATTAGAATTATAAGAATAGAAATTAAACACTAATAAAAATAGCAAACGGTGAGTAATTCAAATCTAAGTATGTCAATTGATGCACAACAGCTTCGGGCTATTTTCGAGACAGCTGTTGACTGTTTGATTATTATTGACTCGTATGGTAACATCTCTAAAATTAATCCAGCTGGAGCAAAATTGTTTGGGTATAAAGTGAAAGAATTGTTGCATCGAAATATTAATATATTGATGCCTGATCCTCACAAAAATAAACATGATTCATATCTTCAAAATTATCAAAAAACAGGTATTGGGAAGATCATAGGAATAGGAAGAGATGTCGTAGGAAAGAAAAAAGATGGTATGCTGTTCCCATGCCGTTTGAGTGTTAATGAATTTTTGATGCAAAGTAAAAAATGCTTCGCAGGAATTATTCATGATTTAACAAATCGAAAAGAACAGGAAGAGAAAATTCTAGAATTGAATCGACAACTTAAAGGAAAGGTTGAAACAAAAACTAAAGATCTTTCGAATGTGGTAAATGAATTATTAGAGACGAATAATAGATTAGGTAATGAAATAAAGGAACGTGAAAAGGTGGAGGCTGTTTTAAGGAATAATGAAATGGAAATTAGAAAAGCTCTGGAAAAAGAGAAAGAATTGAATGATTTGAAATCCAATTTTGTCTCGATGGCTTCACATGAATTCAGGACACCACTTAGTACAATTTTGTCCTCTACGACTTTGATTGCAAAATATTTAGAAAATGGTAGTATTGAAAAAACAGAGAAACATTTCGACCGGGTGGTATCGTCGGTTAAACATCTAACTGAAATGCTAGACGATTTACTTTCTTTAGCTAAATTTAATGAAGGGAAAGTTTCAGTTAGCCCTGAGCGAATTTTTATACATGAATTTTGCGAGGAATTTATTGAAATGAATAGAGGTTTACTAAAGCCTGGTCAAGAAATAATTACGGAAATATCTGGTCAAAATCAAGAAGTCTTTTTAGATAAAAAATTATTGAATCATATTTTGTTAAACCTTTTTTCAAATTCGATAAAATATTCTAAAGATGATGGAAGAATAAAGTGTGAAATAGATATTGTGAATCAAATTCTAGTGATAAAAATAATAGATCAGGGAGTCGGTATACCTTTGAAGCAACAAAAATATCTTTTTACAAGGTTTTTTAGAGCAGCTAACGTCATTAATATTCAGGGAACTGGATTAGGGTTAAATATTGTAAGAGAGTATTTGGATTTGATGGGTGGAACAATTGAGTTTGAAAGCATAGAAAATATAGGTACTACTTTTACCGTAATGATTCCTTTGGTTGAAAAAGATGTTATTGAATGATTCCCTCTAAAATATCTCTAACAAAATAAGCCATCGAAGCTGCTAAAATACCAAGTAATAATGTTCCTGATAATTATCTTTTTCAGATTTGGCGCCAAGATAAGTTACAATTGATATTGAAAATCTATCTGTCAAAAGGTTGGCAAATCCTAAAGTTAATATAATAGGGATATATAATTTTGAACCGACTGCGCCTACTACAACAGCAAAAGTAGTAATATTTTCATCGATAGCACCATAGACGAATTCCTCTAGAGTAATTTTGATTTTTTCTAAAAATATTACCTTCTATTGGATTGTGAAGATCAACTTTCGATACGTGGGAGGAAAGTTTATTGGTATTTATTCTTAATGTAAAATTAAGATGTATAATGAATTATTTATTTGACTAAAATCATCATTTAGGATTAAATTTATTAGTTCATAGGATAGCTATCCAAATTCACTTTACTCTTCAGTGGTTTTTGTATGATATGAAAAGGTGATAAAAGTAATTTTTTTAAGAGAATTAAAATTCTATTAACTAAGATGTAAGCACCTTGTTATGCGTTTAGTTGTAGCACTTTTCTGAATAACTTTTATAGTTGTTATAAGTATTTTTTTATGATTACTTCCTTTTTTTATTTTAAGAAAAAAACTTTATGAAAAAGAGTATTATTTATTTGGCCATTTTAACATTAGTAATTGTTTCTTTTTTTACTCTATGGAATTTCAATGCAAATTCAAATTTAATTGTGGGAGAGCAAAGTATTTTTGGAGGGGCAAAAATTGGTTTGACAGAATTGCAAAAAGATTTTGTGAAAAAATTTAGAGAAGGCAATATTCCTGGTTTAGCGGAGTATTTGGATGAGGAAGTTTCCATTACCTTAATGAAGGAATCGGATTATTATTTCAAAGAGGAAGCGGAAAATATTTTATTAAGTTTTTGTCAAAAGCAGATTGCTAAGAAGTTTTTGGTCAAACATTTTGGATCGAATGTAACAGGGACTTATTATTATTTAATTGGGGAATTAATAACAACCAATCAAGAGGAATATCGAGTCTATATATCTAATAATAAAACTCACATCGAAAGTATTGAAATTACAAAACCAAGAGATACTTAATTTTGCTTAAGATGGTTGAGGACCTAACTCAAATTGATAGATTAATTGAATTTCCCCCAATAGTATTTGTTGATAAGAATGTTCCAAAAATCGCTTCTATCCAATTTAATATTCTACTATAATTAATTTTTATTTCAGAAAAGGTTGCGTTGACACTCACTCATAAATGGTTTGTCTTTTTCATTGGGATATTTGACTATATGGTATTCAAGGCGATGAAGGTTGTTATAAATTTGAAGATCTTATTTCTGGTTATCCATTCCTTCTGGGGTCGAAATGAAATAGGTCAGATTTGTAGGTTAAGGGTTAAGTATGATGGACGATGGCATTATTTGTACGTAATATATATCTAACCAGTACTTCTTAATAGAGTATAAAGCCTCCTAAGTTTCTGGGAATATGGAAATGATTTAGCTATATCAGATTTGCCTATAAAAATTCAAGTTTTGCAAATGTTGATTCTATCATATATAGATTGTTAAGATTATCTTGCTTTGCAGGATCTGAAAAGGCGATTTGCGGAAATTGTAGTCAGTTATAGAGAATTGGGGAATCATTGCCTTGGTTGTTTACTGTCATAGATTAGGTACAGATATTCAACCTGAATAATGATCAATTCACAAGGTGAATCAAAGTTACTTTGTGAATATCCTTTATAATTGATATTATTTAAAATAAATTGGAGAACAGATTATTTGTTATAAAGGTAGTGATAGAAATCATATTACTACTTGATGAAAGTCATCTTTTTCCTCTTTAGAATAATTTAATTTTATGGTATTATTTACAAACGAAATAAATATATCATGAATAATTTAAAGACATTTGATTTGAATATTGGAACTGTGATTTTAAGATTTTATCTTATGATGGCAGTTGTTATTATCGCTGGATTCTCCGGCTATTGGTTGATGGCATTTATGGCACTTCCTATTTTTCTATCAATAATGCTAGGTATCAGCTTTAAGAAAAAATCGGAGGACGAACCAACAAAATATTCCTCTCTTTTAAATAATCCAAAGATTGAGTTATCTAGTTATATAAAGAGTGATTTTAAAGTAATTTAGAGCACCTGTTTTCCCAATTTAAGTTTTATTGATTGGAGCTTGATTTACGTTCATAAAAAAAGCAATAAATAATTAATTTCAATTAGTAAAATATAGAGTTGTTTAAGCAGGTAGGTCTCGTAATTTTTCCAATTGTAAAATACTAATTTTACTATAGTCAATTTCTACTAATCCTTCATTTTTAAAATCAGTCAACGTACGAATTACGCTTTCTTTAGCAGTCCCAACAATACTTGCTAAATCTTCTCGAAGGATGGTAATGGAAGATTCCCCATTTTTGTTTTTTGATAAATCAACCAAAGCCTCAGCTACTCTTTTTCGAATAGAATTATATGCAAGGCTAAGTAATTTTTCTTCTTGATCTTCCACATTTTTTGCAAGCATCTTAATGAAGCGGGCGGCAAAATTTTGATTGTAATGTAGCATTTTAAAAAAATCATTCTTTGGGATTTGACTTAGCTCAGTATCCTCCATGACTGCTGCTGATTCTGTATGAGGAGATTCCTTAATCATAGATAAGTATCCCAAGAATTCTCCCGGCTCGTGTATCCCCGTAATGTATTCCTTTCCCCATTCATTAGTTTTATAAGTTTTCACTTTTCCTGAGACGATAAAGTATAGATGCTTTGGGCGTTCTCCCTCTAGGTAAATTTTTTCTTTCTTTTTATATTCTTTAGTTGTTCTCTCTTCTGTTAATTTGTCTAATTCTTGTTGTCCACGAGCCTCATTGATAAAAGCTGTTAAACCTTGATTGGTTCCATCGAAAGCTTTTTTGATTCGAGCACTTTTTTTGATTCTTCTTTCAATCACATCTAATAATTCAGATTGATCAAACGGTTTAGTAATATAATCATCTGCACCCAAATTCATTCCTTTTCGAAAATCACTTCGTTCCGCTTTTGCAGTTAAAAAAATAAAAGGTATCTCAGCTGTTTTTGCTTTTTTTCCTAAAATATTTAATACGCCATATCCATCTAATTCAGGCATCATTACATCACAAAGAATTAAATCGGGTGCATTATCTAATGCTTTCTGAACACCAATTTTTCCATTCTCAGCTGTAATGGTTTCAAAATTAGAAAGTCCTAAAATTTCTGCCAAGTTTTCTCTAACATCTAAATTATCTTCTATGATTAGTATTTTCTTCATAATGGACATTTTTATTTTTATGTGATAAACTTTTCGAAACAAAGAAATCAAATTCAATTCTAGCTATAGGTGACAAAATTCACTATTAAGTTATGATTTTTATCAAGATAAAAAAAAAGTAATCTTTTCAACTTGTATTTATTATTCAATATCACTTTCGTTTAGAGGGCAAAATGGGGCGTAAAATACTGATATTCATTGATCTAAAAACTGAAAAATGAAAAAAATTCTTGTTCCTACAGATTTCTCAGAAAATTCTAAATGTGCTTTTAATTATGCCATTGAGTTGGCTAAACATTTAAAGGCAGAGATAACTGTAGTGCATATTTATCATCCATCTATAAATAACATGAATGAATTTATGATTATTACAGATAATGAATTGGAAGCGATAAGCAGAAAACTACTTGATGAATTTGTAAAGGATAATAAGTCAAAGAGTCAAAAAGAAGTAACCGTTGCTAACAGAATAGAGCAAAAATTAGAAATAGGTTTTGTCACGGAGAAATTGATAAATATGTCAAAAAGTGGAGAGTACGATATGATCATTATGGGAGCTACTGGCTCTACTGGACTATTAGAAATGGTATTTGGAAAAGTATCGCTTCATGTTGCTCAATCATCAGCTTGTCCAGTTTTATTAATTCCTGCTAAGGTACGTTTTGAACCAATTCGGGAAATAATGTATGCAATTGAATACGAATTGGTTAATGAAAGTTGTCTTGTTGAATTAGAAATTCTATCTAAAAATTTGGAGGCAAATGTTCATCTGGTGCATGTTTATGAAGGAATCAATAAAAAATCAACTGGATTAAAATCTTCTTTGATAGAAAAAATATTTCAACAAAAGGTTCCTAATTTGAAATTTACAATGGAAGCAATTAGTAGTGATTCCGTAGTACATGGACTTGAGGAATATGCCAGGATGAAAGAGATGGATTGGATGGTTTTAGTAAAATCTCAACGCAAACTTTGGCAACAACTGTTGCATAGTAGTAAAACGAATAAAATTATTTTGGATCCACAAATTCCATTAATGGTAATGCATTAATTTATTCAAAAGTAAAATATCCAAACTATGAAAAAAATACTAGTCCCAACAGATTTTTCTGATCATGCGAATAATGCAGTACGTTATGCTATTAATATTGGAAATTACTTTGAAGCAGAAATTGAATTGATTCATGTTTATGAAATGAAAACAATTATTGGATCTACTTCTTTGGTCAAAGAATATTTGAAAGAAAATTCGGAACGGGATTTAGCCGATAATATTCGTTCCTTCAAAGAATTAATTTTTGGAAATACAATTTTGAATAGTCGAGCCATTAATGGTAATCCAATTGATGTTATTTGTAGTATTGCAAATAATGAAGAGTTCGATATTATTGTGATGGCAACTCAAGGAGTAAGTGGATTGAGAGAAATATTTCTAGGTAGTAAAACTTCTGGAGTGATGAAACGAACTCACATCCCCATTTTAGTTATTCCAAATAGGTTTACTTACCGTCCTATAAAGAATATAATATTTGCTGTTGATTCAGGAATTGTGGCAGATGAGAATATACTCCATCTTTTATTGGAATTATCAAAAGCCTATAAATCAACTATCAAAATTTTGCATTTAGAAAAGGAGAAAATGGTGACAGGTTATGACCCAGGTATTAATATTTTATTGGGAGCAATTCCACATTCTTTTCACAAATTTTCTGGCTCACATGATGTGAATGGAGTTATTAACCTTTTTGTGTTTGAAGAGAATTCAGATATGCTTTGTATGGTTAGAAGAGATCGAGATTTTTGGTCAAATCTATTTCATCAAAGTATTACCATGAAAGAAGTTTTTGATAGCCCTGTGCCACTTTTAATTTTAAGAGACATCTTCTTTGAAAAATAGGAGGCTAGGATTCACATAAGAAACTATTCTTTTTGTATTTGTAAAATATTAAAAATCAACACATCAAAAAGCGATGATAAAAATCATCATTTTGTTTGACTTTAGTCAGTATCCACTCTGTTTATCCTTTTTAACTTTGTTTTATCATTAACGATTAACTGAAGAAAGATGAGGAAAATAAATATAAATAGTAATTTTTTTGGAAAAAGAAAAGAGCAATGCTATAATTTTTCAATTGTAGGTTTATTGCTTTTTGTTATCCTTTTTTCTCTTGCGAGTTCTTGTGAGGAAGAAAATGTAAATGTATTGTTGCAAGACATGGCGGAATTTGATAAGGCTTATATTCCTGTATTGTATTATGTAAGAGAAGGAGAAATGCATAATGCAAAAAGAGCAGTTTTTTTTCTAAATCATTCATGGCAAAAAGTTAATCGAAAGTACAAGGATTTATGTCCAGAAAATGATGATTGGCAAGAAGCATTTAGAATGACAGATGCCTGGTTGTCAGATGCTTATTTTTCGATAGATGCCATGCATCCAAAAGAAGCTTACATTTTTTTAGATCATGTTCGGTATCAAATGATAGAATTACGCGCAAAAAATGAACTTGGTTATTATTTAGATAAAGTTTGGGAGTTTGAAGCTTCGTTAGATTTGGCGGAAGAAGTAGCTATAGATCAAATGCTTTGCTTATTGGACTACTGTGAATTTGAAGATATAGTTAAAGGCTTAAATGACCAGTGGAAAGTAGTTAAAAGAGCAAAAATAGATGATGAATTATTTGATTTAGGTGTTGAAGATTTAAAAGTACTGAACATTCAAAAGGAAAAATTACAAGAGGCTATTATTATTTTTAATCAAGCAGTTGAGGAAATGGAAGGAGAAAACCTGGCAATGACAGCTACTTTCTTGAGGCAGGCATATTTAGAATTTTTGGCTGGGTTTGGAGATTTCATTAGCTCTAAGCATTATTATGCTAGCCTTTAATTTAATAAAATAAAGTACAAAGTGCGTGTGTTAGAAGAGTGAATTCTTCTATGAGGAATTTGCTCTTTGTTTTTCTAACAACGACTAAAGTTTAAAGATGAATACAGAAAAAATAATTCAAGAAATCATGACTACCAATCTTGTAGCTGTGGCTCCCGAAGATTCTTTCGGTAAGGTGAAGTTATTATTTGATGAAAATGACTTCCATCATTTATTAGTAGTTAACGAAAAAAAGGAACTAGTTGGAATTATTAGCTTGGAAGATTTATGGAGGACAGCTTACCATGTTTCTTTTTTGACTACTGGTCAAACTTTTTCAAAAGACTGGTATAATAATTATCAAGTTAAACACATGATGACAAAGGAACCCATGACCATTGAACCTGAAGATACTTTAGGTTTGGCAGCAGATATTTTCAAGGCTAATAAGTTTCGAGCACTTCCTGTATTGGAAGGCAAAGAATTAGTAGGCATTGTTACACCTTATGATTTAATGCAATATGCTTTTAATGATGTTACTATCACTAAATAAATTTTTTTTAAAATGATGAATACTCCAATAAAAAATTTAATGACAAGAGAGGTTGTCACTATCTGTCCAAACGACTTAATGATAGTGGCAAAAGAAATTTTTGAAACGAATAAATTTCATCATATCCCAGTAGTTGATGAAGACGATCAGTTGGTTGGAATCCTTAGTCAACATGATTACAATAAAATGTTAACAACCTTTTCAGTATTTAAAAATTCTAAGGCTGATCTTGCTAATCGGAAATTTATGATGTCAATGCAAGTTAAAGATGTAATGACTGATCAAGTAAAAAAGCTACACCCTGATGATTCTATTCTAGTTGCTGTGGGTATTTTTAAGGAGAATTTATTCCATGCGTTACCTATTATAGATGACAATAATCGAGTAGTTGGGATACTTACTACATTTGATTTATTGGCTTATGCTTACGATGAGAAAAAAGAATTAAATATCAAATGAAAATTTAATTAAAATATTTTTTAGTTTACTATATTTAAAGATTTTAATTTTAAGATAATTAATTAATATTGCCATTGCAGTGAGTAATAATTATTTGTAAGAATATTGTTGAAATTTAAAAAAGGAGACCTTCATTAATAGAAGGTCACCTTTTTTGAATAAGTATATTGAGAATTCTAATTACTTTTTTGTTAGTAGATTATCTTTGTCACCTAAAATTTTCCCGCGATTGTTTTGCTCGTCCAAAGTCCAAATATCAGTCACCCAAGTTTGCAACCATTTGCCATGCGACTTGCGATAAACTTGAACATATAGATTAAAATTATCTTTAAATAGATTCTCAAAAACGCTCACCGAAATATCACCATTCAAAGGAATGAAGCCATCATTGATACTATTCCTTATCTCTCCAATAGTCAAACTATTATCTAAGATATCTTGTTCATTTGATCCGTTTCCCTCTTTATGATATTTACTAAAGAACTCAATTTTTAAATAAGGGAAGGCAAAGTTAAATTCATATTGCAAATCTTTTAATGGTATAGAATTATTAATTATCATCTTTTTTTCATAAAAATAAGCCTAGTTTAGATTGAAATCAATGATTAAAGTCAGTTGTTTAGATAATTTTTATCAAAAATAAAAGATTGAAAACGTGTGCCATTTTTTAAATACTATTTATAAACTTACAGCCACCACCTAAAAAAAAATTGGATATTTAAGAGGAATATGCTTTGCATACCTTGTAGGATGTTAAAATCAGAATTTCTAAAGTTTATTAATTAAGATAACGCACTTTAAAAAGTTTCTTTTACCGTATCTCGTTTCCTCTGTTCTATGACCACATGATGCGGTAACTGTAATTGGAACATAAGCATCTGGTGTTACAAGAAATGATCATGGAGTTTTTATTTTGTAAATAATCAAAGGAGAATGTTCTCTGTTGTATTGTCATAAGTAAAGCGTTTAGATTCTTAGGAAAAAATGGAAAAAGGTTGGTGGTCGCAAAACATTTGATAACAGGGTTGATTAGTAAGGAAATATGTAGACAATAGATCCTCAAAAAAATCCAGTACAGGTGAATCATATTTATGAAAATAAAACTTTTGGGTCGCTTTAGGATAATTACATATTCTAATTTATGGATATGAAGACGTTTATTCAATTATTTGTTTGCGATTCGAATAAAAGAAATCAGAAGGACATTGTAATTACTTATGCTAAGAAGTTTAGTAAATACTATTTTTATAACGAAATGGTTAAAGCATACCTAAAAGGATTTTTGAGATGTTTGAAATCTTTCTAAAGATGAATCGACCGAAGGACTTAATAGATAGGATTGATTACAACTTATATTAGCTTCGAATAAATAATTATTATGGATGATTTTTTTTGATAAAGGGTAGAGTTTGGAAATTTGATAGATTTTTATTTGTGAACATTAATGATGACAAAAATCACTATTGTTATTGAGGAATATCAATATTTAAAAGGACTAAAAACTGGATCTTGAGTTTAAATAAAAACTGGAAAACATGAAAAATATTTTAGTACCCACCGATTTTTCAGCTTGTGCGGAATATGCTATTGACTTAGGATTTGCTTTCGCTGAATTTTTTGACGCTAGATTATATCTTTTTTCTTGCATTGATCTTCCAAGTAATTGGGATATAACATCAGATGAAGAGATGGATGAGATGCCCAAGCAACAACAACTTATTGAAAATGCGAAAGTATTGTTAGAGAAATGGGAAGATAGAGCACGTCGAGAGAAAATTAAATTAAAAACCATTGTATCTAGTGGGGGTTTTCTGACAGAGCTACAGAGTAATATAACAGATAATAAAATAGATTTTGTGGTTATGGGATCACATGGGGTAAGTGGAAAACAAGAATATTTTATCGGATCTAATACTCAAAAAGTAATTCGGAAATTACACGTTCCTATTTTTGTAGTAAAAAATCCGTTAAAACAATATGCTTTTAAGAGTGTAGTTTTTGCCTCAAATTTTAATACAAATGAGAGGGAACCTTTTCTAAAGTTTTTAGATTTTATTAAATGGTTTGCACCCGAGACGATACACCTTCTATCAATTAATACCTCAGGCTGGTTTGGTCAACCTTCGTTATTGATGAATGAGGCTATGAAAGATTTTAAAAAATTATGTAAAGGGTATAATTGTAAAACCCATTTTTACAGAGATTTATCAGTTGATGTTGGTGTTAGACATTTTTCAGAGGAAGTGAACGCTGATTTGATTGTGGTATCTAATCAAAATCGTAGGTCATTAAAACGAATTTTCTCTGGAAGTAATGTGGAAGCTCTGGTGAATCATTGCGAAATGCCAGTGTTAAGTCTTGATTTTACTGAAGTACCAGTTGAAGTATGATACAATAATAGAATAGCGTTTGAAAATAATAATAAGTTACTTGGAAATCTACAAATAAAAGGATATTGGCTATTTTTGGAAATGCATTGCTAAATTTGAATGACGGTGATACTTTTACATTCTTTGTTACTAGTTGAAGCATTATAAAATATATAAGCTAGCAAATCATGCGTCGTAATTATTACTATCAAAACAACATCTTTCACTACTGGAATGGCATGGAAAGTTTTTTGAAAAAATAAATCTGCAGCTAATCCAGTGCTATTTTCAGGATTTAAAAAGGTAGGGTTTTTTGTCTTAATATTTCTTGCAAATATACTGTTGTAAGTTTCCCAGTAGTATTATTGGAAAGTAGATACGCAATTTTTTAGAGAAATTATATTTACTAATGACTCCTTCGATCATTGTCATTTTATCCACAATAGGTAGATGATGAAATGGGTTAGTGTCAAAAGGTGATTTATTTTTACTTCATAAAGTAACTAATCTAATAGTAGTTAAATCTGTTGTAATTAGATCTCTTAATGAAGTTCGCGTATTCATAATAATTTGATTTAGGTTGAATAAAATCCTTCCTAAATTTTACTTCTAGGAAGGATTAATATTGCTTCTTCTCGGTTTTTTATAAGGTGAAGGTTTATAGATGCATCAGTATTCAAATTATCATTATGTACATGTGCTCATTTTATTGATAAACTCAATTTGTCAGCCAATCATTTAGTATACAAAAACGCATATATTTCTCATTTATAAATGTTTAGTTTTTATAAATTAACCTTAGAAGTTTCTTCATTTATTGTCTTGATTATGTCAAATGTAGTAACGATGCCAACTAATTTATCATTCTCGACAACTGGTAAAGCTCTGAACAAATTTTTACTAAAAATATCTAAAGCAACATTGATACGATCTGTTGGCTCTAATTTGCCAACACCTCGAGTCATGATAACTTCTGCATTGTAATTATTAAGACGTGTTTCATTGATGATTTTTTCTAAAGTATTATCACCTAAACCTTTCATAAAAAGTAGTAAATCTTCTCTACTGATGATTCCAACAACTTTGTTTGATCGAGTAACTGGTATATGATGAATAGCATTTAGCTTAAAAATATCTCTGACGCGAGTCAAACGATCTCTTTCGGCAACACTAATTACATCTTTAGTCATAATGGTAGAAACGGGAGCTAAAACATTCATAATTTATTTTTTTGTGAATAATTATTTTAGTTACAAGTTGGGAAGAAGTACTGGGGGAAACGATGATTTTTATCTTCCAAACGTGGTGATATTTGTCACTTTCTATTTCTTATAACTCAATCAACTTCTCAAAAACAATTGTTATCTTACTAAAAAAATATCTAAGTAAAAATAGTAATGAGTTTTTTTGAGAGAAAATATACGTTACATATACTATTCTTCATCATCTCTTTCGTTTCATTTGGACAAGAAAAGGTGGAGTGGGAAGGCCAGTTTATTATTGCAGGAAGTTATTCTCCAGACAATCAATTAGCAGGGTTCTTAGGAACAAGATATATTCCAGAGGCGAGTTATTTAATTCCAGTGGATTCTGCTCAAACTAAATATTTCGATTTCGAGGCTTCAGCTAATATCAATGGAGATATTTTGTTTTCCCCATTTGATACATCGAGTAGTATTGGCAATGTTCAACCTTATCGAGTTTCGGCCAGGTATAATACTAATCAATTTGAGTTGCGAGTTGGTTTGCAAAAAATTGATTTTGGATCAGCTTCACTGCTTCGGCCAATTCAATGGTTTAACCAAATTGATCCACGAGATCCATTGCAATTGACAAATGGAGTTTATGGAGTTTTAGGCAGATATTACTTTTTAAATAATGCTAATATTTGGTTGTGGACATTATATGGCAATGAAAAAACGAGAGGCTTTGATGCCTTAGAAACGAATAAGAAGGTTCCAGAGTTCGGTGGACGAATTCAGTATCCAACTAAAAAAGGAGAAATCGCACTATCCTATCATCATCGTTCCGCAAGTTCTACGAGCATAGAATTTATTCCTCAGTTTGAAAAAATCCCTGAGCATCGGTTTGGTTTGGATGGGAAATGGGATGTTGAAGTTGGACTATGGTTCGAAACTGCTTTGATTTACAAAACCAAAGATTTAGGGTTTTTGACACATCAAGCATTTTTTAATATCGGAATGGATTACACATTTGGAATTGGTAACGGTATGAATGTAATATTAGAACATTTGACTGTAGCATTGGATAATCGATTTTTAGGAATGGAAAATACATCAAATGTCACCGCCGCAATGGCGTCTTACCCACTGAGTTTCTTTGATAATATAAGTGGTGTATTTTTATACAATTGGACTGCGGGGGATTTTACATTTAATATAAATTACAATCATCAGTTTGAAAAAATATCAGCTTACTTGATGGTCTATTATAATCCATCCGCCGTTTCTGGAATCCAACAAAATGATTTAGTGAATCAATTTTCAGGATCAGGAATTCGATTGATGATTGTTTACAATCATTAATTGATGTAATACACTGTTTGAAATTAAAATCAAACGTTAGAAACGTATCAATTTTATAAACAGTCTTGTTTTTTTTTAAGAAAAAAATGAAAAACGAAGTGGATTTTAAATATGCACAAACATCAATAACTGCAATTAAAAATCACTAAACCAAACTGACAAAAATCATAAAACCAAAAACCATTATAATCCATTTTCGACCATCAAATACAAACTCGATAATATGAAAAACGGATCTATTATTTCAATTAAAAATGTAACCAAACGTTTTCCCGTGGGAGAAGGCGAATTTACCGCGTTGAAAAATATCAACCTTGAATTCCAAAGTGGAGAGTTCGCAGGATTAGTTGGACCAAGTGGTTCAGGGAAAACGACATTACTAAATATCATAGGTTCACTAGATTCTCCAACAGAAGGAGAAGCCTTAGTTTTAGGAAAAAGTATCTCCAAACTATCGCATAAAGAATCAGCCCTACTTAGAAATAAACACATCGGATTTATTTTTCAAGTATACAATTTGTTACCAGTTTACACTGTCTATGAAAATGTAGAATTTGCACTTCTACTTCAAAATATTCCAAAGGTGCAAAGACAAAAAATGGTCATGGAAGCATTAGATTGGGTGGGACTCGCAAGCATGGCTGACAAAAAACCAGACAAACTTTCGGGCGGTGAAGGTCAACGAGTTGCCATCGCAAGAGCCATAGTAAAAAAACCAGTAATCGTAATTGCCGATGAACCTTCCGCAAATCTAGATGCTGAAAATACTTATGCAATTCTCAAAACGATGAGAGAGTTAAATAAAAATATAGGAACCACATTTTTATTTTCAACGCATGATGAAAAAGTAATGGGCCACCTAGATCGTATCATTCACCTCCGAGACGGAGCAGTTGAAGAAGATGAAATTATCAATGTAAAAACTTTAACGAAATGAAATTAACATTTCAATTAGCCTATAAAAATTTAGTTGGAGCAGGTCTACGAACCTGGCTCAACGTAGGTGTTTTGGCCTTTTCATTTATCATCATTATTTTTTACAATGGATTAATTGATGGTTGGAATGAGCAAGCCAAACATGATAGCATCGCTTGGGAATATGGGAATGGGCAATTACTTCATGCTGATTATGATCCTTTCGATCCATTCACAATTTTAGATGGGCATGGTGTTTTGGAAAATGAACTAAGTAAAAACTTAGCCCCAATCTTACTTCGTCAAGCTTCGATTTATCCAGAAGGCAGAATGTTTTCCGTTGCTCTAAAAGGTATCGATGTCAATCAAACTACTCTCAAACTTCCAACAGCCTCCCTAAAAAATAGCAACGCAAAAATACCTGCAATGATGGGGATAAATATGGCGGACGCCGCAAACCTAAAAAAAGGAGATGAAGTTCTCCTTCGATGGAGAGATCAAGGTGGAACTTTTGATGCAGCAAAAATTACAGTTGTCGATATTTTTGAAACGAATGTGCCAACCGTTGACATGGGGCAAGTATGGATTCCAATTAGAAAAATGTGGAAAATGACAGGTTTGGAAAATCATACAACGTTTTATGTAGCCAATGAAAACTTCCAACCAAGCAATATTTCAGGTTGGAAATATCAAAGTCAAGAAACATTGCTAAGCGATCTGAATGAAATCATTGCTATGAAAAAAATAAGTGGTTCAATCATGTATTTGCTTCTTTTGGCGATTGCATTGTTAGCCATTTTTGATACTCAAGTACTTTCCGTTTTTCGAAGACAAAAAGAAATTGGAACCTACATTTCATTGGGAATGACACGAGCTCAAGTTGTTGGACTATTTACAGTCGAAGGAAGCATGTATAGTATTTTTGCAATGATTTTGGGGAGCATAGTTGGGATTCCATTATTTGCCTATTTAGCAAAAATAGGAATTGGAATGCCTGCCGCTTCGAGAGATATGGGCGTTCCTTTGGCAGAAAGAATTTTTCCAGTTTTTGGAATTCAGTTGATAGTTGGAACAATTCTCTTGGTGGTCATCGCATCAACGATTGTTAGTTTTTTACCTGCTCGAAAAATTGCCAAAATGAATCCCGTTTTAGCATTAAAAGGAAAATTACAATGATACAATTTTTATTAAAAGGAATTTTACGAGACAAAAGTCGAAGCATTTTGCCCATTATAGTGGTGAGTATCGGAGTGGCTTTGACTGTTGTGTTGAGTGCATATATGAATGGTGCATTTGGAGATATGATTGATCAAAATGCTCGATTCGAAACTGGTCATGTAAAAATAATGACTAAGGCTTACGCTAAAAATATTGCGCAACTACCAAACGATTTAGCACTCTTGGAAGTTGATGAATTGACTAAATCTTTAGAAAAAGATTATCCCGAAATGCAATGGGTCAATCGAATTCGTTTCGGTGGATTGATCGATGTGCCTGATGGTCAAGGCGAATCAAAAGGACAAGGTCCAGCTGCTGGAATGGCCATCAATTTATTCGATGAAAAAAGTGGTGAAGCAAAAAGAATGAATATTGAAAAGTCATTGGTAAAAGGTGTGATGCCTAAAAAAAATGGCGAGGCAATTATTGGTGATGACTTTGCTAAAAAATTAAATGTAAATATTGGAGATAAAGTTACTTACTTCGGAACGACGATGAATGGAAGTATGACTTTCCAAAACTTTGTAGTAAGTGGAACGATTCGATTTGGCGCAGCAGCAATAGATCGAGGAGTAATTATGGTGGATATTTCTGATGCGCAGAGGATGTTAGATATGGAAAATGGAACGGGCGAGTTGCTAGGTTTCTCCAAACTCAATATTTATGAGGATGAAAAGATGGAATTTCTTGCAAGTAATTTTAATGAAAAATATGCTGATGATAAAGATGAATTTACTCCAATCATGATGCCTTTGAGCGCGCAAAATAACCTTGGAGAAATCATTGACTATTCCAATTATATGTCAGGCATTTTTATCTTTATTTTTGTCTTTGCAATGTCGATAGTTTTGTGGAACACAGGATTATTAGGAGGACTTCGAAGATACCAAGAATTTGGAATTCGATTGGCATTAGGCGAGGCTAAGGGGACGATTTATCGACGGTTAATTATGGAGGCAATACTAATTGGGATGATTGGTTCGATTGTGGGAACGTTGATTGGATTGGCAGGTGCATATTATTTACAAATTGTCGGAATTGATATCAGCGGATATATGGATAATTCGACGATGTTGATGCCTTCGGTTTTGCGAGCAAAGGTGACATTTGAGCTATTTTTTATTGGATTTATTCCAGGATTATTAGCGATGGTTTTTGGAAATATGTTGTCTGGAATTGGAATTTATAAAAGAGAGACAGCCCAACTTTTTAAAGAGTTAGAAGTGTAAAAAGTCAACTTTTCTTTGAGTATTTTTTTTTGAAAAAAACATCTTATTGATAAATGACTCAAAAATTTGTACTGTGTGAAAAAAAAATAAAAAATGAAAAATTCATCAATCATATTAATAATTAGTTTGAGTTGTTTAGTCTTCAATGTAGAGGCACAAAAAATGCCTGATGCCCATGTAATAATTGATAAAGTTGATGCGAATATGGTTTCCAAAACTAGCATAGTTAAATCAAGAATGATCATCCAAGGTCGTCGGAAAAGCCGAGTAGTTGTCTCCAAAGGATATACAGAAGGAAATAATAAAAGTTTCACAGAGTATCTAGCACCTGCGAGAGAAAAAGGTACTAAAATGTTGAAGTTGGAAGACAAGTTATGGATTTATTCTCCATCTACGGATCGTACGATTCAATTGTCAGGACACATGCTTCGGCAGTCAGTGATGGGATCTGATTTGTCGTATGAAGATATGATGGAAGATCGACAATTGATTGATATGTATGATGCAAAAGTTGCTGGTGAGGAAACTATTGAAGATCGACAAACCTGGATTCTAGAGCTGAATGCAAAGGTCGATGATGTTAGTTATGCGAAACGAAAAATGTGGATAGATCAGAAAAGATTTGTACCATTAAAAGAAGATCTTTTTGCAAAAAGCGGAGAATTGTTGAAACGAACAAGAATGAGTGATTTTGAAAAGATAGATGCAAGGTGGTATCCTAAGAAAGTGAATTATAAAGATATGTTGAAGTTAGGAAAGGGAACAGATTTTATTATTATTGAGATAGAATTTGATCCCGAAATTCCTGCGTATATTTTTAGTAAGGCATCTTTGAAAAAATGACACCTTAGCTCCTGTTTTGAATAGAAAAGTCTTTCCCGATTTTTAAAACCGGGAAAGACTTTTTTCTTTAATAAATTTTAGGTTTTTAAATAGTGTTTTATTTTTTCTAACCACTCTACATTCAAAGCACCAATTCTTAATAATTCATTTATATTATTATAGTTACCATGCATCTTTCGGTAACTACAAATTAACTTGGCCTGATTCCAAGAAATATAAGGATGAGATTTTAGCTCACTTTCTGTTGCTTGATTTAAATTTATTTTTTGCAAGATAGAAGAAGGTTTGAGTTTATTTTTTATTTTTTGGAAAGAGCTATCAGGTAAGCCATATGTTTCTCCAACCTGTTCGATGGTATGAAATCCACCTAGTTGACCTCTAAAAGTTATAATTCTTTTTGAGAAAGAAGGACCAATTCCTGAAAGTTTTTGCCAATCCTCAACCGAAGAATTATTTATATCAATGACAATGTTTATATATTTATTTTCTACTTTTGAGAGGTTATTTTTATGCTGAAAAGTATTCTTGGATGCCATTTTTTCTTGTGGAATAATTTCGATAAACGGTTCTATTTTTTGATAAATATTTTCTTTTAAAGAGTAAATTTTTTTCAAATCCTCTTTTACTTGAAAAGTGGCTCCACTATTTCGATATTTGATAATTGTGTTCGCTACATGCTGAGGGATTCCATTTTGCAACAATATTTTTACATCTGATGTGTTAGGGTCAAATATAATATGATTTTCGATGGATGCATCATAATCTTTTAGGATTTCGTTTTTCGCAAAAGGTTTAAATTTATTTTCTTTCATTTTAATTTGGATAAATTTTTCAAGCCGCTTGAAGTCTGATTCTTTTAAACCATAGACTTTTTTAAAATCTTCTTTTTTAAAAAACATGGCCCCTTTGTTTCGATAATTGATAATCGTATTGGTTGTTTTTGGTGAAATACCTAAATTGATAAAGTCTTCTTCTGAAGCTGAATTTGGGTCAAAATAAAATAAGTTGAATTGCTTTCGAGGAGTTATTTTCGAGAATTTGTTTTTTGGAAATGCAAGTGGTTGAGAATAAATATCCGCTTTTTGAAATACTTGAATTTCATTTATAAAAGTGCTAAAATCAGTTGTCTTTTTTTTTTCAAAAAAAGAATAAATTAATGGTGCAAAAGAAATAAGGCTACTTATGAAAACGACGACAAAAAGCCCATTTCTCTCTTGGCGAGTCAGGTACATATATTCGTAAAACTGTTTTATCATGACATGTTATTTTTTTTTGGGGCAACCAAAAGAGATTGTCCTTAAAATCATTAAAATTAAAAATGCATGTTATTGCAAATAAATTATTTGAAAACTATTTCAAGAGCACCCTGCTCAAAAATATCATAGTATGGAATGTTTAATTTTTGACAATCTGTTTTCCAGTTTTTAACTTTCCATTGTGAATTAGAAGTATCGAAGATTATTTTTTTAAAAATAAAATTCTGAGAAATATCCTCCATTTTGAAATTTGGATTGTTTTGGATTATGATAAAATCTACATTGATTTTTATTCCTTTTTTGAATTGGAAAGTATCATCAAGTAGCGCGATTTTTTTATCTAAAAATTGAATAAAAGGTTTTTGGTAAAAGATATTTTCAGATTGGAATTTTAAATTTTCAAAATGAATTTGCTGAGTTTTTTTTATACCGTTAGCCCATCGATTATTTTGAGTAGCAAAGGACAGATTCTTTTCTAAAATGTCTTTTTGGCAAAAACTGAAACCATTTTTTCCATCAAAAAAATCAATAATGGTATTTTTGTAAGAATGGTAAATGATTATCTTCTTCTGTGTAGTTTCCCTTATCGAAATGCATGAATAATTGGTCGAAATGAAGAATAGAAAAGCAGAGGCAGAAAGCAACCATTTTAATTTTTTAGTGCTCAAAGCGAGGACAATATTGCCAATCATCAAGTACATTAAAACAACGGTTCCAGAACCAATCCAAATGCCAGTCCAAACACTCGATGGAAATCTTTGAATCAAAAATATAGCTTCATTCATCAACCAAATAGAATAGTATAAAATCCATCCTGGAATAAATCCTAGGCTCGGAATAAAACTTTCTACAAATAATAGTATCATCCCACTTCCAAGAATTATCGTTGCAGCAGGAATCACGATCACACCCGACAACCAAGCAAAAAGTGGAATTGAATGAAAATAGTAAATGCTAATTGGCAATGTTCCAATTTGTGCTGCTAAGGAAAGCGAAACTAAGTTCCAGATATTTCTAAGAAAACCGTTTACGATAATTAGACTACGGTAGATTTTTGGATGAAAATATATAATACTTGTGATTGCGAAATAAGATAATTGGAAGCTTACATTCATCAAAAGATAAGGATTCCAAATCAACAAAATGGTAGCTGAAATCGCTAAAGAATTATAAATATTAGTTGTCTGATTTAAAAATAGTCCTATGATCAAAAAGGTAAACATAGTAGCAGCCCGGAGGACGGATGGAGATCCTCCGGAAATTAGTGCAAACGACCAAACTATTCCGATCAAAATAAATACTCTGGTAAGTTGCCAGGTTAAGGTTCTAGACTTAATTAAATTTAACAATACATTTACAAACCAAGCGACTAATCCAACATGCAGTCCCGAAACAGCTAAAACATGCAAAGCGCCAGTATTTGCGTAGGCTGTTCTGACTTCGTCATCGATTTCATTTTTATGACCCAGTATTAAGGCATTGCCCACGGATAATTCGTGGGATGTGATTAAATGGGTTTTTAAAATATTTAGAAAGTAGTGACGGATTTGAATGGTTTTTCTTCGGATTAATTTACCTTGATTGATAATTGACTTTTGCCACATGGAAGGTTTATTTACAAAAATTTGATAGTGGATGTTTTTAAAATTTAGAAATTTTTTATAGTTAAATGCATGTGGATTTTTAGGCAGTTCTACTTTGTGGATTCCTCCTCGAAGGGCAATGATGTCACCATAATTTAGTTGGTGGGTGGAATCATTTTTCAGGTATGTTAAAATTTTGCCTGAACATTTTTTCAAAGAATCTAGATGTGTTCCTATTAGTTGGGTTGATAAAGTTACTTTTAAATATTTTCCAAAAACTGGTGTAGTTTCAATTTTTCCAATAATGATATTTTCGGATTTAAGATAATTTTGGAAATGATTTTTATTTTGTAAGTCGTTAAAATGATAACACCATAAATAACCCAATGAAAACAAAAGGGTATGTGCAAGTATTCCATGTAAATGACTATAGTGATTAGGTAGTTTTTTGAATAAAAGTATAAGCCGAATGAGAGTTGCAAATAATAGAGTCCCATACCAACTCGGATGGTTGTTATCTAAAATTATAGAGAGTAAAATTCCTGAAGCAAAAGGTAGGAGGAATTTTACAAAAGGTATTTCCTTCCAGTTAATCATATTTTCTCAATCTTGTATGACTCATAAATTAATGATTTAAAAACTATTATTTTAATATTGTTTTTTATAAATTATCATTAATTACTTAGATTGTTATGTTTGATATGAGGTAACAATATGTGTAAGAAAATCTAGATGAATTACGAGATTGATTTTTTTTTTGATTACCTTAGAAACGTAAAAACAAACAAACTTGAAATTAAAATCGAAAATCAAAAACCACCTCATCTCTCAAATCGACTTCCGTCGGTTATTTGATATTTTACCCTATCAATTTGCAAAATTTCCAAATAAAGCTGCACTCGTTCAAAAACAAAATTTAGGCTGGCAGAAATTCAGTACAGATGAATGCATTACTCAGATTAATCGAGTAAGTGCTGGGCTATTAAATTTGGGGCTGAAACGAGGAGAGAAGATTGCTATCATGACACAAGTGGGTAGTCCTCGATGGAATTTTTTAGATTTTGGTGCACAGCAAGTTGGTGGAGTTTTAGTGCCGATTCATGCTCAGGCAAGAACACATGAAATTGAATATATTTTAAATGACGCGGGCGTGAAATTTTTGGTAGTGGCGAACCGTGAATTTTATGAAAGGGTTATACCATTAACAGAAAAAGTAGTGAGCTTGAAAAGGGTTTTTACTTTGGAAAAGTTGCCAGAGATTCCTCATTTTGATGATTTGTCAGAGGAGCCAACAGATCGACATTTAGCAGAGTTTGAAGGACGTAAAGCCTCTATTCACGAAGATGATTTGGCTACAATTATTTATACCTCAGGCACTACTGGAAATCCAAAAGGAGTGATGCTCTCGCATAAGAATTTGGTGTCAAATATTAAAGCAACTATATCTCTAGTTCCAATTAATTGTGATAAACGTACTTTTAGTTTTTTACCAATGAGTCATGTTTTTGAGCGAATGGTTACTTATACGTATATGGCAGTTGGTGCTTCAGTTTATTATGCAGAGCGTCGTGATACTTTAGTAGAAAATATAAAAGAAATCCGTCCTCATTATTTTGCGAGTGTTCCTCGTTTTTTAGAAAGAACTTATGATACGATTGTAGAAGAAGGAGAGAATAAGGGAAAAATTTCCAAACGGATTTTGCATTGGGCAATTCGATTGGGTGAACGATATGATAGTCAAATGGGATTGATTTATTTTTTGCAATTAAAGATTGCAGACTTTCTTATCTATCGACTTTGGCGCAATGCTCTAGGTGGAAAAGTAGAAGGTGTTGTAGTGGGAGCTGCTGCATTACAACCTCGTTTAGGGAAGTTGTTTTCAGCTGCAGGGATTGATATAAGGGAAGGATATGGTATGACTGAAACATCGCCGGTGATTTCTTTTAATCGCTTTGAACCAGGTGGAATTCATTTTGGAACAGTTGGAATTCCAGTTCCGGGGGTGGAAGTTAAAATTGATAGCCCTGATAAAAATGGAGATGGAGTAATTTTAGTTAAAGGCCCGAATGTTATGATGGGCTACCATAATTTACCAGAGCGAACGATGGCAGTCTTGGATGAAGACGGTTGGTTGATGACGGGGGATGTTGGGCAATTTATTCATAAAAGATTTTTAAAAATTACAGGACGTAAAAAAGATATTTTTAAAACTTCGAGTGGGAAATATATCGTACCTACAGTTTTGGAGCAAAAATTAAATGCATCTCCATTTATTGATAATTGTATGGTATTGGGTTTTCAAAAGCCTTTTGTCACAGCACTTATTACTCCTAATTTTTCTCAATTAAAAAAGTGGTGTGTTGAAAATAATGTGCATTGGACAGCTCCGCAATTTATGGTGATTAATCCCAAAGTGGAAAAATTTATGAAAAAAGTTGTAGCAGAAGTAAACACTTATTTAAAAAAAGAAGAACGAATTCATAAATTTTATTTGTTATTTGAACCATGGGAAGTGGCGACAGGGGAATTGACCTATACTTTGAAGTTGAAGCGAAATTTTGTTTTTGAAAAATATAGAAAGGATATTGAAAAGATGTATGAATGACAAAAAGGTGATATTTTTTAATAAAATTTTAGGCTAAGAATTCGGTAGACTTGTATGTTTTCATAAAAAAGAATTACTTTGTTTTTATGTTGTTTTAAATGACTTCAAAAAATCAAGTAAATGAAAAATCTAATTTTAATAGTATTTTGTTCAGTACTTTCCTATTCCTCTCTTACTGCTCAATCCAATTTTAAAGAAGCAGTAACCATTTTTCAAATATCCAGCCAGCAGAGAGGTAATTCTCAATTTAAAAAAGCAAAGGAAGCTAGAATTGAGCTGGCAAAGAAAATTTATAAATATTCCCAAGTAAAGTATTTACCTGGGAAAACAAAAGTACCTGAAACTGAAATTGACCAACTTATCATAGAAGATGGGGACGGAATTGGAATGTCTCAACCTGAGGTAGATTACGCCGAAGATTATGAAGTTGCATTTGGCACTTCAGAGGCAATGGAGATTAGAAGTACTCCCCCTCAAACCACCTCCCCAATAGATAAAAAAAGAATTGAAGAGGAAATTGCAAACGAGTTGCAATTAATTATAAATATTCGTGATAATAGTGGTAAAGAAATTTGTAAATGTGCCCAAGATCCTGAAAAATATAAAGAGATAGAATTAAAATATTTGGCTGACATCAATAATTATTTTTCAAAAATAAAAAGTGATGCTTTTAATCAGGGGGGAGCTAGAGGTACTGCAGCTAATAATGGTAATGACGCAACAGGAGTGTTTGGAATTTCTCAAGCTGAGATTATTCAAGGAATTGTAGAGTGGAGTATTACTAGAGCAAAACGAGAATTACTCCAAGCATTTTTGCAAGAATGGTTATATAAAGTTCAAAGCGAAAAGACATTACAGACCGTTTTTCCTAATACATTGAATTTGTTAAAAACCTCGGAGATTACAGCCGTTATTAGCCAAGGTGATGTATGGAAATCTGCCTTTGTTCAAGACTTTGATAATCTCCCTTATCATATTCCTTCCTTAGTTTCTCAAATTATAGATGAAACTAAATTGGATAAAATTGAGAAAGATGAATTGAATGGTATGTTAAGAACTATTCTAGCTATATACCCAGAATTAAACAAAGGAAAGAAGCTAGAAGAATGGTTACCTATTTTGGCGAAAACTATTCAACTAAATCTTGATAAAAAATCTACTTCAATTATAGAAAGAGGAGTTGTAGGTATAAATCTTCTTTTGCAGAATGTTCGAGCGGGACAAACTCATCTTACACCATCCCAAATAATAAATTTACAAGATAAGGAATTCAAAATCTTATGGAACCTTATTTTTATTAGAAACTATAAGAAGGTAGGATTTATATTTTCGGATGCTTTGACAGAGATTTCTTGCGAGGATTTATACAACAAGACGATCAATAAAGTTAATGCTTTGCAACTCAAGATGGCAGAAGTATCAGACATAGTAACCAATATTAAAGAATTACAAGAATTGATTAAAAAAGTTGCTGCAAAAGAAAATAGTCCCAATTTTAATGAAATTCATAAGTATTTTTTAATAGCAATGGATATAACCGATGATGCTTTTGGTCTTGCTAATCTAATTAAAGAAGAAACTTCTCCTGGACTTATTAAGAAATATAAAGAGTTGATCAAACCATTTGCTGGCAGAGTAATGGAAATTAATGAGGGGATAGGAGTGAAAAACTATGGAAAGGTTGTTACCAATCTAATTGGCATATTTGACCTTTTTATTGCAAATATGTCGGATGATGGTGCAAAGGAAAAATATATAAAAGTTGTAGGCTACGTACATACATATGGTAAATTTATGGTTAACCTTTTAACTGCCGAAAATAAAGAAGAGGTAAAGTCAGCGTTGGAGGATGCTGCTATGAAAATGGGTGGGTATATGGTTAAACAAACAAGTAAAAGATCTCTATTTGTAAATGTATATCCAGGCGCATCATTCGGGAGTGAAAATTTGATGAATCAAAATAATGTTTTTACAGATTCAAATGGGAATGCAACAAATCAAAGTAATGGCCAATATATTGGGGCAACTCTTCCAATTGGAGTGCAATGGTCTTGGGGTACTGAAGAACATGGTAGCAACGGAATTTTCTTTCAGTTTTTTGATTTAGGATCGGTGTTGAGTTATAGTTTAAACAATGCAGACTCATTAACAATTAATAATGACTTTGGATTTAAAGAAGTTTTTTCTCCAGGGATTTTGTATTCACATACTTTTAATAAAACACCGATAAACCTGGCGGCAGGCATTACCTATACTCCTGACTTAATAGAATTTACTCAATTGGGATCTACCTTTCAAGCTAATTCCTTACGAATAGGAATTAACCTTACAGTAGATGTATCCGTTTTTACACTTTATGCGAGTAAGGAAAAGACTAAGTCTAATTTTGACTATCATGATTTTTAAAATAAATAGATAGCGATTGATATAAAGAATGAAAATATAATTTTAATTAAAAAAAATGTCATGTCAAATATATCATATGAGGAATATAACAAAGCTTTAAAAGAATTTGCTGAAAATGAAATCCTTACTCGATTTGAGCAATCAGAAAAGGATGCATCATTTAAAATAGTAGGTATTTTCAGAAGTGGTAGAGGGAAGGATAAAAAAATTGTGGTACTCATAGATAAAGTTTCTGATGAAAAGGCCATTCATGAAATCGCCAAAAAGTATTTTAAGAATTTGAATTATCAAGTAAAAAATGTTGATGATATAGCTACAGGTTCATCATTGAACAATGGGGCAGGAATTAAACTAAAAGAAAGTAATGATTTTGGGACACTTGGAGGGATTTTTAAACGGAAAAATTCTAATGCATTTTTTGGGTTGTCAAATAATCATGTTATTGCTCATTGTAATTTAGGTGCAAAAGGAGATATTATTCGAACTAAAGATGGTAGTCAGGTGGGAGAACTTATTGATTTTTTCAACTTGTCTCCTAAAGGGCCATCAATGAAAGTGAATACAATCGATGCTGCTATTTTTAAAATAACAGATACTCTTAATATGGATTGGCAACCAAGTTTCCCACAAGGGGTAGCAAATGCTCAGATTAATCGGAGGGTTTATAAAAAGGGAGCAAAAACAGGAGTAACCTTTGGAATAATCACTGCGATCAAGGGAAGTGCTGATATAAACTTGAGAAATACAAATTATCATTTTAAAGATTTATTTGCCATTGAGAGAGATCCTGATCCTGCCAACCCAAATCCATTTCCTGAATTTATAGATTTTGGAGATTCAGGAAGTTTGGTTTTAACTCTAAACAATTTAATCATTGGAATTATCCTAGCTAAAATGGGTAAATATGCATACGCTTGTCCGATAAAATATATTAAGAATTTTGGACTTGAATTTTGGAATCCAGAGGTAACTTAACGCTCAGTTAAAGGATATGTGATCCCGAATTTTCAAAATTGGAATTTGGGATTTTTTTGGATCAATTATTTCTCTCTACTAATAATAATAATAAATTTTCAACTAGAGGGAGGGTTTTATTATTGAATAAAGCAAATTTGGAAATAAGCAGAATTAATTTTGGAGAGGCCATATTTTGGCTGATGGCTGATTTGCAGAAACGATTAGAAAGGATTGCTCCGCATGTCATAGTAAAAGATTGTTGGATGATTTGAATATTAGTCAATTAAGTTTTCATTTGTGAATTTGGACACGAATAATAAAATGAAGTTTTCCAACCGTAAAAAAGAAAATTTGCCTTTGTGAATAACTTTTTAAAAAAAGATTGTTTTGAGAAAAAGGAAACCTCTATTTTCGCATTTAAAGTATTTTTTCAAATTACTCATCATTATCTATTATGAAAAAAATTATTTCCTACAACGTTAACGGAATTCGTGCAGCAGTTAAAAAAGGGTTTTGGGATTTTATGAAAGAAGGCGGATTTGATGTAGTGTGCTTGCAAGAAACAAAAGCTCATGTAGATCAAGTTGATGTTGCGCCATTAGAAGAAATGGGATATCATCATCAATGGTTTTCTGCTCAGAAAAAAGGATATAGTAGTGTGGCTATTTTTTCCAAAGCAGCACCTGATAATGTTGTGATCGGTTGTGGAATAAAAAAGTATGATGATGAGGGACGAATCATTCGGGCAGATTTTGGAGATTGGTCGATATTGAATTGTTATTTTCCATCAGGAAGTTCGGGCGAAGAACGACAAGCATTTAAAATGGAATTCTTAGATGACTTCTTTAAATGGATTGAAAAACTAAAGAAGGAACGACCAAATTTGATCGTTGTAGGAGATTATAACATTGCTCATACGGAAATGGATATTCATAACCCAAAGAGTAATAAAAAGAGTTCGGGGTTTTTGCCAGGAGAAAGAGATTGGATGACGAGGTGGTTGGCAAGTGGATTCACAGATGCTTATCGATATATTAATCCAGAAGGGGAGGAGTATAGTTGGTGGACTTACCGATTTGGTGCTAGGAAGAATAATAAGGGATGGAGAATTGATTATCAATCAGTTTCGGATTCTTTGAAGGATAAAATTTTTAGTGCGAGACAGTTGGGTGATGCACATCATTCAGATCATTGTCCTGTTTTTATGGAGATTGATTTGTAATCATTGCAATTTAATTTAAATAAAAAAGCTTCCAGAACTTTAAGTCCTGGAAGCTTTTTTATTATTTCATCATTTTTTTAAAAACATCCAACCAAACTTCCGCCATCAAATACCCTCCTCCCAACGAAGGATGAACTCCATCTGGGCACCAGTATTCAACACTAGCAACTTCCAATGCATCATCAAACGTTTTTTGAAAAGGAACCCAATTTGTGTTGTAATCTGATGATATTTTTCTTGCAGTATTTTGATAAGCCATGAATGCAGGAAACCACTCTTTTTCAACAATGGCACTTCCTCCTTTTACAACAAAAGGTTCGCAAACTATAATTTTGCAATCAGGTAATTGTTTTAAGGTACGATCCAATAATTTGCGAAAATCATCTTCGTAACTCCTAGCGGTGCCTTTATAACCATGGCTCAACGTATGCCAAAAATCATTTACTCCAATCAAAATGCTCAAAACATCAGGTTGGATTTGTAAACAGTCTTCTTCCCAACGATTAGCTAATTGAAAAACTTTATGTCCACTAATGCCGCGATTGTAACATTGAATATTTGAAGTTGGATTTTTTCCTAACAATTCACTTGCAACTGGCAAAACATAACCACTTCCTAATCCACCCCATGCATCATTTGCATAATAATGATCTCTTTTTCTTCCTGCATCGGTAATAGAATCACCTTGGAAAAGTATGGTTAGATCTTTAGGTAATTTTAAATTTGTTTTTTCTTTTTCATAAAGACTAGGTTCAGCCTGAAGGTTTCCTAAACCTAAAACCCCTGCGGATGCAAGTGTTGTTTTTTTCAAAAAAGTTCTTCTATTATTAAAATTTAATTTTCCGTTTTGCATGGTTTATTGGTTTTAAGAAATCAAGAATATTTAATGCACACATTTTTAGGTTCAGTAAAAAATTTCATTGCTTCTAAACCACCTTCTCGACCAACACCTGAATTTTTTACACCACCAAAAGGAGTTCGTAGATCACGAACCATCCAACAATTCACCCATACAATTCCTGCGTCTATATTTTCTGCCATTCGGTTGGCTTTTGAAATGTCTTTTGTCCAAATCGTGGCAGATAAACCATAATTTGTTCCATTAGCAAAACCCAAAACTTCTTCTTCTGTATCGAAAGGAGTGATGGTTACTACAGGACCGAAAATCTCTTCTTGAATTGTTTTACAGTCTTGAGTCAGACCCTCAATGACGGATGGACGAAGGAAATATCCATCAGCGTTTTCACCTTTCATTTTGACAGGAGTTCCTCCACAAAGAATAGTCCCTCCTTCAACCTCTGCAAGAGTTAGGTAACTGATTACTTTTTCCATATGAGCTTTTGAAACGAGTGCACCTAGATCGGTTACAGTTGAAAATGGATCGCCTATTTTTAAAAATTGGGTTCGCTTGACAAGTTCATCTCGAAATTTCTCATAGATCGCCCGTTCAACATAAATGCGAGAACCACATAAGCAAATTTGTCCATTATTTGAAAAGGAAGATCGTAAAGTGGTCATCATCATTTCATCAAAATCACAATCCGCAAAAATGATATTAGGATTTTTTCCACCTAATTCTAATGAGAGTTTTTTAAACATTGGACCTGCTGTTGCGATAATTTTTTTTCCAGTTTCAGTGCCTCCTGTGAATGAGATAGCTTTGATGCGAGGATGTTCTACTATAGCTTGACCTGTTTTTGCCCCAAATCCATGGATAATGTTTAAAACACCTTCTGGTAATCCAGCTTCGATACAAGCTTTTGAAAGCATATATGCAGTCATTGGGGTCATCTCTGACGGTTTGCCAATTACACAATTTCCAGTTGCAAGAGCTGGTGCGATTTTCCATGTAAATAAATAAAGTGGCAGATTCCATGGTGAAATGCAACCTACAACACCTATTGGCTGGCGTAAAGTATAGTTGATAGCTTCATTTGGCATTGCATGTGACTCGGAGGAAAAGTGCAAAAGAGATGTTGCAAAAAACCTAATATTTTGATGTGCGCGAGGAATGTCAACACTCCGAGCCATTGCAAATGGTTTTCCAGAGTCGATACTTTCTGCTTTAGCAAATTCATCTAAATTTTGTTCTATGATATCAGCTATTCTGGTCAAAATTCGGAATCGCTTAGCTGGTTCCATTTTTTTCCATTCAGGTAAAGCACGTTCTGCTGCCTCAATAGCTAGTTGCACATCTTTCTCATCTGAGTCAGGAATATGAGAATAAACTTGACCAATCGCAGGATTATAATTGTCAAAGTATTCGCCTGAGATGGCTGGAACGAGTGCACCATTGATATAGTTTTTAATGTATTTATCTGGGCTCATCTTCTATGAATAATTAGTTTCAAAAAAATTATAAATATTTTGTTTTTTTAAAATACGCCAGCTGCCTCCTTGTAAACTACTGCTAAAACTGTTTGTCCAACAGCTCTCAATGTTTTTTTATCAATGATATTCATATTATCATCATGGGTGTGCCAGTAATTTCCAAAACCACTCCGAGTTGTAGAAGGTCGATTGATGATATCGATCATTGGAATATTTGCAATTTCGTTGACAAATTTATGATCATCAATCAATGGTCCTGAAGCTTCATTGACGAAGAAATTTCCATACCCCCTTTCCTGTGCAATCTTCCAAACTTTATTCATCACTTTGGGGGCATAATTCATGGAGACTTGATCTTTGGTAAAACGAGCATTTTTTGAACCAGCCATGTCAAGTAAAATTCCGAATTTTGGTTTGTGGCTTGTGTGTAAATTTTTCGCCCAGTGCTGAGAACCTAAACACCATTCTGTTTCTTTTCCTCCACTAGAGCCTTGATCTTCTGCATCAAATAAAACGATATCAATTCCCAAATCAATTTTATTGAGACTTATTTGTCGTGCAATTTCGATTAACATTCCTACGCCACTTGCTCCATCATCTGCACCAAGGATAGCTTCTTTTTGTTTTTTTTCATCTGTATCTTGGTCGCCAATATGTCGAGTGTCCCAATGTGCTGCAAGAACAACTCGATGCGAGTTTGAAGGATTAAATTGAGCTATGACATTGGTTGAGTTAAGTAATTTGTTTTGAAAAGACCTTACTTGAAAATTTTGTTCGATAACTTCTGCTCCGTATGATTTAAATTTTTGGACATACCAATTTTTAGTGGTAGTATGAGCTTTTGTATTTGGAACTCGTGGACCGAAATCTACTTGTTTTTTTGTGAAAAAATATGCAGAGTCTCGATGAAATTTTGGAATGTTAACATTTTTTTTGGAAGAATCCTTTAGGGTAATTGTAGGAGTTTTTGGTTTTGGATCGGCAGTGCAACCATTACATCCAATTAAAAAAAGTGCAACAAAAAAATAAAAAGGGGTTAATCGTCTCAACATTCTATTTAGTTTTAGTTCTTCAAAAATCAAGTGATAAAGTTAAACAAATAATTGAAGTTGGAAAGAGGATTTAGCCTTTCACGACCTATTCCAATAAATTAGTAATAAATATAAAAAATAAACATAGCGTTTTATGAATTTTAAGTTAGTAGCAAAGACTAACTATCCTCGGATTAGGTTATTAAAAACTTCCTGAAATATTTGTAAAACCTATCAAAAACACTATCTTTGCATCCGTTTTCATAAATTATATTAATTCACTAAAAAAATACTTCACGTAAATGAGAAATTACGAAGTAAATTTCATCGTAGATTCAGTACTGTCGGGCGATGAAATAAATGCGACAGCTCAGACTTATTTCGATATGTTGACATCTAATGAAGCAACTATTGTTGATAAAGGAGAGATGGGATTACGTCAATTGGCTTACCCAATTAAAGGACGCACCACAGGTGTTTACTTTTGTACAGAGTTTCAAGTACCAAGTGGTGCTATTATTGCTAAGCTCGAATTAGCACTTCGCCGAGATGAGCGTATCATGAGATTTTTATCTGTAAAATTAGATAAATTCGGAGTTAAATATAACGACGACAAGCGTAACGGATTAATCGGAAAGAAAAAAGACAAAGTAAAGTCTGAAATCAAAAAGGAAGTAGCTGCTGAGAAAAAAGTTACTCCTGCTAAAAAAGCTGATGCTCCTGCTAAAGCTGCTCCTGCTCCTGTTGCAAAAGCAGAGGAAGAAGAGTAATTCTTTTTACGATTAATTAATTTTCTAATTATTAAAATAAAAAAATCATGGCTTCTAGAGACGATATAAAATTTCTTAGTAATCCAAATATTGGTCAGGACAGGAAAAAATATTGCCGATTCAAAAAATTTGGAATTAAGCATATTGACTACAAAGATCCTGACTTCTTGTTACAGTTTATTAATGAGCAAGGAAAGATTCTTCCTCGACGAATTACTGGTAACTCTTTAAAATACCAACGGAAAATGTCTACAGCTGTAAAGCGTGCTCGTCATTTGGCTATTTTACCGTATGTAACGGATTTGTTAAAATAAATTTTTTAGGTAGGAAATTTTATTGCCTACCATGATCAAGGCAAAATCTTAAATGATTTTCCAAAAAAAAAATTTCATCATGGATATTATATTATTGGCAGATTTAGATAAAGTTGGAGACAAGCACGAAGTGGTAACCGTAAAAAATGGTTACGGCCGAAATTTCTTGATTCCTCAAGGGTTGGCATTAATTGCTAATGCTTCCAATATGAAAAAATTGGATGATCTTAAGGCTAAGGAAAATGCTGCTGAAGCTGCAAAAGTTGATGTTTATAGAGACATAGCTACTAAACTAGAAGGTAAAACTTTGAAGATTGGAGCAAAGGCAGGGACCAGTGGAAAGATTTTTGGAAGTGTAACTACTATCCAAATCATTCAAGCATTGAAAGAACAATTTGATGTGGAAGTTTTGCGTAAAAGGGTTTCTCTTGAAGATATCAAGGAAGTTGGATCTTATACTGCAACGTTAAATTTACATCCTGAAGTTGTTGTTGAATTACCAATTGAAGTAGCTGCTGAATAATTTAGCCTGCTTTAGTTTTTAAAATAAAAAAGTCCGAGTCATTTGTATGGCTCGGATTATTTTTTTGGGGTTAGGAAAGTAATTTTGCAATTTGATTTTCTATTTTTTCAAAATCAAATTGCTGATAAATTTTATTCATCTTTTGCTTTATTTGATTATTGCAAAGATTTCCTAAACTACCTTCGTGCGTATGGCTAATATTTTTATCAAAAGTAAAGTTGTCATTTTCTATATTCATTCCAATAGTTTTATAAGCATCTCGGAAAGATATTCCTTTTAATACTAATCGATTTACTTCTTCCACACTATACAAGTATTCATATTTTTTCTCACCCAAAATATCTTTGCGAACTTCTATTTTTTTTAAAGCTAAAGTGGTGACTCTCAGACAATCTTTTAAATTTTTGATAGCTGGGAAAACGGTTTCTTTTAGCAGTTGGAAGTCTCGATGATATCCAGTAGTTAAATTGTTACAAACTCCCATAGTTTGTTGAGGAAGGTTTTGTATTTGATTTGACTTAGCTCGAATGAGCTCAAAAATATCTGGATTTTTTTTGTGTGGCATAATACTCGAACCTGTGGTGAATTCTATTGGTAATTTTAGAAAATTATAATTTTGATTGGAAAAAAGACAAATATCTGTTGCTAATTTTCCTAAAGTATTGGCAATGGAAGCCATCGCAAAACTTAAAATTAATTCCGTTTTTCCTCTTCCCATTTGAGCATGAACCACATTATAATTCAAATTATCAAATCCCAAAAGTTGAGTGGTTAATGTTCTATTCAATGGAATAGAACTTCCATAACCTGCTGCTGAACCTAACGGATTTTGATTATTGATTTTATGTGCAGAAAGTAACAGTTGCAAGTCATCAGCTAGGGACTCAGCGAATGCGCCAAACCACAAACCGAAAGAAGATACCATTGCAATTTGTGTATGGGTATAACCTGGCATCAAAACATCTTTATGTTGCTCACTCACACTTTGGAGTTTTTCAAACAATGTTTTTACTAATTCAGAAATGCTTTGAATTTCTTCTCGGAAAAATAACCGTAAGTCCACCAACACTTGGTCATTTCGAGAACGACCGCTGTGAATCTTTTTCCCAACATCGCCTAACTTTTGTGTTAGCATCCATTCGATTTGAGAATGGACATCTTCCATTCCTTCTTCGATTTGAAAATTGTCCTTTTCGATTTCTTGATAAATATTTTTTAATTCAACTTGTAAATCTTGGAGTTCTTTTTTTTCTAAAAGTCCAATTGATTCCAACATCTCAATATGAGCAAGAGAACCTTGTACATCAAATTTTGCTAAAAATAAATCGAGCTCTCGATCTTTTCCAACGGTAAAATCTTCAATGGTTTTGTCGAGTGTGAAATCTTTTTGCCAGAGTTTCATAAGATTGTTTTTACTAAAAGTTCAATATAAATATCAATGCCTTTTTCAATTTCTTTTAAATAAATAAATTCATCAGCGGTGTGCGAGCGGGCGGAATTTCCACAACCAATTTTTAATGTTGGAAAAGAAAGTAGGGCTTGATCCGAAAGGGTAGGCGAACCAAAATATCCCAAATCTAAACTCAAACCACTTTGCACCAAAGGATGAGTCAAAGGAATTTCTGAAGAATTTAAACGAAAGGACCGAGCTTTGATTGTTGATTTTAAATGCTTTTGCAAAATAGCAAAAGCTGCTTGATTTGAATATTTTTCATTTGTTCGAACATCAATCACAAAGCTACAAGCATCTGGGACAACATTATGCTGAGTACCTGAATTGATTTGAGTAACTGTCATTTTTGTTTCCCCCAACTGATCAGAAACTTTCTCAAATTTATAATTTCGAATCCATTCCAAATCCTCCAATACTTCATAAATTGCATTGATGCCTTCCTCTCTCGCGGCATGTCCTGCGTTCCCTTTTGCGATTCCATCGACGACCATCAAACCTTTTTCCGCAATCGCCATTTGCATTTCAGTAGGTTCACCAATGATCCCAAAATCTATTTTTCCAAAATCATCAACAACTGAAGCGATTCCATTTCTACCTGAAATTTCTTCTTCTGCAGTTGCTGCAAGTATAATGTTATAATTCAGGTTTTCTTTTTCATAGAAAAATAAAAAAGTAGCAATCAAGCTCACTAAACAACCTCCTGCATCATTACTTCCAAGACCAAATAATTTTCCATTTTCGATTAAAGGCTCATGTGGATTTTTAGTCCAAGCTTTTACGGGACGAACTGTGTCGTGATGGGAGTTCAATAAAATTGTTGGAAGTGAATCATTCCAAGATTTATTTTTTATCCACACATTATTTCCTTTTCGAAAAGTTGGAATTGATTTTTTTTGAAAAAAGCTTTGAACGCAATCCGCTGTTTTATTTTCCTCTTTTGAAAATGAAGGAATAGAAATATGTGTTTTTAGAAGTTCAATAGATTCTATTTTTAATTTTTGTAACATTGTTTTTACATTTTAAATTAAAGCTGAATCAGTGTTCCACTTTGATGATGAATTGCTTTTGATCCACAAATAAAAACTTTTTCTACTTTATTCTTTAGTGCAAAAAAAGCATTGTCCATTTTGGGGATCATACCTTCTGAGATAATCCCAGCATGTTTATATTTTTGAAAATCCTTAAAACTTATTTTTTCAATAATAGAATTATCATCTTCTGGATTTTTTAAAACTCCATTTTTTTCAAAACAAAATTTCAAAGTAGTTTTAAAAAAATGAGCGAGTGCGACGGCTAGTTCAGAAGCAATAGTGTCAGCGTTGGTATTTAGCAAATGTCCATTTTTATCATGAGTGATCGCACAAAAAACAGGTGTTACATCATTGTTTAAAAGTTGTTGCAAAATTGTAGTCTCCACAAAATCAATATCACCTGCAAAGCCATAATCAATATCTTTGAAAACTCGTTTGTGCGACTGAATCAAATTCAAATCAGCACCTGTCAAACCCAAAGCATTGCACGGAATTGCTTGAAGTATGCTCACGATTTTTTTATTATAAAGCCCCGCATAAACCATGGTGACTACATCCAAAGTTGCGAGATCGGTTACTCTTCGACCTTCAATTATTTTAGGAGTAAGTCCCAGTTTTTTGCTCCAGGTAGTAGCTGATTTTCCTCCTCCATGAACTAGAATTTTTGGGCCTTTAATTTTTGCAAATTGCTCAAGAGTAGATTTTAATTTTTGTTCATCTTCGATAAGTTTACCACCGATTTTAATAATGGAGAGAGGTGGCTTTTGATTTTTCATAATTCGTTTTTTTTATTTTTTAATAAATCGAATAAAACTGATTGCGTTGCAAAAGTTCGATTGTTGGCTTGCTCGATGACCAACGAATTTGGGCCATCCAAAACAGAATCATCAACGACGACATTTCTTCTCACAGGCAAGCAATGCATAAATTTTCCATTGTTGGTCAAGGCCATTTTTTCGGAGGATATTCTCCAGCTTTCATCTTGCGAAAGTATTTTTCCATAGTAATTAAATGATGACCAATTCTTTGCGTAAACAAAATCCGCATTTTTAAATGCTTTATTTTGATTGTATTCGATAGTTGCATTTTTAGAAAAGTCAGGAGATAACTCATATCCTTTTGGATGAGTGATCGTCAAATCCACATCAGCAAAATTCATCCACTCACAAAAAGAATTGGCAACTACTTGGGGCAATACTTTTGGGTGAGGAGCCCAAGTTAAAACAACTTTTGGATGCTTCGTTTTTTGATTTTCTTTGATGGTTAAAAAATCAGCCAAGGATTGTAAAGGATGCAAAATGGCAGATTCTAAACTTAAAATCGGAAGACTTGCGTACTGAATAAATTTTTGTAAAATGAAATCTTGATAATCTTTTTCACGGTCAATAAGGGTTGGAAAACTTCGAACCGCGAGCACATTGACAAATTGACTTATTACCGCAGCCGCTTCTTTTATATGTTCGGCTTTGTTACCATTCATGATCACTTCATCTTCAAATTCTATCTGCCAACCATCATTTACATTTAGTGAAATAATATTCATGCCTAAATTCTGAGCAGCTTTCTGAGTACTCATTCTAGTTCGTAAACTTGGATTGAAGAATACCATTCCCAAGGTTTTTCCTTTTCCAATTTCAGATTGAGATAAAGGATTATTTTTGAAATCAAATGCTTGTTGGACAAGTTGTTCAACATTGGGAATGTCGTGGATGGAGGTGAAATTTTTCATTTTTGATAATTAAATGGGTGACGGAGTTGGAATTAATTTTAGAGCCGTTTCTAATTTTCTTATAAAAAAATCAACGTGCTCTTTTTGGATATTTAAAGGAGGTAAAACCCTCATTACATTTGGATTGGAAGAAGAACCCGTAAATATTTTTTCTTCAAAGAGTAAATGCTTTCGTAATTCTTTGATAGGAAAATCGAATTCTAAACCTATCATTAAACCACTTCCTCGCACTTCGGAAATACCTTCGACTGTTTTTAATTTTTCTAAAAAATAATTTCCTAACTCCTTTGAATGAGCAATCAAGTTTTCTTTTTTTAAAATATCTAAAACAGCAATTCCTGCAGCACAAGCCAAATGGTTTCCTCCGAAAGTGGTTCCGAGTAAACCATATTTAGCTTTGAATTTTGGATGAATCAAAACACCACCGATTGGAAAACCATTTCCCATTCCTTTAGCAATTGTGATAATGTCAGGAGTGATTGTTGATTTTTGGAAAGCGAAAAATTCACCGCTTCGTCCATAACCAGATTGAATTTCATCGAGGATAAGAATGGTATTATATTTTTTGCAAAGTGATTCTAAAACTTCTAAGAATTTTGGTTTTGGGATTTCGACTCCTCCGATTCCTTGAATGCCTTCTATGATGACCGCGCAAACATTACCTTTTTTTAGTGAAGCTTCGATTGTCTCGATTTCATTGAAATTATGTAATTCCGTTTCGAAAGTTTTATTAATGGGAGCTTGGATTTTTACATTGTCGGTCACACTGACAGCAGCGGAGGTCCTTCCATGGAAACCTTTTTTGAATGCAATGATTTTGGTTTTTTTATTTTGGAAAGAAGCAAGTTTGAGTGCATTTTCGTTGGCTTCAGCACCAGAGTTGCAAAGGAATAAATTGTATTCTTCACAGTTGGAAAGCTTGCCTAGTTTTTTGGCTAATTCAATTTGTAAATCATTTTTTAAGGAGTTAGAATAGAATCCTAAGTGTTGTAGTTGTATTGTTAATTTTTTTACGAAATGAGGATGACTGTGTCCGACGGAGATGACTGCATGACCTCCGTATAGGTCTAAATATTTATTTCCTTGACCATCGAAAATATAACACCCTTCCCCTTTTACAGGATGAATATCGAAGAGTGGATAGACGTCAAATAGTTTCATGATTTTTTTTTTTTTGGAAACTAAAATACCATTGCTTTTAAATTCAAACCTTCTGTTTCTCCTAAGCCAAATATCAAGTTCATATTTTGAATTGCTTGACCAGAAGCACCTTTGACGAGGTTGTCTATCAAGCTTATGATGAAAACTTTGTCGCCTTCTTTTTTTATAAAAAGGACACACTTGTTGGTGTTGACAACTTGTTTGAGACTTGGATTCTTTTGAGTGATAAAAACGAAAGGTTCTTCTTTGTAATAATTTTTGAAGAGATGATTTAATTCGTTTTCACTCAGGTCAGTTTTAGTATAAACCGATGCAAAAATTCCTCTAGCGAAATTTCCACGAACGGGAATGAAATTAATTTCGCTATGAAAATCATTTTGTAATTGTTGAATGCTATTGTTAATCTCACCAAGATGTTGATGTGAAAATGGTTTGTAAACTGACACATTATTATTTCTCCAGCTGAAGTGAGTTGTTGAAGATGGATTTTGTCCAGCCCCGGTCGAACCAGTAATTGCATGGACGTGAATGTCATCTTTTAAGTTTTGAGATTTTGCCAAAGGCAGTAAGGCCAATTGAATCGCAGTTGCAAAACATCCACAGTTGGCAATGTGCGAACTAGTTTGAATTTGTTTTTTATTCAATTCAGGCAAGCCATAAACAAAATTATTTCCTTCCTCCTTTATTCTAAAATCAGAACTGAGGTCAATAATTTTAGTTTGTTTAGAAAAAGTATGTTTCGTTAAAAATGATTTTGAATTACCATGGCCAGAACATAAAAACAATACATTTACACCTGGATTTATATTTTTAGAAAAAGATAAATAAGTTTCTCCCAAAAGATCTTGGTGAATGTCGCTGACCAATTTTCCATCTTGACTATTGCTATGGATAAAATCAATTTTCACTTTAGGATGATGTAGTAAAATTCGAATGAGTTCTCCTGCGGTGTAACCTGCACCTCCGATGATTCCTATTTTTATCATGATTATTATTTTTAGAATTGACTTAAAATTTCTGCTCCGTTTACAGCTCTGTGAATTTTGGTAGCATTACCTAATATTTTTGTAAAACCTCTCACGTCTTCGCCAGACCATCCTTTATTCATCTCGCCATACGCTCCAAATTTTGCATTCATTAGATCGAAGTCAGATTCGATGCCGAGTAATTCAAAACGATAGGGGAGTAGCTTTATAAAACTTTTTCCGCTAACATTTTGCTGAGTATCGGTTAGGAAATTTTCAATATTTCGCATCACAGGTTCTAGCAATTGCCCTTCGTGGAGAAGCATCCCGTACCAATTGGCGAGTTGCTCTTTCCAATATTGTTGCCATTTGGTAAGGGTGTGTTTTTCGAGTAGGTGATGAGCTTTGATGATAATGAGAGGTGCTGCCGCCTCGAAGCCAACTCGACCTTTGATTCCAATAATTGTATCGCCGACATGAGTATCTCGACCGATGGCAAAAGGCGCTGCGAGTTGTTGCAATGCTTGGATGGCTTCTACAGGATGAGCGTACCTTTCTCCATTGATTCCGATGAGTTCTCCTTTCTCTAACAATAGTTCTACATTCTTCGAAGAGTTATTTTTAAGTTGACTAGGGAATGCAGATTCGGGAAGAGCTTGATGAGAAGTAAGTGTTTCGTTACCGCCAATACTTGTTCCCCAAAGTCCTTGATTGATGGAGTACTTTGCTTTTTTCCAAGAGATATTGATTCCATGTTTTTTCAAATATTCAATCTCCGCTTCTCTGCTCAATTGGTTGTCTCGAATAGGTGTGATGATTTCAATATCATTGCCTAGTACATTAAATACCAAATCAAATCTCACTTGATCGTTGCCAGCACCAGTGCTTCCATGAGCAATTGTTTTTGCACCAATAAGTTGAGCATGTTGTGCAACTCCGATTGCTTGAAATATTCTCTCCGCGCTGACTGAAAGAGGGTAAGTATTATTTTTTAAAACATTTCCGAAGATGAGATAACGGACACATTTTTCATAAAAAGTAAAAGTGTTATCAATGCAGGTGAAAGATTTTGCTCCGAGCAAGTATGCTTTTTCTTCGACCGTTTTAATTTCTTCTTTTTCAAAACCACCTGTGTTGATAAGGACTGCGTGAACTTCCATATTTTTTTCGATAGTCAAGTATTTGATGCAAAAGGAAGTATCTAAACCTCCGCTGTATGCTAGAACTACTTTTTGGTTTTTCATTTTATGAATGTTTTTTTTCTGAAATTAAATAGGTTAAATCGTATTCCATTTGGTTTTTAGAAGGAGCGAGCATTCCTGTGCATAGGCATATCTTACGATTGTTGCGTGTGAGAATATCAAAATTAGGACAACTTCTACAGCTTTTCCAGAAGGCATCGTCTTGAGGTAATTCTGAAAAAGTTACAGGATGATATCCTAAGGAAGAATTGATTTTCATGACAGGTAGGCTTGTTGTAATTCCAAATATTTTCGCATTAGGAAATTTATTTCTAGCGTGATTAAAAACGAGACTTTTTATTTTTTTTGCTAAACCATATCCTCTGAAATTGGGTGCAACGATGAGTCCTGAGTTGGCGACATATTTTCCATGTTCCCAAGTTTCGATATAACAAAACCCTATGAAGGTGTTTTTTAACAATGCTATTACCGCATTACCACTTTTAATTTTTTGTTCAATATAATTGATATTTCTTTTTGCAATACCAGTTCCTCTCAATTTGGCAGATTGCTCAATTGTTTTGCAAACCTCTTCAGCGTATTTTAAATGTGTGTCTGTTGCAACTTTTATTTCGAATTTCATTTTTGATAAGTTTTTAGAATAGACAATAAAATACCTAGCCGTCCGAAGGGTGCTTTGTCTTAGATGAAACAAATATCGAACTGGTAAAGACTAATAAAATAGAATGTAAGTGTATTGTTGCATTGTAGGGTAAATTCAGATTACTCTGAATACTCCTTATTAAAAAGTGATCTTTCTTGGAAAGAACGGTAGAAACAAAATTCTACCCGCAAAGGTATTATATGTTGAAATTACGCCCGATAGGGCGGCATGAACGAGAGAAGAAACGACGAGGCGACGGTGCTAGGACAGCACTCGAAAATGAAATTTTGTATGTCGTTGTTTTTAACATTGTTGACCAAATGTAAACTTGGTTTTCGAGAAAAGCAAAATTTTGGAATTTATGCTATCGAATGATAGTAAAATTTAATTTGGATTTTTTTGAGAAATCATTATTTATAGAATGGGTTGTTTTGATCATTAATAATATTTACCATGTTTAGGATTTTATTAAAAAGGATAATTTTTTTTGAGAAATAAATATATTATAAAAAAAAAGCCTTTTTAGTGTTCCAGAAAGCCTTTTTAATAGCTTAATATTTATTTAATATTAGTTGAATTGTCCACTAAGTTGTCTGTATTGTCAATGACATTACCTAAAACATCACCTGTTATTTCCTCAGTATGATTATTGCTTTCATCAATAGAGTCGTTAGCGTCTTTAACGACCTGGCCTACTATATTTTTTAAACTATCAATTAAATCACCTGTATTACTAGAGATCGTATCATCAGCATTTTTAATGTTTTTTACAACATTATCAGCCACATCAACTAAATCTTTTATTTTTTTAGGTGTATTATCGATCGTATCGTCGGCCATATCAATCACAATTTCTGTCACTTGTTTTGCACTTTCTGCAAAATTGCTTGCTTTATCTAAAACAGTTTCTTTCATGTCTTTTGCAACCTCTTTTGCATCTTTGGCGATGTCACTTGCTTTTTCGTTAACATCATCTGCTATATCTACAGCATTTTCAACTAAAACTTTTGTAGGACCAAAAAATCCCTTAATAAAATTGAATAATTCCATATTTGCTAAGTTTTTTGTGATTAAATAACTGCGTCTATAAATGCGGAACAATTTTCATTGCCCTTCAAGATAAAAAACTTTCTTAAAGGTCTATAAATCTTCTTTAATCAATTTATTACGATTGAGAGAAGTTCCTTATCCTTATTTTCTTTTTACTAAAAAAAAATCCCATGAAAGATAATTAAATCTTCATGGGAAATTTCTTGTAGCGAGAGGCGGGCTTGAACCGCCGACCTCGGGATTATGAATCACGCGCTCTAACCAGCTGAGCTACCTCGCCATAATTAACTTTTCGTAAGCGGGTGCAAATATACTAGTTTTTACTTTTTAAAAACAACTTTTAAAAGATATTTTCCACACTATTTTGACTATTTTTTAGCGTGTAGATTTCAAGAGAATTTGTATTTTTAGCAATCCTAAAGTATAACAAAGGAATAAAATAATGAAGAACCACATATTTACAATTTTCAAAAAGGAAATGCTTGACATGTTGCGAGATCGACGAACGGTGATTACGATGATAGTTATGCCAATTTTATTGATGCCAATAATTATTTCCTTAAGTAGTTATATTGCAAGTGATCGAATAAAAAAGGCACAAGCTAAGGATATCAAAATTGCAATTAGTGCGAATGAAAATGGAGTTGATCTCGTTAAAAGGTTCAAACGCCAAAAAGATGTTCAAATTATAGAAGGGGTTAATAAAAAAGACTTTGAAGAACTTATTAGAAATGATAGTTTAGATTTGGCGATTGATATTAGTGAAGATTTTGATTCTCGAATCGAAAATGGAAAAACAGCTGAGGTCCAAGTATTTTTTGATTCAACAGATGAAGGATTGTTTATGAAGCGCCTAAAAAACACAATTGATAATTATAAGGAATTTATAGTGAAGTCACGTTTGGTTTTACTTGGGGAAGAAATGAATTTAATTAAACCTATAAAAACTAGTGAACAAGACGTGTATACACAAACAGAATCTCTTGGGAAAAGGATAGGAGGATTTTTGCCATATATTTTTGTTATATTTTGTTTGATGGGAGCAATGTATCCTGCCATTGATTTATTTACAGGTGAAAAGGAAAGAGGAACAATGGAAACTATTTTGAGTGTTCCAGCAAGTCGATTGCAAATTTTGTTAGGCAAAATGTTAGTAGTAGTGCTCTCAGGAGTTATCTCGGGAGTTTTAATGATAATAGGTTTATACTTAGCTTTGAAACTGAATCCAGATGTTCCAGGTTGGGTGATTACTATGGCAAATGAACTATTAAGTTCACAATCATTAGGATTGATAATTTTGATGTTGATTCCATTGACAACATTTTTTGCAGGAATCCTAATTCCAACGAGTATTTATGCGAAATCTTTCAAGGAAGCTCAAAGTTTAATTCAACCGTTAATAATTGTTGTTACTATACCATTGGTGATTGCGATGATGCCAGGATTTAAGTTAGATGCTTTTACTGCTTTAATCCCAATTTTGAATGTTGCATTGGCAACCAAAGAAATTGTAGCAGGTACTATTAATTATGGGCTATTGAGTTTAGTATTTGTGTCCCTTTTTGTTTTTGCAGGAATTGGAATAGCCATTTGTGTGAGATGGTTTGGAGCGGAAAGGAATATTCTGAGAACATAACTTTTTTGATTTGAGGTAATGAACGGTTAATAATTCTTGAAGTGTTAATTGTTCATTATTTAGGATTACTTTATTTTTCTAATCATCATGATGCCATCTCGAATTGGCAGTAACACATTTTCCACTCTAGAATCAGCTTGAATTTTTTTATTAAATTCATCTAAAATCCTTGTATCAGTATTCTTTTTTTCTTCAACAACTTTTCCATCCCATAGCACATTGTCAACAAGTAGGAAGCCACCAGTTTTTAATTTGTCAAAAAGCAAATCATAATAATGGGCATATTCTCTTTTTCCAGCATCTAGAAAGATTAAATCAAATTGTATTTCCAAGGTTGGAATAATTGCTTTTGCATCTCCAATGTGTAATTTAATCTTATCATTTAAGTTGGCTTTTTTAACAAAGTCTCGAATGATATATTCAAATTCTTCATTCGCCTCAATGGTATGCAAAATTCCATCTTTTGGCATTCCCTTCGCAAAACAAATCGCAGCATACCCTGTAAATGTTCCAATTTCTAAAATAGCTTTTGGTTGAATCATTTGACTCAAAAAAGTAAATAGTTGTCCTTGTACATGACCGGAGACCATCTGGGGAGCTAGCGTTTTAAGATGAGTAGCTCGTTCGAGTTGGTGGAGAACTTCCGAAGGAGGGGAAGAGTGTTGCTCACAGTATTGATTTATTTTTTTTAAAGAAAAGTGCATTTCGTATTTTTTAAGAATTATTAAATGTAAAGGTATTGCTATTGTTTTAGAACATCCACTAAATATTTTACTTTGTCAGTTTGGATAAAATCAGGACTCTTTTGTATGGCATCTAAATTTTCATTTTTGGTGAGTAGTCCAAATAAACCTATACGCAGTCCAGCATGGTGAGCTTCTTTGATTTGCTCGGCATCAATAGTTGAATTAGGTATGATCATTCCATAGTAATTCATGGATTTTGTATATTCAAAACCTTTTTCAAATTCCTCCAAGAATAATAATTTTAGGTCTGGACGCATCTCTTGTAGCTTTTCCAAATAAGGTTTTCTTCTACTTTCGATAAAAACATTTTCTGCCATATCATGATTGTTTAAAACTTTTATTAAGGCATTCCAATGTTTTAAAATATATTCGTCAGGATGATTTGATTCGTGTAATTTAAAATCCAGAGAAAACATAGATTCTTTTTTATTCTCAATGTTTTTAAAAAGTTGATTTAAGGATAGTATTCTATATTCTGCAAAAGGAGGATTTTTATAAATCGCTTGATTGATTTCATTCCAATTTTTCTCATAAATCATTCCATCAAGGTTTGTTTGTTCTTGCAATGTTTTGTCATGAAATAGCACCAAAACGGAATCTTTAGTCATTTGGATATCCACTTCTACTCCTTTAGCACCTATTGCCAACGCACATTGAATAGACTCAAAGGTATTAATGGGGAACTGAGAGGAAATACCCATTCCTGCATGGCCAAAGGGAACGATTTTGTTCCCGCTAAGATTTTCTACAAATGAAAGGTCAATATTATTTTTCCCACATGAAAGTAAAAGTGAGAATGATATTAATGTGATGAAAATAGTTTTCATGAATTATTTTTTTCAACAAAAGAATACCCAAAGTTCAAACTTCCCCAATTTCTAAATCTAGTGTAATGTTCAAAAAGAGGATTGTAAGATATCTGGACGGAGTAAGGTTTTCCTTTTTTTTGGAAGCGATAGGCTATGGTAAGATTGGCGCTCATTGAGTTGCGACGAGTTTTTGAATTAAAATTATTAGATGCTTTTACGATACTTGAGATAGTTTGACCAATACCTAAAATTGCATGATGACTTTTATATCTTAAACCACCCTGAATATTAATTGGAAAAAGTAAATCAGGGTTTATTTTTCTTTCAAAATCTTTGAATCGGTAAAATGAAACACCTGTTTTCCCAGAAAGAAAAAAATCTTTCTGGGAAAAGAAAATTCGCTCATAATTCAGCGATCCGTAGCCTCCAATTCCTCCTATATCTATAATAATAGAATGTTTTAGGAAAGTGTTATTTTGGCTTTTTAGAATAAAAGGTAAAAGTAAAAAAAAGAAAAATATCTTTTTTGATGCAAGCATTAATTTTTATTTTCTTTCAAAAAAGGAGACATAAAAACTGCTCCTAAAATTATTAAAACGCCTAAGTAAAAGCCTGCTGATAATCGCTCATTCAAGAAAAAGTAGGCGATTAGGATTCCGTATACCGGTTCCAGGTTATAGGTCAACATAGAGGTAAAAGCTGATAAGTGCTTTAACGCCCGAAGTGAAAGTACATAAGCTAGCGTAGTACAAACCAATGCCAAGAGAATTAAGAAAGCCCAATCCCAGCCAATTGGAAGAAAAGCAATATTTTTATCGAAATGAAAAATGAATGGTAAAAGTAAGCTGACAAATAACCACCCACTGCTCATTTCCAAAAAAGTAATATCTTTTGGGTCAGCTTCGTTTATAATCATTTTATTCCAAACAGAAAAAACTGCTGCAAGAAAAGCAGAAATTAATCCCACTAAAATCCCCAGCCACATATCTGAATTTACATTTCCAACGACCAATACCATCCCTGGAATGACTAGAATTCCGAGCAGTAAATCCTTTTTTTGAAATTTAGTTTTTAGAACCAAAGGTTCTAGGAAGGCGGTGAAGAGTGCAGTGGTTGCCATACATATTAGGGTGATGGATGAACTACCTGATAATTTTACAGAACCAAAAAAACAAATCCAATGCAAAGCAACAATTGCTCCGATAACTATATATTGCCACAAAAATTGTTTGGGTATTTTTCTTAATGATTTTCCAAAATTGATGAAAAAAAATAAACTAATAGATGTAAATAATACTCGCCACCAAACAATTGAAATGGCTGGAATGGATATTAATTTGTCATTTCCTAAAATGGCGGTAAAGCCAAAAAATAGGACTGCAATATGAAGTTGGAGATATGCTTTTTGTGTTCGATTCATTCAACAATATTGGTGATTCATTGTTCGAAGTTTTTATCTTTACACAAGTTTATATAAACTTTTTTAGAATTGTATTTTTTAATAAAAAAATAAAAATAAAATGGAAATTACTGTTGGGAGTCAAGCACCAAATTTTACGCTAAGAAATACTGAAAAGGCAGAAGTGTCTCTCGAAAATTATAAAGGAAAAAAAGTAGTATTATTATTTTTTCCTTTGGCCTTTACCGGTGTTTGTACAACTGAATTATGTTCTATGCGAGATGATATTGCTTCATATTCAGATTTAGATGCAGACATCTTAGCAATTTCAGTTGATTCATTATTTGTGTTGGATCAATTCAAAAAAGTGGAGAATTATAATTTTACTTTGCTGTCTGATTTTAACAAAGAAGTTTCCCGCGCTTATGGAGCATTGTACGAAGATTTTGTTTTAGATATGAAAGGTGTCTCAAAACGTTCTGCATTCGTTATTGATAAGGAAGGAATGGTGCAGTATGCTGAAGTTTTGGAATCAGCTGGAGATTTACCAAATTTTGAAGCAGTAAAAGCAAAATTGGCTGAGTTGAAATGATAAAGGTTTTCGATCCTTAAATATCAATAGTAATGAAATTTCAAAAAACTCTCTAAGCTCAGATTAGTTTAATTTGGAGATTAATGAAAAGTAAGCCAACTAACTTTTAAAAGTTTTGCTCGTTTTTATACTTTTAATAAAATAAAGAAAAATAACCACTTGCTTTTTCTCATTATAAATTCTTATATTTGAAAAGCATTTTTTGAAAAAAAATAATTAGTATAATGGTAAAATTTCATACTCAGGAAGAGACGGATGTAGATGTGCTAGAAGAGGTTATGGAGGAGATTGGAAATCAATCACAATTAGTTGTTTATAATGATGATCATAATACTTTTGATTGGGTAATTGATTGTTTTGTTGACGTCCTTCGGCATAGCCCAGAACAAGCAGAGCAGTGCGCCATGTTGATTCATTTCAAAGGCAAAGCAATTGTAAAAACAGCTTCGTTTGATGAATTAAGACCTAAAAAAAATGCTTTAATTGAGAAGGGACTTTCAGCTGTAATTGAAGAAATTCCTGCATAAGTTATTTTTATAAGAGTTAAAAAAAGGATTCAGCGGTAAACGTTGGATCCTTTTTTTTGATGAGTAACCACATTTGAAATTGGTCATGTTTCCCTCAACTATAAATTAAGAACTGTTAATTTTCTTTGAGGTGATTTTTTTATTCATTAATTAGTATTTCTGTAATATCATGCCTTTTAACCTGGAGCAATATTAATAATCTTCATGTTACTTATTATTTTCCCCATAAAATGCTTTGTAAGTCATTGATTTTCAATAAATTAGCAATTAAGATAAATGTCTTTGTGTTTTATGAAATTATCTTAAAAAAAAACAATACATTTACAAATATTTTTTCAAAAAAAATCATCGTATAAATGAGACTCTTGCTGGGTATTCTAGTATTTGGATTGTGGGGATCTTTTGCGCGTTATTGGTACGTCTGCAAAATCAAAAATAGTTGCGAACTGCAAGAAGTTGTTGAAAAGCCAACTATTCCTGAGCGTCTTAAAAATCTCAACCTTTCTTTTGGTTATGAGAATATTTTGGAAGGATATAATCAGTTTTCTTTTCAGAATGGTATTTCTCAACCTACCATTGATTCCAATAATTTAGCATTTCTATTTGAAATCGTTTCCTATTTAATTGATAATGAAGATAAAAAATTGAAAATCACAGGAAGATTTTTAGAGAATGAAAGTGATATTCAAATTAACTTTAATGACAATTTAGGAATCGCACGAGGAAAGGCAATAGAAAAATTGCTGATTGATTTAGGTATACCAGGAGATCGAATTTCATTGGATTATGCAATGGTTCAAGGTGATGTGTTAACTGAGCCAACTGTATTTGAAATTTTGGAAATTTCAGACACTAAATTAGCCGATGTGCAATTTACTTTTAATAATATGACTTTTTTGGAATCTAATTTTGAAATAAATTCTGATGAATTTAATCCAAGAGAAGCTTTTTTAAGTTATGCTGATTCGATGAAAACTTATTTTGAATTGAATCCAGATAAAACTTTAAAAGTTATTGGACACACAGATAATACAGGAAAGGTTTCTCACAATAGAGACTTGGGGTACCGAAGAGCGAAAAGTGCAAGGCTTTACATTGCTAACCAAGTAGGCATTCAAACTGAGATAAGAATTGAAACTAAAGGTGAAAAAGAACCAATGGCAAATAATAAAACGCCTGAAGGACGGGCAAAAAACAGAAGGGTAAACTTAATAATAGAATAACCTGAAATACTCAAAATAATCATGGATAAATTTAAAACATTTTGGACAGACCTTTTTACTTCAATGGATACAGAGGATAGTATTGTAGTATTGGTTTTTTTAGGCGTATCTTTTTTCATAGGGCTTTTGTTTGGGGCTTGGGTAAGAGTCGGCAAAATCAAAAGGTTAAAGCGAGAATTGGTTGAAAAAAACTTGGGGGCAAAATCGCTTCGTACTCAATATGATTCATTAGTAGAGCAGTTTGAGAAAAAAGAGGAGGATTTGAAGATTGCGGAAACACGTACTAATGAAGCGGCTGAGGATATTATTCGGTTGACGAATGAACGAAATCACTTTCAGACTGAATTAAAATCAGCTCGCGAAGAAATGGAGAGGTTGCAGGAAGAGAATCTTAATTATGTAAATCGCATAAAGGGAGGTATTATTACTGACACTAATACAGTTGTAGATACCTCTTCCTCAGATGATAACGGATTGAGTAATTCGATTAATGTGATTGATGAAGTACAAAATGATCGGTTATCCTTGATCGAAGAAAAATTGGAAAAGTTAGTTTTGGAAAATTTAAGTTTAAAAGTAGAAATGGGAAACCTTGAGCGCGCAACAGGGGTTTCTACTGGAATTGATACTGAAACAGCAGAAGAGGTTCTAGATTTAAGTGATGTGCAAAATGATGAAATTCCAAATACTTTTGATGAAGAAGTATTAGAGGAAGACTTTGGTGAAATGTCACCGCAAGAAAGAGGTGAACGAGCAAAAGCTAAAATAGGGTTGTTGCTTGGGGAAAAAATTCCCGAGGCTAATGTTTCAGAGAAAGATGATTTGAAAAAAATAGAGGGAATCGGTCCTTTTATCGAAATGAGATTAAACGATATAGGTATTTTTACTTTTGAGCAAGTGAGTATGTTGAATGAGGAATCGATTAGTTTGATCACCGATGCTATTCAATTTTTCCCAGGAAGAATTGAGAAAGATGATTGGGTGGGACAAGCTGCAAGTTATATTGGGTAAATATTATTTTTTCCAGGAATACTAAAACCAAATTGAAAACACAAAACGAATAACAAAAAGATTGTTTCTGAAAAATGGAGCAGCATAACCATGTTTTATTAAAGCGAGTTGTCGAAAGACAGTTCGCTTTTTTTTTCTGAGAGAGATCTCATTCTCAAAGTTCTTAAACCATTAATGATTTGCATTTATAAAGAAGTTATAAACAAAATTTAATTTTAATTATTTTTTTAAAACAAGAATTTTTGTCTGTTATGAATATATTTGTTAACTTCATTAAGTTGATTATTAGAATTATGCAAAACTATATTTTTTATTTTTTAACCACGGAGTAAAAATACCTTTTTTAGATGGACAAAAACTTTGAACAAATATGTCGGTATTGAAATAGGCGATTAGAATTTGCTAATCGCCTATCTTGTGCAACATCCCGACTTGATGAGTTACAACAGATCAAGCTATCGTTCAAAAACATATTCTTCTCTTTTGAGGTCTACTTCTATTCCTACAAAATTCAACTTACCTATGGCTTACGATACAAATAATATAAGGAATGTAGTTCTTCTTGGACACCCAGGGTGCGGTAAAACTACCTTTGCAGAAACCATGCTTTTTGAATCGGGTGCGATCAAACGCAGAGGTACAGTAGAAGATCAAAACACTATATCTGATTATACATTTATCGAAATGGAAAGAAAGAATTCGATTTTCAGTTCATTGATGCATGCAAAATGGAGGAACTGTAAAATCAATATTATAGATACACCGGGTTTTGATGATTTTATTGGAGAGGTTATTTCAAGTTTAAAAGTAGCTGATACCGCTTTGATGATTTTGAATGCTAAAGGAGGGGTAGAAGTTGGAACTGAGCTGATGTGGGAATATATTGAGAAGTTTAAAACACCTGCTATGTTTGTTGTCAATCAACTAGATCATGACAAAGCAGATTATGATACAACTTTAGAGCAAGCCAAACAACGATTTGGAAATAAAGTAATTCCAATTCAATTTCCTTTGCATACCGGTATAGGACTGAATTCCATCGTCGACTGTTTGCGGATGATAATGTACGTTTTCCCAGATGGAGGAGGCAAACCCCAAAAGCAACCAATCCCAGATTTGGTAATGGAGAAAGCTCAAGAAATTCATAATCAGTTAGTTGAAGCTGCAGCTGAAAATGAAGAAGGATTGATGGAGAAATTCTTTGAGGAAGGAAACTTAAATGAAAATGACTTAGCTAAAGGATTAACCATTGCACTAGCGAATCAAAGTATTTATCCAGTATTCTGCTGTTCAGCTACCCGAAATATGGGGAGTGGCAGAATTATGGGATTTATAAATGATATTGCTCCATCACCTGCAGATCGACCAGACGCAATTTTAGAAGATGGAGGTACATTAAAGTGCGATTCAAACGGCGAACCTGCTGTTTTTATTTATAAAACCATGTCGGAACCAAGAGTGGGAACAGTATCGTATTTCAAAGTATATTCTGGTAAATTATCAGGTGGAACAGAATTACATAATTCTCGAACTCGAAATGGAGAACGTTTCGGACAATTATATGAGGTAAATGGAAAATCAAGGGATGCTGTGGATGGGTTGTCTGCGGGTGATATTGGTGTTACTGTAAAATTAAAAGAAGCGTTGACTAATGATACTTTGGGGGGGAAAGGAATTATGAAACGAATCGATCCAATTCATTTCCCAGAACCAAGGATTCGCACGGCGGTAAATCCACCAAGTAAAGCGGATATGGAAAAACTAGTCAAAGCATTGCATCAAATAGCAGCAGAAGATCCAACTTTAATTGTCGAACAATCTGCAACTTTAAAACAGACAATCATTCACGGGCAAGGTCAATTACATTTGGATATTACAAAATATCGAATTGAGAAAGTGAATAATATTTCTATGGAATTTTTACGTCCAAGAATTTCATATCGAGAAACGATAACCAAAGAAGCGAGCAACGTTTACCGACATAAAAAACAAAGTGGAGGTTCGGGGCAGTTTGGAGAAGTACATATGCGTATTGAACCGTACTATGAAGATATGGCAGCTCCAGCAGGGTTGAATGTTAGAAGGACAGAAGAAGAAGAATTACCTTGGGGTGGGAAACTAATGTTCCTTTGGTGTATTGTCGGAGGTTCAATAGATGCCAAGTATTCCAATGCGATCAAGAAAGGTGTGATGTCAAAAATGGAAGAGGGGCCACTAACCGGTTCCTATTGCCAAGATATTAGGGTTTCTATCTATGATGGGAAAATGCACCCAGTAGATTCTAATGATATGGCCTTTATGTTGGCATCGACGAATGCATTTAAAAATTCATTTAATGAAGCTCGACCACAGCTATTAGAACCAATTTACGAGTTAGAAGTACTTTGTTCAGGCGATGTATTGGGTGAAGTGATGGGTGATTTGCAAACAAGACGTGCCATGATTATGGGAATGGATGCTGAAGGTCATTATCAAAAAATCAAAGCTAAAGTACCGATTGCAGAAATGTATCAATACTCTTCGACCTTACGATCTATTACTCAGGGACGCGCAAAATTTACTCGAAAGTTTTGTGAATATATGGCGGTTACTCCAGATGTTCAAAAAGAGTTAATTAGTATGTATCAAGCAGAGCTACAGGAGGCGTAGGTTTTTTCAAAAAATGCATTTTTATAAAAAGCGGCACTTGATATTTCGAGTGCCGCTTGTGTTTGTTCATGGTTTTTGTTTGTTGTATAAATATTGTTTAGTCTTCTGCGAATTATATTCCTGCTCCTTCAAAAACATATGTCATTTTACCACATTGTTTTTTAGGAGCAGAATAGTCTCTGGCAAATTTATATTTGGTAGTCAAGTCCACCGCTTTTCTGATTACTGCAAAATTTTTAATCGTCGAAGCATTAGTATCAGGTTTTGCATACACTACTTGTCCTCTTTGATTGATACATAGTTCGACTACGATTATACCAGAGAGTCTAGTAATTTTTTTTACATCTGCTCTGTAAGTTACTTTTCGATTAAATATCCCAGACCCAACATTTTCTCCAAAATCTGATCCGCTGTCTGCATTTCCACTACTTGAAGTTTCGTTATCATTTCCAACTTTAGAGGCAGTCCCTTTTTCTTCTACTTTGCTATCACCACTTCCTGAATTTTCTACTTCTTCCAATTCTGCAGGAGCCTCTTCGATAACTGATTCATCTACTAATGGCTCATCAGAGACTTCTGTAGATATTTCCAAAGCTGGCTCAGGTTCAGGAGTAGTCAATATTTTTTTCATTGGCTGAGGTTTAAGTTTTGGCACTTCTTCTTTGACAGGATTCTCTATTTTCTTTTTTCTCTTTTCTACATTTTTAGCTTTTTTCTTTGGACTTTTTATATTGGAAGAACTTTCTTGCTGAGAAAAATCAACAGTGATAAAATTCATCTCTTCCTTTGGTAAATGATCAGGCGACATCATACCTCCCATAAATGGTAATAACCCCAAAATAATTAAGGCCAAATGGAAATAAAGAGCAATTAATAAACCTCTTTTCTTATTTTTTTTCTCTTCCTCTTCTTGGTTAGTGTAGGCCGGTGCATTCATATTCGTCAGTAGTTTTTAATTCAATAATAAAGAGTAGTAGTTCTAACGATTTTTGTACAGAAGAATATTGCAGCGTTTTACAGGAAAAAACCGTTAAGGTGCTCCTAATGTTATATAAGGTTTTCTTAAAGTATAATTAAAAACCCTATTTGAGCTTAAAGATGGAAAAGCAGAAAGGCTATTTAATTTTTTGAGTAAAAATTTATAGATGGAAAATAATAATAACTAAATAAAAGTTGACTTTATTTTTTTAAATATAATTATTAAGTTGTTGAATATCAAGTGTTTATAAAGAGGTGAGCGAGAGGTATTAAAATTTAGCAACAAATTGTTTGTTTTAAACTTGCTTATTTGAAACAAATTGTTGTAAATTTGTTTCATCTAGAAAGAACAATATACCATATTCTTGGTTTTCAGATTTCCTAGGGAAAGGTAGATACAAACGTGAATTAAAATTAAAATCATCACACTATGAATTTGCTCCCCTTTTCTTGAAATTAGAAACACAAGCTGAGGTGAAAAATTAAACATACTTTTCAAAATTGGATTACTTAATAATAAAAAGAAATATGATGCTTCAAAGATTTACACCCCTTACTTTTGACAAGCAACAGGTTTTCTCACAAACTTCAGAATGGGCTAAACGTAACTGGCTAAGAATGCTTGCTTTGTTTTTAATTGCATATGTGCTCGTTCATAAAGATTTAAACTTACAATTGAACTTGAATGGAACGACCCCTAATGCCTATCAAGTTTCTGCATTACCACATAGCAAATCTCCAATTTCAACTGCGATGAATACCTCCTTCTCACAAGCACAAGTAGAGGCAGAATTAACTACAAAGCAAAGTACCTCTATGAGTAAAAAAGTGAAGAGTAAATCATTATCTAAAATAACCAAAGATAGTAATCCATCTAATACCTATTCCAATATGACCTATTCTTTTGGGAGTAATGAATCTAGCAATAGTAAGACTTCAAAAAGAAAAAAGCAAGAAGCATATGTTAATCGATTTGTGGAAGTAGCACAAAAGGAAATGAGAAAGTATGGAATTCCTGCAAGCATCACTCTAGCTCAAGGGTTAATTGAGACGAATGCAGGAGATAGTCGATTGGCGAAACAGAATAATAATCATTTTGGAATGAAATGTTTCTCTAAAAAATGTGGGAAAGGCCATTGTGCTAATTTTACTGATGATTCACACAAAGATTTTTTCCGAAAATATAAATCTTCATGGGAGAGTTATCGAGCACATAGTCAACTCTTAATGGGGAGACGTTACCGACATTTGAAAAAATTAGGAAATGAAAATTATAGAGACTGGGCTAGAGGATTGAAAAAAGCAGGGTATGCCACTGACAAACATTATGCAGAAAAATTGATTAACATAATAGATGAATTAAAACTTTATAAGTTTGACAATGAGTAAACTAATTTTTTAATAGTGAACCTAGAAATGGAACATTGAAATTTTAATTTTTTTTTATAACACCACTCATTGGAGAACTAGCTTTGTTTCGTTTGAGAGATAGGTCTTGTATTTAATTACAAGGCCTTCTTTCTTTTGCAACTAGGTAATATAGATCTAAATATTTTCTTAAATAAAAACTATACGTTTTTGTGATGAAATTAATCTCGTTATAATTTCACAAAACGTTTTACAAAAAAATGATCTTCAATTTTTACCCTTGCAAAATAGATTCCTTGGGGTAACTCTGAAATATTTAAGCGTTGAGTAAATAGTCCAATTGATTCATGTATTGTAAAATTAGAAACAATCATTCCTCTTGTATCAAAAATTTCCAGATGAATAAATGAATGGTTTAATGCTGGCATTTCAAATAAAATATAATCATTCGAGGGATTTGGAAAAGCATTGAAGAAGAAATTATTTTTTAAATCATCTGTATTGGTTAAAATAATAAGAGTTTGTTGAGTTTCGTCTTTTCCACAAATATTACTTACTGTAAGTTTAGCAAGATAAGCATCGCCAGGTTGATATTGATAAGTAGGATTTGGAAGTGAACTAGTAGAACCATCACCAAATTCCCAATGATAAGTATCTCCAAAAAGAGAATGATTCGTGAATGTAGCTATATTGTTATAAATTGAATAATCAAAGTCAGCGACTGGATCATCGATGATATGAATTTCAGTTTCGGCCATATCATATCCTAAACTATTAAGCACCCGAAGGGAGACACGGAAGGTACCTGTTTCATTAAAAGTAACGGTGTGTGGACCATTTTCATCACTAATAGGAGGCATGGCTGTTGCTCCAAAATTCCAAAAAAAATCATTTTCTGTATTTGAATTGGTCAAGAAAGTAATGGCATCATCTCCTAGGCAAAAGTTATTTGTTGCGTTATGTGGGTTGATAATAAGAGAGGCCTCAGGATAAGATTCGCGCTCGTAAACTAAAAAGTTGTCTAAAAATAAATTATTACCAAAACCATTTATATTTACAAAGCGAATGGCAACAGAATTACCGATATGATCACTTAAATCAATTTTCGCAGTTTTCCAATGATAACTTTGTTGAGGATACCAAGCAGAAACTTGATCAGGTACTGTTGCTAATTCTTCGCCATTTTTTTCAAAAATAACTTCCTCAAAATGTTCCCCACAATCGGTAGAAAGAATTACTTCAAGTCCATCTGCAAAATTATTATTGAACTGGGCATACGACCAATCGAACCTTAGAAATGGATCTTGTGACTCAGTCAAATCAATTACCACCGAATGTAATTCGTCTTTTTTATCAAGAGCATTATAACTATGGTTGTTCATAAAGATTGCTTCGGTTAATTTTCCATCTCGACCTATGGTTGAAATGCTCTCCCATGAAACATCATTGTCGTTATTTAGAGTGCTCCATTTCTCTAAATTTAAAGCTGTACTATCGAAATTATCTCCAAATGGAATTGATTCTCCTTTTGAAATTTCAATATATTCACTTTTAGTAATTTGGCTAAATCCATAATTATTAGAGACTATCAAAGTAATATTATAAGTTCCTTCATCATTAAAAATTACGGTTGGATTAGCACTCGCAGCTGAAGTTCCATCGAGATAAGTAATGGTGTTAGGAATAATATTCCATTGCCACATTGTTGGAACATTGATAGAATTATCAAAGAACTGAACTTTTTGTCCAGTACAAGTAAATAATTTATTAGCTTTAAAATTTGGATAAGGTGTTGACTGCGCATCAAATAATGCAATATTATCTATGGCAATATCGGTTAGGAAATCATCTCCAGTTACTCCTCTGAATCTAATATTAATGACTTTATTGGAAAAAGTGGACAAGTCAATTTCTGCCTTTTGCCAATCATTTCCTTGTTCTCCTAAAAATGTAGGATTAATGTTGTAAAACCAATTTGATCCATCAAAAACATCGACATGTAACCTTCCGGTATTGATACCTTTCATATGATACCAAAAGCTAAAAACAGGTTGAGCTACATTGGAAAGGTGAAAGCAAGGACTTAATAAATAAGCACTTTGGTTTGTACAGCCTCGAGAGCCTTCGAGATAGAGATATTTACCATTGAAGGCATTAGTATTTTGATCAAAGTAAGGCCCTGTTCCTACTGTTGGAGTGGAGCCCTGATGAACGAGCCAATCTGTATCGTCACTTATATAATTTGGATCATTATACCAACCTGAATTTAAAATACAAGGAGCATCACAAACTGCTTCTGGATCACAATTTTGTAGATTATCAAAATTTTGAAAATATGGAACAGGTAATAGAGAACTCGGAACAATTTTTATTTCAAAAAATATCGAATCATTGAAAATTGCTTGATCGTTTAGGTAAGAAGTCCACACTTTTAATTGATGATTACCAATCGTTGTTGCTGGAATTTTTTGATTGAAAATATAATTAATTGTGACTTCTGGAGGAATTGAACTATCGTATATTTCAGAAACAATCGGCAAATTATCAAACTGATAAAAAACGGGAATATTCGATTGTAATGAGTTTCCTGAATTAGTAATATTGATACTTACGGTCATTGGATCTTGGAAACAACTTTGCATCACGGAGTTAGATGGAGAGGCAATATTGACAATACTAATATCTATTCCCAAGTCACAGTTCAATAAATCAGTTCCATCACTAATCGCTGAAGATCGTCTTCCTTCCAACCCATTTTCTCCAATTGCAGCCACAGCATACCAATTTTCCTCAGCGGGATTATCAATCGGAATTTCGAAGAAAGGCAAATTTGTAGATGAAAATATTTCCATGAATCTATCCCCTAATTTATAAATTAGGTAAGAGTTTGCATTTGCCAATGGTTCCCATTCTAGACGAGCTATGTCAGGGCACACTTCTGCGATGTGCAAATTTTGAGGAACGTCATAAATTGAAAAGGGTGCAAGGCAAATACTTTCTTCATTACCTCTTTTAATTTTGATTTTAGCTTGACTACTTACAACGGGAGGTACTTGCCAAAGTGTGCTTCTCTTGTTTCCACTTACTAGGCCAATTAAATCCCAGGAAAGGCCATTGTTATAACTTACTTCGATTTCAAAATTACCAAAATTACCATATGCATCCCAGTGAATTTTTTCGGATTCACCTAGTACTAACTTTTCTCCTCCTTGAGGGTAAGTAAGTGTAATGTCATTTTGTACAAATTCATAAACTAAAAAATAAGGTTGCATTCCTTGGGGAATAACTGAACCTTTTACAAAGAAAGAATACAATCCACTTTCAGGTGAATCTATGGTTACTTGCTCCACATTATTCAAATCATCGATACCCCTGACAGCGGGTAAATTAAGTAAATTAGAATCAGGTGAGCTATTTAAAATCCATGGTAAATAATTTTCATTAGAACTATTTTTAATTTTTAAATCTAAATCATTCACTAATGAAGGTGAACTAATTGTCGAACCTTCAAAGTCGTTCCAGTACAACATAACTCTTAGTTGTTTTGTCCCTTCCGGAACAGAAACAAAATGTGAATGGGTATTTGAATGTCCCAGTGTTCCATCGAAATATTGTTTATTTTGTAAGACACTTAATGCGCGTCTAGCATTGATTCTTCCAAAACCATAAGAGAAATCTGGTCCAGGGTTACCTAAATCATCTGCTGTATTTAAAACTATAGATTTAACCAAGGCAGAATTTGGAAATGTATTAGGATGTTGGCTTTCAAAGGCATCATAAAGTTGGGCGATAGTTCCTGCCACCCCGGGCGCTGCAGCTGAGCTTCCATTTGCAGGGGCATAAGAATTGTTAGGTTGAGTAGAAAATTGAGCATCGCCATTGGCCGAAATATCTGGTTTTATCCTTCCATCATTAGCTGGACCACGACTACTTGTAGGAGAAAGTAGATCATTAGACCCAACATTTGCAACTGTTAAAACATTTTTCCCAATTTTTACTCCACCAGTTATATTTCCCCACCCAGCTCCAGCTCCATAACCGCAATCTTCATTTCCAGTATTTCCTGCGGAGAAAACATGTATTAATGAAGTGTTATTTTTAACTTGATAATCAGCTAACTGTGCCAAGTAAGTATAACCACGATTACAACCATCGCTGTATGATGTTGACGTTATTAAAATATTTCGATTGTTGTAAAGTGTTGTTGCTTTTTTTACTGCATCAAATTCATGAAACATATGAACTTCAGCATGGCTTGCTGTTCCTTCCATTTGAGGATTTAAATTCCCAGCGCCAGCTAAAATCCCTGCAACCATTTCGCCATGACTTCCTTCGAGATCTCCTTGTACGTCAGTTTGGTGAGTCCTATTTTTGAAGTCAATATGCGATTCTATCATTCCATCATCTCCAATTGCTACATTAATTCCATCTCCATTGAATTGTGGATAACCTACAATTTGAGGTGTAAGAGAATTTGACCGATGAATATTTTTCCCAGGAATATATTCTGGTCTATTTATAAGGTCAAAAGGAGAGATGAAAAATGTTATGGGGAAATCAGCAATAGAAATTAAATCTGAATTATTGCAAATTACTACTGCATTGATCTCATGATAAAATTCATAAATTTCAATGTTGTTTTTTTGTAAAAACTGTTGAATGAAGGTTTTTGATAGATTGGGGTAGTATTGCAGCAATACTTTTTCATCGGAAAAAATAGAGGAGGCAACTTTTTGATTTGCCTCTAATTTAGTGATACTTCTAATGTTTAAATTTAGTAATTTTTCTTTTGAAAAATTAGCAGGAATTGCAGCTAAATAAGTTTTATGAGGAAGGTAGTCGAAAAGTTGAATTCCTGTTTTTTCAATTTTTCTTTTTTCTAATTCAGTTGGAATTTCAAAAAATTGGACGAGTCGATAAAATTGATTTTGCATAACTTCGTCTCTAGCAATTTTAGGGGAAGTTAAAAATGAATTGATATTCTCTACAGGGGATAGTTTACCAGTCGAGAGGAGTTGGTCAAAATTTCCAATGTGTTTTTGAGCAAAAATTAGATTTCCAAAACACATCAGAACCACCAAAAATGCAAACGTTTTTGTTTGGTTCATAGTTGAATAAATTGTCTCGAAAGGAGCTAAAAAGTGGGAAATTCATTATGAAGATAGAATTAAATGCTTTATATCCAAAGAAATTTAGTCTTGAGAAGAGAAAATAATATGGCAAAGCAATTTAGAATAGTTAGATTTTTAATTCAATCTTAATTGTTATTTAGTATTAATATTCCAATGATTATCGAAAATTGAATACTAGGTAATGTTATATTAAAAGTTCAATTCTGGTTAATAAAAATTACTGATAGTAAAGTCACATCAACTATAGAGTATTCTTACCCTTCTGTATTATAAGCAACTAATTCGTTAAAGGGTGTAAAGTTTTGTTGATCATTTATTAGATTCTGAAACATATCTTTCAGGTTAGATGCATTATCTTTTTTATGAAAAATAATAATAAGTAGATGATTTAATAAAATACAAAGTTGTTTTTCATAATAATGATGTTTTGGTAGAGGTGACTGATTATCAATCTAGTGGAGTTGCCAAAGATAAGGACTTAGAAAAGTTTATATTAACTTTAAGTTAAGGAATAAAAAAAAATACCAACTCCCGAGGCAGCATTTTATAGAATTTAAAGGTCTTGTTAAAGTATTTATTCTCAATTTTGACAAAAAAGAGAAGTTGCAGAAAATTAAGAAGAGTATATGAGTTTTGATTGGTCACTAAAGTTTGACTTAATTCTCCGTACTTCTTAGGAAAATTTTAAATACTTATGAAGCGATTTTTTCACATAGTATTATTTAGTTGTTTGGTAGTTGCGTGCAATCCAGATAAAGATATTTTTACACGGAATCCAATTTTTTCTGAAGGATTTGTCATTACTAATATTTCTGGGCAAGTATTGGATGCAAATCATCAACCGGTAGAGGGTGCCATTGTAATTTTAGATTTATTGCATCGGATGAGTGATGAAAATGGGTTTTTCTATTTTAATAATGTTCAAGTTGATTCCAAAAGGGCAGTCTTGAATGTGAATAAAGGTGGTTTTTTTGATGGAGGTCGAGCTATTTTTCCAACTAAAGATAGCAATACTCCCCTCAAAATTAGATTATTAGAAAAAGTAGTAGTTGCTAATTTTGATGGTGCAGTTGGTGGTGAAATTATCTTGCCGGATGGATCTGTCCTAAATATTCCAACTGATGCAGCTTTGAATCAAAACGGAACTAAATTTTCTGATGAAGTACAAGTGTCAGCGTATTCTTTAAGTCTGGATTTTTTAGAAGGATTACAAAAAATGCCAACTGATTTAAAAGGACTGGCATTTTCAGGTCAAGAAAAAATATTAGAATCTTATGGGGTTTTTATATTTGATTGGAGTGATGTAAATGGTCACAAGTTATGTATTGGTCAAGGTGAAAAAGTGATAATTCAATTTCCTATTTCAAATGGGGTTGTAGCGCAAGCACCTCCAATGCTTGGTTTGTGGTATTTTGATGTAGATTTGAATATCTGGAAAGAGGAAGGAATAGCAATTTTTCAAAATGGAAACTATATCGCTGAAGTTGGAAAAACTGGTTTTTGGAATATCGCTAATCCTCATGATTTTATATCTGTAAAAGGTGATTTAAAAAATCAGAATGATGGAACTTTAAGTAATATGCCATATAGCCTTGAGATTGAAAATGGAGGAACTTTGGGATTTGGATGGTCAGATGAGGATGGGAAATTTAATGCGAATGTTCCACGAGATTTAATTTCAATAATTAAAGTACTAGACGAATGTAATGACATTGATTATAGCACAGCAATTGGAGCTTTAAGTATGGATTCTCAAATCAGTAATGTAAAGATTAATAATAGTAGTGATTTTTCCCATATTTCAGGGACGCTATTAAACTGTGGTGGCAACAATGTTCAGACCGGATACATAATAATAAGCGTTAATTCTAAGATCTATTTTTTCCCTTTTTCTGATGGTTTTTTTCAGGGCAATATAAACACCTGTAATTTATCTTCAGCGACATTGGTGGCTTATGATGTGGAAAATTCAAAAAAGAGTGAACCATTGCAGTTAGAAATAAATGCGATTACTGAAACGGGAGAGATTAGTGTATGTTTTTAATTTAGAAAATTGAAAAAAAGACAAAAGATCAGGGTATTGAAAAAGTTTTTTGTCATTTTATAAAGATTTTTAATTCGAGTTCTTTTTTATGAGAAAGTATTAATAATAAATGATGAGTTTCAGACCTCGATCTTTATTATTTTTAACTGCTACTAATGAAAGCAACAATTCTGATAACAGCAATTTTCAGAAATACCTCAAATTAAAGATTTAAACTTGGTAGAAAGTATAAATCACTTTGTGATGGACTCTGCCCTGTTTATTGTTCTAATTTTAAAATGTCTAAATCAAATCTTAAGTAAGTTTAGGTTTACGTGTTTTTTCTAGTTAGCCTATTTTTAGTCAAATAAAATCAAAAATTGAGCCCTGGGTTTTGAGATATTTTACTAATTTTAAGAACGTTTGATAATTAATTTATTTTAGGTAAATAAATCTCACCCAAATTCCTTTTTATTGAAGTAAATAAACATTTTGCCGTTAAACCGGTAGGCTAAAATATTCTCATTTGGATCAAAATGAACTCATAACTGGATGCATCCGCGGAAACCGACAATACCAGATGGCATTGTTCCAAAAATACTCAGGTAAGCTTTTGGCGGTATGTACTAGATACACTCGGCATCGTATGGAGGCTGAGGATGTTTTGCAGGATGCTTTCATAAAAATATTTAGGAATTTAGAAAAATTTGAAGGTAAGGGATCTTTTGAAGGTTGGATGCGTAGAATAGTAGTTAACACTGCCTTGAAAAATTATAATAAAAGTAGTTTCAAAAAAGAAAGAATAGGGTTAGAAGATTATCAAGAAGCTTCAATGGATCCAGATGTAATCTCTTCATTGTATAAAGAAGAATTGTTGAAAGTTATAGAAGAATTACCAAACGGCTATCGAGTTGTTTTTAATTTGTACGTAATTGAAGGATTTAGTCATAGAGAAATTGCTCAAGAGTTGAAGATACAAGAAAGCACCTCTCGCTCTCAGTTAGTAAAAGCAAGGAAAATGTTGCAATCTAAAATAACTCAAATAATGAGAATAGTAGCATGAAAAAATACAAACTAGCAGATCGAATCATAAGGGAAAAAGTGGATCAACACTCCATGGAAGCTCCTATGCATTTATTTACAGGAATTGCAAATACATTGGACGCAGATTTAAAAACTGCGCCAATTCTCAAGAAGAATTATTGGAGAAACGGAGTTTGGATGTTTGTATTGTTAGCTTTAATTGTAGGAGGTAGCGGAATTTGGTTTTTGACCTCTAATAATAATTCATCGAATGAAACCGAGACTAAAATGTCGATTACATTAAACGATAACGATACAAATACTAACATTGAAAAATCTAATAATGTAGTAAGTGATTTAATAGTGAGCGATAATCTTTCTTCGAATAACAGACTAGAAACAATAAATTCTAACTTAACTGTTTCTTGGTATGAGAAAAGTAAAGTTGACCAAACTGAAACTAACTTAAAATTAAGTTCAGTTAATAATCCATTTCCTAGTAATACTTCTTTTGAAGCAACTACTCCAAAAAATATTTTAACCGAAAAGGGGCTGAATTCAAAAATGGATAATTCATTAAATATTTCAACTCCTATTTTCCCAATCGAACAAACTAGTCTAAGAAAAACCAAAGGATTTTTTGTTGAAAAACCAATTGATGAGGTTCTAAGTAAAAATGTTTCTGCCACAACATTAGCAAAAAAAGTTTATTATTTACCAAGCATCGCTCAATTGGCAACTAGTTCAGTTGATCATTCTTCTCCATATCGATTGGCAGTAGAACCATCATGTGGTATAAAATCAGATGGTTCAAGAGTGAAATTTACCACATCTATCGACGCATTTTTTTCGCCAGATTATGCCAACCAAATGTTGGAATATAAATCAGAGGATTTCAAAGAGCATGCTCAATTAAGAACAGATACTGAAAAACCGTATTACTCATTTAACACGGGAATAAGAGTTAATTTCTTGACAGAATTTGGCTGGGCAATTCGAACAGGATTAGTTTATAGTCAGATAAATGAAATTCTAGAAACTCAATACACAGAGATTGTGACTACTTTTGATGCTAATGGGAATGTGGTCGGAACGATAGAAGGAACTAGAGATGTAAATATTCGGAACAAATATAAAATGATAGATATTCCAATTGTTTTTGGATATGAAGTTTCAATGAGAAAATTTGATTTGAATGTTAATGGAGGAGTTTATATGAATTTAAAATCAATGCAAAGTGGTGCTTTCTTTTCTCCTATCGAAGATCGAGTTATTTATTTTACGGAGGGTCACACTGATAATTATGATATTTTTAAAAGTAATATTGGACTAAGTATTTTTATGGGGTTAGGATTTAATTTCGATTTAACTAATTCTTTTAATTTAGATAAAAAAATTCAACTGATTATTGAGCCTCATACCCGTTTTTACCCTAAGTCGTTCGCAATAGAAAATTATATTTTAAATCAAAAATATTTTTCTACTGGTGTGATGATTGGATTGAGAAAATATTTATGATCTAAAAAGAATAATATTAATAAGGTTATGATTAAGAAGTAATCGTATTTAATTTCTTCTTTTTTCAAAAAAGGAAGTCATTAATTCTGCACATTTTTGGTGAGAAATTCCAAACTCTACTTTCGTCTTTGGATGCAACATTCTTTTACCATAAATCATAAAGCCATTTTTATCATCATTAGCCCCATAGACAATTCTCCCAAATTGTGCCCAACCAGCAGCTCCTGCACACATTGGACAAGGTTCTAAAGTTACATATAGTGTACAATCATGTAAGTATTTATTTCCCAAATGGTCAGCTGCTGCTGTAATTGCTAACATTTCTGCGTGAGCAGTTACGTCATTCAGTAATTGGGTTTGATTGTGTGCTCTAGCAATAATTTGGTTTTCACAAACTATTATAGCACCTACAGGTATTTCTCCTTTTTCAAAAGCCTTACTAGCTTCTAAAATGGCTTGGTTCATAAAATGAACATCTGAATGAATACTGAGCATATTTTTTTTTACAAAAGACTTAAAAACCTTTCAATCATCAAAATTTTTTTAGATAAATACCTATTCATAATTTCTTTTTTTTAAAAAAATTCTAACTTTGCGAATGGAAATTCAAAAAAAAGTCAGTCAGACGATAAAATCTTACCAAACCAAATTTTTAGAAGAGTCTCTCACCTTCGACGATGTTCTCTTGGTTCCTCGGTATTCAGAGGTTCTTCCTCGAGAAGTCGATATTTCAACTCAGCTAACGCGTAATCTTCGATTAAATATCCCTATAGTTTCTGCTGCTATGGATACAGTGACCGACAATAAGTTGGCCATTGCAATTGCACGCCAAGGAGGGATTGGAATGATTCATAAAAATATGTCTATCGAAGCCCAGGCAGAGCAGGTACGAAGTGTGAAACGTTCCGAAAGTGGAATGATCATAGATCCAGTTACGTTGGATGCAGATGCAAAAATTGGAGATGCCTTGGCATTAATGAAAAAGTATAAAATTGGTGGAATTCCAATCGTAGATAGTAATAATATTTTAATTGGTATTTTGACGAATCGAGATTTGCGATTTGAGACTAGAATAAATCGACCAGTTAAAGATTTGATGACTTCTGAGAATTTAATCGTTGCTCCAATTGGAACTGACTTAAAACAGGCGACTCAAATATTACAAAAGCATAAAATCGAAAAATTACCTGTCGTTGATGATTACGGAAAATTAGCAGGATTAATCACTTATAAAGATATTATGAAGGTGGAAGATTATCCAAATTCATGTAAAGATGCTTTCGGTCGATTAGTGGTTGGTGCAGCAGTTGGTGTAACTCATGATATTATGGAAAGAGTCGATGCGCTGGTTAAAGTTAGTGTGGATGTAATTACAGTAGATACAGCTCATGGTCATTCAAGAGGAGTTTTAGATGCGATTAAGTTAGTTAAAGAAAAATACCCCGATTTACAGGTAATAGGAGGAAATGTTGCAACTGGAGCAGGTGCATTAGCTCTTGTGGAGGCAGGTGTAGATGGTGTAAAGGTAGGAGTTGGTCCAGGAAGTATTTGTACTACTCGAATTGTTGCAGGTGTAGGAGTTCCGCAACTTTCAGCAATTTACAACGCAGCTTCTGCAATTAAAGATACTGGTGTACCTATTATTGGTGACGGAGGGGTTCGATTTACAGGAGATATTGCAAAAGCAGTAGCAGCAGGAGCTGATACAATTATGGCAGGTTCTCTTTTCGCAGGTGTAGAGGAAGCACCAGGTGAGACAATTATTTTTGATGGTAGAAAGTTCAAAGTATATAGAGGAATGGGATCTTTGGGGGCGATGGAATTAGGTTCGAAAGATCGTTATTTTCAGGATGTTGAGGATGATATTAGAAAATTAGTTCCGGAAGGAATTGAAGGTCGAGTACCTTTCAAAGGCTCATTAGCAGAGGTAATGGTGCAATACATAGGAGGCTTGCGAGCAGGAATGGGATATTGTGGAGCAAATACGATTAAGGAAATGCAGACCTCTAGTTTTGTAAAAATAACTGCTGCAGGTGTTCACGAAAGTCACCCTCATGATGTTGTGATTACAAAAGAGGCGCCAAATTATAGCAGAAGATAAATCTAAAACCGTGGCATGATTTTCAAATTGTGTCACGGATAACTCTTACCTCTATGAAAATTTCCTAATCATTTACCTGCGTAAAGGTGTTTTTTTATATTAGTAAAGATCTTTCGTGAGGATATCTTTAAATGATATTAGTAATTAAGTCACTACTGACTAAATTGTTGAGACGGGTCTTATGGTACTTCTGATGGTTAGCCGTTTATGCAAGTTGAAATAGAACAGATAGGTTAAGGACCATGTTTGAAGAAAAGAGTAATTTCCTGTATTTATTTAGGTAAAACAATAAGGAAACATTTATTTATTTCTCTGCTACTTTTTTGTCAATATCATTAGCATATATGATATTTATCCAAACTTCTCCACGCATTAAGATTCGTAGTTTTTCAGGATTTAGTTCTGCCCAAATTGCTTCAATATCTTTATCAGGATGAGCATCTTGCCAAACATTAGCAGGAGTAGCTTTTCCCATTTGAGACATGCTATCATATGAATCAAAAGTCATAAAGTCATAATCATATTCTGAGCCATATGGCATCGCTCGGCTTAGGAAGTGCCAATTTTTACGATAGCCTTGTTTGACAGATATTTTATGTGCTGGAGCAAAAGTTTTTAATTCCATTCGAATATATTCATTGTATTTATCAGGTTTACTTTGCATTCTATTAGCGACAATTACTTTGGCAGCTTCTCCGATCTTAGAATCAGCAGAAGCAAGTAATCGGAATGCTTCATTCCAAACTAGGTCTCTCGAATCTTCCGTTCTCTTTTCTAATTTGGTTAAATCCAAACCAGGATGAACCTTTTTTATACGCTTTTCATACCCAATCCAAGAGTTTTCAAGTTGTTCTATACTTGCATATACATTAATGGTTACAAAGTCATATTCAGTATTTTTTCCGCTAGGAAAAGCTACATCATAAACTGCCCAAAAAAGCATTCTTCCATTTTTGATTTCTTGATTCATGTATGGTTTCCAGATTTCTTTTTCCATCTTTTCATAATCACCATTCTTGCTTTTCATGTAAGAGAAAACCACAATTGGATCTTCTTTTTCTATTTTTTCATCTTGAGCATTTAGTGGTGAGAAATTTGGGAAAATTAATCCGAGTAGAAATAGGCAAAATCCTAGTGCCTTGAAATGGAGTGTTTTCATGACATTTTTTTTATTCCTATTTAAAGTAAGTAAATAGGAGGGATGATTAAAATCATAACAACAAACTGCTTTGAATATGTTTATTGTAATTTTTATATTGTAATATAGTTAAAAATTAGAATATTTGATGGCTAAATACCATTATAACTTGGTATTATACCATATGTGAAGATTTTTTCAATATAAATACGATGGTGGTCCTGTTGGTGGCAAGTTTTTATTATTAATCTTATTTTCTCTCTTCAATTAAAAAACCTAATTGTTCGAGGTCATTATAAAAATTTGGGTACGATTTTACAACTACCATTGGTTTTTCAATTTTCACCTTCCCCAATAAAGCTATTGGAGCGAATGCCATTGCCATGCGATGGTCTTCATAAGTTTCAAAAGTTGGATTATCAATAACAGCTTTCCCTTCTACCATATGGAAAATCTTATCTGATTTTTTCGAAAATTTAGGAGGTAATTTAGAAAAGAAAACATGTACCTTTTGTAATTCATTTTGTAGCGCAGCGATTCGATCAGTTTCTTTAATACTCAAAGTATCTAAACCAGTAAAAAGTCCAGTCGTACCAAGACTACCGCAAATTACCGCTAAGGTTTGAGCAATATCAGGGCATTCTAAAAAATCATATTCGAACATTTTAGTCGACCCATTTCCTGATTTCTTTAAATGAATTCCATCTTTATTAAAGGTAGAGGAGATACCAAACTGTTCAGCAATTTTCACTATTTCGGCGTCACCTTGCGTACTTTTTTCAAATAAACCATTCAATTGTAAATCTACTTCGTTGGCTAAGATGGCTAACGAAAAATGATAAGATGCTGCTGACCAATCTGCTTCAACAACAAAATCTTTCCCTTGATATTTTTGCGGAGCGATAGAAATTGTATTGCCCTCCCAATTGTTTTGAATGCCAAATTCCTCCATCAAATTCAAGGTCATTTGGATATATGGTACTGAAACTATTTTTCCATCTAAAGTTAATTCTAAACCGTTTGGTAGAGTAGGAGCAAGCATCAAAAGCGAAGAAATATATTGACTGCTGGTATTGGCAGAAATTGTAAGTGTATTGGAGTTTGTTTTGTGGAAATTTTTTCCCCATTCCCCAATTTGTAAAGGAGGGTAACCTTCATTTTCCAAATATTGGATATCAGCACCTAACGCACGAAGTGCTTCCACCAAAATCCCAACCGGTCTTTGTTTCATTCGATCAGATCCTGTCAGGATTTGAGTTCCTTTTTGTGTCCCTAAATATCCAGTTAGAAATCGAAAAGTTGTTCCTGCATGACCAGTATTTAATTCTACCCTTTCCCCTTCTTTTTGGGCGGCGAATTCTACCAATAATTTTTCCAGTGTGGTAGTATCTTTCGAAGTTGAAATTCTTTTAATGGAAAATTCCTGACCACTTAGCGCTCGAAGGATTAACGCTCGATTACTTATGCTTTTTGAACCATTTAAAGTGATCTCTCCTTTGATGATTTTGTCAGATTTGGAAATTAAATAAGCCATTGAAATGAATGATTAAAAATGAGAAATAAAGGTGGATAAGTTTGATTGGCTAGGAAAAATAAAAAAACCGTAGGACAAAATTACGGTTTTTTTATTTTAAAAAATTTACGTGAGGAAGAAATTATTACTCTAAAAAATCATTATTTGGAAGTGTGCCATGACCTTTATCTCGGGTTTCTCTTTCTTCTCTTTTTTGCCGACGTTTTTCTTCCCAACGTTTTTGATTTTCTTCATCAGATTTGTTGTAAGCCTTGATGATTGATTTTACTAATCGGTGACGAACTACATCTTCTTCATCTAATTTCACCAAACCAATACCATCTAGATTAGTCAGGATATCCAAAGCTTGATAAAGTCCTGAAACTTGATTTCGAGGTAAATCAATTTGGGATAAATCACCATTGATAATCGCTTTTGCGGATGGTCCAATTCTAGTCAAAAACATTTTTAACTGCATTGGGGTTGTATTCTGTGCTTCATCCAAGATAATAAAAGCATTGTCTAAAGTTCGACCCCTCATAAATGCTAGAGGTGCAACTTCTATGGTTCGGTCAGCCATAAACTTAGCTAGTTTTTCAGCAGGAATCATATCATCCAAGGCATCATAAAGTGGCCTTAAATAAGGATCAACTTTATCTTTTAAATCACCTGGCAAGAAGCCTAAACTTTCGCCTGCTTCTACTGCAGGTCGAGTCAAAATGATTTTTTTAACAATACGATTTCGCAATGCTCGGACTGCTAAGGCTACTGCCATGTAGGTTTTACCTGTTCCAGCTGGACCAAGTGCGAATACAATATCATTTGTTTCAGAGGACTCTACAAAAGTTCTTTGATTGCGAGTTTTAGCTTTGATAACTTTGCCAGCCCTTCCATGTACAATTGTTTTATTGGATTGACCATTGCCTAGCTTACTTTCAAAAGGTCGACCGCCTGCCATTAAGTCTTCAACAGTTTGTGTACTCAATTCTTTATGTTCTCTGAGCATACGTACCATTTGTTCCAATTTGCTTTTTGCATTTTGGGTATCCTTTTTTTCACCAGTAAGTTTTAAACTATTTCCTCGAGAGGTAATTGTTACATCAGGATAAGCCTTTCTTAGTAGGTTTAGTTTGGAATTCTTTTCTCCATATAATTCTAATAAATCAACACCATCTACGGTCAAAATAATTTCGCTCAATATTTTTTTTTTTAAGGTGACTTTAAAAAAATGAACATTTGGAGATTTTGAAAATGGAAAGATATAGGAAGTCTGTTTTCAATTTTCAAAATTTCAAAAGGCACAGTTTTTTAAAAAAATAATACTTGTTCTAAAAAATTATATATTTCCTGTAAATTTAGGCTTTTCAGGATGAAACTTGGACGTCGGTTAGGACTAAATAAATTTATATTTTGATAAATCTTGTTCTTTTGGTCAAGCAGAGAATAAAGTTAATAATTTGGGTGGCCGTTTTTATTTCAATTTTAAAATTGGCTGAATTGTTTATCTTAGAATAGTTGAATTTTGAAATACTTTACTGTTTAAAAACTTTCCAAAATTATGCCTATTGTTACCTTCACTTCGGACTTTGGTTTAAATGATTATTACGTTGCTTTGATAAAAGGATCAATGTTAAGTGAAAATCCGAGTCTAAATATAATAGATATATCCCATAACATTAATAATTATGATATAGTTCAGGCTGCATTCATTTTAAAAAATGCTTTTGAAAGTTTTCCAAAAGGAACTATTCATATTTTAAGTGTCAACAGCTTTTATAATAAAAAGCAAAAGTTTTTAGCAATTCGCTACAACGAGCATTATTTTATTGGTCCAGACAATGGTGTGTTTTCTTTGCTTTTTGATGAAACTCCTAAAGATATCTACAAGCTAAATTTTGTTGATAAAGGTACTTTTCCTATTAAAACGATTTTCGCAAAAACTGTTGGCCACATCTCAAAAGACCTACCTTTTAACGAGGTTGGGATTCCTATTAAGGAAATCGTCGAGAGAATTACTTTCCAACCAGTTATTAGCTCATCTCAGATTAGAGGTTCAGTTATTCATATTGATAAGTATGAAAATGTGGTGGTGAATATTTCACGAAAATTATTTGAGCAAATTTGGGAGGAGCGAGGTTATGAAATCACTTTTCGGAGGAATAATCCAATTGTTAAAATTTATAGCAATTATTATGATGTACCGATTGGCGAAACACTTTGTCGATTCAACTCAGCTGATTTTTTAGAGATCTCGATTAATATGGGAAAAGCGAGCAGTATGTTGGGGCTAAAAATAGAAGATACAGTACAGATAGATTTTATAGAATTAGGGTAACGGGTAGAGTAAATATTTAGACTTGCAGCCTTGTTTTAATTGGAAATACTAAATTTATTTTTAAAAAAATGATAAAACGAATAGTAAAACTTACTTTCAGGGATGATGAAATAGAAACATTCTTAGTGAATTTTGAGAAAAACAAATTAAGAATTCGAAACTTTGCAGGATGTTGTCATCTAGAATTGTGGAGAGATAAAAATCATTCAAATATATTTTTTACCTATAGTTTTTGGGAAAGCGAAGACAAGTTAAATACTTATCGTCACTCCGAACTTTTTAAAAATGTTTGGAGTAAAACTAAAATTCTTTTTTCAGAGAAACCACAGGCTTGGAGTATAGATTCAGTTTGGGAAGGTGAGTAACTTTTTAGATGTCTTTGCATTATTTACATTAGAGGATTTAGTTGGATGAAAAAATTCAATGGCTGATCCTTAAATAGGGAATTCAATATATATTTATTTTTGAACCATTTATAACCAATTTGTTTTGAACGACAATAGAAGAAAATTTCTCCAAAAGCTAAGTGGAGCAGCAGGTGCTCTAACTTTTGCTCCTTTTATAAACCCTATACTTTCCAAGAGTGTATGCACAAAGATCAATAAATATAAAGAATGGTCTGCTGAGGACTTGGCGAGTAACGAGGAGTTTTGGTATCAAGTCAGGCAAGCGTATACCGTTTCTACAAATATTGTGAATTTAAATAATGGAGGTGTAAGCCCATCTCCAAAAGTAGTGCAAGATGCGGTGGAAAGGTATAATCGACTGAGCAACGAGGCACCAAGTTATTATATGTGGCGGGTTTTAGATCGAGGCAAAGAAGGTTTAAGAGGTAAGCTAGCTGACCTTGCGGGAGTCTCCATGGAAGAAATTGCGATTAACCGGAATGCCTCTGAAGCATTGGAAACAGTTATTTTTGGATTGCGATTGAAAAGAGGGGATGAAGTAGTTTTGTCAAAGCAGGATTATCCAAATGTTATAAATGCATGGAAACAAAGATCTTTGCGAGAAGGTATAGTATTAAATTTTATTTCATTCGATTTTCCAATTGAGAATAAAAAAGAGATTGTTCAAAAGTTCAAAAATTCTTTTACTGCAAAAACTAAGGTAGTAAATATTACACATATGATAAATTGGGTAGGACAAATATTACCAGTTAATGAAATTGCAGCAGCAGCCCGAAAGAAAAATATTGAAGTTGTTGTAGATGGTGCGCATACTTTTGGTCATCTAGATTTTAAAGTATCGGATTTAGATTGTGATTATTTTGGGACAAGTTTACACAAATGGTTGTGTGCGCCATTTGGAAGTGGAATGTTGTACGTTAAAAAAGATAAAATTAAAAATTTATTTCCGCTGTTTGCTGGAGAAGAACCTGAGGGAGAGAATATTAAAAAATTTGAATCTCTTGGGACTCGATCGTTTGCAATTGAACAAGCTATAGGTCAAGCAATTGATTTCCATCATTGGATTGGTGGTGACCGAAAACAAAAAAGACTTCATTATTTGAAAAATTATTGGATGGAAAAAGTGAAAAATCTTCCAAGAGTAAAAATACACACTTCTTTAAAACCAGAATTTGGCTGCGCCATAGGGCTTTTCTCTATCGACGGAAAAACACCTGGAGAAATAAGTAATTTTTTATTTCGTGATTTTCAAATCCATACTGTCGGAATAAACTGGGAAAATATCCACGGAGTTAGAGTTGCACCAAATGTGTATTCTACTGTTAAAGATTTAGATAGATTGGTATTAGGTGTTAAGGACTTGATAAAGAATAACTGATTTCTTGGCTAAAATAAAACTTGGTGAAAACGATAAAAGCAAACAAAAGATATTTTTTTTCAGAAATATAAAAACACTTCAATATATTATTTTTTTTATTAGCAAATACCTATTTTGGGTTTAAGTGACTTTAAAAAAGTACATATTTTGAGAGATATATCTATATATATTAGGGAAAACGATTATTTGTGTTACAAAGAAAAAATGTTCATCTTTGAATAATTAAAAATTTGTTACTACTTTTTGTGTGCAATTTTTAAATTATCTCTCTGGAATAGGGACTCCTATCTTTAAACTGTTCAAACTGATTTCCCCTGTGCTTATACAATTGCGACCTATCAAGCGATGTTAAAAGCAATTTTATTCTGATTTATCATAAGGTAGGCTTGAATAGTTATAGATATATATTAATTCATAAACTAAAACATTCACGATTGAAAACACTTTACTCCTTTTACAAAGGCTTCGGTGTATTTTTATTATTGAGTATATTTAATATTCAAATGAATGCCCAGGACATTCATTTTTCTCAATTTGGAAATGCACCCATAAATCTCAGCCCAGCCCTTACCGGGATTTTTGGTGGAGATGTACGATTTGTTGGCAATTATAGAAGTCAATGGAATCCTTCTGTTTCTTATCTTACCTTTTCGGGAGCAGCTGATATGAAATTTGATAAATTTTGTTCTAACAATAATCAATGGGCTGGTGGATTAATTTTTAATTATGATCAAGCTGGTGATTCTAAACTAAGTACTACTCAATTAGCCTTGAATAGCTCTTATACTCAGCGGGTAAATAATAATAATTTTATGACTTTAGGTATTCAATTAAGTGGTTATCAAAGAGCATTTAAAATTGAAGATCTAGAATGGGGTAGTCAATTTGGTGATAGAACTTTTGATCCTAGCATTGCCTCTGGTGAGAGCTTTACTAATCAAAGTATTGCATACGGGGATTTTTCAGTTGGATTGAACTGGCATTTTCAAAAACCAAATTCACAGAGCAGCTGGAATAATCAGAATCGAACCAAATTTGATTTAGGTATTGGTCTTTTTCACATAAACCAACCTAACAAGAGTTTTTATGATGATGAAATGGAAACCCTTCCGATGCGATTTGCTATTTATGGCTTAGGGACATTTCGGTTAGTTGATCCTTTAGACCTGGTTTTGGTTGGAATGTACCAAGGTCATGGTCCCCATCAGCAAATTGTAGTTGGTTTAGGTGGGAAAATTCATCTGATAAATGAACTTACATCTCAGTTAAATATATTATTCGGTGTTAATTTTAGGTTAGGAGATGCTATTATTCCAAATGTGGAAGTAGGATATAATTCTTGGAAATTTGGTTTAAGTTATGATTGGAACACATCAGGGTTTAACGAAGTTACGAATGGAAGAGGTGGTATTGAATTATCAGCTGTGTATATTTTTGTAAAACCTCAAGTTGAGGTTTACAAAAATTGTAACCCAATTTATTAATAGTTCAAGCATTCCTAACCGATTAAAAAAGAAAATACAACAAAATGAATAAAATATATACTCTACTAATATTTGCTCTTTTTGTTGGAATGAGTTCGTCATATGCTCAGTCCACAAGTATAAGATCAATAGAAAAGTCAGCTAAAAAAGCGGTGGAGAATAAGGATTTCTATTCTGCCTGGCAATTCTACAAAATAACTACGGATCAAAAGTCTGTGAAAAGAGATTCTACTAAGTTGGCAAAACAAATGTACAATTTGGGAGAATCAGCTCGTCAATTTAAGTCATATGAAGTTGCAAGAAACGCCTATGAAATGGTCCTAAGAAGCAAAACGAAGGCTGATTATCCATTGGTAGAGTTTTGGTTAGCAAGAGTTTATCACAGTCAAGGTAATTACGATAAAGCAATCTCTCATTATGTGAATTTTGCTAAAGAAGCTGGACAAACTCCAAAAAATGCTACAATAAACCCTAAACAAGAATATGCGTCTGTTGCTGAAAGTGCTATTGAGCATTGTAATTGGGCAAAAGATCAAAAGGAATTTACTGGATTCAAAATTGATTCTTTGAAAAGTGTAAATACACCTGCAACCGAATTTGCTCCTTTAGAATATAACAGTAGCATGTATTATTCTGCATTGGAATATGATAAAGAGAATTTCTGCCCTGATCCAAATTCCGAAGTAACTCGCTTGTATACCTCTGATTATGCAGGTGAAGGAGGAACTACTAGTCCTATTAATTGGGCAAAAGACGAAAAGGGAACATTTGTTGCACATACAGCATTTAGTACGAATGGAGATCGAATGTATTTCACCATTTGTAAAAGAATTAATGCTGCTGAATTTGAGTGTGAGATTTATTTCAGAGATAAAAGTAGTGGAATGTGGGGAGATGCAATTCGATTGCCGGAAGCGGTAAACTTGACAGGTTCTACTAACACTCAACCCAATATTGGCTATGATGACAATTTAGAAAAAGAACTTTTATTTTTTGTTTCGAATCGATCAGATAGTTTAGGTGGTGCAAATGGAGATATGAATATCTATTGTAGTATCATAGAGGCTGATGGTCGAGTAAGTGCCCCAAGAAAAATTGATATTAATACACCAGAGGATGATGTTACACCTTTCTTTAATAGAGCAAATAAGACTCTTTATTTTAGCTCAAAAGGTTACCAAGGTTTTGGAGGATATGATATTTATCAAGCAAAGCAAAAAGGAAATGGGTTTACTCAGCCTTTAGCTTTAGAAAAACCAATTAATAGTAGTTATGATGACTATTATTTTTCATCTGATGAAGAAATGGAAACGCTTTACTTTTCTACCAATCGGTTGGGAGTTACCTATGATGATGATGAAGGTGAAGGTTTAGAAACTTGCTGTGATGATATTTATAAGTTAGAAATTATTAAAGTAAAATTAGAAGTTACCGCATTTAACACTTTAACAGGAGAAGAAGGATTAGATAGTTGTGAAGTAACTCTGATTGATGTTACTAATCCAAGTAATCCAATATTGGTTGGAGAAAGGAAATTAGATCCCAATGGTCATTTTTATGAATTCCCATTGGAATTGGAAAAAAATTATAAATTAGAATCAACTAGAGGAAAAAGATGGTCTTATAGTGGAGATGAAAATAATAACCTAAATGTTGAGTTTACGACAAAAGGAATAACAACAAGCCAGACAATAAAAAAGCAATTATATCATACTCCAGATATTATTTGGAATGTATACACTTTTGTTAAAACAGATGAGTGTAATCCTGGATCAATGGTTCCCTTATTGAATTGCACATTCGACTTCACAAATCAATCGTCTGGAGAATCTATTTCTAGTACAGAATTAGACAATCATTTTACAACTAGGTTAAAGTCAGAGCAAGATTATGAAATAGTTGGATTACCTGAAAATTTATTTTTTGAAGGATATCCATCTGACAAAGTACTTCAAAATACTATGGGATACACAACACCTGTGACTTTTAATGATACCCTTTATTTTAAGTTTTCTGAGAACTTTGCAGTTGATATTTTACTTTATTACCATAATGATTATCCAAAAAGAGTTAAAGGAATCAACGGCAGAAAATGGGCTATAAATGAAAAGATCACAAATAATAAATATGGAGTTTTGTATGAAGAATATTTAGGAAGAAGAGAAAAATATAAATTTGAGAATAAAAATAATATGGGTGAACTTGGGAATAGTGATGAGGTGATAGATATATTTTTTGATGATTACGTAATAGAAAATTTTGGGAAAATTGACCCATATATATCCGTATTAGAAAACTTGGCAGATGTATTTAAAGATTCCGAATGCCAAATTGAACTTGACATAACGGGCTATACTAGCCCAAGAGCATCTGTCAATTACAATGAAAAATTAGGATATAGAAGAACCTATTGTTTTATTGAATATATTAAGGATAATGCCAGCAAAAGACTCAGGGATGCCTTACCTGAGAGTGTGGAAGATGAAAGTAAATTATTTAATTTCATCTTTAAATCAGAAGGGGAACGTCCAGATCCAGGTGATACAGTAATAGACGGATTAGAGAAATTAGGAGGGGAGGTATTAAATATTAGCGACAGGGATTCTATTTCAATTTACGGCGTTGGACCATCAAAGAGGCGAAAAGTGAAAGTTGGTAAGATTACAATACAACCCAATTCATCACTTAGTCCATCAATACGATAGATATTAAAATTTCAAACAATCAAAATCCCATCATTTGTACGCATAAATTTTGTACTATGAAAAAAATATTATTACTCATTATATTCTCTTTGATTCTGTTTTCAGTACAGTTGTCCGCACAATGTACTATACAGGTGGTCACGTCAAATATAACAGAGGAAACTTGTGTAGGAAGTAGCGATGCTTCTGCAACAGCGACAGCTGCTGGAAGTGGTTTAATTAATTATTTATGGAGTGATGGTCAAACGACTGCAACAGCAATTAATTTGACAACTGGAATTTATACAGTAACAGCTACTGATAATGCAGGATGTACAGGAACAGCTATAGCTGAAGTTTTATTAAATCCTGAGGGTGTTTGGTTAATGTTTTCTTTTACACCTGTAACCTGTAATGGGGGAAGTGATGGAACTGCTCATGTAAGTGTAATGACAGGTGTTGCTCCATATATATACATTTGGAATGATCCAGCAGGGACTACTAATGCAGATCCTGTAAATTTAGCTGCGGGACAATATACGGTTACAGTAACTGATTCAAATGGATGTTCAAATTACGGACCTGTTACAATTACAGAACCTTCAGCAATTGTCCTTAATTCAAGTTCAACTAATGAAACTTGTTTTGGTAGTGCAAATGGTTCTGCATCAGTAAGTGTTTCAGGAGGAACACCAGGATATTCATTTTTATGGAGTGATGGACAATCTTCATCAACCGCAACTAATTTAACAGCAGGAGATTATATGGTTACTGTTACCGACTCCCTTGGATGTGCAGTAATTGAATCATTAACAATTGATTTGGTTAATCCTCAAATTATGATTGCAGCCACGTCTGATTCTATCTCATGTTTCGGAGGAAGTGATGGGTCAATTATAGTTTCTACAACTGGAGGGACTGGTTCTATTTCCTATATGTGGAGTAATGGTGAAACAACTGGAACAATCTCAAATTTAACGGCTGGAACATATACCTTAATAGCAACTGATGATATTGGGTGTACAGCAACTATTTCCGAAATAGTTTCAGAGCCATCTGAATTAATAGCAACGGTATTAGGAACCAACGTAACAGTTAATGGAGGTGAAGATGGATCAGCAACGGTAACTCCTACAGGAGGAACTCCTGATTTTACATATTCGTGGAATGATGGCCAAACAACAGCAACAGCAACTAATTTGACTGCAGGAACTTATACGGTCATAGTTACTGATTTTAATGGCTGTGCAGTTACAACAACTGTTGAGATTGAAGAGCCACCTTGTCCAATAATAACCGTGACAACAAGCCATTCTGATGAAACCTGTGTAGGAAGTATGGATGGGGCTGTTGCAGTTAGTACTAACGGGGGGGCAGGATTAATGACTTTTTTATGGAATACTGGAGATACTACATTTATTGTAAATAATTTATCAATTGGTACCTACTCTGTTACAGTTACCGATGAAAATGGTTGCACTGCAATTGGGGCGGAGACAATAGAACTTTCTCCAGAAGGTATATGGGTTGATATTATGTCAACGAATACATGTATTAATGGAAATACAGGAACGGCGGAGGCAATTGTTACTACAGGAGTTTCACCTTACACATATGCTTGGAGTAATGGTGATACAACAGCAAATATTATAGGATTACCTGCAGGCATTTATACAGTGAGTGTAACAGATTCAAATGGTTGTATTGGTGTTTTTACTACAGATATTACAATTTCAAATGTTACCCCAATAGTAATTACCATAGTTAGTACAGTGGATCCAAGTGGTCCAGGAGCCTCTGATGGTGCAATAGATATAGAGCCAAGTGGAGGTTCTGGATCCAACTATACCTATATATGGAGTAATGGAGAAACTACACAAGATATTTCTGGTTTAGTTGAGGGATGTTATATCGTGACTGTTTCTGATGATGGAAATATAATCTGTGAAACGGTGGATACAATTTGTATTTCCCAGTGTGAGTTGTCTCTAGATGTAACAACAACAAATAACGATTGTATTAACAATAGTATAGGAACAGCTGTAGCAATAATTACTTCTAATTGTGATAGTACAACTTATACCTATAGTTGGACTGACAGCACAGGTGTCATAGTTGGAACAACTGACACTATATCAGATTTAGTTAATGGTGTATATAATGTAACAGTAACTGATTCAAATGGATTGACAGCCACTGGTTCAGGTTTGGTTACTGGCGGTGGTGGTATTACTTCAACTGCGATAGGAACCAACAATTTATGTAACGGAGATAGTACTGGAACAGCAACAGCTACAGGAATAGGTGGTACAACTTATACCTATATCTGGAGTAATATGGATACAACTCAAATGATCACAAGTCTTACTGCAGGCACTTATACGGTAACAGTTACAGATATCATCACTCAGTGTACATCTTTATCTCAGGTTACTATTGTGGAGACACCAGTAATAATGATAACAGTAACAACTAGTTCTCCAACAAATTCTGGAGAAGATGATGGCTCGATTTCAATTTCAGTTACTGGAGGAACTCCAGGTTATACTTATTTATGGAATACTGGAGATACTACCCAAAGTATTATGGATTTGCCTGTTGGATGCTATTCCGTAACTGTAACTGATATTTTAGGATGTGTAGCAACAGCTGATACTTGTATCTCTGTGCCACCACCTCTTTGTTCACTACAAGTTTCAAGTACAACAGAATCTTGTAATCCTGGGAATGATGGAACAGTTATAGCTTCAGTGGTAGGAATAGGATGTCCAGCACTTGAGCCAATAACTTTTATATGGGAAGATGCGAATGGTGTAAATGTCGGGAATACAGCGATGGTTATTGGACTTTCAGCAGGTACTTATTTTGTGACAGCTACTGATGCTAACTTAGATACCCAAACAGCTTCAATTGAGGTTGATTATACTAATGGTGTAGATGCTTTTGCTGTTGCTTCAAATTTAAGTTGTAATAGCGATAGTGATGGTACAGCTTCGGCTTCTGGTATAGGTGGAGTTCTTTTTTCAAATGGAGATTATATGTATTTATGGAATACAACTGCTACTACAGCTGTAATATCTAATTTAGTTGCAGGAACCTATACGGTTACGGTTACTGATGCGACTATGTGTACTGATGTACAATCTATTACTATTACACAAGAAGATCCAATTGAAGTTGAAGAAGTAATTACAGCACTAAATTGTTTTGGAGATACAGATGCAATAATTTCAATATCAGCATCAGGTGGAGTTTCACCATACACTTATTTATGGAGTACATCATCGACCAATGATACTATCACAGGATTAAGCGCAGGCACCTACACGGTTACCGTTACTGATGCGACCATGTGTACAGGTTTAAAGACTATCTCTATAATAGAAGAGGATCCAATTGAAGTCGAAGAAGTAATTACAGCACTAGATTGTTTTGGAGATACAAATGCAATGATTTCAGTATCGGCATCGGGTGGAGTTTTACCATATACTTATTTATGGAGTACATCATCGACTAATGATACTATTACAGGATTAAGTGCAGGCACTTACACGGTTACCGTTACTGATGCGACCATGTGTACAGGTTTAAAAACTATTACTGTAGTGATAGAGGATCTAATTGAAGTTGAAGAAGTAATTACTGCACTAAATTGTTTTGGAGATACAAATGCGATGATTTCAGTATCAGCATCAGGTGGAGTTTTGCCATATACTTATTTATGGAGTACATCATCGACTAATGATACTATCACAGGATTAAGTGCAGGCACCTACACCGTTACCGTCACTGATTCAGGTGGTTGTGAGAAAATAGAAGATTATTTGATTGATCAGCCTCAAGAAATCACAATTACGGTAAATCCTGACACAGCTAATATTTGTGAAAATTTCCTAACTCTAAACGCAACAGCACCCGTAGGTGCGACAATAACATGGTGGAACCAAGATAGTGTGCAAGTTGGAATGGGATCTCCTTTCGAGTATTTAAGTATTCCTTCTGGGGCAAGTATAGTTTATGCAATAGCTAATTTAAATGGCTGTATAGCCAAAGATTCAATGGTAATAATACAGAATGCAATCGATATTGTAGTCACTCCTGATACATTAATTTGTCTAGGTGACGAACCTCAATTGTTGGCAACGAATAATAACCCTAGTCAAGATGTTGACTATGTTTGGACTCCAACTAATCTTTTTGTTACAGGAACAGATTCTTCGGCAACTCCAACATTAGTTGCAACAGATACAGGGACTTTTGAAGTATTTTTATATTCAATTAATGAATTTAATTGTGAGCAATTTGATACAATTACAATTTCTGTTCAGGACACAACTTCTAATTTCATTATAAAACAACAATGTATTGGTCTTGAAGTGAACTATATGAGTACAAGCGGAACAGAAATGATTTGGAACTTTGGAGATGGTTCAGATCAGGACACAGCAATTTCAACTACTCATACTTATTTGTCTGAAGGTGATTATACCGTTTTGATGATATTACCTCCAGGAACTAATAATGCGGCATGTCTATTAGATACCGTTATATTATTAGTTTCAGTAGTAAACGACCCAATTTTTGATACTGGTTTTACACTTCAATATGATACGTGCATAGAAAATAGTACTACAGTTATATTTACTGATACATCAACTAATATTTTTGGTCAGATAGATAGTACCTGGTGGGTATGGCAGGGAGATACTATTTCAACAAACCCGCAAGACTCGATAATAATTACTCAAAGTGTAATGGATTCATTAACACTTTATGTGATGACTGAAGAAGGTTGTATAGATTCACTCTCAAAACAAATTGAGATCAATATAATCAATGTGATGATTGCAGATACCATCATAGCTTGTATTGGAGTGGATACCTCCTTAAATCCAAATGGAAATCCTAATTATGAATATACTTGGTCACCAGCACCGAATGGAGATCCGAATGAATTTAATCCAATGATAACACCAACGGTTTCTACATCTTACTCAGTTACCATTACTGATTTATCAGGTACAAACCCATGTTCTATCATAAAAGATGTTTTTGTATTTGTTCCTGAACAATTAAATGTTGTAGTCACAGCCGACCCTGATAGTATTTTATGTGAAGATGGTTTAGTGACCTTAGAAGCATCTAGTACTTTAGCAAGTAGCTTTAATTGGTATAACGAATATCCATTAGGTTCAATAATTGCTAATTCCCCTACATTTATAGTTGATGTAGATGTACCACAGTATTTTTATGTAGAAGCGATAGATGATCAATATGAATGTCCGACTGTTGATAGTATTTTTACTGGGACTGCGGAGATTATTATCGCCTTAATTGATAAAAAAGTTGTTTGTATTAATGACTCATTAACTGTTCAAGCAGGAGCTGCATCTAATGGAGAATTTTTGTTATTTGAATGGTTTGATCCGAATGGTGTGGCCATAGGGATGGGTGCAAGTATTACATTTTTGCCACCAGATTCTGGTGTGTATACACTAATTGTGTCCAATGAGTATGGATGTGAGGGAGAAAAGACATTTGAAGTTGAAATCATCGATGTTTTAAGTAACATTTCAGCGACAGCTGATCCTGACACTATTATTTTAGGAGAAACAGTTCAGTTAAATGTGGATCTAGTCAATGACGATGATTTTTATTATTATGACTGGAGTCCAAAAGGATCAATACTAGGAGATCATCAAATTAAATCTCCTGAGGCAATGCCGACAGAGACAACAGAGTATTTTGTAGTTGTACAAGATAGTACTTCTGATATTGTTTGCAATGCAACTACAAGTGTCCTCGTTACAGTTCTTGATATTTGTGAGAGACCATATGTATTTTTCCCTAACGTGTTTAGTCCAAATGGTGATGGTCGTAATGATATTTTGAAGGTAGAAAGTGTAATTGTGGATGAGGTCTATTTTGTGATATACAATCGATGGGGAGAAAAAGTATTTGAAGGAAATAGCGTTGAATCAGCTTGGGATGGAACACATAATGGAGAGGCAGTTAGTTCAGATGTTTATGGTTATTATCTACAAGTAAGATGTGTGAATGGGAAAACATATGAAGAAAAAGGAAACGTTACTGTCCTAAGGTAATCATTCAGAATAGGATAAAAAAGGTTCAAGTCAATTATTGACTTGAACCTTTTTTTATAGATGACTCCAAAAAAAATGTGTCTCTTTGTTTCTTCTCTAGGAAAAAAAATACCTAATTTCCATTTTATTTCAAAAAATACCTATTTAAGTTTTCCCTGCTTAAATAAATTTTTGCAGTCAAGTCAAATTGGAATCAGAAACGATTAATAGAAGAGTTGGTTTTAAAGTGAATTTCACAAAAATCATGATTTGTCTAAGGATTAAGTTTTTCACAAACTATGTGTAATCTACTTTTACTTTTTAGTTTATTTTTTTCTACAGCTGTTTTTTCTCAAAAAGAAAAAATAGACTTTAAGCTATTTTCATTTGAAGAGGGTCTTAGTCATAGGAATGCATTCAAAATTCAACAGGATCCATATGGATATATTTGGGTAGCAACAATCAATGGACTCAATAAGTATGATGGAACTAGATTCACTCATTTTAATAATTTATCCAAAGAAAATTATATTCCTCAAAATTATGTTTCCGAATTACTCGTGACATCTGACACTATGATTTGGATGGCAGGAGAGAATAATCTGATAAGGCTTAATGGACGGAATTACCAATATCAAAAAGTTAATACCAGTAAGGAAAGTATCGATTATAATAAAAACCGAACACCTGGAAGTCTTGTACAGGATGACGATGGAAATATTTGGAATATCACTTACCAAAAAGATAGAGGCGAATCTTTTTTACAAAAATTAGGGAACGATAACCAACTTAAAGATGTGATGAAGTGCAAAGGCAATTCATCTAAACGAGCAATGATTTGGGCACATGGACATATTTATTTTGCAAATAGTTCTAACGAACTTTTAAAAATACACAAAGAGGGAACGATTATCCAACAATATACTTTTCCAAAAGAGACAAACAATAAGACATGGATCGTTCAGATGCAAATAGATGAGGATGAAACTCTTTGGGCGATTATGGATGATGGGCTATTATATTCCTTATCAAAAGGAGAAAATGAATTCCGTGTACATCCTGTTACAAAGTCAATTTCTAATAGTGAAACCACTAATTCACTTTTGGTTGAAAAGAATGGAGATATTTGGATTGGCGGCTTAGGTATTTTATTTTATTTACAAAAATCGACGGGAAGACTAACGGATTATCGTTTAGAAATAAAAGAATTAACAGATAATTATTGTAATATACGACACTTGTTTCAAGATGAGATGGGAATAATATGGGCAGCTTCAGAGTATGGTGTTATAAAAATCACACATTCTGAAAAGATATTTGATAATTACTTAGCGGAAGGAAGTGAATATTGTACAAATGGTTTTTGTAGTATTAGAGGTATTACTGAAGACGAAGAAGGAAATATTTATTTTAGTTATTACAATTCTATACACATCTTAAAGAATGGAGAAGATACTCCACAACCTCTTTTCCCTCGAAACGATTATTTTAATTTTCCTTTTGGATTGACCTATTATAAAAATGCCCTTTGGACAGGAAATGGAAGACGGATAGATTTAGAAACACAAAAGGTAGATACTATTTTTAATAAACCCTCCATTGATCTTGGAGTTTGTATTGTTAGTAAAGAGAATAATCTATGGTTTGCCTATCGAAATTGGATCTATATATACAATCCAGAGATTAAAGAGTTAAAAGAATTTCAAGATCATCACCAACTCATTGACACTTCAGAACTTGATGCAGCATACTTATATCAAGGTGAAACTAAAGATTACATTTGGCTTTCAACTTTAAATGATGGGCTATATAAAATTGATTCAAAGCAAGGTGTTATGGCTCATTATACAAATGATTCGAGTTCATTAGTAAAATTAATCAGCAACAGAATTAATGTTACTTATGAAGATAACAATGGTAACTTATGGATCGGTACAGCCCAAGGAATGCAAAAATTAGATATTCAAAAAGAAACGATCCAAACTTTTTCCATTAAAAATGGAATGCCCAATAATTTCATCAATGGCCTTTTGTCGGAAGGAGATACTGCGCTTTGGATGAGTACTGATGTCGGGATTTCAAGGATGAGTATAGCTAATGAATCTTTCATTAATTTTTATAAACAAAATGGTTTAACGACTAATGAATTTAATCGAATTTCATTTTATCAAACTCAAGATGGAAGGTTATATTTTGGGAGTATCAAAGGAGTCAATGCATTTTATCCTAATAATTTGTCTTTAAAAGAAAAAAAAATAATAGAAGCAAATTTGATTCTTACTTCCTTTTCAAAATTAGATGGAGTTAAAGGAGAGATGGTAAATTATAAAAATGATCTATCTTCCTATCAGCCTTTTGAGTTGACCTATCAAGATAAGTTTTTTGTTTTTAATTTCGCTTTAACTAATTATAAAAATCCTTCAGAGATTATTTATAGTTATATTTTGGAAGGTTATGACAGTGATTGGTCTGAAGCTTCTGGTGCAACAACAGCAAGATTCAACGGAATTCCTGCAGGAGATTATACTTTTAAAGTGAGAGCTGCAGCAAATAAGAATGATTGGAACAAAAAAGAATTAATTATAAAATTAAAAGTCCACCAAGCTTACTTTAAAACGTGGTGGTTTATTTTATGTTGTGGAACTTTTGGAGTAGGAGTTTTATTTTTAGCTTATAGGTATCGGGTTTATTCGCTAGAGGAGAATGAAAAAGAGCTAGAAAGAGAAGTTCAAGTTAGGACTAACGAGTTAGAAAGAGAAAAGAAAAAATCAGATGACTTATTGTTAAATATCTTACCGATAAAAACAGCTGATGAGTTAAAGAAATATGGAAAAGCTAAAGCTAAGCGGCACGATTCGGTTACCGTGTTTTTCTCTGACTTTAAAGATTTTACAAAAATTTCCCAAGATCTTGGTCCTGAGCAATTGGTTAATGAAATTGATTTTTACTTTAAAGCATTCGATAGAATTATTGAAAAATATGAATTAGAAAAAATAAAAACTATTGGAGATGCTTATATGTGTGTAAGTGGGATGTCTGTGAAAAATGAAAAAAGTGCTTCCCAAATGGTTTTAGCTGCTTTGGAAATTCAAGAGTTTTTGGAGGATATTGCTTTGGATAAAAAGAGTAAAGGACAACTTTATTTCGAGGCAAGAATTGGTTTGCATACTGGACCAGTAGTGGCAGGGATTGTTGGCATTAAAAAATTCGCCTTTGATATTTGGGGTGATACAGTTAATACAGCATCCAGGATGGAGCAAAATGGGGCAGAGAAAAAGGTCAATATTTCAGAATCAACTTATCAATTGGTAAAAAATAATTTTGATTGTGAACACCGAGGAAAAGTAATGGTAAAACACATTGGAGAAATTGACATGTATTTTGTCACTAAAAAGGTAGAACATAATTAGTAACTTGTTCGTTCAACTGGTAAAACAAACCAAGAATCATGATTTATTATTGGATAGAAAATAAAATCTAAAGTAGTGATTGTGGTTCAATTAATTCCAAATAAAACCAATTACAATGGCAGAAGTAAGAATACACCAAAATGTGGCAGTTCTAATTGATGGCAACAATATAGAAATAAGTCTAACCAAATTAACTAATAATAAAAATGCAGTTGTAAACTTTGATGTCTTAATTCCAAGAATTTTGATGGATAGAGGATTGAGTCGATTAATTTATTTTCGAGAAGGATTAAATATTTCGGATAAATTAGCAGAGCGATTACACCGACTTTTTCATGGATCAGTGATGCCTTGTTATAAGTCGGCAGATATTCCTTTGACGATTACTGCAACCCAAATTGCAGAGAAAGTAGATACAATTATCATTCTATCAGGTGATTCAGATTATGTAGATTTGGTGCGTCACCTGAAGTCAAGAGGAGTGCGAGTAGAAATTTGTTCGGTGGAGGAAACAACAGCGCAAATTCTGAAAGAGGAGGCGGATTATCATTTTCCAATTACAAAAGAAGATGCATTTATCCTAAAATAATTGTAAATGACAGGTCTTTAAATGAACTTGTTTAAAATTAAAAAGTGGTCATCGACTAAGATCGATGACCACTTTTCTAATAGGTTAAACCAATGGAACCTCACTAATTTAAGTTTCAAAAAATAGTTCCATTGCAATATTGTCAGCTAATAATTTCCCTTTTTTTGTCAGAACAAAAGAACCTCTATCTTGTTTCAACGTTCCATTTTTGAGGAATACCTCCGATGACTTTAAAAAGTATTTTTCAAAATCATCTCCCCAAGTCCTTATTTTCCCCAAATTACAGCCCCACATTGTTCGTAAAGCCGTCATTATATATTCATTATATTGTTGTTTTAAAGAAAGAATTTCTACTTCGAATCGACTTCCTTTTTCGTTTATGTTATTTTTGTCAAAATCGATTGCTTTTAAGTATAACGCATTATTGGCAATATTCCATTGACGACTTTTTCCATTAAAAGAATGAGCTGATGGGCCAACTCCCAAGTACGATACACCTGACCAATAATTAGAGTTGTGCCGGGCATAATTTCCCGGTTTAGCAAAATTACTAATCTCATAATGATGGTAATCATTAGACTCCATCATTTGCATCAATACCTCAAATTGGTGTGCAGACTTCTCATCATCTACAGGTTGTGCTTTTCCTCTTTTAACAAAATGATCAAGTGCTGTTCCAGGCTCGATAGTCAAACAATAGCAGGATAGATGTGGAATTTCGAAGTCAAATAATTTTTGAACATTTCTCCTCCATTGTTCATTTGATGTGGAAGGAGAACCATAAATTAAATCTACCGTTAAATTATTGAAGCCCAATGATTGTGCATTTTGGATACAACTTTCTGCCTCTTTAACATTATGAGCACGGTTCATAGATTTAAGGTCTATTTCGGCAAAAGACTGAACACCTATACTTAACCGATTAATTGGAGTAGATTTGAGTTGTCGTAGTTTTTCCAAAGTTAAGTCATCAGGATTTGCTTCGAGTGTAATTTCAGCATCTTTTTCAATGTGAAAAAGTTGATTTATTTTCTCAAAAAAAAGATTTAACTCTCGCTCATTTAAGAGAGAGGGAGTTCCTCCGCCAAAATATATTGTTTTGATGTTTTTGTTGGCGAGATAGTTTTTTTGTAACTCGATTTCCTTTAAAATTGCGTTAATTATTTCCGATTTGTACTTCATCGAAGTCGAAAAATGAAAATTGCAATAATGACAAGCTTGCTTACAAAAAGGTATATGAATATAAATTCCACTCATAGCTACAAAAGTATTAATTTAAATTAAAACATATTTCTCAAAATTCAACGTTTAAATATTTAATGAAACAGATAAGAAATATTGGTGTTAAATCAATGAGTTTTTATTCAAAAAGTATCGAATATAAAAGTTCGTTAAGCTTCCTGAACCCTTGCTCTTTATTAAATATTCCCGCTTGTATTTTTGTCCTCTCCTTTCTTTATTCAATAAGCTTATCTGCCCAAAGACCAACTCGCTATAACCTAAAATTACAATCTATCGATCAAACGGTAACATTTATAAAAAAACAATTCGAAATTCAACCATCATTTTCTGACTCACTTTCCGTCAGAAATGAATTGAATAATATATTGTTACAATTGTATGCCAATGCCTATTTAGAAGCATCAATTGATAGTATTTATCGTTTCGAGAAAACTTTTTTCGCAAAAATTTTTATCGGCAAAAAATACGAATGGGCGAGCCTCGAAAATGGAAATGTCGAATCTGCATTTTTGGAACAAATCGGTTTTAGGAAAAGATTATATCAAAACAAAGATTTTTATTATAAAGAAGTGTTAAAATTGCAAAAATCATTGCTGACTTACGCTGAAAATAATGGATATCCATTTGCAGAAGTTGGTTTAAAAAATATTAAAATAAAGGAAGGGAAAGTTGCTGCCCAGCTTTTTATGAAAAAAAATAGATTGATTATAATTGATGGGATTAAAATTAAGGGCGTAATAAAAATTTCCCCTCAATACCTTGAAAATTATTTAGGTTTCAAAAATGGAGATCTTTATGATAAAAGTAAAATCGATAAGGTTCTGCAACGCATCCGAGAACTCCCTTTTGTCCAACAAGAAGGAAAAGGTTTGACAATTACTTTTAAAGGGAATAAAGCAACGATTAATTTATTTTTGAAAAAAAAGAAAGTGAGTCGATTTGATTTTTTAGTTGGGGTTTTACCCCGAACAAATAATTCAGCTAGTTCATCCCAGCGAAATTTTTTAATCACCGGGACATTTAATGCAGATATGCAAAATCAATTTGGATTGGGCGAGAGAATCTTTGCAGAGTTTCAACAACTTGCTCCAGGAACACAAGAATTAGAATTACAATTTACTTATCCATACATCTTAAACTTTCCATTTGGTGTAGATTTTAAATTTGATCTTTATAAAAAAGATTCCTCTTTTTTACAAGTCGAATCAGATTTTGGAGTTCAATATTTGTTAGAAGGGGGGAATTATTTAAAAGTATTATGGAATACTCGAAGAACAAATTTGTTGACAATTAATGAATCTCAAATCATCGCTGCTAAAAAATTACCAGAGGAATTAGATCTCACTAATTCTGTTTTTGGGCTTGAATATAATTTGCAAAAACTAGATTATCGATTCAATCCTCGAAAAGGGTGGGGAACACTTCTACGAGTAGGCGCAGGTTTTAAACGCATCAAAGAAAATAATACTATTCTTGGATTAGAGACTTCTGATCCTAATTTTACTTTTCAGAGTTTATATGATTCTTTGACCTTACGGACTTTTCAATATCAGTTGGAGGGAAAGGTTGAAAAGTACTTTCCAGTTTTTAAACGAAGTACAATAAAGAGTTCAGTTACCTCAGGATGGATTATTTCGCAATCACCTATTTTTAGAAATGAGCAATTTCGACTAGGTGGAAATAGATTGCTTCGAGGCTTTGATGAGGAATCCATTTTTACAACTAATTATGTGATTGGAACTTTAGAATATCGATTGTTGATTGGACAAAATTCTTTTCTCTTTGCATTTGGAGATTATGGTTATGTAGAAAATATAACTATAGATTCACGGGAGTATGATTCGCCAGTCGGAATAGGAGCAGGAATAACCTTCGAAACAGGAATTGGTGTTTTTGCTTTTAGTTTGGCAGTAGGAAAGCAGAGAGGTAACCCATTTGATTTTAGGAGTGTGAAATCACATTTTGGGTATGTGAGTTATTTTTAACTCATCATGATTTAAAAAAACGGTGGATTAATTTTAGCCACTTCGAGTTATATTTTTTTATTTCAAAATATGGAATTTGTTTTGCCCCAAAATTTCTTCGAACTCTAGTTATTGGTTCGATCATGCTTCCTAAAAAATCAAAATCTTTTTTGCCTAAGGTTTCTTTAGCATATTGGATTGAATGCCAAGTTGTCAAAATTCCTGCTCCACTATTTCTCAAATCAGGGTCATCCCCAGCCATTAGATAATAAGCTGTGTTTTCATCCCAAATCAAATAAACTACTGAATGGATTTTTTCATCCTCATCCACAGCAAAAAATATTTCCCTTGATTTATTTTTTTTCAATGCCAAGTCTAATTTTTTTAAAACTTCGAATGAGAACGGCATGGTTAATTTTTGTCGATTAAATGTTTTTTGTTGGACTGAGTAAAAATCTTCAAGACTTCGATCTGTTGAGATTTTTACTATGGTTTTTGCTTTTGGTATGTTAGTATTTCGGTATCCACCATGAAGTTTAGAAAATATTTTTTCTGAATCCTCTTCTAAGTCAATCTTAAAAGTGTAGCGAACTGTTCCTTCAAATTTCTCCCAAAGAAAAGGTAACCAACTTTTTATCGAAGGATGGAAATATTGTTCGAACAAATTAAATGATGGGAATTGGTGAATTAATTCACGCATTAATCTTTGCTGATGCTTAGGCGATCGAAATTTTTTTGGAAAATAAGGACCCCAATATTTCACGAAAAGTGGCATACGAGGCAATCGCAAACCATATTTTTCTCGAACTTGAAAGGGCATTGTTGCAGCTATCTCATTTCCTCTTTTAACTATTAAAATATCCCAACCATCTATTCCACAAACTGAGTCCAATAACCAAGGTTGAGAAAAAATTGGAATCTCTTTTTCTTTTTCACAAAATTGTAAATATGTTATTTTTTTAGACATTTTTCTTAGCTACGGGTTTATGGTAGTCTTTTTTTTTGACAGATTAAAGCCAACTCTAACGTAAAGATAGCATACTCGCGTCATATCAAATTGAATTTTTTATTTAAATTTGGATCTGATCTATCTGATAAAAAAATTAAGCTAAGAATTCCAGCAGAGTAAAATTACTCACCGTACTTTTTTCTTATTTTTTAGAAGAATACTTTATCAGATGCCTTTTCAGGTCCAATGTTTATCCGTAATTGCTAAAATTGAATTAATCTCAGGTGTCAATTTACCTATCAAGAATTATTAGGAGGTAATACAAATAGAGGTGGTTTATTTATTCAGAATTATCAGGTTCATAACATCATTTAATTTTAGTTTTATTGGATTTGAAAAAAGGTTTTTTAAAATTGAGTCTACAGAGACAAGAAATCATTGAATTTCAAATAACTACTTTAGTACTTTTTGGATTCTTGGAAAGTGAGAGATGAAATTTTTTATCGTGTTGTAAATCTTTTAGCTTGATAGGTTATATTTTTTTGATAAAATCCAATGCCGAGTAGTTGAAATATTTAATACTCGATGTGTAGAAAAGTGATAGTAAATTAAATTAATTAAGAATTATGGGGAATGAACGATACATTGGAAGCCATGAAGGGAGTAAAAAAGGCCCTTTGTTAATTGTTTTTGGAGCAATGCATGGAAATGAACCAGCAGGTATTAAGGCCTTGGATTTGATGTTTAAGATGCTTGAAGTGGAACCTATCACAAATCCAGAATTTCATTTTTGTGGAAGATTAGTTGGACTAGTTGGAAATACTAGAGCAACTGAAAAACGAGTGAGATATATTAATCGGGATTTAAATCGGCAATGGACTCTAGGAAATGTGGCTCGAATACAAAACTCGAAATTGGAAGATTTGGATGAGGAAGATTTAGAGATAAAAGAGATATTGGAAGTTATTCATCATGAGATTGAAATGTATCAACCAGAAAAATTAGTCTTTTTAGATTTGCATACAACGACTGCTTTTGGAGGAATTTTTTCTATTCCTCAAGAAACGGAGGAGAGTATTCGGATCGCAATAGAATTGCATGCGCCTGTCATCAGAGGTTTATTGAAAGGAGTAAAAGGAACGACGTTGCATTATTTTAATAATGAAAATTTTGAACCGGATACCGTTGCGGTAACTTTTGAATCAGGGCAACATGAGGAGCAACTTTCGGTCAATAGAGCGATTGCGGCTTTGACCAACTGCATGCGAACGATTGGTTGTGTTGAAGAATTACATGTAGAAAATAGACACGATTCTATTTTAATTGAGTACTCGAAAAATCTTCCTAAAGTCGCTGAGTTGATTTCTGCACATAAAATTATGCCAGGAGATAATTTTAATATGGCGCCTAATTATAAAAATTTCCAAGCGGTCAAAAAAGGAGAAACTTTAGGAACAGATAAAAATGGAAATGTAGTAGCAAAAGAGGATAGTTTGATTTTGATGCCTCTGTACCAAAGAAAAGGGGATGATGGTTTTTTTCTTATAAAAACAGTGGAGGGATTCTAGAGAATGATAATAAGTGTATTAAAAAGGATGGAAAATGCTAAATTAAATTAAATCAGATTTGTTTGTTTTTAGGAACTGTGAATGCTATTTTTTATACTACAAATATTACTAGGTTATTTTTTTTTTGATCCAATTAACGAATTTTCCACATCCATATTAGCCAACACCGCCATGCAAATAAAAAAGAAAGACCCAATTTTATCTGTCTCGATCATATCATTAATCAATAGCAAACAATCAATAATAATCACAGTTAAAATTACTGTCATCACGATATGTTTTTTCATCGGATCTTTAGTTTTGTGATAGACGGTTTCTCCTCGGATCAAAAAGTAAAAACACATCAACAAAAATAAAAACGCTCCAATAAAACCTTGTTCTACAATCAACATCAAATAGTAATTATGAATTCCTGATTGTTCAGGATTATCACTCACATAAGTTTCAAAACTAGTAACGGTGTAGCCTTTGTAAAAACCATAAAAATTTCCAGGCCCAAAACCTGTCAATGGTTCTTTTTGACTCATTTGATAGCCAGCGACCCAGCGATAAACTCTTTCCATCGTCGAAATGTCTTCTCCTTTTGCTGTCGCTGAAATCAAATTATCGAACTGATTATGGGTGACTGTATTTTTAAATTCAGGGGCATAATCCATGTAGGAATTGTCGGTAATCAAGTGTATAACAACTCCCAAGGCAATCGCTATAGCTAAACCAACCGCGACCTTCATCAGTCGAAAACGAATGATTTGCACTGCTACAATCGCTATTGCAATTCCAACGTAAGCAGCTCGTGTGTATGATAACTGTACCGCCAATAAACCAACTAAAAGTGCCCCGATTAAAAACCACCAGGTCTTAGAATATTTGGGATACCATTTTTTGACATACCAAATGAAGGGTAAAAATAGCGCAACAATACATCCATACATCACATGGTTTCGATAAAATGGGCCAACACAAAAGTTGATTTCTTTAAAGGAAAAACCAGTTGCAGCATGTCGAATCATTACATAAAATATTGTAATGAAAATGGGAAAGAAGAAAAACCAAAATAGTTTTTTAAAATCCTTGGTTGCCTTGATAAGTTGCCCGGCCATGAAATAGAAGACAAAGACATACCAAAATTTTGCGAGTAAAAATTTTACAGAAACTAAATAATCGTAAGAATGAATAGTCGTGATAAATGTCCAAAGCAAATGCAAAATCACAAAGATCGTAATTGGATGTTTGTAAAACTGTTTTCCAATGTTTTTTAAATTTTTGACGAAGTACAAAAGATAGGTGAGCATCAATCCGATGATTAATAGCTCGGGTGGAAAGTCTGTTCCAAGACCCCCAGGCAATGTCATTTCTACCGAAAAAGGAATTAAAAATAAGGTAAGAAAAAATAAACTTTTAAAATCTACTACTGCCACAAACCCAATCAAAACCACCACAGGCAATAATGCTAAAAAATAAAAATTAGTTGCTGCTCCAATAAACAAAGACAACAAAACAATCGCTCCAAAAATCACAAATAATTTTTGAGAAACACCTTCTGTCGATATGCCAAGCAGTTTTGCAAACAAAATTCTTGATAGTTAATTGTTAGTATATAATGGCGAAGAGCAGATTATAAAAATTGACCTTTAACCATTCACAGTTATTCAGATAGTTTTTTCCAATCCACATCTTTGTAGTTTTCCAAGATTAAAACGCCAATCAAGCTTAAAATAAAAGCGATGATAACTGCGCTAATAGTGATTAAGGCACGACCTGGTCGAGATTTTACGACTGGGACAGTTCCGTTTTCGACAACCATAATAGTTGGAATATAAGAATCATAACTTGCTTTAAGTTGTTTGAATCGCTCCCGATCAATACTGATTTGCTCTCGTGCTTCTTGGTGTTCATCTTCTAACTCATTGACCAATGACATTCCACTATTAAAAAGAGCTAAGTCTTTTTCATAACTTTCTACTTCTTCCTCGAAACCTTTAACTTGGGCTTTTAAGAAAATAACAGAGTCTTTAGCGACACTTCCACTTGATCTTAAAACTTCTAATTTTGCTTTTGTACCGATCAACTGGCCTCTTTGTTTAGCAACCATTTGTGCTAATAATTCTCCTTGAGTTTCAGTATTAAAAACTTGATATTTTTTTCTAACTTTTGAAAGACTATCTCCAAGAATATAAAGCGATTGTTGTTTTTCCTTGATAGTAGATTGCAATGAATTCATTCTTTTAGAATGACCATTTTTGATCAAGGCTTGAGCAATTTCGGTTGTTCTAATTCTTGCAGCATTCACGATTTCGGCAGCCTTAATACTATCTCTATCCTCTACAGCAATTTCAATTGCTTCATATTTAGTTTTTTCGACAGTATATAATTTTCGAAATTTCTTACGAACTTTATCTTTTGATTTCCTTTTGCTAGGATCAATTTCATAATGATCATAAAGTTTAAATTCTTTAATTAAATAAGTCACTAATTCATTAGATTGAGCAATAGTTAGCAGTCGATCATTGTCTGTATCTTCACCATAAATATCTCGATCTCTTTCGATCTCTCCAACTGCTTCAGGCTTACCCAAATCAGGACTTGCAGCATAAAAAACAGTGGTTGATTGGTAATAATCATCAAGGCCAAACCAAGTGATTAGAGCAGTGCCAATCCCTGCAATTAAACAAATTCTTATGATAGGTTTTCGCCATCGTAGAAGAGTAGAAATGACGCCTAGTAGGTTCTCGTTGTTTTCCATGTATTGTTGTAATTATTCCACAAAAGTAAATTATTTCGGATGAAATATTCATTCTTTTTTATTTTGATAGAATTTGGAGATTTTTTTGCTGCAATTTATTCTTTTCATTCGGTAAAAAAACAGGAAATTATCTACCAAGATATTTCAATCAAGATTTTAACCTTCTATTAAATCTCCTATTATATGGCTTATTAATTTCCTTTAGAGTAATAAAAAAAGCTGCTACAAATATAAAAATCAGTAGCAGCTTTTTTAGTAGTTAAAAATACTAAGCTTGAATTCCTCCTTCTTCTTCTTTAATAATTGGTGTTATCATTGGTAAATTAATCAGTTCGGCCTCCTCCTTATTAATGCTTGCAAATCCCCAAAAACCACCTGAGGCCTTGGCAACATGTTTAGCAAAAGTGGTGAAGCTATGGTACATCTCAGCACCTAAATGATTAGTCAACTTTGCTAAAATTGGATTTAATTTTTCTAGTCTAGCAGAAAGATCTGCATTTCGTTCTGCGGTATCCTTTGGAACTATTTTTGCCCAACGAGTTAATCTTTCCTTATAATCTTTACCAATATGGTCATAAAAATCTTGCATGATCTCGCCACCTGAGAAACCTCGTATTTTTGTAATTTTTTCTGATTGCTCCAATTCTGAACCCTCGATATCTCCGTCAGCACCTGCAATCAATAAGGTAATTACTGGAATAGCATCGTATAATTCTTGTAATTCTTCGTCTGGTAAATTATTTAATTGGTGTAACATTTTTTTTAAGGTATATTTTATTAATAATTAATCTTGTTTTGAAAACGCAAATATAATTGAAATTTTAGGTTGATAAATAGTAAATTCGATTTTTTATAATTTTTTTACTAAAAAGCCTACTTATGAATAAAAATAGAGAATTCGATATTATATTTTGGGGAGCAAGCGGATTTACAGGGAGATTAGTTGTTGAATACATGCTGAATAAATATGGTGTGAATGGTTCTGTAAAATGGGCAATGGGAGGAAGGAATGCTGTAAAGTTAGAAGGAATTCAAAAAGATCTGGGTGCGGAAGAAATTCCAATCGTTATTGCTAATAGTGAGAAAATGGATTCACTCGAACTAATGGTTCAACGGGCAAAAGTAATTTGTACAACTGTTGGTCCTTATGCTCAATATGGTTCTCGACTAGTAGAAGCTTGTGTCAAATATCAAACTGATTATTGTGATCTTACAGGTGAAGTTCAATGGATGCGGAAGATGATTGATCAACATCAAGAGACTGCTCATTCAAATGGAACTAGAATTGTTCATACATGCGGATTTGATTCGATTCCTTCTGATATGGGGGTCTATTTTTTACAAAAAAAATCAAAACACCTTAAAGGAGAGTATTGTCAAAAAATCAAACTTCGAGTTAGAGCAATGAAAGGAGAAATGAGTGGTGGAACATATGCAAGTTTGAGTAATGTCCTAGTCGAGGCAGAAAATGATAAATCAATTTATGGGACTTTATTGAATCCTTACGGCTTAAATCCAAAAGGTAAGCAAGAGGGGAAGGATGGTTCAGATTTGAAGAGTGTAAAATATGATAAAGATGCAAAATCTTGGATTGCTCCTTTTATTATGTCTACAATTAATACTCGAGTAGTTCGACGGAGTCACGCTCTTCAGGACTTCCCTTACGGAAAAGATTTCCAGTATAATGAAGCCATGATGACTGGTCCTGGGTTTTCAGGGAGAGCAAAAGGAACAATGTTGTTAGCAGGTACCGGATTAATGATGACTGCCAAACCTAATTCATTTATGAGAAATATCATGAATCGATTTTTACCAAAGCCAGGAGAAGGACCATCAAAGGAAAAACGAGAGAATGGTTTTTATAAAATGATACTTATCGGAGAATTAGAAGATGGAACTTTAATTCAAGGAAGCGTTACTGGAGATAGAGATCCAGGTTATGGCTCCACTTGTAAAATGTTGGCAGAAAGTGCAGTATGTTTGGCTTTGGATAAAAATAAGACACCTGAAGTTGCAGGGGTATTGACGCCTTCGGTTGCTTTAGGGGACGCATTGTTACAGAGGTTAGAAGAAAATGCAGGATTGGAATTTAAAATTTATGAAAACAAATAGTGAGAATAACTTTTAGCCTAGGAATTGACTTAAAAAATGCAAAATATGAGAGAGAAAGATTATTTCCAAAATCATATGCCAGGGAATGTTTGTTTCGGCTGCGGAAAAGAGAATCATCAAGGATTAAAAATAAGTAGTTACTGGGAAGGTTTTGAATCGGTATGCATTTGGGAATCGCAAGAGAAGTATCAAGGTTGGAAAGGAATTTTGAATGGAGGAATATTAGCAACTTTGATTGATTGTCATACTATGTGTACTGCGATGGCTGCAGCATATCAAGCCGAAAATCGCCCGATGGAAAGCCAACCCATTTATCGATATGCAACAGGAACTATTTTGGTAAAATATTTAAAACCAACTTCTAACACGGAACCAATCGAACTACGAGCAAAGGTCAAAGAAATAAAAGGTAGGAAGGTGGTGATGTCGTGCATTGCAAAATCAAATGGTGAAATTACAGCGGAAGCGGAGGTGATTGCAATTCGAGTTTTTGATAGTAGCAAGGATACGGAAAGTATTTTTGGATAAAAGAACCTTCAAAATTCTATCAGAAGGTTCTCAGGAAAGAATAATAATTCTAACATTTTCCTGCTCATTTATGAATACTGATTTTTTTGAACTTGAATTTGGAAAAAATCAAAAATATCATTGGCAATGACCTCCTTCCAATAATTGTTTTATTAAGTGTTTGGAGTTAAACATACCAAAAAGCCCAAGCAAGAAGTACTAATTGTAATGGTAGCCTTAACCAAAGAAACCAATTTTTGATTTTCATACCTGCACCCTTGGAAGTCAACATATATATATTAGCGGGGAAAACAGCAATTAATAATAAGATGATTCCAATTGCAGCGGCCGATCGAGTTTGAGGAATAAGCAAGCCAATACCCCCTGCAATTTCTGCGATACCCACAATTGTGTTTATGGTTTTTTTCCAAGGCTGTAAAACAGGAGGAGTAATTTTATAAAAAAACCATGCTTTTTTGAAATGAGAATATCCAGCATATATGTAAAAGAATGCCATGGGGAAGAGTAAAATTTCTTTCAGTGTCATAAGATATTTTTTTAAATTTTTAAGGTAAAAGTGATTTTATAGAATTGAAAAGTAAAGAAGTATCTTCACAAATCTCTTAAATTGAGTCAATTATTTCTTTTGTCATTTTAAAAAATAAAGTCTAGGCCAAAACAGTTCTATCATTGTAAAAAAAAAATAAATTTTTTGATGAGAAAAATACACTTATTTTTTCTTCTGGTTATGAGTTCAATTTTCCTTTCGGCACAAGATGATGAGGTAGATTCAGATCTTATTTTTGATGATTTTACTTATGTAGATTACATTAAATCTGTCAAGCTACACCCTCCAGGATTGATCATTAGTAACCCAATTATTCAATTAGGAAGTGGTGCATTAAGTTTATCATTTGATGATTTAAAAGGTGAGAGTAGAGAATATATTTATTCTGTTATTCATTGCAATGCAGATTGGACACCCTCGGAATTAACTCCAATAGAATTTATGGTAGGTTTTAATGAGGAACGAATTCAAAATATAGAATTTTCGATTAGAACCTTGATTGATTATACTCATTATGAGGTAACAATTCCAAATGAGGATTTTCAATTTAGCAAATCTGGAAATTACCTCTTGAAAGTTTATGATAATGAAGATGATAAATTTTTGGTTCTGACAAAAAGATTTATGGTAGTAGAACCTTCATTTAGTGTGAGAGGCGAGGCGAATCGATCATCTATTGTAAAGAAAGGACAGACACATCAAGAAATAGATTTTGTGATTTTACATAAAGGAATTCAAATTAATAACCCTCGAAAAGAAGTGACAGTAACTGTATTACAAAACGGAAGATGGGACAATGCAATTGCTGGGCTTGAACCTCAATATATTAGTGGGAATGAATTAAAGTATGAGTTTTTAGATAAAATATCATTCCTTGCTGGAAAAGAATTTCGCTATTTTGATTTACGCTCGTTGCGTTATCGTGGAAATGGTGTACGAGGAATTGAAGAGTATAACGATGGTTATGATGTAACATTGGTACCGGATGAAATAAGAGCTTACACTCTTAAATATAACCAAAGAGATATTAATGGAGGTTACGTAATTGGAAATATGGACAATAACAATAATGGAGTTAACCTAACCTTTTCTGATGAAGATTCTGAAGAAACTCGTGATACAAAATTAGCACTTTTGGCTAGGCAAAATATGGAAAATGGAATAGCCAATGGAATTGAAAGTGATTATGCAAATGTATTGTTCTCCATAAAAAGGAATGAACCTTTTTATGATAAAGATGTGTATATTTTTGGGGCGGTAACAGATTGGCAAATTAAAGATGAGTTTAAAATGTCCTACCAAGAGGCAGTCAGAGCCTATGTGGCAGACATTACCTTAAAGCAAGGCTTTTATAATTATAAATATGCAGTTGTTCCTCAAGAGGGAGCTAGGGTTCCAGATCTCAGTGAGCTAGAGGGGGATTGGTATGAAACTGAAAATCAGTATACTGTTTTGGCTTATTTTCGACCTTTTGGACAAAGGTATGACCGATTGATGGTTGCATATAATATAGACTCTAGGAGAAGAAGGTAAATTCCAATTTTCCTTTATCAGTCAGTCATAAACCAACTTGCATACATCACATAATTATCCGCAATTCGTCCGATGTAATGTTGAAATGTTTCGGGAGTTAAAGCCTTTACTTTTTTAGCAGGTACCCCCGCGTAAATAAATCCAGATTCCAAATGTGCTTTTTCTAAAACGACTGCCCCTGCAGCAATAAGAACATTTGATTCCACTATTGCATCATCCATGACAATTGCTCCCATCCCAATTAGAACATTATCGGCCACTTGACAACCATGCACGATCGCATTGTGACCAACAGAAACATTATTTCCTAATATGGTTTTTGTCTTTTGATAAGTACAATGAATAACTGCACCATCTTGAATATTTACTTTGTTGCCAATGATAATACTATTGACATCTCCACGAAGAACTGCATTGAACCAAATGCTGCAATCATTACCTGTGATTACATTGCCAACAATAGTTGCATTTTCTGCAATAAAACAATTATTACCGAAGGTAGGGGAGATTCCTTTTACTTGTTTTATTAGAGCCATATTTTATTTTTTCTTTTCCAACCAATAATTAAAAATATATTTTTAGGATTGGTATCATATTTTGATATCCCTAAATTTTGTCGAATTGATTCTATTTTAATATATACCTCCTTTGGTATTTATAAAAGCACTGAATTATAAATTCCAATTAATTCCCTTGCCAAAATCAAATTACTTCATTAGTTTCCTACAAAGATCTTTTTTAATTTTTTTTTTAATTAGAGTTAATACTGGTGTAGTTTGTAATAGCTGAAACCTATTTTCTTGGATGATACAATGGTCTTGAAACAAAACAATTTTATTAATTTCAACTATTTTCTCATTTGTGTTAGTTTTCCAACCTCTTATTCAAAGAAAAATTGTTGATTAGAGGGCCTTGTATAACAAGGCTAATTATATTTTTATGAAGATGCTAACGTATTAATTTTTCAAATTTTTATTTGAAAAATTAATAAAAGGAAAGTACAGAACGGTTTTATATTTTTTGCTCTTCAAAAATGAAAAGTTTAGTAGAATTATATAAACGGATTATAAGTTAAAGGACTTCTTTAAGTCAATGAGATTACTTTCTTTACAAAAGACTAAATTAGATTATTTTTTGCAAAAAATAAAGTTGAAAAAGATGAAAGACTTTCAAAGGGAACTAAACAAAGGACTCAGCAATATCAAGATTTTGATTGTATCCAAAAACACTTAAAAGTGGTTATCGAGACTCTTGCATAAGTTCAAAAAAAATTTGGAAAAGCATAGCCAAGATTTAAAGCAACTAGAGAGTCTAAATTTCATAGGTCTTTTTCACAAATACTCGGTAGTAAAAAAGATCAACTTGATATAGAACGTCAATAATACCTTCAAGCAGCACTTGAAAGAAATGAACATAAAAAGTCATTGGAACTATTAAAATATGAGAAAGGAGTACTTGAAGAAAAGTAAAAAAAACTACGAAGTATTCCAGCGGAGGCAGAGAAGATAATTCAGAAAAGGGAAATTGATTTAATGAAAAGTGGTACTCTTGTAGGGGTAAGGATATAGACTATTTCCAAACAGATTGATTTCAATCGACATCTAAAAAGAGAGGTCATAGAGGCACTGGGTGCTGGGAAAGATGTGATCGTAATTTTAGAAGAGATGGAGAGTTATCTGCGGAATACCAGAAATTGGGGAAACTGGGATATGATGGGAGGTCGAGGAATGACAACTTATGTGAATCATTCTAACATTGACCGAGCTCGTGCTCGATTGCATAAAGCACAATATTTATTTAATTGTTTTGAAATAGAATTATGAGATGTATATAATCCTTGTCGATTAAACCTTTCTATAAATTTAGATTCTTTCACTCGTTTTATCGATATCTTTTTTTATAATTTTATTTCTGATTGGGTCGTACAACAACGAATTCAAAATGCTTTATCTAATATTGTTTCGGTAAAAGATTAGACAAGTCCATTGATTGGGATATTGGAGATGGATGGTATAGATTTAGTCGTGAAAATGAAGCAATTGGAGAAAGAAAGGAAACAGTTGGTTTTGAATTTTAAATAGTGAAAGATTTAACTTGATAATAACCAACATTCCTTCCAAAAGGTATCTATTTGAAATGTTTTTCGTTTTGTAAAATAAATTCTATCATTTAAGATGTTCAATCTATGAAATGGTTATTTGCTACTTTTTCTACTATTTTTATTGGGTTCTCTAATCCTGTATTTTCTCAAAAAACAAAAACAAATCTTGATTGATAAAATATGCTTCAGACAATAATTTCAAATCATAGATTTGATTAATTTCTACGACGAGGGATAAGAGTCGTCGGATATGACACAAGACTTTCATGTCCATCTTTTCCAACTGCAACAACCCCAAATAAATAATTATCAATCACCACATTTTTCAATGAGTATTCGTTTACCATTCCTACAAATTTTGAGTACTGCCACTGTGGAGAGGTAGTATCTCTCCAATAAATTTTATAGCCTGCTACATCGTCATCATTTACTGTTGTCCATTTTAATGTAGTTGAAGGTTGCACTGCGCCACCAATCATCACACCTTCAGGTGCAGGGGGAGACCAAGCTAATGCTGCCAGATTAATTGCATTTACCGCAGTTAATTTTGAAGCATATTCAAAGTTGACATGTTCGATAACATCTCCATATTTAATTCCATCTTCTTCTCTGATGTCTTGATGTTGTTGAGTGTAGTTTTCATGAGTTTCCATGATCCGAATTCCAGCGTAGCCTTCATCATTGAAGGGACGATGATGACCACCTCGTCCAAATCTATCTAATCGGTAAATCATTTTAGGCTTCATCATAGGCATATAAGTTGAAGTCATTCTATGAATATATCGTGCAAGCTGTCGAGAAGGTCCATCCACTTCACCACCATAGAATCGATGCCAAATTCGCTGTTGTTCATTTAAATCAACAGGTGTTGGTTCTGAGAAAATTCGAAAACTTCGGTTGTCAATAACTCCATCAATTCCACGAATATTTCCAATCATATCATTATTTAAAACTCCTATGATATTCCATTTTTCTTCTTTGGCGACTTTTGCCATATGCTTTCCCCCAAAGAGTCCTTGCTCTTCACCAGACAAACCAGTATAGATCACACTATTCTTAAATTTATATTTTGTTAAGAGTCTTGCCGCTTCAATTGTTCCGGCCATTCCTGATGCGTTGTCGTTGGCACCTGGTGAATCATCTTTTCCATTTAATGGGTCAGAAATTCGAGAATCAATATCACCGGACATGATGATGAACCGATTTGGATAATCAGTTCCTCTTTGAATTGCAACTACATTTACGACCCAAGTATCTTTATCAAATCTTCGATTTCCCTCTGCCGGTACTAATGATCGTTGGTAAAAAACTTCGAGGCAATTGCCACAGTCTTTTGAAATTTTATCAAACTCTGCTTTGATCCAACGACGAGCTGCACCGATTCCACGAGTTTGGGAAACGGTATCAGACAAAGTATGTCTAGTACCAAAGTTTGCTAGAGTGCGAATATCTTTTTCAATTCGTTCCGCCGAAGAATTTTCGATGATATTATAGATCCTGGTGTCAGTTTGCGACTGAATGAAAAAAGGGAGGAGCAACATTAATATTAATGCTAGAAATAAGTTAATTGAAGGTTTTCTCATTTATAGAATGTGGTTTTAAAAAAAAAAATCTCATGTTTTAACAAGATGATAAAATACATCTAAATGTATTAAACTTATATAAAAAAACGATTTAAATTAATCAAAATACTTTTAAAGGTTTAACATTTCTTTTTTAATGTGTAAATTATTTTTTTATAATGTGTCGTGCTTTATATTTTAATTAGACGACGAAAAATATGTTTATGAGTATACTCAAAAATATTAAAACCCAGATTTCTAAAGTAAGAAAAAGAGCCGAGAAAGTTGGAAAATGGGTCAACTTTGCGCAGCAAGTTCGACCATCGAAAGATTTCAATGAAAATCAATTGCCGTCTCCTCCAAACTATTCAAGTCGGCAAAGTTGGGCAGCTCATCCAGAGGTGGAAAACAAGTCTAGTTTTGTTCCTCTCGGAGTAGAAAAGGCAAAGCCCGAAGATTTGAAAGCAGATGTTTTTTTTATACATCCAACTACTTTTTTTGGGAATAAAAACTGGAATGCATCTTTGAGTCACCCTGTGGCAAATACGATTGTAGACGAAATTATAATGTCGGGACAAGCTTCCGTTTTTAATTCGTGTTGTAGGATTTTTGCTCCGCGATATCGACAAGCGACTTTTTATTCTTTTTTAGAGGGAGGAAAGAATGGTAGAAAGGCATTAGATGTTGCTTACTCAGATGTAGCTCGAGCATTTGATTTCTTTATTAATAACCTTAATGATGGACGACCATTTTTTATTGCGAGTCATAGCCAAGGTACCGTTCATGCGATCAAGTTATTGGAAGATAGAATTGATAAAACAGAGTTGGTAAAAAGAATGATTGCTGCGTATACAATTGGGTTTGAATTCCCAAAAGTAAAATTTGAAGAAGATTTGAAAAATATCAAACCGAGCCAAAGTGCTAGCGATACACATTGTGTTATTGCTTATGATACTTATATAGATGGATCAAAACCAATAACGGTTCTTGATAGAACTCAACTTCCTTTTTCTAAAAAAGATGGAACATGGGGATGGAAAAAACGAGCAAATTTAGCGACCTTCTCAACTAATCCAATATCTTGGAAATCAGATAATGAAATAGCTGATGCATCCCAACATTTAGGTGCGGTTAGTAATGAATATGTAAAAAGTAATTTTAAATTAAATAGTTTGCTTGACAAAGAAGTAGCTGAAATTGAGGCGGCAAGATTATCTTCGATTTATGAAAATGAAGTTTCTTCAAGATGTGGAACTGATGGGTATTTGTATATTTCAAAACCGGTACATCGGCAATTTAGAATGATGTTATTGCCGGGTGGCAATTATCATAATTATGATTACTCGTTGTTTTATATGAATTTGAGGGAAAATGTGAAAACTAGATTAGAGGCATTTTTGGGAAGATAAAAATGCTACTCAAAGTTTATTAAAATCAGATTTTGAATTTCCTGACTAATCTGAAATCAATTGTTTCAAAAATCGGGCAAGCTATTCGGTCATAAAATTTAGGTATATTTTTTTGTTTCAAAATTTTTTTTCTTTTACTTTTAATAATCATCATTGCTGTTTGATTTAAAATCTTTCTTTTTAAAATAAAGAATTCTCTTCATTAGGTATACATTATATTGATTTGTACAGAAATGATAGCTCGTTTTCTACTATTACTGAATTTTATACTTCTGCTATATGTTTAATATTATCTTTCAAATGATGATATGATTAAAGTGGCATTAAGCAACATTTGGATTGATGATTTATTAGAATAGTGTATTAAAGAGTATTAGTCTGTAGTCTATATTTCATTTACTCAAAGAGACCCCTATGCCTTTATAAAAAGCTCTGTAAATACTGATTTTATTCAACAGGATTTTGGAGGTGGAGGAGTTTTAAATTGGAAGAATTCAACTAATACTTTATAGTTTAATGAAGTACGTTTATAATGAGATTAACAGCTAAGAGAGAGACGGAGTTGCTTTCACATCTTAAATTAAAATAGGTAATTAATTGTTTAGGTTGAAAAATATTCTAGGTTTTGGAAAAGTATTGAGTTGGCTGTAGAATACATTAAAAGTAAGGTTAAATTTATTAAAATTAAATAAAAGTATTTATTGTGTGAAAATTAAAAACGAATAACTTTAGTTATTTTAACGAAAAGTGGTAGTTAGGTTTTTTTCTGCTCAAAATAACAATCCACTTACAAGTAATTCTGTAAGTGGATTGTTATTTTAAAATAAAAAATTATTTTATTTTTGATCTTCAATAAGGTGATTATTGTTCACCCTCTTTTTGATCTTGTTTTACCTTTGCATCATGTCCATCATGTCCATCATGTCCATCATGATTTTCTTTTCCATCTTTATCAATTTCTTCCCCATCTTTTCCATCTTTATCAATTTCTTCTCCATCTTTTCCATCTTTATCAATTTCTTCTCCTTCCTGATCTTGATTCATTTCCGTTTGTTCAGAATCATTATGTTCTTTTTCTGATGTTTCACCAGGGCAACTGAAAAGCAAAGTTGAAAAAATTAAAATTGTAAAAACTGATTTTAAAATATTTAAGTAAGTAGTCATTTTGTAAAAATTTAGTGAAGGAAATGTATTTAGTTCTTCTTTTGGGTTTCTTAAATATAATAATGAAATTTAAGATAGTAATTAATTTTTTAATAAGCGATTTTAAATGTTTTAATTTTTTCACATTCTATTTATGTTGTGACAAATCTTTTAAAAAAAAGCTTATTGAATAGAATATTCAGTAAGCTTTTTTTATCAACCAACATAGAAAGTACAAATCTAGTATCTAATCTAGAACTATTTTATTGAGTGAGCATAAATAAGTGTTCAAATTTAAAAGCTCATGATTCTAGATCTTTTTAAATATTAAGGGTGTTTTATTTTGACAGTCCTGCAGATTCCATTTCAAGGTAAGCAGTATTACCATCAATTTTAAAAATATTACCCCATTGACCTCTCACCATTGAATTAGTTGTTTTATCTAGCTGAGTCCAGTTACCGTAACCAATTGCTAATGAATCACCAAGGTATCTATATCCTAAGATATTGGCATCTAAAATCTGTCCATCTAAAAAGATTTCAGTCGCTTTAATATTTTCACGACCCACTACTATTCCATCTTTTGAGCTTACATTTTGAAGTGCATTTTCTGTGAAAAGCTTTGACAAGCTATCAGCATTTTTTTCATTTAGATGTTTAATATACCCAGCTACAGAGGCCTCTATTTTATCAAAATGAAGTTCATCTGAAACTATAGATTTATTAAGAGCTACTAATTCTTTGGTAGATGTGTCTGTATCTTTAAAATCTGAGTGAGCAGATTCTAGTAAACATTTCACTTTACCATTTTTATACTGCCACACATTACCCCATTTACCTGTTTCTAAAGTTGTATTATTAGCGTCTAAAATTTTATAAGTTCCTGCCCCAATTAATATCGTATCGGATAGTAAACGCGTTTCTGAAACAGTAACATTGATATGGCTATTTTTTAAGTCACTATCTTCTGAAAATGTCGCTACAAATGAATTTTTTATTGCTTCACCCCCTACTATCGGCTCTGTAGAATTGGAAATTACTCTTACGGCATCATCAGTAAACTCTCCTGCAACAGCTAGAGCATCACCCGAATTCCAAAAGCCAGTAAAACTTTCAAAAGATTCAGCCATAAGTGTTTTGGCATCCTTGGATTTAACAATCTCGTGCTGTTTTTCTGTTGTTTCACCAGTACACCTATAAAGCAAAGTTGATAAAATTAGAATTGTAAAAATTGATTTTAAAATATTAAAGTAAGTATTCATTTTGTAAAAATTTGGTAGAGAAAATATATTTAATTATCCCTATCTTTTTAAATATAGAAAGATTATTTAGCTTAATAAGAGATTTTAAATATTTTATAGTCTAATAACACATGTTTCAACTTATACTAGAATGTGTGAATGAAAATAAAAAAGCATACTGAATGGAAATTCAGTATGCTTTTGTTTTAAATTAAGTTGCTGTGATGTAATTTATAATTACAACTGTTCCGTAAAATATTTTACAAAATCATCTATTGGCATTGCTCCAACATCTCCTTCTCCTTGCTTCCGTACACCAACCGTTCCGGCCGCTTCTTCTTTCTCTCCAACGATTAACATAAAAGGAATTTTTTTCACTTCATTGTCACGGATTTTTTTACCAATTGATTCTGTTCGAGTATCAATGACTCCTCGAATATCATGAAGAGCTAAGGCATCTTGCACTTTATACGCATATTCATTATACTTATCACTCAATGGTAAAATTGCAAATTGTTCAGGTGCCAACCACAATGGAAATTTACCACCACAATGTTCAATTAAAACTCCCATGAACCTTTCCATACTTCCGAAGGGTGCACGGTGAATCATTACAGGTCGATGCTTCTCATTATCTTTTCCAACGTACTCTAATTCGAATCTTTCAGGCAAGTTATAATCCACTTGAATTGTTCCTAGTTGCCAACTTCGACCCAAAGCATCTTTTACCATGAAATCCAATTTTGGACCATAGAAAGCAGCTTCACCTAATTCAGTAATTGTTTCCAAGCCAACTTCTTGAGTGGCTTCAATAATTGCACGTTCTGCTTTGTCCCAATTTTCATCAGAGCCAATATATTTTTCTTTATTATTTGGATCACGCAATGAGATTTGAGCAGTTACATCTTCATAACTAAACTTTTTTAAGACGTGTAAGGTCAAATCTAATACATCCAAAAATTCTGTTTTCAACTGATCTGGCGTACAAAAGATATGTGCATCATCTTGAGTAAATCCTCTTACACGAGTCAATCCATGTAATTCACCAGTTTGTTCATATCGATAAACCGTTCCGAACTCCGCAATTCGTAAAGGCAATTCTTTATAAGATCTAGGACGTACTCCAAAGACCTCACAATGGTGTGGACAGTTCATTGGTTTTAATAAAAATTCTTCACCATCTTTTGGAGTGTGAATTGGTTGAAAACTATCTTCTCCATATTTTTCATAATGACCTGAAGTTATGTATAAATCTTTCTTCGCAATGTGGGGGGTAATCACAGGTTGATAGCCTCTTTTAATTTGTTCTTTTTTCAGGAAGTCCTCTAAACGAGTTCGTAGAGCAGCACCTTTTGGAAGCCAAATTGGTAGTCCGGCACCTACTTTTTCAGAAAACATAAACAACTCCATTTCTTTACCTAGTTTTCTGTGATCCCGTTTTTTCGCCTCCTCCAGCATATGTAAGTACTGTGTGAGTTCTTTATTTTTTGGAAATGAGATTCCATAAATCCGAGTCATTTGATTTCGGGTATCATCGCCTTGCCAATAAGCACCTGCGACTTTCATCAATTTAACTGCTTTTATTTTTGAAGTATTAGGCATGTGAGGCCCTCGGCATAAGTCAACGAAACTTCCTTGAGTATAAAGTGTCAAAGCTTCATCTTCTTCTCTTTTTTCAATCAACTCAACTTTGTACTCATCACCTTTATCTTGGAAAAATTTTAAAGCTTCTGCTCTCGAAATATCTTGGCGAATAAATTCATTTTTTTGGCGCGCCAACTCCAGCATTTTATCTTCTATTTTCTTAAAATCATCAGAAGAAATTTTGTTATCACCTGGATCTATGTCATAGTAAAAACCATTTTCAATAGCAGGCCCAGTTCCTAATTTGATCCCTGGATAAACTGCTTCCAATGCTTCTGCCATCAAATGAGCGGAGGAGTGCCAGAATGTTTTTTTTCCTTCTTTATCATTCCAGGTTAATAATTGCACGGTCGAATCTATCTCAATTGGACGCATGGAATCCCATACTTCACCATTTACTTTTGCGGAAAGAACATTCCGGGCCAATCCTTCACTAATAGACTGTGCAACTTGCATTGCAGTAACGGCTGAACTGTATTCACGAACGCTACCATCTGGAAGAGTAATTTTAATCATTTTATTATAATTTTAAATATTTGTATTTGTTTACGATTTTTATTCAGGAAAAGTTTTATCGAAGTGCGCAAAAATAAAGGTTTTTACTAAAATTCAAAAGAACAAAGAGAGGAGCTTGAAGAAACTTTTAAGTAAAACTATTTTTAATTTATATTGTATATAAAAGTATGTACACTCTTTTTTTTAAAAATTAAATTTGAGATATGTCAGTTCAAGTAATTCCTAAAGAAAATCAAGGTTATGGTACATTTAATGGTGGTGAAATCATCGAAAACAAACCCATAGGATTTCCTCAAGATGGGGGAGAGGGAAAGCCTTTTTCAAATTTATTTTATTGGGCATATGCAGAGGCCAAGGTAGAAAGTACAATTGGTCTACATCCACACCAAGGGTTTGAAATTATGTCTTTCGTTTTGAATGGTAAAATTGAACATTTTGATACTCAATTAAATGATTGGAAGCACCTAAACAAGGGAGATGCCCAAATTATAAGAGCAGGTAAAGGAATTAGTCATGCAGAAAAAATGGGTAAAGGAGCAATAATGTTTCAAATCTGGGTAGATCCAAGTTTAGAAAAAACCATGCAAAAACCTGCAAGTTATGATGATTACCGGCATGAAAATTTTCCAGTTAAAATCGAAAATGGAATCTCTATCAAAATGTATTCAGGTGATGGTGCTCCAATTACAATGGATACACCAGGAATGAATATTTCAGAATGGGATTTTGAGAAAGGTACTTATGAAAAATCAGCAGATTTACAAAAAATATATTCGATTTATGTAATTGAAGGAGAAGTAAAGTTGAATGGTGAAAAAGCAAGTCAAGATTCTTTTGTTATTATTCAAGATGTTAATGAAGTGAAAATTGAAAATGAAGGGGGAGGAAAACTTTTTGTCATTGCGTCTGATAAAAAACTTAATTATTTAACTTATGCTGAAATGACCCAAGCGAAGATGAGGGGCTAAAAATAAAAGGAGATGAATATTAAAACTCATCTCCTTTTATTTTACATCGCAGCTAATTCTTTTACTTTTTCAAACAATTTTATCTCATCACCTGTTGAATATTTTCTTTTGTGGTAAGCGATTTCACCATTTTTATCAAAAATAAAAGTTTGAGGTAAACCATTCAAAGCTCCAGGCATCACCAGTCTAAATTCACGATTAGTATCATGAAATGTGTCCCATGGCCACTGTTCTTTTTCTACTCTTTTTATAAAATTATTATAATTTTTTTTGAAGTCAGTTGAAATAGCAATTAGGTTAAAATCAGCTTCTTTTTTCCAGTCGGGGTAAACCTTTTTTATTGCATTCAATTCCATTCGGCATGGATAACAAGTGGTTAACCAAAAAAGCACAATAGTTGGCTTTCCATTTTTCATTAAAGATTTTTCAGAATTCAAAATTTCTTTTTTAGCGTTCGTCAAAGAAATGTCGAAAGGAAAAGTATTATTAATATCTTTTTTTTGACGAGCAGTACTGGCGATCATATTAGATCGACGAGCAGGATTAGTATCTCTAAGTATATTGGCTGAGGGCGTTAAAGTAGCTTCCGCAACTTTTGGAATTGTATCAATAGATTGAGTTGAAGTTGAATTTTCTTTATCTGAGCAACCAGAAAATGTTGCAAATAATACAATTACAAAAAAGGAAAATAGATTTTTCATAGAATTTTTATTTAAAAAATACGCTTTAAAACTTATTTATTTGTGGTTTGAGCTAATCTTTCCAACCCTTTTTTGGCATTTTCATAGTTTGGGTTGAATTTTAAGATTCGTTCATAATCTGCTTTTGCAGCTTCAAAATCCCCCTTGCTTTCTAAAGCATATGCTCTATGGTAATAGGCTACTCCAAATTCTGGATTTACATTTACTGCAATGTTAAAATTAATAATGGCCTGATCAGTTGAATCTTTTTCTAAATAAATTACTCCTAAACGATCAAATGCTTCAGCATATTGAGGGTCAATTTTTATTATTTTTTTCAAAAGGGAAGAGGATTGATCTAATTGATCATTATCATGCAAATATGAGGCCTTATTGTAAAGGACATCTGCATTTTTTGGAGCGGTTAAAATAGCATTTTCAAAATATTGTTCAGCTAATGGGTTGGCATCTTCTGCAAATATTTTCCCTAGCAGAACCCATCCATCTGTATGATCAGGGTCGATTTCCACGCATTTTTGAAGAGATTTAATAGAGGCATCTTTATTTCCCATCAAAGTATGGTTTAATCCTATCATAAAAAACCCTTCAGGATTGGCAGGTTCAACCTTCATAATTCTTGCGATGGACATCATAGAGGCATCATACATTTTTAGAATTTGTTGAATTTCTGCTAATTTTAGCAAAGATGGAATTCTTTTTGGGTACAAAGCTACACACCGTTTCATAGTCTGTAAAGCCAATCGTGATTTATAATAATCTAAATATATTTCTGAGAGTAAATGATGATAATCTGCATTTGTAGAATCAATTTTCATAGCTGTCGCCATATCAACAATAGCGTAATCATATCCCTCATTATTATAAAATGCTTCAGCTCGTGCCGCATATAATTTGGGGTTTTCAGGGTTTTGAGCTATTTGATCTGTCAAATTATCAATTGATAGAACTCCGGTTTTACCTAGCTGTTGAGTAGATGGAGTATCATAAACAGAGGTACTAGTGCTTGGTTTATCATTCCCACAAGCGCTATAAAACAATGAGATTGACAATAAAAGTATAAAATTCAAAATTTGTTTATTCATTTTGTAAAATTAACCTTTTTTATAAAAACGTTCATGATTCTGATTTATTGATTTTGGGGAAAAGTCAGGTTTTTGACGGTAAAATTGCCATACTACATCTTGGTATTTTCTTTTTGACAAACATAGGAACAATTTTTTCAAATAGAATATCTTAAAAAAATGAATCAATAAATATTTTTGATTGAGTATTTCATTCGGGACTGTCTAAGTGAGCTGAGATTCCTCATGATGATAGAATTGAGCGATTGAGATTTATCCTAGAAGATTATGCCATTCATTTGGAAGATTATAATAAACAAATATTATTAGTTTTGGATTTTGAAATGAAAAAACAGATCGACTTGCAAGTTCAGAGGAGGTAATGAAACTATTAAGAGATATTATTCGGTTTGTAGCAGTTTAGGAAAGAGAATCAATGATTGTCAGCATCAATTAAACTATTTAAAAAGATTTACAAAAATCTCTTGCACAAGGCGAGCTAAATATCATAATCAGCGAGGGTGGTAGGTTTTTAACTGATGGAATAGTTACCAAGTTTAAAACTGGAAATGTGTTTTTTGTCTCTGCAGGTGTGGAAAATTGGTTTGAAAAATTCACCAAGGACTTTAAAGCTTGGGTGGTTGTTTATGTAGCAATTGGAGGGGAGTAATTTGGTATTAATATATTATGAACAAGGATTTATAACCTTAGAAGTTTAATGAATTTAGGTGAAAGGTGAACTTTCTGGAATATTTCTAATATCTAAAATCCTTGTTCAATTTGAAAGCTTATTTTTTAAAGAAATTACCAAACATTTTCATACCAATGTTTGCTAAATCATCTACTACATTACCATCTCCATCTTGATCAAGGAACTTTCCAATCATTCCAAGTTCTTTTCGTTTGGAGGATTCAGTTTGAATCGTTCGACTTAATATATCGGATAAACCACTATTGTCAAGATTGCTTTCTCGCTTTTGTTTCCCCAACATACCTAGGACGATAGGAGCTAACATACTCATTAAGTTTCCAGTTTTATCAGATTGTAGACCACTCATTTTACTGATTACGTCAATTGCATTTGATTGTTTTCCACCAAGAATATGTTTCAGAATACCAGCACCATCCATAGCACTTGTATTAACCTTAGGTTTTTCTTGTAAGTTACCGGCTGCATATCCCATTAAGTCGTCAAGGATACTTCCATCGTGATCTCTATCCAATGCAGATGCTAAAGCTTTAGCACCTTCAGGAGTTGCTGCATTTTTTGCCAAAGCAGAAGTAATCATAGAAATAATACTAGAGGTTGCATCAGCAGTTTGTTTTTTGTCCGCACCACCGAGTTGATTTGCGAATTGCTCCACGAGTCCTTCAGAGAGTTGTCCTTGAAGTAAGTCAATTAAGTTTGCCATAGTAAGTTTTAAATTATTAATTCCTTTGATTGGAATAAGTGATAAAATAAGAGTCTTTAAAATTATGATTGTCTCTTTTTGAAAATAAAATATCAAGAATTATAGACCATCTATTAATTAGAAATTATCGATATGTGTTTAAGGTTGATATCAATTAACAAAGTAATACATTTTTTTAATGTTTTATGCTACACATTTATTCCAAAGTCATTTTCAGTGATAAATTATTGAATTGATTTCTTTGGAATGACTACACAATAATTAAATACGAAACTAGAGGTATAGTAATGGATGAAAAATCTACTATTCATTATCAAATGGAACCGAATTGAAAATAAAAAATAGGTTGATATTTAATAATGATTCGAATTGGAAATAGTGGTAATTAAGAGTTTGTCTAAGTCTGCACCCGAAAATATCTTTCAATAATTCTCAAACTATTTTACATTTTTCCTACCTTCATTTTACCAAAATAAGAATGATGAGAAAAATAAATATAGCTATTATTACAGGCGGAATTGTCGCTGAGCGAGGTGTCTCTCTTAAAAGTGCCAAAACAATTTATGATAATCTCAATCGAAATAAATATACACCCTATTTAGTTGATTTTGATGGCAATAAATTTATTGAGATTTCCTCCAAGAGAAAATTGAGTAAAGTTGATTTTTCCTTTACTAAAGATGGAAATAAAGTTAAAATTGATCTTGCATTTTTGATGCTACACGGAAGTCCAGCCGAGGATGGAAAGCTCCAAGGGTATCTGGAGATTATAGGGATTCCTTATACTGGTTGTGATGTTTTTGTAAGTAGTTTGACCTTTGACAAACAATCATGTAAGACTTTTTTGAAAAGCTATAATATTCCAATGGCAGATTCCCAACTCCTACGGAAGGGAGAAAAAGTGAATGTAAGACGAATAGAGAAGATGGGGTTCCCTCAATTTGTTAAACCAAACAAAAATGGAAGTAGTTATGGAATTACCAAAGTGAATCAGAAATCGGAAATAAAGTCAGCTGTTGAAAAGGCAATGCAATTTGATGATGAGGTTATTGTCGAGGGGTTTCTGAAAGGTCGAGAGTTCTCTAATGGCGTATTTCGAAAAGGAGATAAAATTATTGTTTTACCGATCACAGAAATTATTTCTAAGAATGATTTTTTTGACTACAAAGCAAAGTATGAAAATGAAAGTCAAGAAGTGACTCCTGCTGATTTATCCAAAAAAGATACTTTGGCTTGCCAAGCACTGTCAAAAAAAATTTATCTCGCATTAAGTAGCAAAGGAATGATGAGAATGGATTATATTAAAATGGGGAAAACGTTTTACTTTTTGGAGGCCAATTCGATTCCTGGATTTTCTGAGCAAAGTCTTTTCCCACAACAAATATTAGGTGCGGGATTGTCAATTGAGGAAGTGTTAGACGCTGTTGTGGTTGAATGTATGAATGCTATAAAATGATGATTATTGAAAAAGATCAGTTGCCTACTTCAAGTATAATCTTAAAATGGTTACTTTTGAAAAAAATAAATAAGTTTTGACTGATATTACAAGAATAACAAATTCCGATGTTTCAAATTCAAATGATATAGTGCAGGCTGCGCAGGGGCACATCCTCCGAGCATTTAATGAAAAATCTAGCAATCAGTTACTTTATCATAACTATCAACGAACAGCTCAAATTATTGAGTTAGTCGAAGTATTAGGTGCGGTTGCAACAACTGAAACTTTGGAGATGGCTAAAATAGCTGCTTGGTTTCAAGGAATTGGTTATTTGGAAGATTTTCGAAATCATGAAATTAAAAGTACTCATCAAGCGAGTAATTTTTTAAAGAATAGAAACTATCCTAAAACCAAAATTGACGCAGTTGCCAATGCAATTTTAAATGCTCGGAGAGGAGGAAGACCTATAGGGGTGGTTGACGAAATTGTTGCTGATGCTGTAACCGCCTTTGATTTCACAAATGATTTTTTTGAGAAAAATCCGTTAAAAAGGTTAGAGCAGGAAATGCTCTCTGGAGAGAACATAGGATCAGCTGAGTGGGAGCAAACCCAAATGAATCAATTACTTGAAGCAACCTTTTTTACTGCGGAGGCTAAGGTTATGTTTGAACCAATAGTTGCACAAAATATTTTGACTCAGAAACAAGTAACGGAAAAAGGAAGAGCTAAAGCTTTCCAAAATATTGATGACGATGAGGAAAATAGATTACGGAAATATCAAAATCTCGAAAAGAAAATTCCTCGGAGTGGTATCCAAACTTTTTTTCGATCAAACTTTAGAAGTCACATTCATTTGAGTATGATTGCTGACAATAAAGCAAACATTATGATTAGCGTAAATGCTATTGTGATTTCTTTATTGATTTCAGTTTTGACTTATCAGGATATTACGACCACATCCCCTCAGATTTTACTTCCAGTAGTGACATTTTTGATTACTGGAATGACTAGTTTAGTTTTTGCAGTTCTAGCAGTTCGACCAAAAGTGACACAATTAAACACAAGTGAAACAGCTAAGGAAGATTATAAAAAAAATATTGTATTTTTTGGAAATTTTGTAAACTTGGAACTAGAAGAGTATGAAGAAGCGATGGATGCAATGTTTCGAGATGGCGAATTGATGTATGGAAATATGACCCGTGATTTGTATTTTTTAGGGAAGGTGTTGGATAAAAAGTATTCCTATTTAACTCATTCTTATAATATTTTTATGGTTGGCTTTGTGGCGACTGTTTTGATTTTTTTGGTGTCTATTTTTCTAAATGCATAAAATCATAGTTCCCCTAAAGGGGAGAAGGAGGATGCGATTTTTTAGTGTTTTCTTTTGATGGGTAATTTGGTTTTTGATGAAAAAAATCTTTGAGAATCCTCGATTTATTTTTGGCGTGTACATGTTGCTAGCCTTGAGTGCAACATTGCAATCTTATTATGGGAGTCCTACCATTTTTAATGACTTAGAATATACAGCTTACAATAATTACTTGATTTTTAAACAATCTTTTTTTCATCTGATTGAAGGAAAAGATCTTTTTATTTTGTATCCTAAAGAGCATTGGGATTTGTATAAATATTCTCCGACGTTTTCATTGATGATGGCACCTTTGGCGATATTGCCAGATGTGGTTGGATTGTTTATTTGGAATTTATTGAATGCCTTAGTGTTGTTTTTTGGGATAAAAAAACTTCAATTGCCTGCTCGCTTTAAAGGAATAGAATTTTCGAAAATCTCAATGTTTATCATACTCTTTGTTGGTTTGGAGTTAATGACTTCGTTGCAAAATGAGCAGTCGAATGGATTACTTGCAGGGTTAATTATTTTAGCTTTTGTTTTTTTAGAAAAAGAAAAAATATGGTTGGGGACACTTTGTATCACATTGACTTTTTACATTAAAATATTTGGGATTGTTGCGTTTTCGTTGTTTTTGGTTTATCCTCAAAAAGGGAAATTTATTTTGTCTTCAGCAGTATGGATGATTGTTTTGGCATTGATGCCGGCGGTTTTTGTTGGGTTTGATCAGTTGATTTTTTTATATGAAAGTTGGGGGAGAATGTTAGGCGAAGATCATGCGGCATCTTATGGATATTCGGTGATGGGATGGTTGCAAATTTGGTTTGGTTTGGAGGTTTCAAAAAATGTAATCGTATTGTTAGGCGTAGCGTTGTTTTGCCTGCCTTTAGTGAAATTTAAGCGTAATTTGAATTATGAATTTCGATGGAGGTTGTTGGTTTCGATTTTGATTTGGGTGGTGATATTTAATCATAAAGCGGAGTCGCCAACTTTTGTAATTGCGATGAGTGGGGTAGGAATTTGGTATTTTTTTAGTAAAAAAACTAAAGTGAATTTAGCGTTGGTGATTTTGGCATTTGTATTTACTTCGTTATCGCCGACGGATTTGTTTCCACGATTTTTGAGGGAGAGTTTTGTGATACCTTATGTGATGAAGGCGATGTTTTGTATTTTGATTTGGGGGAAGGTAATTTGGGAAATGTTTTTGATTCAACCACAGACGAATACAGATTTAACTGACTTCTCCAAAGTGGAGTAAGTTAGGGAGAGTCAGTAAAGTCTGTGTTTGTCTGTGGCTAGTTCTAGTTATTCTTTGATCTCCCAATCTCCATTTTTATTTACAATAACTTTAATCTTCTTAGGCTTAGTTTCTTGATCAAAACTTGGAGGCATCATCGTAATTTCAATTGTCTTGTTATCAATCCAAATTGGAGTATGAGGTTCCATGTCTTCAAAACTCTTTTCCAATAATTTTTCAAAACGTCCATTAGGAAAACCGAAAATTTGAATGCCATTAAAATTTACTCCATCTACTAAATCTGAACTGAACGATAAAATGTTTTTGGAATTTGGAGATACCTTTGGAAAACCTTTGATAATCGTTTCTTTCCCTGATTTGTCATTGATTAAAGAGTAATCCACACTATCATGATATTTATTTTTTAAAACAAAAAACCCAACTTTGGGGAGATATTTAACATAACTTCTTTCATGAGCAGTTTCTGGAACATCAATAGTATCAGTATTTAATTCGATTATTTTTCCAGTTAATAAAGTAATAGAATAACTTCCTTTTTTTGTTGAAGTATATTGAGCATCTTTTTTTAATTGTTTGGCTCTAACTTTTTCAAAACAAGTATTAAATTTTTCCCATTTCCCATTTTTCTTTAATTCAAAACAGGCATCATAAGGACTCGGATTTGCATTCACGACAGGCTCGTAAAATTTCACCGCACCACCATACACCCAACCTTCTTTTCCATCCTCAGTTTTGATTTTTAGCCAAGGCTCATTGAAAAGTGTTCCACGCAAATTGATTCTTTCTTTGTAATCAGTTTTTTCATATAAGTAAGTGAATGAAGTTCCTTCCTTCACTTCGATAACGATTTCACTTTTAGTCGTCGGTTGTTCACGAATACGTAATTTGTCGACCCAAGCATATAAAATAGTGGACGTTTTTTCCTGGGTTGTAGGATTTGTTATATTTTCGGTAGATTCGTTTTCCCAAGAATTAGATTCCGTTTTTTGGGTGCTTTCGGAGGAGTTTGTATTTTTACAAGAAAAAATAAAACCTACGAAAGTTAAAAAAACAATAAATAATATTTTTTTCATAAGTATTCGAGTTTTTTTTAACGTTCTAGGAGTCAATGATTAATTACAGTATTGGCTTATATTCGAGTTTCTACAAAATTAATAACTTAAATCCCAAAACTGATATACATTTCATATATATCTAAAAAAAGAAATTCGATATGAAGAGGACGATTTTTTTTATAGTTTCTATAACAATGCTTTCACAATTTGTTTGTGGCCAGAGTGAAACAGTAGATAAAGATTGGGTTGTGCTGAGGTACATCGAACGTTACCAAGATTTGGCAATGGAAGAAATGATTCGCGTTGGAGTACCAGCGAGTATAAAGTTGGGACAAGCAATTTTAGAAAGTAATGCAGGGCGAAGCGAATTGGCTCGGAAATCAAATAATCATTTTGGTATTAAATGTGGAGGTAATTGGACAGGGGAAACTCATGCTTATGAAGATGATGATTATGATGAATTCGGAAATTTAATTAAGTCTTGTTTTCGTAAATATGATAGTGCTAAACGTTCTTTTTTTGGTCACTCTGAATTTTTAAAAAAAGCTAGATATCGTTTTTTATTCATAGATTTAAATCCACGAGATTATGAATCATGGGCGCATGGATTAAAGACAGCAGGATATGCTACTAATCCAAAGTATGCATCTATTTTAATTGCCATCATTCAGCGATATGAGTTATTCAAATTTGATAAAATGGCAATTGAGGGGATTGCAGCAGGATTTGATAATTCCATCTTGGATGTTGCATCATCGGGAACTATCGCTCGAAATAATGATTTGCGGTTGGTGTTCGCAACTGAAAACCAAACTCCAAGTCAAATCGCAAATAAATATGATGTGAACTTGAAATGTATTTTAAAGTATAATGAAAGGTTAGGTACAGGTGGAAAACTATTAAGACAAGGCGAAAAAGTATATTTGCAAAAAAAGCGAAGAAGTTGGAGGGGAAGAGAGAAATATCATTTCGTTCAAGAAAGGGAAACAATGTACCAGTTGGCTCAGAAATACGGAATTCGCTTGAGTAAGTTGTATCAAAAAAATAGAATGACTGAAGGTACTCAACCAGCCATAGGAGCAAAAGTTAAGATTAGAGGTTGGAAAATAAAAAGTGGGAAATCACCTGAATTAAGGAAGGTTGAAGTCGATGAAAATGGTAATGAAATTATTGAGGATGTAATTACTCCAAATACAGTAGTAGAAGAGGAGTTTTTGTTTGAAGAGGATCGATTGGAGATTTATCATTTAGTTAAAAAAGGAGATACCTTATATAGGATAGCATTACGCTACAATATTACAGTGGATTACTTGAAAAAATTAAATGAGATAACCTTTGATACAATTAGTGTAAGTCAGAGATTAAGAGTGAAATAATATTATATTAAAATTTGAATTTAAATCCTTTTAGCTCAATAAGTTAGAAGGGTTTAGGTTTTAAAAAAGACAAAAGTAGAAATGAAAAAAAATGTAATACTTTTAATGGCAATGATACTCTTGGGTGGAAGCTTGATGGCGCAAAGTCGCGCGTATAGCGTAAAAGGAGGCCTAACAATAGGTACTCAGAAAGAAGGAAACTTTGAACAGGATGCATTATTTTCCTACCATGGAGCGCTTTCAATGGAATCTGTTACGGATGATAATCCATTTGGACTTTTCGTCCAACTTGGTTACCACGTAAAAGGAAGTGCTTGGCGGAATGTTCAATTTTCGAATTTTGGAAGTAATAATGTTTCTATTGTCACGCGGAAATTCAAGTATGAAAATGTAGGATTAGTATTAGGATTTAAAAATAATTTTAAAGAGTCAGATTCTTATAGATTGTATTATCTTTTTGGAGTTAGAGGAGATTACACTGTAGGGACAAATTTAGATGAATATGAAGAACAAAATACATTTTTCGGCGCTCCAATTTATCCTTTTAATGAGGCGGTAAGAAAATTTAATTACGGTGCAACTCTAGGAGGTGGACTACAATTTCCATTTACAGAGTTCGTGAGTGGAATAGTAGAGGTAACCATTAGTCCTGACTTTTCAGATCAATATCGGCAAGGTGCATTTAATGGGACAATATATCAAAATGGAGTTCCTGTAGCACGAAGTTTTGCTGAGCGAAAAATTAGAAATTTAGTTTTTGAAGTATCTCTTGGATTTAGATTTTTGCATAAGATAGAATATGTTGACTAGTAAATATAAGTATTAGTAGTTATCGGATTCTTTTGATTTCCAATGGCTTAATTTATTCAAAATGTATTCATTTTTTTATGCTAAAAAAAATCCCATCCTACCCATTTACATTTTCCCAATCAAAACCATATCTTTGTCCCTTTATTTTTTATAAAAAAAGAAATCATGTCAGCAGAGATTTTTGCAGTAGTCAATCAATTTAAATTAGAAATAGAAAATGCCTCACCCTCCACTAAGGATGAAGTAGAACAGTTTCGTATTCGATTTGTGGGATCTAAGAATGTTTTGAAACCTCTTTTTGGAGAAATTCGAAATGTAGAAAACGAGCGAAAAAAAGAATATGGTCAATTGGTCAATGCAGTTAAAGGTGCAGCTGAAGCAAAATTTCAGCTATTAAAAGATGCAGTGGAATCTGCAGTAGAAGAAGCAAGTAGCCAAGATATGGACTTAAGTGCGCCGCCTGAACCAATGAGTTTGGGAGCACATCATCCTGTCTCAATTACAATGAATCAAATTATTGATGTATTTGCTAGAATCGGATTTGTGGTCGCTGAAGATCGGGAGATTGAAGATGATTGGCATAATTTCACAGCGATGAATACGCCTGAAGACCATCCTGCACGAGATATGCAAGATACCTTTTACTTGAAAAATAGTATTCAAATGTTGTTGCGAACGCACACTTCTTCGGTACAATCGAGAGTGATGACTCGCCAAACCCCCCCCATTCGGATTATTGCACCAGGACGAGTGTATCGAAATGAAACTATTTCAGCACGGTCTCATTGTCAGTTTCATCAAGTAGAAGGTTTATATGTGGACGAAAATGTTTCCTTCGCGGATATGAAGCAAACATTATTATATTTTGCTCAAGAAGTTTATGGTGCAGATACAAAGATTCGATTACGTCCAAGTTATTTCCCATTTACTGAGCCAAGTGCGGAAATGGACGTTTGGTTGGGAGTTGAAACTGAAAAAGCAAGAAAATTAACTAAAGGAACAGGTTGGTTAGAAGTACTTGGTTGTGGAATGGTAGATCCAAATGTCTTGGATAATTGTGGAATTGATTCGAAAAAATATACAGGATTTGCTTTTGGAATTGGAATCGAAAGGTCTGCAATGCAAAAATATGATATTGGGGACATTCGCTTGCTTTTCGAAAATGATGTCCGATTTTTAAAACAGTTTACCTCAGCTATCTAATAATAAATTTTGAACAAATGAATTTTGAATATGTCCTACGCGAACTATTCAAAATTCATCATTTTTTTATTCAAAGCTCAAAATTTCTCTCCATGAGTTATTCCTCTCTTGTCTCCATCCAACAAAGTATTTCTGATGGTGAGATCAATTGTCAAAAATTGGTAGATCATTATTTGTCTAATATTGAGAATTCGAAAGATCTCAATATTTATGTAGAGGTCTTTGAAAATGAAGCTCGCGAAAAAGCTCTTCTATTAGATAAAAAGTATACAGAAAATCCAGATTCAGTTGGGCAACTTTTTGGGCTAGTTATTTCGATTAAAGATGTATTATGTTACAAAGATCATGGAGTTACAGCAGGATCGAAAATTTTAAAAGGATTCGAATCTTTGTTTTCAGCCACAGCAATTCAAAGGATCTTGGATGAGGATGCAATTATAATTGGAAGAGTCAATTGTGATGAATTTGCAATGGGATCCGCAAATGAAAATTCAGCTTATGGGCCTGTTCGAAATGCAGTTGACACCTCGAAAGTCCCAGGGGGCTCATCGGGAGGATCAGCAGTTGCTGTTCAGGCTGAAACTTGTTTGGTTTCTTTAGGAACTGACACTGGAGGATCTGTTCGACAACCAGCAGCATTTTGTGGAGTTATTGGAATGAAACCAACTTATGGACGAATTTCGAGATTTGGATTATTAGCTTACGCTTCTTCTTTTGATCAAGTTGGTGTTTTAGCACATTCGGTAGAAGATGTAAGTATATTGTTAAATGTTATGTCTGGTTATGATGAAAATGATAGTACTTCGAGCAGTCGTCCTGTGGATGATTATACCAAAGATTTAAAAGTTGAGGGGAAAAAGAAAATCGCCTACTTTCAAAATGCTCTACAACATGAAAGTATCGACAAAGAGATTCGCGAACAAACTTTTAATCTCATCGAAAAATTAAAAGCAGAAGGTCATGAAGTCGAACCAGTTGATTTTGAATATTTAGATTATATAATTCCTGCCTATTATGTTCTGACCACAGCAGAAGCTTCGTCGAATCTTTCTCGTTTTGACGGTGTTAGATTTGGACATCGAAGTGATAAAGCGGAAGATTTAATTGGAATTTATAAAAAATCTCGAACGGAAGGATTTGGAACAGAAGTAAAGCGTCGAATTATGTTAGGAGCGTTTGTTTTAAGCTCGGGTTATTACGATGCATATTATACAAAAGCCCAGAAAATTCGTCGACTAATCTCAGAAAATACCTTTCAGATTTTCGAAGATTATGACTTCATCTTAATGCCAGCTTCACCTACTCCGCCCTGGAATATAGGTGATAAAATGGATGATCCAGTCGAAGCATATTTAGCTGATATTTTTACAGTTCAGGCGAATATGGTTGGTATTCCAGCTATTTCATTACCCTTCGGAAAGCATAAAAATGGTCTTCCAATGGGGATTCAACTCTTAGCAAACAAATTTGAAGAAAGAAATATGTTAGCCTTTTCTAAGAACCTTATGGAGCTATTTTTCTAAAAAAATATTACAAATGGTTTATTGTTTTATGTGTAATGAATTCTTTATCAATTGGTAGAGGTGTTTGTCCCGTATATTGTCTTTTTATTTATTTGAATATTTACTATGTCATTAAATTGTATTTTATGACGTAGTAAATGTTAAATAAAGTCACTAAGGCTTGTATCAGGTTTAAAAACCCCATAATTTTGCGAAGCAAATGAACAGCATCTGGTTCATCCCCCTTTGTTTCTTCCCAAATACAATTAACTGAAAAAAGACTTTATAAAATAGGAAAGCTGGCAGAATCTAATTTTCAGAGGCCTATTGAATATTTGAAAACATTTATAAAAAAGAAAAATAACTTTTCAAATGTTATAACAAAACTCAACGTCCATGAACTTACTAAAAGGTGCTATGCCTTTTTTATTGATATTGATTTCATTGTCAATAAATGCGAATAGCGTCAAAACAAACATATCTTTTCCAACTACTTCATTTCATCAAATTAGCAAAACCAAAGTTTCTAAAAAAGCTTTTGTCGAACTACTTGAAAAAAGATCTTTTTTGATGGAAATAGAGTACGACAAAAATGTCAAGAAATTTGTCAAAAAATACATTGCTAAAGATCGGATAGGTACCGAATTATTACTCGGAAGACAAACGACCTTTTTACCAATTTTTGAGAAATATATTAATAAATTTCAGTTGCCTAGAGAATTGAAAAATCTACCAATAATTGAGTCTGCTTTAAATCCAAATGCAGAATCTCAAGTTGGAGCTAAAGGTTTGTGGCAGTTTATGCCAAGCACAGGTCGAATGTATGATTTGACGATTAATGATTACGTTGATGAAAGATGTGATCCGGTAAAGTCTACGATTGCAGGCTTATCTTATCTCAAAGATTTATACTCTAAATATGGTGATTGGAAATTAGCGATTGCATCTTATAATTGTGGACCAGGAAGAGTAGATAGAGCAATTAGAAAAGCGGGTAAATCTAGTTTTAACGATATAAAAAAATATTTGCCAAAAGAAACTCAAGAATATATTGCAAAATTTATTGCAACATCATACGTTATGGATAACTATTTCTTTCATGATCTTCGACCAATTTATCCAATATATACTTTACAATTTGTAAAAGTCGTAAAATTATACAAAAGAACTTCGTTAAAAAAAATTGCGAAACAAACAGGGATGAATATTGATATTATCCAAAAATTAAATCCTTCCTACCGAAAAGGAATAATTCCGCCAAGTGCGGAAGGTAATTTCATAATTATTCCTATATTTGGAGAAGATCTTTCGAAAGGGTAATGAATTGGTGGTATTTTATTTTGGGAAGTTCTTTTTTCTAAAAATGAAACATTCAAAATAAGTTATCTTATTCTTTCCCCAACCTCATATCTGTCTGTCAATTTATCTAATCCTTAATATTTAAAAAAATACAATTTAGACAAACATTTGCTTGTTTAGGTTACGTTTATTATTTGCAAATTATAAGGTTACTCAGCGTAAATTATGAGATCATGTATGCTTTTAAAAATTTAATAAATTAACAGAATTAAAGATATAGAACTTATTTCCTAAGCTTTAAATTTTTTGTCAGAAATGAACATAAATAGGCTATTTGCACTCTTTTTTTTGGCCATGAGTTTTGTTACTCAAACCTTAAGTCAAAGCTCCACTCCATCTAATTCTCCTTATCCAGTTTTTAGTGATGCAGAGTTAGAAGTCAGAATCAAAAATCTTTCTTCACTTGCTGTCACTCCTCAGTTGGATAATATTGTAAAAAGTTACATTCAGACTTATTCTATTCGAAAAAGAGACAGAACGGAGAAAATGTTAGGAAAAATAGTAATGTATTTTCCTATTTTTGAAAAGTATCTTTTGGAACAAAAGATGCCCTCTGATATCAAATATCTTTCAGTGGTAGAATCTGCTTTAAATCCAAAAGCAACTTCCAGAGTTGGTGCTGCAGGTCTATGGCAGTTTATGCCTGCAACAGGAAAGGAATATGGACTTTCTCAAAATAGTAAAGTGGATGAAAGAAGAGATCCTCACAAGTCAACAAAAGCAGCCATTAAATACCTGAAAAGATTATATAATAAATATCAAGATTGGGAACTCGCATTGGCAGCTTATAATAGTGGACCAGGTCGAGTTAATCGAGCGATTCGAAGAGGTCAAAGTAAAAATTTCTGGAAAATTAAAAAGTATTTACCTAAAGAAACTAGAAATTATGTACCAGCATTTGTTGCTGCAAACTATATCGTAAATAATTACCACCTTCATTTTTTGAAACCTCAGTTTCCTGAAATGGATGTCCAAATGACAGATTTCATAAAAGTGTATAATTCAATTTCATTTCGGGAGATTTCAGAAATAACAGGAACGCCAATGTATCTGATTGAACAACTTAATCCAAGTTTTAAACAAGGCATTATACCTACTTCAAGAAATGGATACTTTTTGACTTTACCTAAACGAAATATGCCGTTGTTTTTATCAGCTTTTCCATATCCTGATAGTAATCTTACAATCGCCCAAAGTCTTGGAAATCGGATTGAGTTTTTCAAGTCAGTTTATTATGTTCGGTCAGGTGATCATATTGACAAATTAGCGAAGTTATTTAATTGTAATAGACAGCATATCATGGCTTGGAATAACCTGTCTCAACCTTATTTGGCCAAAGGACAAGAGTTAATAATTTTCCAAATCAGTAATAACTTGAATGTAGAGGTAGAAGAACTACCTGTTCGTTACCATGAAATTGAAAATCCTAAATTGAAAGAGAAAACTATTTTGTCTAATAGTACGAAAAGAAAAAGTGTAGATAAAAGTGTGAATATTGAAATGAGGGTTGGAGGAGAAATAAATTCAGATCAAAGGAAATATTACATAAGAGGAGAGGATTATATTTTTCATACGATTCGCCGAAATGAGTCAATTTTGGACATTGTCGAAAATTTTCCAGGTATATCAATACAAGATATTTTGAGGTTAAATGAATTAAAAGAGAATGATTTTCCGTCGGTAGGAACTCGATTGAAAATTAAGAGAAGGTAGAATAGTTGGTATTCAATTCAATAAAAAAAGGGGTCCTAGGAATTTTAATTTCTGAGATCTCTTTTTTTATAAGTAAAATTAGCTATCCGATACTATACATATAATTTAAATTTTATATATTGATGAAGGTTTGAGATGATAGAAACTGACTAATAAATAGATAAGTGGTTCCTTTTAAAGTTTTTATTTACGTATTTATGATGGTTTTGATAACGCATTCAGATCCAAATTAAGTGTTTCTCATGGTGAAATTCAAGATATGGTCTAAAAATTGTAGCAATACATTATAATATTTATTAATCTAAAGAGAGTAGACTTATTTTAACTAAATTACTTTCTCTTGGCATTTTGAAATATTTAAAACCTTGGCACACCAAAATGCAAATTTATTTGATTGAAAAATTTTGTAAATTTTGAAGAGACTAGTCTATTTTTTTTAAAACCTTAATCTAGATGAAACCTATATGTTTATCATTGTCGGTTCTTCTTTTTACACTAATTAATTTAAGTTTTATTGCTCCTGAAGAATCCATTGATTCTGAAAATACGGAAAATAATTCTTTTAACTTATCAGATTTTGAAGTTCGAGAACGTCTTGATAAATTAGACGGCATGATGGATTTGAAATATAATTCACTTGTAGAGAAAAATATAAGACTTTATTTAGGTCGTAGAAAAAGAACACTTGCCAATATTATTGGAAAATCAGAGACTTATTTTCCATTATTTGAGCACTATCTTGAAGTCAATCAATTACCTGACGAATTAAAGTATCTTTCCATTGTTGAGTCAGCTTTAAACCCAAGAGCAAAATCACCAGTTGGCGCCTCAGGGTTGTGGCAATTTATGAGGAGAACAGGTCTGGAATACGGATTAAAGATTGATTCTTATATTGATGAGAGGAATGATCCAATTAGGTCAACTGAAGCATCTTTTAATCTTCTTAGAGATTTGTATAAACGTTATGATGATTGGAATTTGGCATTAGCTGCATACAATTGTGGTCCAGGTAATGTTAATAAAGCTATTCGTCGATCTGGCTCAACTGACTTCTGGAAAATTAGTCAATACTTACCTTCTGAAACTAGAAATTATGTTCCAGCATTTATTGCTACAGTCTATGTGATGAATTATTATCAAGCACATGGAGTTCAAAGTAAACCCACAGCTTACAAATTTCAAGATGTAAAAACTGTGACGCTTTATGAAACAAGTTCCTTTTTCAAAATTTCAAAAATAGCAGAGATTGAAATTGAAACGGTTAAACAATTAAATCCTGCATATAAAAGAAATTTTATTCCTAAATCCAAAAGAGGCAATTACTTAACTCTTCCATCTAATGCGATGAGAACCTTTAAAAATAAATTGAGACAGGAAAAACTTAATAATTTCTATAAAAGTAAAAATCATGATTATTATGATTTTATGAATATTCCTCCGGATATGATATGCTCTACCTATGCAGTACAAAAAGGAGAGAGTTTGGAGTACATTGCTAAATTGCTTCGTTGTTCTTCGGATGATATAATGCAATGGAATAAATTGCCTTTTGCCTCTGTTTTCAACGGTCAAGAATTGATCGTTTATTTTCCCAAAGTAAAAACGGAAAACCAAAATTTAAAGACTGAGGTCAGTTTAAAATTTGAAAAAGAGGGTGAAAGAATTGAAAAAAAAGCGTCCAATTTTCTGTATCATTTTATTAAAAAGGGTGAAAATTTAGGACAAATTAGCACTTATTATCCTGATGTAACTTTATCTGAAATCATCAAATTAAATAATCTTTCCGGATCTGTAAAGTTAATATCTGGAGATAAAATAAAAATTAAAAGTCTTTAACGATGTTTTTTTTGAAAGGAAAGGTCAGGATTTTTATCCCTGACCTTTTTTATATTTAAAACCTACCTCATGAAAATCTAATTTACTTGAATTGTTCTTGGAGGTAATTCTTTAGCCTCTTCTTTTTTAGGTATAATAATCTCTAAAATGCCACATTCATATTTGGCAACTATTGCTTCCCGCTCAACACCTTTGGGCAGTTGGAATTTTTTTGAAAAACTAGTGTAGTTAAATTCCTTACTGATAAACTTATCTCCATTTAATTCATTTGACTTTTCTTTTTTAGTAGAAATTGTTAGAGATTTTTTATCAACATTGATGTTAAAGTTTTCTTTTTGTAAACCAGGTGCGGCAAGCTCTATTTTGAAATCATCCTGAGATACAGAAACATTAGCAGACGGTACATTTGATGCAGTATCAGATCCAATGAAATTAACTAATTGGTTATTTAAAAAATCGTCAAAAATTGAATTGACGCTTGAGCTAAAATTTATTATATTTCCCATTATATTTTATTTATTTTTTTAAATCTTTAAATCCGTGCCATCCCAAAACTTCAGAATGACACGGTCTAAACAAAACGAAAAACCAACTTTATATTTTTGATTACCCTATTGCAATTTTTCTAGTAGGTAATTCTTTTGCTTCTTCTTTTTTTGATAATTTTAAATACAAAATACCATCTTCCAATTTTGCTTCGATTTTAGAAGGGTCAATTGATTTAGGTAAATGGAATGTTCTTTTGAAATTACGATAGTCAAATTCTTTTCGAGTATATTTAACGTCTTTAGTTATTTCATTTTCAACATTAGCAACAATGGATAGAACATCTTTTTTAACAATGATATCAAAGTCAGATTTTTTTAAACCAGGTGCTGCAATTTCTAATTTGAAATCTTCTTTCCCTTCCAATATATTGACCTCAGGTCTTGTTTTAACTAATTTTTTTCCTGTTTCCTCAGTTGAATATGTCATAACATCATTAAATAAATTGAAAAATGGATTAACAGAGTGAGTTTGTCGTCGTTTTGGGTTTACATTTACTAGTGTCATAATTTGATCTTTTTTTATTTTATAAAAATGTTTTTAACTGATTATTACATTTTTTATTTATCAACTCATGTTCCATTACTAATTTTCACGCCTTTTTTGCAGAGAACTCAAAATAAGATGACACAAAGTCACACGTGTGTAAATAACAATGACAAAATGGCTTAAAAGCGTAACTATGGAAGGTTATCCACATTATGATGTTTAAACTAACAGCATTATGTGGATAACTCTGATGGTGATATTTACCATCAAATACCTCGTAAAATTTTAGTTCAAAACTCCTCTAAAAAAGAAATACCCGTTTCAGTCATATTTTTCCATACAACTACTTGATATTGTGAGAAATACACATTTAAAATTTATGACAAAATGTAAAATTGAATTACTTTTGCCCTTCGAACGAAAAACCTCTTCGGAGGAGGGTATGGTGTTTGATCATTCCCTTTTTAATTTTTTATAAAACCAGTAAATAAATCAAAGAGATTATGGGTAGTAACATTATTTATGCAATTCCAGCTTTAGGAGGTTTGGCATTGCTTTACACATTGTGGAAATCTTCTTGGGTATCAAAGCAAGAAGTTGGTACCGATAAAATGGCTAGAATTGCCACGAATATTCAAGATGGTGCCATGGCATTCTTAAAGGCCGAGTATAGAGTTTTAGCAATTTTTGTTGTCGTTGTCGCAGCAATCTTGGCATTTACTGCTAATGCAGAGAATTCTTCTTGGATGGTAGCCGTTTCATTTATTCTTGGGGCGATTTGTTCTGCATTGGCAGGATTCATCGGAATGAAAGTAGCGACAAAAGCGAATGTAAGAACAACTAATGCCGCTCGAACGAGTTTAGGAAAAGCTTTAGAAGTAGCTTTTGCTGGAGGAGCTGTAATGGGGATGGGCGTTGTTGGATTAGGAGTTCTTGGATTAAGTATCTTATTCATTTTATATAGTGCTCAATTTGGTACAGCAGATCAAGCAAGTGTGACAAGGGTAATTACAGTGTTAACTGGATTCTCTTTTGGAGCTTCTTCTATTGCATTGTTTGCACGTGTAGGAGGAGGTATCTATACTAAGGCTGCCGATGTAGGTGCAGATTTGGTAGGAAAAGTAGAAGCAGGTATACCTGAAGATCATCCATTAAACCCAGCAACTATTGCGGATAACGTTGGTGATAATGTAGGTGATGTAGCAGGAATGGGAGCTGACCTTTTTGAATCATATGTTGGTTCTATCATTGGAACAATGGTATTAGGTGCAGCATTTATTGGAATGCAAGGGTTTGAAAGTGCAAATGAATACGGCGGGATGAATGCGGTTTTATTGCCATTAATTTTAGCAGGTGTTGGAATTGTAACGTCTATTATTGGGACATTCTTCGTAAAAGTTAAAGAAGGTGGTGATCCTCAAAAAGCATTGAACATGGGAGAATTTGTTTCTGCAGGTTTGATGTTAGCAGCAACATGGTTTATTGTACAAATGATGCTTCCTGCAACTTGGTCATTCAACGGAGTTGAGTATGCTTCTTCTGGAGTATTTTATGCTGTAATTTGTGGATTAGTTTCAGGATTGTTAATCGGAATGATTACAGAATATTACACAGGTACAGGGACTAAGCCGGTAAAGTCTATTGTAGATCAATCTGTAACTGGAGCAGCAACAAATATTATTGCTGGTTTAGGAGTAGGGATGCAATCAACTGCTATTCCGATTCTTATTTTAGCAGCTGCTATTATTGGAGCACATCACTTTGCAGGACTTTACGGTATTGCAATTGCAGCAGTTGGAATGCTTTCAAATACAGGAATTCAGCTGGCTGTAGATGCATATGGACCAGTTTCTGATAACGCAGGTGGTATAGCTGAGATGGCTGAATTGCCAAAAGAAGTTCGTCAAAGAACAGATAAATTAGATGCAGTAGGAAATACAACCGCAGCAATCGGAAAAGGGTTTGCAATTGGTTCTGCTGCATTAACAGCATTAGCTTTGTTTGCAGCCTTTATGACAACTGCAGGAATTACAGAAATTAATATTGCAAATCCACAAGTTATGGCTGGATTGTTTGTAGGTGGTATGTTACCATTTTTATTCTCCTCTTTATCAATGAATGCAGTAGGGCGTGCAGCAATGGATATGATTACAGAAGTGAGAAGGCAATTCAAAGATATTCCTGAATTGAAAGCTGCGTTAGCTGCAATGAAAAAAAATGAAGGAAAAGAAATGTCAGAATGGAATACTGAAGATCGAGCAATTTTTGATGCAGCAGATGGAAAGGCAGATTACGAAAAATGTGTTGAAATTTCAACTCAGGCTTCAATCCGTGAAATGGTATTACCTGGTTTATTGGCCGTTCTTACTCCAGTAGTTGTAGGATTTGCCGGTGGAGCAGAAATGTTAGGAGGGGTATTAGCAGGTGTAACGGTTTGTGGAGTTTTGATGGCAATTTTTCAATCAAATGCCGGTGGTGCTTGGGATAACGCTAAAAAAATGTTTGAAGAAGGAGTTGAAATCAAAGGTGTAATGCACTATAAAGGTTCAGATGCTCACAAGGCAACTGTAGTAGGTGATACTGTTGGAGATCCATTCAAAGATACTTCTGGTCCATCATTGAACATCTTGTTGAAATTGATGTCAGTAGTTGCTTTGGTAATTGCACCATTCATCTAAGTTTTTACTTATTAAAGAATTAATTATTCTTTAAATAATGTAAAAATATGTGGCAACGCCCTATTTGATTCGTCAAATAGGGCGTTGTTCTTTTGTGAAAAAACAACAATTTCCCAATTAGCCTGTTTTAATGATAAATAAGAAAGTTAACTTAAGCAGAATTCTTATCACGTTAACTTCGTTATAATTTCGTTAAAACAGCCGTTTGGCAAGGTTATCGCCATATTTTATAAGGAATTTAACCTATATTTAATGGCTAAAAGCAATTTCCAAGTTAGTATTGTCTTTTAGTTAAATTTCGAAATAAGTAAATATTTAAAACTTCACAATATGAAATTCAGAGGTCCCATTTTCTTTTCAATAATTCTTGTCGCATTAGTTTTTGGAGCGTTTTATATTCCTGCTAATAATGCTGAAAAAGAAGCTATTCTGATTAAATCTATTATAGCTAATCTTGATAGATTTCATTTTCAACCACAAAAAGTAGACAACGATTTTTCTGAAAAAGTTTATAACCTATATTTGACTAGAATCGATGGAAACCGGAGGTGGTTAACACAACAAGATATTGATCGACTAGGGGAATTTGAAATGAAATTGGACGATGAAGCAGATGCAGGAACTTATGAATTCTTCGATATGTCTTTGACTCTTCTTGAAAATGGATTAAATAAAACAGAGATTTACTTTAAAGAAATTCTTTCAGAACCATTCGATTTTTCGATTGATGAAAGTATCGATTTGTCTGACGAGAATAAGCCATATGCAAAAAACGATGCAGAATTAAAAGAGAATTGGAGAAAGTACTTGAAGAGAGAAACGCTAACTCGATTGGTAGATGACCTTGATTTACAAAAAGAGGGGAAAGACGAAGATTTAAAGGGGAAATCCTTTGCTGATTTAGAGCAAAAGGCTAGAGAAGATGTTTTGGATGTATTTGATAAATGGTATACCCGAATGAGAAAGTTAAAGCGAGTAGATCGATTAAGTAACTATTTGAATGCAGTTGCTAATGTTTATGATCCTCATACAGGTTACTTCAAGCCTAGAGATAAAGAAAATTTTGATATTAGAATGTCTAAAACTTTAGAGGGAATTGGGGCGCAACTTCGTGCCGAAGAGGAATATACTAGAGTGGTCAGCATTATTGTAGGAGGTCCAGCTTGGAAAGGAAAACAATTGGAAGCTGATGATATGATAATGGCCGTGGCTCAAGGTGATGATGAGGCAATAGATGTTAACGGAATGGTTATCGACGATGTAGTAGATATGATTAGAGGAAAAAAAGGAACAGAAGTCCGTCTGACTGTGAAAAAGAAGGATGGTGATAAAGAAATAATTGCTATTGAAAGAGATGTCGTGATCATGGAAGAAGGTTATGCTAAATCAACTCTTCTTTCAACTCCTGAAAGTAAAGAAAAGATGGGATACATTAATTTACCAAGTTTTTATGCTGACTTTGGAAGAAATGGAGGACATAGCTGTGCAGAGGATGTAGCTAAGGAATTAAAAAAATTAAAGAAACATAATGTTGAAGGAATAATTCTGGACTTAAGGAATAACGGTGGAGGGTCATTGGAGGAGGTAGTCGATATGGCTGGTTTATTTATTGAGAAAGGTCCAATTGTTCAGGTGAAATCTAGAGTCGGTAGTTCAGGGGTTCATGAGGATGAAGACGGGAAAGTGCTTTATGATGGACCTATTGTGGTCATGGTAAATGAGTATAGTGCTTCTGCCTCAGAAATTTTAGCAGCAGCTTTACAAGATTATGGACGTGCTGTTATTGTAGGAAGTACTTCTACTTTTGGAAAAGGAACAGTCCAGAGATTCCTAGATTTGGATAGAGCGGTTATGGGTTACTCAGATGTAAAGCCATTAGGTTCTATTAAATTGACTATCCAAAAATACTATAGAGTAAACGGTGGATCAGTTCAATTAAATGGTGTGAAATCTGATATTGTTTTCCCTGATTTATATTCCTATTTTGATTCGGGTGAAAAAGATTATGATCATGCTTTAGATTATACTGAAATAGCTCCCGTTCAATATGAACAGAATGTATATTCAGTAAATAATAAATTAGATGAGCTCCAAAAAGCAAGCATGAAACGACTTAAAGCTAATCCTTCTTTCCAGGAAATTGAGACCCATGCTAAATGGTTGAAAACCCAAAGAGATATTGATATTTATCCGTTGAATATAGATAAATATACCCAAATGGAACAATACCAAAAAGTAGTGAATGATGGTTTCAAAGATGTTTTAGATAAAAAGGTTAAAGGAATGCTTGTTAAAAACCTTCCTGAGGATATGGATGCATTAACAAAAGATGAAGGGGTAGAGGCCCGAAATAAAGATTGGATAGAGGGGCTAGAAAAAGATATATACCTAAATGAAGTGTTATCAATCCTTCGAGACATGAAATAATATATTTAGAATAATTCTAAAAATTATTTTAATAAAAAGAGGCCGAAGCAATTAATTTTGTTTCAGCCTCTTCCTTTTAAATGATCATCAGTCAAAAGTAAAAAAATCACTAAGAGGTTTTTAAATTTAGTACTTTTGCAAAAGAAAAGATATCAATACATTAAAGTCTAATACCTCTTAGTATTTCAAAATAAATTCAATACTTCAATTATATGAATTACCTGTCTCTTGAAAATGTTTCAAAATCTTTTGGTGATAAAGTCTTATTTGATAAGCTCAGTTTTCAAATGAGTAAAGGCGAAAAAATTGCACTCGTCGCTAAAAATGGAGCAGGGAAAACTACACTTCTTAAAGTTATAGCGGGAACAGAAAAAGCAGAGGGTGAGAACGCTAAAGTCCAATATCGTAGAGATATTCGAATTGGGTATTTATTGCAAGATCCAATATTTAGAGATGGACATACTATCATGGAAGCTATTTTTGAATCTGAGAATCCAAAAATTCGAGCTACCCGACAATATGAAAACGCAATTCTTAACCTTGAGGATGAAGTTGGAATGGCTAAAGCGATGCAGCAAATGGATGATTTGGAGGCATGGGATTTTAAAGCGCGTATCGAAGAGATTTTGGGGAAGTTAAAAATTATAGATCTAGAACAACGGGTGGCACATCTTTCTGGTGGACAAAAAAAGCGCCTTGCACTTGCTCAGATTTTGATTGATGAACCTGAATTTTTAATCCTTGATGAGCCAACTAATCACTTGGACTTGGATATGATTGAATGGCTCGAGGAATATTTGCAATCACCGAATTTGACACTTTTTATGGTGACACACGATCGTTATTTTCTCGAAAGGGTTTGTAATAATATTATCGAATTAGATACGGGGGTGATATATAAATACAAAGGAAATTATTCTGATTTCTTAGTTGCGAAGGAAGCTAGAGAGGAAAACCAAGCGGTTGTTTTGGACAAGACAAAAAAGTTAATGGGGAAAGAATTGGAATGGATGCGTCGTCAACCTAAAGCACGAGGAACTAAAGCCAAATCTCGAATTGATTCATTTTATAAAATAGAAGAGAAAGCTTCTCAGAAAATTTCGAAAGATAAAATTCATATTGATGTAAAAGGAAGTCGATTAGGAAGTAAGATTTTGGAAGCTAATTATATTTCTAAAAGTTATGGCGATTTAATTTTGGTAAAAGACTTTGCTTACAAATTTAAAAAAGGGGAGAAAGTAGGAATCGTTGGGCCAAATGGAGCAGGTAAATCTACTTTATTAAAAATGTTGACCCAAGAGATTCGACCTGATAGCGGTAAGGTTGTAGTTGGTGGAACTGTCGTTTTTGGTCACTACACACAGGATGGGATTCAATTAGAAAGTGATAAGCGAGTCATCGATGTCGTGCGAGATATAGCAGAATATATTCCATTAGAGAAAGGAAATAAATTGACAGCAGAATCCTTACTTGAACGTTTTCTTTTTAGTCGAAAACAACAACAAGTTTATGTTTCTAAATTGAGTGGGGGAGAAAAGCGTCGATTACATTTGTTGACTATTTTGATGGAAAACCCTAATTTTTTAATTCTCGATGAGCCAACAAATGATTTGGATATCATCACTTTAAATATTTTGGAAGATTTTCTCATGGACTTTCCAGGTTGTGTTTTAGTAGTGACACACGATCGTTTTTTTATGGATAAAATCGTTGACCATCTTTTTATTTTTGAAGGTGATGGAAAAATTAGGGATTATAATGGACAGTATTCTGACTATCGTGTTTTGCATAAAGAAGAGCTCGAAGAAGCTCGTCAAGCTGAAAGAGACCGACAAAAGAGGATTATAAAACCGACAAATGAAAAGCCAAAGGATGAAAAACCAAAACTCAGTTATGAAGAACGAAAAGAATTTAATCGTTTGGAAAAACAGATTTCAGTTTTAGAGGAGAAAAAAGAAAAAATTACAGAGCAGTTTAATAATCCAAACTTGACTCCTGAGGAGATTCAAAAACTTTCAATTCAGCTTGGAGAGTTGAAAAATGGCATTGAAGAAAAAGAAATGAGATGGATGGAATTAGCAGAGTTAGCGTAAATTGAATGATTCATCAATAAAGAAAGCGGATTTTTTCTAAAAAATCCGCTTTCTTTATTGATGAAGATTTAAGTTATTTTCCAGCCAAAGCTTTGATTTTATCTTCCAATTCATACTCGTCTCCAGAAACATAACCTGTGTGAGTATAAACGATATTTCCCTCTTGATTCAGCAAAAATGTTTGAGGAACGGATTGGAAATTTAATGCTCTTTGTAAATCTTGATTTACATCAGAAAGTATCAGGTAGTCCCATTGTTTTGTTTCAACCATACCCGGTACTTTAGCCATAGCTCTTGCATTATCAATTGTTACAGCCACTACTTCCGCATTGTAATTCTCCTGCCAATCAGGGTAGATTTCTGCAATCGCATCTAACTCTCTTTTGCAAGGAGAACACCAAGTTGCCCAAAAACTGATTACAGTGATTTTCCCATTTTTTGCAAAATCTTGAATATTAATAGTTTTTCCTTTGAGATCCTTCACATTTACATTAGGTAAATTCTTTTGAGCAAAAACGGAACTTGAAAAACAAAACGCAAAAACAACTAATAGAATGTTGATTAACTTCATTGTATTTTATTTAATTTTGGATATAAATTTTAGGGGTTGAGACGAATAGTAAATTTATAATAAATAAATCGTTAGTGCTAATATTGATTTAGGTTTAACTAAGATTTAACGGCTAAAAGGCATATTTAATTACTGCCTTTTTGTAAAATATCAATATATGAAGGTAATTTTGTACAGATTTTAAAAAACTATTAAAATGTAGTTTTTTTCAAATAGAAATAAATAATAAACTCAGATGCTATTTAAAAAACAAAACGGTGTACTTACTATTCTCCTTATATTTATCTATTCGTTAGGTTTTTCACAAAGTAACAATCAAGGTTCTTTTTCAGGAAGCCTTGAGTCCAATGGTAATTTTTTTCAAGAAGACTCGTTGATAGAAGCTTTTAATACCCCTCAATATGATCATCAGCTGTTTGGGTCGGAAGTTTGGCTAGATTTAAAATATAGTAACTACGGATTTGACGTAGGTATGCGATTAGATTTTTTCAATAATTCTAATTTACGCCAACCTAATGAGAGCTACACTGACCAAGGTTTAGGCAGATGGTACGTTAATAAAAAAGTGAATAAATTAGGAATTACTGCTGGCTATATTTACGATCAAATTGGGAGTGGAATTATTTTTAGAGCTTATGAGCAACGACCACTTTTAATTGATAACGCCTTGGTTGGGTTAAAATTGACTTATGATTTAACGCCAGAATGGAAGGTAAAGGTATTGACAGGTCGGCAGAAAAATTTGTTTGATTTGTATGAATCGGTAATTAAAGGTGCAAGTATTGATGGGTATGTGAAAATAGATTCAAGCAGCGTTAGTTTTGCTCCAGGTTTTGGAGTGATGAGTCGAACAATTGATGATGAAACAATTGGAAGATTATTGACCAATCTTAGCTTGTATAATGATCCATTCCGGATTGAGGCAAAATATAATTCTTATGCTTTTTCAGTATATAATACAATGACAGCAGGCCCATTTACCTGGTATGTAGAAGGCGCGTATAAAACGAATGAGGTCTTTTGGGATCCTACTTTTGAATGGTTTACGGTTGATCCCCAAACAAACGATGAGATCCCATTGAAAGGTAAATATGACTTTCAAGATGGGAATATTATTTATTCTTCATTAGGTTATGCAGGTCACGGTTTTGGAATATCCTTGGAGGGGAAAAGAACTGAGAATTTTTCGTTTCGAGTGAACCCATTTGAAAATACTAACCGAGGTGCAATTAACTTCCTGCCACCTATGACCAGAGTAAATACTTACCGATTGAATGCTAGGTACTCACCAGCAACGCAAGAGTTAGGTGAGCAAGCTGTGCAACTAGACATTCGATATTCACCAAGTAGGAAGCTGGGGTTTTTAGTGAATTTTTCAAATATTACAACTTTGGATAATGATTTATTGTACAGAGAATTGTACACAGAAGTGACCTATAAGTACAAAAGAAAGTGGCAATTGATTAGTGGGATACAATGGCAAAATTACAATCAAAATATTTATGAAGGAAAAACAGGTGTAGATATTTTGGAAACAGTAACTCCTTATGCAGAATTTCTTTATAAATTTTCTCGAAAAAAATCTGCAAGGTTTGAATTGCAATACATGTTGACTGCACCAGGTATTTCCAATAATCCTGAGACAAGTGAAAAATATACTAATCGAGATTTTGGAGATTGGATTTTTGGCCAGGTGGAAATCGGTTTAGCTCCACATTGGATTATTACAGCTTCAGATATGTATAATGTAAGTCCCTACAAAAAGAATTTGGCAGTAGGTGAAAAAGCAAAAGATTTACATTATCCAACATTTGGAGTAGTATATACTCATCGCTCAAATCGTTTCGAAGTTAAATATGTAAAGCAAGTTGAAGGGATTGTTTGTGCAGGAGGGATTTGTCGATTAGAGCCAGCATTTAGTGGGTTGAAAATGTCAGTAAGGTCTACGTTTTAATTTTTTTAAAAATAACAACGTATTTACATTTGCTAATTAAGAGTTTAGTTTTTATTGAAAAAATATATAAGATGAAAAAAATAGTTTTTTTATTCGTGATAGTTTCATTGTTTTCATGTACAGAAAATATGCCTGTAGTGCCGGATGCACCAATTATCAATACTGCTCGGAAAGTAATGGTGGAGGAATTCACTGGGGTTGCTTGTGTAGGCTGCCCATCAGGTAGCGCAGAATTGGAACTTTTATTAAATCAATTTGGGAGTAATCTAGTGGTAGTTTCCATCCATACCTCTGATTTTGGTACACCATTCCCAACGAGCCTATATGATTTTAGAACAAGTGAAGCGGAAGATATTGCAGATTATTTAGGAAGACCAGCGGCTTATCCAAGTGCGGTAGTTAATCGAAAAGATTTTGATGGAGGTGCTTATTTTTTGCAAAGTGATAAAACACTTTGGTCAGGCTATATTAGCCAAGAATTAGAAGAGGACCCAAAGGTAACCGTAGATATTACCAAAGAATTTAATGAGACTACTCGTGAACTAGAAGTGACGGTTAGGGGCGTTGCAAAGGAGGAAATTATTGGTGATTTGAGGTTGACAATTATGATTACTGAGAACAATATCATTGATGCACAAGATGATGAGATAAATGGATTTACTCAGGATTATAAACATAAGCATGTTTTTAGGACTACAATGACTCAACCAACAGGCGATGCATTAGTAACAAATATGTCAGTTGACGATGCTTATGATAAAACTTATACAATGACTTTATCAGAAGATTGGAGAACGGATAATTGTGAAATTATCGCATTCGTAAATTTAGTAAATGGGCAACAAAAGGAAATTTTGCAAGTAGAATCTGCATATGTCGAAGAATAGCATTAGAATAAAAAAATGATTCCCTAAAAAAAAATGCAACTCAATTTGAGTTGCATTTTTTTTTGATTTCTTTTAGGAAATTTTAAACTTCATTTCCTTCCAAAGAAAATTCTCCATTTGTCATGCTAATCGATTTCACATGAAAGGTTTTTAATTCAGTTACGCGATTGTCAATATCGATTGTTCCATTTTCCAAACGTAAAACTCCACGTGGACAAACTGCCGCACAAATTCCACAGCCGACGCAAGATGCTCTTACTACATTTTGTCCTCGTTGAGCATAAGCTCGAACATCAATTCCCATCTCACAATAAGTCGAACAATTTCCACAACTGATACATTGACCTCCATTGGTTGTAATTCTAAATCGAGATTGAAACCGTTGTACCAGTCCCATCAAAGCTGCAAGTGGACATCCAAATCTACACCAAACCCGATTTCCCATCAACGGATAAAAACCAGTTCCTACAATTCCTGAGAACATAGAACCAATAAAAAATCCATACCATGAACGAACATTATAAGAATCGAAAAATAAAATATTTGAACTCCCAGTTTGATAAGTATAAATCACCATCCCGGTCATTACAATCGCAAAAACTAAAACGCCATGAATAATATACCGCTCATATTTCCAAGCAGTTAAACTTTTATCAGAAAGCTGTCGGTAAGGATCTCCCAAAGTTTCTGCCAATCCACCACAACCACATACCCAAGAGCAATACCATCTTTTCCCAAAATAATAAGTGAAGAAAGGAACGACTACCAACGTCAAAACTATTCCCCAAATAAACATCATCGTTCCTACACTTGTCGCCCAACCCGCAATAGCGAATTCAGTTCCTTGTCCATACATTTTGTCAATTTCAAAAAAGAAATCATAATCAAGCGGCCATGCATTCTTAAAATCCATGTATGGTTGATTCAGTCGTAACAAAAATTCTGGAATCAAAAAAGCAAAGGCAGTTTGGAAAAACATCACTGAACCAGTTCGAACTAGTTGATAATTATTATGCCGATATTTTATGAGCATTCTAATTCCCATCACAAACATGACCATTGTGTAGAGGAAGCCATACAAAAACCATCGACCAGCTGAATTCCCACTCAAGGATTCTGAGATTGGGTCAAGCATCAAAGTCCAATTGGTAATGTATTCTGGGAAAAAATACAACGAGATATAAAACAAAACCAAAAAGATTCCGAAGGAAATTCCAATCCAACCCAATCCTTTTGTTGCAGTTACTTTTCTAGTTTTTGCAAAAGAAACTTTGTTCTCTTTATTTGTTTTTTGAATTTTATAAATGATGAAAAGCCCAGCAACAATCGTCAGTATTCCTATCAGTAAATATTTAAAAACAATCATTATAACACTTGCCAAGATGGTCATCCCTAGAAAAATCATTCTAGCTTGAAAAGTAATTCCACGCGTGGCTGGGCTATCGTAAATTTGATTATTTTTAATTCCTGGAATCAAATTTAGATCAGGTAATAAATACATCAAACCTCCTAGAGTAGCTAGAATAAAGCTGAGTAAAAAGAACCAATTTGAATTTCCAGGAAGTAATCCACTAGCCGAATATTTTGTCAAAGAAAAAAGATAATCGTCAACTGTATTCGGAAACATTCGGTAGTCATTTTCGCTAACACCTTCGGGAAGTTTTTCAGGAATTGCATTCCAAATTCCATTTGCTCGATCTACTCCTGATGCTTTGTCCAATGCTTCTAAGGAGTTATTTAAAACAGGTTTGATTGCATTGATAAAAGCCACATTGCTTCCAAATTCCTTACCCATCAAATCTTCTGCTTGCTGTTTAATTATCTTTTGATGATATTGATTGGGAACATTTTTAGACAAAACATCTTCTGTCAAAGTGTGATTACTCAAAGTCAAAGAAGCCACAAAAATGGTTAACGCTAAGATGAAAAGAGCAAGGCCTATATTTTTAATTAATTTCATTTTTTGAGTTTTTGTTAGCTCTAACCGTGACACGGTTTGAGAATCATCCTACGAATTACGAGTTTAAAAAATTGAATGCTTGAGTCCAACCTCTCTTTTTCTTTGGCGTCAAATTTTTTCCAGTTTTTTGATTGTAAATATTTAACACCTCATGCTCATGACTTTTATAAAATTCAGGATCAAAATTTGCAATCGCCAAATCTTGTAACACTACTTCTACAATTGTTTTTTCTTTCAACCATTTTTCACAAACCTCATGTCGAAATCGAACTCCCATCAAATTGAAGCCAACAATCTCTTCCGTATTTTTATCAAAAATCACTCGAATACTTTTTCGTCCATCTGCATGTTCCCAATAAACGGCTTCATGGTTATCCGCCATTTTTGCCAAAACAGTTCCGTAAACTTGATATTCGATTTCGAAAAATTTCGCAGAGTTAAACCAGATGCCGGGATCGTAAGCTACCTTTTTGCCACACACATTATAGGCAACAGTTTCGCCCATCATCCGACCAGTATACCAAATTGCTTCGACAGGTCTTCGTCCAGGTTTTGGATTTTGCATTTGGGCGCAATCTCCGATAGCATAAATATTTGGAATATTAGTTTCTAAAAAATCATTCACCACAATTCCTCTTTGAATTTCAATTCCAGAATCTTTTAGGAAATCAATGTTAGGATGAACGCCAGCGGTAAGTCCTACAAATCCACACTCAATTCTTTCACCCTTACTCGTTATGACAGCACAAGCTTTTCCATTTCCATCATCGACAATTTCTTTGAGTTCAGTAGCCAATTGGAGGTCAATATGATTTTCAGAAATATGTCGACCGACCATTTTGGATTCTTCGATTGGAAGTACACCATTCCAAAAATCAGTTTCTCGAACAAGGAAAGTCACGGGAATATTTCGAGAGTGAAACATTTCAGCCATTTCGATTCCAATCAATCCTCCTCCAACAATAACCGCACATTTCAACCCTTTGCTATATTTTTCCATAGCTTCTAAATCTTGTAGCGAATACATGCCATGCACAGCTTCCAAGTCTTGACCGGGCCATCCAAATTTATTAGAAGCTGAACCAGTTGCTAAAATCAATTTATCGTATTTCATTTTTTCACCTTTGGTGAATAGGATTTCGTTATCTTGGTGATTGACTTTTTTTACAAAGCCTTTTTTGAGATTTATTCGATTTTTTTCCCAAAACCAATCTTCATAAGGTTTGGTATCCTCAAATCTCATGTGCCCCATGTAAATGTACATGAGCGCAGTTCTAGAAAAAAAGTGGTCTGATTCGGAGGAAATGACGGTAATTTTGTGTTCGCTTAACTTTCGAATATATCGAGCTGCTGTAATTCCGCTAATTCCATTACCAATGATAGCAATATGCATAAAGTTGGAGTTTGGTGAAAAGAATAAACTATTTTTGTTAAGATAGATTAGATTTCCAAAATTAAATCAAATTAATAAAGAAACAGTTAACGAAGAAAGGTAAAAGAAAAAATTATTGTTATCAAATCAAGAGGAGAATGTTTCAGTAAAACCGAAATTTAAAACGTGGAATTTTAGTAAAAGTCTTCTAAATGCCAAAGCGATTTTTTTTAAGTAAAAAAATGGTTTAGTCTAACCGTTTCATTACATTTGTAACGCTCGTGGTTTTTTTGTTTTCAACAACTACCTTGCATTAAATTACTCCAATTTTTCAATCACTAAAATTTAATTTAATTATGAAAAGAATTTACACTTTAATGTTCGCATTAGCGCTATGTACTGTAGCTTTAAATGCACAATATTTTACTGAAGATTTTGAGGCAGGGCTACCTGCAGGATGGGAAGTTACAGGCAACATGGCTCTTCATGCAGATGCTGCTAGTTTTTCAAGTCAATATTTTAATGTCCCAGATCATACACAATTTGTAGGGTCAAATGATGATGCCTTGGGAGCTGGAAATGACGGAGGAGGAACAATGACGACAGGGGTAATTGATTTGACGGCTGTACCAAATGGAACAGTTATCGTGCTATCAATGGAATCATTTTTTATTAACGGAGATTACCAAGGAGCTGATGAAACAGCTAAAGTTTATGTTTCTACTGACATGGGAGGAACTTGGGTTGAGGCGTGGAATATCGAGGATGCCACACAATGGGGTAGAATTGGAACAATATTTACTGATTACGCAGGCCAAGAAATTATGCTTCGTCTCGAATATGTAGATGGTGATGAGTGGAACTATGGATGGGCTTTTGATGATATTTCAATCGATGAAGTGGCAGAAAGAGAGATTGCATGGGCTTATTGGAATGAAGAATCATACTTCTCAGGTGGTTTTGAAGGTGGAAAAGGAACTGTTGGTGGTGTTATCACTAATAATGGAACTGAAATATTAACTTCTATCGATTTGACCTATTCTGACGGAACAAATTCAACAACTGAAACAATTACTGGTTTGAATGTAGGTTATAATGAATCAGTAGCAATTCAAGCTTCTGAAGAGTTCACTCTAGGAGCAGGTACAACTTCTTTTTCTATTTCTATTGGAAATGCAAATGGAATGGGAGATGACGAAAATACCGCGAATGATGTTGGTGATGATATTTCAATTACTACAGTTACTCCAAACCCTGATAGAGGAGTATTAATAGAAGAAGGAACGGGTACATGGTGTCCTTGGTGTACTAGAGGAACTGTTTACGTTGAAGGTTTGACAAAAAGATATCCAGAAAGATTCATTGGAGTAGCTGTTCACAATGGTGATCCAATGACCGTTACTGAATATGATGCTGGTATTGGTGGCTTAATTAGTGGTTATCCAGGTGCAGTGGTTGAAAGAGCTGCAGGTATAAATCCTAATGCTTTGGAAGCTCCTTTTGTGGCAGCAGTGCAACAGGCTCCCCCGGCACGGTTAAATGTAGGAGCAGTTATTGATGGTAGTTCTTTATCAGTTTCTGTTAGTGCTACATTTTTACAAGATGTTCCTACTGGCTACAAGTTAGCAGCTATTCTGATTGAAAATGGAGTAACAGGAACTGGTTCAGGGTATAACCAGGCTAACGCTTACGCTGGTGGTGGTGCTGGTCCAATGGGTGGATACGAACTTCTAGGTGGAACAATTCCAGCTTCTGATTTTGTTTACAACCACGTAGGTAGAGCTTTAATTGGAGGGTGGAATGGAGATGCTAGTAGTATTGCTGGTGAGATGTTAACAGGTGACCAAGCAGTATATACTTTTCCTGCCTATTCTGTAGGAGCAGGTATTAATTTAGATAATTGTTATTTAATCGGTGTATTACTAGATGCATCCAATACTCCAGTAAACGCAATTGAAATTCCTTATGGAGATGCAATTGTTAATGGAGAACTTACAGGAACTAGAGATGTATTTAACCATAACGCAGTTAGTGTGTATCCTAATCCATTTTCTGAAACAGCAATTATCAGCGTAAACTTGGAATCAAGTGCGATAGTAACTGTTGAGGTAATGAATTCAGTAGGTCAGTCTGTTTCAAGAGTTGATTATGGAACATTGACTGGAAATCAAAATTTAACTTTAGACGGTACTAGCTTAAATTCAGGTGTATATTTTGTACATGTAAGAATTGGAGACGAGTTAGCGACTAAACGAATTACTATTGCTAAATAATTTTTAGCTAAAATAAGTTTGAACATAAATGATAAGGCATTTGCACAATAATTAGTGCAAATGCCTTTTATTTTACTAATTTTTATTCAAGAGATGACCTAAAAAAGTTCTATATTTGGATAATTATTAAAAGACCATTTTAAATTTTATTGATATGAAGCAGATTTTACTTATTACTTTTTTTCTTTTAGCTAATTTTGGTTTTGTTAAAGCACAGGATTTTGATATTTCGCCTAATAATATTACGCTAGATACTCTAGTAGACTTGACTGATGAATACGTTTCAGGGAAAATGCATTCTGATCTAAATAACAATACTGGATCAAATGCAGAATTAAGGTGGGAAATTTCTCAAGTAAGTGGTCCAACTGATTGGCAAGTACAACTTTGTGTAAATAATGAAAGTGGTGGTTGTTTCTCATGGGATGTGCTATCTAATACTGCAGAAACGTTACCTGTACCAAAACCCTTATTGATAGATGCTAATGATCATAGTCTTTTTGATATTGGAGTAAGACCGAAAAGTACGGCAGGATGTGGTACTTATGAAATTAAAGTTACCACAATGACTGATACCTCAACTGTATTAACCACAGGAGTTTACACATTCAAATTTAATGTAGATGAGAATTGTGAACAAATAGTATCATCAACTAATAACTTTGATAAATCACTAGTTAAAATTTTCCCTAATCCAACTACGGATTATTTTACGATTACTGATAATTCGTATGTAGAATCTATCCAAATATTTAATATTGTCGGGAAACAAATGGCTGCAGCTAATTTCCAAAATGGAGATGCAATCAATATTTCTAGCTTTCCTAATGGACTATACTTAGTCAGAATGTTGGATGAATACGGAGATGTTCTAAAAACAGCTCGTTTAACTAAGAGATAAAATTCAAAAAGTACAAAAAAAGGAAGCCATTTAGTTTATCTCGAAATGGTTTCCTTTTTTTTATCATAAATATCATAAAAAGGTTAATGGTAAAAAAGACAAGATATGATTTCTGTTCTTTAATAGAATTTTGAAATTAATTTGCTGGAAATTCTACAAAATTTCTTGGTGTTTCATACAACCTTACCCCAATTTCATACTTCTCTTCCAAGTGCTCTCGTAAAATCGTCCAAATCACATAACAAATATTTTCAGCGGTAGGGTTTATTGTTTTAAATTCCTCTACTTCCAAGTTTAAATTTTTATGATCAAAACGGTCTTCAATTTGAAATTTGATAACATCTTTTAGAATCTTCAAATCAATCAAATAACCAGTAATCGGATCAACTTCTCCGGTTACTTTGACTTCCATTTCATAATTATGTCCATGGTAATGTTGATTGGAACAAAGTCCAAATACACGTTCATTTTTCTCATTTGACCAACTCGGCACAAATAACCTATGTGCTGCATTAAAATGTGCTTTTCTGTAAACTGATATCTTCATAATAACGATAGTAACAAAACTAAATGAAAATGGTTAAATTTTTTTTAATCAAAAATAGAATTTCGCTTACATTTAAAATCCCAATAATCCATACCTATTTTGTCAATAAATTGATGTAATTTCGCATGAGGGTCAAAAAGCGCCTTAAAAGTATAGGTTAAGAAAAAAAAATAGGCGAGTAGAAAAGTAAGAAGAGGAATTCGGCGTCTATTAGGTGGCTGGAAGCAAAGGAATAAAGAAAAGTTCAAAGATAAATTTCTGTGCGGTCAAATATGGAAAATATTTCCATGAACGACTAAAGTTTCGATTTTAGGAAAAAACATACATCCCATCTACTGATTTGATGAAAGCCGATAAAATCAATAGTAAATTGGATAATGATACAAATGGAACTTCAATATCCTACCGATGTGCTAGGATATCGTGAAAAATATCTTCAGTAGACTTATCCTCTGTAAAGTCCAGTCGACTTAATCTTTCCTCTAATAATAGTTTACATCAATAGAATTATGGTAGTGCTCGAAGTGCTAACTTTACTTTTGTTAGATAATCAATAACGTTAAATGCAATTCCAGCAAATCATCGGTCAGGGAAAAACAAAAAAGGTTTTGCGTAGCATGATCTCCTCAGATCGAATGTCTCATGCACTAGTTTTTTTAGGACCTGAAGGCTGTGGAAAATTAGCGTTGGCTTTAGCATTTGCTCAGTATGTTCTTTGTACAGATAAACAAGAGAATGACTCTTGTGGAAAATGTAGTAATTGTATCAAATCTGCGAAACTGGTTCACCCTGATATTCACTATTCTTATCCCACCGTTGGGACAAAAGTAGTGAGTACTAGTTTACTCCCTGGTTGGCGTAAAGCAATGGTTGAAAATCCCTACTTGAACGCTAATCAATGGCTGCAATCTATTGGTGCAGAAAATAAGCAAGGGAACATTACTAAGGATGAGTGCGTAGAAATTATCAAGAAATTGAGCCTCAAGATTTTTGAAGGAAGTCATAAAGTATTATTGATGTGGCTTCCAGAGTATCTAGGGAAAGAGGGTAATCGACTGCTAAAAATGATTGAAGAACCACCAGAGAATACTTTATTTATTCTAGTGGCAGAAAATCAAGAGATGATTTTAAATACCATCTTAAGTAGATGCCAATTAGTTAAAATCAATCAATTGTCTGATGAGGAGATTATTGAGGCGTTAAAACAAAATAAAAGTATCCCTCAAGAAAAAGCAGCAGCAACTGCCCATTTAGCTGAAGGTAATTACAATGAAGCATTAAATCTTTTGGAAAATGTAGAAAATGATAATGCTATTTTATTTTTGGACTGGATGCGATTATGTTATGTCGGAAATGGTTTGAGTTTAATGGAATGGGTAGATCGTTTTTCCAAAATTGGTCGAGAGAACCAAAAACACTTTTTGAAATATGGACTGCATTTTATGCGTGAATATATGTTGCTAAAATTAACAAGTGGAGACAATGTTAGATTGTTACCCAATGAATTAAAAACAGCACAAAACTTAACGAAACTTATAGGATATAATCAAGTAGAAGCTATTTCAGCATTATTTAATGAATGTGCTTATTACGTGGAACGGAATGCAAACCCAAGAATATTATTTTTGGATGCTTCCCTCCAATTGAATCAAATTTTAAAAACGAAAGAAGTTGCTTAGGTAGACTAAATAAACTTCAGTAAATAAAAATAGATATGGGATGTATTGGTTGTTCTACTGGAACAAATTCAGACGGCACTCCAAAAGGATGTAATAGTAATGGTGGTTGTAGCACAGGTGGTTGCAACAAATTAAATACGTATGATTGGTTAACAAAGCTTGATTTACCTGATGTAAATGATTTTGGTTTTGTGGAAGTGAGTTTTAAGAATGGCGCCCGAAAAGCGTTTTTTCAAAATACTCCTCATTCTCGTGCAATTACTGGGGATATGGTGGTGGTAGAATCAGGTGCAGGCTTGGATATTGGAAAAATTTCATTGTCGGGTGATTTGGTGCGTTTACAAATGAAAAAGAAACGAGTGAAGGAAGATGCAGTTTTACTTAAAATAGTAAGAATTGCTAATGATCGTGATCTTGAAAGATTATACGAGGCTAGGGCCAAAGAACCTGCGCTGATGGTCAGAGCTAGGGTAATTGCTAGAACATTGGAATTAGATATGAAAATTGGGGATGTAGAATTCCAAGGTGATAAGAGAAAAGTGACGATTTTTTATACTGCAGATGGAAGAATAGATTTTAGGGAATTGATTAGACAATTTGCTAAGGAGTTTCGGGTGAAAATTGAAATGCGCCAGATTGGTGCTAGACAGGAATCAGCACGAATTGGAGGAATTGGATCATGTGGGCGAGAATTATGCTGTTCAACTTGGTTGACTGATTTTAGGTCAGTTTCGACAGCAGCAGCTCGGTATCAAAATTTGGCTATCAATCAGACTAAACTTTCGGGACAATGTGGACGTTTAAAATGTTGTTTGAATTATGAGTTAGACACCTATATGGATGCTTTGGAAGAGTTTCCAAGGAAAGTGGATGCTGTTTATACAGAAGCTGGAAAAGCCGTTTTAGTTAAAACAGATATTTTCAAACGGACTATGTATTTTGCCTATTTAAGTGAAGGAGGAAGCAGAGGTAAGTTTTTTGGACTTCCAGTTGAGCGAGTGAAAGAAATTATTGCAATGAATAAAAATGGAGAGAAGCCAGCCGAATTAATGAGTGATGAGGCTAAATTTGGCGCGATGGAAAAGGCTCTTTCTGTTTCTGCTGAATTTGGAGATGATGAGGGATTAACTGGTGTAATCGAGTTACCACCTGAGCAGCGGAAGAGGAGAAATAAAAATCGAAATAAAAATCGAAAACCTCAAAATAAATCAAATCGAGGAAAAGGTACCCAAAATGGAAAAGGTAAGTCTTTAGTAAAGGCTAAAAACCCAAATCAAAAAGGGAATCCAAACTCAAATCAAGGTAAAGTAAACCAAGGACAACCAGAGAGGAAATCAGGAGAAGGAAATGAACAAGTAAAAAATAAGCCTAATCCTAATAGGAATCGGAGAAATAAGAATCGAAATAAGCCTAATCCTAAAAATAATAATAATTCGAATGGGGGCGGGGACAAAGGTAATAGCAACAATAAAAAGTAATTAACTTTCATTATAATAAAACAAGGGAGAAATAATCATGTCATGATTTTTGACAATTATTTCTCCCTTACTTATTTTTTTATTTTTAAAAATTTTATTCGAACATGAAATACGATGTTACAGTAATCGGTTCAGGCCCAGGAGGTTATGTTGCAGCAATTAGAGCTGCTCAACTTGGAATGAAAACAGCAATAATCGAACGCTATAATACACTTGGAGGAACTTGCCTAAATGTTGGTTGTATTCCTTCCAAAGCATTATTGGATTCTTCAGAGCATTACCACAATGCTCAAGAAAAGTTTGAAACTCATGGCATCGAGATAAATGATGTAAAAGTGAATATGCCTCAAATGATTGCTAGGAAAAATTCAGTAGTTGATGAGAATACAAAAGGTATTGAGTTTCTGATGAAAAAAAATAAGATTGATGTATATCACGGACATGGTTCTTTTATCAATTCAAATAAGATTAGTATTGCCAAAGAAGATGGAACAAAAGAGGAAATTGAAACAGTAAAAACGATTATTGCAACTGGGTCAAAACCAATTGTCCCTGCGGCATTTAATTATGATAAGAAAAGAGTTATTACATCAACCGAGGCATTGAATATCAAGAAGGTTCCAAAAAGAATGATTATTGTTGGTGCTGGTGTAATTGGCTTGGAATTAGGATCTGTTTATGCTCGATTAGGTACAGAGGTAGAAGTAGTGGAGTTTGCAGATAAGGCCATTGCAACAATGGATAAAGATTGTAGTAAGGAATTAACTCGTGCACTCAAAAAATTGGGAATGAAGTTTCACTTTAAACATATGGTGACTAATGTAAAAGCAACAAGTCGAGGTGTAACTGTCGAAGTACAAAAACGAGATACGGAAAATATATTTGAGTTAAAAGCTGACTATTGTTTGGTTGCAATCGGGCGTAGAGCTTATACAGATAACTTAGGATTAGAGAATGTAGGTATCGAAAAAGATGACAAAGGACGAATCGAAGTCAATGAGTATTTAGAGACAAAAGTTTCTGGTATTTTTGCTATTGGAGATGTGATAAAAGGTGCGATGTTAGCTCATAAAGCAGAGGAAGAAGGAGTATTTGTAGCAGAAGTTATGGCAGGTCAAAAACCCCATATCAATTATAATTTGATTCCTGGTGTTGTTTATACTTGGCCCGAAGTTGCAGCAGTTGGAAAAACAGAGGGTGAATTGATAGCTGCAGGCGTTCCGATTAAAGTGGGTAAATTCCCATTTAAAGCCTTAGGTCGAGCAAGAGCAAGTATGGATACAGCTGGAATGGCAAAAATTATTGCTCATAAGGAAACTGATGAAGTATTGGGGGTGCATATAGTCGGCGCACGTGCTGCAGATATGATTGCAGAGGCAGTGGTAGCGATGGAATTTCGTGCATCAGCTGAAGATATTTCTAGAATGAGTCATGCTCATCCAACTTATACTGAGGCTTTAAAAGAGGCAGCATTATCTGCAACAGATAATCGTCCGCTTCATTCTTAAAAAATATAATATTATCCGTGTCATACATTGTAGTTGTGGCACGGATGTTTTTTACCTCAACGCGTAATTTTATATTAAAAATATTTTAGTAATTGACAGTAAAAAGGCCTGACAACAATTTAATGTTATCAGGCGAAAAGGGTAAACTCTTACTTTGCCAAAATTAACTGGACTTACAAAAAGCTTACCTCCCCTTAATCTACTTTTTACAATAGCTAGCTCTAGCTATTTATTTTTTTATTAGCACGTAATTTTTCAAAATAAGTTATTTCGTCTTTCTCTTGAAAATAGTATTTGATATTTTGAATTAAGCATAGGATTCATCTTTGATTTTTTTTAGAATAGTATTTCGGATTTTGAAATTTGCCATTTATCCATAAAAAGATCTGATTAGTAATTTTGTAATTTATTTCTTTCAAACCATTAAACAAAAAACTTTTTGTTGCCTTATGGGAAAATTAATGATTAAAATTTCTCAAAAATGAACCTATGCATACGTCAGACGTTTTGGCATTAGATAGATTATATCTTTCTAGCCTTCGAACATATTTTATTAATCTAAGAAATAAAAAAGGTGAACCATTGGATAGAATTTATTCTTTTAATAAAATAATTTTTTCATAGGTAGTTTAAATAATTGATTATTAATATTTTATGATGAGGTAGTAATTTTTTTCTCGAAAGTGAAAAATAATTCTATACATCAATTAGTTACCTTTCTTTCACCTTTTGCCCCATTTTCTTATCTTCGACCTGTAATAAAAACTATTACAGATAACTAAGTTTTAAAAAAGAAAAAAGTCAGAGAATTAAAATAATTGTAGGGAATAAAAATGACAAACGAAGCATTTAACCAATTAGTTAAAGAATTACAGGCAGGCAATGAAAAAGTACTTGATCAACTATTTATCAAGCATTATGAATATTGTGTTAATTATTTGAGTAGAGAATTTCATAGTGGAAATCACTATTGCTCAAATGATGATGCACGTGATACAGTTATGGATAGCTTTCTAAAATTAAGAACAGAATTGCTGAAGGGAAAAGTAGAAAATAAGAACATCAGAGGATACTTACTTATTATCTGTAGAAATATGTGGTTAAAAAAAGTGCAAAAGGAACGCTCAAAACTTTCTCTTGATATTGAAAAAGTAGAATATTACCTTGGGCAAAAAGAAGATTTATATAATGAGGATTTTAACCCATTATTGAAAAAAGAATTGGCGAGTGATCTGAAAGAAACTCAAAAAATGCAGGCAGAAATTTTTCAAGCTGCATGGGCAAAATTGGGAGAGAAATGCCGAAAACTTCTACAAGCTTTTTATATAGAAAAAATTAAGTTAAAAGACTTGCAGGAACGATTTGATTATAGCTCATACGATACCATAAAAAGTATGAGGAGGAAATGTTATAATGGATTGTTGAAATGGAAAGATAAAATAATGGAAAATTAAAAAAAGGTTGTTCAATATTAATTCGAACAACCTTTTTTTTCATTTATTTCCTATTTTACAATGTACATTCTCACTTTACTTTCATTTCACTTCTAAGGTCATATTTAAATATACTAATTTGTGATAACCATTATTTCGGATCTCTTCCTTAATAATTACATGAATGGAGAATGGTGATTTTTTGAGCTTTTTCATGGGGCAAGTATCCACATAAACTTGTTGACTGGTTTCCATAATTTTGCAGGTCGATTGTTTTGTCGTAAAAACTTATCAGCAGTTAATACTACAGAATCCATTTGTCCGACTATTTGCAGTGGAGAAAAAAGCAAAGTAAAGAATTGTAGAAAAATGGATTTCATAAATTTTAATTTCCTTTATGAATCTAGATTAAAAAGTTTATTGATATTTGGCTACTAAAAATATTTTATAGATTACCTAATAGTTTAATCACTACCGATTTTTTGCGAAGTGAAACTGGAATTTTAGAACCATCACGCATCACAATATATCCTCCATCTACTTTGACGAATTCTTTGATTTGTTGGGTATTGATTAAGTGTGATTGGTGTACCCGTGCAAATTTATATTCACTTAACATCTTATCATATTCTTTTAAAGTCTTTGTTACTAATAATTTTTGTCCATCCTTAAAATAAAAAGTTGTGTAATTTCCATTAGATTCACAACGAAGAATATTGGCAATTTCGGATATGTGAATTTTTTCTAAAGTATGCAAAGCTATACGTTTTGGTGCGCTTTGTTCTTTTACAGTATTCAATAACAAATCATAATTATCTTGGGTTGAATTATTAACCTTCGAAATTTTTTGAACTGCTACAATTAATTCATCAGGATCGATTGGTTTAAGTATATAGTCAATAGCTGAAAATTTAAAAGCTTTAATCGCAAATTCATCAGAGGCAGTAATGAAAATTACTTGAAAGGAAATATCTCCAAGAATCTCTAGAATATCAAACCCAGTTCCATCTTGTAATTGGATATCTAAGAAAATTATATCAGGTTTGATTTTATTTAAAAGCTTAGATCCCGTGACCACTCCGTCAGCTTCGCCAATGACTTCTAGGTTAGGGCAGTATGTGGCTAGATCTTCTTTGAGCGTTTTTCTTGCTTGGCTTACATCATCAATAATCACGGCAGTCAATTTCATCTTTTTTATATGCAAAGTATTAAAAATATTTTTTGGAAATATCTTTTTTTATAATTTAAAAATAATACCCAATTCAATTAACTTGAAACTAAGTGTAATTTTGATTGTTAAAATGCATATGAGTTGGATAAAAGAAAATACATGGTTCCTATTATTTTTTATTTGGAGTTTTCCAATGGGATATTATCGAAGTCAATTTCGTAAAATAATATATCAAACTGATGATTGGATAATTAATATCAAACCTTTTTTTATCAAAGAAATGAAAGGGCTGTTCGGAAATGTTTTTCCAGAAAACAGTATATATTTGAAGATGAGAAACTTTTATCGTTTTTATTTAATCGTATATGTTGGATTATTTTTAGCTTGGCATTTCTTATAAGTCTGAATTTGTTTGGAATTAAAAACTATTCCTCTATGAGCAATCGTATTAATATTTTTGTTCCTGATATTTCGCCATTTTTATTTTTCAAATCAATGATTTCCAAGCTTTTTAATCCTTGCAAATCCTTGTTAATAATATCCAATCGTTCTTGTGTTACTATCAATGCAGTTGATTTATGTTGATGTTGAATTTGGCTTTTAATCTTTTTGGCTGCAACCCTACCGATGCCATTATCTTGGATCGAACATTCTAGTATTTTATTTTTTTGTAAAAAGTGAATATGGATTTTTCCATTCTCGGTTAGGTGCGCTACTCCGTGAATGATAGCATTCTCGACAAAAGGTTGAAGCATCATTGGAGGAATCATCAATTCTTCAGTTTCTATTTCTAATAATGTTGTAATTTCAAAATCGAAGGTATTTCCACGACTTGATTTTTCGATTGCAAGATAGTTACGCAAAGTTTGGATTTCATCTTCAAGGGTGATTAGCTGAGATCTAGAGTTCTCTAAAATCGAACGCATCAATTTGGAAAATTTTGCCAATTGATAGCGTGCCATTTTTTCATCTTTTTGAGAAATTAAACTTTGGATGGAGTTCAATGCATTGAAAATAAAATGAGGGTTCATTTGTAGTTGTAACGCTTTTTGTTCCAAGCTTAAAAGATGTTTTTCTATTTCTAATTTTTCTTTTTCCCGAGCTGTTTTTTGATGGATTTGATTGACACGAAATCTGATAAAAAAGCCTATGATAATAAAAAATAACAGTGTATTTACTAGTCTAAACCACCAAGTCTGCCAAAATGGTGGGAGTATGGTGAAACTCATTTCAAAGGGATTCTTATTTGAAACTCCATCTTCATTAAATGCTCTTAAATAAAAAGTATAATCATTTGGAGGTAGGTTATTAAAGTTCGCATTATTTTTTGACCTAAGTGGTGTCCAATCATCATTTGCTCCTACTAGTTTCCATTGGTATAAAACCTTTTCAGGATTAGATAAATTAATCCCTTGAAATTCAAATTCTAAATCATTTTTATCATAAGGTAATTTTAAACCATCAAGGATACCTCCACGAGGATTTGCCCATTTACTAAAATCAGTTTGGGACAAAGGTTGGTAGTTTAAATTGACATTAGTGATGTTCACAATAGGAGGGACTGGATTGTTACTGATGCTGGAGGGATTATGTTTTGTCAAACCATTCATAGTTCCAAACCAAATGTTTTCCGTACTATCTAGAAGGGATGAATTTTGACATATTTCTATTCCTGTAAAACCATCAGATTTGCCAAAATGTTTGATTTTACTAACATTTCTTGTATTGTCAAAAGAAATTTTATCCAAACCTAATTCAGTTCCCACCCATAAATTTTGATCTATATCAACCTGCAAAAGATAAACATTATTTGATGTAAGTGTTTGTCTATTTTTAAGATTATTTAAGTAAGAGAAAGATTTGTAATCTTCAACAATGAAAGAATTATTATAAAGTTTTAGTCTGCAAATTCCTTTACTAGCCATTCCAATCCATAAGTTCCCATCCTCATCTTCTGTCAAAGATCTAATGTGATTATCAAGTAGACCATCTTTATCAGAAATGGTGTGAATAGAATTATCGTCTTTAAAAAAACCGATTCCATAATCTCTTGTTGCAAACCAAATTCTTCCTTTTTTGTCAATATGTAAATCGTTTATTTTTCGACTTTCAAGGCCTAGTTTTCCTTTTCGATAAATTCTAAATTTCAGTCGATCTCTAAATATAATTTTAGGTTCTTGATTACTACTTTTTACATTTTCCGATAATGAAGGAGAGAGCGAAACTTTTTCCCTCGAAACTTCAATTTGAGTAATTCCATCTCCAGCTGTTGCTATCCAAATTCTTCCTAAACTGTCTTGCACAATATCTCGAATAAAATTACCACTTAAACCATCCTCATGCGTGAAAAATAAGAAAGTGTCTTGAGCAAAAAGTGCTAAGCCATTTCCCTCGGTACCAATCCAAACTCGGGAATAATTATCTACAAAAATTGCTTTACATTTCACATCAACAAAGCCTTCATTTTCTCCAAAGTGAGTGAATTTTTTTCCATCAAAATATGAAATACCTTTATTGGCTGCAGATAGCCAAAAATGTTCTGAGGTATCTTTAGCTAAAGCATAAATTTGATTTCCTCGTAGACCATTTGAAGTGTTATAATGAATAAATTGTTGACCTAAATATTTACTAACGCCTCCTCCAGATGTACCGATCCAATAATTACCCCAGCGATCTTTTAAAAAGTTTCTAACATGATTATTTGCTAACCCCTCGGATTCGTTGAGATAAGAAAAAGTATTTTTTATTGGATCCCAAATTGTAACTCCTTTTCCTTGAGAACCAATCCAGATTTGTCCTTTGTCATCTGAGAACATAGTTGTGACTAGGTTACTTGCAAGCCCCTCGTCTGTTCGGATATAAGAAAAATAACTCCCGTTGTACACGTTTATTCCACCGTTGAAAATAGCAAAGTAAATATTGTTTTGATCATCTTGATGAATACTTTTAATGTTGTTGGCAGAAAGGCCATCCGCTATTTTGAAATTCTTCAGAACCCTCTCATCTCTAATTTGGTAAGCTCCACTTTCATCAGTGCCAATCCATAAATTATCTTTTTTGTCATAAAAAAAATGATTTACTCGAGAGGAGGGGAGATAAAAATTGGTGAATTTTTTGCCGTCAAATTGAAAAGTTCCTTTGGTAGTGCCAATCCAAATTTTCCCTAATGGTTCTTGTGAGATCGCTGTAATAAAATCATTTTTAGGTATATGGAAATTTTGAAAAGTAAGTCCATTAAATTTGCTGAACCCTTTTTGAGTACCTATCCAAATATTTCCCTCTTTATCTTCAAATAATGATTCTACATAATTATTCACTAATCCATCTTTTGTAGAATATTGAGTGAACTCTTTTCCATCAAATCGGCAAATTCCTCCTCCTTGAGTTCCAAGCCAAATGTAGCCTTGCCTATCTTCAATCATAGCATAAACTTGGGATTGTGCTAACCCTTCATTGACAGAATAATTTTGGAAATTTAATTTTTGCCCACACAGGATTTGTGGAAAGAAAATGTTGGAAAGAATTAAAAGGAGGAAAAAGAATATTTTTTTCACCAGTAGCTACTTATTATTTTTCGTAAAAGTAGTAAAAAAAATGTGGAGTCATGGGAGTGGTTTTTTACTCTGCTCTAAGCTAACGATTTTCATTACCTTGAAATAAAAAAAGACTTGGCTAAGTATCTTAACCAAGTCTTTTTTATTTCTCAATAGCCATTTTATTCTTTTAAATAAATATTAAACATTGAGCCTTCATTGATTCGACTTCGAACTTTTACTTCGCCGTGATATTTATCAACAATGCTTCTAACAATACTCAATCCTATCCCTATCCCTTCACTAGAATTATTTAATCTATAAAAGGGGCGGAATAATTTATTGGTTTCTTCGTCATTTTTTAATACCATTCCAATTCCATTATCTTTAATTCCAAAAAGAATATATCCACCTACCTTTTTTGTTTTTAATTTGATATGTAAAGGTTTTTTGTTGTGTCGATAAGTGATTGAATTATGTAATATTTGGGAAAGTAGTAAGGAGATTTCTGAGGAATTTGCTTGTATCGAAGGTTCTATAAAGTTGGTTGTAAAAGTAATGTCACTTAGATCAAATTTTGCACTTAATTCAGTTTTTACGTCCTCTAGAATATTAGAAAAATTTATTTTTTCTTTGATTGGATTTGTTTCATTTTGAACATTGACTAATGTAGATAAAGCATTTATTTTTTTCGCCATCTCATTAGTCGTGAGTTTCATTCTATTCAAAACGTCTGTCTTCTTTTCCTCTTGTGGGAAATTTTTTAATAAATCTAAATATATTTTCAAAGCTAAAAGGGGACTTCGCAAACTGTTGGCCGCTGCGTTGACCATATTGGGAGGTTGTGATTTTTCAGTTATCGATTCTGTTAATTTCACCTTAGATGCACTAGGTTTATTACTAATAAGATTTTCAAATCTTTTTACCTCTTCTCGATAGTTTGTTATGATAGTCATGAGGGTTTTTTTGTTTAAAGTGTTCTGAAGTCAATTCTTTATTGTTAATTAAGGATCGAAACGTAAGTATTATTGTTTTCCGTAATTTGAATAATCAAGGATTAAGCCAAGTTTTTTAGAGGGGAGGTAACATTAAAATTGGTGTTTAGTATTTAAGCTGGTTAAAACGTTTAAACCCTTATTTTTTTTTCAAGTTGAGTTTCAGAATAATTGAGGTATTCGTCATTTTGAAGTAAATTGAAGATAATGAAAGCATTATCTGCTCGAACCCATTCCTTCAGAATTTGCAATAGTTTTAATGCATCAGATGTTTTTTCATAGAAGACCATTAACTTTTCATAAGCAGTCAATTGGTTTTTAGCAGATTTATTTTGCAAAGTGAATTGCAAATTGATCTGATATTCTAAAAATTGAATTCTGGAATCCAAAATTGAAAATACAGTCGAGGCAAGAGAAGAATCAGATTTTAAAGGTGTTTTTTTAGCAATTTTGGATTTCATGAAATTTGTTTTCCAGAGTTTCAAAAATATGTTTTTAAAAAGTGAAAAGTTTGGTTAACCTGCATGTAGGCAGACAACTTTTATACATTCAAGCTCGTCGCTCGATGCAAATACTTTTTAAGTAAAAATTGTTGAGTTTTTATATTTGAAACCGTTAGGTGGAGTTTTTCTGTTGAGTTTAATAAAAATTGTCTAAGGATAACTATACTATATATAACAGAAAATCAAATATACAATTCATTGATTTACAATGCAATTATAAATTGTTAATAATTAATATGTAGCAAGTTTTTTTTGTGAGTGGTATGTTTTTCTAAGAGAAAGGTCAGTTTGAATTAATTACTTATTCTATTTAATCCAGCTTTTGCTTTCTGATGTAGACTATTTCTATATTCATCAGGTTTGATAGATAGGCAAAGGTTGAAAAACTCCTTGGCTTTATTTAAATCTTTTTTAGATTCATAAATTCTCCCAATTTGAAGGGCAGCATTGCATGCGAAATAATAACTCGCGTTTTTTCCTTCATTAATTGTAGTTTGGTAAAATATAATTGCTTTATCATACTTTCCTGTATTATGAGTAAGGCGAGCTAATCGGTAAGCATATTCTAGCTGATCTTTTTGGGTTTCAAAATCAGAGATAGTTCGTCTTTTTAATAATTTGAGAGCCCGTTCATAATATCCACCGTCGAAAAGTAATCTAGCTTTGAGCAAAACCATATTTGGAATTTGTTTAGCCTTTGCCTCTTTTTCAGCATTTTTGTCTCCTCCTATAATTTTAGCTCCCTCGGTTTTGCAAAATTTTATATAATGAAGGTAATTAATCTCATTACCTTGGATGAGTTCATACCAAGCTAATTTTTGATAAGCTTCTTTTATATAATTTTGGCCATGAAAATTTTCTACATATTTTAATAAATATTGATTTGCATCTTTATCCAGGCGATATAGTTTGGAAAGGCCTAGCATATAATCTAAAAAATGAAATTTAGCATAATGGCTTCCTAAAGGGCGGTTTTCTAAAATTTTAATTGCCAAATCATTTTTGCCAGTGTGAAGGGCGATATTACCCAAAGCAAAACAGACTAAAGGATTTGTTTTGGGATCTAATTTTTTGTTTTGAATAATATCCCAAGCAGATTCCATATCATCTTTTAGATGCAAGACCAGGAAGGCATACATGACTAGGGTTTCTTCTTCAAACATAAAAGGATGTGATTGAGCATAAATTAAAATTTCTTCCATTTCTTTTTTGCCCTGCTTAATATTTCCAGTCATTCCGGAAAGTAATTTTACGCCCCATTTATATTTATCAGGAATGGTTCCTATGATAGCATGTAGCATACCTAAGCTTTTTTTATTAGCTACAAAGTCTGGAAATTTTTTTTCATTTCGTTTCAATAAATGATAAGCATCGCTAACTTCATTAAATGCATTAAGGTATTGTTTAAATTTTAATCTGGCCAATGCCCATTGCAATTTTATTTCTGCTTGAGAGTATAAATAGTAAGGAGAATTGGAATCTCCTTTTCGAATCTGTTTGAGACGAGGATATTTATTTTTTTCAAGTTTTTTAAACTCAGATTTATCTTCATTAATAAAGACTGTAAAGAAATCAATATAGTTTTCGATGAAATAAACAATTTTATTATTTGGATCTTCTCTTTTGATTTTACTGATATCTTTTTTTGCCTCTTCAATTCGAAGGCTCATAGCCTTTTGATAAGCCTCTGTTGCTAAAGGAGTAAATTCAAAATGCTTCGCATCAGTATTAAAGGAAGTTAAAAGGAAAAGGATAAACAGGAAATTGAGTTTTTTCATATTTTGATTTCGTTAGTAAGTTTGTCAACTAATAATCAATGTTGTTTCAATCTTTATTTAACGTAAAATGAATGGAGATATTGATAGGGGAAAATAAAACTTCATTTTTTGACTAAGACGAAGCATGAGGTTTTATTTTAGACAGTTAATTGGAATTTACATCTCAGCATTTTTTAGGGCACTTTCAGCTAATTTCATCAATTCGGTGTGGTAAGTTCCTCCTTCTGTCCGAGCCATTACTCGACCTCTTTTATCGACCCAAACAAGAGTAGGATATGCTTTTACATCGTATAGAGCAGCTAGATTTTGGCCATTGCCTTTTTCTCCATCTACTTTATAATTAATGAAATTTTCGTTAAAAAAAAGGCCAATATCTTTATCTGGAAAAACATCCTTATCCATCATTTTACAAGGGACACACCAAGTGGCATAAAAATCAATGAAAACTAATTTACCTTCTTTTTCGGCTATATTGATTACGTTTGAAAGTGTTTTGGATTGGATAAAGGTTACACCATGTTTTAAATGAGTAGAAACTTTTGTAGCCTTTTTGGAACCTCCACATTGTGAGAACAACAATAGACTAAACAAGAGGAAGCTGGAAATTAATTGTTTCATATTCAAGTGATTATAAGATTTATAATTTGGATAAATTAATTGTGATTTTATTATAAATTATTGAAAATCTGTTTTTCTTGGATTTTCACATATCTCAAGAATACACCCCATGCCATGATGGTACTTATAATAAATCCAACTTTTCCATCCAGAAATCCGAGTTGAATAATATAATGTTTAATGAATCGGAAAAATGGTTTGAAGTATAAATGATAGAAAGTAACTTTTGGTGTTTTGTTAAAATGATCTTGTGCAGACCAATCACTATAACGTTGTATTTTAGCTAGAAAATGATCGAGATTTTTATAAGTGTAATGTTCCAATTTATTTTTTAATCTTCCAATATTGATGTTTTTAGTCATAATTTCCTCATGGACTTGAACACTATTGTATCTACATTTTTTATGTATGAGTCTTATGACCGCATCGTCTTGCCATCCGCTAAATCGTATTTTTTTTCCCATAAAGAAACTCTGTCGAGAAATCCAATAGGCATCTTTCTCCATTGGTTTTTGTAATAGACTTATAATTTCTTTTTTTAGTTCTGGTGTCACTCGTTCATCCGCATCTAGGATTAAAACCCAATCATGAGTAGCCTGAGGGATAGCCCAATTTTTTTGATCAGCTGGACTCATATATTCTCTACGTAAAATTTTTGTTGAAAAATTCTTTGCAAGTTCAACTGTGTCATCTGTTGAGAATGAGTCTATAATAATCACCTCATCTGCCCATTGAACAGATTCTAATACGTCTTGAATGTGTTCGGATTCATTAAAAGTAGTGATGATGACAGAGACTTTTTGCATGTGTTTTTTTTATGAAAAAGGATTCAAAATAGATAAACTCATAGTTCTTAATATTTCAAATTACCACTAGCAATAAAATGTGGGTTCAATAAATTTTCTTTATTGTACAAAAGTGGTTCCATAGTCTCAGCATGTAAAACCTTTCCACCAGCTTCTTCCAAAACAATTTGTGCCGCACCTGTATCCCACTCCATGGTTGGAGCAAGTCGAGGATAAAGATGAGCTTCCCCTTTAGCTAAGATTAAAAATTTGAGAGAACTGCCTTGAGTTATTAATTCAGGGTTATCTAACTCATTAACAAAAACTTGAGTTGCTTCATTTAAATGTGAGCGAGAACAAACGACACTCAAATTTTTATCATTTTTAGTAAAAGTAGATACACGTAATTGTTTTGTATTATTTTCCTTTGCCAAAAAAGCTCCTTTGTCTTTTACTGCGAAGTACATTTCATCCAATACAGGTGCATAAACAACACCAAGCACAGGTCGTTGATTATCAATCAAGGCAATGTTGACCGTAAACTCTCCATTACGGTTAATAAATTCTTTAGTACCATCCAACGGATCAACTAACCAATATTGAGTGTAATTTTTTCTTGTTTTAAAGCCAATAGATTTATTTTCTTCAGAAATGATTGGATGCTTTATCTCCAATTTTTCTAAATGAAGACAAATTATTTCATTTGCTGCTTGATCCGCAATGGTGAGTGGAGATTCATCTGGTTTATGTTGTACTTGGAAATTGTCTGAATTATTATAAATATCCATTATCGCATCTCCAGCTTTTTTGGCTATTTTTGCTACTTTTTTGGCAAGGATTATGTCATGCATTTATTGAGGGATTTAATTAATTTTAGGTTTAAACTCCCGAAAAAATTAAAAATTAAAACTAAAATGAAAAAAGTTCTTGTTTCTGGTGGTTGTGGCTATATCGGAAGTCATACGATTGTTGATTTAATTAATAATGGATTTGACGTTATATCTGTAGATAATCATATCAATTCCCATCCAAAGGTACTCAAGCGAATTGAAAAAATAACTGGGAAAAAAGTAAAAAATTATAAGATTGATCTTTGCAACGGAAAAAAACTGCGAAAGGTGTTTTCGGATAATAAAGATATTGTAGGCATTATTCACTTTGCTGCACTGAAAAGTGTTGGTGAATCAATGGAAAAACCACTCTGGTATTTTAAGAATAATTTGAATAGTACACTCAATTTGTTGGAAGAAGCAAAGAGACAAAAGATAAAAAATTTTATTTTCTCATCGTCTTGTACAGTTTATGGGAATGCGAAAAAATTACCAGTAACAGAACAAACACCTTTGTCAAAAGCGGAAAGTCCTTACGGTTTGACTAAACAGATGGGAGAGGAAATTATTGAATCTTTTGCTAAAGCAAACCCAAAATATAACTCGATTTTGCTTCGATATTTTAACCCTGGTGGGGCACATAAAAGTAAACTGATGGGAGAAGCACCAAATGTTGCTTTGAATTTAGTACCGGTAATTACTGAGCAAGCAATTGGAAAAAGAAAATCAATTACTATTTTTGGAGACGATTATGATACTCGGGATGGAAGTTGTGTGCGTGATTATATTCATGTGATGGATTTGGCAAATGCGCATACCAAAGCAATGCAGTATTTAGTGAAGAAGAGGAATAAAAATAATTGTGAGGTTTATAATTTAGGGATAGGTGAAGGAGCAACTGTGTTGGAAGTGATTAAGGCATTCGAGAAGGTTTCAGGAAAAAAACTAAATTATAAAATTGGTCCTAGGCGAGAGGGAGATGTGATTGCAATTTATGCTAATTATAAAAAAGCAAGGAAACAATTAAAGTGGAAGCCGAAAAGAAATATTGAAGATATCATGTTATCTGCCTGGGAGTGGGAAAAGGTGAGATCAAAGAAATAATTACTTAGAATGACACTGAGAATAAATGCCCTGTTAAGCCCTCAAAGGTTAATAGGGTTTTTTGTTTTTTTTGAACATGAAAAATATAAACTTGAAACGATACTTTTGAAAAGTATTTACACAGTAATTTTTAATATATATATAGTTAATTGACTATCTGATGAATAAAGCAATATTGATTTTCTTTTTTATGGTTTTGACTACTTTCATTTTTTCTCAAGAGATGGAGAAGCCCTATTTTCAGCAAGAGGTCAATTATGATATTCAAGTGACTTTGGACGATGAGAGTCATATGCTTTCAGGTGTTGCGAGAATTGAGTATATTAATAATTCTGCTGGTGAATTGAATGAAATTTATTTTCATTTGTGGGCAAATGCTTATCAAAGTCAACAAACTGCATTTGCCAAGCAGCAAATCCAAAATGGAAATACCGCTTTCTTTTTTGCGGAAAAGAACGAAATGGGTGGGTATGAGGAGATAGATTTTTTAGTAAATGATGAAAAGGTGAATTGGTCTTACGACAAGGAAAATCCAGATATCGCCTTACTACAATTAAATGAAAAACTTTCTTCCGGAGAACGTATTATAATACGAATTCCATTTGTTATAAAAATCCCCAAATATTATTCTCGATTGGGTCACGAAAAACAAGCTTATTATATTTCACAATGGTATCCTAAGCCGGCAGTTTATGATCGAACAGGTTGGCATCCGATGCCATACTTGGATATGGGTGAATTTTATTCTGAATTTGGGAAGTTTGATGTTAAAATCACTTTGCCTAAAAATTATATTGTTGCCTCCACAGGAAATTTAGAAACAGAAACAGAGAAAGTGTTCTTGGAAAAGCAAGTCAGGAAAACCAATAAAGCAATTGCAAAGTTTTATCCAAGAGGTGCAGATCGAACTTTACCAATTTTAAAAAAAGATACTTTCCCTAGGTCTTCTGATGAGAATAAGACTATTCATTTTATGGCAGAGAATGTTCATGATTTCGCTTGGTTTGCGGATAAAAGATTTTTTGTACAAAAAAATAGAGTACAAGTTGGACAAAATAACAACATAGATACATGGGCTTTTTTTAATTTAAAAGAATTTCATTTATGGTTAAATGCTACTAAATATTTGAATAATTCAATTCAGTTTTATTCTCAAAAGGTAGGTGAATATCCATATCCTCATGCTACTGCGGTGAGCAATCCATATGCTTCAATTGGTGCGATGGAATATCCAATGATTACTTTAGTAGATCAAATGGAATTACCAGAAGATTTGGATATAGTAATTGCTCATGAGGTTGGTCATAATTGGTTTTACGGAATATTAGCGTTTAATGAAAGAGACTTCCCATGGATGGATGAAGGAATTAATTCACATTTTGAAAGATTGTATAAAGCTAATTTTTATCCAAATTTAAAAGAAGGGTTTTTGCCTAAAAAATTAGAATCAACTGGTCAATTAAACTTAATGGAATTGATCAAAGTTTCCATGCAAAGAGAGAATGTGCATCAATCTATCACCACTCCAATTTCAGAAATGACAGAAATGAATTATGGTTTGGGTGTTTATGATCGAACAGCTGATATTTTAAAATATAGAATTTCCCCATTTAAAATGAAAAGCTTTTTTAGAAAATGGAAATTTAAACATCCGCAGCCAAAAGACTTTGTTGAGCACTTTGGTCTAGAAAATGATCAAGCTTTTGATGACTTAATGAACACGACTAAAAAAATCGATTATAAGGCTGTAAGTGTTTCAGAATCAAATGGATATGATTTAAAAATAGAAAATAAAGGAGAAGTATCAGAATCATTTGAATTAACGATGGTTTTGGAGAATGGAGAGGAAACAAAAAAGGTTAAAGGCTTTGAAGGTGAGAAAGTAATTCACATTGATGCACCTAAAAGTGGAGTAATTAAAGAATTTGTTATTGATAAAAACCGCAATATCATAGATGTTAACAGGAGAAATAATAATATACGTACGTCGGGTATTTTTAAGAAATCTGAACCGTTCAAGTTGAAGTTTTTGACTGGTTTTGAGAATCCAACTCGGACAAGTTTGTATTGGTTACCAGCAATTGGCTGGAATAATTATGATAAAACAATGTTGGGTGTAGTATTACATAATTATGATTTTTCAAAAAAGAAATTTGAGTTTGTAGTTGCACCGATGTATGGTTTTGCCAGTGGGAATATCGTCGGAGAAGGAATTATAAAATGGAATTTTTTTCCTAAATCAAATTTATTTCGGCGCATTACTCCGAGTTTGAATTTTAAAAGATTCACTTACGATTATAATTGGGATGATGCATTTTATGATAACTATTTGAAAATTGCTCCTAAGTTGGAATTGGTTTTTCGAAAAAAGAAATTGACGTCTAGCCATCAGCATTCAGTTTCCTTACGCCATGTGAATATTACTTTGGATAAGGGTGTTCCGAATGGTGAAATAAATTCTAGAGTTAAAGAAAGTTATTATGTCAATGAGTTCAAATATATTTTTGAGAATACAAATGTGACTGGACCATTGAAAGCAACTTTGACTGCTCATCAGGGAGAGGGATTTTTGAGGATATTCGCAAATGCTAAACAGTTTTTTGCCTACGGCAAAAAAAATAAAGGTGTAACTATCAAAGCATTTGCAGGTGTGTTACCACAGTTAGATGAGGATGTATCGATTCGAACAAGTTTTACATATAGTGGAATTTCAAGTCGATTAGGGCAACGAGATTATATGTTTGATGAAAATTTATTGGGGCGGAGTGAAGGAAGAGGAAATGTGGAAGGATCTGACGATGGAATTTTTTCCCAACAAATTTTCAATCGTGATGCAGGACTAAAAACATTGAGTGATTTTGGTTCATCTCAAGATTGGATGGTAAGTTTGGGGGCGAGTACAACTATACCTGGACCATTGCCAGTTCGGCCATATATTGATGCTGTTATTTATAAAGGTCGTGATAGTGCGAATTTTGCTTATAGTTTGGGAATTGCTATTGTAGGAATTCCTGATGCTTTGGAAATTTATGTTCCTTTTTATGAAAGTAGTTTGGTCACAAGAGGAACAAGCTATGAGGTGAGAGATAATAAATTGAAAAGGATTTCTTTCTTGATTGATTTAAATGAACTGAAAAATAAATGGAAAAATGTAGCCAAGTTTTATTAAAATTGAAAAATAGTTTAGGAAATTTGACTAAACAAATATTATCAAATTTCTTAAACTATTTTTTAGTATTAGATTAGGTCTTTACTAATTTTGGTAATTTCGAAAGGATAGATCCTAATTTCATTGCCTTCTCAGAGTCACCATCGATTTTTAGTCGACCTTGAATAAAGGCAGTTTGTATGTTCATTTTCCCCATTCCAATTTTCATCAAATGTTCATCTTTAATGATGAAAGTAGCATCAGGGTTTTTCGTTTTTCTTTTCAAAATTATTCCTGGAGATTTATTCAAATTGATTTGCCAAAAAGTTTCTACATCACCAGTAACATGAAATTGAAATAGTCCATTATTAGGTTTTATAAATTTTGAAGCAGCTTCCATTTCTTTTTTAAAATGAGCAAATAAAACATCAGACTTTGCTTTAGTTTGTTTTTTTCTCTTAGCTGGTTTGTTTTTTCTTCGTTTTAAAACTGCTGCTTCCAATTCATTGGCAGACTCTCGAATATACCTCGTAAAGACATCAATATCAGGCATAGTCTTGGCGTCTGAAGTTGGACTAATTGTTACAAAACCATTATAACTTAATATTGTAATGATCAACCCCATTCCATCCAGAATAGGAGCCATTCCACCAACAGTCAATAATCGATGTCCATTCAAGTACAATGGAAATTGAGGGCCAGGAACATTTGTGATTGTAACATTGAAAACTGGATTATGCATTTCTGATATTTGAAATCGCGAATACAATCTTGCTGCCTGATTTGCTACTCCAAATGGAACTGCTTCCGCCATACTTGCTAGAGTCTTAGCACCAATTGCTTTTTGATAAGTTTTGCCGCGTACCGTATTTTCATGGATAGCTTCTAATCGTTCAATAGGATCCTCCACATTTGTGGCAATCTGAATTAACATAGATGATACTTGATTATCTGTATTATTTTTTTCTGCCTCTGTTCTTGTAGATATAGGAACCATTGCTACTAGTGGTTTGTGAGGTAATTTCTTTTTCTCATTTAAATATCTTCTCAACGCACCAGCACAAAACGCTAGAACCACATCGTTCATCGTTGTGCCCATTATATTTTTCAATTCTTTGATTCTTGCTAAATCTAAAATTGCTGTGTTCCATTTTCGACGGCCAGAGACAATTCCATTCAATGGAGTGGAAGGAGCAGAAAAAGGAGCGGTAGGTAATTCCATTCGTTGAACTCGAGTCAACATACCTGCCTTAACGGAACCTTTAACCGCTTTAGAAAGAATTTTTGGTAACTTTAATGGATTGCCTGCAAAACTCATAGCGCTTTTCATCACTACAGAAACTTCATTTGGAAGTGGTTTTGGCTTAAATGGTTTTGGTTCAGGAATTGATTTTTTTTCAGATGTAAAGTCGAAAATTAAACTCATCATTCCGGCTCCGGCCATTCCATCGATAGCAACATGATGAATTTTAGAAACAATAGCTACCGATCCCTTTGGCACCTGTGGAACATTATCTAAACCTTCGACAAAAGTAAAAGACCATAATGGTCGATTTTGATCTAGGTGTTCACTAAAAGTTTGAGAGGCTATTTTTCTTAATTCTTTCCAACCACCTGGCTTTGGTAATGCGATATGTTGCAAATGTAGATCAATATCAAAATTTGGATCATCAACCCAATATGGATAGTCAATACTCATTGGAGCATAGACTAATCGCTTTCGCAACTTTGGGATCATGTGAAGACGAGATTGAATTATTTTTCGAAAAGTATCAAATTGTAAATCACCTTCAATTACAGCAACACTGCCTACATGCATGGGGCTAGTTGGTGAATCGATATATAAAAAGGTAGCATCCATTCCAGAAATGGATTTCAAATTTGGGTTGTCAAGGTTTTTAAGAAGTTTTTCAAACATGGGGTTGTATATTTTAAAATGATTTCTTCTAAAAAAGTTTAAAGTAATAATAAACAGTCAATTATAAAATTATGTTTCCATGGTTTAATATAAAATTAATTTTTTAAACTATTTACTCATCTGTAACTTTGATTTGGTATTTTTACCAATAAAATAAATAATTATGTCTGTGAAAAAAGATGAGACTGCCTCTTTTATGTTACGTTTTACTCAAAAGATTTTTAAAAATGAAGAAGGTGAACCTCAAGTACAATGGCGAGGAAATATTCGCCACGTACAAGGTGGCGATGAGAAAAGATTTTCGGAATTTGACGATGTAGTTAATTTTATTCAAGCAAAATTGGCTGAGATGACTTTACAACAAATGGAAGATAAATCACCCGAGGAGCAAAAAGGTATCCTTTCTAAAAGTTTCAATCTCTGGAAAAAAATGACATTGAATGCTCCTAAAATGGTAATAGAAACAATTAAAGATCCAAAGAAAGGAGTGGAGAATATTCAAAAAGAATTACAAGAAGTAAGTGATGCTATTTCTCAAAAAGTAGAAGAGACAATTGCTCAACGAAAAGTAGATGTAGATGAATGGCGAGGAGTTTCTAAATCAGATCATAATGTAATGATGGAGTTGATGGCAAAAATGTCAGAGGAGGTTTCGGCATTGAATAGGAAAGTGAATGAGTTGAGTAAAAAATGACAATCAGAATTAGAAGGTAACTAGACTAAAATATATAACTGAGTAAGTTAGTTTCTAAAAGATATATTTAAAAGCAGATTTAAAAATGAAAAATTAACTATTTATGAGGTGAAATCTATAAAGATGAATTTTTTAAGATATAGAAACCGAATAAATAGTAAGATAGGACAGTACACAATAATGCATATGCCCAATCATCAGCAAAACTGATGATTGGGCATATGTGGAAATATTGATAGAAATCTTTTATGATTAAAATTGAGAATCAAATTGTCAACTTAGTTGCCCAAAAGAAAAAAGCACTTATTCATGTACGGACTATGGGTAATTTTCAGGTTTGGCGTAATGGCGTGAAAGTTTCTAGTAAAGAATGGGGACGTGACAAGACGGTTCAATTGTTCCAATTTTTGATTACAGCTCGACATAGAAATAGTTTACACAAAGAACAAATTGTCGATCGATTATGGGAGGATAATGATGGAAAATCGGCAGATCAAAATTTTAAAGTAGCGATGCATGGAATTAACAAAGTACTCGAACCTAATCGTCCTAGTCGAACTGAACCTAAATTTATACTGCGCCAAGGAATCACTTACCAATTGAAGCTGGAAGAAATTTGGATTGACACCGAAGCAGTTGAAAAATTTATTGCAATTGGTAATCAAGCAATAGATGGTGCACCAGAAATAGCTATCAAAGCATATCAAGAAGCCATTAAATTGTATGAAGGAATTTATTTGCCAAATAGATTATATGAAGACTGGTCTAGTGAAGAGCGAGAACGCTTGCAAATTTTATCACTTGGAGCCATGATAACCATAAGTGAGTTATTAGTAGAAAAAAATCCAATGGAAAGTATCCGATTTGCTCAAAAGGCATTGTTAATCGATCATGCGTGGGAAGATGCTTACCGAGTACAAATGCTAGCTTATCTTCAAAAAGGCAATCGCCCTATGGCTATTAAAACGTACAAACAATGTGAAAAAGTCTTGGAGGAGGAATTTGGAATAGAGCCATTACCAGAGACACAGCAACTTTTAAGAAAAATAAAGGGAATAAAATCATAAATTCAATGATCTAAAAAAAAAATCATTGCGAACTGCGCAACAATGCATTTTTAGTTCAATTAATTTACTAGTTTTTTCTACCATTTTTCAACAGTCACATTTTTTTATCACTCTTTAAAATCATTAAAAAGTAAAATTCCCATATTTATATTAAAATTAATGTGTAAAACATGTTAACTTGGTCTTTCTATTAATTTTTTAGGAAATTTATGTTGAAGATAAAGAAAGCTTAAAAAACACCTTAAAAACCGAATAATTTTTTTTTTAGCTCGAAACATTAGGAATCCTATGAAACATCTAAAAAACACTATACTTAGCATATTCTTTATAGGCTATTCTTTTGGCATATTTGCTCAGCCCTATCGAGTACAATTAGCCGCTTATGTTGATAAGGTTCCTTTCTCTTATTTTTCAGAAGCTCATATTTTTGGAGTTTATATGCTTACAGATCAAAATAACATTTTTAGATATTACATTGGGGAATTTCGAGAAAGAGCAGAAGCTGACCTTCTAGTGGATGAGGCAATCAAGAAAGGTTTTGCAAACGCGTACGTAATTGATATTGAAGAGCAAAGAAAATTATGCGGCAAACCTTGTCCTTACATTAGCCCAGCATCGACTTATTCTGATGAATCAACTGAGATATTAAATTTACAAAATGTGTTTTTTGGATTTGACAGATCGAATCTCAATTGGGAATCAAAGCGCAGATTAGACAAAATTGCAAAAGTCTTAAAATCTAATAGGCGACTTAAAATTTTAATTTCAGGACACACGGACTCAGTAGGGGATGCGGCTTATAATATTAGACTTTCCAAAAGACGAGCAAGGACCACTAGAAGTTACTTAATTAATAAAGGTATTAAATCTAGTCGGATAAAAGCTGAGGTTTTTGGGGAATCAGTTCCTGAAAAAGAAAATTTAGATTCAAGTGGTAAAGATGATCCACAAGGAAGAAAATTTAATCGAAGAGTAGTTTTAGCTATCTACGATCCTAGCAATGGACAAATTTCAACTGGACATGGTGAGTGAAGAAACGCCCAATATTTTTGATGGATATTGGGCGTTTTAAATTAAGCAAAGAGATTAATTTATGAGAAATTTTACTTCCACCTTTAATTTTTGCTCATCGCTCAAAGTAGCTTTTTGATTACTTTCTACAGAATACCCTTTTATTGAATCGTATTGTAAATTTTGTTGAAAATCGCTTACTTGGTTGACAGAATGATTTTTGATGAATATCGAACTTACTTTTTCACCAGAAAAGGATACAATAAATTCACGAGTTTTTAATTTTGCATCAGTAGCGAGGTATTTTAACTTAGACAATTGGCCTTCATTATTCATGATGCTATCTACATCATATTTATCTAACCAAGCAATTTTATTAATATTAGAGTTACGGAAAATTGTTAGATCTTTTCCTAAGTCAAATTCTTGCAAAACTTTTTCGTCTATTTCACCATTAATCACAACTTTTTTCTTTATTGATTTTATTCTAGAAAGTTGGGCCATTTCTTTTAAAAAAAAATCATTGATATCAAAAAATGATTGGTGTTGCACATTGGGTTTTTCGACATTACATGAAGCGAAAAAGAATGTGAATAAAATAAGATAAAGCCAAGTTATTATTTTCAAAACAGATTATTTTTTAAAACGACTCTTAGTAATTAAATTTTTTCCTGTCATGATAGAAGGTTTCCTTAAGCCCAAGATGGAAAGAATCGTTGGTGCAATATCTGCTAATTTTCCATCTTTTAATTTAATATTATCCTCAATATTTTTCCCAACAAGAAAACAAGGAACAAGGTTCTTAGTATGTGCAGTATGTGGAGTCCCATCTTCATTAATCATTATGTCAGAGTTGCCGTGATCAGCAATGATAATAGCTGTATATTCATTTTTCAAGGCAACGTTCATCAATTTTTTGACACACTTGTCTGTAGTTACCGCTGCTTTTTTTGCTGCTTCAAAAATTCCTGTATGACCAACCATGTCAGTATTTGCATAATTTAAACAAATAAAATCAGGTTGATTTTTTTTGATGTCTTCTATTATCGAATTAGTAATCTCAACAGCACTCATTTCAGGTTGAAGATCATAGGTTGGCACTTTTGGAGAAGGAACCATAAGTCTTCTTTCGTAGGGAAATTCTGCTTCTTGACCACCAGAAAAGAAGAAAGTAACGTGTGGGTATTTTTCAGTTTCAGCGATTCGGACTTGTGTTTTTTTTCTTTTGGCTAAGACTTCTCCCAACGTATCTTTTAAATTGTCCTTTTCAAACAATACATTCACATTGGTGAATTTTTCATCATAACGAGTCATTGTAACAAAGTGTAGTGGCAGTTTTTTCATATCAAATTCAGGCATATTGGATTGTGTCAAAACTTCAGATATTTCCCTTGGACGATCAGTTCTGAAATTAAAGAAAATGACGACATCATCTTTTTTAATTTTTGTAACTGGGTTATTGTTTTTATTTACACAAATTATTGGTTTTAAAAATTCATCAGTAATTTTTTTCTTGTAATTTTTTTTAAGCGTTGCTAAAATATCTTTTGTTTTTTCTCCTTCTCCTTTGACCAAAAGGTCATAAGCTAATTTCACTCTATCCCATCGCTTATCCCTATCCATCGCATAATATCGACCTATTACAGAGGCTAGTTTGACGGATTGTTTTTTAGTATGGTTTAAAAGATCTTCTAGATAGTTTTTCCCACCATTGGGGGAGGTGTCTCTCCCATCCATAAATGCATGGATGTACACTTTTTTCAAATTTTTAGAATGTGTGATATCACACAAGGCTTTTAAATGTTCGATGTGAGAGTGGACACCACCGTCAGAAACTAATCCCATCAAGTGAACAGACTTATTATTTTCTTTTGCATAATTTAGTGCGGTAAGAAGTTTTTTATTTTTTTGAAGAGTTCTCTCTTTAATTGCTTTATTAATACGAGCGAGTTCTTGATAGACAATTCTTCCAGCTCCAATATTTAAATGTCCCACTTCTGAATTTCCCATCTGTCCTTCAGGTAAACCAACTTCTTCCCCAAATGTTATAAGTTCAGAGTTAGGGTATTTTTTATATAAAGAATCAACGTATGGTGTTTTTGCTTGAGCGACTGCACTTACCTTAGGATTCTTTCCATGTCCCCAACCATCTAAAATGATGAGTATTACTTTTTCTGATTTCATAAAATTTTAATGTGGTTTTTTTGAAAAAAAGATTTTTGGTTATAAAATGGTGAGTTATCGCAAAGGTAAAATATTGTTTCTTAAATTTTGACGATGGATTTTGATTTTTTATCGAAATAATAAATTTTACATAAATGATTCTATTAATTTACACTTATTAATGATGTTAAAAATAAAAAATAGATTATGCTTATAAGTACCACAGATTTTATTCCAGGAAGAGAAATCCATGAAGTTATTGATATAGCAAGAGGAAGTACCGTCCGGGCTAGAAATATTGGACGAGATATTTTTGCACAGTTAAAAAATATTATTGGAGGTGAGATTTCAGAATACACTAAGTTGATGTCAGATTCACGGGAGCATGCTATTGAGAGGATGATTTCAGATGCAAAAAGTATAGATGCAGATGCAGTTATTAATGTACGATTTACAACTTCGATGATTAGTCAAGGAACTGCGGAAATCCTAGCTTACGGAACTGCGGTAAGGTTAAAATAATGAATGTTGAGTTAGAGAGGATAAGTTTTGAGCTTAGTAATTGATCAAGATTATAATGAACTAATTGTAAAAAACGCCAATTTATGGAATTTATAGTTTCATTCATCTTATCTTTGGGATTCCTCTTTTAGTTTTGTAATTATTGCCTTGATTTACAAAAGAATTAAAGACAAAGAGGAAGAAATTTTTGAAGATGGGGATATCTATAAAGATATTTTTAAAATAAAGTATAATGGCGAAGAAGAGTAAACCTAAAGCGACTATTGAAATTATAAATCGAAAAGCAAAGTTTGAATATCATTTTCTTGCACAATTCGAGATGGGAATTATTTTGACTGGTACCGAAATCAAATCTGTTCGACTGGGCGAGGTGAATTTAAAAGATGCTTATTGCCTATTTACAAAAGAAGGGGAGTTGATTATCAAAAGTATGTTCATTGCAGAATATAAATTTGGAAATCAAAATAATCATGAGACTCGACGAGATCGAAAATTACTACTGAGAAAACCTGAACTGCGAAAATTACAAAAGAAAGTGAAAGAAAAAGGTTTTTCTATCGTTCCTTATCGAATGTACATTGGTGAAAGAGGATTTGCAAAAATGGAAATCGTTCTAGGTCAAGGAAAAAAATCTTATGATAAACGTGATACTATTAAACAGCGAGATAATAAACGCGAATTAGATAGAGTGAAAAAAATGTATCGATAATGGTAACTTAACTACTCATTAAGTGCCCAATCATAACTTAAATAATCTATATCTGCTCCTTTTTTGATTTTTATTTCACTATATTGATTTATATATTTTCTAATACTTACTCCGGTCTTTTTAAAATCTCCAGCATACCACCTAAATATTTTTGACAGTTTTGGATTATCTTCATCAACCAAATTTTTAGTTTTATTTTTGATGAAGCTTCTCATCTGTTCGTCTAATTGTTCTTCTAGTTTTTCTGCAGTGAATGCTTCATTTCTAAGTTTTGGACAAGAGAAAGAGGCACAATTACACGCTGCATGAATTCGAGGTTCGGTAAATCTTTTTCGAATAATTCCGTGCTCAATATCATTTAGATTGTAACTTATTCCTTCAATTTTAAAAAAATTAATTTCCCAAACATCATTGATAAATGGAATGCCTTTTTTGATGTCTTTGATACTTTTGGTAGGATAATGGTCAATAACTAATTTAATGGTAAATGCATTGTAAGCATTGATCCAAAATGCGAGCCTTTCATTCGTGGACCAATTTACATCATTAGGATGATTGGCAGATAGTAAGTTTATATATGAATTTAATCTTAGGCTGTCTTTGATAAAGTTTTTGTAATCGACTTTACCATCAGAACTCACATGAGTTTGCACTAGAGTATCCCACAATTCGTGAGTAATTGGTTTTGAATTGGATTCGACTTTGTTTACGGCACAAGCTCCTAAAAATAGAAATGAAAAAGTTAAAGTTAGAACTATGAATGTAAAAAGTTTCATGAATAGACTTTTGCTTTGTTAGAAAATACTTTGTCCTAACGTGTGAAAATAGTTTTCTTTTAATTAATAGTATGTTTTTAAGTATAAATGTCTTTTCAATGACTTACAATTTTTTTTGCTAAATTTTTGTAAATTGAAAAGTTATGACTTTGATTAATGATTTTCTTTTTAAATCAAAATTATTATCTTTCAAAACATTTTAAAACACCTTCAAAACATTCAAAACATAAATGAATATTAAATTTTGCGGTGCAGCTGGGCATGTTACTGGAAGCGCTCACCTACTCACATTAGATAATGGGTATAAAATTTTATTGGATTGCGGATTGTATCAAGGCAATGATTCTGAAATGGAAGATTTTAATTCCTCTTGGTATTTTGAACCAAGCGAAATTGATTTAATGATTTTATCGCACTCACATATTGATCATTGTGGACGTATTCCAAAATTAGTTCATGATGGTTTTCAAGGAGATATTTTATGTACACATGCCACTCGAAGCCTTTGCGCGATTATGTTATTGGATAGTGCTAAGATCCAAGAACGAGATGCAGAATATCATAATAAGCGAATGTCACGAAAACCAAAGAGGAAGAAGTTTGCTAAAGCATTAACTCTAAAAACACCGCTTTACACAAGTGATGATGTTCCTCCTGCGATGGATTTGTTTGTAGGATTGGGATATAATCGATGGCATCGTGTGAATGACAATTTGGAGGTTCTATTCCGAGATGCTGGTCATATTTTGGGAAGTGCAAGTGTAACTATGAGAGTGAATATTGAGGGGAATGAAACAATGATTGGATTTACTGGAGATATAGGACGACCTAATCGACCGATATTGAGAGACCCAATTCCAATGCCTGAGGTGGATTATATGATTTGCGAATCAACCTATGGAAATAAGGATCATGCAGCAAAGCCAGCTGAAGAGGATAGACTGTTAGCTATTATCAAAAAAACATGTGTAGAGAAAAAAGGGAAATTAATTATTCCAGCTTTTAGTGTGGGGCGAACACAAGAAATAGTCTATATGCTCGATCAAATGGAAACAGCAGGGCATTTACCAAAAATTCCAGTTTATGTGGATAGCCCTTTGGCGGTAAATGCAACCCAAGTTTTTGGGGCTCACCCAGAATGTTACGATAATAACTTAAATGAATACCTATTAATTGACGATAATCCTTTTGGTTTCAATCGATTAACATATGTACGAGAAGTGGCTATTTCGAAATCTTTAAATGATTCCAATGAACCATGTATTATTATCAGTGCATCAGGAATGATGACGGCAGGAAGAATTCGACATCATATTTTTAATAATATCGATCAAAAGAAAAATACTCTACTAATTGTAGGTTATTGTTCGCCAAATACTTTAGGAGGAATATTAAGACAAGGTGTCGAAAAAGTAAAAATGTTTGGTGAATGGAAAATTGTCAATATGGATATTGAAATTATGGATTCCTTCTCTGCACATGCAGATAGAGGGGAGATTATTGAGTTTTTGGGAAATCAGAAAAAATTGAAAAAACTCTTTTTAGTTCATGGCGAACCCAGCAAGCAGATGGAATTTAAGAAATTGCTGATAGAGAAAGGCTTTAAATTTGTTAGGATTCCAAAGTTGACTGAGGAGGCTAAATTGGAATAATTAATTAAGCAAATGAGTTGAATAGGAAATTAGGAATTAAAAATCTGATTTTCTAATCAACTAATGAACCCAGTTTTTCCAATATTTTTTGAGTAGAAGATGAAGAGATAGTTTTATTTTGACTTTTGTTTCTATTGTGTATTTTGTAGTAGTAGATTTATGTTAAGGAAATAGTATAGATTCACACATAATCAGATTCGATTCTTTATTGATGAGTTATTTTATTTAACTACCCAATCTTTCACTTAAATTTGAGTTTTATACATTCTTTTCTTAAAATTCAATTTGCCCAATGGATTACATTCAATTCACGTTTTTTTTTCGATTTTTGTAAAAAGAAAATAAATGAAAAATATTTTATTTCAACTATCCCTTTTATTGATTTTTTCAATAATCATTGGTTGTGAAGGTGGGTTCGATGACCCGATAGATTCCAAAAGGGAAATTGCTGTTCCTCTCTTTTATACAACAACTAATTTAACGAATCTTTTAGATGGAATTAATGATGAAACTTCTATAACAATGGGGCCAGAAGGTATCGTTACACTTAATTATCGTGGCAATGTGACAAAAAGAACAGGGAATGAATTATTTAATTTCATTCCTGTACTTCCAATCCCTTTGTTAGATTCGGTAACTATTTTTGATTTTGATTTACCTGGAGCATTAGACATTACCCTCACAAAAATCAAAGCAGGTAACCTTGGTATTGTGTTTGATAATCCTTTTGCAGAAAAAGTAGATGTCACTATTCGAATCCCTGAATTGACTAAAAATGGAGAAACTTTTGAAAAAAATAGATTATTAGATTCGATAGGCACAGCAGGTGAATCATGGCCAATATTGCCTTTTTACCCATTAGCTGGATATGACTTGGCGACAGATAGTGATCAATTAACGATTACTTATGAGGCTTACCGTGAAAGTGATGGCGAGCGAATTATCTTTACAAATACGCATGCAATAGGAATTTCAGGTTTAGAATTTTCATACGCAGAAGGGTATTGGGGACAAGAATTGTTAGACTTAGAAAGAGATACAATCGAGATTGAGTTTTTTGAAAATTGGGTACAAGGAGATGTATACTTTGAAGATCCGGTAATTCAAATTACAGTAGAAAATGGATTTGGTTTCCCCGTTCAATCAGTAGTGAATACACTTGAAATCTTGACTGTGGATGGTAGTAATATAACTTTGGAAAGTTCCTATATTCAAGATGGAATTGACTTTGACTACCCTGCTTTAAATGAAGTTGGTCAGATTAGAACGACAGTTTTTGATTTTGATAAAACTAATTCTAATGTAGTTGATGTATTGAGTTCTGGACCTGTTTCTGTTGATTACGATGTTGACGCTGTATCGAACCCTGATCAAACTCAAGTAATTGGATTTATGACGGATACCAGTTATTTCCAGGTACAAGTTGCGGTGGATTTACCTTTCAGAGGGCATGTAAATAATTTCAAAGGAAGAGATACTTTTAACGTGAATTTTGAGCAATATGACCAAGTAGAATATGTAGAATTTAAAATGGTTGCTGAAAATGAACTCCCTTTGGGAATTGGAATACAGGTTTATTTTGTGGGGGAAGATGAAATGGGGGATGAGTTTTTATTAGATTCATTATACGCTGTAGATGAAAATATCTTGACACCAGCGCCAGTTGATACAAATGGAAATGCAACAGGTGAGATTTCAGAAAAGGTAACTTTCTCAACAATCAATGCAACTCAATTTGACAATATAAGAAAAGCAAGGAAAATGGTAATCGATGGAACATTTTTCACCACTGATGTAAATAATTCTCCTGCTCCTATCGTCAATTTAAAAACGGATCAAGATGTTAATATTCGAATGGGAATGAAAGTAGGGACAAAGTGAAAAAGTTGAATAAGTGATGATTTTGCTTGTGATATCGTGAATCGCTTTCATAAATATTAAAAAAAGAAAGAATGTTTAAATATCGGTTTTTATTATTGATTGTTTTATTTGTCGTATATAACAGTACAATTACATATTCTCAGCAGCAAGTTGGTTTGCATTTTATGAATATTTGGCAAACTTCTAAAACTAATCCTGCTTATATTTCTGATTCTACTATTGTGGTTGCCCTTCCTGGCTTTCATTTAAATTATTATAACACTACAGGAGATTTTAATTCTTTAATTGTTGACTATTTAAATGAAGGACAAGGTATCAAATCAGGCGAAGCGTTGTCGGATTTACCATCTACAGATAATATTTTACGTGGGATTTTGGAAGTAGAAATTTTTAATATTGGTTATCGATTTGGAAATGTTCAACTCGGTATAAATTATGCTCAAAAGACTGATATGTTTTTGAATTTCCCAAAAAACTTAGCTCAATTATTCCTACAAGGAAATGGTCAATTTGTTGGAGAACATATAAATTTAAGCCACGACATACATTTAACTTCCTATAATGAATTTGGGTTGAGTGGAGCAATCCAGTTAAATAAATTAAATGTAGGTGCACGGATAAAATTTTTGACAGGAATCGCTAACACTTCTGTTGAAAAAGATGCAATTTCTCTCTTTACTGATGATGATGTTTATCAATTGACCCTAGATGGAAATTATGCTTTGAACGCCTCAGGATTGGCAAATGTAGATGATTTAAATAATTTTAATTTGAGTTTAGGATCGTACAGCTTTGATAATTTTTTTACTGAAAATATTGGATTGGCAGTTGATTTAGGAGTGACATATGAAGTAAATAAAAGATTGAGATTATCTGCAAGTATTTTGGATTTAGGAAAAATTAATTGGAAAAAAGATGTTACTAAATATATAAATCAAGGTGCAACTACTTATGAGGGATTTGATTTTGCACAATTTGTTGGTAACGACTCTATTTCATTTGGTAATGTTTTGGATACCATTGAGAACACTTTTAATTTCTCTGAGGAAAGTGAGAGTTATTTAACAGAAATGCCTGTTAAAATATACGTAAGTGGAACGTACCAGTTAAATGAAAAAACACAAATTGGTGGATTACTTTACTACGAGAATTATCGAGGAGAACATTTTCCAGTCTTAGGCTTGAGTGCTAATGCAAAATTCAAAAAAATATTTAATGTTGGTGCTACCTATTCTGCTAGAAAAAATAGTTTTTTTAACTTCGGTTTAAACCTTGCGATAAATCATAAAGTCTTCCAATTTTTCGCTTCAGCCGATAATGTTGTAGGAGCTTTTCAGCCCTATAAAAGTTCAAATGTTAATTTTAGGACAGGTTTAAATTTGATATTTTAAAAGAAAATATTAATTTGCCATAGCAACAAGTTCTATGTCTAAAGTAAATGTAAGTTTTGTTTAAATTAAATAATTAATATTTTAATTTTTTTAAAAATTCTAAAATCCGACTTTAAATGAAGAAAGTTTTCCTTTTTTTTATCCTCTCGATTTGTTTATCTAAATTTTCTTTTTCTCAAAATAGTTTGGCTTGTGATGGCGAGAGATATATTGATGATGTATTCTCTAATTTTACGGTTAGTACTGTAACGTATGGTTCCAACACCACTATTTTTGGATTTAGTCAAGATTTGGAAATGGATATTTATGAACCTGTTGGAGATGTTCATGAACAACGTCCGGTAATTATTTTTGCTTTTGGGGGAAGTTTTATTTTTGGTGACAAATCAACTATGTCATATTACTGTGAGCAATTTGCTAAAAAAGGATATGTAGCAGCGACAATTGATTATCGTACTGGTTTTTTAGGGTTTGGAGAAGAAGCGGTTACGGGTGCAGTGATGAGAGCAGTTTCTGATATGAAAGGGGCAGTTCGATACTTTCGACAAGATGAGGCGACTGATAATAATTATAAAATTCATCCTGATTTCATTTTAGTAGGTGGTTATTCTGCGGGTGCAATAACTGCAACTCATGTTGCTTATCTTGACGAAAATGATGAGAATATTCCCTCATTCACAACTGATATTATTAATAATAATGGAGGATTTGAAGGTAATACAGGTGATACTGAAAATCTAAGTTATTCATCTGATGTATTCGCTGTTTATAACCTCTCAGGAGGTCTAAGAGAAAAAGAGTGGATGGATGAAAATGAGACAGAAGCATTAGTAAGTTATCATGGAACTGATGATGGAACAGTACCATACTTTAATGGATTAGCGAATAATATTGCAGAGCTTGATGGAAGTGGACTATTACATCCTCAAACCGATGCAATTGGTTTGCCTAATTATTTAAAGACTGCTGAAGGTGGTGGTCACGGAGATATTCATGGCCCATATATTACTCCATCCTATGAAGATGCGTTAGCGGAATTTGAATTAGAGAGTCATATCTTTTTACAAAACCAAATGTGCCCTGATTTTCAAGTTTCTACCAATACTTTTGAATTGGCAACGATTCAACAGGCATTGGATATTTATCCAAACCCATCGAATGATTTGATGGAATTTGATTTTGGAAAAATAGAAAGTGATTATTCTGTTCAAATTTCTGATCAATTGGGGAGAGTTGTAACTCATTTTGAAAAGAACAACGAAAGTGTTTTTTATTTGGAGAAAAGTAGAATTGGAACAGGGATGTTTTTTGTAAATGTATTGTTTGAAGATGAGAGAATTGCTCCTTTGGCTCGGAAAATAGTTTTTAACTAATAGGAAAGTTTAAAAAATATTTTAAATACCCATTGTTTACTGAGAAGGGAAGCAGTGGGTATTTTTTTTAGAAAATAGGTGCTTTATAAAACTGTTTTTTGTTAAAAAAAAGATGGAGGGTTGATCGTTTTTTACTTGAAATAAAAATTAAAAATAGCTCAAAATATTTACTTAAATCCGTGTATAAATTTTCTGCTAATATTACATACTTATCAAAAACTAGTACTTATGGAGGATAGGTTTGCCAAAATCACCGCATGTAATTAATTTATCTTTTTTATTGAAAATCAGAATTTAGTTGAAGTAGAAAAATTACTAATAAGATAATTTTAAATTTCACAATTTCCAGGTACATCTTTCCCATCCAATGATACTAAACGATCCAATCGAAAAATTAATCCGTTTTCCATTTCCAAAAATTCTTCTTTATTTTTTGAAAAAACGTTTTTGATGATACCTTCAATAGTTGTTTGCTCTTCATTTTTTGAAAGATAAACCACTGTAGTTTTACTTTTGCGCATCGCATGTATTTCTATTTCATCATAGAAGTCACAATTAATGGGAATGTATTTTTTTTTCATAAAAAAGTATTAGATGGTTTCTTTTAATCGAATAGTAATTTTGATTTTTTTGTGTAAAGTTTGATGCACAGGGCAACAATCTGCACTTTCTAGTAAGCGATTAATTTGTTCTTCACTCAAATTTACATCGATTTCGATCACTTTTTGAAATTATAAATTTTTATTTCTCTACTAAATTCTCTTCACTTTTTCTCGAGCTAGTAAAATAAAGTTGTAAGATGCCTTCACTATATTGCGTTAATAATCGACTAATATGCTAATTAGCCAATCGGCTTTTATTACTTTTAAAAATATGGACAAAAATTGCAAAGGCATATGGATGACTATTAGGTGGGAATCCTACTCTAGTTGAAAGGGGGTAGCCATCCGCATTTTTTAAATTGAATTTTTTCTGCTTTCATGAATTTTAGTTTGTAGGATAGTTTTGGAAATCTATTTTATAGGTTTTAGAAAAGCAACGAAATTTAGACTAGATTGATTTTATAACTTTAGTATAAAGTCTTTATTGGCGTACAATTAAAAGTTATATTTTTTTCTTTCCTTAGCAAAAGCAATTGCAATTTTTGTAGCTAATTTGGCATTATTGTAAACTAATTGAATATTCGCTTCCAAGCTTTTACCTTCGGTTAGCTTTCCAATTTTTTCTAATAAAAATGGAGTTATTTTTTTTCCTTTAATTCCTTTTTTTTCAGCAATTGATATTGCATCCTCAATGGCCTGATTGATAGAATTGAACTTCATCTCATCTTTTCTCAAAATTGGATTCGCAATCAAAACACCACCTTTCATTCCTAGATTCCATTTTGTAAAAAGAGTATGAGCTAGCTCTTCAACTTTATCAATTCGATAATCTACACCAAGTCCACTTGTGCGAGAGTAGAAAGCAGGGAATTCATCTGTTTTAAATCCAATAACAGGAATTCCAAATGTTTCTAAATATTCTAATGTCAACTTTAAATCTAAAATAGCCTTCGCACCAGCACTCACAACCGCGACATCTGTATTGGCTAATTCTTGTAAATCAGCTGAGACATCCATTGAGCTTTCTGCTCCCCGATGAACTCCACCAATTCCACCTGTCGCAAAAATTGAAATTTTGGCTATCGAAGCAATTATCATTGTAGATGCAACCGTGGTCGCTCCTGTTATTTTTTTTGATAAAGTAAATGGAATATCTCGTCGGCTTACCTTAACTACTTTTCGTCCTAGTTTTCCAAGATGACGGATTTCTTTTTTAGAAAGTCCTACGCATAGTTTTCCATCAATGATGGCAATTGTAGCAGGAGTAGCTCCGTTCTTTCTGACTATATTTTCTACGGTAAGGGCAGTTTCCACGTTCTTAGGATAAGGCATTCCATGGGCAATGATGGTACTTTCAAGTGCAACAATAGGTTTTCCGTGAGTCAAAGCTTCACTAACTTCAGGAGATATTTTTAGGTAATGGTTTAGCATTTAAGAAATTGGATATTTTGAGAAATTAATTTACTTAAGTATTCTTAGTTTTGTATTTTAAATTTTATTAAAAATTATTTCCCTCAGAAACAAGATCCTTTTAAGAAATTATTTTTGAAGAAGGATTGTAAAGTTATAAAATGAAAAGACAGTTTAAAGATATTTTTCCCAAAATGCATTCAATTATTGGAATGATTCATTTGCAAGCCTTACCAGGAACACCTGCAAGTAAATTTGAAATTGATCAAATCATCAACATGGCCTTGACTGATGCAGCGGTTTATCAATTGGCTGGAGTAGATGGATTAATGATTGAAAATATGCACGATGTGCCATATTTAAATAGAAAGGTTGGGCCAGAAATTACTGCTGCGATGAGTGTTATTGCTAAAGAAATTAAGAGAGAAATTCCTTTACCGTGTGGTGTGCAAGTTTTGGCGGGTGCAAATGAATCTGCTTTAGCGGTAGCTAAGGCAGCAGGATTGGATTATGTTCGAGCGGAAGGATTTGTTTTTGGACATATTGCGGATGAAGGTTGGATGAATTCGGATGCGGGAACTTTGTTGCGTTACCGCAAAATGATTGACGCGGAGGATATTTTGATTTTCAATGATATTAAGAAAAAACATAGCTCACATGTTGTGACAGCAGATGTTGATTTGGTGGAGACTGCAAAGACTGCTGAATACTTTCGTAGTGACGGGTTGATTATTACGGGAAGTTCGACTGGAGTGGCCGCAGATGTGAAAGAAATAAAATCTGTTAAAACAGCTTGTGAAATTCCAATTATCGTTGGCTCGGGCGTTACTCAAAAGAATATGAAAAAATATCTAAAGTTGTCTGATGCGTTGATTATTGGTTCTTATTTTAAGAAGGATGGCGATTGGAAAAATGGAGTTGAGTATGATCGAGTTGTGAAGTTGATGGATAAGATTTCACGTTAATTATTTGAGTAAAGACTAGAGGGAAGTTTGGTGGGTTGGGATTGTGAAAAATAAGAGTATTGGTATGTGTCTTATTTTGAGCTATTATTATTATTATTATTATGTTTAGAACTTTTATTAACTTTTTTTATCAAAACTTATCGACTGAATTAAACTTTGGAAAATCTTTTTTTTTAGGATTTATGATAAGTGTATCGGGCTCAATGGTTATTGGAGCTTTGCATCTTATAGCCATTCAAGTTAGCGTTGAAAAAGGATGGCAATCAGCCGTATTATTTTCATGTGGATGTGCTTTGGTGGAGTCAATATTTGTACGATATATTGTTGGATTCACTCAATGGATTGCAAAAAAGAAAAGTGGAAATTTGATTTTAGAATGGACAATGTTGATACTTTTCTCTATTTTGACAATAGCTATTTTTTATGGGGCATTGAATTTAAATAACAATGCACCAGTATTATTGATACCTCCGATTTTGATACCTCCTTTTATATTAGGAATGGGAATTCGTTTTTTTTATCCAAGTATGATTCCGTTCTGGTTAGCTTGGAATACTGCATTGGTTACTCGTAAAATTAAATTTAGAATGTGGGGATTTGTTTGTGGAGCTGGTTTGGCAACAGTAATGGCACATTCAACTTACATTTTTGCAGGAACAATGTTTGTTGATTCCTTAAAAGAAAAAAGTCAAGAAATGTTGATCTTGATAGGAGTTATATTTTTGATAACCACGATAATTCAGGTGAAAAGGATGGTTCGGTAACATTAAGAATGTTTAGAACTGAAAAAAAATCCCATGAATCAATTTTGGTTAATGGGATTTTTTCTTGTCTTCCGATTTATTCAAAAGGATGGGTAGAATATTAAATCGCTAACTATGGACTGTGGTTCAAAATGGATCCAATCTTCTTTGTAAAGCATCAATCTATCTGCAACAATATTTAATACAGAAATATTTACTCCGAGTCCTAAGTGACTGCCTCGAACTTGGATGTTTTGATGAATGGAGGATTCTTCTTTTTCCATGCAAACCTCCCATGGCACGACTCCATCTTCTTTTGTATAAATTGCAGTTGTTGGAACAGGAGCTGGGCGAGGGATATCAGACAAAAGTTCAGAGTCAAGATCTACCACTCGCTTTCCATTAGAAACAATATTGTACATCCAAGTCGCATTATTTGGTTCAGTAATTCCGCCAAATGGAGAACCCAAGGTTATTACTTGTCTAACCATGTTTGGTTTTTCTTTAGCCATTTGTCGAGCATAAACTCCACCTAAGCTCCAACCTATAACTGTAACTTCCTGGCCTGTTTCATGATAAATATCCTCTAATTTATCCATCAAAACATCTAAGATTTCGAGTTTGGCAGTATTTCTCCCTAATTCCCAGGCGTAAGCTTTATAACCCAGTTTTTTGATAAATTTCCGGAGTGGGTTGGTAGATGTATCGCTTGCCATAAAACCAGGTAAAACCAAAACTGGATGACCATCCCCTTTATATTTTTTATGGAAAAGCTTACGATATGGGATAGAGAGGCCTAATTCTGATGCAGCTCGTACAGGCTCGGTTGCCAACCAAAATAAGGAAGGCTTCTTTATTTTACGTAGTTCAGTATTATTTGCCATAACAGCTAGATTATGAAGGTTTTCACCAAGAAGCTCAATGAAATGATGACTTTAGATGAAAAGTACTTGTGTTGATTTTGTTTTTTAGACTATAGTTCAAGTTCTAAAGGTACTTTTTTTTCAGATATAAAATAATAATAATTGTTTTTATAAAAGTGGTTAAAAAACTGTTTACCCAATCAACTTACGAAGTTTTAAGTTTAAAGACCAAAGTTTAACAAAATTTTATGGTGGTGTTATATTGATTTACTATATTGTTTTGGATATCTTATGACTCAAGAAAATAGATAAAAGCAAAAATAAAACCCATAGATAATGTCGATGGAGAATATTCTACGAGATTCTAAATTTCAAAAAAAATTAGTACTAATTGCTGAGGAAAACGGTGATTCTTTCGAGGATGTTTATGCAAAGGCGGCTGAGTATATGAAGGAATTGTATACGCAACATAGTCCTGTTGCTAATGTGATGGGGATGGAATTTTCGCAATACATTCTTTCTCGTGGGTATAAAAAAACTATTGATGTTAATCCTACAGAAATGAAACAATTGAGTCACTTGGCTCGACAACATCCGATTGCCTTCGTGATGACTCATAAAACTTATATTGATATGATGGTACTGGCCGTGGTGCTGACTCAGCATGGTGTTCCATTGCCTTACACTTTTGCGGGGATCAATATGGCTTTTATGGGGTTGAATCAAATGGGAAGACAAAATGGAGTGATTTTTATTCGAAGATCATTTAAAGAGAATGAAATTTATAAAACGACTTTGCGACATTTTATCGCATCCTTGGTGAATGATAATGCGCATTTCATGTGGGCGATCGAGGGAACTCGATCTCGAACTGGGAAATTAGTTTGGCCTAAAGTGGGAATTTTAAAATATATCAAAGAAGCGGAAGAGCAATCTTTTCAAGAAATAAAATATGTACCTGTATCAATAGTATATGATTTGATTCCAGATGTTAAGGACATTACTTTGCAGTGGCGACGAAACAAAAAAACACCTGAAAGTTTAATGTGGTTCATGAATTACATTAAAAAAATGGGGAATAATTTTGGAAAAATTTCATTAAGGTTTGGTGAACCTGTGGTTGTAAACGATGATAATTCTGTTGCTATTATTACAGAGGGGCACGATGTTAAAGGATATTCTGGGAAGTTACCAAGATTTGCTTTGGAGCTCGTTCATAAAATTAATGAGATAACCCCTGTTACAACTTCTTCATTGATATGTATTGCTTTGTTGAGTAAATTTTCTCTGAATAAAATAGCCATTGAAAATGATGTTATTAGATTGATGGAGTTGATTGAAAAACGAAATCCAGATGCATTAGTTGATAGAGGAAAACCAATAGGAGAAAGTGTTCAAACAGCACTGAATTTATTGATTCGCGCAAAACTCATCTTGCAGCACGGAGATATTCTCCATGCAAAATATGTGATTATTTCCGAAAATTATTTGCAGGCAACTTATTATGCAAATATGTCTGTGCACCATTTATACCAACGTGCATTCATCGAACTTGCTTTGCTAGAATCTTCAAAAGCAAAGTCAGGTCTAAGGGCAGAAATTTTTTGGAGTGAAATAATGGAACTGCGAAAACTATTTAAGTTTGAATTTTTTTATTCTAAAAAATCTCAATTTTCTGATGAATTGGAATCGAACTTAGAGGTGTTAGATGAAAATTGGGAAAAATTAATAAGGCAAACAAAATCAGATGCTATTTCATTTTTGGAAAAACAAAATGTTATAGTTGCACCCGTAGTTTTACATAGTTATGTGGAAGCTTATCGAGTGGTTGTTTATGCACTGCAAAACATGCGACCACGACGAGTTTTCGATGAAGAGAATTTTATTAACGATTGTTTATTTGTTAGTGAAGAGATGCATTGGCAAGGAAGGGTTCAAAGGATCGAATCAGTTTCAAAACCATTTTTAATAAATGGAATTCGTTTGGCAAAAAATTTAGGTTTGATTCCTACACCAGATGATAATAAGAAAGATGCTATTCAAAAATTTCTTAATCAATTAAACGACGTTTCTGAAAGAATCAAAACTTTACAGGCACTTACTTTAACCAAATCTGCTGAAACGACTAAGCTCGTTCCAATCGAGAGAGATATTGTACCGGGTTCCAAAATAGACGCTTTTACTCGTCCGGTCATGGAAGGCGAAGGTGGTGCACACATAGGTGCATTTTTTGACTTAGATAGAACTTTAATAAAAGGGTTTTCGGCCAAAGAATTTTTTCAGACAAAAGTGCTTAGTGGACGAATTACAGCTCGTGAGGTTGTAGCACAGTTTGCAGGTGTGATGGTTTATGCAATGGGGAATGGGAATTTTGCAGGACTTGCAGCAATGGGAGCACAAGGTGTGAAAGGTGTAGATGAAAGAACGTTTATCGAAGTTGGAGAAGATGTATATCATCAACATTTGGCGGATGAGATATATCCGGAAGCGAGAGCTTTAGTAGCGACTCATTTGGCAAAAGGTCATACGGTGGCAATTATTTCAGCGGCAACACCGTACCAAGTAAATCCAATTGCTCACGACCTTAATATCGAGCATGTGATGTGTACGGTAATGGAAGTAAAGGATGGAAAGTTTACAGGCAACATTGTTGAACCAGCATGCTGGGGAGAGGGTAAAGCTCATGCTGCAAAGGAGTTGACTAAAAAATATAACCTCGATTTAACCAAAAGTTTTTTTTACACTGATAGTGCTGAGGATTTACCGCTCCTCGAGATTGTCGGAAACCCAAGGCCAATGAATCCTGATACGAAATTATCTGCTTTGGCTTATCAAAATGATTGGACAGTTTATCGATTGAATGATGAAAAACGGCCAGGTCTCTCTAATATTGTTCGGACTGGTTTAGCTTTAGGAAGTTTGGTTCCAGCAGTAATAAACGGAGTAGCATCAGGTGCATTTAATATGTCATGGGCAGATGGCGTAAATTCTATGATGGCAACGGTAGGTGATTTAGTAGTTAAAATGGCTGGACTAGAATTGGCTGTCAAAGGGGAGGAATATCTTTGGGGAAAACGACCTGCAGTTTTTATTTTAAATCATCAAAGTAGCGTAGATATGTTTGTTGCGGCAAAATTGATTAGAAAAGATGCAGTTGGAATCGCTAAAAAGGAACTGAAAAGTATGCCAATTATTGGCCAGTTGTTACAAGCCGGTGGCGTAATTTTTATTGATCGAAAAGATAAAGAAAAAGCAATAGAGGCAATGAAACCTGCCGTTAATGCATTACAAAATAATACTTCGATTATTATTTTCCCAGAAGGAACACGTAGTAAAGATAAGACTTTAGGCTCATTTAAAAAAGGTGCTTTCCATTTAGCGATGCAAGCAGGAGTACCAATTATTCCAATTGTTTTAAGAAACGCGGCTGATGCTATGCCAAAAGGGGGAGCCCTTTTCCGCGCAACAGCGATTGAGATAAAAGTTCTTCCACCTGTTTCGACAAAACGATGGACTAAAATGAACATGGATAGAAATATTGAAAAAATAAGAAATGAATTCTTGTCAGAACTAGGCCAAAGAGTTCCTAAAGAGAAATTACCAAAGGTAAAATCGAATGGAAAAAAAGTTAAGTTAAAACCTAGAGAAAAATAGAAGTGAAACATTCATAATCAGATTGAAAATATGAATTTAAAAATTGGACTGCTAGGAGGAGGATCATGGGGAACAACAGTTGCTTCCATGATAGCAAGAAAAAGACCTGTGAAAATGTGGGCTCGAAACCAAGTTACAGTTGATGATATTAATAATAATCATCGTAATGAAAAATATCTTCCAGGGTTTGATTTGACCTCCTCACTTGTTGCAACGAATTCAATTGAAGAAGCTATTTTTGATGCGGACGTTTTAGTTATGGGAGTGCCCTCCCAAAGTTTTCGTAAAGTACTCGAAGATGCTAAGCCATACATTAGACCTTGGATTCCAATTATTAGTTTGTCTAAAGGGTTAGAGCAAGGAACTAAAATGCGAATGACTGAGATTATAGAAACGGTTATGCCTGGACATCCTGTAGGCGTTTTGACAGGGCCGAATTTGGCTAGAGAAATCATGGCAGGGCAGGCTGCGGCAAGCGTTATTGCGATGGTCGATGATTCGATGGCTAATGAATTGAAAAAGGTTTTTAGCACTGGTTTGTTTAGAGTTTATACTAATGTAGATGTAGTGGGGTGTGAGCTCGGAGGTGCATTAAAAAATGTAATTGCGATTGCGGCTGGAATGGGAGATGGTGCAGGGGCAGGAGATAATACTCGCGCTGCGATTATTACAAGGGGATTGGCAGAGTTAACTCGGTTAGGAGTTGCTATGGGAGGGGATCCATTAACTTTTGCAGGTTTAGCAGGAATGGGAGATTTGGTGGCCACTTGTAGTAGTACACAAAGTAGAAATAGAACAGTAGGTTATCATTTAGGACGAGGACGAACTCTTAAGGAAATAATTGATGAAATGTCAATGGTGGCGGAAGGAGTAAAAACTTGTGAAGTAGTCAGAGAATTGGCTCAACAATACAATGTTGAAATGCCGATTACTGAAGAAATGTATAAAGTAATTAATGAGGCAAATACGGTCAGAGATGCTTTTCGCGGGTTGGTTGGACATGAAAGTGGGGCAGAGTCTGACCCAGGTTAGAGATTTTTTAAATGATAGAGCCATCAATGTTTTGAAACAAAATATTTAGTGATTTTGAAGCTTATGGTTAAAATTTATTTTTTGAATTCCTCAAGTAGCCTTTACAATATTTTAAGCAAATTAGTATTTAATTGTAAGTGTGTTTTGTTTCACATGGGGAGTTATTGTAAATGTTGGTATAAAGATTTTTATCAGGTTTTAAATCTTCCCCTCTCAATTCATTGACAGCCTCTGCTGTTAATGAATTGGAAGGCAAGGAAGTTAGCTGCAGACTTTTTACTTCTTGATAGTAATTTTCTCGAGAATAAACTCATCTGAATTATCTACTATGATTTTTAATAAATAAGTGCCGATCTCTATGTTATTAATATTCAACATTCGTTCGTTTTCTGGAAAGTCTCTTATTAACTGTCCTTTTAAGTCAAATATTTGAGCAGATGCGTTTATATTTTCGGGATATTTAACAAATAAGAAGTCTTTTGCTGGATTAGGATAAATTGAAATTTCTACGCCTTGTATATTGTGTAGTGCTGTTGTTAAATCACTTCCATCGCAATCTTCATCTATACCGTTGTTTAGGATTTCTTCGGCATCAGGATTGATGTTTGGATTATTATCATCACAATCAGTCTCTGTAGTGAAACCATCTCCATCTAAATCAATAAAAACTGTGACTTCTTGATAAAATGTATCAGTAGTACCGCAACTAGAGGCAATTAATGTAATTGTATAATCCCCTCCTTCAGTATATTCGTGTATTGGATTCTCAATTTCGGAGAAGTTATTATCACCAAAATCCCAGCTATATGCGTCTGCTAAATTTGAATTATTAGTAAAGGTCAAAACGTTAATATTTGATATTACTGAAAAGTTTGCTGTTGGGGCGTAAGCACCAACATTCCATTCCTCTAGATCATCATAAACTAATAATTTTACTGCATTTCTAATATTTGTTGCCTCTATATCATCAAGAGAACTATTGAATGTGATTAATGTAGGGTCTTTTTTGAAAATCATAGTATAAAAGGTTATTGCTGCTACATAAGAACCTTTTATATTGGGGTGCGAGCCATCTCCAGCGTATAAATTAATTTGAGGATAATTATTTCGGATGTAATTCCATACAAAACCAACAGGTGATACGTAGGAGTTATTCATATCTCCCATTATTCTATAGCGTAAATTTAGCAAACTGTCCATTCCTTCGTAGGTACAGACGGGAGGCCAGACGGCGCAATTATTTGCATCCCCATTCTCTCTTCCCCAAGTCATATAAAACATGGGACGAGTGCATGAGGAGTTAGCTCGAATGGAATCACAAAGTTGGGTTGCGTAAGGAAAAGTTTCCGATTCAACTTGAAATAAAGGAAAAGAAGGTTCCTGGCTTTGTGCTTGTAACACAACATAATCCCATTCATCAGATTTGATTTTGTTCATTGCATTCGCATTGTTCGCATGATTATTTAAGGTTCCACCTCCTGGAGTGTGTGATTGTTTGATAAGTGTATCACCAACTGATAATGCAGCATCAGCTACCAATTGAGGCATATTATTGTAATAAGTATAACTATTTCCTATAAAGAGGACCTTCTTGGTTTGTGCATTTATTGAAATAGTTATTAAAAAGAAGAAGAAGACGTGTGTTAATTTCATTTTAAATTATATTTATTTTGTTATCAGATTTCATTTTTCGGTAGCTCTATTTTGGAAATGGTATAAGGTTTTAGTTCCATTTTATGTTATGTCATACAATTTTTGCTGTTAACTAATATCTATCAATGTTTAAGTCTTACGAGCATGCTTTACATAATAGATTTTCTTATTTCTAATAAAAGATAAATACATTATGGTAATGGTCGTATGTTGCTTTGCTGACTAACTTGGTTTCATGGAGAATGATAAATAAATAATCCTCCTTTTGTATTTTTAAGTTGCATTATCCTGATTACAGGATCTGATTAAATTAATACTTTCGAGTCTAAATTTAATTCATAAAGACTGATAGAGCTACAATCTGGCTATTTGTTTAAAAGATAATATTTCAACATTCATTCAGTATTCCATGACACAAACTGAAAGATTATTTGTATTGTCATTTTTGATAGGAATATTATGTATAAATGGTATTGAATCCAGATTATAGCTTCCTTGAATTTCGCCATAGACTGTTATTTTATACGTCTAGAAATTATGTTGATTTTGAAGGAATATCAAGTCTGTGTAAACAGTCAAACTATATTTCGTTTCATTAGTACAAGTAAAACCTATTTTCTCCATTGAATCTAGAGAACAAGGTTTCTCACTGTCCATAAAGGCTATGAGTATTAGATTGACACCACAATTGTAACTAGCAGGATTTAGTTTTTTACTAATTGCTTTATGCCTATACTGCTACCATCCAGATTTAAAATATCGATAAAGTATATTCCTTCTTTTAATTTTTCAATATTTACTTTTGTTGACGAGGAAATATCTTTTAAGGATTCTACTATTCGTCCATTTATGTCGAGAATATTTAAATGAAAATTATTTTGCTCGCATTCGGTCTGGAAGTAATTATTAGCTGGTGAAGGAAATACCTTAATATTTTGGGGTGCTGAAATTAGGTTTTTCTTTGAGTTTATTACGCCCAGTAATTCAATCATTTTAAGCCCTAAGACATTTCCTATTCGAAGATAGCTTTCTGCATTATTATGCCAATGATGACCAGCATCTGCAGGTGACGAATCAGCAGGTATCCAGTAATCACGCGTTTCTGCATAACGGACATTATAATGGCCTGTGTATTCAACGGCATTAACTTGAGCAGGAACAAGTATCGTTTGTAAACCTTGAATCCAAAGGTCTCCTTGAAGTAGATCATAACCACCGTTTCCAGTCAAACCAACTACAAATGGTAAATCAGGAACATTTAAATCTGCTCTAACATCAGAAATTAAATTTTTTAGATTTTCTTCGTATTCGTTTAAATAAGAATTTTGTTCTCCATCATTCCATCCCTGAAACCAACAGAATCCAGCGATGTCTATTTGACCTCCATTGTATTGTGGGAATTCAATATTAATATTGTTTATTGTTTCTGTTATGTCTGAGATCATTTGATTATAGTAAAGTCCTACTATTCCTCCTGAACTCGGTGGCCTAAAGTCAACTGCCAGGCTTTTTCCGCCCCAACAGGTTTTGATTATTAACACTTGATCCTGAAAATGTTCGCCAAGCAAGTGCCCAAAACCTAATTCTGGACCAATTTGACCCTCAAATCCACCGTAGCCTACTTTTAATTTATCTGCTAATAGTTCTCCGTTTTCATGGTCGTAGCGTACCCATACATCCTCTCGGGTTGCCCAACTGCCATCAGTATTTTGGATATATTGAAACATTGTCGATGAATTACTGTCCATAAAATTCGAAAGTGTCCCATTCGTATTTGGTGGATTAATGTTTCCATGTCCTTGCATGTTGGATTGTCCGGCAAGGATAAAGACTTTAATATTTTGTGAATAAATAGTAGATAAAGGGAATATGAGTAAACAAATACAAATATTTATTAGGATATATTTTCTGTTTTGACCGGTAATTTTCATTTCTAAAAAATTTTACAGGATTTTCATTTTACAAAATAATTTAAAACTCGATGATTTATTTATTTTTAATAATTCGATGATTTGAGATAGTTCCGTTTTGCTCAATAATATTAAGGAAGTAAATACCAGAGGTAAGTCCTTTTAGTTGAAGGGTCAAGTTATCTTTGTTAAGACCTACTTTTTCATCAATTAATACCCCTTGGATATTAAATAGTTGAACTCTTGAAATATACTCACTATTCGTTTCAATTTTAACTTGATTATTCGTGGGATTTGGATAAATTTTTATAGATGAAACCTTTTCAATAGCAACAATAGAAGTTGTGGTGGTATCTTTTTCCTGTCTTGTTACTATAGGGACATACCCAATTTCCATTCCTGTAGGTGGAGTCACGATTAGACCTGGATCTAAACCTACCAATGATCCTTTGGAGGGGGAGGTGAGATATTCATCTGTATAATGCCAGCTAGTATGAATCATTTCAACTCTATTTTGTAGGTTCTGTCTCATATCTTCTGATAGGTTAGCATAGATAATCGAAGGCTGGTCAATAAATCGATACCAATAATAAGTTAGTTGGCTACCATCTCCCAACTTCACTGTAAACGGACCTGCTACAGGTCCGGGTGTATTCCATGGGCTTTGTGGATCTTGAAAAGGACAATCAGGTTCTAAGGGTGTTAAATAAGGAACATTATCATTTCTTGGTGTAATGGCTGGCTCCTCATCCAAAAGTCCAGTAGAAGCAGGTACCTCTGAGAGTAGAATAGGCTCCCAAAGATTATCTTGGCTTAATTCATAAAATTCTGGCATAATAAAATTCCCCTCTTCATTGATTACCACATTAGTATCCCATTTAAAACCAGCAGCTGTTCCATTGGAGGTAATAGTTTTTTCTGCAAAAAAATAATTAATCATAGCATCAACTGGAGTACCATTCTGTGTTGCTATATTACCATCCACTGGTGGACTTGGACTAAAAAAAACATTTTGAGTTCCGTCAGTTTGAAAAGCTGTAGTTGGTACTTGTCCACCATTAAACCAATCTTCCACCTCATCCCATTTTGCATTTTTTGAATATACTTTTATTTCTCGAATAACTTCAGATCTATTGCTTGTGGTTTCAGGAAATACTAAAGGTAAAATTCTAGCAAATTTTTTTCCTGAGTCATCAGTTCCTATTAGTGCTGGAGATTCTGCATATTCAATGGCAAAAGCTTGGTTCTTATCTGTACCTTTTACATCTAAGAAAAGACCCTCCAAATCAGGATCATTCAATGCTGTCTCTGTCCAGAATGTGGGAATAAAAAATGCGATAGGACCTTTGAAGTTTGTGGCGTTCATAAATAAGGTCCAACATTGATTACCCGTTGAATAGTTTGTACCATAAGTTTCATCCATTACATCTGTCAAAGGTAAAGGATGATATCCGTATCCTAAAAATTCTCCGTTTGCTCCTTGTTCCATGTTTAAACCATCAGGTGGCCAAAGTATATTGGGAGATAATTGTGCAACTCCATACTTTCCTCCAGGATTAGACCAGTCTCTTTGACCACTAGACAACAAAGGACCGCTACCGGCACCAGTACCGTTGGCCCATTGACTAAATCCATTAGCTACTCCTCCCATAATAAATTTTGGAGTCTCTGTTGCAAATCGAGTGTCATGCCACCATCCCAAGCCACCTTCGATTGTATTGTAAAAACCAGAAGGGAGATTACCAGAATTATAGGGCTGTAACCAAGTACTTGGTAGGCCTAATTGAAAGTTTTGAAATCCAGGATATTTCTCCATTATAGGCCAAACTGCTGCATAAAAAGAGTAACCTGCACCGTTATCATTATCTGCAAACCATTGTCTAGGAAAATAATTAAAGCCGTACCCATTGGCTTGAACCTGAGCATTTAATTCACTGAATGGGTTTCCAATGAATAAAATGATAAGGCAATAAAATGAGATTCTTTTGGATAGGGTATTAGACAAATCATTTAGGTTTTAGTGTAAACAAAATAAAATTAACCAAGTAGACTTAATAAAACATAGTTTATGGTTAACAAAGTCTAGTTTTGTAAATTATTAAGCAAAAGTATGTTGGTTAAGTAAATCACCATCTTTAATGATAAGACTTTGCTGTCAGAGTTGTCAAATAATATTTTGTTGATGATTGAGAAGAGGGACTCACATAAATAGATAATTTGCAATTCAAGTGATTGTAAATAAGAATTTTTAAAGCTCTATATAAATTTAGTTTTGGTGTAACAATTAAATCATTAAAATCTCGATTTTTTTAATGGTTTTTGATACGATTCTATTACCATGGCATCTAATTATTTATATTAATTCGATAGTCTGTCTGCGCGCTAACACCTAATGATTCTTAATTGACTTGCGTTTAAGCCATTTACAAAAAGTGGGAATAGATTATCAAGGCAGTTGGGTGTGATATTTGCTATCGAGGGATATCCCATTTATACTTTTCAATAATTTTATTACAAGCTAACTCAAGCATTTCAAATACACTTTCGAATCCATCAGTAATATAAGGGTCGGGAACTTGTTGATTTAGACCTGGATTAACAAAGTTCATGATGAGGTGAATTTTATTTTCTTGCTCTGATGAAGTCGTTAAATATCTTACATTTTGATAATTCGTTGCATCCATTGTTAAAACCAGATCGAAGTCGTCTAGGTCACGAGCTTGGAATTGACGCCCTCGTTGGTTTAAGATGTCAATGTTGTTTTTTTGAGCAACTTTGATAGAACGAGAATCCGGTTTTTCACCTGCATGCCATGCCGCTGTACCAGCAGAATCTACTTTCCAATTAAGTTGATGTTCTTGGATCTTCTTTTTCATAATACCTTCCGCTAGAGGCGATCGGCAAATGTTACCCAGGCAGACCATTAATATTTTCATACAAATGAGGTTAGGATTTTGATAAAATAACTTTATCAGAACGAGGATGTAATGGAGATAGTTGCTTTAAAGATCAATTGATAATCTAAAGATGATTCAATTTTGGACAATAAATAGAACTTAACTGGAAAGTCTTTTATTACTGACAAACTAATCTTAAATTGCCTCCTAATTAATTTATCTAACCATTTTGAACCAAATTCAGTTTTTTTTGATAAAAAAACTGAAAAAATAGACAACCAATTAATGAAGATTCGTCCATTCCAAGCGATCTACCCTAACACCGATTATATTGCTTCCAATGATTCTTTTTTCGGAACAGTAAGAGAAGAATATGTTTCTTATAAAGAAAGTGGTTTTTATAATAAGGCATCGCAAGAATCAGTTTACATTTATCGTATCCAATCGCCTTCTCGAAGTCATACAGGTTTAGTTGCATGTGCTGACATTAACGAGTATTTAAAAGGTAATATTAAAAAACATGAAAATACTTTAGCTGCCACCGAGCAACGACAAATGTATTTAATGATGAATCGAAAAGCGATCATCAAACCTGTGTTGCTAATTTATCCAAAGGTCAAAAAATTGAACGAATTATTTGAAAAACATATAGAGGAAAATGATCCATATTACTCGATTCATTTTGAGAAACAAAATTCGACCCACGTACTTTGGGAAGTAAATGATGGTAGTACAATTGAAAAAATTCAACAGCTTTTTGAAAAGAAAATTCCAGAAACATATATTGCAGATGGGCACCATCGTTGCGCCGCAAGTGCATTGTTATATTCTCGTATAAAAAAGAAGAAGAAGGCAAATCCATATGGGGATTTATTAACTGCATTTTTCCCAGTAGATCAGTTAGAGATTTATGATTATAATCGAATTGTTGATGCTTCGGGTGATATTACGATGACTCAATTTATGGCAAAACTCTCAAAGGTTTTTGAAATTGATATGCTTGAAAAACCAATGAAGCCAAAACGGAAACATGAAATTGTTATGTTTTTAAATAAAGAATGGTTTCTTTTAAAATGGAGGCCAGAGGTTCTTAAACAATATAAAAAGCAAAAAATTGTACTGGATGCAAGTTTGCTAGATGAAAAAATATTGAAAAATATTTTAGGGATTATTGATGTAAAGACTGATACACGAATCAAATATGTTTCTGGAACCGAAGGAATAGAAACTATTCGAGTTAAAACCTTAAAATCAGATTCGAGGGTTGCTTTTTGTCTTTATCCAGCACAAATGTCTGATTTATTAACAACTGCTGATTTGGGTGGAGTAATGCCACCCAAGTCTACTTGGTTTGAACCACGAATGAAAAATGGATTGATTGTTCAAGAACTTTTTGGATTATAGATTTTTTCTAAATAAATTATTTCAGATTATAAAATTAGAATATGCAAATTACCGAAAATGTTCTTTATAAAAACAATCAGCTCATTGCGTTGAACAAGTCCTCAGGATTACCTACGCAATCAGATCGGTCTGGTGACAAAGCACTGCTTAATATTGCTGAAATTTACACCAAATCTGAACTTTATCTCATTCATCGACTAGACCGTCCTGCTAGTGGAATTGTTTTATTTGCAAAGAATAAAAAATGTTTGGCAATATTAAACGAGCAATTCCAAAAAAGAACAATTAAAAAAACTTACCTCGCAGTTGTAAAAAATCACCCACCTGAGAAAGAAGGAACTCTTGTTCATTATCTCTTAAAGAGTCAAAAAAAGAACCGAGCTTTTGCTCATGACGATGAAAAACCAAATAGTAAGAAAGCAAAATTAACTTACAAAGTAATTGCCTCAATTGATAATTATCATTTACTTGAGGTTAACCTGATGACTGGAAGGCATCATCAAATACGTGCACAACTTGCAAAGATAGATTGTCCAATTAAAGGTGATGAACGGTATGGATTTAAGAGAGGAAATAAAGATCGTTCGATTCATTTACATGCGTGGAAATTGAATTTTCGACATCCTGTAACTAATGAGGTGGTCATGCTAGAGGCACCAATTCCAAATGATGTAGTTTGGCAGGCGTTTGATTTTTAAGAAATAATAATTCCTTTTTCTAAAAAAAATTAATTTTTATTATACTAATAATGC